>OLRJ01000040.1_pt1 | contig 129561 bp, 131 predicted proteins | sample 1672741 | NCBI WGS metagenome assembly OLRJ01 (sample SAMEA3136719, study PRJEB25190) | human gut metagenome | biome: human gut; feature: human-associated habitat; material: faeces | place: Austria | collected 2013 | reverse complement strand
AAACATAGTAAAATGATGATATTGGCTCATAGATAAACCTCCTGGAAAATGGTGTCGCAACTTTATTTTACCAGAAGTTCTATGAGTCATTTTTATGTTGCACTTAGATTGTAAATTCGCCGATTCAAAAATTTTCTCTTCCGAGTTGGCTTTGCCGGTTCTTCAAATTCTTCTTCGTCTTCTTCAAACTCTACTTTTGCTTTTTCAATTAAAGCGTTATACATTTCGAGTTCATCCGCATCAAAACGGCTTTTGTCGATTTTAATCATGCTTTTACCTACCTTTCTTTCCTGTTGTTCTTCGTCAACCATCGCCGCGCTTTTATAAAGGCAAATATCTGCTTTTTGATTGGCACCGGCACGGGTCAAGTCAACGCTTGTTAACTTCATTTTTTCAGCTTAGTAGCCATGATTCACCCCCTTTTCACACCGCCCTCCCCTTCCGTATTTGCGCTATTTTATCACTTATTTTTACGGATTTTTTCGGAAAATTTTCGCTTGTTTCCGGCTATATTTTTGGTCAAGCTTTCGCCTGGGCTTTTTGTTGTAGACTTTAATGTATTTATATGCTATTTTGAATAAATAATAACAAGTTAAAGAAGGAGACCACATGAAAAAGAAAATCATTGCACTAATCGCCACAGCCACACTGTTGTGTACTATGGTCAAATGCGGCAAATTCAGTTTCAATATGACTATGTAATAAAAAAACACCCGCAAGGAATATTCCTCCGGGTGCATGCAGTCAGCCCCGACATGCACTTTTCGTTTGGTGTAGGCTCGACCAAGTTGTATTTATCATACCATGGTCATTATATATTTGCAAACACAAAGACCCTCGGTGCAATAGCCGGGGGTCGTAAGAAAGTAATATCGTATTTTTGCAGGAACGGCATGGCTTCGGTCATGCCGTTTCCTCTTTCATCAGTTCATGCAGCGGGATAAAGCCCACAAGGTCATAGGATATGCGGATGTTCTGCCGCCGTTTGCCGCTGCTCTTGTCGGGGGCTTCGATATAAACTCCCTTAACAAGTTCACGCAGAGCATAGGGCGTAAGCTCGTCCAAGTCCTTGTATTTGTGTACCCTCTGGATAAACTGCTCCAAATTTTCAATCTGTCGTTCCTGTACTTCAATATCCTGCTGCAAGGTCTGGATTTCCACTTTTAGCTGTTCCTGCTCGGATTCGTAGCTTCTGCTCATCATGGAAAACCGTTCATCAGAAAGCTTTCCGGCCACATTATCCTCATAGATACGGATGAACAGCCGGTCAAGTTCCCCAAGACGGCGTTCTGCCTGTGCCAGACGCTTCTTATATCCTTGGACGACTTCTCCGCTGGACAGCCTGAGACTATGCTCCATAACTGCCCGAAAATGGGATTCATGCCGGGTCACATAAGAGATGACCGTTTTCATATGCATCCAGACCAAATCTTCAAGTACAACCGCCCGGATGAAGTGCGCCGAACAGCTTCCAGTATTGCTTCGATAGTTGGCGCATACAAAATGGTCCTGCCGCTTCTCGAAGTAATTGGTGGTGCAGTACCGCATTTTCGCTCCGCAGTCGGCACAGTAAACCATGCCGGAAAACAGACTGCTCTTGCCCGTTTTCGTCCTTCGGTGGCGCTGCTGGCGGGTCTCTTGCACCTTGTCAAAGACTTCCTGCTCGATGATCGCCGGATGGGTGTTGTAGAAAATCGCCTGTTTGTCAAGGGGCGTTTCCCGCTGCTTCTTGTCCCAAATGGAGTTGGTGTAGGTCTTGAAGTTGACCGTACAGCCTGTGTACTCCCGCCGTTCCAGAATGTGAACAACGGTGTTGGTGTTCCAATGGTAGGGATCATCGGTTTCGGGGCTTGGGGTTTTGATGCCCGCCCTGCGCTTGTAAGCGGTGGGATTAAGCACCTTTTCTTCCTGCAAGAGCTTTGCGATCTGCATCGGTCCCCGTCCCTCCATGCACAGCTTGAAGATTCGCTTCACTACCACAACCGCCGCTTCGTCCACGATCCATTTCGTTTTGTCCTCCGGGTCTTTACGATAACCGAACGGAACATTGGTTGTCAGGGGCACACCACGCTCGCCCTTTGCTTTCTGCACAGCCCGGATTTTGCGGCTGGTGTCCTTGGCGAAAAACTCGTTAAACCAGTTTTTGATACCGGCAATATCGCTGTCTGTGCTGTTGGGGTCGATGGTGTCAAAGTGGTCGTTGATGGCAATATATCGCACATTGTATTTCGGAAAAGTGAAGTTGATATAAAGCCCGGTCAGCGAAGAATTTCGTCCCAGTCTGGATAGGTCTTTGGTGATACAGACTGCCACCCGTCCCGCTTCGATCTCCGCAAGCATGGCTTGGAAGCCAGGGCGGTCATAGTTTGTGCCGCTGTATCCGTCGTCCACGAAAAAGGTCGGGTTAGGAAAGCGATTCTCTTTAGCGTACTGGAGCAGGATCATTTTTTGATTCTGTATGGAGTTCGATTCATCCTCTTTGCCGCCGTTTTTATTCATATCCTCTACGGAAAGGCGACAATAGAGTGCGGTGATTTTGTCAGTTGCCCGTAACATTTCTGTTTCCTCCTTCAACGGGGCAACTGCCAGTACAGGATTGGTTGCTTCTATTGTACCAAGAGTCTGTGAATTTGTCATTCGGAATCCTCCAACTTTTCTGTAAGCTTTTCAGCCATAATGCGCTCCATTTTTCTGTCCAGCGTTTCCGTCCCGTCATAAGTTCCCGTGACGGAGTAAATCGTGCCGCCGATCTCTTTTTGCAAGGTAAACTCCGGCAGCCAGAAAGCGGATAGATTTTTCACGCAGATGTGTCCGTTCTCATCAAACCAGAAGTTGTGTTTTGAATGGTCAGGCGGCAGTGGTGCGGGTTTGAGGTAGGGGGCGGGATTGGAGAAGAAATATTCCTCCGGCTCGTCATGCTCCTGCTGCTCCCATTCCTCGATCTCTGCCAAAAGCTCCGGGTCGATTTCATGCTCAAATGGTTTCTTCTTGCTCATAAGTGCCTCCTAAAAATGTGTAAAGATTAGTGTTCGATTTCCTGTTTTTTCTGCCGTGTAACGGCGTTCTGTCGTTCCTGCTCATGGATGACCTGCTCCACTTTATATTTAATCTGCCAGAGCTTTTTCACCTCCGCATGGATGGGTGAAAGCTCCGCTTGCCCGGTTTTGTATTCCTGTTCCAAACGGTCACGCTCTTTGCGCCATGCGGTGATGGGCAGCTTGCCGTCCTTGAAATACGGCTTTAACTTGCGCTCCGCCATGTGATACAGGCGGAGTGCGTTTTCATTTTCGGACATAAACTGTTCCCGCTTGCCTTTCCATTTGATGGTCGCCAGTTTGTCGGCAACGGGCTTGCCTTCGGTGTAAAACTGCACCATGCGAAGAAGCTCGTCCAACTCTTTCATGCGGTCAGATTTGCCACACATGGAGCTTTTCAAAGTGTCGATGCGGTCACTCAGCACAGGCACACGCTCCTGCAATTCTTCCGGCGTTGTCAGCTTATTCTGCATGAGATAATTGACGATCTCATTGAACTCTTTGAGATTGCCGATCTTTGCTTTTTGGCTCCAAGCTCTGGCATTGCGGTTGGTGTAATACTCGCTGAGCAGCTGCGCCAGATTGGGGGCTTGCGGCTTGCTCAATGCCTCATGGGCTTCTTTCAGCCAGTCAAGCAGCACAGAGATTTTCTTTTTCAGATTGCGAATCAGATCGTTGGTCGCTTTGATCCGGCGGTTGAGATCGCCCTTGTTGGTGCGGATGCCCTTTGCTTCCATCGCCCGGACAGTCACACCCTCATGGACGGTGGGGAGTTGGTCGATGCCCTGTCGCTCATAGCTGCGGTGGTCGATCCGGCAGTCCAATTCATTTTTCGCAAACTTCTGATTACAGAGGTCAGCCCACGCCTGCCGCCAATGCTCCAAGGTGTCGGGACTGCCCCAATCGGTAGTCGGTACGGCATTAAACACATAATTTCCCGCTTCATCACGGATACGCTCACCATGCTCGTCAAGCAGATATTCCCGTCGCTGCTTATTACTCCATCTGCCGTGTTCATCGACACATAACATGAAAGTGCGGATTGGAAATGCCGCCATCCTCTTTGTCGGGAGAATGAACGGCGAAGTCCACCACCATGCCCCGGCTCACAAACTGCTCCAACAAAAATTGTCTTGCAAGTTCGATATTCTCCTGCGTGCAAAACTCGTTCTGCAAAGCAATGTCAAAGCTGTATGCAAGCTGCGCTTTCTTTTCCCGTTCCGCTTTCTCCACCTCGTTCCATAGGGTTTCCCGATCAGAGAAAGAGGGCGGAGTATGGGGCGGCAGTAGAATCTCCGAACAGATCACGCCGCCCTTGCGGGTGTAGTCGTTGTCCTCACCGTGGTATTCGCTGTGCAGCTTTTCTCCGGCACGGTAGGCGGCAGACGCCACGGCGGACTGCCCCGCGCTGCGTTTGATCTGCGTCACATGAAAATGAAATAGCGCGATACTCAACACCTCTTTTCCCGTTCTGCCCGGTTGTGTTCGTTGACCGCTTCCATAAGCAAGCCCTTGATCTCCGGGACTGCAAGGGCTTTTTCCGCAAAGGCGTAGAACTCGGTTTCGCTCAAAACCTTTGTCAGCGGTGCAACGCTTTCAATAGCTGCTCCACGGGTGATAAGGTGGTGCGCCCGCTTGCGCCGATCTCCTTTTTCGTAGTAGGTGATGCGATTTTCAATCTGCTGTTTTTTGTGTTGAAGCTGCGAGAGCTTGCGTTCGTTTCTCGCTTTCTCCGCTTCCAGTTGGGGGATAGTTTTCTGTTTTGCCATAGTGTATGACCTCCTTTGTTTGATATGGGGATATAAAAAGACCGCCTACTTTTTTGTAGACGGTCTTATGTAACGATGAGGATTAAATTCTTTATTGCGGTGTTCCAGCGTTCTTAATGATGGAATTTGCTACACCCTCTGCTGCGGCTGTCACAAACGCAGAGGAAATGGTCTTAATTGTTTCGATAACAAGAGGGAGTCCTTTCTGAGTAATTGTATCTTTGATCTTTTTCCATTGAGAGTTATCTCGGATTTTATCAAGGAAATCATTGCCCTCCCATGTTAAGGAGCCTACGCCAAAACTCCATAAACTGTTATCTGCATATTGGGCACCGTAATCAGAAATCAACCCAGCCTCATTTAATATTTTACAATGATAGGCGACAGTTTCCATATCGTAGCCACTAATGTTCAAATTATAAATCGCTGTTGAACGGTATTCTTCTTCAATTTTCAAAAGAATGAGCCGAACAAGCTCCATATCTCGCTTCATAGATGCTCCTACCAATCATACTTGCTATCTGCGAATGGTTTGCTAAAACCGTTCGCAGATAGCAAGTCCGCAGGGATAGCCGCATAGCGGCGCAAGGGGTGCAGCCCCTTGTACGGAACGGAGAGACGCAAAACAGCCCGAATATTCAAGTGTTTGGGCTGTCTGCCTCGCAGAGTGCACATACAGGGCTTGCCCCTGTATAGAAGTGCGCCCTTTGTTCCAAAGGGATTATTTAGTTTCCGCATGCGGCTTCCAGTGCAGCAAGTTCTTCATCGGTTAATGATGTGCATATGCCATCCAGATCAGAGTTATTTGCTTCGGTTTCCCACTCAGCAGCATCATCAAGCGTAGGAAGATTTTCTAAAAAATCTTGATATGCAAGCCCAGCATTAACATCGTTCATTTCACCATAAAAATCATCGTAATTTTCCTCTGAATTGGTGGTGTCAGGAGTACTCGTGACTGTAATTCCACTATTTTCGCTTTGTATATTTGTTGTTGTAGTGCTTTCTGAAGTTGCTTGTTCGGATGTAGTTGTTTCCGATTGTTTTGCGGGATTATCATTGTTGCTGAGATTTGCAGAAGACTCGCTGTCTGTTGAAGTATTCTCTGTTGCCGCTTGTTTCATCTCATCGTAGATCTGCTGGACCAAATCCTTTGTCGGCACATATCCATTATCAGCAACAATTTCACTATCAAACACCGCATACACCAGTTCACCAGTCATCGTAGAATAAATAAAGGTAAAGTCACTTCTTACTACTGCACCAAATGAATTCTGTGCGTCCACATATGATTGTACCGCAAAATAAAAATGGTTCTTACCGAAAGACCAATCCAACAAAGGGAAATCGGCTGTTTTAGGGGACTTCAAAATAGACTTAACAGCAGTTTCCGTTTTTGTTTGATAACTTGCCTGCTCCGTTGTACTGGTTGGCAGATACCACTCGTCATAGTACAGCATATCATACGTAACTTGCAGGCTACCAAATGTATCGTCCTCAATTAAATTGACCCAAAAATCATCCACTGATTCCGACGGGCAGCGATACCGCAACGCGGTACCGGTATCTGCGGCAACAACACAATTCTGGCTTTTCTCTATACCAAAACAGGCCAAAACATTTTCTTTACCAGCGTAAGAATAATTGTTGTACGAGGTGAATTTTGCGACGTTGTTGTTCACCAACGCAAAGGACACTTCTCCCAATGTTTCCTCGTTGTTATAGTCATAATAAACACAAGGAATTTCAAACGCACCAGTACAAGTACCCTCACTTATATCGTCTGGCTGACCAAGCAAGGCAATCAATTCTTCACCAGTAATATTTGCAAATTGCTCAACATCGCAGATGACCTTTACTGTGTCAGACGGCGTATTGCCCTGTTGTGTAGAGGACGTGGGGGACTGTGATATCGCAATAACAGCAACCAGAAGGACGAAAACTGCTACGATCGGAATTAAGCATCCCTTGCGCTTTTTAGATTTTGGTGGATTGGAAAGAGAAACAGAAAAAGAGGACATATCTTGGTCGCTCTCATACAATGTTGTCTTGTTGCTGGATGCTGGCGGCGCACTGCATATATCTTCAATTGCCCTATAAATGCGTTCTGCCTCCGGCTCGGTCTTTTTTGTAAACAAAACGGTATTGTGATCGAAAAGAAGCTGTTGACGAGTTGCGCTTCCGGGAATCCCTTCTGTTGATGTGATGATCGACAAATACCCGCTTTTTAATGTTGTGGCTCGCTCTGAATTGACATCAATAATTTCGTTGTAAGGAATTGTTTTGTCAAAACGCACTTTCTTTATGCCCTTAGCATGGAAAATGCGGACACCAGCAGGCGTTAGTTCGATTTCATTACCACTTTCCGCATCCTTGTAACGAAGTCCCCAATATTCAGCATAATTATTATGCTGCGGAGAATGATTTGCTTCATTAGCAGGGATAACACATTGTGCTCCGCATTTCCGGCAAAAAAGCATTTCGTCTTCCATGGGATTGCCGCATTTTACGCAATACTTCATGTTTCTCCCCCCTCGATCAGTTATATAGAGATTCCAGCTCTTTGTAATAATCCTCGATGATCTGATCGTAGGAATCATCATATAACTCAACTACAGATTGCAGGCTGTCATTACCAAAGATTTCAAAGCTAAACCAATGCACTGTGTCCTCCTGATATTTGAGGAAAGCCCTTGCTTCACCGATATGGTTAACTCCATTTACTTTGCAGGTAAATGAGAATTTATAGTAGCAATCATACCAATCCCCGCCAAAGAAGAATCGACTTGAATTCACATTTAGATTTGATAGTCCATCCACACTCTGAGCATATTTTGGAAGCGTCTGGCCGACTGCGGGCATTTGGTTTTCATACCATTTCTGAATGTCAGATAGCGTGACGGCTGTATTTGAAGAACTCCCCGGTGTTTCTACGGTCTTGTCCGGTAAAGCATCATTTTTCGTCTGCGTATCAACAGAAGATTGTGATGTGCTTTTCCCGTCTTCTTGTGATGTTGTACCGCTGTCCATTGTGCTGGCACTGACACCAACAACCACAAAAGCAACGACAACACAAATCAATACAAATACAGATTTTTTTAATCCCGCCTGCTTGCCCAAAATAAACGGATTTCCTTTAGGTGACTTTGCAAGTACAAAGAACATCGCCGCAAGAACGGCATAGAATCCTCCCATACCAACAGCCATGCTCATTTCCTTGATCACAGCTCCGATAAGCGCATATAAGCCAGCAAACACGATGCATACAATCATCCAGATTTTCATGCTTTTCCGCAAGGTATGGACAGGTGTTTGAGCCTGTTGCGGCTGTTTGCATTTGTTTACTTTATTTGATGTACCTCCAGTATTCTCATCTACGCCTTGCGCATATCTTTGCTCAGAATATATATGCCCTTTCGCATATGGGCAAGCTGAATCATTGGGGTCAGGTTGTTCTACTGTCTTAGTTCCGCATTTCTGGCAGAATAGCATATCGTCCTCCATGGGATTCCCACATTTATAGCAATATTTCATTTCGTTCCCTCCATCCTCTATCGTCTGAACTTGTACCCGCATTTCATACAGGTAACCATAACTTTGCCGGAACCAATATTTCCTGCTACCAATCCAATCGGACCAAGCAAGGCGGCACCCACAACGCCTTTTCCAACGCCATACCCCTTTTTATTGCCGGACAGCGAAGTCGATCCGCAACGAGGGCATTTCATCATCTCATCATACTGTTTGCGCTGAAGCCGGAGTTGCTGGCGCTGCTGTTCCGTTTGCTTTCGTGCTTCCTCTGTCATTTAATGCCCTCGCTTCCCGGAAGAATTATCCAAGTATTTCCCATATTCGGCGGTCACAAAATCCTCATAGGCGTTTGCGATCTTGGCGATCCGCTTATGGACTGTGCTGGCGGTCTTGTACCCAACCTTGTCTGCGATCTCCTGCTCAGTGTAGCCCTCCATACGCAGCTTCAATATTTCCCGATCTTTCTTCGTGATAGTGCTTTCCGCAAAGGAAGAAATCTGCATTTCGAAAATAACAGAGTTTACAAAATCGCTGCGGGGGTCTGCCACATCAAAAATGTCCCCGTCCTCACTCTCCATCATTTCATCCAGAGAAATCGGCTTGCCGGAGCGGTTGTGATGCCACCTCCGCATGAAATCAGTTTTGACGGTGCTGCTTGTGGTTTCGTAGTCCTCTACGGTTCGGTTTTCCCAAATAGCATCAATCACAGGCTGCCATTCCTGTTCTGCAACCACCATATCGGTGACATTACCGATCAAATTGCTAAACTGCTGATAGGTCAACCACGGTACTTCCATGCCTTGCGGAATGTTGTATAGGTTTTGGAAGCCAAGCCCGTTCTGTTCAAACTTCATTCGGATGTACGGGATAATGCTGTACGACAAACGCCACAAAGGGAAATATCCTGCGTACTGTGTCCATGCACCGGGGATGTCACGATAATTGCCCTTGCGGTCTTTCACTTGGAAAAACTGCCATGCGCTCCATGCGTAGCAGTCCCAAACAAGCAGCTTGAACATATCGTAACATACGATGTGGTCATACTTATCCGTCCGCAAAACCTCATAGGGGCAGCGGGGCAATTCATAGGCGGGTTTCCACTTTTCTGCAAGCTCCCTTGGTAAGCTGTAAAACAGGGGCAGCCACTATTTATCGCTGTTCTGCGGTATTTCGATGATCTCACCAGGCAGTACCACAATGAAACCTTTCGGGCTTTTCCGCTTTTCTATAAGCGTCACCTCCAATCGTTTTGAAATAGCCCTCTACTATATATGGCATGAGAAAGGCTGAATTGTTCCAATGTTTCCAAAATTTTTTGAGATTTTTTGAAAAAATCTCGGAATGGAAAGGATAGGAAAGATCCGAGTTAATTATACTCAAAAAATGTGAATAAATCTATTGCTTCCACACATGGGCAAAAAATAACGGGTACTCGGCTTTTACCGAGTACCCGTTATCTCGTTTACCAACCCCGTCTGACAGATGCCATAATCGTAATTTCTTGAATTACTTTCTTATGAGCACCCGTGTAATATCCGAGGGTCTTTTGCTATGTATTGCATGTTTTTTGATACTAACAAACGTTAGTTATCGTCTTTGTTTACATAGGAAGCGCGTCAACCGAACCATCCTCGTCAACCCAAAAATGAGGGCAATCATTTTCATTTTTTGGAACTGGTTCTCCTCTTCTCACACATACAAAGATATAGTAATCTTCGTCCCCACTATCGCATCTTACAATATCATAATAATATCTATTACCCTCTTCATCCTCTTCATAATGATTCATCATAAGTTCTCTTGCTTGTGCTTCTGTCATTTTCTTTTCACCTCGATAGTATTAAGAATTGCAGATTGATTGCTTGTTAACGGCCTATTGTCAACTCTACATATTCCATACCCATTTTTCATTACGCCTGTCAGATGTTGGATGCAGTTTTTTTCGTTGCTTTGAGGGTCTACAAATAATACGCCGTTCTTTAGTTTTTCAGCAATAAAAACATGAGCTTCATCGTTTATTTTTTTCACATAAATCACATGACGAGAGTTAATTGGCGCATTATTCAACGTAGCCTCTAAGTCTTTTTTCGACATATTTCGTTTAAGAAGCCGTCCGGCCTCCTTGTGTGTCCCTGATTTTGTAAAACATTCAATCCCCCATGCGATATTATTATGCCTGCCTGGATAAGGCGCTGCGGAAACATCCATCCCACGTCTTCTCATTTCATAGACCTGAACACATCGTTGACAATTATTTTTATAGTCGCCTTTTTTGCTTTTGAAGTGTGGGTTTGTCCCTTCTAGCGCCTTCTCTATGCTCATAGGTTTATTATCGGCATCTCGATTTTTGTTTCTAGAGTTCTTTTTTGACCCTTGCCGTTATGTCTATCTACTCTGCCAGGCCTGGGGTCTACCCGACTATTCGTACCATCAGCCGTTGCAAATTTTCCACGTGCATCGTGATACGGGTTAAATTTTTCTAATTCAATTATACAATCAACGCCGGCATTTTGCGGTACTGATTTCTGAAAACCTTGATTGTTTTCCGTATATTCCCAGTCATCATCCCAAAATTCGCCTTCGCTTTTAGCAACGCGCCATTTACCGTTTTTATCACGCATAACAAGCGCTGCTTCAAGGTCTCTTAATTTTTGCTTTTCAGCATCGGTTGCACGGCTCCAATAATTGTACTTTTCCGGTCCGTTAAGGCTTTCGTCCCTGTATTTATTACGCAATTCGTCTTCATACTCAAAAAACGCTTGTGCTTTTTTTGACCTCTTTTCTTTTGCACGAGAAATAGCAGCGCGCATATTTTGCACGTCTTCGTACTTACGCTTTTCTTCTGCTCTTTTCGCTTCTAAATCACGTTGCTTTCTCTCAGCTTCTTCACGCGTCGTTCCTTTGAAGTCGTACCATGCGTCATCACGTGACAGCTTCGCGCGTTTGCTCCATACTTTCGGGTCTGTTTCCGAAACATACTTTTCAAAATCTTTATCAATCCTCGCCTTTGCTTTTGCTCCCATAAAAGGTGCATATGCATTAACTTTTTCTTCAACTTTACCAATAGCGTCTGTTCTATCTCTTTCAGCTTGTTCACTGTCAAGGCGTGGTAATTTATGATTAGTGCCGGTAATTTCCAATTTGTAATTCTTACTTGCAGTTCGTTGCTTTTCACGTTCAATTGCACGATTTACCATGCCTTGCTGATATGCGCCACCTCTTGTGCGAATCGTAAATGATTTTGCCCCACTTGCGGTTGTGAAGCGCCCATGCGAATCATGGTAGGGGTTAAACTTTTCAATTTCCTCGATATATAACTACAGTCTAACAATTGGGGGTCAGTTCATAATCAGTCAGCTCTTAGACAATCTTTCTGTAAGATTCGATGCACTATACAGCATATTGGTCACAATCACATGTTGTTCTCTTACGAATATAAAACACCGTGTAGTTATTCATCGGCATAAAGTGCAGCCCCTTTTTCTTTAACGGTTCCGTATCTATAATCCCATACCTTTTTGGAAATGTATCCAACAATATAATCTCAGCCATCAAACGCTTGAGTTGTCGTCCCGCATTCATAGGAGAGTGCAAATTAACAGCGATATATTCATATAAGTCACTTAAATCTTGCAATGCATCGTCTGTGATTTCAACATTGAACGTCATCAAGAGAAACGACCCTCTAACTGCCCAAAAACATCCTTTGCATCATACACATGACCTTGTTCAGCCTTTGTTATGCTACGTTCCAGCTTATTCACAAGCACTTCGTCACTCATCGTATCTGCATTGATTGACGCCAACGCTTTTGGCAAAGTGACTGCAAATGGAATACCACCGGTTAAAGCAATTTGATTTAAATACATTGTAACCGCTGTAGACATCGGATTAACCAATTGATTCAATACCAATTCTGCACTTTTCTTTACCTGTGGATTAACTCTCAAATTAAGTGTTGCTGATTTTTCCTTAATGTCCACCTTTGCATGCATATTGTAACGCAAAAAGCGTTATATATCAGTCAAGACCACCAACTGCTGACAAATTGTCAGCAGTTGCTATCAACACATAACCAACTTTATGAAAAAAGCGTACATTCTTTAACAACAAAACACCGCCATGCTACCAACAGAAAGGCTTAAACAGGGGCTTGTAACAACACAATCCTAATCAAGTTATGTATACCACAACCTCTTTATTTCGTATACCAAAAAACAAGAAGGTATTCACAATAGCAATTGAAACATACAAGCTCGCCAGTGGCGTTGTACGCTATCGAGCGACCGCTTACATACTTGGACGAAAGAAAACCTTTTAGATTTTCTCTCAGCCTGCGAAAAAAACAGCATGATGGCCTATCCCCTCTTCCGACTCCTCGCCTTCACCGGCATCAGAGCCGAAGAATTGACAGCATTAAAATGGTCAGTCTTCATCAACATGCTTAGCATCAACAGGACCATGACCCCTGATTACGACTACAGCTATGATACAACAAAACCAAAAACTCAAAAAGAATGATCACCATCGACCCAGAAACACTAGCGATTCTCGAAAATTGGCGAACCGTCTGCCCAAGTAAAGAAAAAATATTTCCGATACTGCCATCAAGAATTCCGGAATGGATGCACCGCATCATTGCAAAATGTCCCGATGTGCCAGATAGCACCCCGTACAAATTACACCATCTGAACGTCTCCATCCTGCTAGACGCTAACGCCAACATTAAAGACATCCAGGAAAGATTAGGCCACGCATCCGCAAGAACCACTCTCAACATCTACGTCGACGCAAACCCAAACAAATCCTTCGTCGCATACATCTTCACAAACGCTCTAAACGAGACCAGACGCTGAGCATACACTGTTTATGTAACAATATACACTCTATTCACTCGTGCGGTGCATGTGGGGTGAAAATATATTAAATATGGTCAAATTTGGCACATTCAAGCAATAGAAAAAGCCTGCAAACACGCTTTTTGAACGTATTTGTCAGGCTTTGACTATTTAATACAAAATTAGTGGGTAATAAGCCGGGTTCTGTATAAGTGATCATCTATCTCGAATCCATGTTGCCATGAATCTCTAGCGACCTACCCAAAACAGCACGGGCCGCTCTATTGTTTTTATTAGGTCTTGCTCCGAATGGGGTTTACCAAGCCAACTGGTCACCCAGCTGCTGGTGCGCTCTTACCGCACCGTTTCATCCTTACCATTAAAATAATGGCGGTTTGTTTTCTGTGGCACTTTCCTTAAGGTCACCCTCACTGGCCGTTAGCCAGCATCCTGCCCTACGGAGCCCGGACTTTCCTCAGCTTTCGCCGCGATCACTGCCCACTAGCTTAAATAATTATAGTAACTTCATTAATATTTTTCAAGAGCCTTTTTCGCCAAATCGCTTACCTTTAGCTCTTGTACCGTTCCGTCTACATACAAGACCGCACGGCGTTCATCATATAACCATTGTTCAAGATATGGTTTCACTTCTTGATGCGGATATTGTTCAAAGTAAATTGCCGCATAGCCTCGCATATCAGCCATATCGTATTTATCAAACCATTCGTAAGTATCAGGTAAGTATTGTTCAACTTTTTCCGGATGATATTTCATCATTTGCGGAATCACCCAATAAAGTCCTGCGTAACAAATGTCATTCAAACCAGTATGGTAAAACATTGGTCCGATAAACTCTTTGTAGGTATTGCCTTCAACGTTTGCAATAACGCTCCCAATTACTTCCGGAGATGCCCACGGTACGTTCCCGCCTTCTTCACACATTTGCCATGTGAAGCGGCGAATAATATCGCGGAATAAATCATGCTCTTCTTTGTAATAGAGCCCGGCCAACTGACCAAGATATTCAATTGCTTTCCAACGGGTAATGTCATGGGTCATTGCAAACACATGAAGTTGCAAATAGCTTGATGTTTTTGCTTTGTTTTCTTTGAAACATTCGACAACTTTGTCAAAATTTTGCTCTTTTAATGCTTTTTGGATTTCTTTTTTTATATTCATACGGAAATCCCTCCGCTTCTTTTTAACTATTCATCATTGGTTGCAACATATTTGCAAAAATATTTTCGCCATAGTTGTTCCCAGGAACAGCCCACTTCCCGTTAAGGTCATTCAAATAGATTGCTTTGCCACGATTACCATGTGCAAAACGGCCATCTAACAATTCGGTTCCTGCCGGAAGCGGTGATGCAGATGCGTAGGAATACATATGTTGAATATGTGCTTCAACGCCGCTTGCCACTGAATCATAACACCAACCGTGATAACCTACTAACAAGTAAGCTTTATTGTGATTGACTTGGGAAAAAATTTGTTTATCTAAGTCTTCTTGTGTAGTCACGCGACCAATAGCGCCTAACCCACAATAATTATTTTGCCAAGGCTTTACCTCATTACCATATTGGAAATAACCAGTTTCAAGTAATGCTTGGGCCAATGCTACATCACCACGAATATTGTATTTCTTGGAAATATTGTAGTAGTATGACGCAATGTCTTTAGGAAATGGCACAAAGGTTTTGCCATTAACAGCAGCATTATATTTTACAGTAGCTTCTACATTGTTCAAGTAACGCTGCATTTGTTCTAAAGAACAATAGCTGCTTCCCATCAAGGTTACTTCAGATGCGCTTTTTGGCTTGGCAGTTGTTTGACCTTGATTTGAAGGTGTTGAAGGTGTTGAAGGTTCAGAGCTGCTCCCTTTGGTATTGATAATAACAGATTGGCTACTACTATTCCAGGTTACATTTGCACCTAATTCTTCTGCTACAAGACGAACCGGCACCATCGTATAACCGTTTGGTGTAAAATATGGAATCCCATTTGCAGCATTTAATTTTACTTGTTTGCCATTAATGTAGATTTGCACATTGGAACCAACATTTGCTGTGGATTTAATATCAGACTTGCTGGAGTCAATGAGTACTGTATGCGTTTTAGAATCCCATTCAACGTTATAGCCCAAGCCTTCGCTCACTAAACGAAGTGGTACATAAACTCGACTGTTAATAGTTTCCGGAGCCGGTGCCCCTTGATTATTATAGGATACGTTATTAATGACAATATTTACAGAACCGGCAGCTTCTGCTTCACTTGGTACAACAACGGAAGTAGCAAGCACCGCCCCTAAAGTACAAGCACAAATGAATTTTTTAAGACGCATTCTATCCATCCTTTCTTTGACGACTTAGAGTTGTCAATTTCACTCGATAATGGTATCATAATTTTTAAGAAATATCTATAATATCGAAAGGGTTGAAATTATAATGTCAAATCCTCAAGTTGAAATTCTTATGAAAAGTGGCAATTCGATGACAGTCGAGCTTTATCCAGACGTAGCACCTAACACTGTAAATAACTTTTTGTTTTTAGCAAACAACGGTTTTTACAATGGCTTAATCTTCCATCGTGTTATCAAAGGTTTTATGATTCAAGGCGGTGACCCACAAGGTACCGGTACCGGTGGTCCTGGTTACGGTATCAAGGGTGAATTCAAGCAAAACGGTTTCGACAATACTTTGCGTCATGACCGTGGCGTTATTTCCATGGCTCGCGCAATGCATCCGGATAGTGCCGGCTCCCAATTCTTCATTATGCACAAAGCTGCACCACACCTTGATGGTGGCTATGCTGCATTTGGTAAGTTAATCGATGGGTTTGAAGAATTAGACCGTATTGCTACTGTTCGCACCGGTATGGCCGATCGTCCTGTTGAAGAAGAAGCCATAGACAAGATGATTGTATCCTTAAACGGCTACGAATTGGTTCCACCTGAAACCATTCGCTAAACATCATAAAGCCACTCGTATGATGAGTGGCTTTTTTCTATTTCAACAAAAACGACCTTGAGCTTTTAAGCCCAAGGCCGTTTTTCGTTCAATTATTCACGAAAGAGTTCGTCGGCATCTGATGCGTTATCATCTTTTGTCGCATCTAAAAGCGCCATAGCCAATGTGGAAATTACTGCGAAAAATACAGTTTGGAAGGTTCGGCGCTTTAAACCGTTTGCAACTTGCCCAAGATAAACTTTTCTTAACATACCCGGTGTCATTCGTTTTGCCATTTTATCTTTTCTCCCTTTCTCTTAACACACGATGAATTTCTCTTTCGGCTGATTTCTTCGCTTCGGTTGCACGCTTATCATACAGTTTTTTCCCTCGAACGATTGCTATTTCAACCTTTACTTTATCATCCTTAAAATAAAGCTTCAATGGCACAATCCCCAAGCCCTGTTCTTGCGTTTTAGCACGTAACTTTAAGATTTCTTTTTTATGCAGTAGCAATTTACGTTTTCTGAGAGGATCAACATTAAAGCGATTGCCCTGTTCATACGGGCTTACATGCATTCCTTCGATGAACGCCTCATTATTTTGAATAAAAATATAGGAATCCTTGAGATTTACACGCCCTGCACGCATAGATTTCACCTCAGTACCGGTTAAAGCAATTCCGGCTTCCAGAGACTCAAGGATAAAATAATCATGCCTTGCCTTTCGGTTTTCTGCTATTACTTTTTGGCCCACGGTTAGTCTTCCTTTTCTTTGAATCCTTCTTATACTTTATAGCAGTGGTTTGCGCTTTTTTGCGCGTATGCTGTTTTTCGTTTCCATGACTGCTTTTTTGTGATTTTCTATTTGCCGTTTCTTTGGTTTTATTACTCTTTTCTGCGCCTTTTACCACAAAATCTATGGTAGATTCTTTGATATTAACATTCTCCAGAACAACGTCAAGGTGCATGCCGAGTTTATACGCCTTGCCGGTATGTTCTCCAATCAAGCAAATAGCGTCAGCATCATAATTATAATAATCATCATATAAACTCGAAATATGAACAAGCCCTTCAACAGAGTTTGGTAACCGTACAAAGAAACCAAATGATGTGACACTGACAATTTGCCCGGTAAATGTCTGTCCAATAAACGGTACCATATATTCCGCTTTTTTAATATCAACACTTGCGCGTTCCGCTTCTTCAGCATTACGTTCGCAGCTACTAGCCTGTTCGCTGGCATCTGGTAAGGTTTGCGCATAATGATTGATGCGATGATCGTTCATGCGCTGACCAATTTGAACAAATTCCTTAACCACACGATGAATGGATAAATCGCTGTAACGTCTGATTGGTGAAGTAAAATGTGTGTATTGCTTTAGACCCAAGCCAAAGTGAGAGGTTTTATTTGTCGTATAAAATGCGTGATTCATAGTGCGAAGCATCATCATATCGACAATCTCTGCACAGTCTTTTTCCTTAGCCTGCTTGAGAATCCATTGTAAATCCTTCGCAGTAATGCCTTCGCCATCTTCCTTCTTTGGTAAGTAAATACCTAAGCGTTGAATATATTGAAGGAATGCTTCCATTTTTTCACGTTCCGGTTCTTCATGCACACGATAGATAAACGGAATTTTTCTTCTGAAAAAACAAGCAGCTACCGTTTGATTGGCTAAAATCATAAATTCTTCTATGATTTTTTCAGCTTTTCCACGCTCGCGATAACCAATATCTACAACATGACCTTCCTCGTCCAAAAAAACTTTGCTTTCCGGAAAATCAAATTCCAACGCCCCACGTTCCATGCGAAGATTATACAAGATTTCACTGAGCGCTTGCATATCATTAAAATATTCTACATATGAAGGGTCTTCATCAAAAGATTGTTTTTCTAAAATCTCATTGACTGTATCATAGGTAAAACGTCGTTCAACATTGATAACCGATTCACTAATTTCCGTAGAAACAATTTTCCCCTGCGGATTAATTTCCATTACACAGGAAACAGTCAAACGATCTTCGTTTGCATTCAAGCTACATACATTATTGGATATTTCCGGTGGCAACATTGGCAATACACGGTCTACAAAATATACACTGGTGCCTCGGCGATAGGCTTCTTCGTCCAGAATGGATCCTTCCTTGATATATTCAGAGACGTCGGCAATATGAACGCCAAGCATATAATTGCCATTTGAAAGAATTTCCAATTGAACCGCATCATCCAGGTCTTTCGAGTCTGCGCCATCAATGGTCACTATATGGCTATAAAAACGAAAATCGCGACGACGCTCTAATTGTAAATCGATTGGTTCCGCTTCAATGCGTTTAGCTTCCATCACTTGCTCTTTGGTAAAGCTTGGACTTAAATCGTAACGATACACCAATGATAAAACATCAATTCCCGGTTCGTTAGACTTACCTAAACGAGTAATGACTTTCCCTTCCGGAATTTCATGCTGATTCCCCCAGTTGGTGATTTCAACCAACACCTTATCGCCTTCTTGCGCATGATAGGTTGCATCCAACGGCACAATAATATCTTGACCAAAGGTCAGATTATCCGGAACCACATAGGCATAATGTTTCTTCGGTTTATAGGTCCCTACATACGTTTTATTATGACGCTCCAGAATGCGCACCACTTCGCACTCATCGCGATGACCGGAACGTCCGGAAACCATATCGCCGTGCTTCATAATACGTACAATAACACGGTCACCGTTTTGGGCTGAATTCAAGCAATCAGGCGGAATAAATAAATCTTCCGTATCGATATTGTCACGAACAAGAAAACCGAATCCTTTTTTTAATTTTTTTACACGTCCGGTTAGAAGGTTCATTTGTTCCGGAATACCGTAGCGATCCATACGAGTCTTTACGAGTTTCCCTTCTTTTTCCAGGTCATCAAGCGCTTCTTGCACTTCAAGGGCGTTAATCCCCATGCCTTCAAAAATAGCATATATATCTTCAAAACTTGTAGGTCCTGTAATTCGATCTTTTAGATGTTTATAGATAAAGTCCTTATTCATAGTTCGCACCTCGCTTATGTATTACCTTATCATACAGGAGCCAATTAACGCAAGTTATCCACTAATGAAAAAAGTGCGATTGAACGCTTTATCGTTCAATCGCACTGATGATTATAATTGTAGCTCGTTTCGCAATGCTTCATAATTGGATTTAAATGATTTTAACAAGCCTTCATTAATTTCAATTGCTGCACGTACTTGTTCAGGACTTGGTGCACCGATGGTTTGACGTTTGTCTATGCAGGTCTTAATGGAAATCTTATCGTAAATATCCTCTTCAATAAGTGGAGAGAAGCCTTTGAATTCTTCCATTGTGCAATCATCCAGCGCCTTTTCGTTCATAATGCAATATGCTACTGCTTCCCCAACAACTGCATGGGCATCACGGAATGGCACGCCTTTAGTAACCAGATAATCCGCAAAGTCAGTTGCATTGGTAAAACCACCAGCAGTTGCACGGCGCATATTTGCTTCTTTGAAGGTAGCGGTTGCAAGCATCTTATCGAAAATCATCAAACACTTTTTCCATGTGTCAACTGTATCGAATACGCCTTCCTTATCTTCTTGCATGTCCTTATTATAGGCAAGCGGTAAGCCCTTCATAGTCGTTAACAGTCCCATCAAGGCACCATAAACACGACCGGTTTTACCACGCACCAATTCTGCCACATCAGGATTTTTCTTTTGAGGCATAATACTACTACCGGTACTATACGCATCATCCAAATCAATGAACGCAAATTCTTGGCTCGCCCAGAGAATCACTTCTTCACAGAAACGGCTCAAGTGCATCATGCTAATGGAGGCATCACTTAAAAATTCCAATGCGAAGTCACGATCACTGACCCCATCCAAGGAGTTTAAGCATGGGGCATCAAATTTTAATGCCTTTGCTGTTTCGTGACGATCCAAAGGGAATGTCGTGCCGGCTAAAGCACCACTCCCCAATGCCATCACGTTGTTGCGCTCCAACCAGGAATCCAAACGCATAAAGTCACGCTTGAACATTTCAAAATATGCCATCAAATGATGACCTAAAGTAATAGGCTGCGCACGTTGTAAATGTGTATAGCCAGGCATCGCTGTTTCGGTATGTTTTTTTGCGATATCAATCAGTGTATCCAAAAAGCCCAGCAATTGCCCTTGAATTTCCATGACCTCATGGCGCAAATACATACGCATATCTACTGCCACTTGGTCATTTCTGCTACGCCCGGTATGCAATTTTTTGCCTACATCGCCAACCTTTTGGGTTAACAATACTTCCATATTCATGTGAATGTCTTCATCAGCAGGGTTGAAAGCTACTTTACCACTTTCTATTTCATCCAAAATTTCTTTCAAACCATTCACCAAGGTTTGTGCTTCTTCTTGAGTAATTACCCCTACATTGCCTAACATGGTTGCATGTGCAATGCTTCCTTGAATATCCCAATAATACAATTTTTGGTCAAACCCAATGGAGGAATGAAAATCCTCCATGAGTTTGTCACTGTCTTTACTAAAACGACCGCCCCAAAGCTTTGCCATGATTATGCCTCTCTTACTTGTTTAAGTTTTCTTTCATCAATGCATTAACCTTCAATGGAAGCCCAAAGAGGTTGATGAACCCTTCTGCATCTGCTTGATTGTATACTTCATCTTCGCCGAAGGTTACGAATTCTTCGTTGTAGAGAGAATATGGAGAAGTCATACCAGCGGTGGTGCAGTTGCCCTTATAGAGTTTAAGCTTCACTTCACCGGAGCAGGTTTCTTGGGTTTTATCGATGAATGCATCCAATGCTTCTTTTAATGGAGTAAACCAAAGACCATCATACACGAGTTGTGCATATTTCACAGCTGCGTGTTCCTTAAATTCCATAGTGTCGCGGTCTAAGGTCAAAGATTCCAATCCCTTATGTGCCTTGTAAAGAATGGTGCCACCAGGGGTTTCATATACACCTCTGGATTTCATACCAACAAGACGGTTTTCTACGATATCCAAAATACCGATACCGTGCTTTGCACCAAGTTCATTTAATTTTTCAAGCATTGCAAGTGGTGCAAGTGCTTCGCCATTGAGTTTAACCGCGTTCCCTTTTTCGAAAGTTAAGGTAATGTATTCTGCTTCATCCGGTGCGTCTTCTGGACGATTGCAAATTAAATACAAATCATCCAATGGTTCATTTGCAGGGTCTTCCAAGTCAGCACCTTCATGGGACAAGTGAAGTACATTACGGTCCATGCTGTATGGGCGTTTTTTAGAAACAGGAACAGGAACATTATGTGCATTTGCAAAATCTACAGCGTCTTCACGAGATTTAATGTCCCAAATTCTCCATGGTGCAATAATTTTGGTTGCTGGGCTGAGGGCTTTAATGGTGAGTTCAAAACGAACTTGGTCATTCCCTTTACCGGTTGCACCGTGAGCAATGTAGTCTGCGCCTTCTTTTTTAGCCACTTCTACGAGCGCCTTAGAAATCAAAGGACGTGCACAGGAGGTCCCGAGCAAATAGCCGCCTTCATAGAGTGCACCGGAACGAATCATAGGGAAAACATAATCACTTACGAATTCTTCTTTAAGATCTTCGATATATACTTTGCTTGCGCCGGAAGCCAATGCTTTTTCACGAACAACATTTAATTCATCGCCTTGGCCAACGTCACCGCAAACAGCAATAACTTCACAGTTGTCATAGTTTTCTTTTAACCATGGAATAATGATAGAGGTGTCCAAACCACCGGAATATGCTAATACAACTTTAGACATTTTAATAATCCTCCTAAATATATTACATTACACTTGCCATAATGGCTTTATGAGCATGCATACGATTTTCTGCTTCATCAAAAATAACACTACGTGGATGTTCCATTACTTCATCAGTTACTTCATAGCCACGATATGCCGGTAAGCAGTGCATAAAGATTGCATCTTCTTTTGCTGTGTTAAATAAATCCATGTCGATTTGATAACCTGCAAAAGCCTTTGCACGTACTTCTTTTTCGCTTTCTTGACCCATGCTAGCCCATGTATCAGTATAAACAACATCAGCATCCTTCACAACTTCTTTAGGGTCATTTGTTAAGGTTAAGGTGCAGTTATTCTCCTTGGCAATGCTTTGTGCATATGCCACAATTTCTGAATCCGGACGATAATTATCCGGTGTTGCCACATGTACATTCATGCCACACTTGAGCATACCAATCATTAATGAATGTGTCATGTTGTTGCCATCGCCCACGTAGCAGAAATCTAAACCTTGCAAAGTCCCTTTATGTTCTTTGATGGTAATCAAGTCTGCAATAACTTGGGTTGGATGATAGGTATCGGTCAAGCCGTTGATGATTGGAATATCTGCATACTTTGCAAATTCTTCAACTTCAGCTTGGTCAAAGGTTCGAATCAAAATCCCATCCAAATAGCGTGCTAATACACGTGCAGTATCTTTAACCGGTTCTCCGCGTCCAATTTGTAAATCGTTAGAGCTCAAGAACAATGCTTGACCTCCGAGTTGATACATCCCAACTTCAAAGGACACACGCGTTCTGGTGGAAGATTTTTGGAAAATCATCCCTAAGGATTTTCCTTGTAAATAAGGATGTGGAATCCCTTTCTTTTGTTTATCTTTTAAGTCTAAACCAAGATCGACAATTTCTTGAATTTCTTCACCGGTAAAATCACGTAAGGTTAAAAAGTCTCTTCCTTTTAAGCTCATTGTTCTACCCCTTTCTCTTCATGACTGTAGAAAATAATATTTTTAAATCCTACGCAAGTAGCAATGTAGTATGGACGCAACTTTAAATATTCCAGTGTCGGAAGTGCTACAGAAATTGATGGCGTATCGGAATTTTGAAAAACAATTTCACATTGATTATCCTTGATACCAAAATCCACATTATACAACCATGCACTTTCAGATTGCCCCTGTACCTTATATTTCAAGTTGACATATTTCAGCTTTCCCAAACTTTCATAAATAGTTTGATGCGCTTCTTTTACCATGTCACCTGCATTCTTGCAATATATCTCTTTATCAAACATGAACGACATCCTATCCTTTAATCATTTACTGAACGTGGTCATTACTCCACTCTTTTTTTACTCTACCATCTTTGAGTAAAATTTCAAGCTTTTCAGCATCATGATTAACAAGAACATCCTTGTATTCAACTAAGTGCTTTATAATCTCATCAATTTCATCAACGAGATAATCTGCGTTTCGTAAAAACAAATCTGTCCACATTTTTTCATCCAATCGTGCAACACGTGTTAAATCTCTAAAACTACCGGCGCTATAGCCTTCTTCACGTAGCATTGTCGGACTTTTTATATATGCACTTGAAACGATATGTGCCAACTGCGAGGTATACGCAATGATTTGATCGTGCGTTTCAGGGGTGGATTCTACCATTTTTCTGAACCCCATCGCTGCAACCACCTCAGCCAATTTATCCCAATCCACATGATAATCTAAATTGGGATCTTTTGTAACTACAAGGCTCGCACCTTGAAAAAGATTCACCAAGGAATGGGCATAACCAAAGAGTTCGCGCCCTGCCATTGGGTGCATGCCTATATATTGTGGGCCGTTTTCAAAAAAGTGCTCTTTGAAACAAGCCATAATGTCACGCTTCACACCACATACGTCAACCACCAAACCATTTTTATTCATTATTTGATGGTTTTCTTCAACGAAACGAACGATATTTTTAGGTGTCATTGCGAGTACAGTAACATCTGCATCCATCAAATCTTGTTCTCCGGCAATATAAGCAATAGATTTTTCATCTAACGCCAATGCTAAAGAAGCATCATTTTTGTCCATCCCTACAACCTTTAAATCTGTATAGGCAGACAACGCTTTTGCCACTGAACCACCAATGAGTCCTAAGCCAACAATAAGTACTTTCATTATTTCAATACCTTTTTAAGGGTTTCAATAACCTTGTCAATTTCCTCTTTTGTAATGATAAGTGGTGGTACAAAACGTAACACTTGTCTACCTGCTGTGCAAATCAGTACCCCTTCATCACATGCAGCTTGTGTCAAAGCGCTCATATCTGCATCGTCAGCCATTAAAAGCCCGAGCATTAATCCACGTCCTCTGACTTCAAGAACCTTTTCTCCATCAACGAGTTTGGCCAGCTTTTCGGCAAAGTAGTTACCCTTTTCCTGCACCTCTTTTAGAAATGCATCGTCAAAGATGATATCCGCAACCACACAGCCGGCATGAGCAGCTAATGGATTACCACCAAAAGTAGATGCATGATCGCCGGGTTGGAATGCTGCCGCTACTTGATTTTTTGCAAGCATAGCACCCATTGGCACACCACCGGCAACTGCCTTCGCCATCGTTACAATGTCAGGGGAAATATCGAACTTTTGATGAGCAAATGCATATCCGGTTCTACCCATCCCTGTTTGTACTTCGTCAATGATAAAAAGAATGTCTTTTTCTTTGCATATTTTTTCAACATGCTTCAAGAATTCTTCGCTCATCGCAATAATCCCAGCTTCACCTTGAATCACTTCAAGCATGATAGCACAAGTATCATCATCAACAAGTGTATCCAACATTTCAATGTTGTTCGCTTCTGCATACTTAAACCCTGCAGGGAGTGGCGCAAAGCCTTTATGATATTTTTCTTGTCCGGTCGCAGTCAATGCACCAATTGTACGACCATGGAATGACTGCACCATAGAAATAATGGTTTGACGCCCGTTGCCATACTTTCTGGCAAGCTTAATTGCTGCTTCATTGGCTTCTGCACCACTATTGCAGAAAAATGCCTTGCCTAAACCACTAGCCTTACAAAGCTTTTCCGCCAGTTCAATTTGAGGACGGTTCCAATAGAGGTTAGAAATGTGAATAAGCTTCGCTGCTTGCTCTTGGATGGCTTGCACCACCTTGGGGTGATTGTATCCTAAGCTATTTACCGCAATGCCACTTACCATATCGAGATATTGTTTTCCCATACTGTCGGTGACATACACGCCATCCCCGGATTCGATAACAATAGGTGCCTGCTTATAGGTACCCATAATATATTCTTGACCTTTGTTAATGAGTTCTTGATCCATTATGCTTCGCCTCCAACAACCATTGTGCCAACACCGTCATCTGTAAAGAGCTCCAATAATAAACTATGTTGCATTTGCCCATTGATGATGTGTGCGCTTTGCACACCGTTTTCAATCGCAAACTGACAGCACTTGGCTTTTGGTATCATCCCACCATAAATCACGCCATCTTCTTGAAGCGTATCTAAATCAACACTAGTTATTTTACTGATACGTTCTCCGGACTTATCTAAAATACCATCCGTATCTGTAAGTAAAAAGAACTTATCGGCTTTAAGTGCAGCAGCAACAGCAGCAGCTGCTGTGTCTCCATTAATATTGTAACGCCCACCAAATTCATCCAAGCCAATTGGTGAAATAACCGGAATATATTCTTTAGCCAGGGCATTGTGAATTAGTTCTGGATGAATATCGGTAATTTCACCGACAAACCCCAAGTCAACCAATTGATTATTTTTATCATAATGCAATTTCTTTTTAGCTTGAATCGTACCACCATCAATACCACTCAAGCCCACTGCCTTGCCACCATGCTTTTGTAAAAGTGCAACAATCTCTTGATTAACCTTCCCAATCAAGACCATTTGTGCAATTTCAAGAACTTCGCTATCTGTCACACGCAGCCCATCTACAAACTTGCATTGATAATTTTCTTTTTCAAGCCAGTAATTAATATCCGGGCCCCCACCGTGAACAAGAATAGGGTTCATTCCGACATAGCGCATTAACACAATGTCGGAAATAACCTTTTCTCGCATGGTCTTATCAACCATTGCATGACCACCGTATTTAATAACAATGGTATTACCGTAGAATTTTTTTATGTAAGGAAGTGCTTCTACCAAGACTTCCGCTGTATGATTTCCGAATTCCATAATTAGCTCCTGTAATCTGCATTGATGCTGACATAGTCATGTGTCAAATCGCAGCCCCATGCTACAGCCTGTTCGTCACCTTCATGAAGATCTATAAGCACCTCTACATAATCTTTCGATAAAATTTCAAGTGCTTTATCTTCATCAAACGTAAGTCCTTGTCCGGATTGTGCCACTTGCAAATTGCCTACATAGATATCCATCAAATCCGGATTAAACACTGCACCGGAATATCCGGCAGCGCAAGCAATACGTCCCCAGTTGGCATCGCGACCATAAATCGCCGCTTTCACCAAGCTAGACGAGGTTACAGCTCTAGCAATGGTTTTTGCATCAGTTTCAGTGAGTGCATTTTTCACCTTTACCTCAAACATTCTGGTTGCACCTTCGCCATCGGCAACAATTTGCTTTGCGAGATCGATGCAGATTTGTTTAAGTGCATTAGCAAACGCCTGATACGCTTCAGATTGTTCGTCGGTAATCACCGTATTATTTGCCATTCCGTTGGCAAGAACAGCCACCATATCATTGGTAGAGGTATCACCATCGACAGAAATCATATTGAAGCTATCGCCAATAGCGTCTTTTAACGCCTTTTGAAGCAATACTATATCAATCGCTGCATCAGAAAGCACAAATCCCAACATGGTAGACATATTTGGATGAATCATCCCTGCACCCTTACACATGCCCCAAAAATGTACATCAACACCATCCAACTTGACCACTGCTTCTGCATTCTTTGGCACTGAATCTGTCGTCATAATCGCTTGGGAGGCTAGCGCAGCACCTTCGTTTAATGATGCAAGCTTTGCTTTGGATTGTTCGATACCGCTAACAATTTTATCAACTGGAAGTGGCATCCCAATCACACCAGTAGAGGCTACGATGGTGTACTGAACCGGCAAATCATAACTTGCAGCAAGCGCTTCAGCTACCTTTTGCGAATCTGACACTCCTTGTTTTCCCATTGCCGCATTGGCAACGCCACTGTTAACAACAATAGCTTGTGCTTTTCCTTCAATTGCCAAATTATCCTTCGTCACTTGCAGTGGCGCTGCTTGAAACAAGTTGGTTGTATATACCGCCGCAGCTGCTGCCGGCACTTCAGAAACAACCACAGCTAAATCTGATTTTTCTTTTTTTATGCCACAATTCAACCCTGTGGCTTTATATCCTTTTGGAAAACTCATTGTCTTACTCCTTTTCCCTTAAGGGCACATCGGTAATTGCTTCAGTCCCGTTTTTTCCGGAAACCCAAACATAAGGTTCATATTTTGGATGGCTTGGCCGCTTGCACCTTTCACAATATTGTCAATAGCTGCGCAAACCACTAATGTGCGTTCATTTACTAAATGTAACGAAATATCGCAATAATTCGACCCCATAACCCATTTTGTTGCTGCATATTCGCCCATTGGACGCACACGCACAAACGGTTCGTTATCATAAAATGTATGATAGATTGCATTAAGTTCATCAGCGTTACAATCCTTGGTCAACTTCAAGGTAATTGTTGACAAAATTCCACGATTAATTGGTGCTAAATGCGGATTAAAAATCACATCCACATTGTATTCGCACAATTCATCCACTTCTTGACAAATCTCAGTGATATGACGATGCTTACCGATATTATACGCAGTTACATTTTCATTAACATTAACAAAATGAGAGCTATCCGTTAATTTTTTCCCGGCACCAGTTAGCCCTGAATCACTATCCACCACAACCATTGCAGGCTCTACCAATTTTGCTTTGCAAAGTGGCGCCAAACCAAGGATAATACTCGTAGGAAAACATCCCGGATTTGCCACCAACTGGCTTTCTTTTATCCGTTCACGATGCAGCTCAGGTAATCCATACACAGTTGTTTTCATCCAGTCCTTGCATACATGCTCTGCGTTATACCATTTTTCATACATCGCAGGATCATTTAAACGAAAATCAGCACCAAGGTCGATAACTTTTACTCCACTTTCAATGAGTTTTTTCGCATATTCGGAAGATGTCCCATGAGGCAATGCCAAGAAAACCACATCACATTGGGTATAGTTTTCAATAGCCATGTCACAAAAAACTGCATCCTCCAAACCAAGCAGACTTTTATGAACGTCAGATACTGGTCCATCCACGCTACGTGCGCCAATAGCAGTCAATCTCACTTCATCATGCCCGCTTAATAAACGAATCAATTCAGAGCCTGTATAGCCTGTTGCACCAATAATACCTACATTAATCATTTCGACACCTCCATCTGATGTTATGTATTATACGACTCGTTGTATATTTATTCAAGTGTTTTTTGCAAAAAGGAGTTAAAAATGTATTCTTATCGCACTTTAATACTATTTCCACAAATTGATGACTATTCATCTATTCATGAATGGTCGCTCATCGCTACCCTTAAAGATTACTCCGAGTGTACCCTTCAAGCCTATCTCCTCAACGATAACCTTGGCAATATGATGCATCACTTTACTAATGATGGAAATACCCGTATTGTTATTATCTTCGGAGCAGAGGAGCAATGGCACTTTCTTCACAATGCTTTTTCACACCATCCGAACTGCATTATTCACTCTAATCCGTCACCCTACCATTTTTATGCACGAATGAACAATAATATGCATATCCTTGGATTAACGCCCAATGCCGACATCCTCGCCCTTACCGAAAAACAGCTTACTAACTATTATCATGCACTAGCATCACAAACCCTATCAAATCTTTCCGCACAGATAGGAAAAACACTCAAACATGCCGGACTTACTATTTCCTGCGCTGAAAGCTGTACCGGTGGCCTTATCGCCAAAACTCTTACCGATATCGCCGGTGCTTCTGCTTATTTTCGCGGTGGTGCATGCACCTATACCGCCGATGTAAAACAACGGGTTCTCCATATTGCCGAAAGCACTCTCACAGCAAATGGCGTTGTATCACAAGAAACCGCTCAAGCTATGGCAATCGGCGCACAAAAACTTTTTGCCTCAAACATCGCACTCTCAACCACCGGCGTTGCCGGACCCGGCCCTGACTCAGATGGCAATCCAGAAGGACTTGTTTATTGCTGCATTGCCATCAACAACGACACTTATGTTTATCAATTTCTCGCAACAGATGAAACATTATGCACTGACCGCGCCTTCATTCGCTCCGCTTGCGTTAGATTCCTTTTTGAAAAATTACTAATACTTCTTCACCACTAATAAAGCACTAATAAAGCGCCCCATCTATTCATTTTTTAACGAATAGATGGGGCGCTTTGCATTATTAATTATTTCTAATCATTTCATCGGGAATCAATTCAATCGGAAACATGACTTTTGAATGATTATCCCAAATCAAATCATGCTTAATCCTTGCGCCGGAAACTGCATTCATCGTGTCCTTATAAATCTTTGAAACCCTATAATACTTACCATCAGCTTCTTTTCTGAAATGGTGGTCTTCTTCTGTTAATGCATATGTCCATGGAAATGGACGTTCAGAACGTAATTCGCCATATAAATTACCATTTTCTACCCAAACCAACAACTGAACATCTTGATTGGTGTTATTAACAAAGCGGTAATCTACATAATTATAGAAAATAGACGTTCCTGCGCTTAGCGGTTTTCTGTGATCAATATCGCACGCCAAAGCGTCAGAGTGCTTATGAAACTCTGTAATTTCAAGAGGACTATGCATAACAAGCAAATTAATCGTATTGGCAAGATTGCACAAGCCACCACCTAACCCGGGAATAATTTGATTCTTTTCAATAACACGTCCGTCTTTATAGCCTTTTTTCTCTGAAATCTTTCCTACCAAATGCCAGAATGAAAATATTTCTCCGGGATGAATAATAAGTCCATTAAGTTTATCGCATGCTAATTTAATATTAACTGCTTTATTTTCTTGCAGAACAGGATCTATTCCAGGACCGGTTTTGATTACCTTTGAATGGTGCTCGGAGACAACCTCCGGCAACTTCTTGTTGGACAGCTGTTCTGCAAATCGCACGCTTTCCAAGTAATCCTTCGCAATACGTTTAAAGGTTTCCTTTTGAACAGCCAATTGATAAAAGAGCGGATTCATATCACTGAAATGACGACGTTGCTTTTCGTGCTGGATTGCAATACCGCCAAGACGTTTTTTATATTTTAGATGACAAAGATACGTTGCCAATACCAGTTGCTCTACGCGTCTGCGTTTACCGATTTTCTTTTCTTCCGGCAAGCGGATAAATTTTACAAGTATGCTTGCCAGCCCTACACGATTTGCACCGAAAACATCAGTAAATAATTGGTCGCCAATAACTACTACCTGCTGTTTCTCCAATTCCATGATTTCAAGCGCTTTTAAATATCCCCACGTTTTTGGCTTTTCGGCCTCACAAATATAATATGTGGAAATGTCCTCGATAAACCTGTTAACTCTTTTTTCTTCATTATTAGACAACAATAACGTTTTGAAACCTGCAGCTTGTATATCTCGAAATAATTGATTGATTTCAGGAGTAGAGTCATCCCCATGATGGACCAAGGTATTATCAATATCAAAAATCAAACCACGATAACCTTGCGCATAAAGCGCATCATAATCAATGGCAAACACACTATCTACATATTCATAAGGATAAAACTTTGATAGCATTAACCTTCCCCTTTCATATAGTCGCAAACATAGTCAAGCTGCTCACATATCGTTCCCGGAAATTTATGATTAAAAAATGCACTCCCAATCGTAAATGCCCATGGTGCAGCTGCACGCACTTCTTCTAAACGTTTAACACTGTCAATACTTCCGGCTAAACATACCGGCGCATCAACAGCCTCCACAAAAGCTTGATTCAATGCAACCGCATCACCTGTATAACGATAACCAAGTAAATCTATTCCAAAGACCCCTTTTGCCAGGTATCCCTTTGCCTCTGATATCATCTCTTCCAAGCTTCCGTTAAGTACTGAAGGACGACCAGAAATATCGCCTACAAACGGCATATATTTGAGTCCTTGCTGCTTACAATAATCATTAATGGTATCTGAAAAAACAGTCCCCATTAAAATATCCACACCGCACGTCGCTGCTAATTTTGCGCCCAACAATCCTTCCGCTTCGGTATAAGTAACTACCTCTAAAAAAGTTGTTTTACCACAGCTTTTTAATATTTCGTAGAGTGCTTTCATTTCTTCAAAAGGTAATGGTCGTTCCTTCATTCCCCAATATTGAACCTTCGATGATTGACACTGTAAAATAACATCTCTCGCATGCGAAACAGTTTCATCATTATAGGTTAACATGAAAATTAACTCCGGTGAGCAACCCATAAAACTCCTCCAATCTCTAACCTCAACACATTTCATCACACAACATTTCATACAATATTATTTTACAGTGTTCACTCCAAATTTTCTACACAAAAAGATATTTATTTGAAATGTTACACTCACTATTTATTAATACGCCTTGCTTTGTCAATAAAAAAATAACCGTCAAGAAAATTTCTTGGCGGTTTTGCATCAATTTACTTTGTTAAAGATTCGTCTGATTCTTGTTTTACCGAAGCCTCATCTTGAGCTGCACTGTCGGTATTATCAGTTGCGTCAGCACTTTCTGAAGCGGAAGACCCATCTTGGTTGCCTGCTTCTTCAGCCATCTTTGCTTCTGCAGCTGCAATCAATTTTTCAGGATTGTAATCGTCAGACAAATATTCAATGGTTGCTTCTTCTTTTAACTTATTGATTAATTCATAGTACTTTTCTTGTACTTTTTGATTCGCTAAGGATTCCTTTAATTCATCCTTCACTTCATCATAAGTTTGTTGATGAGCAGCTTGCTTGTCTTCGCATAAAATCACATGATAACCATATGAGGTTTGAACCGGTTCTTTTGAATATTCACCAGGTTCCAATGCAAAAGCTGCGGTGGAAAATTCCGGTACCATCTTATCGGAGGTAAAGTACCCTAATTCGCCACCATCATTTTTGGTTGCGGTATCTTCACTGTATTCTTTTGCTAACTTAGCAAAATCTTCACCGTCATCAAGCTTTTTGATGATTTCTTTGGCGGTTTCCTCGTCCTTAACAAGGATGTGGCATGCTTTTACTTGATCTGCAACATTGAATTGTGTTGTATTTTCGTTGTAATAACCCTCAGCATCAACTGTGATGTCTTTTTTGAGATTTTCAATTAAGCCATCATAATATAACTTTTCTTCAAGCATGCGATCGAGCATTTCATCGCTAATATCGTATTCGGAAAGGTATGCTTCAAAATTTTCTTCTGAACCATAGCTTTGGTCAATTAATTTTTCTTTATATTCCTCTTTATCCTTATTGCTTACTTCAATGCCTTGTTTCTTAGCTTCTTGGACCATCAATTCAGTTTCAACCAGGCCATTAATAATTTGGCTCTTGTAGTACCCGGAATAGGCATCGTCGCTTTGCAATTGATTTTGTTGAAATACTTGTTGAGTTCTGGCATCAACATAATTTTTCGTCAATGCAGTGCCATTAACTTTAATGACATCTTCTCCACCCATAGATGCATCGGTTGAACCGCAACCTGCAAGCATCCCTGTAGTCATAACAGCTACTAAAAGCAGGGCTAGTGCTTTTTTCAAAATAATCACGCTCCTAAGTTATTAATCGCTATATTAAATATTATACTGAGTGTTTTCGCCTGTGACAATGGATTTAAGCTGAACTAGTATCAGTTTTAACGAATCTAAATACTTATCGCCCTTGCGAATTTTATTTGTATCAACAACTACATAAGTACTATCATCAATGTTTTTCAAATAGAGTTTTCCTACAGATTTTTCTACATATTTCAGCAATGCTTGTAAATCAAAATCTGCTTCCGGGTCGATTTTAATATAGACATTCATTTTCTTTTGTTTGATTGACAAAATCTGGGCAGCACTAGCAATCTGCTTTAATTCCATTAAGCGAAGCAAATTGTTAACCGATTCGTCTGGCACCCCAAAACGGTCAATCAATTCATCGTAAAGGTCCGCAAGCTCAGCTTCGTTCATCACAGTATCTAGTCTTTGATACAGACCTATGCGCAATCGTGTATCCGAAATATATGATTCCGGGAAATATGCCTTAATATCAATATCAATTTCGGTGCAAATAGTTTTTGAAGGCGCACTGGTCGTTTCTGATTCGCCTTGTTTCATTTTACGTATGGTTTCTTGCAACATCTTGAGATAAAGCTCAAAGCCAATTTCCGCCACGTGCCCACTCTGTTCAGCACCTAGCATATTACCCGAACCACGAATTTCCAAATCACGCATTGAAATCTTGTAGCCTGAGCCCAATGCGGTGTATTCTCTAAGCGCATTGAGACGTTTTCGCTGGTCTTCACTAAGCAATTTATCCCGCTTATACATCAAGTACGCGTATGCCACGCGTTTGCTGCGACCAACACGACCTTTGAGCTGATACAGTTGTGCCATACCAAAATGATCAGCATCGTGAACAATCATGGTATTGACATTTGGCATATCTATGCCTGTTTCTATAATAGTCGTACACACCAAAATATCCGCTTCATGATTTTGGAATTTTAAGATAACATCTTCCAATTCCGCTTCTTTCATACGACCATGGCCAGTGAGAATGCGACTGTTCGGGAACAGCTCTCTGTATTTAGACGCCATCTTATTAAGATTCTCTACACTGTTATAAACAACAAAAACTTGGCCACCACGCAATATTTCACGACGAACAGCCTGTTCAATAACCATTGGTACCTCTTCAATGACATAGGTTTGAATCGGTAAACGATTATCAGGTGGTGTTTCAATAACACTCATATCCTTCACACCGGTCAATGAGAAGTACAATGTACGCGGAATCGGTGTTGCGGATAGCGTTAAAACATCAATATTTTCTTGTAAGGATTTGATTTGTTCCTTATGCTTCACACCAAAGCGTTGCTCTTCATCAATAATCAAAAGCCCTAAATCGCGAAAATGTAATTTCTTGTTTAGAAGCTTGTGTGTACCAATTACGATATCAATACGGTGCTCTTGCAGTCCTTTAAATATCTTATTTTGTTCTTTTACAGTACAAAAACGCGTAAGCAGTGCAATTTCCACACCAAATGCTTCCATTCGTTTACTAAAGGTTTCAAAATGCTGCATAGCCAAAATTGTTGTTGGCACCAAGATTGCTACCTGTTTATGGTTGCACACAGCCTTAAAAGCTGCTCGAAGCGCAACCTCTGTTTTCCCGAAACCTACATCACCACATACTAAACGATCCATAGCATGTGGCTTTTCCATATCTCTTTTAACTTCTTCAATCGCCTTGAGCTGATCGTTTGTTTCTACATAAGGAAACGCATTTTCAAATTCTTTTTGCAGCTCATCATCCGGCGCAAAAGCAAATCCCGGCAACGCTTGTCGCTTGGCATGAACATCTAATAACTGTTCTGCCATGTCTTCTATAGATTGTTTGATACGATTCTTGGATTTACTCCACTCAACGCCGCCGAGCTTATTGACACGTGGCTTTTTACCTTCTTGACCTACATATTTTTCAACAAGATGTAATTGGTCGATTGGCACATACAAGCGGTCTGTTCCCTTGTACTGAACCAACAAATAGTCTTTTTCAACATCACCGTTAACAATGTGTTCAACGCCCAAATACATGCCAATCCCGTGGTTTTCATGCACAATGTAGTCACCCACGGATAAATCTTCAATAATTAAGCGCTGATGTCCTTTACCCTTCTTAGGTTTTCCTTCTTTTTTCTTTGCTTGCATGTTGAAAACATTCGCATTCATAAAAATGCAATAGTCCGCAGAAAACTCGCAATCAAAGCCAAAGTTTTCGTTCAAAACCACCAGCGAAGCTGTCGTTGGAACATCCTCAATTTTGTCATAAACATTAAATGGGAGCGCATATTCCAATAGCAGATTTTTTAATAATTCCAGTACTTCTTCATCATCATGGTAAAAAATTAAACGATAAGCTTCATTTGCATAACGCTTAATATCTTCAATAAATTGATTAACCGGATATGCTTTCAACGGATTGCTACGTACCGGATAATAAAGTACCTCGTCATAATCAAAAAACGGTTTTGATGTCTTTACTTCTGAAAGCAATACCAGGTGACGCTTACCCAAACATGCTTTCATTTTTTCTAAGGTCAGCATCTGATCAATCTTGGATGGCAAAATATACCCAAACTCAAATAAGTCAGTCAGCTGATTGAGAATGGCTTCCATTTTTGATTGTAAGGTATCTTCAACCATTTCAACACCATCAACACAAATAACCGTATCTGGTGTTAAATAATCAAACAATGTGCCTTGGTATTCCTCTAGCAAGTATGAATAATAACGTAAAATGGCTGAATCATTTTCTAAGTGCCCCACTTCACTTAAACGTGAAGCCAATTGTTCATACGTTTCTTTAGAATAACGTTCTCTTTTTGCAGTCAATTCCGCAGTAATTTGCGTTTCTATCTTGTTTTTAAGAGACGGCGAGAAAAACCATGTTTGTGCCGGAATCAATGTTACTTCTTCGGTATTTTCTTCAGATTTTTGTGTTTCCGATGAGAAAAATCGAATTGAATCAATTTCATCATCGAACCATTCAATACGCACCGGCGACACATTGTTTGGAGAAAAAACATCTACAATACCACCACGTTTTGCAAATATCCCCGGTTGGTCACAAACACTCGATGCCTCATAACCAAGATTATAAATCGTTTCAAGAAAATACTCTTGCTCAAAAATTTGTCCAACTTTAACAGATAAAATACCTTGCTTAAAATAATCTGTTTTAGGATAATAATCCATCAACGCCATGACGTTTATCACAATAACACAGGGCTTTTTTTGCATCAACATCGCCAATGCAAAGGTTCTATCGCCCTCGTTTTCCTCCTTCGCCAGCACTTCTACAGGCAAATGGGATTGCTCGTAAATACTTAACACCGGAAGCGGAACAACCCTTTCAAGCTGTACCGATAGTTCTTTCACACGTCGGTCATTTTCACACACAATAATATAGGGTTTGGAAATCTCGTTTCTAATCAAAAGCTCTACCATAGCATTTCGGCCATTTAAATCGAGCCCATCCCAAAGTAATCTCTCAGTAGAACTATTGATTCCCTGATAAAATTTATGCAAAATCGTTTGATTCATTTCCTCACCTCCAACGTTGTAATACTATTATATTCAACTTAACACAGAAAAAACAGGCTGCGTGATTACCACAGCCTGTTATTGTGAATCATTTTAATTGTATTGATTCATCGTCGCAACAATACCATTCTTAATCCAGTATTCACACCATTCATCCATATGACGAATAATGTTCTCCATCACAACACGTTCCTCTTTATTGAAACCGGAAAGAACGTGGCCAACCACATTATTATGGTCATCGTGCCCAATTCCAACTTTCAAGCGGTCGAAAGTTGTACTGTTTAAATGTGCAATGATGGATTTTAATCCGTTATGCCCACCGGCACTACCTTTTTGTTTGAAGCGAATACTTCCCAAGGCAATATCCATATCATCATGAATGATAATAAAATCATCGATGGTATCATAGTAACGAATCAGTTCACCCACAGCTTGTCCACTATTGTTCATATACGTCTGTGGTTTCACTAAAAGCACTTGTTGACCACCAATCATGCCTTTACCCGTAAGGGCTTGGCATTCTTTTTTAGTCACTGAAATTCCATATTGTTCTGCCAATCGATCAATCGCCATAAACCCAACATTATGACGCGTTGTGGCATATTCTTTTCCCGGATTTCCCAGGCCTACAATCATTTTCATGAATTATTCATTCACCGCCGAATTAAAACATTTTGCTTACAGAAGCGTCTTGAAATATACGCATGATAGCTTCCCCAAACAATGGTGCAACAGATAACACCTTAATCTTATCGCAGTTCTTGCTATCAGTAGGGATAGAGTTGGTGGTTACCACTTCTTTAATAGGGCAATCATTCAAACGATCAATTGCAGGACCGGACAATACTGCATGGGAGCAAGATGCATAAACTTCTTTTGCGCCACGTTCTTTGAGAGCTTTTGCAGCATTGGTGATAGTACCTGCAGTATCGATAATGTCATCAATAAGAATAACATTCTTGCCGTCGATATCGCCAATGATGTTCATCACTTCAGATACGTTTGGTTTTGGACGACGCTTGTCAATAATAGCCAATGGTGCATGGAGTAATTCAGCAAACTTTCTTGCACGAGCAACACCACCGATATCAGGAGATACAACAACGAGATCATCAAGTTCGAGAGATTGGAAATAATTAGCGATGATTGGTGCTGCATAAAGATGATCAACCGGTACATCAAAGAACCCTTGAATTTGTTGTGCATGCAAATCCATGGTTAACACACGACGGCAACCAGCCTTGGTTAACAAGTTAGCAATCAATTTTGCAGTGATTGGTTCACGACCACGGCTCTTTCTGTCTTGACGTGCATAACCGTAGTAAGGAATAACAGCAGTGATACGACGAGCAGATGCACGACGAATAGCATCAACCATGATTAATAATTCCATGATGTGTTCATTGCCCGGTTCACAGGTAGGTTGTACGATGTAAACATCTTTACCGCGTACGCTTTCGTCGATTTCAACATTGATTTCGCCATCACTAAATTTGGAAACAACAGAATCCCCCAAATCAATACCGAGATAATCGCAGATTTCCTTTGCTAACTCCGGATTTGCGTTACCGGTAAAAATTTTAATGTGGCTTAAAGACTTGTGCATGTCGATATCTTTCATTTGTAAGATCCTCCCTATTTTTTCCAGTTTTCTTTTACAACAAGCGGTGGTCTGGTAAAGGCCAGCGCATTATTTATTACATCTTTTGACAGTGTAGAACCTGCCCCAATCACAGTTTTATCGCCAATAGCAATCGGTGCAATCAAGTTGGTATTACTGCCAATAAAAACATCATCGCCAATCACCGTACGATATTTGTTTTTACCATCGTAATTGCAGGTAATCGTCCCACAGCCAACATTAACTCTCGCACCCATATCAGTGTCACCAATATAAGTATGATGAGAAATTTTACTTTCGTTTGCCACCGTGCTATTTTTTACTTCAACGAAGTTTCCGACCTTCACATGTTCGCCAAGGGTAGAACCCGGACGAAGTTGCGCAAATGGTCCAATCGTGGTATAAGCACCCACCACAGAATCTTTAATTACAGATTGCTTAATCAAAGTATGTTCACCGATAACAGAATTGGTAATGCGACTCTCCGACTCAATCACAGCATCGTGTTTAATCACAGTATTGCCAAATAAATGCACATTGGATTCAAGATAAACATCTTGTTCCAAGGTCACCTCATCTTCAATATAAATACTTGCAGGGTCTTGCATAGAAATCCCCTGCATCATCCAATAATTGTTAATGCGTGCTTGCAACACCTTTTCTGCCTTAGCAAGCTGCACACGGTTATTAACACCAAGGCTTTCCTCCGCATTTTGCAAAATATATGCCGCAGTATTCAATCCATTGTTATCGGCAATTTTTAACAAATCGGTCAAATAAAATTCGCCTTGCGCATTGTCAGTTGTTAATTCAGAAATCTGCTTTACTAAAAATTCCAAATTAAAACAATAGGTTCCGACGTTAATTTCATCAATACGTTTTTCTTCAGCATTGGCATCTTTTTCTTCAACAATGGCTTTAATTTGATTACCATCACGAATAATTCTGCCATATCCGGTTGGTTCTTCCACGACAGTGGTCATCACAGTCACTGCATTTTGCTGCGTTTGATGGTTTTCCATCATTTCGCGAAGACATTCCGGACGAATCAACGGCGTATCGCCACAAGTAACCAATACAGTCACGTCGCTGTAGTCTGTCATATCTTGCTTTAACTGTTCCAGTGCTGTCAATACTGCATGACCAGTCCCAAGCTGTTGTTCCTGCAATACAATTTTAGATGTATCGTCAAGCACCTCTTTTACCAATTCAGCACCATGACCAACTACCACATACTTACGTTCAATATCAGCACCATCAATGGCGGATAATACACGAGTAATCATTGGCTTTCCTAAAACACGATGCAACACTTTTGGATAAGAGGAGCGCATACGAGTCCCCTTGCCGGCAGCAAGGACGATTGCGTAATTTTTCATCCTAACCTCCACTATTGAAAACATAGTCTACTATTAATTAAATCAAAACTACAGGTAGATGTCAAATATACATGAGGGAATACCGTTCGCATCTTCTTGTAATTTTCCCAAGCATCCTTTTCGGATGCATACATACCAAATAAAGTCGGACCACTGCCACTCATTAGCACATTGGTTACGCCGGCTTCAATAAGCAAATTCTTACGCGCCTTTGTGCGTGGTTCAATTCTAAAGCTTGGTGTTTCCAGGGCATTGTACAAATGAGATTCAATAAACGTACAGTCTCCTTGTAGTACAGCCGTACACAAGGCTTGATATTTTTCCTCTTCGGGATGTAAATCCTCCGGGCGAATGGCTTTGTAAACCGATGCTGTAGAAACACCGTAATCAGCCTGCACCAAAACCACATGCATCTTTGGCAATTCTGGCAACGCTTCTACAATTTCACCGCGTCCGGTTGCAATTGCAGTTCCACCCAACACACAGAATGGCACATCAGAGCCAAGCTCTGCTGCCAATGTCATCAAGTCTTCCGTGCTAAGCCCCAGTCGAAATAATTCATTGCAGCCTAATAATACTGCTGCTGCATCGGTGCTTCCTCCGGCCATACCGGCAGAAACAGGTATGTTCTTTTTAATTTTAATGGCTACCGGTGGCACTCCGCCTTTTTCTTGCAAAAGACTGGCCGCCTTTAATGCCAGATTGTTTTTATTATTTGGCACATACAATGAATCTGTAAATACACTATTTTTTTCCGCTTTTCGAATTTCAACCAAGTCATGAAGGCGCACAGATTGCATAATCATTTTCACTTCATGATAGCCATCGTCACGTTTTTTCAAGCAATCTAAGAAAATATTGATTTTACCGTATGCCTTTACTGCAATACCCATAGTCCACCTCTTCTTAAGCGTGCCTATTATGAACAATTTTCATTTTCTTCATTAAAATATGGTCATCTTTCGACAAAATCATCCGTCATTACGCACGAATACTCACCCAACAATAGCGCTGGGTGAGTATTCGTGTATATTGTCGCCTAATGAATATTTATTTTCATTGCTCTGATATTTTTTATTGTTGTATTTAGTTTATCATAGTAAAATATTCATTTCAATATCAATCTATTTTTCATTTTACAAAACCATGTCCATCCGCTATACTAAAATTTGTAGTACAACCCTGCGCCTGTAGCTCAACGGATAGAGCGTTGCCCTCCGGAGGCAAAAATGCAGGTTCGATTCCTGTCAGGCGTGTATAATATTCAAAGAATCGCTTTGCGATTCTTTATTTTTTTGTGTGGTGATATAAATGTCTATAATCCGTCAATGTATCAAATGTGCACCGTTCCTACTTTTCCTTTCTGTCTGCACAATGGTGCTTAGTGTAAGCGCCGATTTAATCATTCCGTGGCTCCTTCAGCAGCTGATTGACGACGGGATTGCACGGCATCAACCTGATGCTATTATTAGTCGTGGTCAACTCATGCTTGCAACCGTTTTTCTGGGTTTAATTGCTGGGTTTATTGCTTATTGGAGCTCAGCAAAAGCCTCGGCCAGTATTGGTAAAGTCCTGCGCAAGCGACTATATACTCATATTCTTTCATTGAATTACGAAACTTATACAACACTCAGAGCTTCAAGTTTAATCACTCGACTTTCCAATGATATTCTTCACATTCAAAATATGTTTTTGATGTTACAGCGTGTCGCTGTTAAAGTCCCGATTTCTTTTATACTTGGACTGATTCTTTCAATTAAATTAAGCCCAAGTCTTTCAGTTACCTATCTGGTAACTGTCCCTCTTCTATGCCTTAATATGGCTGTCTATGTAAAATTTTCAGCGTTCTTCTTCCCAAAAATCCAATCAGCCATCGATCAAATCAATCTCAGAGCACAAGAGATGCTCATTGGCATCTTTACAATAAAAGGAATGCGCGCCGCAAAGGAAACACTTGCAAAATTTAAAGACAGCAGTGAACAACTACTTTCCTTAAACCTTGCCATTCAAAAACGTTTCGGTGTCGTAGCGCCCACATCTATGATTATTTTTAACTATGCTATTGTTGCGGTTCTTTGCCTAGGATTTTTCGGTTTTACCAACGACATCGGTAAACTCATTGCCTTTGTCACCTATTCAATGCAAATACTCAGTGCAGTCATTACCTCCTCCAGTGTACTTACCATGCTTACACGCGCACGAGCTTCTATTAGACGTGTTGAAGAGATCTTTGCACTTCTACCTCAAGCACCGATTGATTCTTCACTTGAGCCATCCGACTATGAATTGAAGGTGGAGTCACTACGTTATCAATTTCCGCACACATCCACCTACCAGCTTGATGGCATTACCTGTACCATCCCGTTTAATCAACGTATTGGTATTGTCGGACTGCCCGGTTGTGGAAAGTCGCTCTTCCTAAATGCGCTTGCAGGACTTTTAGATAATTACGAAGGTACCATTACTTATGGGAATATCTCATTAAAACAAATTCCACCGGAATGGTTCATGCGTCACATCGGCTATGTTCAACAAAATGCTACCATTCTTTCCGGCACCATCCGTGATAATCTCTGCCTAGCCGATGACACGCTTGATATTCAAGAAATAACAAGCGCGCTTGATCATGCCATGGCAAGCGAACTCTATCAGCTCAACAACGATTCTATTGAACGTTCCATTTTAGAGCGCGGGCAGGATTTATCCGGTGGCCAAAAGCAGCGCTTATCTATTGCGCGCATCTTGGCATTGCATCCACAAATCCTCATGCTCGATGACAGTACCAGTGCCCTTGATCATGATACAGAAAAGCGCTTCTTTAAAAATCTTGACGCACTTCGTCCGCAAACACAAATTATTGTATCTCAACGTTTGTCTTCTTTGCGCCAATGCGACACCATTTTCGTTTTTGATAACGGACAGCTTATTCAGCAAGGTACACACCATGAGTTACTTCAAACAAGTCCGCTTTATGAAATGATTCTTGGCGATCAACTGATTGAGGAGGCCTTATTCGATGACTAGTCAAGCCACTACCACACATACACTTCAACGCCTCTGGCAATTCATTCGTCCAAACAAGTGGCATCTGTTTACCTCTGTTTTCATGAGTATTGCCGTTTCCGCCCTCACGCTCTATGCCATGCAGCTGGTAGGGGAGTCTGTAGACCTTATTCTAAACGAAACGTCGTCTGCACACTTTCTCATTAATATTCTTATACTGCTTGCTCTTTTTGCCTTTACTTCTGCTATCACCTTTATTCAAATCTACACCATGGCAATTGTCGGTCAACGTCTTGCAAACGATTTACGACAAGCGCTTTTTGAAAAAATACAAACACTTCCTATAGCGTATCACGACAACCACACTACCGGTGATCTCATGAGTCGTATGACCAATGATATTGACCAGATTAACAGTTCTTTTTCTGACAACCTCACCGCTGTCGTTGAAGCTATTGTCAATGTCATCGGTACATTTTTGGCAATGAGCCTGCTTTCATTAAAGCTCACATGCTGGGCAGCTATTGTTTTTCCATTGTTTCTGATTTTAACTGGGATTGTCTCTCGCATTTCAAAAAAGCTATTTGCCAATTACCAGCAGAGTCTAGGTGCTCTTAACGGTTATATTGAAGAACACCTCTCTGCCCAAAATATGCTCCGTCTTTTTGACTACAAAACGCGCAATATTGCTCAGTTCAATGAAAAAAATATCGCCGTTACCGATGCTTATACTCTAGCTCAAACTTCATCTGTTATGGCACCAATGATGAATTTTATCAATAATTTCGTTTTTGTCATTATTGCCATTATGGGTGGCCTAAGTATTGTTAATGGAGAGGCACTTACTGTCGGTACCTTATTCACTTTTCTGCTATATATGCGGCGCTTTGCCTCACCGCTCAATCAGCTTGCCTCTATCTACAATGCTTTTCAAGCAACCGTTTCCGCTTCTGCAAGAATCTTTAATGTTCTCGAAGCACCGGATGAAGAAGCAACCTTTGCCACAACGCGGAAGAACCCTTTTCCAAAAAATCATTCCATTACATTTGAGCATCTGGACTTCTGGTATAATAATGCAGATGCACCGGCGCTTTCTGACATTTCGGCTGTACTTCCCAAAAAATCCACTGTTGCCATTGTCGGCGCAACAGGTGCGGGTAAAACAACCCTCACCAATCTCTTGCTAGGCTTTTATATGCCTACTCACGGTCGCATTCTTATTGACCGTACAGATTTAAGCACCATTCCTCTCGATGAACTACATCGACATATTGGCGTATTACCGCAACATCCGATGATTTTTTCTGCAAGTATTCTTGAAAATATCGCCTTTGGCAATCCACATGCTAGCCGCGAAGAAATCATTGCTGCTTGTCAGCAAAGCGGTTTTGCGCATTATATTGAAACACTACCGGATGGATACAATACGCTATTGCATGACCAAGGTGCTATTCTTTCACAAGGTCAGCGTCAGCTTCTTGCTATTACCCGCGTGCTTTTAAATAAGAATGACATTCTTATTTTAGACGAAGCTACCTCCTCTCTGGATTCTTATACCGAAAAAACTGTTCAAAAAGCACTCTCCCAGCTCATGCAAGATAAAACCATGCTTATCATTGCGCACCGTCTTTCTACCATCAAAAATGCAGATTATATCATGGTAATGAAAAATGGTTCGCTTTTGGAATTTGGCAGCCATGAAGCTTTGCTCAAAATCAAAGGCTATTACCATAAACTATACACCAGTCAATTTTGAACAACAAAAAACTTCTGTGTCACAATTCGTGACACAGAAGTTTTTTATTTACATATTGGCAAGCGCATCTTTCAACGCTTGAAATTCTTCTTCGGTTAAAGTTACGCCTTTACCCATTTTATCGTGATCCGGACTCCATTCACGCAAATCATACTTAGCAGGACGGTTGTTCCAGCTCACAAGATTAAGCTCCTTTTGCCACCCCTTACTGTTGGTAGATAGCACAGCTAGCTTCTTTTCAATTTCGTATGTCAAATCTCCCACAGGGCACCTCCTAACTTTCAATCGCATCCAAGCAAGCTTTTAGCAGTCTACTTGCCCCTAAGCGACTTGCCCCCAGCGCAATGTAACGTTCTGCATCCTCAATGGAAGCAATCCCACCGGAAACCTTCATCTGAATATCCGCACGTTTGTGTTGCATAATTAGTGCGGCAGCGTGTTCACTTGCTCCCGGATACTTAAATCCGGTACTGGTTTTATAGAAATCAATCGGCAAGCCATTCAATACATTGATGGTATTAACAATCTCAGCATCGCTTAAAGCGCCGGTTTCTAATATCACCTTAAAAACACCTTGTATTGGTTTGTAATATAAAGCTTGCTGAATGTCATGATACACATGACCATATTCACCAGCTTTAATGCGTCCCAGAGGAACCACGTAATCTACTTCAGCCGCACCATGGCCAAATGCAACTTCCACGGAATAGGCTTTAACTTCCGGTGGTTCGTAACCGTTTGGGAACCCAATGACGGTACATACCGGAATCCCGCCAGGAAAATGCTTGACCAAAGTTTCTACAAAGCAGGGAGCCACACAAAGTGATGCCACACCAGTGCCTTGCGCTGCTTCAGCAAAAGCAAGGATTTCGGCTTCGGTGGCAGTTGGATTCAGATTTGTATGATCAATTTTAGCAATGATATCTTTCATTATGCTTTATCCAAAAGGTCCACAATCATTTTGTTTACAACGCCTGGGTTTGCTTGACCCTTGGTTGCTTTCATAACTTGGCCTACAAAAAAGCCCAGCGCTTTTTTCTTACCAGCCTTGTAGTCAGCAACAGACTTAGGGTTATTGTCAATAATTTCTTGAATCATTGGCTCTAAAGATCCGGTATCAGAAATTTGCTGCAGGCCCTCTTCCTTAACGATTTCAACAGGCGCTTTTCCTTCATCAAATGCCTTCATGAAGACATCTTTTGCAATCTTATTGGAAATTTCTCCGTCAATAACAAGCTTAAGCAAGGAGGTTAAATGTTCCGGAGTAAAGCCACTTTCAGCCAAGGATTTACCGCTGGCATTGAGCTTCGCCATAACATCACCAATGAGCCAGTTAACAATCATTTGTGGTTCATTGAGCAAGGCCTTTGCTTGATCATAAAAATCAGCCAATGCGATGTCATCAGTAATGATTGCCGCTTCCTTCACACCGATGCCATCTTCGATTAAACGTTGACGACGAGCACGAGGAAGTTCCGGAAGGGTATCACGAACACCTTCAATCCATTCGTCAGTCAATACGATTGGTGGAAGGTCCGGTTCTGGGAAGTAACGATATTCGTCAGCCTCTTCTTTGCTACGCAAGGAAAAAGTCATACCTTGTGCATCGTCCCAAGTACGAGTTTCAAGCTTTACGCGTTCGCCGTCTTCCAAAAGTTCGGTTTGACGTTCAATTTCATATTCAATCGCGCGTTCAACTGCGCGGAAAGAGTTTAAGTTCTTGATTTCAGCACGCGTACCGAATTTTTCTTCGCCAACAGGACGCAAAGAAATGTTAACGTCACAACGCAAGGAACCTTCTTCCATCTTTGCATCAGACACGCCGGTATAAACGATAATTGCACGCAATTCTTCTAGATAAGCACGTGCATCTGCAGCACTTCGCATGTCTGGTTCGCTTACAATTTCAATAAGCGGCACACCGGCACGGTTATAGTCTGCCAAGGAAGAGTTAGAAGTTGTGATGGTAGCACCTTGGTGAACCAACTTACCGGCATCTTCTTCCATGTGAATGCGGGTCAATCCGATTTTTTTATCAACGCCATCCACGGTCACTTCAACATAACCGTGTTCAGCGATTGGCAAATCAAATTGGGAAATTTGATAAGCCTTGGTCAAGTCCGGATAAAAATAGTTTTTTCTGTCGAACTTGCTAAAATTCGCAATTTTGCAATTGGTAGCCAAACCTGCTTTTACCGCATATTCAAGCACTTTTTTATTCAAAACAGGCAATGTTCCCGGAAGACCTAAGCATACCGGGCAAACATGGGTATTTGGCGCACCACCAAATTCAGTGGAGCAGTTACAGAAAATCTTGGTTGCGGTTTTTAACTCAACATGGACTTCAAGCCCAATGACTGGTTCGTATCTCATTAGTCAGCCTCCTTACGCTTGTGCACTCTGTTCAATTTCGTAGGCAACCTGAAGCAAGAATGCTTCATCAAATGGTTTACCGATGAACTGAATCCCAACAGGAAGCCCCTTTTCATCCTTACCAAATGGTACGGATATTGCTGGCAAACCAGCTAAGTTGCTGGTTACGGTGCAAATATCTTGCTTATAGGTGGTAACCGCATCATATTCCTTGCCAATTTCCGGTGCAGTCACAACAGAAGCTGGAGTGAGCAAGCAATCGTAGGTTTCAAATGCTTTTTCGAAGTCATTCTTAATTAAATGACGTACCTTAAGCGCCTTCAAGTAGTACGCATCATAGTAACCAGCACTAAGCGCGTAGGTGCCAAGCATAATACGGCGCTTTACTTCGTCACCAAAGCCCTTTTGACGCGTTTCTTTGAACATAGTAATCATATCATCTGCTTGTTCGCGCAAGCCATAACGCACACCGTCATAACGCGCAAGGTTGGAACTTGCTTCAGCTGGTGCAATTAAGTAGTATGCCGGAATTGCATAGTTAGTGGTAGGCAAGGAGCATTCTTCAACGATAGCCCCTTTTTCTTCCAATATCTTACGCACTTGATCCAACTTTTCTTTGATAGCCGGTTCAACACCTTCGCCAATATATTCAACCGGCATACCGATTTTTACACCCTTGATGTCTTTGCCAATCAAACGTGTAAAATCTTCATACGCTACATTTGCAGAAGTGGAATCTCTATGGTCATAGCCAGCCAATGCATTCATTACAATGCCAGCATCCTTTACATCGTTAACAATTGGCCCAATTTGGTCTAAAGAAGAAGCAAATGCAATAAGCCCATAACGAGATACTGCACCATAAGTAGGCTTTAACCCTACGATACCGCAAAAAGCAGCAGGTTGACGAATAGAGCCACCGGTATCACTACCGAGTGCATATACAGCCTCACCATCAGCGACAGCAGCAGCAGAACCACCACTGGACCCCCCTGGAACACAATCATAGTTTACTGGGTTCTTTGTTGGACCATAGAAGGAAGTTTCAGTGGTTGAACCCATCGCAAATTCATCCATATTGGTCTTACCGAGAATAATAGCGCCGGCTGCATGCAATTTTTCGACAACTGCCGCATCGTATTGCGGTACAAAGTTATCCAACATTTTGGAAGCACAGGTAGTGCGCAAGCCTTCTGTGCAAATATTATCCTTTACAGCCATCGGAATCCCTTCGAGCATTCCAATTTCTTCGCCGCGTGCAATCTTTGCATCAACAGCATCAGCTTGAGCCAATGCAGCATCCTTGTTTAAGCTAATATACGCATTGATTTCTGCACCGGCTTCGATTTTAGCAAAATAAGCTTCTGTCAACGCACGTGCAGTGGTTTCTTTATTTACAAGACGTTCATGCAATTCATGAATGGTTGTCTGACGTTCTGACAAATTATTTCACTCCTTTAGACAATCTTTGGAACTTGGAACATGTTATCACTTTCGCTAGGTGCATTTTTGAGAACCTTTTCAGCACCCATACTTTCGTGAACCTCATCTTCACGGAACACATTATTAATGTCCATCACGTGATTCAATGGTGTAACGTCGGTAGTATCGATTTCACTTAAAGTGTCCATCATTTCAATAATGGACCCCAATTGCTTAAATTGTTCTTCAAGCTCTTCTTCACTAAATTGCAATCTGCTCAAGTGAGCAACGCGTTCAACAGCTTCTTTTGTTAGCATTTTATTCTCCTTCCAATAACTGAATCAGTGCTTCTTCGGTTAATACTTCTATATTTAAGCTTACCGCTTTTTCATATTTAGAACCGGCCTTATCGCCGGCAACCACATAGCTTGTTTTTTTGCTGACACTCCCGGTAACCTTGCCACCATGGGCTTCAATCATCGCTTTGGCTTCATCACGAGAGTAGGTTGGAAGCGTTCCGGTCAGGACAAACGTTTTTCCAACTAAATTTTGTGGTAATAATTCTTGCGCTTCCTTGCGTTGCATCAGTACGCCCAATGCTTTTAACGTATCCAGTTGCGCCTTATTATGCGCATCAGAAAAGAAGTTTTTCACTTCTCGTGCAATCATTCCGCCAATCTGATCAATATTTTGCAAGGTATCCACATCCACCTGCATAAGATCCTCGATATTCTCAAAATGCTTTTCCAGAATCTTACTGGTTTCAAGACCAACAAGCGGAATCCCCAAGCCAAACAGGACACGATAAAAATCTGCATCCTTTGAAGCTTCAATCGCTTGCAAAAGATTCGTTGCGGATTTTTCCGCAAAGCGATCCAGCGTCAACAACGAATCCAGGGTCAACCGATATAAGTCCGGCAATTCTTTTACTAGCCCATTTATATAGAGCTGATTCACAATTTCCGGCCCTAGACCTGCTATATCCATGGCATTTTTACTTGCAAAATGTACAATACGTGCACGCACCTGCGCCGGACAAGCCATCCCATTCATACAACGAATAGCCGCCTCCCCTTCCACATGTACAAGAGCACTGCCACATTCCGGGCAAACACTTGGAAATTCATACGGCACGCAGTCTGCACCGCGTTTATCAACCACAACATGGTCAATCTCTGGAATAACATCACCGGCCTTTTGAATAACCACATAGTCACCCACGCGAATATCTTTCTCGTGAATATAATCTTTATTATGCAACGTCGCACGACGAATGGTAGACCCCGCCACAAAAACAGGTTCCAATTCACCGACCGGTGTTGCCACGCCGGTACGACCGATTTGTAACGTAATATCATGTAACCGTGTAACTTTTTGTTCCGGTGGAAACTTATAAGCAATCGCCCAGCGTGGCGTTTTGGCACGCACACCGAGTTGCTTTTGCAACGCCAAATCGTTGAGCTTGATTACCATGCCATCAATCTCAAATGGCAACGTTTGACGCTTCTCCTGCCAATACAGGCAATACTCATAAGCCTTCTCAATTGTATCACATATCATGTTCTGAATGGGTGCGAGATGCATTTCTTTTATAAAAGAAATCGCCGATTCCTGAGAACTTAGCTCTCTCTCTTCATCGTTTAGCACCGTATAAAACAGCCCATTCAACTGACGCTTAGCAGTTATCTCAGGATCCAACTGACGTAATGACCCTGCCGCTGCATTACGCGGATTTGCAAAAAGCGACTCACCCAACGCATCACGCTTCGCATTGAGGGCATTAAATGCTTTCTTGCTCATATAAATCTCGCCGCGAACTGAGACATCTCCTTCAAGATTCGGAATTGAAAGCGGAATACTTCTAATCGTGCGCACATTGTTAGTTACATCCTCACCGTTCACCCCATCACCACGAGTCACCGCCGCTTGCAATTTGCCATCATGGTAATATAACGCAATAGAAAGCCCATCAACCTTAAATTCCACAGAATACTGAATGCGACTCGCCGGCACATCCTTACGCAAACTTACATCAAAGGCCTGCAAATCGCCTAAAGAAAATGCATTTGCCAAACTTTGTAACGGAATAGGGTGTTTAAAAGATTGAAATCCCTCCGCAACGGCTCCCCCTACTCGCTGGGTAGGCGAATCGGATGCAATATCATCCGGATGCGCTTTTTCAAATGCTTGAAGAGATTGATACAACTTATCATACGCCGCATCACTCAACTCCGGCTCATCCAACACATAATACAAATACTCATGGTAACGAACATCCTTCATAAGCTTTTCATACTGTTGCTTTTCTGTTTCCGTCATATCCTCACTTCACCGTCCCATAACACATTGATTGATTAAACACATATCCTTAATTATACTTGAATCGCTATTCCATACGCAAGAGCTTATAGGGATAAATCCGGTTATCCCTTCACCTCCTATACGCTTCCTAAACAATTTCCTTCCTATATAAATAGGCACAAAAAAACCGAACAGATTACTCTGTTCGGTTTGAAATTCAAGCTTAAAATTAGCGATGGATTTCCTTGATACGTGCAGCTTTGCCGAAACGGTCGCGCATGTAGTAGAGTTTCGCTCTGCGAACTTTACCTTGGCGAACGAGCTTGATGCTAGCAACGCGTGGGCTGTGGATTGGGAAAATTCTTTCGGTAGTTACGCCGTAAGCAGTACGACGAACAGTGAAGGTTTCGGTCAAGCCTTGACCTACACGCTTGATAACAACGCCTTCGTAAGCTTGGAGACGTTCTCTGTTACCTTCGACAACCTTTACTTCGATGTGAACAGTGTCACCAGGACGAAAATCAGGTACATCAGTTTTCATTTGAGCTTGTTCAATTTGTTTAATGATATCCATGTGGGTATCTCCTTTCATCTGTGCAGACGTTCATAACTGTTCCTATAAACAGACATCGGACCATCCTGATTAAATTTTTCGGCCAAAGCCATTAAAAAAGACATTGCCAAAGCAATGTCTTACGACGCAGATGGGTCTCGAACCCACGACCTCCAGCGTGACAGGCTGGCGCTCTAACCAACTGAGCTACTGCGCCAATGGATGATGACGGGCTCGAACCGCCGACCCTCTGCTTGTAAGGCAGACGCTCTCCCAACTGAGCTAATCATCCATCTCGCTCTTGCGATTTCTTTGTCGCTCGAACAAGACATATATTACCATGCATTCCAAACTTCGTCAACTATTATTTTCCGTTTTTTGCGATTTTCTTTATAAATCTTTTTCCTTCACTATCTAATTCCGAAATTTTTAAAAAAACATGACGATAAAATAGCGGTCGTGTCTTATCATGCACAACAGCTTTGCTTGTTTATGGCTTATATACCAATAAACAACGGCATTGTACACCTATCATTTATAAAGCCATCAATTATCTAACCTCCATCTATCAACATTTAATTCATGCTTTAATGGTCACTTTTCTCTCCTACCCCCCTGCTTGCAAGGCAGGTGCTCTCGCACTTGGAATTACTTCTATATCTAACATAGAAATCTATAACTACGCACAAAAAAAGAACGATTATAAGTGCGGTATTGCTCCACTTATAATCGTTCCCTAACAACATTATTCACTCACACTTCTCTTGCTCTTTTCTAATTCTATCTCGATGTTCAGAGGTTCCTCGTCCTCCCATTTTACATCCGGAAATAAATCTTCTTCAAAAAGAGTCGGTCTAACTATTATCGCCTCTGTCATTGACCAAACGCCAAAGAAAGTTGCTTTCCTCGTGACTTCTTTTCCTGCTAGTGCACCCCCAGTGCTGGTAGCAGCTATATATCTATAACCATCGCTGTATAACTTTTGTAGCAAGACGATTCTATGTTTCATTTGTTCTGTCGTTAAACTCATTACCTCCTTTTTTGAATTTTCCAATAGTTCAGCACAAAATTTTACCCAATAAGCAAAAAACCTCTTTCCACTTATTAAGCAGAAAGAAGTTTTTTCGTTTGGATGACCTGTAGGGGATTCGAACCCCTGAATGTCAGCGTGAAAGGCTGATGAGTTAAGCCGCTTCTCCAACAGGCCATATTTTGTTTTCGTCCTCAGGGTTCGTGCCCCGTCCCGACGACTTCTTTATAATACCACTTTCTTTTCTAAACGTCAACATCTTTTTTAAACTTTTTTCGTTTCTTTTACAAAATCACACAAAAAAGCGCACAACCATCGCCGTTGCGCGCTTATATCATTACATCTTTTTTACCGGTACATAACTTGACAGGCAACGAGCAGTTTCATCCAATCGCCAAATATGATTAGCTCGAAGCACATCATCACTTACCAAGCAATACTTATAAGCCGGCAACAGGGTTTCTACCATTGGCAATTCATCATCGCCCAAAGTCGAAAGCGCTGTCCCTGCCACACCGGTACGTCGCACAGCCTGTGGGTTGGACATAATATCCAGCGCCGTATCCACATGATAGCTACGACCATCAACAGTGATAATATTCCACAAATGCATGGTGGCGGTTAACTCCTCATCGATGACACATCCCTCCACCAATTGACTGGAAATTCCAATACGCGGATCAGTCAAAATCATATCCAATGCTCGTGCAATCCCATAACTGTTGGCACGTTCATTAACAAGCGCACCATAAGCGCTCACATAATGTTTGCCTTCCTCGGTATCCGGAAGCACCGATACATTGATTGCGCCCTCCAAATTAAGCTTCAATCGCGGATAAACCACATTTTGTTGAATCATGCGATGCGCAACTCGCACACGTTCCAGCGGCAACTCGCTACTTTCTACAATACGTTCTACATAATAATCAAGCGCTTTATTCAAGCGTTCTTGCTGATTTTCATTTAATGCCGGTGTCGTCAAAAAATATAACATCCTACCTACGACCTCCTTTTCCTCTTATGGCAAACGTGTTTCTTTCACCCGAATAATCAACAAGCACGCACTTGTGGCACAAGCCGTTCCGCACGTTTTAATGTGTTTATGTTCAATACAGGCGAATGTCTTTTTGCACGCATGCGTAACCTCTCACTTTGCCTGACAGTTTAGTATCAATTTCCTAAGTAAAAAATATAATCGTCGCTACCGTTTTCGTCAAGCATTTTAATCGCAGCCCTGCCGTACTGCTTAAAGCCTCTTCTATCGTTAAACAAACTTTTTAGGCGATATACCCGTATTCATTGTTTTTTGCTAGAGATAATAATACAACGTTAATTCTTTTTCGTCTAGTTTTCTTATGCCCGAACGTCATTTATATGCATAGGAAGTATTTCTTTTCACTAAAAATATTTCTTATACACACATCTGTCTATCGTCGAGCATACAAAAAGCGACCGAGCGCATACGCTCGGTCGCTATGTTCACTCAATTACTTGCGTGCCATGGCACGTTTTGCTTTTTCTACGATATGTTCCGCGGTGAGGCGATATTTTTCAACCAATTCGCCACCGGTACCACTTTCGCCGAATACATCCTCAATCCCAACGCGTTCCATTGGTACAAGCGCTTCTTCAACAAGCACTTCCGCAACAGCACTGCCAAGACCACCAATGATATTGTGTTCTTCTGCAGTCACAATTGCGCCGGTTTTCTTTGCCCATTCAACAATGAGTTCTCGGTCGATAGGCTTAATGGTGCTCATATCAATAACAGCTGCACTTACGTCTTCTTCAGCCAGTGCATCAGCTGCTTCAAGCGCTTTTGCAACCATCATCCCACAACCGATCAAGGTCACATCACTACCTTCACGCATTACGCGACCTTTGCCAATAACAAAAGGTGCATCCGCATCGGTAATGGTAGGCACACCGGAACGTCCCAAACGGATATATACAGGACCTTCATACTCAGCCGCTGCTTTTACCGCATTTTTCGCTTCAGGACCGTCAGCCGGCACCAATACAGTCATATTTGGAAGACCACGCATCAGGTTAATATCTTCCAATGCTTGGTGACTCCCGCCGTCTTCACCAACAGTAATCCCGGCATGCGTCGCCGCAATCTTTACGTTCAAACGCGGATAGCAAATAGAGTTACGAATTTGGTCGTAAGCACGGCCGGTCGCAAATACAGCGAAGGTACTTGCAAACGGCACCTTACCGGCAGCAGCAAATCCCGCTGCAAGACCCATCAAATTTTGTTCTGCAATCCCTGCGTTAAAGAAACGTTCCGGATATTTACTTTGGAACATGCTGGTCTTTGTTGATTTGGACAAGTCTGCATCGAGAACGACAACATCTTGGTGGACAGCGCCGAGCTCTTCAAGTGCTTGACCGTATGCTTCACGTGTTGCTTGTTTCTCCATTCTTATGCTTCCTCCCCTAATTCTTTCAACGCTTCCGCTACTTGTTCAGCGTTTGGCGCTTTTCCGTGCCAGCCGGCTTGGTCTTCCATGAAGGATACACCCTTGCCCTTTACGGTGTTCATCACTACCATTTGTGGCTTACCGCTGGTTGCTGCTTTTGCATTTTTGATAGCAGCTGCAATGGCTTCGTAGGAATGACCATCAATCACCTGCACATCCCAACCAAAAGCTGCAAATTTTTCATCTACAGGATCTACATTCATAACATCTGCGCAACGACCGTCAATTTGCAAGCCGTTGTGGTCTACGAATGCAATTAAGTTAGAGAGCTTGTAGTGTGCTGCTGCCATAGAAGCTTCCCACACTTGCCCTTCTTCGAGTTCACCGTCACCGAGGAGTGCATACACATAGCGTTCGCTCTTGTCGAGCTTTTTCGCCATTGCCATCCCTACAGCAGCAGAAATTCCGGTCCCAAGAGAACCGGTTGACATGTCTACACCCGGCACCTTACGCATATCCGGATGCCCTTGCAACATACTGCCGAGTTTACGCAAGCTCATCAACTCTTCCGGCGCAAAAAAGCCACGTTCCGCCAAGGTTGCGTACAACACCGGTGCTGCGTGCCCCTTTGAAAGCACAAACAAATCGCGATCCTGCATATCTGGTTGGGCTGGGTCAATATGCATCTCTTCAAAATAAAGATAAGTTAATAATTCCACTGCGGAAAGAGATCCACCTGGGTGACCACTGTTTGCTGCACCAATCATCTTGACAATATCACGACGAATCGTGTTTGCCTTTAATTGCAGTTCTTTTTCGTCCATAATTACCTCCCACCCTTGCTATTGCTCGGGCTCCTTAATCACATGTTATCAAAAACATTCCACTTTTAATTATACAACACAGCCCATATTTTTTCATTCCTCTTTGCGCTTTTCAAGCGAAATTTCAGCAAAAAATAAGGAAACGACACAATTGTCGTTTCCTTATCAATTTCAAAATTAAAGCATGAAGATCAAGGTATCCAAGAGGAACAATGGAACCAAAATCCCGAAGGACCACTTCATGTAACCAAAGAAGCTTGGCATCTTGATGTTGCTTTCTTCTGCAATGGAACGAACCATGAAGTTAGGTGCGTTACCAATGTAGGAGAGTGCGCCCATGAATACCGCACCAGCAGATACAGCAATCAAGATAGGTACTTCAACAACACCGATGGTGGTTACCAAACCTTCAGCTGCACCCATTGCTGCTGCAGTGGTGAGGAACACGAGGTAGGTAGGGGTGTTATCCAAGAACCCGGAAAGCATACCGGTGCTCCAGAAGAATTGCCATTCGCTGTGCAAACCAAGGCTAGCACCACGAGCGCCGAGAATTGCAAGTGCTGGGATCATGGTAATAAAGATACCGATGAAGAGCTTAGCAACTTCTTCGATAGCGCCCCAGTTAAAGTTGTTGAATTCGCGGATTTCCTTCTTGGTGGTCTTCATGGAGAGGAACGCAGCTACAAGAAGAAGAACGTCCTTGATGATGTTAGGCCAGGTAGCAACAAGGTCATGACCATGATAGCTGTAGAGGTGAAGACCCTTAACAGCACCATCAGCAGTTTGGAAAGCCGGGCTTTGAGCGAGGGTACCACTCAAAACTACAGCGAAGAGAATCAACGCGATGAAGAGCAAGTTGTGAAGACCTTCGATGTGAAGCTTTTCGCCGGAATGTTCAGGTTGTGCACAACCATCTGCAAGGTCTTGCTTGTACTTCTTGGATTCTACGATGTAGTAGATTACCAAAAGAACTACAGAGGTAAAGAGATACAAAGGCATCAAGTGAATGGTGGTCCAGAAGAATGGAATACCACGCAAGAAGCCCATGAAGAGTGGTGGGTCACCAACAGGGGTTAAAGCACCACCGATATTGCAGACTAAGAAGATAAAGAAGATGATGGTGTGCATTTTGCGCTTACGGAATTCGTTTGCACGAATCAATGGGCGAATCAATACCATCGCAGCACCGGTAGTACCGATTACACTAGCGAGCACAGTACCGATTGCAAGGATAACGGTGTTGAGCTTAGGAGTCCCAACCAAGGAGCCTTTCAACACGATGCCACCTGCAACTGCATAGAGCGCAAATAACAAAAGTAAAAATGGTACGTAGTCCAAAACTACAGTATGAATCAACTGGTAGATGGTTTCGTCCATACCATAAGCGAATACAAATGGTACGAGGAATACAAAAGACCAGAAGAGCGCTACCCACAACATGTTCTTTTCCCACCAATGTGGCTTAACAATTGGGAAGATAGCGATAGAGAGGAGCATGCCAGCAAATGGAATCATACTCCAGAGTGGCAATTGATCGCCAAGCGCTTCACCGCTTGCAAAAGCAGCGTTTGGTACGAGCAAAGCGAGCACTGCCAAAATCAGCACAGACATCAGTTTCTTATGCTTCATTTTCTACATCCTTTCCTTTTACAAAAGTTTTTTAGCAAATAATTGCAATATTTGAACGATTTCTTTTACAAACCGTCCATCGTAACAACTGTAATACTATCAAATTTAATTAGATTTGACAACAAAAAATCGCAATTATACTTGACATCAAGCCTGTCCCCTCCACATTCTTCACATTTCCTTCATATTAAGAGGCCTTGAAAAAAGCAGAAAATATTTTTCTATCAAATCACCATTCAAACCATCATTAAAAATGTTTCTTAATCAATTAACACAAAGCAGACCATCCCTCACTGCCTATTTTGTGGCAACAAAAAAATCCTGCGATACAATCGCAGGATTTGAACACTCGACAAAAATTAGTCGCGTTTGTATTTTTTGTTGAAAGCTTCTACGCGACCCTTTGCACCGCGGAGACGTTGCTTCCCGGTATAGAAAGGATGGCATGCGGAACATACTTCAACCTTGATGTCGCCATTATTAGTGGAACGGGTTGTGAATTCATTGCCGCAAGCGCAGATTACTTTAACTTCGTTATAGTTAGGATGAATCCCTGTTTTCATCACTCACACCTCTTTCACTTGAAAATCATTCGATACTCAGACTACATTATTATATTTCAGACCTTTGGACTCGTCAAGCCTTTCTTTCTATTTTTTGAAGAATTTTATTCCCAAGTTTTCATCAAGGACAATGGGCCTTGAACGAAACACAAATCACCCACGTTACAGAAGTCCAGTTGCTTTTCCAACGCATCGCGACCTACGGTAATATCGATAAAGCCGTTTTCAGTTTTTAAACGCACCACACTAAAGAGCCATAACTTACTCATAATCTGTGGGGTAATGCTTTCGACACGTGCAAGGAGCTGTACATTGCCCTCTGACCCCGGCACAACCTTGCCTTCGGTATAAGTGTAGTCTGCATCACAGCTAATCGGGGTACGGCCAAACTTGACTTGCTCCGGAAAAATTGTTGGCACGAAGGCGTTCCCTTGCGCACTTGGGTTAATCACTTCCGCATTAAACCACATATCACCGAGCCTCACCGTAGCATGATCTCCGTCTGTTAATTGTACCATATCCTTTGACCAGCGCAAGTTGCTGTCCAAAAAAGTATGTGCAATTACATTCGCCGGTGTTTCCCCATCCGCTTCGAATTGAAAACGCAACACCACCAACATCGGGGTATCACCCATGCGATAAACAAGGTATTCTTCCTTGTCGCAAACATGGCTTTCGCCATGCTCAACAGCTGTCTTGTAAAGATAATCCACATTGGTATCAAAATTCGGGATACCAAAATCCATTAAACGAAAAGCCATGGTTCCTCCTTATTGTTTCAACACATCTTTAAGGCGAGCTATTTCATCCGCCCACCCGGAAAGCTCATTTGGTGTTTCCATTATAATAGGAAACATATTGTTTGTTTCGGCCAAAACGATGCGCGAAAGGCCATCCCAGCCAATACACCCGCACCCCAATTTCTCGTGGCGGTCTTTGTGGCTGGCACGTTCGGTTTTGCTGTCGTTCAAGTGAATACAGCCAACCACCTGCCACGGCATTTTCGCCGTGAACTGCGCCTTGAAGCTTTGCCAGTCGCACACATCATAGCCCGCTGCAAACAAGTGACAGCTATCCAAGCAAACCCCCAAGCCCGGCGCAAAGCCAAAATGCTTGAGTACACGTTCCAATTCTTCAAGCGTCGACCCCAGCTCCGTGCCTTGTCCACTCATCGTTTCCAATAAAATTCTACAGCCTGCAGGCACCTGTGGCAAAAGCACCTCCAAGCTTTCTATGAGACGTGCAAGCCCCTTTTCCTTGCCGGCACCGGTATGGGCACCACTATGAACAACCAATGCTTCCGCATGCAATAAGTCAATGCGTTGCAAATCCTCACTGATGGTACGCACACCAAAATCACGCACATCCTCCTTGCTCGACGCCAAATTGACCGTATAGGGCGCATGTGCAATAATCTTGAAGCCACCGTCGCAAAGCACCGCCAAATTGGCCAATTCTTTTTCCTTGAGCACGCGTGCGCGACCACCACGTGGATTTCGTGTAAAGACCTGCATCGCGTCCGCATCAATGCTTCGTGCCACTTCACCGGCCTTGTCAAAGCCTTTCGATGTTGTCATATGTGCACCTAACGCTACCACTCACACGACTCCTCTCTATACGCGATACTGGTAGTATATCGCATTTACTGCTTTTACGCAAAAAACGAATAACAAAATGTTACTTTTTTATCATTCGTTTTATGCGTCTTCATGATATAATACGTAGTAGTTTAACCACTTCTTTTTTCATTCAAAGGAGAATCTATATGTCAGAAAAAGTAACTAACAAAGAAATGGAATATTTCTTCCGTCAGGACGAACAACTCTCTATTCTTTCTGACTATCTTGACAAAGCTGAAAAAATACAATTCAAAAAAAGCAGCTGCATTATCGCAAGCTGTCAACCGGTAGATTATCTGTATTTTATTACCAAAGGGATTGCTTATCACAGCATTCTCACTCCTAACGGCAAAGAACGTATCATCCACGTGTTGATGGCACCTAGCCTTTGCGCTGAATCCTTGTTCTTCTTGAACGAAAGCAGCGATTCCAGCGAACAAATCATTGCCAAAACGGATTGCACCATCTACCGTTTCAGCCGCGATTTCGTCGAAGAACTTTTAAGAGAACGTCCTGAGCTCAACAAAGTATTGATTGACTGGCTCTGCACCTTGTCACTCAACGCCCACCATCAGGTAGCTGATGACCTCGTAAAGGACCCACGCTACCGTGTATGCAAATTCATCTACAAATACGTACTTGAATACGGACATCGCTTAAACAACAACCACTACATTTTCTACGGAAAACTTTCGCACTACGATATTTCCAAATACATCGGCATCAACCGCGTATCTGTATCGACCGTTATGCGTAACCTCGAAGTTGAAGGGCTGATTCGCAAAACAAACGATGAACTCGAAATTCTCGACATGGACTATTTCGAAGACATGTGCGATCTTCCGTTCCAATGCATCTAATCTCGCTAACGATTGAGGTGATTCCATGAAGAAAAAGAAATTAACACGTTCGGCAACACACAGAAAGATTGCCGGTGTATGCGGTGGTCTCGGCGAATACTTCGGTATTTCCGCCAGCATTTTTCGCCTTATCTTTTTACTCTTACTGATACCGGGCGGTATTCCGGGACCAACACTCTATCTCCTCTTTTGGATTTTTATGCCGGCACCAAGCTTGCCTAACCAGATTTACTTCAGCTCCAATCTAGGCGGCCGTAACAATGGCAATAACCTCGGCAACGATTACACCGAAACCATTGACGTATAATCCCCGCCCCTACAAACACGCACACAAAAGCGCCCTCAATAACTTGGATATCCAAATTATTGAGGGCGCTTCTCTTTGCGCTAAGAATCATTCAAAATTCACTCAATGAAGGTCACGATAAACACCGATAACCTTCCCGATAATCATTGGGTTTTCTACATAGATTGGTTCCATCTCATCATTTTCAGGTTGCAGGCGCACCATATTCTTTTCAAAATAGAACGTCTTGCAGGTGGCTTCATCACCAATCAACGCTACCACAATCTCACCATTTTGCGCCGTTTGCTGCGGTGCTACGATAATATAGTCACCATCCATAATGCCGACCTTAATCATGCTTTCGCCACGAATACGCAACATAAACGACCCTTCATCACGCACAAAGCGCATCGGGAAAGTAATCTTATCCTCAACGTTTTCGTCAGCAAAAATCGGTTCACCTGCAGCCACATTGCCAAGCACCGGCAAATCTACCATTTCATCATGTGTAGAATCAACCGGTGGAACCTCGCCAGCAATATTAAACGCTGAACCATCCGGATTGCGTAAAATCATAATCGCACGAGGCTTGGTGGGATCACGCTGAATATAGCCCTTCTTTTCAAGGGTTGTCAAATGTGCATGCACCGTTGAACTGGAACTCAGCCCCACTTCACGACCGATTTCGCGCACAGCCGGCGGATACCCTCGTGTTTCAACCTCGTTAATAATAAATTGAAGAATATTTTGCTGTCTAGGAGTGAGTGGCTTGTCTTTTTTTCTTTTACTTTCTTCTGGCAGTGCCATAAATCTAATCTCCTTTCGTAACAGTTTGTGCCCCTATTATACCCCATTTCAATATGAAATAAAACACATATTCGCCACAAAACCGCATTTAAACTGGCCATTCCCTATCTTGACATTCTATAAAGAAGTAAATATAATTAGTTAGATTGGGCGAATGTCCAATTTATTTATTGTACAAACAACGATTTTACAAAATTTATACTGGAGGCAACCAACATGGATGAAGCTGTAATTCTTACACGAGAAGGTCTTGAGAACCTCAAAGAAGAACTGGTCAACTTAAAAACTGTACGTCGTAAAGAAGTCGCAGAACGCCTGAAACAAGCGATTGACTTCGGTGACCTTAGCGAAAACTCTGAATACGATGACGCTAAAAATGAACAGGCCTTCATCGAAGGGCGCATCCAGACCCTTGAAGCAACCATTCATAAAGCAAAAGTCATTGAAGACGAAAACATCTCTTCCGGCGTAATCAACATCGGTTCTTATGTCACCGTACGTGACGTTGAATTTGATGATGTAGAAGAATATCGTATTGTCGGCACCAGTGAAGCCGACCCAATGCAAAACAAAATTTCCAACGAATCCCCACTTGGGGCTGCACTCTTGGGTAAACGCCAAGGCCAAACCATCAAGGTTGAAGCGCCTGTTGGCACCCTTGAATATGAAGTTATTAGAGTATCCCTTGACAAGGCGAAGGAGGCAGAATAATCAATGTCTAACGACAATAAGAAGGCAGACGGCGGTCTTAAACAAATTATGAACGTCCGCATCGAAAAGATGGACGCACTCCGTGAACGCGGCGTAGACCCATTTGGTCATCGCTTTGACATCACCCACCACATCAATGAAATCATCCAAAACAAAGATGCCCTCATTGAAAGCGGTGAAGAAGTTAAAATCGCAGGCCGTATCATGGCAAAACGCGGTCAAGGGAAAGCCGGCTTTGCCAACGTAACGGACCTTTCCGGCAACATTCAAATCTACTCCCGCCAAGACGTCATTGGCGAAGACATGCATTGGTTCTTCAAAAAAGCTGACATCGGCGACATCGTAGGCATCACCGGTACCGTTTTCGTTACCGACCGCGGTGAACTTAGTATCAAAGTCAGCCAATTTGAACACCTCTGCAAATCCATGCGTCCACTTCCTGAAAAGTACCATGGTTTGACCGACACCGAGCTTCGCTATCGTCAACGCTACGTTGACTTGATCATGAATCCGGACGTTAAAAATACCTTCGTCTTGCGCTCCAAAATCATCACCGCAGTACGTCGTTACCTTGATGAACGCGCATTCCTCGAAGTTGAAACCCCAGTGCTCCACACCATCGCCGGTGGCGCAACCGCACGTCCATTCATCACCCACCACAACGCATTGGACATCGACCTTTATATGCGTATCGCCCTTGAACTCCACCTCAAGCGCCTCATCGTTGGTGGCATGGAACGCGTATACGAAATCGGTCGTGTATTCCGTAATGAAGGGATTGACACCCGTCACAACCCTGAATTCACCCTCTTGGAAGTATACCAAGCATACGGCGACTACGAAACCATGATGGATCTCACCGAAGACCTCTTCCGCACCGTTGCACACGAAGTCCTCGGTACCGGCGTATTCATGAACGGTGACGTAGAAATCGACCTCGACAGCCCATGGCGCCGCATCTCTATGACCGACGCTGTTAAGGACGCAACTGGCATTGACTACCTCAGCGACATGAGTGACGAAGAATTCCGTCAAGCAGCACGCAACGCCGGCGCAGAAATCCCTGAAAACATGGGCCGTGGTAAGGTGCTCGAAGAACTCTTCGACCTCGCTGTTGAACACACCTTGATTCAACCAACCTTTATCACCGACTACCCTGTAGAAATCTCCCCATTGGCACGCCGCAAGAGCTCTAACCCGGACCTCACCGACCGTTTTGAACTCTTCATCATCGGCCGCGAACATGCCAATGCATTCTCCGAATTGAACAATCCAATCGACCAACGCCAACGCTTCGAAGAACAAGTTGAAGCAAAACGCCAAGGTGACGACGAAGCCCATCCAATGGATAACGACTTCATCCAAGCCCTCGAATACGGCTTGCCACCAACCGGCGGCCTTGGGATTGGGATTGACCGTATGGTTATGCTCCTTACCAACGCAGAATCCATCCGTGACGTATTGCTCTTCCCTACAATGAAGCCACTTGACGAACCAAAGTCCAAAAAGGCTGCGAAAAAGGAAGAAAAGAATGACGCAATTGTAGAAGAAATCGACTTTACCGGCGTTGAAGTAGAACCCCTCTTCAAAGACATGGTAGACTTCGAAACCTTCTCCAAGAGCGACTTCCGCGCCGTAAAGGTATTGGATTGCAAGGCAGTGCCAAAAAGTAAGAAGCTCCTTCAATTCACCCTCGATGACGGCTCCGGCGTTGATAGAACCATCCTCAGCGGCATTCACGAATACTACGAACCGGAAGAACTCATCGGCAAAACCTTGATTGCCATCACCAACTTGCCACCACGTGCAATGATGGGCATCGACTCCTGCGGCATGGTCATCAGCGCTGTGAACCAAAAGGATGGGAAAGAATCTCTCCATTTGTTGATGGTAGATGACCACATCCCAGCCGGTGCAAAGCTCTATTAATATCAAAAAAAACACTCAAAAAAACGGGTGTATTTAACAGAATACACCCAAATTTTTATAAGAGAAAAGCATGTTACAAAAAGAGTAGCTTAGGCTGCTCTTTTTTGTTTTCCCTTTAGGGTGGTGTGGGTTGGAATAAATGATTTCACAGTGATCCGCAAAGCACTGAACGGAACCTCAGATATCATTTTTAACTAATGGGGTTCTGAACATCTACTATTTTATTATCAAAAAATCCGAACATTTTTACGCATTTCATGATATACTTAAATCAGTTTTTACACGGATACAAGGAGAAACAAGTTATGAAAAAACTCAGAATATTATGGGGAATTTTAAAACGTACACGGGCAAATCATATTCTTTCAGGTTTTGTCCTCTTCCTTCTGGCCGATGCCGCCGTTATCCAGCGTGTCGAACCGGATATCCACCGCTATGTTGATGCGCTGTGGTATTGTTACGCCGTCATCTCTACCGCCGGATTTGGAGACATTGTTACCGTCACACTGATTGGAAAAATCTGTTCCGTCCTGCTCACGATTTACACTATTTTTGTCGTTGCAATCGTCACAGGCGTTGTCGTAAACTTCTACACACAACTGGTCGAAATGCATCAAAAAGAAACGCTTGCTATGTTCATGGATAAGCTGGAACGGCTCCCGGAGCTTTCAAAAGAGGAACTGGAACATATCTCGCAGAAAGTCCGCAAATTCCGTTAAAAAATACCCGCTGTCAATATGTATTCCTGTTTGCATCATCGAAATACATACTGATAACGGGTATTTTCACTATACTTCTTTTCCCATCTTCTTCACACATTTACTTCCCACTGCTGCTGCAATAAATATCCATATAAATATTTTCACCGGAAAACACAGGAACAAAAGCATGGTCACCGCCAGTGGCTTCTTCATGATACCGCCCAGAAGTGTCGATGTTACAATCGCCGCCGCAAATACAACATGACTATCCCCCTGCTGTCCGAAGAACAGCATCGCAAGTCCGTATCCCAGACATACTCCCGCAAAAATAACCGGGAAAAAATGTCCTCCTTTTAATCCAAACTGGATACAGAGATTTGTCAATATGATTTTCAGAAATGCTGCGCCGATCAATGCTATCGCCATATAACCGGCATACTCTTTCATAAGGGCTCCCATCTGCTCTTCTCCCGAAAACATCACTGCCGGTATCAACATTCCGATCACACCCAGACATAACCCCGCCAGAATTTCTTTTACGACACCCGGAATTTTTCCGGCAATGATTCCGGTTACCGTATGTGTCGTCTCATAAAAATATGCAAGTACACATCCACAGAACATATACACAAGCATCATCACATAATCGATTCTCTGTACCGCAACTGTATCAAATGACGGAAAACCGGACATTCCTCCGCCCAGCAAAGCGGAAAGTCCCGCATAGCTTCCGGTTCCGGCTGCAAGTGCAATTCCATATATGAAGATCTTGGAGCCCCGGCCCGGATCTGCCAGCTGCATATCCGGATCCTCCTCCACCTCAAAGATTCCAAATAACGGCGCATGAAATAACACACTAAGGGAAACGGCTGCACCGATCTGTGAATATTCCTTTGTATGCTGTTTTGCAAATTTCAGATTATCCCCTGCCCAGTAACATAAGCCTACGATAATCCCGGTAAGTCCTGCCTCCGGACCTACACTGCTTCCAATCAGAAGCGGCAACAGTGCTGCGATCATCATAACCAGCATATTTTTATATTCGTATCTTTTTTCTGTCTTTACTTTTCCCATGACTGTTTCCATATCTTCCGGATAATCCCCGTATAACTTTCGAAATATCCCGATAATGGCTCCGCCCACAGTACACACGAGCACTGTATAATACGGAATATGGATTTTTCCGGTATCCACTCCCATATCATTTCTGTTCCTATTGCCATGATCTTCAGCAATGCCCAAACCAAAGCTCCCGCCACAGTTCCAATGACCGCACAGAATGCCCATAATTCTAATTGGTTCTTTATTTTGATCTTCTGTATATTCTTTTCCATAATCCACTCTTATCCGGTTCTTTTTATTGCTTCTGCGCCTTCTCGTCTCTTACCTGCGGGATCAGTGATGCCGCAAGTTTTCCTTTGCCGCGGTGCTTCAGATATAGAATTCCGATGATCGAGAACACCACCGCTCCGATAAAATTCACCATCAGATCTTTCATCGTATCCACTATTCCGATATCCAGATATCCACCCAGATTCCATTTTTCGCCATTGATCACCACTGACTGGATGTCCACATGCACCGGAACATTTGCACCTGTCGGGTTAAGTTTCACAGAGTTGATCGATGGCAGGATCCAGTCTTTCTGCATATCCTGTCCAAAGAACCAGTCCATCGAAAATTCGAAGAACTCCCACAATACACCGACTGTCATCGAAAAACAAAATGCAAAAAATGCCACGAAATACGGAGACATCTTAATTGAGAACCGGTCACTTCTGTTAAACAGGTCGATCAGTGCAAATCCAATTGCCGCCATAAGAAAACCGTTTGTCGTATGTAAAATGGTATCCCACACAGGAATCTTTACATAAAATGCGTTGATCTCTCCCAGTATTTCTGCCGAAAAGATAAAGATTAGAATCACCGTCTCCAATCCTACCGGTATCGTTACTCCCAGCGACTGATCTAATACAGCAGGTACCATGAACAAAAACAGGGTCAGAATTCCCAGAAACATATTGTGGTAATTTCCCAGGAAAAACTGTCTGACTACCGACAGTATAACGAGAACCGTCAGCACCATCTGAATTTTTGTCCTTTTCTTTTTCAAATTCACTCCTTTTAGATTCATAACTTTTCTCCATCTCTTTTCTTAATATATTTTTTATCCGTATTTCTACGTTTACTGATATCATATCATATTTTTTGCTATCAAACCCAAAAAAGTCCTTAAATAAGAATTTACACATCCGGCAACAGCCAGCATCACGATTCCTGCTTAAGAACTTTTTTATTTTTTAATTATCTTCAGATTTACCCTGCAAATTTCATTTTATTCAAATGGCTATTCTGTACGATTGACTGGTCTTCGACACTTGTGAGATAGATAAATAGCTATAAATCACAGAAATTCGGGCTTTTTTATGTCAAATTTTATTTATTTTACGTTGTACGGCGTTGTATTTTTACCAAAAGTATGATATCGTCCCGTCGCGGTATTCGCAAATACTACGAACCGGATGAACTCATCGGCAAAACCTTGATCGCCATCAACAACTTGCCACCACGCGCAATGATGGGCATCAACTCCTGTGGCATGGTCATCAGCGCTGTGAACCAAAAAGACGGCAAAGAATCTCTCCATTTGTTGATGGTAGATGACCACATCCCAGCCGGTGCAAAGTTGTATTAATTCGGTCACTCAAACAACGATTTGACGCCATTGACGCCAATGGGTGTATACTACACCGGAAAAGCGACACTTCATAAAATAAAACTCCTCATAGTTAGAACAGATTCAAATCGAATCCATTCTACTATGAGGAGTTTTTTATCTTCTTCAAAATATAAATAACATTTTCTAACATTACATATACACTATTTTCAATTCAATTACCTTTACATTGGCTATTTCATGCTTATCAACTAGCAACCAGAAAGATGCTAGAACAAAAAAATATATCATACTAAGGCTATAGGTATTTTAGTTTTAAAGATTATAATAAACATCTTAACTTGAAAAATCGATTAAAGCCATTTTTTGAAATGTGCATTCATTAAAACATATGATATATCTATCATATAAAGCATCCTGATTATGATAGTATCTTGCACGATGAAGACAAATTTGAAAAACCACAAAAAGCATAAAAAAAGCAAGTACTAACTAGATACTTGCTTTTTAAGCATATTTTTCTTAAGATTCATCTTCAAATATAAATAATTTATTAAACAGCATACGAATGCAGTCGAGCACCTGACATATATTTCACAGCAGCTACTATCTGTAAAATGTATGGCACAAAAAGCACAAACCCTATACCACTAAAAATAAATATTAAAAACTCAAACATGGTTAAAATGAAAGCAATAAATACAGCAATGCTCAAAAACAAATAAACAAACGACAAAATAAATTGAATCTTATATTTATTTTTCAAGAAATATAAGCCTATTCCTAAAATTATATTAATAAGAATTCCACCTAACATAAAATGAAATAAACCAATATTATTTATTCTAAGTTCATCGTCATCCAAAGTATTAAAATACCCCTCTATATAAAAACCTTCATCTCTGTATTTTTCTAATTCACTCTTATTACTTATTGGGTATTCCAAATCGCGTGTATATATACGCCCATCGTAAATATACGTTTCAGTATCGGGATTAACCGCAATATAACTAATGCCATCTAATGCAACAAACCCCAAAAAATAGAATGCGCCCCAGAATACACATGCAACTATAGTTAAAATAAACGCCGATGTAGTCTTATATTGCCAAGTTTTTTTTACGAGTTTTTTCCTCTCTATGACTTTTTAATTCTTCGCTTTGATTTTCTTCTGAGGATAATCTATAACCACAATTAGGGCAAAAATCAGCTTTATCCGAAATATCTTTTGCACATTCCGGACATCTAATTAACGCCATCTCCATTCCTCCTTTATTCATTAATCTAGAATACTACAACATCCATATTTATAGGTGTTTTCCTTTTAAAAACTACATCATATTATACTCTAGGAAAAAATAATTAGCAAGCTCTAAATATTATCATTAAACATTCTAAAAATAAGACAGAAGCCAATCCCTTGGCTCCTGTCTTATTTTATCTCGCTACTGCAACTGCTAGCGCTCGTCCTGCTGCTGTTGCTGACGCTGCACCTTAACCGATTTATACATCCCTCTAATATCATCCATGCTATACTCACCACCACCCTAGCGGCGGTACCCTTCCGGTGACTTGTACCAACATTTTTTCTTATTGTGCCACTTGAATCCTAACGCTTTTAACTTTTCTTTGTGTGGGTATCTTTGGATACCCACACAAAGCAGCCAATAATCTCTATTTCAATATCCGCTAACTTCATCAGCGCATCGATTAACTCACGAAATATTTCCGGCGTTTCTCGGTGTCTCGTTCATAAGTTTCGCCGCTCTTGTTCACATGGATTCTTTTAACCCTCTCGAAAAGAATTTCGTACTCCACATTGAGCTGCTTCATGGCTTCATCGCTGCCGCCCACATCCGAATACAGCTTGAAACACAAACGAAACCAATGACGAACATCAACTCCTGCAGCATGGTTATCAGTGCCATGAGCCAAAAAAGGGTAAGAAAAACCTCCATTTAACGAAATCTTAGTAACTTTATAATCAGTTCTCAGTTTTTTTATTCAGGCTCTATCGTTTCTACCGCACGCTGTTTTTCAATAAAAACCCTCATAGATTCTATTGATTCTTTTAACTCTTCTCTAGTATATCTCTGATTATGTTTATTTTCAGGATGATGTATTTGATGTCGTATATACTCCGTTAAAAATTTCTGCTCATCTTTAACACTTCCATCCGGATTTAGTCTTTTATATAATCTAGTTTCTTTTCCTTTAAAGTACTCAAATTTCCAATTTTGATATTCTATAAATGAATATAGTTCATTGTGATATTCTTCTGTAATATCGTTAAATGCTATATAATTCACTTCGTTCAAAGATGGATACTTAAGTTGTCCTGGAAGAACCCCCAATATTTCTTTGTTTCCTTCTCCCTTATCTGCAATAAGACGTAAATCTGAAAATTGCAATTGCTTTACTATATAAGAACTATGTGTGGTCAGTATAACCTGTGTATTATGCAATGATGCCAACATTTTAAAGGCTTCTATCAATGTTCTTTGATTATCCGAATGTTGTGAAGTCTCTGGCTCCTCTATTGCATAGATTACCCCAGTATCCCCCTGTTCTTGACATCTTCTTTCAGCTTCTGCTCTAAAAAAGTTTAATAAAATAAGTCTTTTTACTCCACTTCCACGTTTATTAATCGGAATATCTTCATCTCCAGATATTGACACATTTTTAAAGACATCTTGCCATTTAAGATTTTCTACTGATGGAATTACTGGATTTAAACTTGCTGCAATTTCAGGATCCATTTCTTTTAGTTTAGTTAATGTTCTATCCGCAACTTCTTTTAATTTATGTTCAACTTCTATTGCAACAGATTTTAATGTTTCTTGTAATCCTACATCACTCAAAATCTGTTTTACTGCAGTTTTCAATGGATCTTGTATCTCATCATCTCCATCACTGTTTTTTCTATCAGATTGAAACAGTGAATAGGTTGGTAAATAGTTTGTTAACTTATCCCAAATCATTTTTGCATCTTCTTTTGCTACATCAATTTCTATATTGTCAAGTTGCAGATCATCCGAAAAATTATTCCAAATCGCTTGTCTCAAGTTAGCATTCACAGTTTGGTTTGCACATTCTATATTCTCACTATTGACTATATTTTTTAACTCTTTATTTTTCAATAATAATAATTCCGCACACTTTTTATTAGTTGGATGCATAGCTTTAATAAATGTTTTCGCAGTTCCACCATTTTTATATCGTTTTATAATTTCTAACTGTCCATTAGAATTGAGCATAAATTCCCTTTGCAACGATGTTTCAAAATTAGAATCTATAACTATCTTTTCAGGCAACTCTGAAAAACATATTGATATTTCGGTTTCTAGGTTATCTTCTTTTCTACACATCACATTTACATCTGTTTTATCTAACTTAATAATTCCTTTTCCATCATTAAAAAATATATCTAAAGCTTCCAGTATTGTTGATTTTCCAATATCATTTTTTCCAACAAATACTGTCAAATCATTTAGTTCTATTTCAATTCTTTCTTTATATCCTCGAAAATTTTTAATTTTTACTGAATCTATTTTCATTTGTTCTCCTTTTTCTCATCTCTTTATTGGCAATACCATTTTATGGAACAACTTTTTATAACTGCTTATTATATCTCATATTCATTTTCTTTGCAACCTATATAAGTAAATCATATCACTTAAATGCAAATTTCTCAATTTATTCAAAATTTTTATTCAATCCCAAGCAAAAATCCATAAGATTGCCCATCTCAAAATCTTACAGCTTTTCTCATATTGTATTCCAAGCTTATCTATATTTTCATAATAATACTTTCATAAAACTCCATTAGTTATTTTCTAGTTTTCTATGCCTTCCCGCCCTTATTTTTACTGACTTTTTTGAAAAATTTTTCAAAAAACACCTTGGCAAATAAAAGGCACTCTTATATAAGAACACGCACAGCGCTATAAAAACAAGCGTATCCGCACACTTTTCTTCATTCACATATGTATTATCGAGTCCCATTAATTCACCTTTTACTATACTAACGCTACCTGCTATTCATTGCTAAACTCGTATACTCACATCACCACCTTGTCTATAACATAGACAATAGACACTTTTTCATTGACTTTTACTTTTAACAATTCCATACTCAAAATTCATCATGATTTACAGTACGAGGCATACTTGCGTTTTATATATTCCACCAAAATTTGCGAAAAAAACTTTTCTCTCCCCACTTCTCCGCCTCATATCGTATAATAGAGCCAATACATGGAGGTGGTTTTGATGTTTGTGGAGATTAACGGGGTGTTGTTGTATCAGCGGCGGAAGGCGGCGCAGTTGACGTTGGACAAGTTAGCGCGGGCGAGTGGGTTGTCTTATCAGGCGCTTACGGAGGTTGAGGCGCATGCGCACACGGCGTGTAATCCGATGGTGCTTGCCAAGCTGATTACTGCTTTGCGTTGCACGGATGAGGCGTTGCTGTATCGTGCAGGGGATGGGACGATTGCGGCGCGTGTGGAAACGTTTTTTGAAAAGATTGAGCGCAACGGCATTGCACTCACCGAGGTATTGAAGCGTGCCTTGCACCCCAATTCCGGGGAAACGATGCGGTTTCGTGCGCGAGTAATATGCGATCTTTTGGCGCGCAATTTCAATAACATCGCTTTGCAATGCGATGCCAAGGCAATCTATACGATTATTTTCGATAGTCACCTGTGTACCTCCGAGCTTGAGCTGCTACATCATCCAAATACAGAGGCACGTTTGACTATTTTGCCGACCCATATTGCGGAAATTTCCGGTTTATCGCCGATGCAAAAGGAGCAAATTTTGTCCCTTCTCCAAACCGATGCCCACAAGGTAGAAACCTTGATTCGTATTTACGGTTATTTGCTGGATGGGCTTTACAACATGCAAAATCAACGGGCGGTCCACAATACCTTTGCCACGATTTGCGATTTATTGGACACGCCAAAGCCACCGAGTCAGTACCAAGTGGATGAATTTTGCTATGCGATTACGCTTATTCTCTTGAATTACTCTATTCTCCAACGCCGTTTTTCGATGCAAGCCATCAAAACAACTGCTCAAAAGAAGCTGTTTTAACCAACTTTCACACATACAAAAAAGGACTTGAGGTTATTGCTCAAGTCCTTTTGTTATTTTATTGGTGTTTTATAGGTGCTCATCAAATGCCAATATTCGTCCGACCAAGGCATTTTCACGAATGCCAATGCAGCGTTGTGTTTCGTCGTACAGGGCATGGGAAACGGCGATGTGCTCAATCGGTGCGCCGGCATATTTCAGTGCTTTTAGGATACGCACCTTGTCAGCAACCAATGACAAAAACAGCTAAACCACCTCAAGTAGCCTAGCTGTTTTTTGCTTGCTCCTTTCGCCACCTACAAGTTCTCAATTGACGGAAGCCTAATAAATATATACAATGAAGGTAACTCCTGCTTCATTTAGGTATTTATTGATCGAATTGATTACAAAGGAGATTATGGTATGGTTTATACGAAAAGTATCGAGCAAGCTGATATGGTGCGTTTACTGGATAGTTTGTACGACACCGCTGTAAATGGTGTGGACAAGAAGCACGTCATTGGTGAAAAAATGCCGGTCGATGCACTGTTGCAGCCCGTTGAAAAGATTGTAAGCACCTATTTAACCAAGCACCGCACGCCGGAAAAAGCGGCAAAAAGCTTTATCAACTACCAAATAGCCAAATGTAGCACCGCCGGTTTTTTGACCGGTCTTGGTGGTGTGTTGAGCTTACCGATTGCCATTCCGGCAAATATCGCCAGTGCGCTGTTTATTCAGTTGCAAACTATTGTTACCTTGGCCAAAATAGGCGGCTTTGATGTACAAAGCGACCAAGTACGCACGATGAGCTACATGTGCTTGGCGGATTTATCGGTGGAGCAGGTGCTCAAACAAAGCGGTATTCAAATTGGCGAACGCATGGCAATAAGTGCCATTAAGATTATTCCTTGCGAGATGCTCTACCGCATCAACCAACGCGCCGGATTTTATCTGGTAACAAAATTCGGCCAACGCGGTGTGATTAATCTGGGCAAAACTGTGCCCATTGTTGGCGGTGTCATCAGCGGCAGCTTTGACGGCATCAAAACCAAGCAAATTGCCAACCGCGCCTACAAAACCTTTATTGAACAAAATCTTGCCTATACCACCAACCACGCGACCGGCGATTATTACGATGTTGAGTATACTGAGGTATAGCCAAACCATGAAAAAAGTTGCCGAAGGAAGAAACGCCGTAAAGTGATTTCCCCCCTTGGCTTTTGTAATCAGTTGGAATGATTGAACGCAGGTAAATTGATTATATGAGCGTTCCATAATGGGCTCGCTGTATAAATAACATCCAAAATCACCCCAGAGAAATCGTAGATTCGAAACCCAATCTACAACGAAACAAACCCGGTGCACAGACTGTTTTTGTCTGTGCGCCGGGTTTTATTTATTCAGTAATGGTACAAGCAATGGATTTGACGAGGCAAATCCGGCTTGACTGATAATCGTTTCCCTGCTTATTTCTGATAAGCGCGATAAAGGAAGGTAACGATTTGTGCACGGGTGCAGTCATTGTCAGAGCCAAACAGGCCACCACCGATACCGCCGGTGATGCCGTTTTCCGCTGCCCACTTGACAGCCGCTGTGTAATAGGTGTCAGCCGGTACATCGCTGAATGCGGTGCTGCCACTGACAGCAGGTGCGCCGAATGCACGATAGAGGAAGGTCACGCTCTGAGCACGGGTGCAGGTGATGTCAGGACTGAATTTACCATTGCCCGTTCCTGAAGTGATACCATTCTCAATCGCCCATGCAACGGCCTTCGCGTAGTAGCTGTCTGCGGAAACATCGGAGAAACTACTCATGTTCTTTGGTTCCGGACTGCCTGCTGCTCGCCAAAGGAAAGAAACAATCTGAGCGCGGGTGCATGGCTGGTTCGGCCCAAACAGGCCACCACCGATGCCACCTGTGATGCCGTTTTCCTGCGCCCACTTCACAGCTTCATAATAACCGTCGTTGGTGGATACATCGCTGAATGGGCTTGTCTCAACTTTCTTGGCAAAGGTAGCGTTGACCTCAACCTTGCCGGCAGGCATGGTAAATGTATACCTGCCATTGCCCTTGTCGGTCAGCTTGAGAGCGTTACCGTTTTTATCAGTGACGGTGAGTTCATCCAACTGATAACCACCATCGGGCTTGACGGTGATGGTTACATTGTCACCCTTGGAGGCTTTTTGTGGGCTGACAGTCACATCGCCGTTCTTAGTGCTAGGCACAGATACTGCGTAGATGGTGCCAGAGGAAGAACCACCACCGGAGGAAGAACGTCGTGTTACGGACACCTTGCAGCTCTTCTCTGCACTTTCGTGGTTATCATCGCCCGCGTAGCTGGCTGTAAAGGTATAGGTCTTGGTCGCGTTAGGGAGCGCTGCGGTGAACGTGCCACCACCGTTGTTGGTCACAGTGATGCCATTATCGCAAGTGACCTCTACGTTACCCTCTGCCGGAACGCCATTGGAGCTGACAGTCAGTTTCACCGTACCGGAACCGGTGAGCGTAGACTTATCCGCAATAATGCTAACGGTTGGCATAACTTTATCGACAGTCAGCGTAGCAGTAACAGTAGCACCTGCATTATAATTATCAGTCTGTGCTGTGGTCAAGTTGACCTTGATAGTCCCCGCCTTGGTAATGGTCAGGACATTGCCTTCAAGTGTAGCTTTGCCTGCACGCTCATCAGTATTTTCCGCCAATGTATAGGTAGCTTCACCGGCATTGGAATCAATATTGAACAGTTTACTTACGTCATAGGTAGTACCAAAAATGTGATGAACATCAGATTTTGCAGTATTTGTCACATCTGCCCTATCAATGGTCACATTAATTGCGTTGCTTGTTTTGGTGCTATTACCATCATTCACCAGAACCCAATATGTACCACTGTCAGATACATCGGTCAACGCAAGCGTACGTTTGTTATTGTTGATTTGCTTATCGGCACTCAATTCCAGTGTTCCGTTTCCGTTGGCGTCCTTATACCAAACATAGCCCCAGCTACTGTTCACAGGAGAAGCTTTCAGTGTAACTGTGGTACCATAGGTAACAGCGCCTTTCGCATCAGAAGTCAGAGAAATGGAATCCGCCATCGTCCACTTGGCAAAGTAGGTCTTGCCCACATTCGGAACAGTTACAGCATTGCCGGAGAAATCGGCACTTTCATACCAACCGGCGAAGGTGTAGCCGTCTTTAACCGGTGTGGCCAGTTCTGTATTGCTTGTCGGAGTATTTTTAAACGTGCCGCCATTAGTGGCAGCATAACATGTGAAAGTAGTAGCTCTATGCGTTTCTACCGCACTCATAATATCATTGGAAGACACATAAATAACCGTTGGTGACTTATTGGAACCCATATTGGAAAAATACGTGGTATCGCCGGACTCGAATGTGATGGATTTTACAGCAGACATATCTAACACTTTCAGAGAGTTTGTATTTGAAAATGTCCGATTTTTCTTAAAGAGAACACTTTCGCCTTGAATCGTCACGCTCTCTAAATTTTGAGAGTAACGGAACATATCCGCTCCAATCGTTGTAACCGTTTTCGGAATCACAACATTTTTAATGTTTGTATTATAGTTATCTTTATCGTTATATTGTCCAGTCCATCCGAAAAGGCCCGCGCCAAGCTCAGTAACTGTATATGTGACCCCATCCACTGTAAGAGTCGAAGGTACAGTCACATTTTCAACTGTTTTAGGCTCATAGGCAATCAAACTTGCATTTGTGCCCAGCGCATCAAACGTCCAAGTAATATTATCTACTGTTGCAGTTAGACCTTTTTTTGGTTGTTCTGTCCAATTCCCGTCAGTGCCCATCACCCACTCATTATTTCCGATAACAGCAATAGTTTTTGCGTTCACATTGGATTTTATAGTATCAAGCTGTTCCTTATTGTTAAGAATAACCTTTTTTACACCAGCCCATTTATTTGTGCTGTTAATCTCAAGTGTTGTCACCGTGGAAAAATCCACAGTTGTACCATTAGGATTTTGCGTTGCAAAAGCAAGATTATCTACACTCACATTGTCCGCCTGAATTGTGATCATTGACAGATTTTTGCAGAAGTAGAAAGCGTGGTCACCAATTTGCGTAATAGAAGCGGGCAGCACAGCGGAAGTTATTGCTTCATTTCGTTTATCAGCGCTGCTGTTCGCCTCTGTCCAATTCGTACTGATTGCAAAGGCACCCTTCCAAAGCCCGGTAACAGGATATTCCTTTTCCTGATAAATAACTTTACTTGGAACTGTTACCATCGCCTCATTTTTAGGAGCAGATACAAGCAAGGCCTTGCCGTCATCAATCCAATAGGTATATCCATTATCTGTATATTCAACAGCTTGTGTCTCGTCTGAAAGCAATACATCAACCAACTGGCCATTCACTTTGTTTTTGATGCAATCTTTTGTGTTCTTATCAGCGCAGTAAATATACTTTATTCCGCTCTGTGCAAACGGTACGTCACCAATGGTCGTCACACTGGCAGGAATTTTATCAACCATACTCAGCGCAGTTGTATATGCAAACGCACCATAACCAATAGTCGATAGAATGCTGTCCTCAGGAATTGTGATTGTTTTCAAAGACGCAGCTCTTGAAAATGCGCCATAGGAAATTGTCTTAACCGTATCCGGAATTTCATACGCCGTAACACCAGAACCACAAGGAAACGCAATCAGCTTTGTCTGTAAACGATCAAAAAGCGCTCCCGTAGTATCTGTCGTAAAATTGCTATTTTCAGAAGACACGTTAAACGATGTGCAAGCTGCAAGCTGAGAAAGCGCACCAACGCCAATTTCAGATACATCCTTGCCGATGCTTACAGAAGTCACATTTGTATAACCAATAAACGCCTTGCTACCAATGCTGGTAACTCCATCGTCAATTACAATCTTTGTGATGTTATCCTTCCATGTAGCCCAAGGATAAGTTCCCGCACCATCCGAAATGTTTTCTGTTTCGGTCGAATTGTTCAGATTCGCCATAGCGCCAGAACCGGAAATGATCAGGGTATATGTAGGATTCTCAGTGCCCTCATTGTTTTGGGTCAATTTCCATGTGACGTCGCTCTCGTTGCCTGCAGCGCCACAGGTGCCGTTCATCACAGGCGTCCCGCTTTCGCTATCTGTCGCAAACGCCACGGTTGGCACCATTGTCAACAGCATACATAATGATACTATTGCCGATATCAATCGTTTTTTCATAGTGTTTTCCTCCTTTGTTTTATTCGCCTTGACGGCTTCAAATTTACATAAAAAACGCTTTCAAGACATAGCTACCCATAACTTAAAAGCGTTTTAATATCATTTTTAACAGCACAAAAGCACATAGTTTCAGATTCTTTGCTTTGTTCTGATGTTGGTGTATCGCAGTATGGTGCCTGAAAATTCATTGTCATGTTCTTCTTCATGGCACATACCTCTTTTCTTCCAATGCAAAGCATAGTAGAAAAAAGCCGATGTTCTGTTAGTATTTGTAACCGGCTGACCCGATGGGGCCCTATTGCTTTGCATCTCCGGCTTGCGCCGGGTTTTTCTACAAATATTTTAAAAATTATACTCCTTCACAAATGGCTTGACAAGAGGTTACAGAACAAAATTTGATGCTCCGCGAAAAAAGTTAGCAAGTGTTCATTAAAAGAAAAAACAAAACCCTAATTTTGACTGAGCCAAAATTAGGGTTTCTATACAGTCTAAACAAGTTTAAACAAACTCAAGTCCTTTTTCTTGCTTCGCTTTTGCAATTAGCCATTGATGGATACGATGCGGTTAACGCTATCCCAGCTGACGTTGTAGTTAAAGGCGTCGGCAACGGCTCTGACCGGTACCATGGTGCGTCCGCCGATGGCTTGCGGTGGAACATCGAGGCTGATGATTTGGCCATTCTTGCTCATGGTTGTGCCGTTTAAGCGCATACGCACGGTAGTGTTACCTTTCACCGCAGTAATGGTTTGGTTGACGCCATTCCATTCAACGGTTGCACCCAAGGCTTCAAATATTGCACGCAATGGCACGAGGGTTCGTCCGTTACGTGCAACAGCCGGCTGATCACAAGCGAGTTCGCTATTGTTGACATAGACCGGAATCGAGAAGCTGCGTAAGGCTTGGTGCAAGGCAGCAGTGTTATCGATTGGATACCAGTTAAAATGACGGGTATAGTCGTAACTGCGAATCGCTTGATTCCATTGTGCGACAGTAATTTGCTTTTTGTTGGTATCGTTGTAGCTGCCACTGCCAAGGTAATAGTAATCGCCATAACGCCCATCGTATTCTACAAATTTGCTCAAATACGGTGTGGCACTGTTGGCCCCTAAGGTGTAGAAGCCTACCAGAGCATCCGCACCACCGGTTATGGTGTTCATAAGCACCCCGCCATTCATGAGATGGAAGCGTTCGTCAATGCCCATGCCGGTAGGGAATAAGCGCATGACATAGCCGTTTTCATAGCCAAAAATGTCATAGAATTCATAGTCGCCTTCACGCCAACCGGATGTGTTAACTTGAACACCCATAAAATCCGAATACCCAATAAACAGTTCCGGCACGCCATCTTGTGCCAAATCGACCAAGGTATAGTAGAGGGCCGGTGGTTGGGCACGTTCCAGAATGTAGTTTACATCATTTCCATAAATACTTGCTTCGCTATATCCCATGTCTCTGGCATCTCTATAGCGGTTAATTGCGCCAAGGTAGCCGGCTTCTGCAGCTTCCAAGCTGTTAAGCTGCCCGGCCGTGTTAGCGGTCGTTTCCGCTGCCATCGCCGGCACGGCCAAAGTCCCCAGGAGTGCTGTCATAACAAGCATTGCCACTTTCTTTTTGAATGCGCATTTCATTGCTGTCTCCTCCTTTTGCACGATTGTTTTCTAAACCAACTTTCCCAAGCAACGACTTCCTTTAATTGACCTTTCATGGTAAGTCTGTCAGTAACATCTCACTAATAGGATTCGGCTTTGATGGCGATTGTGTCCACGTTTCCTTTTTCTCACGTCCTTTCCTTGATTCCTTTTAGTACTGCACAATAAAGTAAAGCCCGTAAGGGTCACGATCCACACGCCAATTGGTGTTTGCATTTTGAATCACACTTGTAATAATGGCATTGTTTTTCAGATAACGTTTGCCAAAGTCACTTTCTTTGTCGATGTAGCAAACCACATCACTGCCTGTTAACGGTGTCGGAGCATCCGGTACGTAAAAAATATATACGCCTTCTGCGACTTTGCGAATTTCCGTTGAATAGTGAATCTTGTTTTGATCTGTGATTATATCCGGCTGACCGATGCGAAAGCCGTTTTCAGTGACCTGCCACGTAATATCGTAGGTTTTCTGTCCTAAAAGCGGGTCATAGACCTCGCCGGTATGGTCAGCTTGAAGTTCATAGTCGAGATAGCTGTGGGATTGATAATTGGGTACTATCCACGTTTTGTCTGCAAATATCTCGTCAATCAGGTGCGCCGGCACAAGTGCGAAGGCTTCGCGGTTGATACGAAAATAATCCACAGCGCCTAAGGTAATAAATCCAAGCTGATTTTGAAGGTAGATTTCCTCTTTTAACAAGGTACTGTCCTTGTAGGTGCCAATATCTGCAAGGGCTTGATAAGCCGCACAGGTTTCACCGTTTGCAAAAGATGTACGCGCTTCTTGATAACGCGCCTCTGTGTCGATGTCGTTTTCATTTTTTGTTTCGGTTGGCTTGGCGGTACCTGTTTCTGTCGGTGCACTTGTTTCTTTTTGCGCTGTTTCCGTAGAAAATGGCATCGGCACCGGTGTTTGATTATCACAGCCGGTGGCGAGTGCAAGCACCGCACAAGCGAGCAACAAAGCAATCATGTGTTGGGGGCGTTTCATGGTGGGTCTCCTTTGCAATCGTATCATCGGTTCTTTTTTCTATTATACCCTTGAATATAAGTACCCATCAAGAATACTTTTTCACCCTTCTTTTTTTATACATTTTTCTTCTATTTAACAAAATTTTTGTGGTAATTCACGAGGCAATCTTCTAAACTATTAAATGGACATTGGCACATTTTCTACAAACGATATGATATTATGTGCGGCATCACTTTGTCTTATTTTCACTAAAGGAGCATATAATGTCATCTTTCAAATTAACATCATTGGAAAAGCAGTGGATTTACTATGACATTGGCAATTCAGCGTTTACCATGCTTTTATCCACCATTATTCCGATTTATTTCAACGGTTTGGCGGAGGCTGCCAACCTCTCCAGCGTGGATTATCTCGCATACTGGGGCTATGCGGCATCAGTGGCAACCTTAATCATAGCTGTTATCGGGCCGGTTTTGGGAACGCTGGCTGATACGAAGGATTTTAAGAAACCGCTTTTCACGGCATTTTTGGCCATTGGGCTTGTGTCCTGTGTGAGCTTGGGCTTTTTTAGCCATTGGCTGGTCTTTTTGATTATCTTTGTCATCTGTCGCATCGGCTATTCCGGCAGCTTGATTTTTTACGATTCTATGCTCGGCGATGTCACCACGCCAAGCCGCATGGACTATGTGTCCTCCAATGGCTATGCATGGGGCTACATCGGAAGCTGTGTGCCATTTGTCATTGCGCTGGGATTAGTGCTTGGCAACGAAACATTAGGCATTTCCATGACGGTGGCCATGCGTTTGGCCTTCTGCGTTATTGCACTGTGGTGGTTAATGTTTACCCTTCCGCTTTTACGCAATTACAAGCAGCTCCATTATGTGGCGCACTCGGGCACGGCTTTTCGCGAAAGCTTTCGCCGTCTCGGCCATACCCTCAAAAATATGCGCCACCAAAAGAAGGCTTTTCTTTTCCTGTTGGCATTTTTCTTTTATATTGACGGGGTTTACACCATCATTGATATGGCAACCGCCTACGGAACTGCTTTGGGGCTTGACACTACGGGGTTGCTCTTGGCTTTGCTCGTCACCCAAATTGTCGCCTTCCCTTGCGCGATTCTATTTGGCAGACTGTCTCAACGTGTTGCCACTGCGCGTCTTATCACGCTTTGTATCATTGCCTATTTTGGCATTGCGGTTTTTGCGGTCTTCCTCGAAAGCCAGTTGCAATTCTGGATGCTTGCTGTCCTTGTTGGGATGTTTCAAGGTGGCATTCAAGCCTTGTCCCGCTCTTATTTTGCACGCATCATCCCCTCTGAGCAATCCGGCGAATACTTTGGCATTATGGATATCTGTGGCAAGGGCGCGTCCTTTATGGGCACCACTCTGGTCAGCATTGTAAGCCAAATCACCGGCAATATCAGCATCGGTGTCGGTGCCATTGCGATTTTATTCTTAATCGGTCTGGGCTTTTTCCGTATGACCGTTGCAATCAAAGACTAAAAAGAAATGCCCTCGATTCCGCTTGGAATCGAAGGCATTTCTTTTTTCATTATGGGCAACAGGTTTTGCAGGGTTCGTAACCACTGTTGCATACTTCATCACGTGTCGCAGTGATATATCGCGGATTCTTCATGGATTTCACGCTACGGCAATCCGGGGTGTGAAATTTTTTGCTGTTGTCATTCAAGACATAGTCATGGGTTTCGGTAGCGGTGGCATTATCGACTGAAGAGCTTTCTGCTGTTGTACCTTCATCGACGACGGCAGCACCGTTATCGAGCCAGCTTTCGCCGGTGGCATAGTCAATACCGATGCCCGGCTGTACGTTGTAAGCATAGACGCAATAGCAAATTCCTTCGCCGTTATCTTCCACAGAGTAGGCTTCCATAAGCACCCCATTCGCCACGAGGTCATTGCCAACAAACACCGGTGTCACACGATAAAGCACGTGATTATCGGTTTCTTTCACGTAGTCGGCAACCATGTTTTCAAAAGGCAGCATGCCTTCCATATTGAGGTAACGGGTCCCTGTGATGAGATTACTTTTATTGGCATTTTCGCCACTGAGCTGATAGCCGATAAGATGACAACGATTGTACAGGTATTTCCCATCGACATTGTCATATTTAACCGTTTGCCATCCACTTGGCTTCACTTGTCCAATGCTGCCGCGTTTTTCTGTCGGCATAAGGTCTTTGCCAACGCATGCAACGGCAACACCGCAACGTCCAAGGTTATCCAGTGGGGCGTAGTTTTCATAGGAAGTGGTGCTGAGGTCGCTTTTGACAAAATATGGAATGTTGTCGTGAATGACCGTAAATGCTGCACCGGTATAAGCCGGTACTTGTTCCGGCACAAATACATCAGCGATATCGTTAATCGCAATCGTATCCTCGTTGTTGATGGCTTCCTTGGCTGCTTCTGTCGCTTCCTCGCTTGCGCCGTCTTCTTCCGCTGCGCTGCCAACATATTCGCTGCCGGCCGGTGTGGTTTCGTCAATGCTGTCGCAGCCGGTTACCAGACTCATGCTCATTGCGATTGCAAGCAACAGCGCCATCCATTTGCGTTGTTTGATCATTGATGGTATTCCTCCCGTGTGATTTTTTCATGGGAATAGCCTTCGAAATCTTCACTCGCCACCAATGACCATTCCTCTATGTTCAAATCCAAATATAAATCCGATGGATAATGACGGTTCCAACGATAAACAATCAAGGTATCAATGTGTTCCTTTACCGGTGCAAGCGGTTGATTCTCCACAAAGCACCATGCCGCCGGCGGTGCCTCCGTCAAAAACTGCTCAGACACATGCGTTGCTATGCCATCACAAAATAGTGACGCAGAATAATCGTTCATCCATATTGCTTCGCCGTTTGCTCTGCTAACAATATCGGCAATCAGCTTGCGGTCTTTGCTTTGACGACGATGGTTAAAGCACATTCCATTACGATCGTCTAAACATACAATAACTTTCACGGGCATTCCCTCCTATCAATAGACTATTTATCCAGTATAGCATATTCGATTGCAGAGAGCGAGCGACGCAATCGATAGGGGATTTATTCTTGTTTTTCACGCCCATTTTCACTATTATAAAAATATCCAAATAAAAAAAGGAGGGCTATTCATGGCTACCATCGAAGAACAAGTCAAAGCACTAAAGAAAGAAAAGGACTACTGCTGTACCCAATGTATGTTTCAAATCGCGGGTTTAGATTCCCTTGGTCTTGCAGATGATGTCTGCCAAAAGGCATTGCGCGCTTTGGGCTGGGGTGTACGCACCCAAACAACCTGCGGTGCTATCACCGGGGCTGCTATGGCGCTCTCCTTGCACATTGACGAAAAAAAAGATATGGCACAAGCGGTGGAAGAATACACCACATGGTTCAAGGGCGTTTACGGTTCAACCGAATGTGGCGATATCTTGGGCTGGGGAAAAAAACCGGATGGCTCCTGCCACGACAAGGTGGTAGCACCATGCATTCGCAAGGTACTGGAAATGATTGACGCACGTCAATAATACTCGATATACAAAAGCGGCATCAGCAGATGTCGCTTTTTTGTTCTTCAAGCTCAATGAAATAGCCAATCATTCGATTGGCACAAAAAAGACCATCCTCTCACCGGAGGATGGTCTCATTTTTTAGGATTCTACGATAGCGTATACTTCGTATTCATCATAGCCGTTAAAGCCACTTCTGTTTTGAATATTGAAGGATACTTTTTCTTTGGCCGGAATGCTATTGAGACGTTCGGTAGAACCGCCGAAAATTTTTCCGTCCTTGTAATAAACCACGGATACCAAGACACCCGGCACTTCATAATCGGTTTTGTTGGTAATGGTACCGCTGTACACAGCGCGATTATCCTCATGGGATTCTTTCACATCGCTCACCTTGAGATCACTTGCCGCAAAGACACCGGAGCCTTCATATGGCACAATATCATAGTCGGTATTCTTGACTTTAATCTCAACGGAATCCGGTACGCCATTTTTGCATTTAATGGTATCCCCAAAGATCATACGAGTATCCGGTGCAATCCCGGCTAAGGTGCGTTTTTGCTTACTTACCAAGCCGCCGTCTGCCGTACGAACGGTAATCTCGATGGTTGGTGACTTGATGGCATTGTATTTATTGAGGTTCGCCATTTCAACGCCGTAGTAAACCATGGATACGCCATTGCCTTCATTTTCGATGGCATACCCGCTGTTCACGAGTTTCACGTTTTTAACGGATTCTTCTTTTGCAGCTTCTTCATTGCTTACTGAAGTGTCATCGGAATCATCCTTCTTGTGACCTTTCTTTTTCTTGTCGGAATCCGGTACATCAACAGCGAGACTGCTATAATCGTTTTCGCTTGGTACCAATGTTACCGCATAGCCCTGTTCACCGGCTTCCAAGATGAGCTTGCCGTCTTCATAGCTAAAATGACGGGTTTCATCCGGTGCAGCATACCCACTTGTCGCCATAATGGCTTCATCACGTTCGGAGCTCCAGCTATATTTATCTACTTTCTTCTTTGGCGCTTTGTAGGTCCCTGCCCAATAAACAGAGCCGTTTTGATCATAGTTGCTGACCCAATGCAACTCAATTAAATCGCCTTTAATGAAACCTGCAAGGTAGTAATCGTTACCTTGGGTTTCTGCCTCCCAACTGCCTGTTAAATCCAAGGCATCTTCTGCAACGGCTTGTTCCTCTGACGCAGAACCGGCGTTATCGCTCTCATTGCCGCAAGCCGGTAACATCACCACCGCAGCCATTAAAATCAAAGCGAGCATTTTTTTAGAAAACTTCATTCACCTATTCCCCTTCCCCACGATTTTCATTTGGTCCTGAAACCAATATGTATGGATAGTGACAAAAGTTTCAATTTAGTAAAAATATCACAAAGTAATTACATCATAAATCCCCCTAAAAGTCAATAAAAAAAGCGCCTTTTAGCCTTTTTTGAAGCCCGTTCAGGCCTTACATTATATCGCGTCAACAGCCTACCTTGAAAGGACTTGACGCAAGCTTTTCATCGCTATAAAATGAGGTGCACCGGGTGTCTTGTCACCCAACTTTACAACCATCGAAAGGATGAGAGGGATGAATCAATTTCAAGCTTTTTTGAAGCGCAAGGACATTGAAATTTCTTTACGTCGCTATGGCATTGATGCACTGGGCGCGATGGCCCAAGGGCTTTTTTGCTCACTTTTAATCGGTACTATCATCAATACCATTGGCACTCAATTTCATATTGGCGCGTTAACGCAAACGGTTGCCACTATTAACGGCACTGACTATACGGTGGGCGGTTTGGCTTCTGCCATGAGTGGTCCCGCCATGGCGGTGGCTATTGGCTATGCACTCCGTTGTCCACCGCTCGTACTCTTTTCGTTAATCACTGTCGGCTTTTCTGCCAACGCCTTGGGTGGCGCCGGTGGACCGCTCTCGGTTCTCTTTGTCGCCATTGTTGCCGCTGAAATCGGCAAAGCAGTCAGCAAGGAAACGAAAATTGATATTTTGGTTACACCGCTGGTTACCATTGGCATTGGTGTAGCGCTCTCTGCATGGTGGGCGCCACCTTTGGGCGCTGCTGCTATGAAGGTGGGGAATCTTATCATGTGGGCCACCGAATTACAACCGTTCTTTATGGGTATTTTAGTGAGTGTGCTCGTTGGGATTGCCCTTACCTTGCCTATTTCCTCCGCTGCAATTTGCGCCGCCTTTGGTCTCACCGGTCTTGCCGGCGGTGCGGCAGTGGCCGGTTGCTGTGCACAAATGGTAGGCTTTGCGGTAATGAGCTTTAAAGAAAACCGCTGGGGCGGACTCATCAGCCAAGGCTTGGGTACCTCCATGCTACAAATGGGCAATATCGTCCGTAATCCTTGGATTTGGGTTGGACCGACCTTGGCTTCTGCCATCACCGGTCCGCTTGCCACCTGCCTGTTCCATCTTGAAATGAACGGTACGCCGGTTTCTTCCGGGATGGGTACCTGTGGCTTTGTCGGCCCTATCGGTGTTTACGCCGGCTGGGTTGCTGACGTTGCAGAAGGTACCAAAGCTGCCATCGGCGCTTGGGACTGGCTTGCTATGGCACTGATTTGTTTTGTGCTTCCTGCTATCTTGGCACCGCTTTTCAATGCACTAATGCGCAAGCTCGGCAAGGTCAAGGATGGTGACATGACCCTCGAGAACTAATTTATCAACGGATGTGAGATGCACGCTCACGTCCGTTTTTTCTTATTTTAATGTGAAAAATAGTCTAAAAACGTGTTCTCATTTATCATTAACCGCGTTATAATAGCTAACGGTGATAGCATCACTGTATTTAACAATCGATTGGCATTGCAATCTCAATTGATTGCCTATTTAGAGGAGGATTCACAATGGAATTTAATACTCAAGTAACTGCCCACAAGGATGATACCTACGCACTCTCTATTAACTTAGATTATGGTTTTATGAGCCCAGACGATTTGATTAAAATCGCTGAACTCGCTAAAAAGTACAATGTTACCAAAATGATGGCAACCACCGCTAAAAAAGTAAGCTTCTACAATGTTCCTGCTGAAAACGTTAACCCACTTTGGGACGATCTCAAGGCAACCTTCGGCGCACGTCTTCGCACCCCAAAAGGCAAAATCATTGTTTGCCCTGGGAAGGGTGTTTGTAAATTCGCAATGCCTGGTTTTGACGGCCACGCTATGGCTGATGAAATCACCAAGATTTCTCAAGCACACAATGCCGGCAAAATCAAAGTGGGTGTATCCACCTGCCCACGTTGCTGCTCCATGGCACAAGTTCGTGACATCGGCGTTTACGCAGCAGGTAAAGGTTGGACTGTTACCGTTGGCGGTAACGGCGCTTCCCGCCCACACACCGGTGGCGTAGTGGCTTCCGGCCTTTCTGATGAAGAAGTGGTTAAGGTGGTTGATAAAATTTATTCCTTCATCGAAACCACCAAAAATGGCGATGAACGTTCTGCAAAGCTTTTGGATCGCGTTGGCGTTGATGAACTCAAGGCTTACCTCGAAAAATAATTTACAGCCTCAAAAGTGCTTGCTCCGGCAAGCGCTTTTTTGTTTCATCACCTGACAGCAAATGTCTCTACAAGCAAAAATCCCAAGCCTTTCTTGATAGACAGGCTTGGGATTTTTTTATACGCACATTATTCTGCTGCTACAACTTGAACCTTCAAGGTGAATTTAACTTCCGGATGAAGCTTCACGGTAGCATTGAAGGTACCGAGTTCTTTAATTTTTTCATCGAGAACGATTTTGCGCTTGTCAATGTCAACATTGAAATCACTCTTGATGACTTCTGCCACTTCCTTGTTGGTGATGGTGCCAAAGAGCTTGCCACCGGCGCCTTCTTTTGCCTTAATGACCACTTTTTGGTCCTTCAAGCGTGCTTCAATGCCTTCAGCTTGTGCCTTTTCGTATGCACGATCTTCAGCTTCTTGAGCTTGTTGTTCAGCCAAACGCTTGAGGTTTGGCTTGGTGGCTTCTACTGCCACGTTATTCTTAAAAAGGAAGTTATGCGCATAGCCGCTCTTTACGTCTACGACTTCGCCACGTTTCCCAACTTTAGGGACATCTTCGGTTAAAATTACTTTCATATTGATTTTGCTCCTTTCTTTGTGGTTCTCAAATGACGGAAATCAGAGATACAGTCAAAGACACCAAATACCGCCAATACGACGAATAAATAAATGCCCATAAAGAATGCCAGCATAATATACAACAGCTTCATGAGCGGTGTCGCTTCCGAGAACCTGAGCTTGGCGATGGTATACGAAAATCCTTCTACTACCATGCACGCCGCTCCTATAACCATAACATTTACCGCCACAATCCACAAGAGGTGAATGTCAATATAGCGGTTTGCCAAGAGCGTAATCCACGCACCCAAAACCGGTACGAGCACCCATGTTGGCATAATAACAGACTTCATATCAGGACTTTGCAAATTTGGCGTAATGTTCATACGCTTGCACACCCACTGCAAAATCCAAAGATGCAAGGCTGTCATAAGCGCGAAAAGCACCGTATAAATGCCCGGTATCATTTGCATAAAGAGGTGGGTCGTGTGTCTAAAGGTTTCTTCTGCTTCTAATGCTGTAATGCCGCTTGTTTGAGCAATGGCATTAAAAACACCAAGACTTTCCGCACTTGCAATCATATCCTCTTCCATGGTAAAGAAGGTTTGCATAAAAGCAGTGATATCAAAGCCCATCACCGCAAGCTGAATCAGCAAATACAGCGCCATCCCGCCGGCTTGCGCCAGCGTCACAAAAATAAACACACTGCCGTAGGGGCGTCGTTGCTTTATCAGTGCGCCACCAACAATCCCCATCAGCGCACTTTGACAAGCAAAGCTAATGCCGGCAAGTGGCCCGCCCAACAGAATCCCTATTAGAATACTTGCCACCACTGTGACTAAAATAGCAAAACGTACAGACACCAAAAGCACCGCTACCGCAATAGGTAGTGGTGCTATCAGTCCAAAAAAGAGTGGCATAAATTGACTCATTGCTGCAAAAGCCACCGTAATGGCTGCAAGCATTCCGCCTAACGCAACCGGTGAACGGGTTGGTTGTAGACGACTCATATTTTGCCCCCTCCTTAGCTTTCGAGATCGACTTGATGGAAGGTTTTGAGATTGCCGATTTTTGCGCTGCGCGCTTTTAGCACCTCATCCACTGCAGACAGCGGAATGCCTTGGTCAACAAGCATCACCATGAGGTGATAAATCAAGTCGCAGACTTCCCCAACAGTTTCTTCCTGAACACCGTTTTTCGCAGCAATAATAGTTTCTGCGGATTCTTCGCCGATTTTTTTGCAAATTTTGTCTAAGCCCTGCTCAAAAAGATAGCAGGTATATGAGTTTTCTTGTGGTTCTGTTTGACGTTTTTTTACCACGTCATATAACAAGTCCATGCTTTCCATTTTATTGCGCCTCCGTATCTACGATTGTATTGAAGAAGCAGCTGTGGCGACCGGTATGACATGCCGGGCCTGTTTGCTCAACGACTACAAGCAAGGTATCGTCATCGCAATCGCCCAACATTTTAACCACACGCTGCACGTGGCCTGAAGTCGCACCTTTATTCCAAAGCTCTTGGCGCGAACGGCTCCAAAACCAAGTATAGCCTGTTTCGATGGTTTTTGCCATACTTTCACGATTCATATAGGCAAGCATGAGTACATCACCGGTGCCTACTTCCTGCACAATAGCGGGAATAAGGTCGCCTTTTTTGAAAAATTTCTCAATGTCAATATCTATAGCCATTGCTTTTCTCCTATCTGGCCGCAATGCCACGCGCACGCATGGCATCCTTTACTTCATCAATAGTGAGTTCGCCGTAATGGAAGAGTGACGCTGCCAACGCTGCATCGCAGCCGGTTTCTTCAAACACCTGCGCAAAATCATCAATAGAGCCGGCACCTCCCGAGGCAATAACCGGAATATGCACCGCATCGCAGACCGCCTTGGTCATTTCAAGGTCATAGCCGGCCTTGGTGCCATCAGCATCCATGGAAGTCAGGAGAATTTCCCCGGCACCGCGTTCTTCCAATTCCTTCACCCAGGCAATAAGCTCCTTGCCGGTATCAATACGGCCACCGTTAATCACCACGTGCCAAGTGCCATCGTCCATACGCTTGGCATCCACTGCACAAACAATGCATTGGCGCCCAAACATGGCCGCCGCTTCGTTGATTAGTTCCGGGGTACGCACAGCTGCAGAGTTAATTCCCACCTTGTCGCTGCCGGCACGCAGGGTATCGCGCACATCGTCAATGGTTCGAATACCGCCGCCTACTGTCAGTGGCACGAACACCACTTCTGCCGTACGGCGCACCACATCAAGCATGGTACTGCGTCCTTCATGGCTCGCTGTAATATCCAAAAAAACAATCTCATCGGCGTTGGCATCACTGTATTGTTTGGCAAGCTCGACCGGATCGCCAACCTCCTTAATGCCGACAAAGTTCACACCTTTTACTACTTTACCGTCGCGCACATCCAAACAAGGAATGATTCGTTTTGCCAGCATGGTTATGCCTCCTTTGCCAGTGTGAGCGCCGCTTCCAAAGAAAGGGTGCCTTCATAAAGCGATTTGCCGCAAATAGCACCGTAAAGGCCTGCCACCTTCAATTCTTTGATGTTATCAATGTCACGAATGCCGCCACTGGCGATAATGTTCACTTCAGGGCAAGCAGCAATCAGTTGTTCATAGTGTGCCACACTCGGCCCACTCAAGGTGCCGTCTTTTGAAATATCGGTATAAATAATGGTGCGTACACCGGCCTCGCCCATGGCTTTGGCAAGGTCTACAAAGTGAACATCGCTGGCTTCAAGCCAACCGCTCCCACGTACCATGCCATCCTTGGCATCAATACCGACAGCAATCGCATCACCATAACGCGCCACGGCTTCACGTACAAGCGCCGGATTGTGCAGCGCCACCGAGCCTAAAATCACGCGGCTAATGCCGCCTTCAATGTAGCGAGCAATATCTTCTAGGGTACGAATACCGCCACCCAATTCCACCTTGAGGTTGGTTTGCTTGGCCACTTCAATAAAGATATCATCGTTTACAGGATGCCCTTCGCAAGCACCGTCCAAATCCACCATGTGAATCCATTCGGCACCGGCTTGTTCAAACTGTTTAGCCGTTTGCAGCGCATTTTCCGCCACCTTGTGCACCGTATCAAATTCACCTTGATACAAACGCACCGGGATACGGTCTTTTATATCAATTGCCGGTAAAATAATCATCCAACCAGCCTCCCAAAATTCTTCAAAATCTGCAATCCAACCTCGCCGCTTTTTTCCGGATGGAATTGGCAGCCAAAAATTTGGTCACGCCATACCATTCCCGGAAATGTTTCGCCATAGGTGGTTGCAAGTGCAATATATTGTTCATCGGTTTCAGCGCAAAAAGAGTGCACATAATAGAAATAGCTATCATCCGCAATTCCTTCGGTTAACGGACATTCATGTACGATATGTGCGGTGTTCCAGCCAATATGCGGAAGCTTTTGCCCATCGCTTTGGAGTTCGCGCACCACGCCCGGAAGAAGCCCCAGACCTTTTGTAACGCCAAATTCATGGCCTTCCTCAAAGAGCATTTGAAGCCCCAAGCAGACACCCAAAAAAGGCTTTTTTTCTGCCTCTTCCTTTAAGAGTGCAACCAAGCCGGTGGCGTTAAGCTTAGCCATGGCATCGCTAAAAGCGCCCACACCCGGGAGAATAATCCCGCTTGCTTCTTTAATTTCCGCCGCATCCTTTGTGACCACATAAGGTAAATCTAAATAACGCAAGGCATTGCACACACTAAACAAATTCCCTGCACCATAGTCAATAACAGCAATCATCATAACACCCCTTTGGTAGAGAGCACGCCACCATCGCGCGGGGACAAGGCATCCGCCATTGCATGCGCTACCGCCTTAAAAACGCCTTCTACAATATGGTGTGCGTTTTTCCCGTAGAGCACTTCCACATGCAAGGTGATGCCGGCATTCATTGCAAAGGCACGTAAAAATTCTTCTGTCATTTCTGTATCGTAATCGCCAATCATCGGTGCTTGCACCTGCTCACCACCACGGTAAACCAAGAATGGGCGGCCACTTACGTCAACCACCGCACGACAAAGCGCTTCATCCATTGGAATAATGGCACTGCCATAGCGCTTAATGCCGTTCTTATCGATAACCTCTGCCAACGCTTTGCCCAAGACAATCCCAATATCTTCAATGCTGTGGTGGCTGTCTACCCACACATCGCCATCGCAATTGAGCACCAAGCCCCATCCGGCATGGGTAGCAAGTGCTGTGAGCATATGGTCAAAAAAGCCAATGCCACTGGCAATTCGCACTTCACCACCATCCAGATTCAAAAAAAGGTTAATGCTGGTTTCCTTGGTTTGTCGTTCTGTTGTTACGCTTCTCATTGTTCCAGCTCCTTTAAGCTCGCTTCAAGCGCTGACAGGCAAGCAGCATTTTCCTCTTTTGTTCCACTGTTAATGCGAAGTGCATTGGCTTGTGGCTTACGAATTAACACGCCATGTGCCTGCATTTTTTCAAAGATTTCCGGAGCCGCATCGGTTACGACATATGCAAAGTTTGTTGCAGACGGCAGGATTTTGCCCAATGCCTCATATTTTTCCGCCAATGCTGCCAGTCCGTTCATCAACGTCTTGGTGCTATCGTTGATGGTATCAATGGCTTGGCGAATTTCATCTTCACGACGAAGAACCGCAGTTGCCAATTCCTGAGTCAAACGCCCCACATTGTAAAAAGGCTTCCCAATTTGAAGATAGCTTGTCATTTCCGGTGTGGTCACAGCAAAGCCCACACGAAGCCCGGCCATGCCAAGTGCTTTGGAGCAAGTCTTTAATACAATCAAGTTTTCCTTGGTTCCGGCAAGATCTAACACACTTTGGTTGGAAAAATCCATATAAGCTTCATCCACCACGACAATGCCGTCAAATTCATCCAAAATGCGCAGCACCGCTTCGCGAGGAAGCTCTACCCCGGTTGGATTGCATGGATTGGAGAAAATAAGCATGGCGGCATCGCGTTCTTTGCAAAGCGCGATGAGCGTATCCACATTAATAGAATAATCCTCTTGTTGATAAACGATTTCTTCCACGCTATTCATATATGCGCCGTTGCCATACATGGAAAAATCCGGATTGACAGTGACCACACGGTCATGTGGTGCCACCAAGCAAGCAAAAAGCAACTCAATCAATTCATCGCTGCCGTTACCTGCCGTCACATTTTGCCAATCAACCTTGAACAAATCCGCAAATGCTTGGCACAATGCTGTTGCACGTGGGTCCGGGTAGCGGTTAAAATCACAATTTGCCAAAATTGCTTGAAATTCCTCCATCAATTCTGCAGAAGGACGCACAAAGCTTTCATTGGCATTTAACACCACCGGACATGGTTTTCCGCCGGGGCTATAGGCTTCTCTCCCCTTAAAACGATCACTGATTCTCATTGTTTTTCCTCACTTTCACTGCATTTGCGTGAGCGGTCAAGCCTTCAGATTCTGCAAAGCGAATGATATCATCGCAGCTATCCATCAATGCACACTTACTATAGGAAGTAAATGCCATACGCTTGTAGAAACTATCTACCCCAAGCGGGGAGAAGAAACGAGCGGTACCGCTTGTTGGAAGCACATGGTTTGCACCCGCATAATAATCGCCCACCGGTTCCGGTGTCCATGCACCTAAAAATACCGAGCCGGCATTGGTAATACGCCCCAAGGCACGTTCCGGTTCTGCCGTCACCACTTCCAAATGTTCCGGTGCCACTGCGTTGGCATAGTCAATACATGCGTCAATGGTTGGGAACACTGCAATCAAGCCATAATCCGCCAAGGACTTCTTTATAATATCGGCTCGGCTCAAGCCTTCCACCTGACGTGCTACTTCTGCCTTCACAGCCTCGGCCAATGCTTCGGAATCGGTAAGTAATACACCGCCTGCAAGAACATCGTGTTCACATTGGCTCATGAGGTCCGCAGCAATAAAGCGCGGATTGGCTTCACCGTCAGCAATAATCAAAATTTCACTTGGCCCGGCAATCATGTCAATATCCACCACGCCATAAAGCAAACGCTTCGCCGTGGCAACAAAAATATTGCCCGGACCGACAATTTTATCCACCTGTGGAATGGTTTCAGTGCCATATGCCAAGGCTGCCACCGCTTGCGCACCGCCTAGCATATAAATTCGGTCCACACCGGCTACCGCAGCAGCCGCCAAAATTACATCACGTGGTTGTCCATCCTTATTGGGTGGCGTCACCATCACAAGCTCCGGCACACCGGCAATTTTTGCCGGAATCGCATTCATCAGCACAGAGGATGGATAGGCAGCAGTACCCCCGGGGACATAGAGCCCCACGCGTTGAAGTGGGCGCACACGTTGTCCCATGTATGCGCCATTTTCACGAAAATCCACATAGCTTTCTTGCACCTGCTGCTCATGGAAACGGCGAATATTTGCCGCCGCGTTTTCCATTGCTTGCAACAAATCGGCATCAATGCGGTCCTTTGCTTGGGCAATTTCATCGGCTTCAATCACCTTTACCGGACCTTCTACACCGTCAAACTGTGCAGAATAACGCATCACTGCCGCATCACCTTCACGGCGCACATGATCAATAATATCCATAACGGCGCGGGTCACATCTGCATTGGTTTCCTGCTGACGTGCCTTCAATGCCTTTAAGTAGTCAAATTCAGCCTTTCCATCGGCAATGATTGTTCTAATCACTTTACTTCCTCCTTCAAGGCTTCAATCTTGTCAATCAACGCATTGATTTCATTTTTCTTTAGCTTCATGCTCGCTACGTTGACAATGAGGCGTGCGCTCACCTGCATCACGTCTTCCACTTCCACCAAGCCGTTTTCACGGAGGGTATTGCCGGTTTCGACAAGGTCCACAATCCCGTCAACAAGACCCAGCAATGGCGCCAATTCCACAGAACCCTCAATCTTAATAATATCCACGTCCATGCCCTTGCGTGCAAAAAAATCACGCGTCACTTGCGGATATTTGCTCGCCAATCGCTTGACGTCGTAGCCACTGTAAAAATCACTGTCTTTTGGTGCAGCGAGCGCAAACTTACATTTTCCAAAGCCCAAATCAAGCACTTCATAGAATGCGCCACCACGCTCGGTAATGGTATCCTTCCCAACCACGCCGATGTCACAAACACCGTGTTCCACGTAAGTGATAACGTCCGGCGCTTTGGCAAGCACCACTTCAATCTCATCACCCACCGGCAAAATCAGCTTTCTGCCTTTGGCTTCAAATGCGCTCACATCGAGCCCCATTTTTTCAAAAAGCTCCACTGTGGATTTTTCCAAGCGACCCTTTGTTAATGCAATCTTTAACATCACTTACACCTCCAACCATTCGGCCTGTCCGTCGTGGTAATAAATCACCGTCGGAATATCACGCGCACGCGCCTCTTCCTTAGCTTCTTCCAAGGAGTTGGCCAATGACCATTCGGCACACATCTGACGTGCGCTCATCCATTGAAATGCACGTGGCATATCTTCAATTTCAGCATACACCAAATCCAGCTTGGAATAGAACAGCGGGGAACGTTTTAGCAGCACTTCTGCCAACTGATCAACCTGCACCCCGAAGCCAATAGCAGCTGCATGCATCCCGAAATCATCCAACAGATTATCATAACGCCCACCGGAAAGCACCGCTTTACCGGCGCCACCGAGGTAGCCGCGGAAAATAAGCCCGCTATAGTAATCAGCTTGGTTAATCAAGCCAAGGTCAATCATGATATTTTCTTCCATTTCCATGGCTTCAAATTGGTCGTAAATCCACGCCAACTGGTTAATGGCTTCCGTGATAGACTCATCCAAGCCGTCCATCAATTGACGCGCTTGCTCTAAAGTATCGCGTCCGCCGAAAAGACGTGGCAGCTGACGAAGCACATGCGCTTCGCGCTTTTCGTTGTGTCGTTCGAGCACATCGTTCAATGCAGAGTAATTTTTTTCTTCAACAGCGGTAAAAAGTGCTTCTCGCTCTAAATCATCAATATCCAAGCGATCTACCAAGGTTTTAAAAATATCCACATGTCCAAGCTCTAAACGATAATCATCGCCAAGGTCTATGTTATAAAATACATCGCACGCCATTTTGAGCATTTCCATGTCGCTGCGCACGCCTTGTGCACCAATCACTTCCACGCCCATTTGACGCATTTCGTGGCTAATCCCATCCAAGGTTCGACTGGTACGATACACCGTTTGGTCATAGCAAATGCGCAACGGCATGGCCTTGTTCTTGTACTTTGTTGCTACCAATCGCGCCATTGGAATGGTGGAGTCCGGTCGCATGACAATCAAATGCCCGTTTCTATCGCTCAACTTATACATGCTTTCAGCCGGAAAATATTTCCCATTGGAGCCGAAAACATCAAAAAATTCAATCCCCGGGGTTCGCACTTCGCGGAACCCACGGCAATAAAAGAAAGTGCGGAGGTTCTTTTCAATATGCGCTTGTGCTTCACTTGCTTCAAATAATACGTCTCTGGTCCCTTCCGGGGTTAATTTGGAATAGTTTTTCATTGTTCTCATGTGACTCTAACTCCTTTCGCTTCATTAGTTTACCACGTTAAAGTGGTAACGTCAAGCAGTTTAATCATTTTGCGCTTCGCCATACGCTTGAAGGGCGTCGTTCACATCATCGTGGTCATAAAAACGATAGCCCATTTCTTCGGTCCATACGCGAATGGATTCATTGTCAGGGTGTTCCGGTGTGGTGAGAATATCTACAAGCTCATAATAGCCGTCAAAACCGCCGCAGGCTTCAAACGGCGCATTGCCCAAGCCTTCACGCACAACAGGAACATCCGGACCATCCTCTACGATGTCAACCAGCTCAATGTCATAAGTCCAATCATCGCTAAAATCATAAATATAATGGAATTGGCGATGCTTTAAGATCATTGGGTCCAACGGCAAATCTTCCGCCCAAACCACCTCCACAGAATTGTCTACGTTAAAGCCTTCTTCCGCCTTTTCAGCAAGGTATGCCTTGCCGGCGTCACTCTTTAAGAAAAGATAGCTTTCGTAAAGGTCACTGTCCACGGTAATACGCATTTTTGGATCTTCAATAACAAACTCATACTGTTCACGATCTGAATAACCGAACATAATTTGCAAACAATCGTGAAGTTGGGTGAAGGTATAGTTCATCGGTACACTAAAGCGGCGCCATACCGGTGCTGCGCTATCGCGTAAGGTTGCGGAAAAATACAAAGATTTCATGCTTATTGCTCCTTTATAATGAGTAATTGATTGTAACAAAGTATAGCACATTTTCGGAAATCAAAGAATATGCCCCCATACGCAAGCATCAAAAAAAGCCCACGCTTTCGCGTGGGCACTGGTATTATTCACCTTCAAATCGTTCGAAGGTCATATTTACATCATCATAGTTACATACAAGGACATTATCCTTTACCTTCTTCATGGTAATGTCTTCATCACCCGAACGAATGACTACACCATCCTCGGTTTCTTCCCAAGGAGCAGTTGCCTCATCTTCTTCGGTGACGATGGTTACTTTACCATTCTTATCAAATGTAAAGCTCATTTCACCGTAAATGTCCTCCACCTTTACTGTCATACCGGAGTATTCAGCAGTTGTTGCTTTCCATGTACCGAGATATTCACTGTCTTGCATATCTGCACCACAGCCTGCAAACACCATTAAAATGAGTGTAAGCGCCATCGCAAGCAATACTTTCTTTTTCATCATCATTCTCCTCCTTTTCATGACAAATCACTGTTGCTTATAGGTTAAGTATACGTTACCCAAAGCCGGAGGTCAATCTCGAATACGCAGAATCGTCAAAATATTCCGGATTATACTATCTGATTTTTCGTGCACGATTCGCCATCTTGGCACAGCAATTGATGATAATTTCTTCTACAAAGGCATCCATTTCCAGCCCTGCTGTACTTTTGCTTTTTACATCACATGCGACAAGATAAGTAAACATCTCACTTACCGCTTCTGTCGGCACACGTTGCGCTTGCCCCATCAGCTTTTTAACATAAAACTCATGGCGTTTCAGCGTATCCTTAATGGCACCCAAGCCTTGGCCGTCAGCAAGCATGGATTGTACCACCAATAAACGCTTGGCGGTATCCACCAATTGGCGCAACACCTGCGGTGATTTTGTGCCCAGATATAGGCAATCACGATAAGCTGCCAACGCATCACGTGTTTTCCCGGCCACCACCGCATCCAATAGATTAAAGATGGTGCGACTCGGCGTCGGAGTCACAATCGCCGCTACCGCTTCTTCGGTAATAAGGATGTCCTCACTTTCCTTAAGATAAAGCGTCAGCTTTTCCAGCTCATTGCTGAGCAACAAGGTACCATCCAGCGGTGCAAGCTCCTCCATCATCGCCATCGCTTGTGGCGTAAAAGTTTTGCCCATCTTTTTGGCTTCCGCCCGAAGCCACGGTGCCACTTCTCTCCCCTTTGGTTGCACACAATGCACTGCATCGGTGGCATTAATGATTTTTTTCAGATAGGCTCCCGGGGCGTCTTCGGTCGTATAACGAAAAATCAGTAATGCATCCGGATTGGGAGACTTGCAAAACGACAGCATATCCTCTTCTTCCTCAGCAGTGATTAGTCCTTTTTTGCGCGCCCCAGCTGTAAAAAAAGCCGGTTCACGTACCACCACCACACGTCGCTTTGCCATAAATGGCAAGCTGCGTGCCACAACAAGCACCTGCGATGCGCTAACCTCACTCCCATCAAGACGCTCTAGATTAAAAGAGCGGGTGCTCTCATCTGGGAGCACCCTCTCAATTAATTTTTCTATGTCGTTGTCCATACGATGGGCGTCATTGCCATAATACACACGTACGCCACTGGGAAGACTCATCGTCTACCACCGTTATTCTTTTCTTTCAAGCGTTGTTCCAATCCTTGACGACCGGCATTAGATCCCACGGATGGGTTCTTCATATTGGTCACGTTAAGCCCTCTATTGGTTGGCTTTCTGCTTGCTTGAGGTTTTTGCGGCGGATGTGCGCCTTTTTTTGTTTGTGGATGCTGCCCGTTCTTTGGTGCCGGACGCTTTTGTGGTGCACGGGTCACACGGCTCTGTGGTGCTTTGCCTTGTGGCGCACGTGGCTGTGGTGCCTTCTTGTGTACATGCTTTGCCACATGGTGCATATTCTTAAAGAGATAGAATACACTCCCAATATAAACAATAATCAACAGTACACAAAGCACCAACCACCAGTTAATGCTACCCTTTACGCTATCCTGCGCTTTGAGAGGCACTTCATCGATAACCTTGTCATCTTCGTAAATCTTGATTTCACCAATTTTATCGCCCTTGCTGATAGGCAATTCTACCTTATCCAATACCACAACGGAGGAATAATTACTACTGTCCCCTTCAATGGTTGTAATTGCATAATCCTTGCTTGCAGCTGCACGCACAGATTTATTTTTGCTAAAGTTCATGGTTGTCACCGTGGTCCCCTTGGTTACCAAGTTAACCACAGATGTGTTTTCAATCCCCACATTGAGGCACTCTTGCATTTGAGTATAAGCACCGTCTTCAGATTTGCAATCAAGCATTGCCCCAACAATGGTTCGATTGCTCTTGGTCAGGCTGGCTGTTAAGTTGATTGGTTCGGAATCGTTCAATTTAATCCCCACCGCATTATCCTCAACGTCTTGCATCCCATTAACGTTGGTCACGGTATCCTGATTCATTTCACTTTCCCAATCCAATGTTGGCTGAATAGCCAATTCTACATATTTCGGAAGGGTTGAGGCATGAGCAGCTAAAATCGCCATATCACGGGCAGTTGTAGTTTGCCCATCAGCCTTGCCATACACAGAAGCAAAGGTAGTATCACTCATCCCGAGCTCTTTTGCGCGAGCATTCATTTCATCAATGAACGCTTCTTCGGAACCGGCGATATGCTTTGCAGCGGCAATGGCTGCATCGTTGGCATTGTAAATAATAATCCCTTCAAGCAAACTGCTCAGATTGATTTTTTCGCCCTTGCGCAAATATAAACGATTGCCTTTATTGGCCGCATCCGGAATCTCCGGCACAGTCACAGAATCGTTAAGATTGCCGGATTCAATAATAATGACTGCTGTCATCATCTGCACCAACGCACCCGGATCCATGGCCTCGTCATACTTCTTGCCAAACAAAACTTGATTGGTATCACCGTCAATAATCGCATAGCTGGTAGCATTTACATCCGGCACATCGTCCTTTTTGATAATGTCCGCAAACGCTGCCGCCGGTGCCATGCTAAGCAACATTGACAAAGTCAACACCAGGGATAAAACCCTCTTTTTCATGCTTCATTCACTCCTTGTGGTTATTATATTTAAATAAATAAAGCCCATAATTATAACTATTATATACAAAAAACAATTACGCGACCAGTCTCTGCGAGCACAAATACGATGATTGATACCATACTGCAACTTTTTTGATGCCCCTCTCACTGCAACAAGAAAACGCCTTGCAAAAACGGGCACTATCTAGTATCATATATCCATACAACACGGGGGTATGGCGCAGTTGGGAGCGCGTCTGAATGGCATTCAGAAGGTCAGGGGTTCGAATCCCCTTATCTCCATATTCGATATCCGAAATACAGAGAGCCTCGAGCATAATCTCGAGGCTCTCTTTTTATTCCACTTCAAGCGTGTACGGTCAGCCGATAAGCAATAAGCACTGCTACATTATTGATACGGCTCACTGCCTGAGACTTACTGAATCAATATAACCGGGCAACCGTTCCAGCTACCATCACTTATTTACGTGACGAATTGTTCAATAGTCATGGCGTGCTTCTGCTTGGAATGATATACTAACGATATATGACGTTAATTCTTGAAAGGCGGTGCTGTTAATGACTGAGTGGTTGGCGAAGCTACGCGAATGGTTGGAACTTCATACGAATTGGAAGTCATTGGGCATTGTCCTTGTTATGATTGCGGTGTGTGCGTTTTTTGGTGGCACGGTGTACGAAAATTGGCAAGCGGATCACGCCGGGCTCACTTTGGTGGATGAGGCTTCACCAACAACGACCGCCGAAGATGATACGAAAAAAGAAACTGAAGCTACAGCCGTTTCGGGAGAGGTCAAGGTGCATGTTGTAGGTGCTGTCACAGTGGCCGGGGTTTATACCTTGCCTGCGGATGCCCGTGTGGATGATGCTGTGCGTGCCGCCGGTGCCACGGCAAATGCCGATCTTTCTCAGCTCAATTTAGCACAAAAGCTTAACGATGGGCAAAAAATCACCGTTCCGGCTGTAGGTGAATCTGCCGCACCGACAATTGCCCCTTCCGCAAGTGAGAACAACCAGGCCACACAGGACGCACTCGTCAATATCAATACCGCTACTGCCGAGCAGCTGCAAAATTTACCTAATATCGGTGAAGTTCGCGCGAAGGCCATTATTGATTATCGTGAAGAACACGGTGGTTTTAAGGCAATCGAAGAGCTTCAAGAAGTGAGTGGCATTGGTGAAAAAACCTTTGAGCATCTCTCGGCTTATGTCACTGTCTAAAAAAGGAGACCATTATGCGCATCTACCCTGTCCAACGACCTTTGGGCGCGATGATTCTAGCATTCATCGCCGGTCTTTGGCTGAGCAATGTTTCATCATTGCTTATGGGCGGATGCGTTTTTATATGTTTGGCGTTAACCTTTATCTATGCATTGCGATTGCGTCAAGCATGGGTAGTGGTAGCCTGCCTTCTTGCAAGTGTCGGTGGATTGATGTTAATGAATCACACCGCCGCACTCCAACAAGGCCTTGTGCCCTATCACGATGAGGACGTTCAAATCGAAGTGCAGATTTTGCGTGCACCTGCTCATCGCACTAACGTTGATGCTTCGGTTACGGCGCTTAATGGGCACACGCTATCGGATTCCGTTTCTATTCGTATCAAACGTCCCTGGAGCGATACCACCGCTTATGATGTGCGTGGCGTCTATCAATTTAATGGCACGCTCTCTGCACCGGCATCGCAAACCAATCCCGGCGGTTATGATGAGGCAGCCATACTCTCCCAACGTGGCATTTATTCGATATTAACGGCAGATGATGTTGGCATTCTTACCCAAGCTCCACCATCGTGGGCGCAAACCCTCAACCACATCAAGGGCGTTTACACAGATATCCTCGCCCATTACTTGAGCAAAGGCGAACAAGCGTTAATTACCGCCACGCTCTTTGGGGATGTGTCTGCGCTTAGTGATGATTTCTACATGGCAAGCCAACAATTCGGTATTATCCATATTTTCTCCGTTAGTGGGCTGCATGTTACTTTTATTTTGGGCTTTATTATGGCCTTGGCTAAGCTCCTGCGCCGACAAAACAGTTGGGGCTTGGTGCTCTTATTGATTCCGTTGCTTACGCTCTATACCCTTTTGAGTGACGCCAGCGCGCCGGCCATCCGTGCCAGTTTGATGGGCGTGCTCACACTTTTGGCGTTGCGGCTTTTGCGCTATCGTGATCCGCTTACAATTGTTGCCTTGGCAGCATTGATGCTTCTTGTGGCCAATCCCTATAATCTTTGGCAAATTGGCTTTCAGCTGTCTTTTCTTGCCATGTTGGGTCTGATATTGATTCCACCTGTCTTGGCCCCCCATCTCACTCGTTTACCGCCATGGCTGTGTGACGGGATTACCCTTTCCCTTTCGGCTGAACTGGTATCTCTTCCACTGGTGGCCTATTATTTTTACATGGTATCCCCACTTTCCACGGCTATGAACCTTCTCGTTGTTCCGTTTTTCAGCTTGCTTGTGCCGCTTTCCTTGGTGGCACTTTTGCTTGCCGGACTCTTTCCTGCACTTGGCGCCCTTATTTTCTTGCCGGTTAAAATGATTATCACGGCAATTGTGGCGCTGATGAATATTATTTACAGCTTTGTCGGCACGCTCCACTTTTATATTGGGCAACCGCCACTCTGGCTTGTGATGCTTTACTATCTTGTTTTGTTGCTGTTCGTATTGGTACCGTTTTCGGCACCGTGGCTGCATCCGATTTCCCTTGCAGCCACCTGCACACTTGTTGCATTACTTTGTTTGCGTCCTGCCGCGCCCGATGATTTGCGGCTTTCAGTGTTTGATGTCGGGCAAGGCACCGGCTGTGCCTATCAAAGTGCAACCGGCGATTGGCTGGTTTTCGATACCGGCCCCGGTGCTGATACCCTTGCGCAATGTCTACGTTATTATGGGGTTAATACTATTGAAGCCGTCGTGCTCAGCCATTCCGACGCCGACCATATTGGCGGCTGTGCGCATCTCTTGCGCGATTTTCGCGTCAAGCAGCTTATCGCTTCTCCCTACGCTCAAACCACTGAGGAATGGCGAGCCTTAACGCCTTATCTCGACAATACCACGGTCATCAGTGTTGACCGTGATTTAACCTTCACCGGCAAAGATCTTGCACTCGATTGCATTCTCCGCGATGCTGATGAGGATGGTGAAAATGCCAATCAAGTCATTGCCTATTTGAAGGATACCGCCACCACCTATCTCTTTACCGGCGATAGCAATGCGGACGTTCTCGACACCCTGCCTTGGCAAGAGCCAAACGGCATCATTGTTGTTCCGCACCACGGGAGTAAAAACAGTTGGAATGACACCTTTTATCGCACACAAGCACCCGCCTTGGCACTCATCAGCGCCGGTCGCAACAATCGCTACGGTCATCCCCATAAGGAAGTCACCGAAGGCTTGGCAAGCCTCTCCATTCCCACTTACCTCACCGCCACCGACGGCGCTATTCAACTCTACAACACCAACGAAGGCCTCGCCCTTGACACCTTTTTGGAATAGTGCACCCTTTGAATTACATCACCTATAAAAAAAGTGAGTCAATCCATGACACCATGTGTTGGCTCACTTTCTTTTTATGTTATACAGTTTTCACTACGACAGCTATTTTCACGCTTTTCCCAATGTCCATTTTTGGCTTTCGGTTTGTAAATCTACCATATGCGCATACAATCCTTTTTGTGCATACAACACGTCCGGTGCCCCCTGCTCTGCTACAACACCATCCGCCAACACAACGATTTTATCTGCGCCTGCAACGGTTCGCATGCGATGGGCAATAATCATTACCGTTTTGTTCTCTATCAAACGTGATAATGCTGTTTGAATAAGTGTTTCATTCTCGACATCCAAACTTGCAGTTGCTTCATCCAACAAAATGATAGGGGCATCTTTTAAAAACGCGCGTGCGATTGAAATTCTTTGTCGTTCGCCACCGGAAAGTGCACAACCATTTTCGCCGATATTTGTATACCAGCCGTCAGGAAGTTTTTCTGCGAACTTATCTACATTAGCCAGCTTTGCAGCCGCAATCACTTCAGCATCCGTGGCATCCTTGCGTCCAATACGTATATTCTCCATAATGCTGTTATCAAAAAGTGTCACGTCCTGAAATACAATAGCATACAAACTCATAAGTTTTTCCGGGTCAACTTTCGAAATGTCCATACCCCCTACGGTAATCTTACCCCGATTAACATCCCAGAATCGCGCTGCCAAACGCGAAACTGTAGTCTTCCCACCACCTGATGGACCGACCAATGCTGTAACCGTTCCTTGTTTTGCCGTAAAAGATACATCACGCAATACCGTTTCACCACCCTGATAGGCGAAACCTACATGGTTAAACGCGATATCGCAATCTTGATTTGTAAGCTTTTCGTCACCGGTTTGTATCGGACAATCCATAATTTCATTCATACGCTCGATGTTGGTGTTGGTACTAATAATGGCAGCAAGATTCTGCAAAGAACCCTCCAGTGGATCATATAGACGAGATACCACCAAAAGGAACATAAAAAAAGTCAGAACGTCCAGCTCACCCTTTACCAACAAGGTTGCACCTGTCAAAGTCGTAGTGGCAATGCCCAACCGCAGAACAAGTCCCGCTGAAACCACAAAAACAGACGTTCCTAGCTCGCTCTTGATGAGTCGGTTTTCTACAGCACATATTTTCTTTTCCAGCCCGGTGAGGTAGTCTTTTTCAGCGTTATTAGCACGCAAATCCGGCATTGCTTCCAAACATTCCTGAATGCCGTCCTCACAAGCAATTTTAGCCGCCATTGCTTTAACGGAGAGTCTTTTCTGTACGCCGGATGCCAGTGCAACGATAGCAAACGCCACCGGCAACGGCCAAATAGCGGCTAATGCCATACGCCAATTAAAAAACAGTATTGACACAGCGATGACGGCGGTGGAGAGCATGGCACCATACAAGGGTGCAACAAAATGGGATTGGCTTTGCTCCAACACAGCGCAATCATTCATAATGGAAGCAGTCAAATCAGCTAAATCTTTCTTACCAAAAAAGGAAAGCGGAATCTTCCGTAATTTTTCTGCCAGACCAACCCGCCGCACACCTGATTCTACATACGTAACAAGAAAGGTGTTGTCGTATTCAAGCCGCGTGCAGGCCACAATCAATAGTGCTACTGCAATGCAACCGATAACATAGAAGGGTATCCTTTCCGCTGTCAGTGTACCGCTCATGGTTTCATCCACCAGCAAATACAGTAGCCCAACCGGTAGCATCAGAGAGATATTTTTGAGCGCACAGCTTAGAACGCCTTTAATAGTGTCTACTGCGCCCTTTCGAGAAAGGGCATAGCGTCTTTGCAAATACTTTATCATTACTCAGGCCTCCTTTGTCACCTTCCATTGAACGGATTGCTGATAATTTCTCCACATCGTTGCAAACAAACTGCGTTCACGTTTGGATAGTTCTGCGAAGGTACCATCCTCTATCAATCGACCGTCTTCGAGTACAAAGATACGGTCAGCATTCACAACTGTTGACAGTCGATGGGCAATCATAATGACAGTCCTTCCCTTTGCCAGCCTATTGAAAGCCGACTGTACCTTTGCTTCATTATCGGGATCTGCAAAGGCGGTTGCTTCATCCAAAATCAACACCGGTGCATTTTTCAGCATGGCGCGGGCAATCGCAAGCCGCTGTGTTTCCCCGCCTGAAAGATAGATACCCTGCGAACCGATAACTGTTTGTACACCGTCCGGAAATTTTTCGATAATATCCATACACTGCGCTGCCTTGAGTGCCGCCAATACCTCTTCATCTGTGGCATCAGGCTTACCCATCCGAACATTGTCCAAAATACTGCCCTTAATAAGATGGCTGTTTTGAAATACAAAGGAAACAGTATCCATGAGTACATTTTTATCAATATTTTTCACATTAACGCCGCCGACGGAAACGTTACCGCTTTGCGGATCAAAGAAGCGAGCGATTATTGCAGCCAATGTGGATTTTCCACCACCGGAAGGTCCGACAAAAGCAACCGTCTGCCCGGCACCAACGGTAATAGAAACATTCTCCAGTGCGTTTTTCACGCCATCATAGCTAAATGTGACATTTTCCAATGTAACAGAACTATCTTTTGGATATTGCGGGTTATTCGGCTGAGATAACGACGGACTTTGCAGCACGCTGTCGATACGGGTGACGGCATCCTGCACAATCATGCCGGTTTCGCTCATAAACATTAGCTTAGTAAGTGTCAAGGAGATAACCGGTGTAATGATGATATAAAAAAGTAAATTCAGCAAGGCCACATCATCCGAACCGTTATGAGAAAACAGAAAGCCACCAGCAATTAAAAACACAAACACACTATTAACAGCCAGCGTGTAGAATGTCATCGGCCAGCGTACCTGTTTGGTATAGGCAATAACCCAGTGCTCGTAATTATCGATGGTATCCTTAAACTTCTTAAAAGAGAACACTGTTTGCCCGAAGGTTTTGACAACAGGAATACCACGGACATACTCCACTGCTTCGTTGGACATATCCGCCAGCGCATTTTGGTATTGGGTCATCTTGTCCTGTAATTTTTTCCCGGTCATACTTGTCATCACAGCAAAGGCAAGTGCCACCGGTACAAGGCTTAAAAGTCCTAACCGCCAATCAAATGCCAATAACATTGCCAATAGTCCCACGATAGTTGCCATTGCCCTCGCTTTGTCCGGCAACTGGTGTGCAAGATAGGTTTCCGCCGCTCCGGCTATTTCTGAAATAGTACGACGCAGCTTGCCGCTGCCAAACTGTTCAATAGTGCCCAACGGTAAAGTGGCAATGTGTCTTGTCATGGCAAGGCGCAAATTCGTAGCAATACGAAAAGCCGCAAGGTGCGAACACATCAGGCCTGTGATATATATAAGAACAGCAGTAGTTGCAAATGCCACTGCCATCCAACCGTCATGCGTCACAGAAACAGCGTTTTCATAGCGCGGTGCAACTTCTATAACCTCCTTGAGAATACGCCAAATGTACCAAAATGGCACCAGTGCCAGCAGCGCACTGGCAGCGGACAACATCCAAGATAAATAAGTCAGTATTCGATATTTTCCGGCATAACCCATCAGTCGTGATAAATTAGATTGCATTTTCAATGTCACCGTGCCTCCTTCAAATCAGATTACTGCAAAATTGCGCCAAGATATTTCCAAATACCAAGCATTCTATTAGCAATGAATTTCACCATTTCTAACAGCATTTTCAAAGCCGCAGATTTGCTCAGGCAAATCTGTCTCACTGTCATTACCCCATCATTTTTTGTCATGAATCCAAGCAAACTGTTATTCTGACTATCAAATCAAACACTAAATTATTTTCTCTCGAAATGAAACAATCCTTTTTTCTCATAAGGTGCAGTGGTAATTTCCCCTACCGTATAACCGGTCGCATTGACAATTTTCCGAATTTCCGATTCTGCCAAAGGCTCTTTTGATAAAATAATCGTTTCGCCCTTAGTGTGACTCGATGAAACTTTTTTCACAGAAAATGCACGACGAATTGCATCGTTGATATGCGCTTCACACATGGCACACGCCATACCGGAAACTTCAACTGTTGTTTGAATCATGATTATTCCTTCTTTCATCCTTGATTTCAAATAGTTTGCACAGTAGCCTTGAGAAATGATTAAATATCACTTACTACCCTCCAACTAAGTGCATAAAAAACAAAATTTTTCCCCACAAATTTTTAACCCGTTTGAACGCTCATCCTATCGAGCACCTTTTTATTTCATAATCTTCATGCAAAAATCGCAGCAATCATCGCCACGTCCCAATGTCATTGTTCGCTGCCAAACAAGCTTAGGGTGTAGACCGGCATAGCTGATGTCATCGCTGTCGCAAAAACAACGGCACAGCTCAGGACAGCCGTATTCGATGCAAGTGTCGTAGTACGGACATTTCGTCATGTCAACGCGCCATATACCGTTGTCGACTTGCAGCTCCTTTGCGGCAAAGCCCGCCGCAGGGCCGAAGACGTGCCGCGTTGATTTGGCAAAAATGGAGGGCACAATAAGGTACACACCCGGAATGTGCAGCGCAGCAGCAAGATATTTGTGTGTCTTCCTTGCTAACTGCTCAACATAGCCATGAACAGTTTGTAGCGCCTCCTCTCTTGGCATAACTTTCTGCAATGTATCATATGCTGCAATGCCCGGTAGAATTTGCTTTTTGAGGTGGTACATCTTTTTCTTGCTCGCACCGGCATTTTCAATCAATAGCACATTCAAACGTGTATCAAAGGCAGTGTTTAGCGCTTTTTCTTGAGCAGAAAAGCGTTGCGCAACAGTTTCCCGAAAAGCTCGGGAAAGATAGGTTTCTTTCATCGTTTCTTCTCACATCCTTTTCTCCACACGGCCCTGTTTTTGCGTTTCCGGGTATTTGATAAGATCATACAGCTTGCCAAATTCGCCAATATTACGTATTCCGGCAAGCTCCATACCGAGGTGCATATACTTGTCGCACTTGGATTTGGCGTCGGTTTCAAGAATCACCGGCACACGAAGACGATTGCCCTCTGAAAAAACGATGTCCATGACCTTTCGCATATAGCCTTGCCCCTGATACCTTTCACGAACACAGACTAGCCCGACGAAAATGTAGGGTTCTTTTTTCTTGTCCATGGAGCTCCGGAGTGATACTCCGCCGCGCTTGATTGCCACGCAAAAGCGCACGATCCGTTCTAGCGTAGAATTGTGTAACATTCCCACTGCAATAGGATATAGCGTTTTGAAACCAAGATTTTCTTTCGGAAGCTTGTAGGCGATATAGCCCTCGCCACGTCCGCTGGTGGTGTGAAGAAAGCCGCCTTGCAGCATCCCGCGCACATAGGCACAGATATACTCTGCCGCCTTTCCCTGGCCGGAAAAGGCGGCAGTCATTCCCGTCTCTCGTCCGTAGTCATAGTACCCAAAAGCGTGACCGATTTCATGAATTTCCTTTTCAGTCATAGATTTGACAAGCATGTTGCATCCCCCCTTACAATTTCTTCTTATACCCACAGTCACAGTAAGGCCCACCGGTGGCGAGGGTGTACTGTCGCACAAAATCCGTTACACCGCTCGCCTCGCTCATGGTATAGTCCAGACGACACAGTGCGGGGGTCAGGTCGTACAGCCCCAGCTCTTTCATCAACACGCAGATGCCGCATTTGGTGAATCGTCCCTCATAGCCGCTGCCGTCCGGGTATTCGTAAAACTCCATGTTCCACGAGTATGGGTTGTGATTGGCAGCCTTGCGTGCAGCGGTGGCTTTCATGCCGTTAATGTCTTTTTCGGTGAACTTGCTTTTTCCGCTCCTGCGGCAAAACCATTTCATTGGTGTTGTCATCATGGCATTGGCATAATAGACCGTCAGCCTTTCCACATCCGGACGTTTCGGCATGGAGAGAATACATGCGCCAATCATGGCACAGTTGACGAGATTCATTTTGAATCGATCACCTTTTTCAAAATCCGGCAAACCGGTAATAATTCTTCTGTATTCAAGCTTTGCTTTTTTCATGATTGCTTTTGCCGTGCTCGTATTGTAGCCAAACACCGCTGTCAGCTGTTTTCGAAACGATGGCGCAAACAGTGTCCACATGCCCATGGGCATTCCGGTGTGTTTCATTGCAAGTATCTCCCGACCTCCGCTTCCAACTCCTGCCACACAGGATAAGCCGCGCTGTTTTCGTCAAAAAACCGCGTGATATCCCGATTCAGTGCGCTCATTTCTTCTATTGCGTTCATGGCATGGTCGGAGGCACAAAGCTTGCCCAGCGATGTTACGCACATGAGCTTAAAGAAATACAGACAGGTTTTTCGGTATTTTTCGCTCGTAAAGTCTTCATCCGCTTTTGGCAAAATGTCGTGTCCTGCATTTTGTATGGCACGGTAGCCCTCTATATTGGCATCAATGAGTCGATTTAGGTACGTCGTATTTCCCCGAAGCTTTTTCAAATTGCCGTCCGTTTTATAACAGGCGAAGGCCGCCGGTATAACGAACGCCGCATGACAGAGCAGGTAATCCTCCATGTTAGGCTCGTAGACGACCTTGTATTTTGTGCCGTAGAAGATTCGCTCAATCAACTGTTTATTAGAAACTGTCCCCGGCAACTCTCCGATGGTAACTCTCTTCAGGTCGATAGAAACGACCCTATCAGGTTCCCTATGTCCCGCCGAAAGCGCAAAGGCAAACAGGACATTTTTCTCAGGCAGTGAAGTAGTGAGCGCCCTCGCCTGCACATTATTTCCTACAAAAACGATGTTCTTCGTCCTGTTTGCCCGCAACGTGTCCAGAGCAGATTCCAACTGTGTATAGCGCAGAACTACAAAGATTACATCGTACCTTGCATTCGGCGCAAGCTCCGTCACCACCGGAATGTGGCTAATCGATATGCGAGGTGAGAATTTATCCTTAATCCGCAGACCGTTTTGTTTAATCTCCGCTGCCCACTTTCCCCGTGCGAGGAGCGTGACATCCTTTCCGGCGCGCAGCAGATTCCTTGCCAGATTGCAACCCAACACACCTGCGCCGTATACTAGAATTTTCATATAATCACTCCAAATTCAATTTTCACAATCTGCATTTTCATCATTCCATCGCCAACTCTTGCAAGAAGACGGAATAATCTGCTGACGGATGGGTCTTTCAGGTCGTTGTAACCCATCATATAACCACGGCTGGTGACTCGCAAACGACTGTCCCACCGAGAAAGCTCGTTTCTTGCATCCGAAACCGCAAAATATGCCCCCACATCCTTGATTTTTGCAGTCTTAAGCCATGTTTTTGCGATCATCTTTACCGCCGTCCGATTGGCCGCATCAAATACCAGCACGCCGCCGGGGAAGGCGTCTACCATGGCCTGCACCAAGGTCTTGACCTGCTCGGTCAAAAAGTAGTAGAACACACCGGAAGCAAAAAACACCGTACCGCCCGATGCATCGATTTCAGAAAACCATGCCGTATCATTCAAGTCACAGGAAATGTTTTTCTCCCGCTCCCCGGCAGGCAACAGTTCATTGCGCACAGCTATAACATCGGGAAAGTCCACATTGTATATTTTACAGCTACCGTTGTCACAGGCTCTGCCGGTACTATCCAACCCACAGCCAAGATTAACGACTGCCGCAGTGGGGTGCGCTTTCAAATAATCCCGTACCTCGATGGCAAGGTCGTTCTGTCGCATAGCCACCTCCAGCGAGCCGAAACGTTGCATCAGACCGTGGGAGTTTTTCTCTGCCTCTGAAAAGTCGTAGTCGATCTGGTCGAGCAGATGAACCGCTGTTTCATCCCTGTAAAGGTTCGGATACAGCTCTGTACACGCTTTCCGGGCAAAAAGCGGAATAATCAGCGTTTCCTGCACGGTGTTTTTCTCAATTTTATATTTCATAGGTTCCTTCCTCAGTGAATAAAAAACGTCATAATCGCCGCCAGCGCAGCCGCTATGACCGTCATGCCTACCGTTCCGAAAAGCCATTTTTTCTGCTTGTCTTTTGCGGTAATGTACGGTTTGAGATCCTCTGTTCCGGAAATCGTCCATGCGTTCGTATGCCCCACCCAGTAACCGTCGATCAAAAAGCGGTCGATCAGATTCATAACGGACAAGATGATGATCAGCTGCCTGAAGCCCACAAGAAACCCCCGCGCACCGTTCACCGCATAGACGCAGACCAGCACATAGGCGATGTAGCCGGAAACACATACCACTTTGAAAATCAAAGCGCTCCGTTTTATTTTTTTGTGTATTGTAAGCCCCAGCTTTACGCACCTATCTTGAACTTCAGGGCTGTAAAGATGTACCATTCCTACCGCACCCTTGCGGATACCGATGGCGCAAACCAAAATGAGCAGAATACCAAGTCCTATGCCTTCCAAAATCACCTGTAAAATCATCATTTACTTCCTTATCCCAGCGCCACATCCAGCACCATCATGATACTGAACCCAACAGCAAAGAACACCGTTCCAAGATTCGAGTGCCGCCCCTGCGACATTTCCGGAATCAACTCCTCTACCACCACATAGAGCATCGCGCCTGCGGCGAAGCTCAGAAGGTATGGTAGCGCAGGAATAATGAACTGTGCGGCGGCAATCGTTAGCACAGCGCCGATTGGCTCAACCACACCGGAAAGCACACCGCCGAGAAACGCTCGGCCCTTGCTTTCCCCCTCCGCCCGGAGCGGCATGGAGATGATTGCACCCTCGGGAAAATTTTGAATGGCAATGCCTAGGGACAGCGCCAGTGCGCTTGCCGCGGTAATCTGCGTATTGCCCGAAAGAAAGCCTGCATACACCACGCCGACTGCCATTCCCTCCGGGATGTTATGTAAGGTAACAGCCAGCACCATCATGGTGGTGCGCCCGAGCTTGCTTTTCGGACCCTCGGCCTGTTCACTTCCCACATGAAGATGGGGAATCAAACGGTCAAGCAGGAGCAAAAACAGCACGCCGCTCCAAAAGCCGATAAAGGCGGGAAGAAAGGACAGCTTCCCCATATCCTCCGACTGCTCAATGGCGGGGATCAGCAGGCTCCAGATGGACGCCGCCACCATCACGCCGGCGGCAAAACCGGCAAGGGAACGCTGTATCAAATTACTAAGTGATTTTTTCATAAAAAATACGCAGGACGCACCCAACGTTGTGCCGAGAAAGGGAATCAGTATTCCGAGAAAAGTTTCCATTTATCTCACCGCCTTTGTTTGAATTGTTACTTGTTTCGCCGAAATCCGGCTTCATCTCGATATTCAGGATGCTTTTTTAGACACGAGTCTTTATCGCCATAGATGGTATAGTCGCACCTACAGCCCTCCACACAGGTCGTCGTCCGCACCAGTCTTGCATGGAGCAGCGCCATGGCCGCATAGTCCACATTACACAAGGCAGGCACAATATCCGTAAGACCATGTCTGATAGCAAACGCCGCTACCGGGCACGCTGTAAATTCATAGTAAATAGGTTTTCCCGGTTCATAAGGTGCCACCGTCATCACATAATCGTGCCATTTGTCGCCACCTCTTTTTGCTCGCATGAACGCTCTGTGCATCATTTTTTTCCAGAATGGCTTGTTGCAATTCACAAACCTCAGCTTACGAAAGATTGGCAGAATTAAACTTTCCTCTATCTCTTCAATTTCTTGAAACGACGCAACAGCCTTGCAAACCGTATAATAGCTCATGATTGCGATACAGTCGTAGGTGCCACCCACGCCGTTGTGAAAGTTCTTTTTGCCACCTAAATCGGTACGCCAGTCAGAGAGAAAGTTCGCATACTGCCACTGCACCTGCTCCCATACCGCCGCTCTCTCCGCTTTCGGATAATGCAACGCGATTTTTGCAAGGATTTCTTTCTTGCAGGCCTTTGAATATAGAACATGGCAACTTCGGTCGAATGAAAGTGCGTTGTCCTTCATCTAGTTTTCTTCCTCCTCGCCATCCGCTTGTGTGTGCGATAACATCTCAGGCTTGACCGCCTCTTTTTTGCAAACAAACCACGCAATGCCTTTCACCGTTCCCATCGATACAACTGCGTACATGCTTTCCAGTCGATGCTTCAAACTGAAAGCCGTCTCATAAGGAGGCGTAAAAAATCCCACCTTTTCATAAACGTGTCGAACGAACCAATCCGTTCGCTTATGCGCGCCCGCCACATAAAAGCAACCACAGAATATCCCACCGGGCTTCAAAACTCGAAACACTTCTCGATAAGCAGCTTCCTTGTCCGGAAAAGCATGAAAGCCGTTCAGTGACAAAACGATGTCGAAGCTGTCGTCTGTATAGGGGAGCGCTCCCACATCGCCCTGCCGAAAGGTTACATTTTTCAGGTGCAGGCGCTCTGCTTTTTTCTGTGCTCGCCTCATCATATCCGGCGAGTAATCCAGACAGGTGATGTCTGCCTCCGGCATCGTTTGGTAAACCGGCATGGTAAGTACACCTGTTCCCACCGGAACCTCTAGCAATCTACCGGAGAAAAACACCGGAATACCGGACATCGCCTTTTTCAGATAGGTGTCACATTCCGCCTTGTTCATATCCCACACCAAGCGACATATTGCTTTCCCACTCAGCGTAGAGCAGGTAATCATGCCGTCATAAAAGCTGTTTTCTCCTGTAAATCGATACACACTGCCAATCGTCTTTTTCCGATCCATGGTTTTCCTCCCGTGTTCTAATAATCGCGTAACCGTTTTCGGTTTCATTTTTTCAAAAAGTCCACAATCTTCACAAAGTCCTCTCGTGCCTCCTTGAAGATTGGCAGCATGCAGTAGCAATGTACCATCTTCGGGCGAGCAGAAACTGTATAGGGAACATTTGCCCGTTTGCAGGCTGCCTCAAAGTCAGGCCATGCACCATAGAGCACCTCATCGGCAGAATAGAAGAAATGCATATCACCTACACCGCTAAAATCCCCACGTGAGCCGGAGAGCATATAGTACGGCACCTTTTCACAGCCATGCCTCATGAACTTCTCCACCGTCACCATAAAGGCATAGTCGATGGAAACGTCACTTTCATTAAGCGCCTGCATTCGCACCTTTTCCGCATCGTTCCACGGCACTTCACCGGGAGATATAGCAACAATGTGCCGTGGCTGCGGTAATGGCTCGGACTGTGCGTTGTTGTGCGCCGCAATCCCCAAAGCCAACGCACCACCGGAGGAAAATCCACAAGTACTGACATTCCCACCACCGTACAGCTTAATCATTCTGCGGTAGCATTCGTAAACCATATCGTAAGTTTCACTAATGCAATGCGCCGTACAAAGTGGATAAAATGGGAACCACACATCACAACCGGTCTCACGGCAAAGTTTGCGCATGACAGGCAAATCGCCCTTATCCGGCCCTATTACCATGCCACCGCCATAGAAATAAAGAATGGCCCGTTTTGATGGCCCTGTTTTTTCCCGTACAATTAGGCAAGGGCAGTCCTTTACTGAAATCATTTCATAATATGCCTTCCCGTCAGTGGGCATAAAAACACCACGATAGCGATTCTGCTTTTCGATTTTCTTTCGCAGTGCGCCCTCCGGCAAAGCGAACGCTTTTTTCGCGCCTGAAAGCTTATAAGCTGTGCGTAGCACGGCTGCAAAAATGCTCATGCTTTATCCCTCATTTCCGTGCTGTGATACACAGCCAGCCTAATTTATTTTTGTGTATCCGTATCTCGCGAAAGCTCGCTTGCTCCAGATATCTCTTCAGCTCGCTATCCTTATAGATGGTCATACCATCAATAATATCCGTCCACTTTTTCTCCCAGGCTGTTTTTCCGCTACTTTCATTGCAAATAAGAAAGCAGCCGCCGGGCTTCAACACCCGCCGAATCTCATGAAAGCATTGTGGTAGATTCTGCCAAAAGTAGACCGTTTCGAAGGCCGTAACCACATCGAAGCCATCATCTGCAAAGCGCATATTCGCCACATCGTCTTGTAAGACGGTGCATCGCCCCGCTGCAATAGCAACCCGATTGAGCTTTTTCGTTTTCTCGACGCTGACTGCTGAATAATCAATGCCTGTTACTGTACCACCGGGACTTCTTTTCAGCAACCTTCTGATGTTCGCCCCTCCACCACAACCACAGTCCAATACCTTTGCATCCGAAGCAACCTCCAAAAATCGAAGGCCCCACCGTGCCACGGCGCTGTGCCCGATATTCATCATACTGACCATTATTATTCCGCCAACGCCCACAGGCTTGCGAGTGTTTTCAAAAAAAGTCATCTTATTATTCCTCCTCTTTCACGCATTCGACATAGGTCAACGGAAAGGTGACTTTCAACATGGTACTTTTTCGCACCACCCAGCCATTCTGTCGGAGAAACGACAAATACGCCCCGCTTGACCATTTTGTGTGCAATGGAAATCCTGCCACCCTCATACAAAACAGCTTAGTCTCCCCGCATATCGTGTTGCCCTCATGCGTAAAGGTCGGAGCAATGAGCACACCGTCTTCCTTTAGCACCCTTCGAATCTCGGCAAGAGCTTTTTTCGGCTGTTGTACGATATGCAGTGCATTAGCAACAATCACCACATCAAACGTCTGCGATGTATAGGGCAAATCAAACATATCCTGCACAGAAAAATTCAACTTTATTGAGCAGCTATTCCGCTTTGCCTCGGCAATCATTTGCGCTGAAGCATCTGTTGCCTCGATATGTTTTGCTGTGTGAACGATATTCTTTGCAATCATTCCTGTTCCGGTTGCTAGCTCCAAGACCTCCTTGTCCTTCACAATCGGTCGAATCAGTTCATACATTTTTTCATAGGCCTTCTGATCCTTACGCATAAAATATTCATAAAATCTCGCATTTCTATCCCAAAAATTCTCATGTCTTTTCATCACTTCACCCCTTCCTTTTCAATAAAAAGAGTCATCCTTATGTAAACGCAAACAGTTAGTTATTGCTAACCGTAAGGTTTTAGAAAAGCCGCTTCTGCGGCCTTATCGTTTATTACTATTTATTTGAAAGGGATTTTGCCATTTCTATCTTCCCCATATTTTGTTGACACTTGGCAGTCGCGCCACTACGTTATTCCTTTCAAAGCCAACCACTTCGGTATCCTTTGGTGACATTGTATTACCTATTATAGCATTTTGCAAGATTGTTTGATTGTATATCGCCTGCGATACAAAATATTTTCATTTACAAATACTGCATATCCTTCAACACACGTATGACGCTTCTTGTCATCAATCCCATAGCCTACAAAAAAGGATGGTACCCACATTTTCAGGTACCATCCTTTTTTATTATATGCTGTTTTTTTGCGCACCATCATCAATATTAAAGATGTGATGGTTATGCCATTAATTCACACAAAATATTATAGAGGCCGTCTTCCGATAGCACGCCACGTTTGAACGTATTTGGCAAGCGCCCCTCTTCATCAAGTGCAAAATCGTGCATCCATTCACCATCGAAATAATAGTGGCTCAATGCTTGTACTGCCTCTTGCAAAAATGGCGCTTCGAAGACAGTGGCAGGCAGCGTTTCATAGGCCATCAGCACGCGGTCAAAAAGCGCTTCCATTTGCTCAATACGTTTTATGGCGCCGACTATATCGTTTTGCTGTGCCATCACGCTTTTCCGGATAAGGCATTGAGTCTCATTTGTAGACGCATCATTTCGGCATCGCCCATGGCATATGGATCGATGTTGCAAGCACGGCATGCGTTATAAAGCACTTCCACATCAATTTGTTGCACCGGACTGTTTAAGATGGTTTTTGCCAAGCGTTCGATGGCATCGTCATCAATAACATTGCTCGCAACAGTGGTTTCCGTGCCGGCATAGGCGTTGATCTTTTCTTGCAAGCGCATCATATCGCCTTCACTTAAAGTCATCGGGTCGACATCGAACATGCTGCAAGCGCCAAAAAGCACATCCGTGGTGATATCGCCGGTGGTGTTTTCCACCAAATAGCGCGCCACTTGATCAAGTGCTTCATCGTTTCCGCTCGATTGCTGTTCACCGCCGCCATTTACCAATACATCGAACTCATTCATCTTTTCTTGCAGGCTTTGCAGGTGCACATCAGTCAATGCATGTGGATTCATCTTGCATGCCATACAAGCGGTGTAAAGCACTTCAGTAGTAATATCGCCGTTGGAGTAGCTTACCAAATACATCGCCAAACGATTCAAGGCTGTATCGTCTATCTCCACCCAGTCGTTGTTTGCTTTTTTCGCTTCGTTCACTAACTGATCCAGTCGTGCTTGCAAACGTTCCAATTCCGGTTCGCCAAAAAGAAAGGCATCCAATTGAAGCGCATCACACGCCTTGCAGAATGCTTCGGTGTTGATGTCTTGGTCGGGGCTTGCCATCAAATAATCCGCCAAGCGCATAATCGCTTCATCCATTTCGCTTTCAGTCATACCGGCTTCCGGCATCATCATATTATTTTTATCGGTCATCCGTAAGTTCCTCCCTGTCTAACGACCGGCTGTCGTTATTGCGATTCAAACATTAATTCTATCATACAAAAAGGCGCCTCACAAAACAAGCCTGTTAGTGGTGCATCACTATGCACAGACACACAAAAAGCCGGTCATTGTGCCGACCGGCTTATCTTGTGTTAGCGGTCTTTTACGACCACATAGTATTCTCTGGTTGGGCCATGCACGCCGGTAACCATAACAGATTCAATGTCACCTGTTGACGAGGGACCACTGACGAAAAGAAAGTAGCTTGGTACCGCGCCCTGTGACGCCATGGCGTCCAGCTCACTTGCCAAATCTGTCAATGTAGCTCTTATGCGACTTTGAAAAATCACGCTAATGTGGGCCACCGGTAATAAGCTAACAATCTTCCCACAGGTATCGCTAGGAAGTTCCAGTACCGTGCCGGTATCTGCCACAGCACGAAACGGAATCGTAATGCCCAACGCCGTGCTTTCAATGATAGCACGCTGCGCTTCGGGATTGGCCTCCTTGTCGTAGCAATAGAGTGGCACACTGTCAAGCAATGCCTTCAAATCAATGCCATCGGCACTTGTATCCTTTGGAACAACCACACGGTTTGGATCTTCCTTGTCGATAATACCACGCAGAACCTCGCTCAAGGTATCCGTTGTGCATTCAAAATAGGTAAAATCGCGCACCTTATCCTGAGATTGCAGCTGTGCACGCAAGCCGGCATCGTCCAAATCACGCAAACGGCTGTACTGTGGTCCCTTGCTGTAATCAAAGCCATCCGTAATAGTATGCGGCACCTGCTGACGTCCCAGCGCTTGTGATATGCGTCCAATAAATTGTTCACTTGTCATTTTCTTGTCCTCCCTCGTGGGTTGCATCAAACCAATGACGAAATTCACCGCTACGCAACAATGGCAAATTACGGCTTCCGGTCCAATTGCGAACAATTGGTAAATTGGCGCGTTCGCTTAAATGGTCGTCATCCAATGTAAACCGTGCGATGGTCTTCATCAATGGCTTGCCCACTGCCGTTGCCGCCGCATAGAAGCTATGGTGGCCCAACATCTGCCCGGCCATACCAAAGACAGCATGCTCTGTCTTACTTTGCAAAACGGTTTCTTCAACGATTTCTTGACGTTCCGCCAAAATCAGCTCATGCAACGGAATCTTTACCGGGCATACCTCTGCGCAAGCCCCACAAAGCGTACAAGCATAAGGTAAATCCTTGGTGTATCCATCAAAGCCGTTCAACAGCGGGCTATACACAATTCCCATAGGCCCTTGATAACAGGTCCCATACCCATGCCCTGTGATATGACGGAATACCGGACAAATATTTTGACAGGTCCCGCAGCGCACACAACGTAGCATCTTTTTGTAGCGACTTCCCAAAATTTTGGAACGCCCATTATCAATGATGATAATATGCACTTCCTTCGGCCCATCCTGTGCCGCTTCACCATGCGGTTTATTGCTGAATGACATATAACTGGAAATCGCCGTGCCCACCGCACTACGGACAAAAATTTGCATGATGGCGTCAAACGCTTGCATGCTCGGCAACAGACGCTCCATCCCCATCAATACAATCTGCGTTTCCGGCAGAGTTGTTACCATGCGTCCGTTTCCTTCGTTGGTAATAATGCTGGTTGATCCTGTACTTGCAATTGCAAAGTTACATCCGGTAATCCCCACATCCGCTGCCAAAAATTTTTGGCGCAAGGTTTCACGAGCAAAGAGGGTCATTTCATGGGCTTCCATTGCACCTGTATAGCCCTTGTCCACAAAAAGGTCATAGGTTGCTTTGATATCCATATGCATTCCGGGCATAATCAAATGGGATGGGTGATTCCAATTATCCAGCTGAATCATGTACTCACCAAGGTCTGTTTCATTAACCTCAATGCCGTCCTTTAACAGCGTATTGTTGCAATCAATTTCCTCGCTGACCATGCTTTTGGACTTTACCACACTTTTGGCATTTTTAGCATGGCAAATGTCTAGCATGATACGCTGTGCGTCCGCTGCCGTATCGGCAAAATGCACGATATTCCCATTTGCTGTCGTATTTTGCACGAATTGCTGTAAATAATAGTCTAAATGGTTCAGCACATCATCACGAATCGCTGCCGCCTGTGTACGATATGCTTCCCATTCATCCACCATGGCATGCTGTGCTTCTCTACGTGCATTAAAATTGGCTTGTGCGGCGCAAGTAGCCTTTCGTGCAAAATCATTGCCTAAGCATTTTTGCACATGATCGTTCATTTTACTATTGGCGTCAAATAACAAACTCATACTACCACTCCCAAATACAGAAAAGGCGAATACAAAGCATTCGCCTTTTTTTCAATCGTTATTGTGCTTTGCTATTATTACGTAAATTTTCTACCTTGGCCGGTGTTTTGTCAAATTGCGACAGTCCAAAGCCAAGAAGACTCATCAATGCCACGGTATAAATCGATTGGCCGAAAAGACGCCACTCCGGTATCAAGAATTGTACCACTAAAAAAGTCACCATTCCCAAAACAAACGTTAACCATCCGGAAGAACGTTTTACCGTCTTCGGAAACAAAAACATCGCCGTTATGAGCACCGCATAGGGTGCAAACAATGTCAAGGCACTCATCAGTGCACTCAGGATATTTGAAACCTGCGTTGCCGCCAAATAAGCAACGACAATCACCGACAAACAAACCCCACGAGAAATGGTCAAACGCTTTTGACGACTGACACCGGTGTAAAAGTATTTGAAGATAATATCTTCGCTGACCATCGTGCTAACACCCATCATGAGCCCCGTTGCAGTCGATACATCCGCTGCCCAAAGCCCGGCCAATAAGATCCCGGCAACCCAGCTTGGAAGCTCCATTACCACTGATGGCAATGCCAGCGCCGACGATTCCAGCCCCGGGAAATACGCTGCAGCTACAATACCAAACACCGCGCTCATAAAGCCTGCCGGAATCATCAGTAAGCCTGCAAAAATCGCACCCTTCTTGGCATCAAGCGGAGAACGTGCCGCAATGATATTTTGAATAACACCGCCATTTGGCACTGCATCAACAATCATCGTTACAAACCATGCCAAAATCGCAGCCGGTCCCATCCCGCTCACAAGACTGTACCAATGACTGCCATCGCCGCTCAGCCCCGCAGGTAGCGCAGAATTGATGGTTTCAAAGCCGCCAAAATGAGAAACCGTTGCAACCAAGCCGATTATTAAACCGACATAAATCACCGCTATATTAACAACATTACTCACACTGGCTGCCGTTAATCCACCAACGAACGAAATCAGCCCAAACATTGCCGCCGAAATAACAATCCCCAGCTTCATGGTAAATACGTCCGGCATCAATGCCGTTAAAATCGCACCACCTGCGATAATTTGCAACGCAATAATAACCGTATTAATAATTACTTGAATGCCGGTACTTACCAATGAAAACTTGCTGCCAAAAACTGCCTCCAGCATTTTGTTGATGGTATCAAAACCACAACCGCGAATATGCGTAGCCAGCCCGAAGCCAACAATAATTGCCCCGGCAGCCCATGCCACATCATACCATCCGGCACTCATCCCCGTGGTATACGCATTCTGCGCAATACCAACTGTAGACGAGCCACCCACAGCAATGCCTGCAATCATAACCCCAACCAATGGCCAGGAAAGCTGTTTATTCGCCAACAAAAACGCCTCCGCTGAACTGTTACGGCGAAACATTGCCGATGCCCACGCAACAAACAACAGCAAAAACATATAAACAGCCACAATAATCAGTGCAATATTCATCCCGCCTTCACCATCCTTCCAAACTGCATTTCCTACTATTCCTACGGAACAAAAATGGAATGAATTTTTGCACGTCCTATTCTAATACATATTCTTTCACATTTCCACAATAAATTGTATTTTTATTCACCATTTTCTATGTTTCTTCGATTTATATGCATCATTTTATATAAAAAAACAGCCGTCGTTCTCTGACGACGACTGTATATCACTTGTTAAATCATTAATGTGCAATCAATACCGGAACTTCGGCATTGGCAAGAACATTCTTTGCAACACTCCCTACAAAGAAGCGACGCAATGCGGAGCCTAAGCCTTGTGAGCCCATGACAATGAGGTCAACGCCCATGCTTTCCGCTTCTGACAAGATGCTTTTGGCAATACAACCAACTACCACCTTGGTTTCAACACCTTCCGGCAAGCTTTCAACGCGACGTGCGAGATATTTTTCCGCTTCCCCGCACTCTTTACGTACGCTTGCATTGATTACAGCAGGATTGCCCATTGCACAATCAAAGTCCGGATCACTGACGATATAAAGCAAGGTTATTTTTGATTGAAAGGCTTCTTGTAAACGCAACGCTTCGTTTAACGCGCGTTCGGAGCATTCAGAGCCATCAATTGGTACCAAAATATGTTTGTATCCTTCCATGATTTGTCACACCCTTCGGTTGTCGTTTTATTACCATTATTATAACGCACTTCTATGGAATTTACCACCTTGTTTACTTTTGAGGTAAACGCTCAATTGTCGCTACCCATAAAAAAGCACCAACGCCGGTTGACGTTGGTGCTTTAATTTTACAATCTGCTTTTGAAATCCTCATACCCAAATTCGCGTATGGCGTTAAACGTTGTGAACGCATCACCCGAATAAATATTCGGAAGCGGCATGCCATTAAAGGTGTTGGTTTTCACCATGGTATACAGCGCCATATCATTAAAAATGAGCTTATCGCCAATTTTTAACGGTGCCTTGAAGGAGTAGTCGCCAATAACGTCACCCGCCAGGCAGGTTGGACCGCCAAGGCGATAGGTGTAATCAAATTCACCGGCTTCACCACTTCCTTCGAGCGGTGGTCGATATGGCATTTCAATCACATCCGGCATATGACAAGCTGCTGATGTATCCAGCACAGCAATATCCATTTCATTGTGGAGCAAATCCACAACACTGGTCACCATGTAACCGGCATTCAACACCACTGCTTCACCCGGTTCAAGATACACTTCAAGGTTGTAGGTTTCACGCAAGCGACGCACCGTTTCAATCAAGGTTTCCACATCATAATCAATGCGGGTGATGTGATGACCACCACCAAGGTTGAGCCATTTCATCTTGTGAAGGATATCGCCAAAATCACGTTCCACTACTTCCAAGGTTTCTACAAGGGCATCCACATTTTGTTCGCACAGGGTATGGAAATGAAGCCCATCAATACCGCTAAGGTCTTTGCCTTCCAAATCCGCACGCAAAATGCCGAAGCGAGAGCCTGGGGTGCATGGATCGTACAATGCGCCATCTTGTGTAGAATGGGCCGGATTAATACGCAATCCGCAACTTTTGCCGGCGTTCAAAGCACGTTCACAAAAATGTTCCCATTGTGCATAGCTATTGAACACCAAATGGTCGGCATATTCCAGCAACTCATCAAACCAATGGTCTTGATAAGCCGGACAAAAGACATGGGTTTCGCCTCCCATTTCTTCGTGTCCCAATCGTGCTTCATACAAGCCACTGGCAGTGGAGCCACACAAATATTCGCGAATCTGCGGATAGACCTGATACACACTGAAAGCCTTTTGCGCCAATAAAATTTTCGCGCCACTTTCTTGCATTACATACTGCAAAATTTGCAAGTTGGTGTCGAGAATTTCTTCATCGATGACAAAATAAGGAGTTTGTACCTCCGGCAATACCGGCCATGCCATCTTAGTCTACCAATACTGGATCGTGTTCTTCAATCCATGGCAAGCCCCACTTATTGAGTGCTTCCATGAATGGATCCGGATCAAATTCTTCGATGTTTTTAACGCCAGGGCCCTTCCAGGTACCGTTCATTAAGAGCATTGCGCCAATCATTGCCGGTACACCGGTGGTGTAGCTAACCGCTTGGCTGCCAACTTCTTTGTAGCATTCTTGGTGATCGCATACGTTGTAAAGTTGATAGGTCTTGTCCTTGCCATCCTTCTTACCACGGAAAATGCAGCCAATGTTGGTCTTACCAACGGTGCGTGGACCGAGGCTTGCAGGGTCAGGCAATACAGCCTTCAAGAATTGTAATGGAACAATTTGCTTGCCTTCGTAGTCGATTGGTTCGATAGAAGTCATGCCAACGTTTTCTAAGCACTTGAGGTGGGTGAGGTAGCTTTCGCCAAAGGTCATGAAGAAACGAATACGCTTAATCCCAGGGATATTGAGTGCAAGGGATTCGATTTCTTCGTGATGGAGAAGATACATATCCTTCACGCCAACTTGTGGAAAATCATATACACGCTTGATTTCCATTGGTTCGGTTTCTACCCAATGGCCATCTTCCCAATAGCTGCCCTTTGCTGCTACTTCACGGATATTGATTTCAGGATTGAAGTTGGTAGCAAATGGATACCCATGGTCGCCACCGTTGCAGTCCAAAATATCGATATAGTTAATTTCGTCAAATTCATGCTTCAAGGCATACGCAGCAAATACGCTGGTTACCCCTGGGTCAAAGCCGCTACCGAGAAGAGCGGTAATACCTGCTTCTTCAAAACGTTCGCGGTAAGCCCATTGCCATTTATATTCAAACTTAGCAGTGTCTTCCGGTTCATAGTTAGCAGTATCGACATAATTGGTCTTGGTCGCCAGGCAGGCATCCATGATGGTCAAATCTTGATAAGGAAGTGCAAGGTTAACAACAACATCCGGCTTAAATTCGTTAATGAGGGCAATGATATCTTCGGTTTTGTCAGCGTCCAAGGCTGCAGTATAGAGCTTGGTTTTACCGCCGGCAAGTTTTTCTGCGAGAGCATCGCACTTACTCTTTGTACGACTCGCAATCATTACTTCTTCAAATACTTCACTGTTCTGACACATTTTGTGGATTGCTACTGAAGCAACACCACCACAACCAATTACTAAAGCTTTTCCCAATGTAATACCTCCTTAAAATACTTTGAAACTTATACTGTCAGTTTACCTTATTTTACATAAGCAAGCAACATTTCCCTTAACACCTTACATGCTACAGCGGTGGAAACACCGGAAGTATCGTAAGGTGGAGAAAGCTCGTTAATGTCAAAGCCAACCACGTTGAGTGCTTCAAGTGCAAGCAAGGCTTCTTCTAAATCCGGGAAGAAAATCCCACCGGCTTCCGGTGTCCCGGTGCCACTAAAGAGTGAGGGATCAAGAACATCCAAATCCACGGTTACATAAACCGGCACCTCACTGCCTAAACCAAGCACCACATCCAATACATCCTTTACATTGAAAGGATGAAAATCTGTGTGTGCAAAGGCAAAATCAAATTCGGCACGTTCCCCGCTGCGAATCCCAAATTGGTGAATATGACCATCACCGACAAGATCCCAGCAACGACGAAGGACAGAAGCATGTGAAAGCTGCTCTCCAAGATACGCTTCACGCAAATCTGCATGGGCATCAAAATGAATGATGTGCAAATTCGGATATTTCTTCACCATTGCACGCACAGCACCCAAGGTCACCAAATGCTCGCCACCTAACATGACCGGCATCTTATCCGCCACCAAGATTTCTTGGGTGCGTGCTTCAATCATATCAAGCACAGCCTTTGGATTCCCAAAGGGGAAATACAAATCACCGCTGTCAAATACATTGATATCTTCAAGGTCACGATTTTGATACGGGCTATAGGTTTCAATCCCATCACTTTCGCCACGAATGGCTGACGGGCCAAATCGAGTTCCCGGGCGGAAAGAAGTGGTACCGTCAAACGGCGCCCCAAAAATTACCGCACGCGCATCCTCAAAATTGCTTTCACAAGCAATAAAGGTTTGGACATTTTTATTCATCCTCGACCTCCGGTTCAACATTTTCTAAAAGGTCTTGCACATAGTTCGGCAAATAAAAACTGCCATGGTGCAAGTTGGTGTTATAATAACGTGTTTTCAAACCGCGTGCATTCCAACGCTTGGCATCCATATCCTTCACCGGATGATACTTTTTGGATGCAAAGCCAAAGAGCCAATGCCCGGATGGATACGTTGGAATGTGTGCTTGATACACACGTGCCAAATTGAAGCTATCAACAATGCGCTTGTGCGCACGTTGCATCGCGCGTGCATCCTCTTCATAGAAAGGACTTTCATGCTGATTAACCATGATACCATCATCATGGAGCGCTTTAAAGCAATTACCGTAAAACTCCTTGGTGAATAGCCCTTCCCCCGGACCAAATGGGTCGGTGGAGTCTACAATAATGAGGTCATATTCATTTTCGCACTTGCGGACATACTTAAGGCCGTCTTGAATATGAATATGCACACGCGGATCATCAAATCCACAAGCGGTCTTTGGCAACCATTCGCGGCACACATCAATGACGCGACCATCGATTTCACACAAATCAATATGCTCAACTTCCGGATAACGAATCAATTCACGTAGGCATCCGCCATCACCGGCACCGATTACGAGAATCTTCTTTGGATTTGGGTGCACTGCCATTGGTACATGCACAATCATTTCATGATAGATAAATTCATCCTTTTCGGTAAGCATCATAAATCCATCAAGGGTCAAAAAACGACCGAATTCCTTGCTTTCAAACACATCAATACGTTGAAAATCACTTTGTTCGGTATATAATTGCCGATCAAATTTAATAGAAAACTTAACGTCTTTTGAATGGGCTTCTGAATACCAAAGTTCCATAAATTGCCTCCTTTAGTCATCAATGACATTGAGTCTGTTGACACCCATATCTTCAGGCCCCAACATAGTGCAGCCCTTTTGCTTCGCATAGCGGATATATTCAATGATTTCCTTAGTGACCAATTCACCCGGAGACAAAATCGGAATCCCCGGTGGATAAATCATTACAAATTCCGAACAAATATAGCCTTCGCAATCTTCTAGCAGCAAAGATTTTTTCGGCGCATAAAACGCCTTATGCGGTGTCATCTTAACAATCGGATTAATGTATTCCTGTTCAAACATATTAACCGCCGGCTTCTTGAAGCGGCGGCGAATTTCTTGCAGAGCACTTACCAAGCGCTCAATATCTGCCGGACGATCGCCAATAGAAATATAGGCAAGGAAATTTCCCAAATCCCCCAATTCCGCTTGAATATCGTATTCATCACGCAAAAGGTCGTACACTTCAATCCCGGCTAACCCTAAAGCTAACGTATTCACCGAAAGCTTTGTACGGTCAAAATCGTAAACACTGTCCCCATCAATAAGGTCATAGCCATAGGCCCAATAGTCACCGATGGCGTTAATTTCACGACGGGCATATTCTGCCATATCAAGCACGCGCGCAAAGGTTTCTGCGCCACGCAACGCCAAATTGCGACGTGAAATATCAAGACTGCTCATTAACAAATAGGAACCGCTGGTTGTTTGTGTAAGGTTAATAATCTGACGCACATAATCTGCATTCATGTTTGGTCCCAACAGCAAAAATGAACTTTGGGTCAATGAACCGCCACTCTTGTGCATACTTACCGCTGCCATATCGGCGCCTACATGCATCGCTGCCTTAGGAAGGCCTTCTCCAAAATAGAAATGCGTGCCGTGGGCTTCGTCAGCCAACACCTTCATGCCATGAGAATGGGCAATATCCACAATAGTCTCTAAATTGGAGCAAATCCCGTAATACGTTGGGTTATTAACAAGCACCGCCTTGGCATCCGGATGCGCTTCGATGGTGTTCTTTACATCCTCCACCTTCATCCCCAGTGAAATACCCAAACGTTGGTCCATCTGTGGGTTGATATAAATCGGTTCAGCATCCACCAACACCAATGCGTTGATGACACTTCTGTGCACATTACGCGGTAAAATAATCTTGTCCCCCGGTGCTACCACGGAGAGAATCATTGCCTGCACCGCTGATGTGGTGCCCCCGACCATTAAAAAAGCCGCCTTCGCTCCAAAAGCATCGGCGGCCAGCATTTCTGCCTCACGAATAACACTAATCGGATGGCAGAGATTGTCGAGACATTTCATCGAGTTAACATCGATGGAAACACAGGCTTCTCCAAGGAAAGCAGCGAGTTCTTTATTGCCTTTGCCGCGTTTGTGACCAGGTACATCAAAAGGAACGATTCGTTGGCTCTTAAAATCTTCAAGCGCATCCAAAATTGGCATTCGGTCCTGATTCACCTTGTCTCCACTTCCTTTCTTAATACACGTTGCAGCCGTTAAAGATTTCAATCATCTCGCGACGCAAGTTTTGCGTGATTTCGAGACGCTTTTGAGGCAACAACTCGTAAGCATCTGTATTAAACAAGTAGTTCTGTATGTCTATTTCCTTTATAAGCATTTTTGTATGATAAATATTTGCCTGATAAACATTGATATCCACAGCGTCGTATCGTTTCAATGTCGCAGCATCGATATAATTTTGTATGGATGACATGCGATTGTCATTGAAAACCTTTCGGCCATTGACATCACGTGTAAAGCCACGCACACGATAATCCATCGTGATAATATCGGAATCAAAGCTTCCAATCAAATAATCCAACGTTTGCAAAGGAGAAATCTCCCCACACGTTGCCACATCAATATCCACACGGAAAGTGGCAATGGCATTTTCCGGATGATACTCCGGATAGGTATGCACCGTTACATGACTCTTATCCAAATGCCCGACAATGGTATCACTTTGTACAGACGGCACCATGGAATTTTCAGCAATCAAGAGCGTTACACTGGCCCCTTGCGGGTCATAGTCCTGATGGGCAATGTTAAGCACATTGGCGCCAATCATCTCAGTAACATTGACAAGAATATCCGTCAAGCGTTCTGAATTATACTGCTCGTCGATATAAGACACGTAGTCTCGCTGTTCACGTAAGGTGCGTGCATAGCAAACGTCAAAAATATTAAAACTCAGAGATTTTGTTAAGTTGTTAAACCCATACAAACGGATCTTGTCGCTCATTTTTCTACACGCGCCCCCAATTCTTCAGAACGGTCTAAATAGACCTCATCCCTATGTTTTAAGCCTAACAAGGCATTTTAAGTATATCAATAATCACCTGAATCGTCAATGACACGATAGGAACCCATTTGTTTAACATTCATGCGCTCAAAACTTTACAGCATACACGATATGAATAACAACTCATTCGTAATTTTCAATTTATTTTATATCCCACCTTGTTTCTCATTTACTTCACTGATATAATCGAACTTGAGAAGAACTATTAAACAGGCCGTTACGACCGCTATTCAAACGGCTTTGTTTTAGGAAAACGAAAGGGGAATGATTATATGGCACAACATGAAAACACTCAACATGAAGAACATTCTAAAAAGGAAAAGGTTGTAGAAACCGTTCGCAAATCAAAGCTCACTGTTAAGAGATTCCGCGAACCTCAAAACAAATCAGCACTCAAGCACGCCGCTAACATCTTAAAGCATGACGTGATTGGTTTCTTTGCAGAAGTCTCCAATATTCTTCATCAAACAGAAGGGATACAAGCTTATTCCAATTGCAAGACCAACCCTACCTGCTCTGATGCCATCGAAGAATATCGTGTGCACATTCCTCCAATGTATGACGAAGTGCTCACCGATGAGCCACTCAAACCAACCCCTGGGGCTGCAACCGTAGATGCACTTGCAAGCATGGCACGTGCTACCGGTGATATCTTATCTGACGTTGGCAGCATGGAAACCTATGCACACCGTCATGCAAGCTATCCACTTGATCCTACCAAGTTTGACCCTAATCGTCCAAAATCCCAACTCTTTAGAGATCGCGAAGCTGTTATTCGCAATCAAGTCGAAATTGTTGAAATTCCGGATGAAGACCAAAAGTAACTTCTACACAGCATCGGCACATGCCGATGCTTTTTTTTGAACCTATCAATTATGTGCACCTCCTGTCAAACACCTTCAATCATTTCCCATGCAACCACGCCAAGCCGATGCACACTTTCCAATCAAAACCACCCTTCAAAAGGGTGGTTTGCTCTGGGGCTATAAGCCCATAGGAACGGCGGGCGCCTCAAGGCGCTCGCCTTCACTTATGTTCAGGCGCATTGCCCTTGCCTCTTTAACTTGCCCCTCAAAGGGGCTAAACTTTAGTTATCTTGCAAACGGATCCTCGTATTCCTTCACACT
>OLRJ01000033.1_pt1 | contig 141456 bp, 119 predicted proteins | sample 1672741 | NCBI WGS metagenome assembly OLRJ01 (sample SAMEA3136719, study PRJEB25190) | human gut metagenome | biome: human gut; feature: human-associated habitat; material: faeces | place: Austria | collected 2013 | reverse complement strand
TGTAACCTGAACACTTACATTATACTGGAAGGAGCGTTTTTGCGTTTAACGCTTTGACTCCACCCGCATAGCGGGTGGTTTTTTGTTTCACGCGCTCTCGCGCGCTCAACAGGGTCACGACCCCACAATGCAAAAAGACGCCCTGCAAGAGGCGCCTTTATTGAAATTAAAATTATTCTTCTTCGTCCACATAGTTATTCCAGAATTCAACTATTGCTTCCCACTCGTCATCGTTATCAATGTCGTAAAGCAATTCTTCGCCATCTTCAATAACAATCTTAAGTGGAATAGCACTATCATCATCGTCTTCATCCCATGGCACGAGAATAGCATATTCTTGACCATTAAGCTCGATACGTTCTAACACTTGAAAGGTATGTTCATTATTGTCTTCGTCAATTAATACAACAAGACCATCTTCCAATTCTTCTTCATTAGGTGTTAAATCTTTGTTTTCATCCATATTAATTCTCCTTAATGCATGTCCATGTAGGTTTGCAGCATAAACACCGCTGCAATCTTATCTACAAACTTTTTGCGTTTTTTACGGGAAACATTCGCTTCCAACAATACATTTTCGGCCTGAACAGTTGTCAGACGTTCATCAATCCAATCAATTGGAAATTGTTCCGGAAGATAGGATTTGAATTCTTCGATAAAATTTTGAATTTCTTCGGCTTTAAACCCCAAAGAATTATTCATATTTTTAGGCAGACCAACCACTAATTTCACAGCTTCTTGCTCTTTGATTATACTAACAAGATATTCGTAATCTTTTTCCAAGTTTCCAGTACGATGATAGGTTTCTACCGGTTGAGCGGTAATCCCCAACATATCACTGACTGCAATACCAATACGACGTTCTCCGACGTCAAAGCAAATGAGACGTCCAACCATATCAGCGTTCATCCAGATAGTTAATCAACATTTCTTCGATGTACTGATCTCTATCATATTTTTTGATTAATGCACGTGCATTATTGTAGCTGGTAATATAGGCAGGGTCCCCGGAAAGAATGTATCCTACGATTTGATTTAATGGCTGATAGCCTTTTGCTTCTAATGCGGTATATACCTGGCGAAGCACTTCTCTTGGACCAAGTTCCTGCTGCATATTTTTATCAAAATACATGGTTTGATCAAGATCGTCTCTCATAAAAAGATCACTCCTTATACTGACTTTCTACAATACCTGCAAATGCTTCAAGCATTTGAGGCAAGGCTTGTGGGTCTTTACCACCGGCTTGTGCCATATCCGGACGACCGCCACCCTTGCCGCCAACTAATGCTACGGCTTCTTTTATCAAATTGCCGGCATGAAGATGTTTGCGTACTTCCCCTTGTGTCAACATACATACCAATTGAACTTGGTCACCGTTTACAGCTGCCAAGAGTACAACCCCTTCTTCCAACTTATTGCGGAAAAGGTCTGCTTGGTTACGTAAGTCTTCCATATTTGCAGCAACCACTTGTTGTACAGCTACTTGAATGCCTTTCACGTTTACAATTGCATCTTCAGCATTCGCAGCAGCATTTTTCATTTGTTCAAGCTTCATTTCATCAATGTGCTTTTGCAATTCTCTGGTTTGATCTTCCATGCAGCAGATTTTATCCATAATATCACATTCTGCTTGCACTTTAACACGCTTACAAATAGAATTCAAAAGCGTTTCTTGAGCCACTGTTCTTTGATAAGCAGTCATCCCGGTTACTGCTTCAATACGGCGTACCCCAGCAGAAACAGAGCTTTCGCTTAAAATTTTGAAGAGACCAATTTGGCCTACATTTTGCACGTGCATCCCACCGCATAATTCTTTACTATGCGCACCTGCATCTACACAACGAACAGTGTCACCATATTTTTCACCAAACAACGCCATATGTCCACTTTTTTTGGCTTCGTCGATGGTTGCTTCAAAGGTATTCACCTCAGCGGCAGTCAAAATTTCTTCATTGACAATGCGTTCAATCTCAGCAAGCTCATCTTTAGTCACAGCATTTAAACAAGAGAAGTCAAAGCGCAAGTGTTCTACATCAACAAGAGAACCGGCTTGGTGAACATTGTCACCCAATACTTGACGAAGCGCATAATGCAATAAGTGCGTTGCAGTGTGGTTACGTGCAGATGCCAAACGTTTTTCAACGTCAACAACTGCATGAACTTCATCTCCAACGTTCAAACGACCATCAATATAGCCCTGATGAACATATTTACCATCTGCAAGCTTCAAGGTGCTTTCTACGTTGAATACACCATCCTTACCGAGCATTTGGCCTTGTTCTCCCACTTGGCCACCACCTTGTGCATAGAAAGGTGTAATATCGACAATCACGCTGGCGTGGGTATCGTAGCCATATTCTACGCCCTTGCCATCAATAAGAATCCCTTCTACCTTTACATCCGCTTCTTGCTGTTCATAGCCAACAAAAGTGGTTGCACCAAGATTAGGATAAGCTTCTGTCACATTTTGCGCCAAATCCCAAACATTGACAACATCTTGAGATTCTTTCGCCTTACGACGTTGTTCGGCCATTGCTTCTTCAAAGCCTTCAATATCAACTGTCATGCCTTCTTCATCTGCAATATCTTTTGTTAGGTCAATAGGAAAACCATAGGTATCATAGAACTTAAATGCGTTCTTCCCATCGATTACAGTACCACCATTTGCTTTAATATTGGCAACCGTTTCATTAACAATCTTAATCCCCTCTTGCAACGTTTGATAGAAACGTTCTTCTTCGTTGCGAATGATAGATTCGATAAAGGTTTGGTTTTCAACGAGTTCAGGATAGGCTTCACCCATAAGATCAACAACCTTTTGAGTGAACTTATAGAGGAACGGTTGATCCAAGCCAATGGTTTTTCCCAGGCGCACTGCACGACGCAAAATACGACGCAATACGTAGCCACGGCCTTCATTAGAAGGCAATACGCCATCTGCAATTAAGAAAGAACAAGCACGAGCATGGTCTGCGATAACACGGAAAGCAAAGCCACGTTCATCTGGATAATATGGTTTGCCGGAAATTTCTTCCACGTACTTCAGAAGAGGAACAAACAAATCAGTGTCAAAGTTTGTTTCAACTCCTTGCATAATGGAAGTAATACGTTCCAAGCCCATCCCAGTATCGATGTTTGGATGTGGTAATGGTGTTAGAACGCCGTCTTCATCACGGTTGTATTGCATAAATACCAGGTTCCAGATTTCCAACCAACGGTCACAATCACAAACACCCAGCTTGCATCCATCAGGGCAATCGCAAGCATGATCTTCACCACGGTCGTAGTGTACTTCACTGCATGGCCCACATGGACCTACATCACCCATTTGCCAGAAGTTGTCCTTCTTGCCAAGGCGATAAATACGAGATTCATCAAAACCTGTTAATTTATGCCAAATTTCATAGGCTTCATCATCATCTTCATAAATAGTGATGTAAAGTTTTTCCTTTGGAAGTTTTAATTCATTTGTCAAAAAATCCCAGCAATACTTGATGGCATCTTCTTTGAAATATTGGCCAAAAGAAAAGTTACCAAGCATTTCAAAAAAAGTATGATGTCTCGCTGTTTTACCAACGGTTTCTAAGTCATTGTGCTTCCCGCCGGCACGCACACATTTTTGAACAGTCGTTGCACGATTGTAGTCTCTGGTTTCAAGACCGAGAAATACATTCTTGAACTGGTTCATCCCAGCATTAGTAAACAACAAGGTTGGGTCGTTGTATGGTACTAACGAAGAACTTTTTACATGAGTGTGGCCGTTCTTTTCGAAGTATTCCACAAACATTTTTCTAATATCATTGCCTGTTAACATGTAAATTCTCCATTCTTATTAATATTCATTCACCCGTTATGATACCAAATATCACAAATTATGTCTATATCGCAAAGGTCACGATTGTGTGTCGATTTTGAGAATTTCTTTTGTGCCATATCTAAATACAAAAAACAGCCCCGTCTATTTGAATAGACGGGGCTGAAAAGATTAGACTTTAACCCAAATTACTTGGAAGCCATTTCAACATACTTGTTGTAACGTTTTTGGCTGAGAGCCTTGGTCTTAGCATACAACGCTTCAGCGGATTCTGGGTGAGCCTTAGCGAGGGATGCATAACGTACTTCGCTCTTAAGGAAGTCTTCGAATGCATCGTAGTTAGGTTCCTTAGAGTCGAGAATAAATGGATTCTTCCCTTCTTCTGCGAGTTCAGGGTTGAATCTCCAGAGATGCCAGTAACCGCAAGCAACTGCTTCCTTAACGTGAGCTTGGGAGATACCCATACCCTTGCGGATACCGTGGTTAATGCAAGGAGCGTAAGCGATTACGAGGGATGGACCATTGTAAGCTTCTGCTTCTTGGATAGCCTTAACAGCTTGGTTCATGTTAGCGCCCAAAGCGATTTGAGCTACATAAACGTTGCCATAGGTAGCTTGCATGAGACCGAGGTCCTTCTTGTTGGTCTTCTTACCATCAGCAGCGAATTGAGCGATAGCTGCGAGAGGGGTAGACTTGGAAGCTTGACCACCAGTGTTGGAGTATACTTCGGTATCGAATACGAAGATGTTGATATTTTCGCCGGAAGCGAGAACGTGGTCAACACCGCCATAACCGATGTCGTAAGCCCAACCGTCGCCACCGAAGATCCATTGGGAACGAATCTTCAAGAAGCCCTTAACAGCATCAAGGTCTTCGAGGTAAGCATCTTTTTCAGTTGCAGCAGCGAGTTCAGCAACAATTACATCACTAGCATCAGCAACAGCCTTAACGTCATGTGCTTCATAACCAGCGAGCCACTTGGAAGCTGCTTCCTTCATAGCTGCAGAGTAGTCACCTTCTGCAAGAACGCCGCAAAGGTATTGAACCTTGCTCTTCATTTGTTGGTCAGCGGTGTACATACCAAGACCGAATTGTGCGTTGTTTTCGAAGAGGGAGTTTTGCCAAGCTGGACCTTGACCCTTAGCATTGGTGGTGTATGGGGTAGATGGTGCAGCAGCGCCCCAGATGGAGGAGCAACCGGTGGTGTTAGCTACCATCATACGATCGCCAAAGAGTTGGGTGATGAGCTTAGCGTATGGGGTTTCACCGCAACCTGCGCAAGCGCCGGAGAATTCGAGGAGAGGTACCTTGAATTGGCTGCCCTTTGCAGTAGCAGTGTTGGTGAGTTCAGCTTTGTTGGTAACCTTATGGGTCATGTAGATCCAGTTTTCACGTTCGGTAACTACAGATTGTTCAACCGGAACCATTTGCAATGCTTTTTCCTTAGCTGGGCAGGTGTTTACGCAGCTACCGCAACCGAGGCAGTCCATAGGGCTAACTTGCATTCTGAATTGGAGACCTTCAAATTCCTTACCGTTAGCTTTGATGGTCTTCATGTTTTCAGGAGCGTTAGCAACTTCTTCTTCGTTGAGGAGGAATGGACGGATTGCTGCGTGTGGGCAAACCAAAGAGCATTGGTTGCATTGGATGCAGTTTTCTGGAGTCCATTCTGGAACGAAGAGAGCAGCCATACGCTTTTCGTATTTGGTGGTACCTGCTGGGTAGCGACCATCTTCGAGACCTTTGAATGCGCTTACAGGAAGCTTGTCACCTTGCATAGCGATCATTGGACGGAAGATGTTCTTGATGAATTCAGGTTCGTTTGCGCAACGCTTTTCAGCCTTCACTTCATCTTGTGCGTCTGCCCAAGCTGCTGGTACTTGTACTTCGTGGAGTACTTCTACAGCCTTATCTACAGCGTCGCAGTTCATGTTAACAACAGCGTCGCCCTTGCGGCCATAGGTTTTCTTGATAGCGTCTTTCAAAAGAACAACGGATTCTTCGAAAGGAAGTACGCCGGTAAGCTTGAAGAATGCGGTTTGAGTAACCATGTTGGTACGGTTACCAAGACCAACTTCTGCAGCAACCTTAGAAGCGTCAATGGTGTAGAATTTGATGTTGTTTTGAGCGATATAACGCTTCATGTGAGCTGGGAGATGTTCTTCGAGCTCTTCTGGGGACCAAGTGCAGTTCAACAAGAAGGTACCGTTTGGCTTCAAGCCTTCAAGTACATCATAGAGGTGTACATAGCTAGACTTGTGGCAAGCGATATAGTCTGCTTGGTCAACTTGATAGGTAGCACGGATTTTGCTCTTACCGAAACGCAAGGAAGAAACGGTAACACCGCCGGACTTCTTGGAGTCGTAAGAGAAGTAACCTTGTGCATACATGTCGGTGTTGTCACCGATAATCTTGATAGCATCTTTGTTAGCACCAACAGTACCGTCAGAGCCGTAACCCCAGAACTTGCAAGCGATGATGTCGTCCGGGCTGGTTACTACAGGAGCACCAACTTCGAGGGAAGTGTTGGTAACGTCATCTACGATACCTACGGTGAAGTGGTTCTTAGGAGTATCCTTTTGGAGGTTTTCGTATACTGCAATTAATTGTGCAGGAGTAACGTCCTTAGAACCGAGACCGTAACGGCCACCAATAATCATTGGATGCATATCGGAGTCATAGAAAGCAGTCATAACGTCTTCGTAAACAGCTTCGCCGATTGCACCCGGTTCCTTGGAACGGTCAAGAACGCAGATTCTCTTAACGGTCTTTGGCATAGCAGCAAAGAAGTGCTTGATAGAGAATGGTCTGAAGAGACGAATCTTAACAAGACCAACTTTTTCGCCCTTAGCCATGAGGTAGTCAACTACTTCTTCGAGAGCTTCGCATACAGAGCCCATTGCTACAACAACGTATTCTGCATCTTCAGCACCGTAGTAGTTGAAGAGCTTGTAGTCACGGCCGGTTTCCTTAGAAACAGCGTCCATGTATTGTTCAGTGATATCAACAACGTCTTCATAGAACTTGTTACCACCTTCTCTTTGTTGGAAGAAGATGTCAGGGTTTTGGTTAGTACCCTTGGTTACAGGATGTTCTGGGTTCAAGCCGTTTTCACGGAATCTCTTAACAGCATCCATATCGATTTGTTCTTTGAGGAAGTCTTCATCCATCATTTCAATCTTTTGGATTTCATGAGAAGTTCTGAAACCATCGAAGAAGTGGATGAACGGAACACGGGACTTAAGGGTAGCCAATTGTGCTACAGTACCGATATCCATAACTTCTTGAACGGAGCTGGAAGCCAAGAGAGCGAACCCAAGACCACGGCAAGCCATTACGTCAGAATGGTCACCGAAGATGGAGAGTGCGTGGCCAGCGATTGCACGAGCAGCTACCTGGAATACGGTAGGAAGCAATTCACCAGCAATCTTGTACATTGCAGGGATCATCAAAAGAAGACCCTGAGAAGAAGTGTAGGTAGAAGTCAAAGCACCAGCGGTCAAAGAACCGTGAACTGCACCAGCAGCACCTGCTTCGGAATCCATTTCAACAACCTTAACGGTTTGGTTGAATAAGTTCTTCTTACCTTGTGCACTCCAAGCGTCAACTTTTTCTGCCATCGGGGATGATGGGGTGATTGGGTAAATAGCAGCTACATCAGTGAACATATAGGACACATGAGCCGCAGCTGTGTTCCCGTCCATGGTTTTCATGGTTTTATTAGACAATTTAAAGTCCTCCTCCCAAAAATTAAAAAACCTCTTTATTATTATTTTAACATAATTCTTTAATGAAAACAATTTGCTTGTTTAATAAAGCGCCAATCATTCATTAGTATAACTTATGGAATCCTCAAGTGTCAGAATAATGTGATTTGGTCCAAATCCGGCAAATGAGAAACTATTCCGAGTTGTTTAAACTTTTCTATCATCGTATCCCCACACTTGCCTCGTTTTTTGAGGTCTTCCAAGGAAGTATACGGTTTCTCTTCTCGTCCTTTTACAATTTCTTCAGCCTGTGATGTTCCCAAGCCATCAATAGATATAAACGGCGGTAGCAGACAATCTTCTTTGATAATGAATTCTGTCGCTGATGACTCATCAATACTTACCGGAAGCACTCTAAAACCACGCGTATAGAGTTCAAGCGCCACTTCCAATACCGAAACCTTGCTTTTATCCTTCGCACTCATTGCATTGCCTTGCTCATATAAATCCATAATAGCTTGGCGTACGGCTTCTTCGCCATTTTGTATGATTGCAATGTCAAAATCATCAATCCCACGCACAGAGAAATAGCTGGCATAGAATGCCAGTGGCTCATTGATTTTAAACCACGCAATACGAAATGCCATCATAACATACGCTACCGCATGGGCTTTTGGGAAAAGATACTTTATCTTTTTACAGGAATCAATAAACCACTGAGGAATATCGGATTCGTGCATCGCCGCTTCCTGATCGTCTTTTAGTCCTCTACCCTTTCGTACGCCTTCCATGATTTTGAAGGATAAGCTTTCTTCCATTCCTCGTTGAATTAAAAACAGCATAATGTCATCGCGGGTAGAAATGGTTTGAGACACCGGTGCGATTTTATTAACAATGAGGTCTTGTGCGTTATTCAGCCACACATCTGTCCCGTGAGAAAAGCCAGAAATACGCAGCAAGTCCGAAAAAGATTGTGGCATGGTATCCTGAAGCATCTTTCTTACAAAGCTGGTATTGAATTCCGGAATGCCATAGGTAGCCACAGGTGAATTCAATCGTTCCGGCGTTACATCCAGTGCATCTGTGGATGAAAAGAGCGACAAGGTGGCCTGGTCATCTAGTGGCACGGTGGTTGGGTCAATTCCTGTAAGATCACCTAGCATTTTTATGACCGTCGGATCATCGTGACCCAAAATATCGAGTTTAACCAATCCTTGGTCAATTTTATGGTAGTCAAAATGTGTTGTCACTGTTTCGGTTTTGACATCATCGGCCGGTCGCTGTAACGGTGTAAAATCGTGTACATCCACACCCTTTGGCACTACAACCAAACCACCCGGATGCTGCCCGGTTGTTCGTTTAACGCCTGTACATCCTCGCTTCAAACGATTTATTTCCGCTTCGCGCTTCTTCTCGTTAATATCATTGAAAAAATTACGAACATAACCATAGGCTGTCTTTTCAGCAACGGTTGCCAAGGTTCCTGCGCGAAACACGTTATCCTTGCCAAACAGTTTTTCAGTATAGGCGTGGGCACCACCTTGATAATCACCGGAAAAGTTCAAGTCTATGTCCGGGATTTTGTCCCCCTTAAAGCCCAAAAAGATTTCAAAAGGAATATCAAAGCCATCTTTTTCAAGTTTAGTGCCACATTTTGGACAAACTGCATCCGGCATGTCTACCCCAGCACCATACTCGCCGGATTCATCAAACTGGCTATATTGACAATTTGGGCAACGATAATGTGCCGGCAACGCATTAACCTCCGTGATATTCGTAAAGTATGCCACAACAGACGAACCTACAGAGCCACGAGAACCAACAACATAGCCATTATCATTGGAATTTTTTACAAGTTTGTGGGCAATCAAATAGAGCACTGCATAGCCGTTACCAATGATAGATTTAAGTTCCTTATCTATGCGCTTTTGAATGAGTTCCGGTAAAGGATTGCCATATAACCGATGTGCCTTTTCCAGAGTCAATTCTTCAATTTGCTCCTCCGCCCCTTCAATTTTCGGTGCATGGAGCACTGTTGGTACCGGTATTATTTCTTCGAAGTCTTCAATAATAGCGTTAGGATTTTTCACAACGACGTTAAATGCTTCTTCCTCTCCAAGGTACGAAAATTCATTAAGCATTTCTTCGGTGGTGCGATAATACAACGGTGCCTGTTCTTCTGCATCCTTAAAGCCGCGACTTTTCATGATAATCGCACGACAAATCGCATCATCTGCATTGGCAAAATGTACGTCACAGGTTGCCACAACCGGTTTATTCATCCGCTTACCCAAATCAAAGAGGGTACGATTCAAGTCGCGCAAGGCTTCTTCATCCGCAGCGATACCATTTCGAACCATAAAATAGTTGTTGGCAATTGGCTGGATTTCTATATAATCGTAAAACGTCGCGAGTTTTTCCAAACCTTCTTGGTCATCGGGGTTTTTAATAAGATATTGCATCAATTCGCCGGCTTCGCAGGCGCTACCCACTACCAAACCCTCCCGCGCATAATTTACCAATCTTTTAGGTATACGCGGTCTACGATGATAATATCGTAATTGAGATTCTGTCACTAAGCGATAGAGATTTTTAAGACCAGTCATATTTTTCGCCAGAATAATACAGTGGTATGTTTTCTTTTGACGCAAGTTTACTTCGGGAATATCATCATCAACAATATATGCTTCAATCCCATAAATAATTTTCACGCCGTGTTTTTTTCCGGCAGAGTAGGCATCCGGAAACGCCTGCACTACACCGTGATCTGTAATTGCTATGGCTTTATGCCCCAATTGCGCAGCGAGCTTCACCAAATCACCAACATCATTCATACCGTCCATACTGCTCATCTGTGTGTGCAAGTGCAATTCTACACGTTTTTCTGTTGCTTTATCCAATCTACATGCCAATGTATGAAGGTTAATATCATTACAAATCATCCCAATTTCGTTACTGTAGGTGTCATATTGCACCTTACCGCGCACCTTAATGGCACTTGCGCTTTTCAAAGCAGATTGTAGCTCCTCAGCTTCATCCTTATCTGCAAAGACTTTACAAGCAATGGAATCAGTATGGTCAGTGAGAGAAAACGTAATCAGTGAACGACCTGATTTCAATGTTCTGCTATCAAGGTCAAAAAGAGTGCCAGCTAAGCAAGCACTCTTTTCTTCGTCCTCTATCTCATTAATATCAACTACCGGCGCTTTGATGAGTTTTCCTTTTAGTATGTTGCCGTTTGACCCACCGCTAATTGATGGGGTAGAGCGAGACGCGCGCGGTGCCTGTGGCTTTGCATTTGCCACTTGACACTGCTCAGCACGTATCTTTTCCCATTCCTTCGCCGGGCCAAAATAGTCATCCGGCACTTCTTCAAGAGTTCCATCCTCTTCAAAGCAAGTATATACCTTAACATTCTGCTGACACATTTTTGCAAAGAGTGCCTCACATGCATGGCTAAATCCATGACCATCAATTTTTGTGCGAAAGGCAATTTCATTCGAACAACGAATAATAATGGTTTTTTCATCGTCAGCAGGTGCTTCTTGGATTTTCAAAAAAACATGAAGATTGGACACATTCAAAAGCTTCCAAAGTACATCGGGTTCTTGAAGTATCTGTGCCAAATCTTGTGGTGCATAAATCGGCACCACCTGTACTATCATAGAATTTGGCAAATCCGGTATCATCTCACGAATTTGCGTCTGAAAATAGTCGATTATTTGGTCATATTCTTTGAGACACACCACCCGAGGCATCTCAATGCTTGCAGAGAGCAATTTTCGTTCTTTATATATCTCAACCTTTTCAATACGACATTGTTTGAGAAAGTCACGACAATCGAACGGACAGGACAAAGTTTCCTGTACTGTGTCCATAGTCATCACCTAATTATTCATTATAAAATGCAGTCAATTCTGCAAGCACGTCTGCAATAGGAAGTTCCTTCACTTCATCGCTGTTACGGAGCTTGTATTCAACAATGCCTTCACTGATTTTCTTGCCAACGGTAATACGTACAGGCAAACCAATCAAATCGGCGTCGTTAAACTTCACGCCGGCACGTTCCTTGCGGTCATCCAATAAAATATCAAAGCCTGCATCTTGCAATTCCTTATAGAGCTTTTCGCCGGCTTCCATTTGTTCTTCATTGTTGATATTTACAACCACCAAGCTCGCATGGTATGGTGCCATCGCTTTTGGCCAGATGATACCGCGGTCGTCATGATGTTGTTCAACCGCAGCGGAAAGCACACGACTTACACCAATCCCATAACACCCCATTTGCAATACCACACTCTTACCGTCTTCATTTAATACGGTTGCTCCGAGTGCTTCGGAATACTTGGTACCGAGCTTAAAGACCTGACCCACTTCAATCCCACGAGCGGTTTGAATGGTCCCGCCACAAACAGGACATTTTTCACCTTCGTTAAGCATACGCAAATCGTGATAAGTCACATTAGGAAGGTCACGTGCCATGTCTACATGGATATAGTGATAACCGTCTTCGTTAGCGCCACAAGCCAAGCCGGTACGCCCTTGAAGCTCAAGGTCAGCATAAATCTTCACATTCTTTAAGCCGACAGGACCGAGGGAACCCGGATGTGCACCAATTTGAGAAACAATGGCTTCTTCTTCTGCCATATCGATGGTGAGGCATGGATGAACGTGTTGTACCTTGACATCATTCACTTCACGGTCACCGCGAACAAGTACCATGATGAGTTCATCATCAGCCTGCATCAATACACTCTTAATGGAGTTTTCAGGCTTATCATTCAAGAAGTTGCAAATATCTTCAATGGTAGCAATCCCAGGGGTAGAAATCTTTTCAACTTCTGCAGTATCGTGTGGATCCTCAACAGCTACAGGAGATGCTTCGGCAATTTCGATGTTAGCGGCAAAATCGCATTTATTACAATAAGCGATGGTCCCTTCACCGTTTTCAGCAAGTACCATGAATTCGTGGGTATAACCGCCACCGATTTGACCACTGTCAGCCAATACCGGACGGAAAGTCAAGCCACAACGATTGAACACATTGCAATACGCATCGTACATATCCTTGTATGCGATATCCAACCCTGCTTCGTCAATATCAAAAGAATAGCAGTCTTTCATGACAAATTCACGACCACGCATCAAGCCAAAGCGTGGTCGGCGTTCATCACGATATTTGTTTTGAATTTGATACAAGCGCAATGGCACTTGCTTATAGCTCTTAATAAATTGACGGCAAACGTCGGTAACCACTTCTTCGTGGGTTGGCCCAAGGCAGAATTCACGGCCGTGACGGTCGGTCACACGAATCATTTCGTCACCGTACGCGCCCCAACGCCCGGATTCTTCCCAAAGCTCTGCCGGTTGAACGATTGGCATTAAAATTTCTTGGCAATCGGCACTATCCATTTCTTCGCGAACAATACGTTCAACGTTTGCCAACACACGCTTACCGAGCGGTAAATAGGTATACATCCCAGCTGCCACCTTTTGGATATATCCAGCCTTCAACAACAATTGATGACTAGGAATTTGTGCTTCTGCTGGCACATCGCGCAATGTTGGAATCAAAGCATGCTTCATTCTCATATGAATCAATAACCTCCAGTTAGTTAAATAAACTCAAACAATATTCTAATTATAAAAGAAGCAAACCGCTCACGCAACCAGCCAAAAGCAATTCAAGCAAAAACTCCTAGAAAATCTCTCCTTAATAGCCAAAAAGCCCTTGAGCGCATTGCTCAAGGGCTTTGATTTTTTTATTCAGCCAGAAGCTTTTCCAGCTCTATTTTGAAATTATCGAGGAGTTCATCTTCGTGACATTTCTTCACGATTTCACCTTTGCGGAAGATAATTCCTGCGCCGCGACCGCCGGCGATGCCGAGGTCCGCTTCACGAGCTTCACCCGGGCCATTCACTACACAACCCATGACCGCAATTTTTAGCGGACGTTTGATAGGCTGGCAAAGATTTTCTACCTGTTCTGCCAATGCTGCCAAATTGATTTGGGTGCGACCACAGGTTGGGCAGCTGATAATGTCTACGCCTTCTTCCATGAGTCCCAAGGATTTCAAAATCCCGTTGGCCACAGGAAGCTCGTTTGCAGGGTCTCCGGTCAATGACACGCGAATGGTGTCGCCAATTCCATGGGCCAAGAGGGCGCCAATCCCCACGGAGGATTTCACGGTGCCCATACGTACCGTGCCTGCTTCGGTCACACCGAGATGCAATGGATATGGGAAGCGTTCCGCCACCATTTCATTCACTTTAATCATCATCGGCACGTTTGAGCTCTTTACAGACAAAACAATTTTCTTGAAGCCCAAAGACTCACAATAGGACACATACTTTTCAAGACTTTCTACCATCGCTTCCGGACATGGATGGCCGTATTTTTCAAGAAACTCTTTCTCAATAGAGCCGGAATTGACACCGATACGAATGGCCGCATCATGCTTCTTTGCCGCTTCCACGACCATTCCCAGCTGTTCTAAGCCACCAATGTTCCCCGGATTGATCCGCACCGCATCCACGCCCTGCTCTAAGCAGGCAATGGCGATTTTGTAATCAAAATGCACATCCGCAATGATTGGCACCAGGCTTTGCTTTGCGACTTCCGCCAATGCGGGCACGGCTTCTATATCAGGTGCAGCCACGCGCACAAGGGCTGCGCCTAACCGGGTCAACTGTTCCACTTGCGCCAACGTTGCTTCCGCATCGTGAGAATCGGTATTGGTCATAGATTGCACCGTCACTGGATAATCAGATCCCATGCCAACGTTACGAATCATAAAAGAAACGGTTTCTCGTCTCATTTTGTCACCCCATTTAATTGATTAGATGAAGAATATCGTTATATGTGACATACAGCATCAAAGCCATTAAGGCGAGCATTCCAACCATATTGACAAGAAGTTCCTTATCCGCACGAACGGGAATGCCTCTGACCGCTTCAATGGTTAAAAATAACAAACGACTACCATCAAGGGCTGGAATTGGCAACAAGTTTAACAAGCCAAAATTAACAGAAAGAATAGCAAGCATACTCACGACATTCCAAGCACCTTGACTAACACTATCACCAATTGCATTAACAATCCCAACCGGACCGGCAAGACCGCCTTCTTCATCATTCACGGCTGTTTTTCCGGTAACCAAATCAACCACTGCATCAAAAACCATTGTACTCATTCCAATAGTCATAAAAGTTGATTGCTTAAGAGCATCCCCAACCCCAACCTCTTTATGGATTGTTTCGAGTTTCTTTGTCACGCCTAAAGCAGGGCGATCCAATTGTTCATTATAACGCGGTGTCAGCGTCACTTCATGCAGCACGCCGTCACGTTCAATTACCAATTGTAAATTGCCCCGCTTATAATCCTTCATAAAATTGTCAACGTCCACCCATGTTGCCATTTGTTGACCGTTGATTTGAGTTATTTTATCACCGGCTTGCATCCCAGCATCGGCTGCCGGCGATTTTTCTGCTATTTCCGCTACAATCGGAGGACTATCTGCATCGGCAACATTGACCCCCAACGCCAAGTAGCATGCCATCACAGCAACTATTGCCAGCAAAAAGTTCATGAATGGACCCGCTGCCGCAAACAACATTCGATGGAGAATTGGGCGGTTTTGAAATAAACGTGGGTCATCATGATCCAACTCATCGTCAGCTTCGCCGCTAATGCCTCGTATACTCACAAAACCACCGGCAGGGATGGCACTCAATACATATTCTGTTTCACCTTTTTGAAAAGATGCAATTTTAGGCCCCATCCCTATACTAAAGGTTGTTACATACATTCCACTGATTTTTGCAACTATGAAATGCCCGAATTCATGAACGGCGACTAAAAAGCCCAGTAGAAGAACGGCTATAATAATGTTCATAAACTGTTCACTCGCTCTTTCAGCAATTCCACCGTCTTACGACGTGCCATCGCATCAATATCATAAATATGCTGCAACGATTCAACCTTTTCCCAAGGAATGCGTTCTATACATTCTCTAACCGTAGGAACAATATCAATAAAATGAATTTTCTCCTCTAAGAACGCCGCTACTGCCACTTCATTCGCTGCGTTCATGATGATTGGCGCAGATCCGCCACAACGGCCACATTCGTAAGCCATATTAATTCCCGGAAATACATCAAAGCGTGGTTTTTCAAAATGTAACGTGCCCATATCCCAGACGTTCAGGGCTTCAAACCCACTGTTCACGCGATGTGGATAAGTCATCGCAAGTTGAATTGGAAGACGCATATCAGGAAGTCCTAATTGCGCTTTAATAGCACCATCCGCAAATTGTACCATCGAATGAATGATACTTTCCGGATGAACCACCACTTGTATACGGTCGTAATCACAACGGAACAGATAATGGGCTTCAATAATTTCAAGGCCTTTATTTACCATAGTCGCTGAATCAATGGTAATCTTTGCACCCATTGACCAATTCGGGTGTTTCAATGCGTCCGATTTCTTGATGTCGGCAAAACGTTCTGTCGGCCAAGTTCTAAATGGCCCACCAGATGCCGTTAAAATAATCTTTTCTACTTCTTCCGGCCGCTCTTCCAAACACTGAAAAATCGCAGAATGCTCTGAATCGACAGGAATAATCTTCCCGTTGTAAGTATCAAGCAAATCAAGTACTAAATCACCGGCTTCAACCATCGTTTCTTTATTCGCTAGGCCAATTCGCAAACCCGCACGCAAAGAATCCAAAGTTGGAGCAATTCCTGCCGCACCGGTAATAGCACCGATTACACAATCAATATCATTCAAACAAGACGCATAATCATCCCACATAAAATGATAATTCACGTTCGGTGTTTCCAACCGAATACCTTTGAAATAGTCATAAGTATTTTTATCCGTGATAAAAACATGTTTCGGTTGATATTTTTTTACTTGTTCATAGAGCAACGCTTTATTGCGATGGGCCGATAGCAGGTCAACCTGATAGGTCCCCAGCGCATCAACCACGTCTAAAGTCTGTGTTCCAATCGACCCTGTTGAACCAAGAAGAGCCAAATGTTTCATACGTAAATCCTTTCTACAGCATCATTTCTACATAATGCTGAAATAATAAAAACATAATGGTGCTACCATTAAAAAGCTGTCAAAACGGTCTGCAAAGCCACCATGCCCAGGTAAAATATTACCGCTGTCCTTCACACCAAAAGAGCGTTTGAGATAGCTTTCAAACAAATCGCCAACAATACCACCAAAAGCAACCAAAAGCGCCACAACCACAGCATGAACCATATTTGGTGCAATTGGCAAGAAACGTTGAATGATCAGCGCAGCAACCACGGTTAAAAGTACACCGCCAACGCCACCTTCAATGGTTTTCTTTGGTGATAAGTGTGGTGCCATTTTGTGCTTACCAAGAAAATAGCCGGAGAAATATGCGCCACTGTCACATACCCAAACCATAATAAATACACTCATTAACAACCAGGAGCCTTGCTCTAAAAGGCGCAATGAAATCATATGGAGTGGCAGCCATGTACAATAAATATTGACAAACGCCAAATACATCATTTCCGGCAAAGTCACTTTAGGGTAGGTAAAGACCGTTTCTGCCATCACCAAACCATTTACTAATACAAAAATAAATCCCAATTCCTGCGTAACAAAAACATAGCAACCAAATGCCACTGCCATGTTCACTAAGCAAAACACCAAAAAAGCACGCTGCATCGATTCGCCTTGCATATTTGCAAGCTCATAATTCAGCGCAAGCATCATGACAAAGCCAAGCAGATAGATTAATGGTGTTGGCCCAAAAATACATAACAGGACAACCGGAATCCCTACCAGCGCTGTTAAAATTCTAGTTTTCACTACAAAACACCTACTTCTTTAAGCCGCCAAAACGACGGTCTCTTTTTTGATATGCATATACCGCATCGAATAAATCACCGGCACTAAAATCAGGCCACAAGGTATCAGTAATCCATATTTCTGAATAAGCAATTTGCCACAACATAAAGTTACTTAAACGCAATTCTCCGGAAGAACGAATCAATAAATCCGGATCCGGTTGTCCTGCTGTATCAAGATGGTCGGCAAATTTATCCACATCAATCTCATCCCAATGCATTGTGCCGTTTTCGCAAGCCTTTGCTAATTGACGGCAAGCATGAACAATTTCTTGACGACCACCATAGTTAATGGCGATGTTAAAGATAACTTCGTCATTATCTTTTGTTACCGCATAAGCATTGCGAATTTTTTCCTGCACCTTTTCATCCAAACCATTCACGTCACCTATCACGCGAACGCAAATCCCCTCTTCATTCAATCGGTCAATTTTTTTATCAAGATATTCGATAAAAAGTCGCATCAACCCATCCACTTCATCCTGTGGACGACGCCAGTTTTCAGTAGAAAATGCATACACCGTAAAAAACTTGGTGCCAATTTTTTTTATTGTTTGCAACACTTCGTCAATAGCTTCTACCCCGGCACGGTGACCGGCTAAACGCATTAAGCCTTGTGCAGTCGCCCAGCGCCCGTTACCGTCCATAATCACAGCAATATGACGCGGGATTGAGCCTCCCATAATTTCTTCTAACGTATGGTGTTGATTTTCGTTCGTCATTTGACACCCCTCCATATAAACTCGGAACAATCAATTTATATTCTATCATACTCCACTAAAAAAAACACCAACTCATGCAATTGACACATAAACAAAAAAGACCGGTCCACGGACCGGTCGTAATAGCACGTTAGATGCTCATGATATCTTTTTCTTTGTCAGCACAGATTGCTTCGATCTTTGCAACTGCAGCGTCGGTTTGCTTTTGAACATCATCTTGAGCGCTCTTAGATTCGTCTTCGGTAATTTCCTTACCCTTTTCTAATTTTTTAACGGAATCGTTAGCGTCTCTACGGATGTTACGAATATGAACCTTTGCTTCTTCTGCTTTCTTGTGTGCTTGCTTTGCCAATTCAGTACGAGTTTCCTTGGTTAATTGTGGCACTGGAAGACGGATGATTACACCATCATTGTTCGGAGTAATCCCCAAATCGGATTTTTGAATAGCCTTTTCAATATCCTTAATAATGCCCTTATCCCAAGGCTGGATGGTCAGCATATCAGCAGAAGGTGCGCTTACATTAGCAACCTGATTGATAGGTGTTGGAGTACCGTAGTATTCCACAGTAATCCCGCTCAACAAAGAAACATTGGCTTTACCTGTACGAATATGAGACAACTCTTCTTTGAAGCGCTCAATAGATTTTTCCATGCGCTCTTCAGCGTCTAATAAAATTTCTTCAGTCATAGTTTATTCCCCTGTTCCAACAAAAGTACCAATTTTTTCGCCTAAAACAGCCTTCATCATGTTACCGTTTTCATTGATATTAAATACTTGGATAGGAATATTATTATCCATACACAAAGAAATCGCGGTAGAATCCATGACCTTCAGGCCCTTATTCAAAACTTCCAAGAAGGTTAATTCATCGAAGCGCTTAGCATTAGGATTCAACTTAGGATCACTATCATAAACGCCATCAACCTTCTTAGCCATTAAAATTGCTTCAGCTTCGATTTCTGCTGCTCTCAAAGCGGCAGTTGTATCAGTGGAGAAAAATGGGTTACCGGTCCCGGCTGCGAAAATAACCACGCGTCCTTTTTCCAAATGGCGAATAGCTCTTCTCTTGATATATGGTTCGGCCACTTCACGCATTTCGATAGCAGACATTACGCGAGTATCAACGCCATGGCTTTCCAATACGTCTTGCAATGCCAATGCATTGATAACAGTAGCTAACATACCCATATAGTCTGCAGTTGCACGGTCAATACCACGCTTCGCACCGGTCACACCACGCCAGATATTACCGCCGCCAACAACAGCAGCAACTTCTACACCTAAATTAGAAATTTCAGCAATTTGATCTGCTAAGGAATTCAAAGTATTGCTTTCTAAACCAAATGCTTGTTCACCAGCAAGTGCTTCACCACTGAGTTTAATAATGACACGTTTAAATTTAGCTTCCATCGTCATACCCCCAAGGTTTTTAATTGAAGACTGTCTTATTTATCACTTTGATTATTATAACAAATGAACGTCTCAAATGAAACTGCTCTTTTATAAAATGCCTATTTAGCACAATTCGACAGTCTTAAACTCATATTTTTCCCAAAAAAAATCCCAAGCCTGTTTCAAATAACAAGCCCAGGATTTTTTATATTTAATGTTTTAAGCGCAGGATAAATTATACCCCAGCTTGTGCTGCAACTTCTGCTGCGAAGTCGTCAACACGCTTTTCAAGACCTTCACCCATTTCGAAACGAGCGAAACGACGAATCTTGATGTTTTCACCGAATTGAGCGATAGCTTCTTTAACGAAGGTTTCAACAGTTTCGTCTTTTTCTGCACGAATGTACACTTGATCGAGCAAGCAAACTTCAGCATAGTACTTTTTGATACGGCCTTCAACCATCTTTTCAACGATGTGATCAGGCTTGCCTTCGTTCTTAGCTTGAGCGATCAATACTTCACGTTCGTGTTCGAGTTCTGCTGGATCAACTTCTTCACGGGTAACATATTTAGGGTTTGCTGCAGCGATGTGCATAGCAATTGCTTGTGCAAATTCCTTGAAACCATCGGTTTTAGCAACGAAGTCGGTTTCGCAGTTAACTTCTACGAGAACGCCAATCTTGCCACCCATGTGGATGTAAGAAGCGATAACACCTTCAGCAGCGATACGGCCACTCTTCTTAACGGAGTCAGCAATCCCTTTTTCACGAAGGTAGTCAGCTGCTTTATCCATATCCCCATCACATTCTTGAAGGGCACGCTTGCAGTCCATCATGCCAGCGCCAGTTTTTTCACGTAATTCTTTTACCAAAGAAGCGGTAATGTTTGCCACAATAATTCCTCCTAAACGCAGTGTGTTTACGAATGACTCATTTTAAAAAAGGTAACCTCATTTTTTCAACTCGGTTACCTTAAATGCACTTAATTATTCAGCGTCTGCAGCTACTTCTGCTTCAGCTTCTTCAAGATTAGCTACACCTTGCTTAGCTTCAACAACTGCATCAGCGATAACAGAAGTAAGGAGCTTCACAGCACGGATAGCATCATCGTTGCCTGGGATTACATAGTCGATTTCGTCTGGATCACAGTTGGTGTCAACGATACCTACTACAGGGATACCAAGCTTGCGTGCTTCGTGAACAGCAATCTTTTCTTTCTTAGGGTCTACTACAAAGATAGCACCTGGAAGCTCTGGCATGTTTTTGATACCGCCGAGGAAACGTTCCAATTTATCTTTTTCGCCAAGAAGAAGTGCTTTTTCTTTCTTGGTGAGCAATTCGAGAGTACCGTTTTCTTCCATCTTTTCGAGTTCGAAGAGACGCTTGATACGGGTTTCGATGGTCTTATAGTTGGTGAGCATACCACCCAACCATCTTTCGTTAACGAAGTATTCACCTGCGCGAATAGCTTCTTCTTTGATGGATTCTTGTGCTTGCTTCTTGGTACCAACGAAAAGTACAGGCTTACCTTCAGCAACAACTTCCTTCACGAAATCATAAGCTTCATTGATAAGTTTAACGGTTTTAGACAAATCAATGATGTAAATTTGATTTCTTTCTGCAAAAATGTACGGCGCCATTTTAGGATTCCAGCGACGTGTTTGATGACCAAAATGTACCCCAGCTTCTAAGAGTTGTTTCATAGATACTACTGACATTTTGGCACCTCCTCTCATTATTTGGATTTTTTCTTCCGACTCTCCTTTTACGCGTCCCTCTCACCCATGTGAGCTCCAGAGCACGGAACGGAGAACCGTGTTTTTTACAACGTTAAAAGTATATCATTTTTGCTTATACAGTGCAAGCATTTTTCACTGTTTTCAAGAAAAAATATCCACCGCCTATTTGCGGTGGATATATGATTATTTTTTTGCATTTTCGATAGCAGCAGACACTTCATCTAATTCATTTTCAACACGAAGTAATGCATCTTCAAGTTCTTCTAAGCTTGCTTTGTCATATTCTGCATGAGATTCTTCCGTTTGAAAATTTTCTGCCAGCGCATCCGCATCAGCTCGCGCATGAAGTTTACAGCAGCACCCGTTGTTTTTTACATATTTTACAATCTTGGTAACAACCACACCTAAAACAGTCCCAATTACAAAACCAATCGCAGCTTTTTTTACCATTGTTTTCTTTGCTGGCGGTACGGTTTGTTGCGCTTCTTTTACCAAACGACGTACACGGTTTTGTTTTTTCTTGTTTTTAGCAACCAAACGACCAACTTTTCTTTTCTTTTTGTCCAATTGCTTTTGTAAGCGACTCAACTTTGACAAACGTTTTTCAATTTTCTTTAACTGGTTCATGATTTCGCACTCCTTTATACCTGATAAAAAGCAATACCAAATGCACCTAAGCCAACATGGGTGGTAGTCACACACCCAATTTCATAATCCATCAACTGCTCATGATCGAATTCACCGTATTTTTCAAGCTTTTGCTTGAGATTTTCTTTTACAACCTCTAAGTAAGCTTCGTTATTGTAACCCCAGGCAAAATAGATTTTCTTGCTTGGATCAATCATTTCAATAAATTCATCCGTCAAGCGGTCAATGGCTTTTTGTAATTTTTTCCCGCGCACCTTATCATGCACACCGATAAGTCCGTCTTCTACAATAAAAATCGGCTTGATATTTAACACTGAACCGACCATGTAGCTTGCTTTCCCGATACGGCCACCCTTTTGCAAATTATCCAATGAATCGAGCAAAAACAAAATTTTAGACGCCTTTGTCATTTTATCAATGTGTTCCAAAATTTCTTCCCACGCCATTTCAGGATGGTCTTCAATCAATTGGGCAATACCGGCAACCAAAATGCCCAGCCCGACAGTTACCGTGCGACTGTCAATCACTTCAATATCAATTTCTTCCTCCATCATTTCTGCTGCCATTTTTGCGCCTTGATAGGTACCGCTCATCTCTGACGAAAAATGAATAGAGAGGATTTTGTCTGCGCCTTCTGCTATGCAAGCACGATAAGTATCGATAAATTGCGCCGGAGCAGGTTGTGAAGTCGTTGGTAATGTTTTTGCCCCACCAATATATTCGAAAAACTCCTGATTAGTAATATCTACACGATCCAAATATGATTTTCCACCAAAATGTACTGAAAGTGGAACAACCTTAATATTATACTTTTCAACCAATGTTTGTGGAACGTCTGCAACACTGTCCGTTACAATTGCTATTTTCATTAATCGCGTGCCCCCTTATTCGGCAGACACGATATAATGATACACACTTTGTCCACCATCATATAATTCAAATTCAATGTCGTCATATTTATCTTCTAAGGTCTCAAGCATCGCTTCTGCATCATCAGCATCAACATCTTCGCCATAATGCAAAGAAATGAGTTCCGCATCGTTTTCAATAGCTGCATCAACCATAGCAAACATGGCCTCTTCTAGGGTTTTACTGGAAGCAACGATTTTACCATCCATAATGCTCATAAATTCATTTTCATGAATTTCCACATCATCGATAGTCGTATCGCGTACTGCTTGAGTAATTTCACCGCTTTGCACTGCTTGCAAGCTTTCGGTCATGTTTTCGATATTTTCTTCAACATCAACATCAGGCATGTAACCCATCAGTGCGGAAATACCCTGTGGGAAAGTTTTAGACGGTACAACATGAACATTGCCCGCTTCCACCATACCGGCAGCTTGCTGTGCCGTCATGATTATATTTTTATTGTTCGGCAAAATATAAATATTTTCCGCATTGATATGATTAATCACATCCAAGAAATCTTGGGTGCTTGGATTCATGGTTTGACCGCCACTTATAATGTGAGTTGCGCCTAAGCCACTAAAAATATCGGATAACCCCGCACCGTTACAAACAACGATGATGGCATCTTTATAGTTAATATTTTCTTCGACTTTTTTCCCTTTATTTTGAAGCTCTCTATTTTGAGAGCGCATGTTGTTAATCTTGATATCGTCCAACTCGCCCAAAGAAGACCCAGCCTCAATAACACGTGCTAAACGGTCGGTATGAATATGAACCTTAATGGTACTCCCGGCACCGACAACCAGCATACAGTCGCCAAGTTCATTGAGCATCCCCTTTAGTACTTCTATATCTTCTTCAACGTCCGCTTTTTGAGTACGCACCAAAAATTCAGTACAATACGGATAAACAATTTCTTCACTGGTTGCAAAAACGTGATCAAATTGCTCGTTTAAATCATCGCTTTGGTCTTGAGTCTCTTCTCTCTTTTCAATTTGTTTGCCTTCGAGAGAAGCGAGCATCCCTTCTACTACATACAAATATCCGGCACCACCTGCATCCACAACACCTGCTTGTTTTAATACAGGCAGTAAATCCGGTGTTCTTTCCAAGCTCTTATGTCCGGCTTCAATATAGATTCGCAAACACTCAAGAACGTCCATACCTTTTTTGTAGTTAGAAGTTAATGCTTCAGCCGCTTCACGTACAACAGTCAAAATGGTCCCTTCCATCGGATTGCTTACCGCTTTGTAGGCAGATTGAACCCCTGCATTAAATGCACCCACCAAAACAGGTGCATCAATCACGTCATGGTTTGCCAATCCTTTGGAAATCCCTGTTAAAATTTGTGAAAAAATAACCCCGGAGTTCCCACGTGCCCCCATCACAGCACCGAAAGCAGCTTGTTTGGAATATTCTTCAACACTTTCAACTTCCGCTTGGCGAATAAACTTCGCCGCAGATTGCATGGTCATTGCCATGTTTGTCCCGGTATCGCCATCCGGCACCGGAAAAACGTTAAGTTGGTTAACACTTTCTTTATGTAAATCTAAATTATCTGCACCGACGAGAATCATATTTAAAAATTGTTCCGCGGTAATTGTTTCAATTATCAATTCTCCCGACATCATGGGCCTCCTACAGTGAAATACTGAGATCATTTGACCATTTAAAAATAATCACATTCACTTTTAAGATTAACTAATTTGGGCCGGAATTGCAATACGAACTCCCCTCAAAAATACTCATTATTAAAAAACTGCTTCTTTTCCTTAAAGAGCGCTCGCATTTTCATCGTTTTCCCGTCAACCCCATATTCATCCCATCCAATTTTATCAAATACAAGTTGAGTTAATGTAGCACGTGAAAAACTTGGTATATCCTTACTAACAACCGCTATTCGCTCGATTTGTTGCGAATGCGCATACCAACGATAATTGCCATGTTCTTTCACATTGAAATCGATGGTTTCATCAGGAAGACTTGTGGCGAACGCACCAATAATTCTTGGATCGATAATCAATTGCATCATAAACGGTTCAATGACCACACCTTGTTTATCTTTTTTTCTACTATATACCACAGGTTCATTAAGTGCTGCCGACCAACGCACCGCTTTAGCTTGTGAACGGTGACTTGCTATAAAATAATAGATTGCCTGACGAGCCCTTTGATTCACGCTTTGCACTTCTCTTATCATTAGTCCGTTGCCATCAAGAATATAAACAATGTAGCCTTCGGCTTCGTTTGTTTCATTATAGATAACTTTGCAATGTCCGTTTTCTAATCTAGCATCATCTAAAAGCGCCGACCAACGACGTTCATTGCCGCGCATCACGTAACCGTCGTATTTTTCCATTGCCCGGCTATAAATATCTTCCAAGATTGGCAGAAAATCGCCATAATCATTTAAATCAACAGTTTGCCAATGGTACGCTTTCGAAGCATCACGATAGGCGGTTCTGTAAAATTCTTCAATTGGAAGTGTCATTTTGGCATGATAATCAGCATATACGAACCCATATGGCTCATAAAAATCTGCTTCAAACGGCATCAAGTGCACCAAAGCATATCCCTTTTGCGGTGCAAAGCGTTCAATCGCACTTTCCATCAACATCCGCGTTAATCCCTGTCCACGATATTCCGGCAAGCAATCTACACCAACAATATAGCCAGCTTGCACCTGTTTATTGCCGACAACTGTTGGCAAGTCAATTACCTGCAAGCTGGCAACTACCGTATCATCAACTGTGACAACAAGGCATTCTTCTGTGCGATAATAATTTCTAAAATACCAATTTTGGAAAATATCGCCATCATTAAAACAATATGCCCATAAGTTGATGATTGCCGGCAAATCTTCCTTAGTGGCCAATCGCATTAGTGGCTGGTTCATTTTTAAACACGCCCTTATATTTTTTCAACATATATTCCGGATAATATGATCTTTTCGCTGCACGCAATCCTTCTAAACCCATGTCTTCTTCACGATTCACATATTTGGCATCTTGCCAATAATAATTTTGGAATTCTTGGTTAATCAATGGATATAATCCTCGATACTCCGAAAACGCTTTTTCTACATGTACCACAACAGTATCCTTGTTAACCATCTCACCAAAAGTCAAAGCAACAATACGACCATCTACGCTTATCATTAGCCCCTTGTAATCAAGCTCTGCAAATTGAGCAAGTGCATCACAAATAGCCTGACGTTCACATAGCAAACTATCATCAACACCTGTCTCGCAATTTCTTTGTCCACACCAATGTTCAACGAAATCCCAAGCAAGATTGATATTATCAGCTGTCAACGGTACCAATTCGTATTCCGGATGCGCTGCTTTAAACGCATTGATGTGATTTCTTTTCTTACTTAATTTGCGGCCCTTTAGTGTACGCATTTTCTCAGCATCATAAATGTAATCTTCGATGTCAAATTCCTCTTCAAATTTAAATTGATCCGGGAAAAGCCGTTCCAAACGTTCTTTGTCCTTTTCAGTCACCGCACGAATTACAAGTTGCTTGTTTCTATCGCGATAATCAGCCGCCACATGTTCAATGGCGGCTCGAAAATTATCATCGTTTTCTTCCGATCCATAAGGTGGTAAAATCCAACTCTCTTCAAAGGCGTTTGGCTCAACTATCAGATGATTATCCGTCACCGCCCAGCGAACCGCATAGCAACGACGCCACATATACAGATTGGTGAATGTGCATTCGGAATTTTGATTTTGACAAGCATAGAAAAAACGATTCAAAATATCCTTATCAGACAGTTCAATTGCTTTAAAACCTAGCATCAGCCTTACTCCTTTTCTATATTAACAAACTTCAAATTCATACTACCCAACCATGTCATGATTTATTATAACACAGATAGCAAAAAACGCACTCTTTTCAGAGCGCGTTTTTCTCTCTGGGCGATACCGGACTCGAACCAGCGACCCCCTGCATGTCAAGCAGATACTCTAACCAACTGAGCTAACCGCCCCTAAAGTATAAATTATGATACCATAATTTGAACGAATGTCAAGGATTTTTAGGTGGTCGTCAGTCCGTTTAATACTTGTAATATTCTGATAGTTTTGTTATTCTTATATATGTAAACAACACCAAATGATTTTCTCTATTTGGATGATATAAAAATCCAACATATGAACGGAGGTCTGTATCATGTCAGATATTACGAAGCATGCCCTCGAAGCTAGTCTCAAACATATGCTTTTAAAAAAACCGCTAAACAAGATTACCATCAGCGATATCGCCGAAGATTGTGGCATTAGTCGGATGACCTTCTACTACCATTTCAAGGATATCTATGATTTGATTGAGTGGACTTGTACCGAAGAAGCTTCCAAGGCACTTGCCGGCAAAAAAACCTACAATACCTGGCAAGAGGGACTTATTAATATTTTCAATGCAGTCCTAGAAAATAAACCCATTGTTTTGAACGTCTACCATTCTGTGAGTCGCGAACAATTGGAACGATACCTTTACGCTGTCACCTATGAACTGCTCATCAATGTTATCGAAGAACAATCTGCTAATATGTCTGTGCGCCAAGATGATAAAGAACGCATTGCTCATTTCTATAAATATGCCTTTGTCGGTGTCATGCTGGATTGGGTACGTCGTGATATGCGCGAGGATCCCCAAAAAATTGTCGATAGCATTGATTGCATCATGCACGAAAATATTTTGAATGCGTTGGAACGTTATCGTAACGACAAAAACTAGGCAAATAAACCCTTTTGTTTATAACTCTATCATAACCCCTCGTTTGATAAAAAGTTAATCAAGCGAGGGGTTATGTCTATGGTGGATTCTAGCCTGTTTGCTTACAATAATCACAACAACAAACGAGGAGGGTTTCTCATGTATTATTCCAGTGGTAATTACGAAGCTTTTGCCCGTCCTGAAAAACCTGTGGGCGTTGACAACAAATCCGCATATATCATCGGCACCGGTTTGGCCGCGCTATCTGCAGCTTGCTATTTGGTACGCGATAGTCAAATGAAAGGTGAACACATTCATATCTTTGAAAAAGACCCTATTCCGGGTGGTGCTTGCGATGGCTGGAAATACCCTGGTCTCGGCTATGTCATGCGTGGCGGTCGCGAAATGGATAATCATTTTGAAGTCATGTGGGATTTGTTCCGCTCCATTCCTTCTATTGAAACAGAAGGCGTGAGTGTATTGGACGAATATTATTGGCTCAACAAAAAAGACCCTAACTTTTCACTCTGCCGTGTCACGGAAAATCAAGGGCAGGATGCACACACTGATGGAAAATTCAACGTTTCCGATGCCGGTGCTATGCAAATTATGACCTTGTTTCTCACGCCAGATGAAGCACTCTACAACAAGCGTATTCAAGATATTTTTGACGATGAAGTGTTTGAAAGCAACTTCTGGCTCTATTGGCGCACAATGTTTGCTTTTGAAAACTGGCATAGTGCCTTAGAAGTAAAACGTTATCTCAAACGTTACATTCACCATATCGGCGGATTGCCAAATCTTGATGCCTTGCGTTTTACCAAATACAACCAATACGAATCAATGATTTTACCAATGATTAAATATTTGGAAGATCATAACGTACAATTTCATTACAATACCAAGGTCGTTAATGTCCTTTTTGATATTACAGACACACGCAAAGTTGCTAAACGCATCGACCTATTAGTAAATGATAACGAAGAAGAAATTGCGCTGACCGAAAACGATCTTGTCTTTATCAGCAACGGTGGTTGTGTGGAAAATTCTACCTACGGTTCTCAAACTGAGCCTGCGCCTTACAATACAGAAATCACTTCCGGCGGTGGCTGGGATATGTGGCGACGCATCGCAGCTCAAGACGCCTCCTTTGGGCATCCCGATAAATTCTGCTATGACCCTGAACAAACCAACTGGATGAGTGCCACCGTGACCACCTTAGACCACCGCATCGTGCCTTACATCATTAAAATTTGTAAGCGCGATCCGTTCTCCGGCGGCGTTGTTACCGGTGGTATTGTTACAGCTAAGGATTCCAACTGGTTGCTTAGCTGGACATTTAACCGTCAACCGCAATTCCGCAATCAACCTAAAAACCAACTGGTTGGTTGGATTTACGGCCTCTTTACTGACAAACCGGGCAACTATATTGAAAAGCCAATGCGCGATTGCACAGGCGAAGAAATATGCATGGAATGGCTCTATCACCTCGGTGTCCCTGAAAAGGATATTCCGGATTTAGCGAAAAACAGTGCCAACACCATCCCATGTATGATGCCTTACATCACCGCCTTCTTTATGCCGCGCGAAGCCGGAGATCGTCCTGACGTCGTCCCTAAAGGCGCTGTGAATTTCGCCTTTATTGGCCAATTCGCCGAAACACCACGTGACACTATTTTCACCACAGAATACTCTATGCGTACCGGTATGGAAGCTGTCTACCGCTTACTTGATGTTGATCGCGGTGTTCCGGAGGTTTGGGGGAGCACTTACGACATCCGTGATTTACTCGATGCAACAATTAAGCTTCGCGATGGAAGACCTCTTACTGAGCTCAAGCTTAGTTTAACCGAAAAAATTGCCAGCAAAATTGCATTAGAGCATCTCGATAACACCGACATTGCAAAACTCCTTAAGCTCTATCACGTCATCTAAAGCTGACGCTTTGCTCATCATACTAACAACTAAAATAGACGTAGCACTATGAACTAAGCCCCAATTGTTAGACCTAAAAATCTAACGATTGGGGTCACTACAACTATGCTGCGTCTATTTTTGTTATTGCTTGCAATAGTCCTTTTATTGACAATTACAACAAGCTTCGATAAGATAATATAGATATGAGGTGAGCCTATGGATTTACAAATGATTGATGAAGCTGTTACCGAGGCGCAAAAAGCCTTGGCACATGACGATGTGCCCATTGGTGCTGTAGTAACCTATAACGGCAATATCATCGGTCGTGGGCACAATACCCGTGAACGTGATAACGACCCTGTCGGTCATGCGGAAATCAATGCAATGCGTGATGCCGCCCATCACCTTGGGCATTGGCAGCTTGATGATTGTGTACTTTATGTCACCCATGAGCCTTGTCCAATGTGCGCCGGCGCTATGCTCCTCTCTCATATTTCTACCGTGGTTTTCGGTGCTTCTGAACCAACCTACGGTGTTTGCGGCAGCCAAATGAATTTGGTACAATTTCCCGGTTTTCCCAACAACCTCCGCATTCGCGGTCCAATTGACCAAACACGTTGTGCTTCCCTCACACGCGATTTCTTTCAACATTTGCGAGAAACACGCTAATTAATCTATATGGAGATGTACCCAAGTGGCTGAAGGGTCCGCACTCGAAATGCGGTAGGCGTTTCACGACGCGCGAGGGTTCAAATCCCTCCATCTCCGTTTTGCCCTGCAGTTTGCAGGGCCTTTTTGTTTTTTTCACTCCTCACAGCTTTTGGCATCCTTGTTCTATTTTTGGACGACCTTCGTTTTTTGTCCATATAAAGAACACCCTATCACACGCTATACTACATACGAGAACGATTGATAAAGGTGATGTTACCAATGAAAACTGCCACTATGAATAGATTATTAATAAAAGCTACCGTGCATCGCACCCTCGAACGGTTGACTGAAGCGCCGGAACGTGAAATTCGAAATTTAATTGATATGGGCATGGCCTTTTCCAACGGCCGTTTTCAAAAGCAAATTTTCGCTACTGCGCAAACAATGTTGCAAAATCCAGATAGTGCCTACTACACATTGGTTGATCAAGCAGCAAATCACATTGACCACAAACGCTTACTCACCTTTGGCATGAACGTTGGCTACGAGAGCTGTACCAAGGGTGCTGCTACCATTCGTACCATCGAAGCAAAAGAAGGCTTTAATATTCCTTGGGCTATTACATTATCATTAGATGCTGCTGTCACCAATGCGCATCCTGAATATTATGAAAGACTTCTTAATCAATGTACCAACCTCGGTATATATACCATTTTGCTTCATGTAAACGACAGCCTCTCTACAATCCTACCACTTATAAAAAAATATCCTCGCATTGCTTTCGTGCTGTTCTTGAAAGGGAAAACGCTTTCCCCTAATCACCTTCAAGCGCTTAAAGCCCTTCATAATGTCATGATTTTCATTGCCGATGATGGCGACGTATCCAAAGCCTGCGAAAAGCTTTATACCGAGCGTATGCTTTATGGTATCTATCGCCTATATAATGAAGCAAACTATCAGCTTGTTATTCAAGAGTCATGGTTGGACACACTTCTTCAATATCACCCCGCCCTTGTCATTACAGTTAGTGACGATGGATGTCCCGTTCACATTTCAAACGCCGTTTATCAATTCATATGTCAAAAGCGCGATGGTCAACACTATCCATTTATATTGATGGATTTACAACATGATTTACAACTCATCGATCAAATCATTTCCGATGACCTATGTCTGATATGCTTTGATAAAGACGGCACACTTCACACCCTAAACGGTCGCTCAGAAAACCCTATGCACAATTTTTTCAAGCACCCACTCAAAGACATTCTAAAGGACGCTCTAAAAAAATAATCTCCTAAAACCAAAAAGACACAATAAGCAGAGAAACTTATTGTGTCTTCCTTTTTATGCGTTAACATTAAAATCGCTAACAATTTTTTGCGATACACCCAACAAGCAACGCTGGAGCCAGATTGAAAAATCTTTTGCGGGCATACAATCTTTTTCCGACAGCCATCGTTTAATCGCACAAACAAAAGCATCGGTATAGAAGTTAACATAAAACTCAACTTCCGACGGTTCTGTTGATATCTCTGCCAATTCTTCTGTCAAAATTGACATTGAAATCGCATGAAAATAGTCTGAGAAGGAATTTTGACCATCTACTTTAAATGTTTTGCGATAAAAATCGCGATTTTCATAGAAATACCCACACAACTCATCCAAAAGGCCCCATCCGGACTCATATTCCTTATGACGCACCACTGAAAGAAATTCTGTATTATATATCCAGTTCACCAAATCATATTTATCTTTGAAGTGATAGTAGAAGCTCTTGCGATTCATCTCACATTTTGCACAAATATCGCTTACGCTAATGCGCGCAAATGGCTTTTCATTCATTAGTTCCTTAAGCGCAGACGCCAAAGCACGTTTTGTAATATTCGAATCAGCCATTCCGTTAACCTCCCTGAACGGTTAGATAATTAATCTTACCACACAAAAAGCATCTTTCACAACATGGAACACAAATCTACATAATACCACCATAATTAAATATGAAAAAATGGTTGCTTCAACATTCTTAAGTTGGAGCAACCATTTTATTTTAATACAATTAACCTTGAATATAACGAGAAAGAAACTGTTTAGTACGTTCTTCTTGTGGATTGTTGATAACTTGCTTGGCTTCCCCTTGTTCTACAACCACGCCGCCATCCATAAAAATGATATGGTCTGCTACATCACGCGCAAATGCCATTTCGTGAGTAACAATAATCATGGTCGTTTTCTTGTCTGCAAGGCCACGGATAACCTTTAATACTTCACCGGTAAGCTCAGGGTCAAGTGCAGAGGTTGGTTCGTCAAAGCAGAGGATATCCGGTTCGAGTGCAAGTGCTCTGGCAATCGCCACACGCTGTTGTTGCCCACCGGATAATTGGTGAGGATAGTGATTCATACGATCAGAAAGGCCCATTTGAGCCAAAAGTGCTTTTCCGTGCTCTTCAATATCGGCAAAAATTTGTTTTTTGTTTTGCTTGTAATCAGGGCGTTCTTTTGCCAAAAGCTGTTCACTCAGCATGACATTTTCAAGTGCTGTATATTGTGGAAACAAATTAAACGATTGGAAAACCATGCCAAAATGCAAACGTTTCTTGCGCAAATCCTTTTCGTGCTCCTTTGCAGATTGACTCGCATCAAATAAAGTTTCACCGCGTACAGAAATGGTTCCCTGATCCGGAGTTTCCAAGAAGTTCAAGCAACGCAAGAGGGTCGTTTTCCCAGAGCCGGAAGAACCAATGACAGCAAGCGTGCTCCCTTCTTCCAAAGAGAAGCTTACGTCTTTTAACACCTTGGTGGCACCGAAATGCTTTTCGATATTATTTACTTCTAAAATCGCCATTGATGCTCTCCTTCTTATCTAAAGTATGACAATCTACGTTCAATGTAGTTGAACAAGAGGGTTAAAATCCCAACAAACACCAAGTAGAAAACCGCCGTGTAGAACAATGGCCAGATAATCCCGGCAGCTTTGATATAGGCATACCCAGCGTGGGTTAATTCTACGACACCGATAACACGTGCCAAAGAGGTATCCTTGACAAGGGTAATAATTTCATTGGACATTGGTGGTACAACGCGCTTAATCATTTGCAAAAGTGTAATCTTAAAGAAGATTTGGCTTTTGGTCATCCCAAGCACTTCCCCGGCTTCTTGTTGCCCTACCGGTACCCCTTCAATACCACCTCGGAAAATAACAGAGAAATAGCAGGCATAGTTTAAGCTAAACGCTACGATAGTAGCAAGCATGCGTCCTTCTTCGCCACCACCCCAGATGTTCGTGTGAAAAACCAACCCCGGAATAAAGAATACAACGAATAATTGCAGCATAAGCGGCGTCCCACGGAACACCCAAACAATGAAGTTAATCAAGTATTTCAGTGGCTTGATACGACTCATCGAACCAAAACTCAAGAGCAACCCCAATGGAATTGCAAAAATCAACGTGAAAGCAAAAATTTTGAATGTGTCCCCCAGTGCAATTAAAAGCGCCTGATTGACCGACCAAAACATATCCGGCATAACATAACTCCTTTAATAATTTATTATATCAGCATGGTTTCCCACTAAAGTCTTAAAATACCATAAAACAACCTTCGTGTCTACCGAAACAAAGCAGAGGACGAATATCGTCCTCTGCTATCGTTGTCTAAATATCAGATTCTAAACTATGTAATTATTTCCCAGCGGTTACAACTACCTGTGCATTGTTGCAATAAGCATTGGTGCAATTCAATGCATTGAGAACAGAATCATTCAAGGTCATACCGTTCCAAGCAACGTCAATGCTCTTGGATTGAAGTTCCATCACCTTGGCATCCCATTCGATAACAGCGAATTCAATATCAACGCCGAGCTTTTTAGCAACTAAGCGAGCCATGTCTGCATCAAAGCCAATCCATTCGCCGTTTTCATCCTTATAGTCCATTGGTGCGAATTCGGTAATACCAACAACCAATTTGCCTTTGTCCTTAATATATTGAACATCGCTGTCTTTTTCGGATTGTTCGAACTTGCTTTCAGGCTGTGCGACCAAGGATTCTTGCACGCCGTATTTCTTAGCAGTTTCGAGCAAGGTACCATCTTGATCAGCTTCATAAAGCACTTGGTTGATAAAGCTGGTAAGGTCGGAATCCTTACGGCAGCCAGCGCCATACTTTTCTTCAGTGAGCTTGTCACCGATAACCATATCAGGATAGCTGGTGCCTTCACCAACCATGGAACCCGCCATTAAGAGGTCAATAATTGCTGCATCGGAGGTACCAGCAGCAACCTCCATCAACGCATCTGCTTGTGCAGTTACAGGAATGTAGTCAAAACCCTTTTCTTTTGCTACGTCTTCACCGGCAGAGCCTTGTTCAACTGCATAAACAATGCCATCGCCCTTTGCAGCTGGTGCAGAGCTTGCTTGGGAAGCATCATCACTACCGCCACCACCGCAACCGGTCAACATCATACTAACAAGCAAACCGGCAGTTAATAATTTCGCAATCTTTTTTTTCATGGTATTTTCTCCTCCGATGTATAATCTTGTTTAACTGTTTAATAGTTTATCATGGTAAAGTAAAAAAGTAAAGAGGTCAACCACAGTTTTTCGCTTTAACTCATAAAAGAATCTTAATCTGTCATTTAATCATCATGCTTCCAACATTTTGCTTACACAGCGCATCTACAAAACCGATTATCAATCCGTTTCATACAAAAAGCGCGCCGCTTGCCTCTCTCCTTTGAGTCGGCAAGCGGTGCGCTTTGAAATTTACATTTCCAACTGATTGATGGCAGTATATCTGATTGCGCCCGGAAGTGTCAATAAATGCTCGTATAATCTCGCTGCTAACATGTAACAACTACCGGCATCAGCGATTGTCTTACTATCGGCAAATTTTTTACCGAGGGTATTATCCAGCACATCACGTTCTTGGAAAAACGCTACCGCACTGTCAAAGTCTGTTGGCGCTTCCACCCCCTCCAGTTCAGCAACCTTTGTGGAAAGTGCCATCAATAAATCTGCATTGTCTGGTGCTTCACCCACAACTACGCGTGTTTCAAGTGGTAAGCCGGATTTTTTTATGGCAAGATTGACCAGATTACAAAAACGCGGCCCCGTTACCGCATCATCCAAACGATAATCATTGTTGTAACCACCATCGGCATAACCCATACTGCGAATCACCTTAAGACCACTATAGGCCCAATGACGCATTACCGGTTCTTCGGTTGCTTGATGGTCTAAAAGTGCCCCTTGCTTTTTAAGGGTCGTTTGCATCTTCTTGATGGCTTTTTCGTTATCACACAATTCACGTGGTGTCATTCCCTTATCCACACAAAGCTTTGCAGCGACACCAGAAGCCTGCCCACATGCCATCCCTGTCGGCACAATGCGTGCAGAACCGGCTGCCAGAGAAGTGAACCCTGCGGAACGCCCTACAATCATCAGTCCATCCACCTTTTTCGGCACCAAGCTTGCAAATGAAATTTCGTATTGATCGGGGAATCCAACCACTGTACCGAAACGCTGTGTTTTCGTTGCTTGTACATCAACCGGATAGTTGGTCACACAAATCGCATCCGGGTGGGCACGATTTTCTAAAACATCGTCAATGGTGAGCATCTTCTCACATTCAATATGACGTGTTTCACGTACATAAAGCTGTTCCGCGGTATTCACCAGTTCAGCCTGTTCAAAGCCTTCACAATGTGCACGCATATACTTGATAATCATCGGAAGCTCTGCCTCACCGCGTGCAATGCCTTCGGCACGACTTTCCGGATTCAATGCATCCACATCAAAGATAATCAATGCATTCAGTAGTACATCTCCATTATCTTGACGTGCAATATTGAAACCTCTTAAACGCATTGCTTCATCTGTTGGTTCATACGCAAAGCCTTCTTTGCTATAGCCCCATGCTAGATTGCCGTTTACATCCCCTTCGGCAGTGGTTTCACCTTCAGGAATTTTCGTCACATGCGCACTTACCTTGTCCCAATCTACACCGCGCAAACGGAACACCAAGGTTACACCCATTTCGCGGTCGCGCTCACCAATATCCTCACCGGCAAAGGTATACGGCACATCAGCTGCAGCACAGACAGTACCATCCGGCGTTGCATCAATTACTACCGGCGCATGATATTCCACAGATTTACCCTCTTCCTCAACCTGAACCCCGGTAATTGTTTGCCCATCCAACAGCGGCTTTCTAAAATGACTGTTCACACGCAAGGTAAGATTCTTTTCGTTGGCTACCATTTGATAAAATACATTCTTCGCTTTAATAATATCAAAGCCACTGCCACCTACCGCATCGCTAAATTCCTTGTAAATCCCACCGACAAGGACTTGCCCAGTGCGAGATTCCGGCACGTCAATGAAGTTAAGCTCCCCTAAGGTATAGAGTCCACCCAAAGCAGCATCCTGACAAACAAGCAAGGTCTTAAGCCCATTTCGTGCCGCACTAATTGCAGCGCTAATCCCTTCGGGACTGCCATCCACCACAATGCAATCGTAAGACGTTTCTACCTTCTCTGCATTGGTAATTTCTATTTCTTGGCTTCCTTCCGGTACCTCCGGCGCCGGCTGATTGCCACCACAACCGGTTAATACCAAGCTACACATCAACACCGCCGCCAATAGTGCGCGGGCTTTTAATTTCATAACACCTCTCCTTTATCAGCGCTCACATCCACCTCATCATCACAGATAGATGGCTGCAACTGTTCCGCCAGCTCTTCCAAACGACGCATACGGTGATTCATGCCGGATTTTCCCACCGGAGGGTCCAAGAGCTGACCCAATTCCTTGAGACTTTCTTCTGGATGATTTAAACGTACCTCTGCCGCTTGACGCAAAGACTCTGGTAATTGCTCCAACCCCATCTTTTCCGCAATCAAAGCAATGCTCTGAATTTGACGCTGTGCGGCATTGATTGATTTGTTCATATTAGCTGTTTCACAGTTTACCAAACGATTCACTTGGTTACGTACATTTTTTTGAATACGCGTGTTTTCTAGCGCCATCACCGCTTCGTAAGCCCCAATAAGCGCCAAAAAGTCACTAATTTGCTCACTTTCCTTGAGATAAACCACAATATTTTCCTTGCGGTAGCTCATACGCGGATAAATGTTGTAGTTTTCAATGAGTGCAATTAAATTCGTTGCATACTCTTCACTTTGTGTCACAATCTCCAAATGATAGCTTCGCTGTGGATCGGTCATTGAACCGCTACCAAGAAAAACGCCGCGCAAATACGCGCGGCGCAAAGTATCGCTCCCAATTAAATCGGTCGCAATCTCCGGCCGAAACAAAAGCCCATCTCTGTCTACCATGCCTAAGGTGTTAAGCAAAGTAGGCATACGATTTTGGCTCGGTACATTCACAACATAGAGCACATTTTTCTTGAGGCGATTCATACGTTGAATCGTTACCGTTGCTTCTACGTGAAAAAGCTCCTTGAGCCAAGATAACGCCAAACGAGCCACCGCCGCATTTTCGCTCGATAATTGCAAACTAATCGCACGTTTCGAACCAATCAAAATGGTGCCGTCCATACGAGTAAGTCCTGCGAGCAATGACACACGTTCCGCATCGTCGGTGTAGTCCAAGCGCAGCAGTTCATTCTTAATATCATTGGAAAAACTCATTTGGTGTCATCCTCCCAGATTTCGCGAAATTGCTTATAAAGCTGAAATTGCTTTAACATGCCATTTTTCAGACGAAAATCCTTGTCTGCATACAAGGTACGAAGCACGGCCTGCGCCAGCTTGTCTGAATCATGGCGATATGGATTCTTTTCATTAACCAAAGAGGTTTCAATTACTTTGGTATTCATCGTATCAAGCTTTTCATAGTCAACCTTTACACGGCTACTTGCTTGCAACAAAATATCTGCAAGCTCGATGGATGTTTCTGTTTTGCCGTCATCAACAAGCATGTAATCCACCATTTCAGAACAGCTATGATCATAGATTGCTTGCAAATGATCGGAAGCAGTATAGTCAGTTGTTTCACCCGGCTGCGTTGTTACATTGCAAACGTAAATGGTCTTGCAGTCACTCGCATTGATGGCATCGACCACTTGATGCACGCACAGGTTTGGCATTACAGATGTATACAAGCTCCCCGGTCCCAAAATGACCGCATCGGCTTCGTCAATTGCTTGCAATACTTCCGGTGATACTTCTGCATACGGTGGATCGATGGTTAGATGGGCAATCTGTGCTTCTGATGCACCAATATTGCACTCGCCGCACACAACGGTGCCATCTACAAGCTCTGCTTGCAATTCCAACGGTTCCATTGTAATTGGCAACACACGCCCACCGATATGTAAAATTTGGTTGGCGGTTGTCACAGCCTTTTGAAAACTACCGCTAATGCTAGTCAGTGCCAATAAAAGCAAATTCCCCAAGCTATGCCCTTTTAACCCCTCTCCGCGAGAGAAGCGATAATTAAAGAGCTGCTCCATAATATCTTCTTCGTCCGCAAGCGCCGCAATACAAGAGCGAATATCACCAACGGGGACTACATCAAATTCGCGGCGCAAACGGCCGCTACTGCCTCCGTCATCCCCAACAGATACCGCCGCAGTGATATTCGACGTATAATGCTTGAGCCCTCTTAATAGCACCGACAGCCCTGTTCCGCCACCAATCACCACTATTTTTGGTCCATTTGCAAGTATTTTGTTTCTGTAGTAATCATCCAATTGAGAATGGTTATTTGTGATTCTTCGATATTGCAATCTAAAATGATAAAGCGATAGGCCGGCAATTACCAATCCCACGACAGCACAAACCAGACCTTGCCCTACGGACAGGTCTGGTATGCTTCTCTGTAAGAAATTCACAAAGGATATGAGCATGGTTTTGGTATATTGATTATTGACCATCGACCAGAGCCCGATAATAATCAGAGCAATGGCAATGCCACACAATACCGCCCAGCGCTTTAATCCCAACCCCGGTGAATACCAGCGTCGAGTATTCGGCCTTAATTTCAATGGTTGATTCTCCCATACACTTAGTGATCGCGGTGCTTCAAGTTAACATTATAGCCGGCTTTGATAAGATTGTTGGCAAGCTCCACAGCTACCGATATACTACGGTGTTGACCACCGGTGCAACCAATGGCAATATTTACATCTAATCGTCCCGAGGCTGCATATTGCGGCAATACTTCTCGCATCAAGTTACAATAGCTTTCAAGAAAATGCTTTGCCGAATCACTGGCAAACACATAATCACGCACCGCTTGGTCACGCCCTGTCAAAGGTCGCAAGGCAGGGTCATAAAACGGATTATTCAAAAAACGCACGTCCATCACAATATCTGCATCAATCGGAATCCCATGCTTATAGCCAAAGGATTGAATATTTACAACCATTGCTTCCTTTTGAGATTCCCAAATTTTACACAAAGCATGCTTTAAATCATCCTTTGAAAACTCTGATGTATCCAAGGTAATGGTCGCAATATCACGCACGCCCTTCAATGCTTCACGCTCAATTTCAATCCCTGTGAGAATAGAGCCATCCTCACTCATTGGGTGAACGCGACGTGTTTCCTTAAATCGGTTCACGAGAACATCGGTGCTTGCTTCAAGATAGAGAATCGTATATTCGATGCCCATCTGGCGCAATACCGCCAATTGTTCATCAATAGCTTGAATAAACTGACCGCCACGCATATCAATGACAAGGCAAATCTTGTGAAGATTGCTTTCTGCTTGCACAACCAAATCCGCTAAGCGCGAAATCAATGGCGCCGGCAAATTGTCCACGCAGAAGTAGCCCATGTCTTCAAAATAATTGCACGCCAAAGACTTACCAGCCCCAGATAGGCCCGTGACAATAACAAATCTTTTTTCTTCACTTGGAAAAAACGTGCTCATATGCTACTCCATTCAGAGAATTAAATCAAACAACTATTACTCGATTTCGTTAGAAGCGGTCCAAATAATATAGCGACCACCCATTACAGCTTCACGTTCAATGGTAAGGGTCTTGCCTCCATCATTAATAAAGAAGAACCCTTCACCAACACGGTTTGCAGGTGTCCACCCATTGTAAGCGACCCAATCCATAAACAATTCTACAGATTGGTTATCGTTTTTGCACAAATATTGAATTTTGCTGCCGGTATTTTCAATGCGGGTGAACAAATCACCTTGAATCTTTTCTAATTTTACAATGGCATTAACCATATCACGGTTTTGATATACGCCAACACCTGCAGCAGCCGCCGCTGCACCAAAAATTAATTTACCCAATTTCATCATATATTCCTCCTTAATCCTTTTAAGGCTATTATTTTGTATAATATACCACAAAAAAGCAGGGTTGGGATACAAAAATATGACCATCCCCATACAAAAGTCCTATAATTGCGCACGCTGCACCCGTTTTTGTTCTTTGCTTGCACCCCTTCCTTAAAATTGCTATATTAAATTCAACGGACCTTGAAGGAGGAACATCATGAGCAATCCACATCCATCAGAACGCTATAGTTTTATTGAAGATAAAAATCCACGCGAGATTGTGCTTTTACGTGGAAGCGGCTGCAAGTGGCGTCGTTGCCGTTTTTGTAACTACCATCTCGATTTTTCCCTTGACCAATCCGCTAACGATGCTCTTAACTTGGCGGTGCTCTCTCACGTCCAAGGCAAAACCGGCGTGCTAGAGGTCATTAACTCGGGAAGCTTTTCTGATTTGAGCGACACGACCTTGTCCGCCATCATCGACACCATGAAGCAAAACAACATCCATCGCTTGCACGTAGAATGTCATTGGAATGACCGCGCCAATATCGCACCATTCCGCACACGCTTGGAAAAGGAAGGAATCACCTTGAAGGTCAAGGGCGGAATTGAAACCTTCAACGGGCATTTTCGCGAAACTGTTTTTGATAAAGGCATCCCCGAAGATACCATGCCGGAAGAAATGGCGCAGTATTTCAATGAATGCTGCCTTCTTTTTGGCGTTGACGGCGAAACGCTCGAGCAAATGCAGCAAGATATTCAAACCGGCCTCACTTATTTTGACCGCATTTGCATCAACATCATGATTGACAATGGCACATCGGTTAAGCGCAATGAAAACGTTGTAAATTTATTCATCACAGACATTCTTCCGAATATTAAAAACAATGCCCGTATTGACATTCTTCTTAACAATACAGATTTCGGCGTAGGATAATTGTTACCAATTTTATGCAGTTTAAGTGAAATTTACTATTTCATTTGAACTGCTTTTGCTATATAATTGGACGGATGTAAAAAATTCCATACTATGCATAATTTTAAAGTAAAGGAGCTCGATTCTTTTGACTAAAAAAGCGTATTTATGCCTTGAGGATGGCACCGTTTTACACGGAAAATCCTTCGGTGCGGAAGGCACGGTTGTGGCAGAACTGGTATTTACCACGGCGATGACCGGTTATCTCGAAACTCTCACCGACCCAAGCTACTATGGACAAATCGTACTCCAGACCTTTCCTTTAATTGGCAATTACGGCATCATTGATGAAGATTTTGAATCCGCCGCGCCGGCACTTCGTGGCTACATTGTAATGGACCCATGCGATCATCCATCAAACTTCCGTGGCACCTCCTCCTTGGATGCGTACCTCAAAGAAAACAATGTGGTTGGCCTTTATGGCATTGATACTCGTGCTCTTACCAAGCGTATTCGTGAACACGGTGTAATGAACGCAGTGCTCACCACTGACGCAAGCAAGGCAACCCCGGATGGACTCAAAGATTTCTTCATTAGTGATGCCGTTCCTTCTGTTACGACAAAATCAGTAAAAACCACCCCATCTACCACAAACGGCCCACGCGTGGTGCTTTGGGACTTTGGCGCAAAGGACAATATCGAACGCGAACTCTTGAAACGCGGTGCCACCGTTGTTCGCATGCCTGCATCCAGCACCCGTGAAGAAGTGCTTGCACAAAAGCCGGATGCCATCATGCTCTCTAACGGTCCCGGGGATCCGGCAGAAGCAAAAGACATCATCGCTGAACTCACCAAGCTCCAAGCTGACAAAATTCCAACCTTTGGGATTTGCTTGGGGCACCAGCTTTTGGCCCTTAGTCACGGATTTAACACCTTCAAGCTCAAGTACGGCCACCGCGGTGCCAACCAACCGGCACGCGATACTGTTACCGACCGCATCTTTATCACCAGCCAAAACCATGGCTATGCGGTGGACAGTGACAGCGTGGATGCAGAAGTTGCAACCATTCGCTTCGTAAACTCCAACGATGGCACCTGTGAAGGCATCGACTACGTGAACGAACCAACCTTCAGCGTGCAATTTCACCCTGAAGCCTGTGGCGGTCCAAAAGACACCGCCTATCTCTTTGACCGATTCTTTGAAATGATGGAGGTTTAATTATGCCCTTAAATCCAGCAATTAAAAAAGTACTTGTTATCGGTTCCGGCCCTATTGTTATCGGCCAAGCGGCTGAATTTGACTATGCCGGCACCCAAGCATGCCAAGCGCTCAAAGAAAATAATATCGACATTGTACTGATTAACTCCAACCCGGCGACCATCATGACCGATGAAGCCATGGCCAACCATGTTTACATCGAACCACTCACCTTGGAAACCATTAAGCGCATCATTAAAAAGGAACGTCCGGATGCCATTCTTTCCACCCTGGGTGGTCAAACAGGGCTCACCCTCTCTATGCAGCTCGCTCGAGAAGGCTTCCTTGCACGCCACAACGTCAAGCTTCTTGGTGCTAATCCGGAAACCATTGATAAAGCCGAAGATCGCCAAATGTTCAAAGACACCATGGCTGCCATTGATCAACCAACCATCGCCTCCAAAGTAGTAACCGATACCGTTTCTGCTATGCAATATGCCGAAGAAATCGGCTATCCGGTGATTGTTCGTCCTGCCTTTACCTTAGGTGGCAGCGGCGGTGGGATTTGTGAAACTCCGGAAGAGCTCAACCAAATCTCCCACAACGGGCTGCAAGCTTCTCCAATCCATCAAATTCTCGTTGAAAAATGCATCAGCGGTTGGAAAGAAATTGAATTTGAAGTCATTCGTGATGCCAAAGGTAATGCTATCACGGTCTGCTCCATGGAAAACTTTGACCCTGTTGGCGTTCACACCGGTGACTCCATTGTTATTGCGCCTGCAGTCACCCTTGCAGATAAAGAGTATCAAATGCTTCGTTCTGCAGCGCTCAAAATTGTAGATTCCTTAGGCGTTGAAGGGGGCTGCAACGTACAATTTGCTCTCCATCCGGAAAGCTTCGAGTATGCAGTCATCGAAGTAAACCCTCGTGTATCCCGCTCCTCCGCCCTTGCTTCCAAAGCCACCGGCTATCCAATCGCCAAAATTGCAACCAAAATTGCATTGGGCTACACTTTGGATGAAATTCCAAATGTTGTCACTGGCAAAACCTACGCTTCCTTTGAACCGGCTTTGGACTATGTTGCCGTCAAATTCCCAAAATGGCCGTTTGACAAGTTTATCTACGCAAAACGTGACCTTGGCACCCAAATGAAAGCCACCGGTGAAGTTATGGCCATTGCGGATACCTTTGAAATGGGTCTCATGAAAGCAGTTCGCGGTGCAGAAATCAAGCAAGACACCTTGCGCTACCACCACTTTACCGAGCTCAGCTTGGACGAACTCAAGCCGCTCATGGCAAACCCAAGCGACCTTCGCCTATTTGCCGTATATGAAGGACTCTATCGTGGCATGACCGTGGAAGACATCCACTGTCTCACCATGATTGATGAATGGTTCCTCTACAAGCTTTGCAAGCTCAGCAATTTTGAACATCGCTTGGTAGATAACCACACCGCCCTTAGCGAAGAAGAATACATCCATGGCAAAAAACTCGGCTTTACCGACAAGCTCATGGAAAAGTTAAACGGCAATACATGCCCAACCACCCTCGCACCAATCTACAAAATGGTTGATACCTGCGCCGGTGAATTTTCTGCAGCAACCCCTTACTTCTACTCTGTATTCAAAACACCGGAAGAAGGCGCAGAAAACGAAGCCCTTGAACCAATCGCAAAATCTAACAAAGAACGCGTTATCGTATTCGGTTCCGGTCCTATCCGTATCGGTCAAGGAATTGAATTTGACTACTCCAGCGTACACTCCGTATGGGCGCTCAAAGAGCTTGGCTACGAAGTAATCATTATCAACAACAACCCCGAAACCGTTTCCACCGACTTTGACACCGCAGACCGCCTTTACTTTGAACCGGTTACCTGGGACGATGTCAAACCGATCATCGACATTGAAAAACCAATCGGTGTTGTCGTTGCTTACGGTGGTCAAACCGCCATTAAGCTCACCGCTGACCTTGCAGCTTACGGCGTAAAGATTATCGGCACCTCCGCCGAAGGTATTGACGCTGCCGAAGACCGCGAACGCTTTGACGCGCTCCTCTCCGCCCTCAAAATCAAACGCCCGGCCGGCCATACCGTATTTACCGAAGAAGAAGCCCTGCGCGTAGCCAATGACATCGGCTATCCTGTGCTCATGCGACCAAGCTATGTATTGGGCGGGCAAAACATGATTATCGCCTTTGGTGATGATGACATTCAAGAATACATGAAAGTCATCATTGCAGCCAATGACGAAAACAACCCAATCCTCATTGATAAATATTTGAACGGCATCGAAATCGAAATTGACGCCATCACCGACGGCGAAGACATTCTCATCCCTGGGATTCTCGAACACATCGAACGCACCGGGATTCACTCCGGTGACTCCATCGCTGTCTACCCAGCGCCGCACATTTCCAAGCGCATGGAAGAAAAAATCATCAGCTACACCAAAGCCCTTTGCAAAGGCTTGGGCGCAGTTGGGCTCACCAATATCCAATACATTGTTCATGATGACAATCTCTACGTAATTGAAGTAAACCCTCGTGCCTCCCGTACCGTGCCATACATTAGCAAAGTTACCGGTGTACCAATGATTGACCTTGCTACACGTGTAAGCTTTGGCGAACGCCTTGCTGACCTCGGCTATGGCACCGGTCTCTACCCATCCAGCAAATACGTTGCTGTAAAAGTACCGGTATTCTCCTTTGAAAAGCTCGCCAACGTAGACACCCAGCTTGGGCCAGAAATGAAATCCACCGGGGAAGTATTGGGCATCGGCGAAACCGTACTCGAAGCCCTTTACAAAGGCCTTGTGGCCGCCGGCTACTCCCTCAAACGCGAAGGCGGTGTATTCATCTCTGTCCGCGACCAAGACAAAGCAGAAATCGCAGAAATTGCAAAGAAATTCTACTACCAAGGCTTTGAACTCTTTGCCACCAAAGGCACCGCCAAAGCCATTGAAGCTGCTGACCCAAACATCGACGTTGTAGAACTCAACAAAATTCACGAATGCGATGAATTTAACGCCATCGACCTTATCGAAAGCGGAAAGATTGACTACATCATCTCCACCTCCAAAAAAGGCCGCGATCCACAACGCGACTCCGTTATCTTCCGCCGCAAAGCAGTCACCCTCGGCATCCCAACCATGACCGCCATCGACACCGCCAACGCCCTCATCGATAGCATCAGCAGTAACTACAACCAGCATAACACCATCCTCGTGGACTTCAAAAACATGTAAAGCCATACAAGCAAAAAAGCGATTAGACCGAAATCTAATCGCTTTTTTTATATCATTTTTTGTATGCTGTTAAAAATACAAGGTTCTCAAGCTTTTCTCTCACTTTGCTCAGTTTATATTGGCTTTGTACTCTGTTGAAATTACAAGGTTCTCAAGCGGTTGTCTTACCTTCAAGGGCATCCACGTTGCTTTGTACTCTGTTGAAATTACAAGGTTCTCAAGCAATTGCAGCTTGACATATAGAAGTGTTCTTGCTTTGTACTCTGTTGAAATTACAAGGTTCTCAAGCTCATCGTTATAACCTCCTATCAATCTGGTGCTTTGTACTCTGTTGAAATTACAAGGTTCTCAAGCGACCGCTTCAAGGGTGTAATCTGGTAATGGCTTTGTACTCTGTTGAAATTACAAGGTTCTCAAGCCTTGACTACAATCACCTCAGATGGTGCACGCTTTGTACTCTGTTGAAATTACAAGGTTCTCAAGCCGCCGTCCCATGGCGGTAAGCTCTTAAAGGCTTTGTACTCTGTTGAAATTACAAGGTTCTCAAGCATCGACTATCTAGGTGCAGAGGATAGCGAAGCTTTGTACTCTGTTGAAATTACAAGGTTCTCAAGCATTAATAATTAGGAGGTTGTAGGTTATGAGGCTTTGTACTCTGTTGAAATTACAAGGTTCTCAAGCGAAAGAATTTGATACTTATAAGGTTGGAACGCTTTGTACTCTGTTGAAATTACAAGGTTCTCAAGCTGCTATAGCCGCTTTACGTTGTGCCGGATGCTTTGTACTCTGTTGAAATTACAAGGTTCTCAAGCGAATGGGAATCAATCCCAATTCCTGAAAAGGCTTTGTACTCTGTTGAAATTACAAGGTTCTCAAGCGGTACGTACCGCTTTCTTTGCAAAGCGACGGCTTTGTACTCTGTTGAAATTACAAGGTTCTCAAGCCAAAGCCGTCAAGCTTTGCAGTTCCTGCGGGCTTTGTACTCTGTTGAAATTACAAGGTTCTCAAGCTTGCCCACTTATCAAGTAAATTCACTGATGCTTTGTACTCTGTTGAAATTACAAGGTTCTCAAGCAGCGCGCCCATGTTCTTCAACGCCCCAACAGCTTTGTACTCTGTTGAAATTACAAGGTTCTCAAGCTAACACGTCAAGCACTTTTTTAATTTTTTTGCTTTGTACTCTGTTGAAATTACAAGGTTCTCAAGCAAGAACTCAACGAAATCACCCAATCTAATGGCTTTGTACTCTGTTGAAATTACAAGGTTCTCAAGCCGTGCTCTAGCAATCGCAATTCTGGCATAAGCTTTGTACTCTGTTGAAATTACAAGGTTCTCAAGCCTGTGGAATGAGATACCCACCGCGGTCATCGCTTTGTACTCTGTTGAAATTACAAGGTTCTCAAGCCACCGATACGATCAATATTTTGCAAGCTGGCTTTGTACTCTGTTGAAATTACAAGGTTCTCAAGCCAAGGAAGTAATCAACATTAGAAATAAAGTGCTTTGTACTCTGTTGAAATTACAAGGTTCTCAAGCGTGGTTCCTTCTTTGGCGCTTCCTTCTTTGGCTTTGTACTCTGTTGAAATTACAAGGTTCTCAAGCCTCAAATTGCTTTGAGGCTCTCACCGAACCGTGCCATGTTGGTGCATGGTGTATTTTCTACAAAACGATTTACCGGCTACAGGCGTTCTTTGCTATTGGTAATGACACAATAGTCTGCATCCACCACTGTATAAACGTCTGATTCTGCCAGTAAATCCAAGCGATTGCTTATGTAAACTATATATATTTTACAATAATTTGCCGTTTCCTGCAATGACACACGCTCTTCGCGTGTCAAATAATATTCACAGCCTACCAAAAAGACCACTTTGGTATGGCAAAGCTGTGCCAAAAGTTCAATATAGCCACTTAATCGTTCTGCCAAAGATTCTGCCATATAATCGACATGTACATTTAGCCACTTCCATAAGCCTTGCATGACCGCATCTTCATCGTAATCAACCGGATAAGGCACATCGCCCGTAACACGTGCCATAAATTGTGCCAGTTGGCCTTGCAGGGTTAAAAAGTCTGCATAATAGTGATCCTGCACAATGTTTTCCAATTCTTTATAAAGCGCTGTATTTATTTTTCGTGTATCAAGTTGCAAAGAAAACGGTTCCAAAATCATCACTGCATTTTTTGCTAATGAAAGAGATTTGGTGCCATCACTCAGGATAGCATCCCCTTCATCACCATCACACTGACAATACAAATGATGTACTATCTCTGCATAAGCCTTTGGATGCTCAATACATAAATGGTGTGCACAGTTTTCCTGCAAGGCCACGCAAATTTCATAGGTCGTATACAAAAGCTTCACAGTACCACCAACCTTTCATCGGTGTCTATAACTTCTGTTTTGGCTTCACCAACGATAAATTCCATCTTAGAATATTGTTTTTCTGTCACCTGAAGCACCTGAACCAAGCCCTCCGGTGGCTTGTGCTTGCGTATCTGTGCCACAATAGCATTGGCCGCAGATGAATTCTTGGCAATTTTGGTATAAATAGATTGTTGCATCATCACGAAACCGCTTTCTATTAAATATTTTCGAAACACACGATAATTACGACGTTGTTGCTCGGTATCCACCGGCAAATCAAACATTACAAAAAGTCTCATAAATCTATAGCTCATAATCGTAATACCGTATCAACGACGTATCATTGTCATCGATGGCATCAAACACACTCTTGCAATAAATAGCAATGGCATTGCTTACCAACTCCTCACGTGTTTTGACGTACACCGTTTGATTGAGAACATTCACCAGCTGCATTTTTTCTTCGAAATCAAAATACTCCGGTTGCATATTTAACACGACCCGATCCACCAGCGGACGAAACGGCTCCATTAAATCCGATGCCAGGTTAAATTGATTGAACACGCTCGTGTGGTTAACACCAAGCTGTGTAATATACCCATTGGCGACAACAGCTCGTGAAAAAGAAGACAACAAAATTGTATATCCATAATTAAGCGCTGCATTGATGGCACAATCCTTTTCGCGATAAAAATCCATCCCAAAGAGAGCATTGAAATACACCTTTGCCGCATGTCCTTCACGATTGCTTGCATCGGCAAAGGTGATTTCATCGATGTAGCCATAGAGCATTTTCGCTTCTGGCCGCCCCACCTCCGCCAACAACTTCGCTTGTTGGCGGATTTTTTCTTTTACAATTTCTGTCCATATTTCTTTTTTGATGTCATCTATCCAACGAATCTGTTTACGAACCTTGCGACTGCTATCATGGGCACCATAGTAAGGCATGAGCTCCGAGGAAGGTAATCGTTTCTCATCACAGAAAATAACCTTCACCTTATGCTTTACCAACTCACTTAGTAATGCTGCCGTAAGCGACACCGCCGTAGATTCGATGATAAGCAAATCTATATCCTTGATATGAATCTTTTTTACATCATCACGACGAATAACCAAGTATCCCATTTGATAAGACAATTTCGCATTACTACTGATAACAACTTCTCTCATAATTACACCGTCAGTAAGTCTGTTGTCTTGGACCAAAGACCTGTTAGTGATTGTTCGATTAAGAGTGCTTCTCTAGAGGTTGAAAGTTTCTTAGAAATCAATAACGTCCCTGCGTGAGCAACACCGCCAATATCTGTTAAATTTACATTTTGTTGAGACGTAGTAATCCATGCAAAAATCTGCATAATTATCCCGCACTGTTTTTCAATATTTAATTCAGAAAAGACATCAATACCTTCCTCTAATGTTTTCAGAATAGATGCTTTGCGCTTAATAAATACACCATGGCTGAATTTGTCGACCAACTTATTATATAAATCCATATTCTTCTCTCGTGTTAGCACAAATTCGCCTTCTTTTGTACATTCATCGTAACGTTGTTGAGCCACTGCTTTTTCTACTTTCTTTACATAGCCCATATCCTCTTTGCTCAAGTAAACCGACATGGCATCCAATAAATATACACTTGAACCTGTTGCTCCCCCCAGATAGTAATAATAACCATCTACTTTCAGATAAGAACGCTGACGAATCGGATACATTCGAACGCTTACATTCTCTACTTGTTTATTCTTATTTTCTCTTTGTAAAATCTCTTGCAGATACTGCAGTAATTTTTTATCGTCTTTCGAACAGTTACCAAGATAAATCGGTACCCCTTCTAAACTTCGGATAGTTTTGCCTTTTACAGTATACTCCACCAAAGCATAGGCTGTGTTTTTTATAGACGTCATCCCACCGTATTTTTTTACATCTGAAAGACGCTCATCACTAGATTTCACCGGTCTATAGCTTTCTGTTTTTGCAGTATCCTTGCTATAAATAGTTGCATCTGATAAAATCCCATGCGCCATGTAACTTCGGCGTGTTTGTAAAACAGTTCTGCGTGCCAATTGTTCTCTTACAATAGCTATTGTCCCTGGCGTTTTTTCTTCGTTATTCGGCGCTTGCCATACCAACTTGTTACCACGTTTTACATCACGGAAGAAAATTTTATCCATGTGGTAGCTTGCATTACCCTTCTTAACTTCATTCTTGATAAAACGAAGTGGATTGCTGGTAAATTTCGCATTATACACATTCCCGGCAACGATATTCAAATATGCATCGTGTGCATGATGTGTATCATTCACGCAACGCACTTTGACCAGATCAAAATCGTGGCGTAGCTTAGCGGCCACCCCTGCTTTAGTAAATACCACTTCCATGTCATCATCAGGAAAAGCCTGTTACAGAATTTTAGTAATAGCCTTCGTTCCTTGTCTGGTTTCCACTAATTGTCTGTTAATAAAGCCCGCTAACTCTTCCGGTGAAAAATCTTCTGAACGTATCAAGCGCGTAAACTTCGTCTTAGTAATCAGCCCCTTATCCAGCAATGATTTCCAAAATCCAAATTGCTTATTGCGAATCTCGGATTCTAAAGGATAATTATCACTCTTATGAGCATTTTTATCCTTCTTTACGAGAACAAGATTATTTTCTAAGCTATCATCCTTCACAAAATGACGGGGATGAATATGGTCAATATCATACATCGTATTACCAGACATCAACGAAGCCAAATCAATAGCTTCTCCACTGTACATACAACGTCCCATTTGCAAATAATACAGATATAATTTTTTAGCACGCAATTCTCCATCATCTACAGATGTCAATTCATCTTTCCACGCTTTATCATCTTTATAACACTCTAGCAAAAAGTCCTTGCGTGATTTTGTACGTTTTCCTTTATTCTTTGCCTTGGTTTGCGCATCGTCACGTGCCATTTCCACAAAAATCTTGCTTGGTGCGCTTCCTCTGACCTCTGTAATTTCTCTGATAATCTTTAGCGTTTGCCATACCATACGCTTAACAGAAGGGGATAAGTACATCCCATCCAAGTCATCAATAGTCCATTCTGCTAATGGTTTTTCTTTAGTTTGAACACGCTTCTCAAGCTCTTCCTTGTAGGTATATCTTTGTCCTAACAATTCCATGAGATTATCGTTGGTTTCCCATAGCGCTTGAATAACAGAACGATATACGCCGTCTTCTTTTGAAGCACCTTCCATTTCCAAAAAGGCTTTTGACAAATTTCCCCAGCCATTAAATTTCATGCCAAGCAATTGTTTGATTGCATGGTCATCCAAAATTTCACTGTAATGCTCTTCTATACGGGCACGGATAAAGCGCTTGTCATCACCATAAACAGTTGCCCAAAAGACAATTTGATCCATCATTTCTTGACTGCTGTCTTTACGTGCCTCTTCTTTTAATACTGTACGTAGCTTCCCAAAAGTTGAAAGTGACGCCTTAAAGTCACCGTCAATTCCACTGATAATCGGTTCACTGTCTTTTTCAACGATTCCTTCATCTTTTAGGTAATTAATCAGTGCTTTTTGAGTAATACGCTTTCCTTTACCAAACAATTCATTATAAATCTGCTGCTTTTGTAATACGGTTGGTTTTTCACCGTTAATACGCAGGTTATTGAGCTCATTGAGCACCATATATTTTTCATACATCAAAGATTGTTTTGGTAGCGTAAATTCAGCATCCAAATAGCTGCAATGGCGTACCATGCGTTTAATAAAATCTTCAGCAGCTTGATTAACGTCAATTTTTTGCTCAAAATTCCATGGCAAAATGCGACCTTTTTCTTCGCCGGGACGTCGATTGGCCCAAGCATTTTTACTATTCTGTTTTGACAATGGTCCTACGTAATACGGAATTTGGAATTCATACAATTGTGCTATTCGTTCTTTAACCGTTAATCCGGATTCATCAATTTCATTTAAAAATGGCAAATAGCCAGATGCATTTTCCAAAATCCTTTTTAATTCACGTAAATGCACTTGATTTGGAATAATGCCGTTGGCTGATGTCAGTTGTTTTGGAAGAAATGCTTCATTTTTGATTTTTTCACGAATTTCAATAACATCTTGATCTAATTGTGCTTCTTCCGGTAATGCATCAATCACTTTTTCTACTGCTTTACGGAAGCTTTCGCCATCTTTTCCAGCACCGGCATTGCGGCGTTCTTTGTGCTCTTTATAGTTTACACTCCCAACATAAGCACTATAATTATCCTTTCCCATTACGCGGAACATTTTCTTATAGGCTGCCTTATCATAGGTTCTAAGCACACGCTTTAACTGCTGTAAATCTTCTTTGTGTTTGTTATATTGTTTGACTCTTGCTACAGAAAGGTATTGTTCGCCACTTAAAATATTCGCCAATAATGCAATATCATGCACTTCTTTTACGGCTTCCAGCAACCTCATATTTTCATCGCCAACAAGCTCAGCAACTTCATTCATTTTTTCTTCATAATCGTTACTTCTAAATGAAAGTGCTAATTTCTTATTATCATCATCGATAAGTTCTTCTCCGTAAATGTTGCGCATTTTCCCGGTTAAACCACACATAAGCTTAACCAATTCTCGCGCTTCCGACGCTTTTTTTGAAAAACCAAAGAATTCGTTGGTATCTTGCTCAACAAACTTGCGTGATACACCTTTTTGACTCAAAACCTCTTCGAGTTTTTTTGCGTCAATTGGCATCGGAAGCGTAATCTCTAATGCTGCTGCTTCATCAACCAATGCAGCATACGCCTCTGCCATGCTCATGGTTTCGCCATCGCTTTCAAGGCTTTTATTTAGAAAATGTCCACGACGTTTAAACAAATTCAAGATTGCCAAATAAACCAATCGCACATCATGTTGTTCGGTTGATTCAATAAGTTCCTTGCACAAATGGAAGATGGTCGGATAGACAGTATAATACTCTTTATCTGTAAAATCCTTATCATTAAAAAGTGCAAATTTTTGTTGGTTCTCCTCGCTGCGATCTTCTAGCCAATACTTGCTTTCTTCTAATCGCACCATAAATCCCGGGTCCACTGCATTCAGTGCATCCGCAAAATATTCTTTCACCAAACCAATGCGTGCCACTTCACGTTGACGTCGACGACGTGATACACGATTGGTACGACGCTCTGCAGCAGTTTGTGCTTCATCAAACAGGCGCACGCCCCACATGTCTTTGCCTTTACCGCGGAGAATTTTATAATTTTCATCGGTTACCGCCCAGCCTACTGAGTTGGTCCCCATGTCCAAGCCAATATAGTATGGAATTTTTTCACTCATAATAACTCCCTCTTTTCACCATAAACACTACAATTTGCAGTGTTTCAATTACTGTTTAATTATTTAACTCAATAATATCAATTTTCAGACTTGACATCAAGACCCGTATATTGTACTCTATTATCAGAAATTACAAGGTGAGTGCAAGTAAGGATTCATCCGATTTCGTTTGCGCGCATGGTGCGCCATTATGAGCGCCTACAACAAATACTGTTGTAGGCGCTCTTCCTTTTTCTACGGCCACCACCTTCCACGATTATTCTCTACGCAAAAAATGGACTGCCGCTTCATGCGACAGTCCATTTTTCTTGTATGTTCACAATGGTTTGTGGATATTGTTTTGTATTATTCTTCTTCCAAGAGGTTCACGAACAAGTTAGATACGTCGGTCTTTTCTTTTAAGAGGCCACGTTCGTGGAGCCAGTCAGCAGTGGTTTGCCATACTTCTGCATCTTGGTGCAAGAATGGTGCATTTTCGGTTTCCATGACAGGGAGGATGGTTTCCATGCTCTTGGTTTCTACAGTCTTGGAGAGTGGGAAGTTTTCTTCGTTTTGGTTATCAAGAAGGATTTGAAGGGCTTCTTCAGGGTTTTCCTTCATGAATTCATAGCCCTTTTGGCAAGCACGCAAGAAGCCTTTGAACTTTTCAGGGTCTTTTGCAACTGCGTCCTTGTTTGCCAAGAAGACAAATTCATAGGCTTGTGGCACACCATAGTCGGTTGGAGAGAAGTAGTTAACGTCGAAGCCTTCTTCTTCCATTTGTGGCACTTCGTGGTTCACCATGCAACCGATGGTAGCATCAACTTGGTTGGTGGTCATGGAGCTCATGAGGTCAAAGCCAACGTCAACAAATTCGCAATCGTCAGCAGAGAGGCCAACGTTTTCGAGTGCTTGTGCGGTGATGGCTTCGGAAAGTGCGGTACCACCGTAACCAATCTTCTTGCCTTTGAAGTCAGCTGGGCTTTCAATGCCAGTTTCCTTCAATGCGATGAATACGTTGAGCATTTTTTGAGTAACAGCACCAATAGATACGATTGGCACATCTTCTTCTACAGCGGTGGTAATAGCGTCATGGATGTAGTACATACCAATGTCTGCTTTCCCTGCTGCCGGCATGGAAATCCCATCATTGGTGTTAGCCGGGAAGTTAACTACGAGGTTCAAGCCTTCTTCGGCAAAGTAACCTTTTTCTTGAGCCACATACATAAAGGTGTGGATAGCGTTTGGATACCAGTCCAATACAACGGAAATGTCTTGCAAGTCGTTAGACCCTGCTTCTGCGGAAGCAGAAGATGCAGGTTGCTTGTCGCCGCCGCCACAGCCAACGAGACCAACAACCATGGTTGCTGCCAAAAGCATAGCAATCAATTTTTTCATTAAATTATAACTCCTTTCTCCAACGGATAACCCGTTTTTCAACAATAGTAATAATCCCCACAATAGCCATTGCTACTACAGACAAAAGCACGACCGGTGCAAATACGCCTGCACCGTCAAGCTGTGTCATCATACGTTTGCTAAAGTAGCCCAAGCCACTTTGCGCACCGAGCCATTCCCCAATGGCAGCCCCAATAACACTGATTGGCACGGCCATTTTGATGGCTGAAAAAAAGTTTGGCAATGCCACCGGCACTTTAAGTTTCAAAAAGATGTCCTTTTTGGTGGCGCCATAGGTCACGAGCAATTCCTCCATTTCACGCTTTGTCCCTTTTAGGCCGTCAAATACGGTAATAACAATTGGGAAGAATGTAATGAGAATGGTGACCAATATTTTACTCCACATGCCATAGCCGAACCACACGATAAAGAGTGGCGCAATGGCTGTGACAGGGATGGTTTGAGAGGCAACTATGATTGGATAAAGGGCATTTTCAATGTGCTCACTGGCGTCCATCAGCACAGCGAGCAAAAGTCCCAAGCCAATGGATATGCCCAGACCAACCACTGTTACGGTCATCGTTGCCGGAAGATGCACCGTTACAAGTGGTACACGCAGCTCCCACAGACGTTGCAGCACTTGAATCGGAGTTGGCAAGATGTAGGCGGCGTCGATACCCATCGCCGTCCCTTGCCATATCATTAAAAAGACGAGCATCAAAACGCCGGCAGCTAAATTCTTTTTCATTGTTTGACACTCCTTCTTAATTTATTGATGAGTTGCTCTTTCAAGTCCACAATTTCAGGCTGTTTCAGCATACTGCGATTACGCGGATAATCCAGCGGCACCTCCACGCGTTCCATGCTGTAAAACGGTTTGCTCGCTTGAATGACAAAGATGCTTTGTGAAAGAAATATCGCTTCTTCTACATCATGTGTGATAAACAAGGTGGTTTTCTTGTTATTTTCCCATTGTTTCAACAGCCACTCTTGCATGTCTACGCGAGTTAAAAAGTCGAGTGCAGAAAACGGTTCATCCAAAAGGAGCATTTCAGCGCCGCTAAGCAAGGTTCGTGCAAAGGCCACACGTTGTTTCATCCCGCCTGAGAGGTCCTTGGGATATTTTTTCATATACTCTGATAGGCCAACCTGTGCCAATACTTCTTCGGCGCGACGTTTCTTTTCTTCTTTTGAAATGTGCTGCATTTCCATTGGCAGATAAAGATTTTTCTCAATAGTACGCCATGGAAAGAGCATATCCTTTTGTGGCATAAAGGCGCTGTACTGCTTTAAACCTGAAATTGGTTGCCCGTCAACCAATATTTCTCCGGCATCCGGCTTTTCCAAGCCGTTGATTAAGCGAAATATCGTACTTTTGCCGCATCCGCTGGCGCCGATAATGGATATAAAGGCATGGTCTTCAACAGAAAACGACAGATTTTCCATCATGACATAGTCGTCTTCAGGATACTTGAACGACACGTTCTTAAATTCTAACAACTTTTATCGCCCCTTTTATTTACCCATACTATAGGCCATATCCCAGAAATGCTTTTCATGAATACTGCAATTAACAAAGATTTCAATAATATGGGCTTCATCTTCGGCAGAAAGCTTTTCACCCAATTCATTGACTACATCGATAATATCCTGAGTTGCACGACAATACTCTTCGCTGGTATAGCCTTGTACCCATTCACCAAAGGTTGGATGCTCGGCAGCGCCGGGAATTTCGTTCAAATGTGCTGCAATAAATTGATAGCTCCACGCACAAGAAAGAACGGCAGTAATCACTTCCAATACACCACCACGGAATGCTTCATCAAGCATGTAAGAGGTATATGCGCTATTGATAAAGTGGGATGGGGTATTTATCACTTCTTCATTGGTAATGCCCAAACGTGCCATGTATGCTTTGTGAATTTTCATTTCTCCATCAAGGGTATCATTTACCATGGCAGCAAAACGACGCATGAGCGCTTCATCGTTGCTTTTTACAACGCCCAAAGCAAATACCTTTGCATATTGAAGCAAATAGCGATAATCCTGAATCATATAATAGCGGAATTTTTCCAAATCCAAGGTCCCTTCGCCAAGTTCTTTGACAAAGGGTTGCTCCAGATAGTTTTCCCAAATAGCTTTGGAAGATTCGAATAATTTTTCTGTAAGTTGCATTTTATATCCTCCGGTCATCCGTTTGTTTTCATAAAGAAAAGCCCTTCCTTAAACTGCAAGAAAGGACTGATGGTTACTGTATAATGCTTTCCTACGTTGTTGCAGCCACATTAAGCTCAATAAATCAATTGTTTGGCGCGGCTTCACACGCCGTAGTACCTCTAGCCATCGTATTCATATTATAGTATATAGTGTGCATACTGTAAACTATCAAACACCTTCACGCACTGCACAAAAATAGCCCACACACCTGCATTTTGCAAGTGCGTGGGCTGTAATATAAAGCGACAAATCGCTTAGATTTTGAAATAGTCAACACCGTTTTGGAAGATTGGTTGCAATTTATTGCCAGGAATGTTCTTGGCAATGTTTGCCCCAATACGTTCGCTATGACCCATTTTACCGAGAATACGGCCATCTGGGCTGGTGAGGCCTTCAATAGCTGCGTAGGAGCCATTGATATTGAATGGCATATCCAAACGGATTTGGTCATCCATATCCACATAACGAGTAATCACTTGGTTGTTCGCAAAGATGTTCTTTAAGGTTTCTTCGCCGGCAACAAAACGTCCTTCACCGTGAGAGAATGGAATTTGATAGGTAGTCCCTACTTCCATACCAGCCAACCATGGAGATTGGTTGCTCACGAGTTGAGTCAACGCATACTTGGATTGGTGACGGCCAATGGTATTAAAGGTCAAGGTGCAATCGTTTTCGGTTGGGTCTACAATCTTGCCGTAAGGGAGAAGGCCAAGTTTTACCAATGCTTGGAAGCCATTGCAAATACCGAGCATCAAACCGTCATTCACATGAAGCAAGCGTTCAATGGATTCATTGAGGCGTTCGTTTCTAAAGAACGCAGCGATATACTTCCCGGAGCCATCCGGTTCATCCCCAAAGGAGAAGCCACCAGGAAGCACAAGCATTTGCGCATTTTGGAGTGCTTTTTCCATGGCATCAATAGAAGCTTGCAAACGTGTGGTAGTCAGATTGCCAATAACGATTGGCTCAACCTTGGCGCCACAACGTTCAAGCAAACGTGCAGTGTCGTATTCACAGTTAGTGCCAGGGAATACAGCGAGTACAGCCTTTGGTGCACCATCAACCTTGCCGGCAAACTTGTAGGTTTGGGTTGGCTTGGTTACTTGTGCAGCGTCAGGCGTACCGGTGTAATCATTTTCAGCGGTGGTTGGATAGATGTCTTCCAATGCACCGGTGTAGGTTGCTTCCAAGGTTGCGAGGTCAACGGTGGTATCATCCCAAACAAAGTTGAATGCATCAATGGTGGTACCGATGACAGCAACTTCGGTATCGAGGTCATCTGCCAATTCGAGAATCAAGGTACCCACTGCAGGTTGGAAGAGCGCTTTAAAGTCCATATCAGCTTCGAACTGCACGCCGATTTGGTTACCGATTGCCATCTTGTAAAGGCCTTCGATGACGCCGCCTTGGCCAACGCTCCATGCAGATACAATCTTGCCTGCTTTAATGGCATCTTGAATCATGGCATAGAAGGTTTTGAATGCGGTACCATCTACACGGCCATCTTCATCACGAACAACGCTAACCAAACCAATCTTGTGACCACTTGCCTTAAATTCAGGGCTGATTACACGATCGGCTTCTGAAATAGTGGTAGCGAAGGAAATCAAGGTTGGCGGTACATCAAGGTCTTCAAAGGTCCCGCTCATAGAGTCCTTCCCACCGATAGCCGGGAGTTCAAGGTCTCGTTGTGCAGCCAGTGCCCCGAGCAGCGCTTTGAAAGGTTGTCCCCATCTGGTTGGTTCGCCCTTAATGCTGTGGAAGTATTCCTGCATGGAAAGGTATACATCATCAGATACGGTACCGGTTGCCATGAGCTTCACGATGGATTCAAGAACAGCATTATATGCACCCCAGAATTGGTTTTGGCTCATTGCTTCTGGAGAGAAGCCATAAGTAAACATACTTACGGTGTTGGTTTCGCCCTTAAGCACAGGAATCTTTGCAACCATGGTTTGGATAGGGGTTGCTTGATACTTCCCACCCAATGGGAAGAGAACAGTGCCTGCACCAATGGTGGAGTCAAATTGTTCGGTCAAACCGGCTTTGGAGCAAATATTCAAGCTACCCAGATGTTGCTTCAGTGCTTCAGCCTTATCTTCCGGAACTTCAACGGTTACGTTGGCATCACCGTCAGCTGTAGCAACAACAGTTGCTACCTTGCTAGCACCGGCACTATCCAGGAAGGTGCGAGAAAGGTCAACAATGTGTTGACCGCGATATTCGATAATCATGCGACCGCTGTCGGTTACATCAGCAACTGCAGTGCATTCGAGGTTTTCTTCGTATGCCATGGCTTGGAATGCTTCCCAATCCTTCTTTGCGATGACGCAAGCCATACGTTCCTGGGATTCGGAAATAGCCAATTCGGTACCGGTAAGCCCTTCATATTTCTTAGGTACGCGGTCCAAATGAATGTGCAAGCTATCTGCCAATTCACCGATAGCAACAGACACACCACCGGCACCAAAGTCATTGCAACGCTTAATCATGCGAGCAATTTCAGGGCGACGGAAAAGGCGTTGAATCTTACGTTCTTCTACCGGATTCCCTTTTTGCACTTCTGCACCGGAGGTTTCCAAGGAGTCAAGATTGTGCTTTTTAGAAGAACCGGTAGCGCCACCACAGCCGTCACGACCGGTTTTGCCGCCCAAGAGAACAACGATATCACCAGCAGATGGACGTTCACGGACAATATTGCCTACAGGTGCTGCAGCAACAACCGCACCAACTTCCATGCGTTTCGCTTCATAACCCAGATGATATACTTCGTCAACAATCCCGGTTGCCATACCAATTTGGTTACCATAGGAGGCAAAGCCCTTTGCTGCCAAGGTGCAAATCTTACGTTGTGGCAATTTACCTTGAAGGGTTTCTTCAATGCTCTTGCGTGGATCTGCAGCACCGGTCAAGCGCAAGCCTTGGTATACGTAGCTACGACCACTGAGTGGGTCACGAATAGCGCCGCCCAAGCAGGTGGAAGCACCACCAAAAGGTTCAATTTCAGTTGGATGGTTATGGGTTTCGTTCTTGAACATGTAAATCCATGGTTCTTTTACGCCATCGATGTCCACTTCAGTCTTGATAGAGCAAGCATTGATTTCTTCACTTTCATCAAGGTTACGAACGAGGTCATGTTTTTTGAGATACTTGGTGGAAATAGTGCCGAGGTCCATCAAGGTTACAGGTTTCTTCTTACGATCTGCGTAAACATCTTCACGCAATGCGAGATATTCGTCATACACCTTTTGTACGATTGGGTCTTCAATGGTTACATCGGTGATTTCAGTATTAAAGGTGGTGTGACGGCAGTGGTCAGACCAATAGGTATCAATAACCTTAAGTTCGGTTTCGGTTGGATTGCGACCTTCTTCTACAAAGTACGCTTTCAAGTAAACAAGGTCATCCACATCCATGGATAAGCCGTATGCTTTAATAATCGCTGCCAAACCTTCTTCATCAGCTTCGAGTAAACCTTCAACATTTGGTACTACATCATTAGCCGGTTCCGGTTTTTCGAATGCAACCGGCTTTTCAAGTGCTGCTAAGCGTGCTTCAACAGGGTTTACAAGGTAATGCTTTACAGCCTCTACTTGTTCATCTGTCAAATCACCGGTAAGCACATACACAAGTGCGGTTTTAACAACCGGTTTTTCACCGGTTACAACTTCAATACATTGGCCGCAGGAATCCGCACGTTGGTCATATTGACCAGGAAGCGGTTCAACAGCAAGTACAATCTTACCATCGTATTCTGCAGGAAGCACTTCCGGATATACCACGTCAACGCGTGGTTCGGAAAGAACCAAGTTGCAAATTTGCTTGGTATCTAAATCAGCATTCAAATCCAAGTCATAACGGCGAATAACTTGTACATTTTCAAGGGCATCTAAGCCCAAGTCTCTGCGCAAAGATTGAATGAGCGCGGTATTTTCTTCGCGAAAATCCTCTTTGCGCTCTACAAAAAAGCGTTTGATTTCGCTCATAATTTTCTCCTCTTATTTCAAAGCACGTGCGCCGATATCACGACGGAATTGCATATTGTCAAAGCTGATTTTTTCAACAGCTTGATAAGCTTTTTCGATTGCACCTTTGATGGTTGCATCCTTTGCGGTTACGCCAAGTACACGTCCACCGTTGGTGACAACTTCGCCACCGTTCATGGTTGTGCCGGAATGGAATACAACGGCTTCATCCTTTTTCACCTTTTCAAGGCCATGGATAACCACACCCTTTTCGGAGCTTGCAGGATAACCGCCGGATGCCATAACTACACAAACAGCTGCATCGTCATACCATTCGATGTCCACTTGATCGAGGGTACCATCAATACATGCTTGGAAAATAGGCACGATATCGGATTTCATGCGCATCATGATAGGTTGGGTTTCCGGATCGCCAAAACGTACATTGTATTCAAGCACGCGAGGACCCTTATCGGTCAACATCAGGCCGGTATACAAAATCCCGGTAAATGGAGCCCCTTCTGCTTCCATTGCTTTGATGGTTGGTTCAATGATGGTTCTGTTTACAAGCTCAGCCATTTCTTCGGTGTAAACAGGTGCCGGAGAGTATGCACCCATCCCGCCGGTGTTAGGACCCTTATCGCCATCATAGATACGCTTATGGTCTTGGGCAGAAACCATTGGACGTACATACTTGCCATCAGCAAATGCCAATACACTGACTTCCGGACCTTCCATAAACTCTTCGATAACGATTTGTGCACTTGCATCGCCAAAAGCATGGCCGCTTAGCATATCGTCAATTGCAGCGTCTGCTTCTTCGCGAGTCATGCAAATGATAACCCCTTTGCCGGCTGCAAGGCCATCAGCCTTAACAACACAAGGAATACCGATTTCATCTACAAATGCTTTTGCTTTTTCAACATCGGTAAAGGTGTCAAAAGCAGCAGTTGGAATGTTGTACTTCTTCATAAGTTCTTTGGAGAAGGCTTTGCTGCCTTCTAAACGAGCTGCTGCCTTGGATGGACCAAAGCAGGCAAGCCCAGCTTCGCGGAATGCATCAACCACACCAAGTGTAAGTGGCAATTCAGGGCCTACCACGGTAAGGTCGATTTCTTCGGCTTTTGCATAATCAACGAGCATTTGAATGTCGTCTACCTTAATATTCACGAGAACGGCTTCATCACACATCCCAGTATTACCAGGTGCTACATACACCTTGGTATCAGGATGTTGAGCAAGCTTCCAGCAAAGTGCGTGTTCACGACCGCCACTACCGATTACCAAAATTTTCATGAATTTATCCTCTCTTAGTGCTTGAAGTGACGTACGCCGGTAAATACCATAGCGATGCCATACTTGTTGCAAGCTTCAATAACTTCTTCGTCACGAATACTGCCACCAGGTTGAATGATTGCAGAAATGCCCGCCTTTGCAGCCACTTCAATGTTATCTGCAAATGGGAAGAATGCATCGGAAGCAAGTACAGCACCCTTTGCATTTTCGCCGGCATGAGTAAGTGCAATATCACAAGAACCTACACGATTCATTTGACCTGCACCAACGCCGATGGATACACCATCTTTAGCAACAACAATCGCATTGCTCTTCACGTGCTTTACAACGTTCCAAGCAAATACAAGGTCATCCATCAATGCTGGATCCGGTTGCTTTTCAGTCACAACTTTGAGGTCTGCTACATTAAGGTTGTGGCTATCACGTTCTTGAACAAGGAAACCGCCACTGATGGTTTCAATCCATGGTTCAGAAGTTTGAGCACATGCATGGGTATCAAGAATACGTAATTTTTCTTTTTTGTGGAGCACATCAACAACGCCATCTTCATACCCCGGTGCAATAACTGCTTCGAAGAAAGTTTTGATGATTTCTTCTGCAGTTGCTTTGTCAACCTTACGGTTGAAAGCGATAATACCACCATAAGAAGAAAGTGGATCTGCTTCATGTGCACGAGTAAACGCATCACATACATCTTTGCCAGTTGCAAAACCGCATGGGTTGGTGTGCTTAATGATTGCACATGCAGGCTTATCGCTAAATTCGTTAACCATTTGCCATGCAGCATCGGTATCAACAATGTTGTTGTATGAGAGTTCTTTACCGCCAAGCTGTTCAGCACCTGCTAAAGTGCCTGCTTTCTTGGTGTTAACGTAGAATGCAGCTTTTTGATGTGGGTTTTCACCATAGCGCAAAGTTTGTTGCAAGCGACCACCGAAAGAATAGGATGGTTCGAAAATATTTTCTGCAAATTGGCTTACCAAATATTGGCTGATTGCAGCATCATAACGAGCGGTCATTTCAAAAGCACGCATTGCCAAGCGTTGACGTTGCGCCAAGGTAATGCCTTCTTCACTCTTAAGCGCAGCAATCACTTCATCATATTGAGCTGGGTCAACAACAATGGAAACACGTTCGTGGTTCTTTGCAGCAGCGCGAACCATGGTAGGACCACCAATATCGATGTTTTCGATACAGGTTTGTTGGTCAACGTTTTCCTTTGCAATCGTTTCTTCGAATGGATAGAGATTGATAACAACCAAATCAATTGGAGTAATATCCATTTCCTTTAAGGTGTTCAAATGTTCTTCAGTGCCACGTGCGAGAATCCCTGCATGAATAATTGGATGCAAGGTTTTTACACGACCGTCAAGAATTTCAGGGAACTTGGTTACATCGCTAACTTCTACAACAGGAATCCCTGCTTCTGCAAGTGCACGCGCAGTACCACCGGTAGAAAGAATTTCATAATCCAATTCAACCAATGATTTTGCGAATTCTTGAAGTCCGGTTTTATCAGATACACTAATTAATGCTCTTTTCACAATTCCACCCCTATTTTTTAATCTTTACACAACGATTTTCTAAACTGATTTTATTGTCAGCAATCATCTGCAGGCAAACGGAATAAATTTGATGTTCCTGTACGAGAATTCGTTCGGACAAGCTGTCTTCATCGTCATCATCCATAACAGGTACCGGCACTTGTGCAATGATTGGACCATGGTCAAGCTCAGTATCAACAAAATGCACGGTACAGCCGCTGACCTTTACACCATAATCCACTGCTTGCTTTTGTGCATGAAGCCCCGGGAATGATGGCAATAATGATGGATGAATGTTAACCACAGGACAGCCTACATTTGCCAAGAATTGTGGTCCAATGATTCTCATATACCCCGCAAGAACCAAGAGATTACAAGGCACCTTACCTACTTCTGCAAGCAAGGCCTCTTCATAAGCTTCCTTGGTAGCAAAGCTTTTTCTATCTACACACACATGTGGCACATTCTTTTCTGCAGCATATGCCAAAACGTTTGCATCCGGATTGTCAGATACAACAAGAGAAACTTCGATATTTGTAAGCGTGCCGGCTTCAATATTTTCATATATTGCTTTGAAATTTGAACCTCTTCCGGACGCAAATACCACAATCTTCAAGCCAATCCTTCCTTTCTCTTACTTGATAATAACGTGACCATCGCCTTCGGTCACTTCACCAATACGATAGAAAGTTTCGTTTTGTGCTTCAAGGGATTTTGCAACAGCGTCTGCTTGTGCTTGATCAACGATAATCACATAGCCAATCCCCATATTGAAGGTTTTATAGAGTTCGCTGTCGCCGAGGTTGCCGGCTTCTGCCAATGCATCAAAGATTGCAGGACGAGGCCAAGCTGTCTTATCAATGCTAGCATTCACATTTTCAGGCAATACGCGAGGAATATTTTCCAAAAGACCTCCACCGGTGATATGTGCCATCCCAAGCACTGCATCTGGACAATCTTCCAAAAGCTTAACGATGCTCTTTACATAAATTTTGGTTGGTTCGAGCATGACTTCACCAATGCTCTTGCCACTGTCTTGGAATTGGTCGTTCAAATCCTTGCCTTCTACTTCAAGCATAAGCTTACGTGCCAAAGAAAAGCCATTAGAATGAAGACCGGTGGAAGGCAAACCAAAGATAACGTCACCGGCTTTGATTTTGCTACCGTCAATCATTTTATCTTGGTCAACAACGCCTACACAGAAACCTGCAACGTCATATTCGCCAACCTTGTAGAAACCAGGCATTTCAGCGGTTTCACCGCCAACCAAAGCACAGTTAGACTGTACGCAGCCGTCTGCAATACCTTTAACAACTTGTGCAAATTGTTCAGGTTCCAATTTACCAACAGCGACATAATCGAGGAAGAACAATGGTTCAGCACCACTTACGAGGATATCGTTAACGCACATTGCAACGGCGTCAATCCCGATGGTATCGTGCTTATTCATATCGAACGCTAATTTTAATTTAGTGCCAACCCCATCAGTACCACTGATGAGAACAGGCTTTTCATATTTATCTTTATCAAAAGCAAAGAGACCCCCAAAGCCGCCTAAGCCGCCAATGACTTCTGGACGACGCGTTGCTTTTACGTAAGGCTTGATGAGTTCTACGGACGCATTGCCTTTGTCAATATCAACGCCGGCATCTTTATAGGTAATGGTTTTCTTTTCCACAGTAATTTCCCCCTAGGATTACTTTTTGCAGGTCGGCTGACCGAGGCAGTATTCCCCGTTCAAGCAAGCCACACAATAGTCATTCTTATCTTTGCCAACAGCTTCATATAAACCATCAAGGCTAATATAGTGAAGACTGTCTGCATTAATATATTCACAAATTTCTTCTTCAGTCATGTTTGCTGCAATCAGATTTTTTCTTTCTGCGGTATCAATACCATAGTAGCAAGGCCACAGTACCGGTGGGCAGGTGATGAGCATATGCACCTCAGCAGCACCACGTTCACGAAGAAGTGCAACCAAACGTTTGCTGGTAGTGCCACGTACAATGGAATCATCGACAACAGCAACTTTCTTACCAGCAATTTCTTCGCGAATTGGGCTTAGCTTCAAATTTACCATACGTTCACGAATGGCTTGTGTTGGTTGAATAAATGTACGAGTAGTATAGCGGTTTTTCAAAATCCCTTGGGTAAAGGTTTTTCCGCTTTCTTCAGCAAAGCCAATAGCAGCACTGGTGCCGGAATCCGGAACAGGAATAACAATGTCTACGTCCAAATCACCGACTTCGCGTGCCAAAATCGCACCCATGCGACGACGGGATTGGTTTACATTAACACCGTCAATGGTACTGTCAGGACGTGCAATGTATACATATTCGAAAATGCAATGGCTTGCATGATCAACCAATTTTTTTGCTACAGAATGTACACCTGCGTCATCGATAACAATCACTTCACCTGGTTCTACGTCACGTACAAAGGAAGCACCAATTGTATCAAACGCACAAGATTCAGATGCCACAACGTAGCCTTCTTCACCAAGCTTCCCGATACAAAGTGGACGATTACCATAAGGGTCACGTGCGGCAAAAAGTTTGCCATCGTTAATAGCCACCAAAGAATAAGAACCTTCCAACTCATCCATCGCTTTTCTCAAAGCAACATCTAAGCTGTTTTCGGCATAACGTGCCAAAAGGTTACACATCACTTCAGTATCAGTTGTTGTTTGGAATAAAGACCCGGTTTTTGCGAGTTCGGTACCCAATTCGGCAGCATTGATAATACTCCCGTTGGTTGCCAAAGCAAATTCGCCTCTGTAATAATTTGCAACCATTGGTTGGGTGTTTAATTCAGTATTGGATTGCTTGGTGGAATAACGCGCATGACCGATGGCCAAGCTCCCATGCAAGCTTTCGATAATGTCTTCATTAAATACATCATTAACGAGGCCGAGCTTTTTGTGATAGTTGATGTTTTCGCCATCCCAAACGGCCAAACCGCAACCTTCTTGTCCACGGTGCTGTAATGCAAAAATGCCTAAATACGCCAAATGTGCAACTTCCATTCCAGGTGCATAGATACCAAATACACCGCATTCTTCATGAATGCCGTCTTCACCAAAATGAACCATTTTTGTTTTTCCTCCAAACAAATTAAACCAGATTATAGCTTAGGATTTCGACTTAAAGACCGATATTTTTCAAACGATTGTATACTTCTACGTAAGCTTCTTCTACGCCACCAAGGTCTCTTCTGAAACGGTCCTTATCCAATTTTTCTTTGGTGTCCTTATCCCAGAGGCGGCAGGTGTCTGGAGAAATTTCATCAGCAAGGATGATTTTACCATCCGGAGTACGACCAAATTCGAGCTTAAAGTCAACGAGTGTCAAGTTTGCTTTATCAAATACTTCGCAAAGAATGTCGTTGATTTTGAGTGCTTGTGCGATGATTTCATCAATTTCTTCATCGGTTGCAATGCCGAGTGCAGTTGCATGATAACGGTTAATCATTGGATCGCCGAGATCATCGTTCTTGTAGGAGAATTCAAGAATAGGTTGTGGCAATACAAAACCTTCTTCTTTCCCTACACGCTTAGCCAAAGAACCTGCAACAATGTTACGGGAAATAACTTCGAGAAGAACGATTTCAACACGCTTTACGAGCATGTGGGTATCGTCGATAAATTCAACGAGGTGGGTTTCGATGCCGTGCTTTTCCAATTCTTTGAAGAGCATTGCGCTTACTTTATTATTGATGACGCCTTTCCCTTCAATGGTGCCACGCTTTTCGCCGTTAAATGCGGTTGCATCGTCTTTGTATTCAACCATGTACAGTGCATCATCAGAGGTCTTAAATACCTTTTTTGCTTTGCCTTCGTATAATTGTTCTAAAACTTCTACTGCCATTTAATTATTCCTCCCTTAGAATCCTATCTAAAACTTATATTATTCGCCTAATCCGCAACGTTCGAAAATTTCATCGACATGTTGCAAATGATGACTATAATCAAATGCATCATCTAAATCTTCAGGGGTCAAAACATTGGTAATTTGTTCGTCTGCTTCAAGTAATGGACGGAATGGAAGCTGATCATCCCATGCACGTGCAGTCTTTGGTTGAACAAGGTCATATGCTTGTTCACGGCTCATGCCCTTTTCGATGAGCTTGAGCATTACGCGTTGAGAGTAGATTAAGCCAAAGGTTGCGCCCATGTTGCGCTTCATGTTTTCTGGGAAAACAGTGAGGTCTTTGACAATCTTAGCAAAGCGATTTAATTGGTAATCCAACAAGATGGTTGCATCCGGAAGGATGATACGTTCTGCGCTGGAGTGGGAAATATCACGTTCGTGCCAGAGTGCAACGTTTTCATAAGCAGTGTGCATATAACCACGTAATACACGTGCACAACCACACATATTTTCAGAACCGATTGGGTTACGCTTATGAGGCATTGCAGAAGAGCCCTTTTGACCTGCTGCAAAGTATTCTTCCACTTCGCGTTGTTCGGTCTTTTGAAGACCACGAATTTCGGTTGCAAAACGTTCTACACTGGTTGCAATTAAAGCGATAACAGCAAGGTATTCAGCGTGAAGATCACGTGGTAATACTTGCGTAGATACTTCTTGCGCACGAATGCCGAGATGTTCGCAAACATAAGCTTCAACTGCAGGAGGGGTATTTGCAAAGGTCCCTACTGCGCCGGAAATTTTGCCGGCTTCAACTGCTTTGGAAGCATGTTCGAAACGTTCGATGTTACGCTTCATTTCAGAATACCAGTTCAAAAGCTTCAAACCAAAGGTGGTTGGTTCAGCATGAACACCGTGGGTTCTACCCATTTCAACGGTGTACTTGTATGCTTTTGCTTTTTCTGCAATCACATCAGTAAGTAATTGAAGGTCTTTTTTGATAAGGTCATTGGCTTGTTTGAGCAAGTAACCATAAGCAGTGTCAACAACGTCGGTACTGGTCAAACCGTAGTGTACCCACTTTTTTTCTTCACCGAGGGATTCGGAAACGGTTCGTGTAAATGCAACAACATCATGCTTGGTTTGCTTTTCGATTTCATAGATACGATCCACATCAAATTTTGCGTTTTGACGGAGCGCTTTTGCTTCTTCAGCCGGAACTACACCAAGGGTAGACCACGCTTCGGTTGCTAAAATTTCAACTTCCAACCATGCGGCAAATTTGTTCTCTTCTGTCCAAATTTGCGCCATTTCTTCTCTACTGTAACGATTAATCATTTGGAACCTCCATTAGTTCTTTTTTTGAATGAGAGTTTCTTGGATTTTTGCGTTTTTCTTTAAGACCGCTTCCTTCATATTTTCTTTATATTCAACCATTTTTTGGCGAAGTTCGTCATCTGCAGTTGCTAAGATTTGAACAGCCAATAAGCCGGCATTCTTTGTTGCGTCAATCCCAACAGATGCAACAGGAACCCCAGATGGCATTTGAACAATTGCATAGAGTGCATCCATACCGTTCAATGCAGTTGCATTGATTGGTACACCGATAACAGGCAAAGTGGTCTCCGCTGCAATAACGCCAGGCAAATGCGCAGCTGCACCGGCACCGGCAATAATAACTTTCAAACCACGATCTACCGCAGTTTTAGCATATTCCAAGGTGTCTTCCGGTGTACGGTGTGCACTGGAAACCTTCACTTCATAGGCGATACCAAATTCTTCAAGTACTTCAACAGTTTTCTTCATGAGTGGGAAATCAGAGTCACTGCCCATAATAATTCCGACTTTTGCATTCATAATTTTGCCTCCGTTTACAACCATTGTTAAAAACAAAATAGCCCAGGCAGGTAGGTTCCTTTTTACAAAGTGTAGGAAACCTACCCGCCTGGGCTTTTATCCCTTCGGTGTAGCACCAAGTGCCCATACCACTTGGTTGGATTGTTTCCACCCTAGGTATGCTTTCCCGCATTCCTGACATATAAATATATATCCAATGACGGTAATCTATAAATCTTTAAATTGCCGTGCTTATGCACGTTACTAATACACTCTTACTTTATCATAGCTGGCTATTATCGTCAATAAAAGCACACGTTTTAGTGCTAAAATGCATCGGGAAAATATTCTAATTCTGCATTTTTTCCTTCGCCAACAATAGTCACAACATCAAACCGACACGCATAATCAGCATACTTCGGATTATCCAGCAAGAACTTTTCGGCAGTTTGCCGAATATGCGCTTGTTTTCGTGCATCGATGGTTTCTATCGGATGTCCATATTCGCAATTATGCTTGCTGCGCACCTCAGTAAAAACCAACATTTTTCCCGGCAATACTGAAATAATATCAATTTCACCATGCCTAGAGAAGTAGTTACGCGCCACTATTCGATGTTTTTTTCTACGCAAAAATATTTCCGCCTGCTTTTCGCTGGCAGCACCGAAATCTTTACGTCCTAACATTAAAACAAGCTACTAACGACTTTGTTAATATCCTTACCATCCGCTTTACCGTTTAATGCAGGCATAACGACCTTCATGATAGCCCCTTTATTTTTAGGCTCAGCAGTAATGCCATTTTCTTCAAGAAGCTTCACCACTGCTTCTCGAATTTCTTCTTCGCTCATTTGCTTTGGCATATATTGTTCGAGCACAGCAAGTTCTGCTTCAAGTTCAGCCATTTTATCAGGACGATCCTTCGAAAGCTCCATGGTTTCTTTTAACTGCTTGACTTGCTTTGCTACAACCTTTGCGCTATCAGCTTCAGTCGGTTCCTGTTTAAGTTCTTTTTTAATGTAGGTTAAATCTGAAAGAATATTAGTAATTACCTTATTTTTAAGTTTATCCTTTTCTTTCAAGGCAATCATTTTTTCTTTTCTAAATTCATCATATAACATTTTGTGGTTCCTCCTTCAAAAAATTAATGTAGAATTGCACGCAATTCTACATTAAACATTTCCATATTATTCTTCTTCAGTTTCGGCCACATCTTTGGATTTTGATTTTCTCGCACTAAAAGCAGCCTTTACAGAGCGAAGCATGAATTTAAATCCCATAGATACGACAGCCACTGCCGGATATAAAAATGCAAATGCACCTAACATCACTGCACGTTTTGCCGGCTGTTCTTCAAGTTTATAACCGGTACCATGACAGTCCGGACAAAACGCTTCGAGCTTTCTGCGACGCATTTCCCCGGCTGTAATCATTGCACGCCCTTCACAGGTTGGGCATTTTTCATTTTCAGTGGTAATTTCTTCGTATTCACGATACATTACCCCATAGCCATCACATACCGGACAAGCTTTTTCAATGACCACTTCACGGCCATCTACCATTTGAATTTGTTGCACGCGACCTTCATGACAATTTGGATTGTCACAAGGCATTTCTTCTACACGTTTTGTGATGACCTTGTGAGGGATAACCCCTTTGCCCTTACACGTTGGGCATGGCACCAATTCATCTTCGCGACAACGCCCCGGTAAGACACCTGCACCATGACAGGTTTCACAACGGGATGCAATCTTTGGAACATAAGATTTCTTACTCATGCTGAGCCCTCCAGCCATCAAATTAATAATACGACAATCACAGCAACTACAACGACAGCAGCTACCGCTACACCGATAATTGCAGGAACATTCTTTTCTTCAATTACGCCCTTACCGCCACAGTATTCGCATGGGACCGGCACACAGTCCGTGCCATCTGCATTACAACACTCAACTGCTCCACGTCCTTCACAAATAGGACACACATATTTTTTATAAAAAGGTAGATTTTTTATATATTTTCTTTGTTCGGTACTCATTTCAAAGTCCCTCCAAGCCTTTTTTATTACGATAAATTTAGTATATCACAGCGACAAAAGGCACGCAAGACAAGCACCCAGTTGGATTTTAGAAGATTCAAAAATTACATTTTTAAAATATTCCTTTCTCATTTTCACCTCACTTTCCTTCCTATTTTTCATAATTTCTCCCTACTACTGCTGCAAGCAAATTTTTTTGCATGAATCCTCATTATCCCCTTGATTATCCCGCGTTCTTGTGTTAACATATTCAGGTATGATTTCATAGTTGTTAAAGGAGGTTTTGTAATGTCCAGAAAATGCGATATTTGTGGTAAAGGTACTGCAACCGGCATGCAAGTTAGCCACTCTCATATCAGAAACAAAAAAACTTGGAAGCCTAACATTCAAAAGGTTCGTGTTGTAGTTGACGGAACCCCTAAAAAATTGAATGTTTGCACCCGTTGCTTGCGTTCCAATAAAGTACAGCGCGCAAAGTAATATGCCGAAATTACATGAAATAAAAAAAATAGGTCTATTGATGAGTAATTCTGTTGCTTATCAATAGACCTATTTTTAATTTACACATCTTTGTCTTGAGGCATTTCTTATAAAACAAAAAAGCTGAGCCCCTATAAGAGACTCAGCACTGCGTGCAAATAAACAACCAACCACAGCGAATCGGTTTTTTTGTAAATCATAGCGTAAACCGTCCCAACAACTGCACCCATAAGCGCCATCGGTAAAATTGCTCCAATGGCCGAAGATCCGCCAACTACCATGGGACGAATCCCTAAAAGTGCGCCCCATGCAAGACCGCTTAATAAATAAGCTACCACACTCAGATGTGCTTGTTCCATCCAACGGAATAAAACGCCTCTAAAGACCAATTCTTCCAAGAGTGCTGCTATAACCAGCGCATGAATAATTTCATAAGCATCCACCATGCCTTTCGGCATTTTCATGTAAATAGCCAGAACAAAAATAACAATCCCGACAAACATCCACAATATCTGCGATTTTGTGCGAAGCGCTAACGCCGCAATCAAGTCACGCTTAGCAAATATAATACAAAGAAGCACTACACCTATTAAAAGTGGAATGTCAATATTTATCATGACCTTCGAAACGAGACCCTTCGAGATATCTGCCAAATCCAGCATCAAGCGTCGAGAGTCTGCTCTTAAATAAACAGCATCGTAGATTGCATAAACAAAACCAATAAAAACAACCCATTTTAAAAGGCTTTTCTTAGGAATCTGCTTTAATTCTATCTTTAATTCATCTAGGGATGGTTTCTCCAAGATACTACACCTCCTCAAGGCAAGGTACATCAGAACGACTGTATTGTACATCAAGTTTACTGCGCATGCAATCATCTTTACCTAGCGTATTCAATCCCATAAAAAACACGCTTTCCACTTTGCGTGAAAAGCGTGCTTGTCGTTACAGTTCTACTATTGTTTTGCCGATATACTATTTGTGATTATAAGCTATTCAAAACAAAACGCACTGCTAAGTCCGAAAACAACCTATCGCGTTCTGCACACTCATTTCGCATTAGCGGCAAAGGACAAGGCCTTTCAATCTTGCATAGCGATAAGCGATTTCGTTAAGTATTTGCATTGAATAAAACAAAAATCCGCCTCCTAACTATTTTTAATTATATTTAGTATAGCACAATTGTCACAAAACGACTATAGCAATTAAGTAACAAATCCAACAAATCATCACTACATTCTTTGCAACCTCTCTCACATATCTTTTTCGCGTCATTGGTTTCTAATGCACATAGATGGCAACAATACAATTCACCTGTTCATTTTTGCTATTCCTATCACTTATTTGATAGCCAGCCGTCTTTTCACGCATCACGCTTTCATATTTTGTTGACAATAGTTAAAACCGTATTGACGCACAAATCTTCAAATTGTAATATTATTTACAGTGGTATTATAATGTGATTCTTCTACACAGGAGATAGTTTGTGGTCAATTTTTTACTCTCAGCAACCGATTTTACCAATCTTATTTTAGATTGGTATGATGACAATCGTCGTTTTTTGCCTTGGCGAGAAAATCCAACGCCATACAACGTATGGATTTCAGAAATTATGCTTCAACAAACCCAAGTGCAGACAGTGTTGCCTTATTTTGAACGTTTTACTGAAGCATTGCCTAATATTGCTACCCTTGCCAATGCGAATCAAAACCGCTTACATAAGTTATGGGAAGGGTTGGGCTACTACTCTCGTGTTGATAATTTAAAAAAAGCGGCGCAAGCGGTGATGTCCGAACATGATGGTCATCTACCGGAAGAATACGACAGTTTACTGACTTTGCCCGGAATTGGTCCCTATACAGCCGGCGCTATTGCGTCCATTGCTTTTGGCCAGCGTGTATGCGCAGTTGACGGTAACGTCCTTCGTATTTTAAGTCGCATGGTCGCTTATGATGGCGCAATTAATGTAGCCTCTTCCGCTAAGCCTCTACGCCTTCTTGCCCAATCGTTGGTACCGGCACATCGGCCCGGTGATTTCAATCAAGCATTGATGGATTTGGGTGCAATGGTCTGTAGCGCCAATGGCGCACCACATTGCAAAAATTGTCCGGTTGCAGAAGGTTGTTTGGCATATTTGCGCGACTTAACTGGCGTTCTGCCTGTAAAAAAGCCAGGCAAACCACGCACGATAGAATCACACAGTATTATTATTCTTCTTTGCAACAACCAGGTTTGGATTCGCAAACGTCCACAAGGGCAACTATTAGCCGGCCTTTGGGAATTTCTCGATATTCCGAACACCCTTTGCGAAGACAGTCTCAAATGCGCATTGAGCGACCTCCAACTTCAGCCCGAAAAAACCGAAGCGCTCGGTGTTGCACATCATGTTTTTACTCACAAGGAATGGCACATGACTGGCTGGCTTGTTCATTTAGCATCTCCAACAGGTCCGCCAGATGGTAAATGGGTAGATATTCACGATTTAGAAACCACCTATGCTATGCCCGGTGCACTTTCCTTTTATCGTTCTAAATTATTTGATACCTTGCTCTAGGAGGGCACCATGTTAAAATTCTTTTCCAGACTCGCCATTATTATTGTTTTCGCCCTTTCTGTCGTAGCCGGTGTTGGTGTAGCAGCCTATTATTTCCTACCAACTGCTCCGTCATCGTCAGACTCCAGCATCGCTAATGAATCCTCACTTAAAGATGACACCTACAATATTTTGTTATGTGGGGTTGATGAAAGTCACGAAAATGCTGATACCATTGTACTCGCAAGCTTTGACACCAAAGCGAAAACCTTACGTCTCTTGAGCATCCCACGTGATACCATGAGTAACGAAGAACGTCCAATCCAAAAGATTAACGCATCTTACAGTGTGGATTACGAAGGTAACATTGAACAAACCATTCGTGAAGTAGAAAAAGTAACTGCATTACCAATCGACCGCTATGCGATTACAACATTCGAGGGTTTCGAAGAAGCCATTGATGCTATTGGTGGTGTCGAAATGTATGTGCCAATGGACCTTGAATATTCCGACCCTTACCAAGACCTTGAAATCAACCTCAAGGAAGGGGATCAGGTACTCGACGGTAAACACGCTTTGCAATTCGTTCGTTTCCGTTCCGGCTATGCCACCGGGGACATTGGACGTATCGGTGCACAGCAGCTTTTCTTTGCTGCACTGGCAGACACTTTCCTCGATAAAAGCATTGTAACTAAGGTTCCTTCACTTGCTAAAGTCGTGAGCGAAAACATGGAAACTGACTTAACCATCTCCGAAATGATTTGGTTTTTCAAGCAAGCGCAGGGCATGAGCAAAGATTCCATCGAAATGTTTATTTTACCGGGGACTCCTGATTACTATGATGGGCTCTCTTACTACATTCCATCTGAATCCGGTATCATTGAGCTTATTAACTCCAAATTCATGAAAGGTGGCAAACGCATCGGACCAAAAGATTTAGATTTGGTCGATATTGCCAGCAGCACGGACGATACTTCTAACGAAGCCAATACCTATGGCGAAGATATCGAATCCGGCTATGACAATAATGGTTCCTATATCGGCAGTGGCCAAGGCGGTTCAACCTATGAAGGTAGTAACGGTGCTTATGTGCCACCGACAGAACAATCTACCGGCAATGATTATCGTGATACTACCACAGAAACCATACCAGGGCGTCCTTCCATCGAAGGCGGCAATGCTACCGTTGTACCAAACCCAGGTAATGGTGGTGGTAGCGGCGGTTCCGGCGGTACAGGAAGTGGCAATACCGGATTGGTTCAATAATACGCATATAAAACGAGCTTTCACTCCAAACAAAGTGAAAGCTCGTTTTTTCGTTTTATTATTCGGATTCTGTTGGTCCTTCCCAATCTTTAATGCCACCAAATTCTACAATATTGCTATATCCCATCGCCGCGAGTTTATCACTCGCTTGTTTGCTACGACGACCGCTGCGGTAATAAACAAATATTTGCTGTTCTTTATCAGGAAGTTCCGCAATTGCTTCGTCTCCAATGCTTTCATTCGGTACGTTGATAGCACCTTTAACATGCATTTCAGCATACTCTTTCGGCGTGCGCACATCAACAATGATATACTCATCGGATTCCTGCATCATTGTTTGTGCTTTCGCGCCATCTACCTGTGTATAGGTGGCACTGCCCGGTCCGCCACAGCCGGTAAAAAGCACAAGCACCATCAATAATAATGCAATGATATGCTTTAATCTTTGCTTCATGTTCAACGCCTCGCTTTTATATTTTTCTCAAGAGAATTTTTGCGATTTGCACCTGTTGTTTACGTGGAATCTTTCCCCCATAGAAAAAAAGAAATTTAAAAGCATCTTCAGGCATGGACTCAATTTCATCGTGAAGCGCATCCAAATTTTCGCCATAGTAGTCAGACAAATTCAGACGTTCTTTGATATCCTTATGAAACGCTGTTATATCATTATATTTGTTAAAGTCGATGATTATTTCTTTCATTGGTCGTCCCCATATAAATGTTCAAAGGTTTTATAGTGGTCTTCTGTATAGTAAATATTTCCATCATTGGAATAAACAAGACGTTTGGCATTGCGATTACCGGATTCATAATCAATATCACACTCGTGATATTCGCGCCCCGGTTCTTCCGGCAACGTCCCTTCATAGTTTCCAAAATAATCACCGCCGATGGATTTCCCCGGTGCCACTTCATCTAAGGTGCCTTTTGTTTGCCATCCCAAAGCTTTCGCTTCTTTTTTCGTAATATAATTTCCCGGAAGCTTATCATAAGTCGCTATATATGCAGCAACCTCCTCTTTAGAAGTATAGCTCCCATCTTCTGTAATTGTAACATTGGTTGCTTGCTCCGGCACCGGCGTATTGTCGACACAACCAACCAGCATTCCAATACTTAAAAGCACACTCAGTAACAGCGCCACTATTTTTTTCATAATTTCTTTCTCTCCTTTCTTACGCATCATAGCCAAAATAATCAGTTACGCTACACCCAAAATTGGCAACAGCAGCCCAAATCCCACTGCCACCAACAAGGCCGGCAAGCTATTTGTGGTATTGATTTCCTTTAAGCCTGACACGTCAATCCCAATTGCCACAATAATCACACCACCGGTCGCACTGAGATAGCTGATTACCAAATCAGTCAGAAAAGGCGATAAGACGCCCGCAAGCATTGTAAAAAGCCCTTGGTAAAGAAAGATAACAATCGCTGAAAATGCTACGCCAATCCCCAAGGTCGAGCCCAGAACAATGCTCATTACACCGTCAAGCACTGTTTTTGTGAGGATGATATCGTAATTATGATGCAGTCCGGCTTCAAAAGAGCCCACAATGGACATTGCGCCAATGCTGAAAAGTAAGCTTGCCGACACAAATCCTTCGACAAAGCGGTCATCTTCAATATTACTAAGCGCTTTCACACGCGCTCCTAAGTTATTCACATGCTCCTCTAGGTGACAGCAATAACCCATTACCGTACCGACAGCAATTGAAAGCACCACTATGAGGTCATTTTCACCTGAAAGCGCCATACGTAAACCAATTAAAATGACGCACACACCCAAAATCTGCACCATTTGCCCACGCAATTTCTCCGGTATTCCACGTTTCAAATAAATTCCTAAAAGCGCACCAATAATTACAACAATTGTATTAATAATGGTTGCTATCATCCACTTCTCTCCCTTGCATTTCAATATGTTCTATCTACACAAAAAGACTGCCTCTATGCCGGGCAGTCTTTTAATATTCATTACTTCTTTGCGTTTATTATCGCTTTTTTAATGATTCGCTCTGCCAAGTGACGATTGCGCACAAGCAAAGGACCGTGAAAATAGGAGCAAAATATATTTTTATAAATAGCACCTTCTGTTCCATCTTCACCGTTATTGCCAAAACCAACTTTTACAATACCCAATGGCTCTTCGCCCGGACCCAAAAAGGTTCTCCCATTATGATTTTCAAAGCCTATATATGTTTCATCAAAGTGTTCATTGTAGATTTCAATGTCACCGATAAAACGATTGTCAATTTGACGCTTTGTAATGTGTGGCAATGCACCAAGGCCTTCAATTCGTTCTCCATGTGCTGTTTCATAATATTTGCCCAGAAGCTGGTAGCCTCCGCAAATTGCCAATCCACAGCCACCATTTTCTATGTATTTCACAAGTTCATTACGTTTTGACGGAAGATCCTTTGCGATAACCATCTGTTCCCGGTCTTGACCACCGCCAATAAAAAGTACATTGTAATGACTTGCAATAAATGGTTCCTTTAAGCTCACAATGGTCGTCTCTACCTCATGCCCCATCTCACGAGCTACATGCTGAAGCATCAGCAAATTGCCATTATCGCCGTAAGTATTGAGCAAATTGCCATAGAGATGGCAGATGCGTACCTTCATCGACTCTTCCCTTCCTTCAAATAACCCTGTTCCGCTAAAACATGGCGTAAATCGAGGGTTGCTGTGTAAGTCGCAAGAATGTATACCTTATGAGTTGGTGCTTGCTTAATCAAATCTGCAAGCTTGCTTAAATCTTGTTCAAGTACTTGCTCGTTCTTTGCTAATCCGGCCACTTCAAAGCGCGTCGACAAATCTTCCACACGAATCCCAGACAAAATCACAGGACGACCAGTCGTAAGAGATACCAATTTTTCAAAATCGCCATCCCAAATCCAGCTTACATCAGTACCATCAGCAGGCCGGTCATTCAAGAGGGATACCAATGAAAATTCGGCCGAATCCGTTGCGAGTAAGTCAACAATTTGATTGAAGCCAACCGGATTCTTAATGAGATTCATTACCACATCTTTGCCACCAATATTAATATGTTCTTGGCGACCAAAGACACGTTGTGCCGCATCAAAGCCTCGCTTGATATAGCGGTCATCAATATCAAAATGCTTCGCCACACTATAAGCAGCAAGCGCATTGTAAATATTGTAAAGACCCGCAATTGGCAAATCGAAAGTTTCACCATCAATGTCAAAGCTTGAAGATTCCGGCGTTAAGGAACGAATAGCGGTCACTGCATGCGCCAGTTCCGGACGCTTAAAATCACAATGTGGGCAATAGAATTTCCCGAGATTCGCATAAGTCAAAAGCTTATAATGCAATATATTATCACATACCGGACAAAGGATGCCGTCGGTATTGTAATGAGCGGTTTGTTCCTCATCAGCTTGGTGTGCAAAGCCAAAGTATTCTACCGGATTATCAAGCTTTATGCTTGAAAACATCGGCAGGTCACCATTAGCAATAATCGTTGCATTTGGCGCAAGTGCAATCCCTTCGCGCATCAGTGCATAGGTTGTATCAATCTCGCCGTAGCGATCCATTTGGTCACGGAATAAGTTTGTAAACACGACCACTTCCGGTTTAATGTATTTTGTTACGTGCTTCAAGGTTGCTTCATCAACTTCAAGCACTGCATACTTTGTTTCGCCCTTCTTGGTGTCTGCTCCAAGGAAACAAGACACAATACCTTGAAGCATGTTGGCACCGGTTGGATTGGTTAGCACATTTCCGAATTTTGCTTGAAAAATTTTTGTGATGAACGACGTGGTCAGTGTTTTGCCATTGGTCCCGGTAATCATTACCACGCGGTAATCCTTGGACAATTCCGCTAACACCGCAGGATCTAATTTCATAGCAACTTTTCCAGGTAAGCTGGAACCGCCGCCACGGGTTTTTTCCAAGATAAATTTAGTTGATTTTCCGGCTACAGTAGCCAGTTTAGCACGAATGTTCATACACAACCTCCATCTTTCTTATATTGCTTGTTGTTCTTCAGGAGCGTTTTCAATCGGAACCGGACAGCCGACAATGCCGGCAATGTCTTGTACAATCCCGCGTGTCAATTCGGTGGTATCTTTTGTTTTGGCTTCTTCCGGAGAAATCGCCGGAAGGAACGTCACCGTTACAGGAACCTTCTTCATCCAAATAGTCCCACGTGGCATTACATCAAAACTGTGTTCAATGGCAAAAGGTACGATAGCCGCCCCGCCTCGTGTGGCAATTTTTAAGCTTCCCGGCTTGAAAGGGCGCATAGAACCATCATCACTGCGCGTACCCTCAGGGAAAATAATCATCCCATGGTCATTCTTTTTCAAAAGCTTCGCCGCAGCAATGATAACTTCCAATGATTTTCTGGATTCACCACGTGGTAAAAAGTAACAATTCATCGCTTCAACCCAACCTGCAAACACAGGCACTTTTTTGAGCTCTTCCTTTACGATAAAGCTACTTGGACGTGGAATTGCTGCAAGCATCACTGGCGCATCAAACATGCTTTGATGGTTGCCAACAAATACTACAGACCCATCCATCGGTACGTTTTCCACACCCTTGACAGTTAGGTCCACGCCAATAATGCTGCATCCCATTCTGCCTACCCAACTGGCAAAAGACCACATTTTTTCTTGCGCTTTGGTAAAATCGTTTTCCGCCAGTTTATTTACTTTTGCACGAAGCGGTAAGCGTACAACCAATACCAACGCCAGCCAAATGTATGCAAACAAACTTCTGATGTACTTCACATCACTCACCCCTTAAAACTATCCTTGAGGGTAACTGTTTGATTTAACACAATATGGTCATCTGTTGTGTACTTGGAATCAACACAGAAATATCCATTACGTAAGAATTGGAAGGTTTGACCTGCTTCAACATTTTTCATCATCGGCTCAAGTTTTACGCCTTCCAATACTTGTAGGCTATTTTTGTTAAACTTATCAACAATATCTTCCGCTTCAGATTCAAAGTCAAGCAAATCGCCGTAAAGGTGCGCCGTCGCATCAATAGCATTGGTTGCTTCTACCCAATGAAGGGTTCCCTTCACTTTGCGCCCACTGTTTGGACCACCGCTAATAGTGGTTGGGTCATAAGAGCAAAGTAATTCAAGGATTTCTCCTGTTTCCTCATCCTTCACATAGTCATCACACTGAATAATGTACGCATATTTCAATCGAACTTCTTTGCCCGGTTTTAAGCGATGATATTTGTTGTTTGCTTCTTCACGGAAATCTTCTCTTTCAATATAGAGATGTCGACCAAATGGAATTTCATAGGTTCCTGCATCAGGGTCATTTGGGTTCACAAGTGCAGGCAACATTTCGATTTGACCTTCAGGATAATTGGTAATAGTAACTTTAAGCGGGCGAAGCACACCCATCGTACGCGGTGCGTTCATGTTTAAGTCTTCACGCAAGCAATGGAGTAAATAGCCGGTTTCAACCTTAGAGTTGGTCTTTGCCACACCGATACGTTCACAGAAATCACGTAAAGCCGCCGGCGTATAGCCACGACGACGTAAGCCAGCAATCGTAGGAAGGCGTGGGTCATCCCAACCATCTACTAAACCTGCATCAACAAGCGCTTTCAATTTACGCTTACTGGTTACAGTATTTTCGATTTCTAAACGTGCAAATTCAATCTGATGAGATCTGAATTTAATAAATGGCATGTATTGAAGATGATCCAATACCCAATCATAAAGTGGACGGTGGTCTTCAAATTCTAAAGTACAGATAGAATGTGTAATGCCTTCAATAGCATCTTCCAATGGATGCGCATAGTCATACATTGGATAAATACGCCAAGCATTGCCAGTACGTGGATGACTTGCATCAACAATGCGATAAATTGCAGGGTCACGCATATTCATGTTAGAAGAGGTCATATCAATCTTCGCACGAAGAATGCAGCTTCCCGGTGCAAATTCACCATCACGCATTCTTTGGAAAAGATCTAAATTTTCTTCTACGGTACGCTTACGATATGGACTTTCTACGCCCGGTTCTGTCAGAGTACCACGCATTGCACGCAATTCTTCGGCAGTTGAATCATCGACATAAGCCAAGCCATTCTTGATGAGTTCGACAGCACCTTCATAAAAGTATTCAAAATAATTGGATGCGTAGTTTACTTCGCCATCCCAAACGCCGCCCAACCATTTCACATCGCGTTGAATAGCGTTAATATATTCTTCCTCTTCCTTCATTGGGTTAGTATCGTCAAAACGCAAATAGCAAGACCCATTGTATTTCTTAGCCAAACCAAAGTTCAAAAAGATAGACTTTGCATGCCCAATATGAAGGAAACCGTTTGGTTCCGGTGGAAAACGGGTCACAATTTCTTTTTGTCCGTTTTCAATGTCATTATTAATAATCGCTTCAATAAAGTTCGTAGAAGCGTATTCCATTTCCTGGCTCATAAGCAGCCCCCTTTGTATTTCATGCTCTCTATTATAGCTTTTTATGCCATTCTCAGTCAACAAAACGCATAGAAAAAGACCGACTGTCAAGCATATCTCATCAGTGGACAGTCGGTCTTTGCTATTTTTAGAATTTACCAAACAAAACGTATTTCAGTCGTTGCATAAACGTTTTTGGCTCACGACGTTCTTCTTGGTGAACAGATGGTTGAACCGTTGCAGATGCTTTCGTCGCCGGCTGTTCCGCCCGGTTCTTTACACGACTCACTGCCGCTTGTTTTACAATCTCTTCCGGTACGTTTTCATCCTCAATGACGGTACGACTACGCGTTTCATGTTCAATACAGGATGTTTCAATGCGCAAACGCTTGAACATTTCATATTGTTCGCGTTGGCTGTCAATCTTCTTTTCTCCTTCCTGCGGATATACACGCTTATACGTGCCATCCGGTTGCTGCACACGAGCAAGCATATTATCTTTGCTGATAATATCAAGTACATCAAAAATCGTCTGTTTTACTTCCTTATCAAGAATTTCAACAGCCACTTCAACGCGATAGTTGAGATTACGCGTCATCCAGTCAGCGGAGCCGATGTAGAGATGTTCGCGTTCGCCATAACCAAAGAGGAACACACGTGGATGCTCGAGGAAACGACCAACCATACTCTTAATGGTGATATTTTCTGTAAGGCCCGGTACACCGGCACGCATACAGCAAATTCCGCGAATATACATGGTAATTTTAACGCCGGCTTGAGAGGCTTCAATAAGCTTGTCGATAATATCTTTATCGCTCAAACCGTTCATTTTTGCAACCACTCGTGCCGGATAACCGTTGTTTGCTGCCTCAATTTCAGTGTCAATCAATTCTATGAAACGATGCTTCATTTGCAACGGTGCCACCAACAGATACTTACTGTCCTCTACAAATTGTCCCAAACTCAAGGTTTCAAACACATTTACAGCTTCATGAGCAATATCAGTATTGGTGGTAATTAGGCTATAATCGGAGTACTGACGCGCAGTCTTTTCATTGTAGTTCCCGGTCCCGATTTGCACGATATGCTTTACGGCACCGTTTACGTTACGTGTAATCACACAAAGCTTGGAGTGAACCTTATATTGATCAAAACCATAAATTACTTGGCAACCGGCTTCTTCCAAGCGCTTAGACCAAATAATGTTATGCTCTTCGTCAAAGCGCGCTTTAAGCTCTACAAGTACCATAACATTCTTGCCATTTTCAGCAGCCTTTGCAAGTGCTTGCGCAACCTTACTCCCGGAAGCAATTCGATATAAAGTAATGTGAATGGAGGTTACTGTAGGGTCTACTGCCGCTTCATCCAAAAGGTCCAAGAAAGTTTTCATGGAATGGTATGGATACGCAAGCAAAATATCGCCGCCGGATCGATCTAAGTGACGAATAATAGAATCCCCAGGGGAAATGCATGCAGGCATCAATGATTGTACATTTTCGTAATTGAGCGTTGGGAATTCAGCGGCCAAATCTCCAAACAAACCAAAAATAAAATTCAATGACAGCGGCAATTGCTCTGTAACAATCACGCTCTTATTTTTTGCCTTCACACGCTTCAACAAATAGCGCAAAATTTCCGGTGAAATTTCCTTAGAAAGTTGCACGCGTACCACCGAAGAGTGCTTGCGAGTTTTTATCAACTTTTCCATTTGATCGCGCCAGTCAAGTTCTTCATCATAAAGCGCTTCATCCACACGTAAATCACCATTACGAGTCAAACGGAATAAAAATTTATCGGTAATCTTGCTCTTTGGTAGCAACTTATCGGCAAAATAATATACCAAATTCGCAGAAGTAATGAAGCAAAAACCACGACCGGACTCGTCTGGGAAAATATAGTAGCGCGGAAAATTATTGTTCATAATTGGAACCACTGCTACATTCGGTTTCTTTTCGTCCCCTTCGAGAACGAGGCATAAGTATTGCTCCTTATTGCTTAAATATGGAAAAGGATGATGAGAGTCAATCACTTGCGGAGAAAGATAAGGTTTTACCGCTTCACTAAAATAGCGTTCCAGCATACGTTCTTGATATTCTGTTACATTTGCCGGTGAAATTTGATAAATCCCATGCTGACGTAACTGACGCATCAAATTAACGTAACATTTTTCCACACGTGGCATAATGTTACGCACTTCGCCGTAAACCATATCGAGCTGCTCGGCGGCAGTCATCTGTGATTTCTTATCAATAGAATCCGGTGTAATCGCTACAGCATCACTCAAGCCACCTACACGCACCATGAAAAATTCGTCTAAATTCGAGCCGAAAATAGAAATAAAACGCATGCGTTCAAACAACGGCAATCGACTATCTTCCGCTTCTTCCAATACACGTTCGTTAAAGCGTAGCCAGCTTAGCTCTCTATTTACATAAGGATTGCTGTTTTTCTCTAAACTCATCTATTCCACTTCCTTTCCCAATGGCGTTTTCAATCATATACCCCTCACGAACGCCATGTCTTACAATCACAAGCTCTTGAACGCCAACAAAAGACATTATCGACTTAATGACAATCAACCCGGGAATAAAAGTAACCAAACGCTCAGGAATAACACGATTGAGGATTTTAATCCCATCCATCCCCAACATCCCAATTGCACGATCCAGCTCCTCGATTTCGTCAAAGGTTAGCGTGTAGCCCATGGTTTCACCATCACGACCTAAAATTTGGCGATGTACTTTTGCCAAGGCACGCGCAGTCCCGCCCATGCCATATATGCGCTTGATATCCTTTCCGAATAAATCAATGGAACCTTCCAATTGTGCACTCACAAAATTGGCAATTTTGGCGCGTTGTTTTGAGTTTGGGAACAAGCCTTTTACAAATTTATTGTACATAGCCAGTGCACCCAATTCCTTACTGGTTGCCGTCACCATGCCAAAATCATCATAATAAAAAACCTGCGCACTCCCACCGCCTAAATCAAAGCCAAGTGCTTTATCATCCTTAATGCAGCTTTGCAAGCCAATATAGTCATAGTAAGCTTCTTCGCAACCGGAAAGCAACCGAATATCCACACCCGTGGTTCTTTTCACCGTTTGCAAAACCTGCACTTGGTTGTTGATATTACGCAAAGAAGCCGTTGCAAAGCAAGAAAAATGCTCACAATGCGTTTCATCAATCATTGTTTTCATTCGCCCAAGAACAGAACACAAACGATTAATCCCTTCTGCGGTGAGCACACCATCTTCTACATAGCTCAATATTTCTGCAAATTCTTTTTCATTAACAAGTGCATGAAAACTATTGTCCGGTTCTATTTGATAAACCACACAACGCATGGTATTTGATCCAATATCTATTACTCCGTACTTCACTGTGCTTCTCTCTTTTCTATTAAATATTTAAGCTCTCATGCCAATAAGCTGTCTGTGGGTCATCTTTGACTGCCTGGAATTTTTTCAATTGCCCCGGTGCATACTTGAAGGAATAACTAAAGAAGAATGTGATTTCGTCTTCTGCAGAATCCTTTGGACGCACCACCACTTGATCTGGATAAAACATATATTGTACATCCTGGTCACGCCATGAAATTTCCATATTGCCAATTTTCACAAGGATAGTGCCCCATTCACCCACACTAATTTCGGTAAGCGGACCACGCCCACTCTGAATTTGGCGATACTTGAACCCCATAGAATAACTCATTTCATTGAGAATCATCGTAAAATGTTCAACAATGTAACGTCCCGGTAATCCAATGTCCTCAATCAATCGTTGCTCTGACGCCACCATTTTCTCTAAAAAATCCAAGCGTTTTTTTAGTGGTAAATCGCCTTCATCAGCCAATGGCGCACTATCTTTAAAATTCTTTAAAATTTTTTGCAAGTCTTCGCACAAAAGAAGAACCTTTGCATCAGAATCTAAAAATTGCATATCTATCATCCTTCATTCAAATAAAATGATGAGCATTTATACTGTGATTATATTCTGTTGACATTATACCATGATGCCATCACAGTCGCAAAGGATTCTCCGTACACGCCTCTAAAATCAAAATCATATTCCTTTATAATTATAGAACATACAAATAGACACGAAGCCCAGCACTTTACATTCAATCTTACAAAAACAGCAACGTCTTTCTTATCACATAGACATTTTTAGTATAACTAATCAACGTTAATTCAAGCGTTATTTCTATGTTAATTTTAGGTAAATTGCTTATTTTGCATTGAGATTATCACTACACTCTGAAAGCAATCAATTATTTTTAAAAAAGACGAAAATAGTTGTTGACTTTATCTGTGAAAAAGCGTATTATAAGCAAGTACCGATGAGCAAGCCGGCGTGATGGAACTGGCAGACGTGACGGACTCAAAATCCGTTGGGCTAACACCCGTGTGGGTTCGAATCCCACCGCCGGCAGTTCCAAAGAACCTTTTCAAATGAAAAGGTTCTTTTTTTATTCTAAAAAGAAAATATTCTAACCAACGATTTACATTTGAAACAGCCCCATCTAAAATTCCAACCAGATTGATATTTTAGATAGGGTTGCTTCAAGATCGTTGGTCTTTTTTTATTTTCTTTTCAAATTATCCTTCTTACCCTATTGACTCACTATGATTTGAGTGGTAGAGTTAAACCATCCTAAGGAAGTAGGAATTAGCACTTACACCCTTGCTACATAGCAAGAGAATCCTTTTCAATCTAATAAAGGAGGATACACATGCAAATATATTTAGATAATGCCGCAACCACAAAAATGAGCGACCATGCTATTCAAGCAATGTTACCATATATGAATGACATTTTTGGCAACCCATCTAGCTTGCACAGCGCCGGACAACGCGCCAACGAAGCCCTTACGAACGCACGTGAGCGAATTGCTCATTTATTAAACGCAAAGCCTTCTGAAATAACTTTTACATCCGGTGGTAGCGAAGCAGATAATCAAGCGCTTATCAGCGCCGCCCAATTAGGCGAAAAGAACGGCAAAAAACATATTATTTCGACAGCATTCGAACATCATGCAGTGCTGCATACCCTTAATAAGCTCCAGCGAGAAGGTTTTGAAATCACACTTTTACCTGTCCCAGAAAACGGTTTGATTCAGCCTGAACAGGTAGCCGCAGCACTCCGCTCGGATACCTGCCTGGTCAGTGTGATGTATGCTAACAACGAGATTGGTACAATACAACCTATTGCTGAAATCGGTGCTTTATGCAGAGAACGTGGCGTTCTTTTTCACACAGACGCTGTTCAAGCGGTAGGTCATCTCAAAATTGACGTTCAGTCGCAACACATTGATATGCTCTCTCTCTCTGCCCATAAATTTCATGGGCCAAAGGGCGTTGGCGTACTTTACGCTCGTAATGGCATTTCCCTTACGCCCCTAATTGAAGGCGGTGCACAAGAGCGTCATAAACGTGCTGGCACAGAAAATATTCCCGGTATTATGGGTATGGCCGCCGCCATGGAAGACGCCTGTGCCCATCTTGAAGAAAATACTGCTCATGTTTCAGCATTGCGCAATCGTTTGATTCAAGGTCTTTCAGAAATCCCTCATTCCGTGTTAAATGGCGATGCTAAAAATCGTCTTCCCGGAAACGTGCATTTTTGTTTTGAAGGGATTGAAGGTGAATCTCTGCTTCTCTTCTTAAACGATAAGGGGATTTGCGCTTCTTCCGGCTCCGCTTGCACTTCCGGCTCTCTTGATCCAAGCCACGTGCTTCTTGCAATCGGCAGACCCCACGAAATTGCCCATGGCTCTCTGCGACTTTCTCTTTCCGAAGAAACAACTGAGTCCGATATTGACATCACCATTCAAGCTGTTAAAGATGTTGTCAGCAGACTCCGCAATATGTCTCCAGTATGGCGTGACCTTCAAGAAGGTAAACGCAGCTATATTCTTTAATGAGGTGATATTATGGCATTGTATAGTGATAAAGTTATGGACCATTTTCGCAACCCACGCAATCTAGGCACACTCGAAAACGCCGATGGTATCGGCGAGGTCGGAAATGCCAAATGTGGCGATATTATGAAAATCTATCTTAAAATCGATGACGGCATCATTTCCGATGTTCGTTTTGAAACTTTCGGATGTGCAAGCGCCATTGCATCAAGTTCAATGGCAACTGAACTCATCAAAGGGAAATCCATCGATGAAGCGCTGAGCCTTACCAATCAAGCTGTAACAGAAGCATTGGAAGGCTTGCCGGCACAAAAAATCCACTGCTCTGTGCTTGCGGAGCAGGCTATAAAAAAGGCACTGGAAGACTATTACGAAAAAAACAATATCCAACACGCTCCCCTTACCACGCAAGCTTGTGAGCATCATTAAAATCGCTTTTGCAAATTTAGCCTCCAAAAAAGCTGACCGTAAAAATACAATGCACTTTCTATTTCGCATTGCACCTTACAGTCAGCTTTTTTACTTTATTTTTACATCGATAAGAGCCATATTACGACGCATACCATGGTAACGGCGTAAACAGCAATAAATACCAGCTTAAATTTCATCGGATAATTACGCAGTAATATCAAATCAAGAAAAATCATTGTTGTAATGGATACAACAATGCCCCAAATCACCATACCACTAAGCCCCCACACCGGAAGCCCCATACAAATCCCCAGAACTACAATGAGTCCTCGCAAAAAGTTTTTGGATACCATCATCCTACCCTCACATTAACGGACCAAATACACGCATCAAGCGACCAAAAGCGCGTTTATACCACGGAAATTCGCAATACGTCTTGAGATAAATACGTTCGCTGATTGCTTGTGTTTCTTCGAAATCCTTTTCTATAGAACGTGCTACATTTTCGTCATACACCAACAAACTGTTTTCAAAGTGCAAGAACAAACTACGGAAATCCAAATTAATGGTTCCGACGGAAGAGATGCAATCATCGCTAACAAACACCTTCGAATGCAAAAAGCCGGGCGTATACTCGTAAATCTTAATTCCAGTTTTTAAGAGTTCCGGATAATAGCTACGTGCTATCATAAAGACAATTTTTTTATCCGGAATATGCGGCAAGAAAATTTTGACATCCACACCACGTTCAGCAGCAAATTCAATAGAACGACGTAAACGTTCATCTAAAATCAAATACGGCGTCATAATATGCACATAATCCTCAGCCAAATCCAAAATTTGACAATATACATCAGACGCAGTATCACGTGCATTTTCCGGCGCATCAGCATATGGTGCCACAATTGCACCATCATAACCCGGATTTTCTTCAACCGCCATGTAATGTGCATAGGCATCGGATTTCATTCCGGTTGCCACTCCCCAAACCTGCAAAAACATCGCAGTAAAGGATTGCACACCGTTACCGGTAATACGAATACCCGCATCTTTCCAGTACCCAAAACGCGTTATAAGATTTGCATATTCATCCGCTAAGTTAAACCCACCTGTATAGGCCACTTTGCCATCAATAACGGTAATTTTTCGGTGGTCGCGATTATTTTGATAGGAAGAAATAATTGGACGCAATGGCGAAAAAACCGCACATTGCACGCCAATGCGTTCAATGCGTTCCTTAAAATCATGCGGTAGCTTGAGGGTGCAGAAGCCATCATACATAAAACGCACTTCCACACCTTCCTTGACCTTGCGCTCTAAAATTTCTAAAAGGCGCTCAATGATTTCCCCTTCGCTCACTATAAAGTATTCCATAAAGATGAATTTTTTTGCTTTTTCGAGGTCTGCAAACATTGCTTCCAATGCTTTATCCCCAATAGAATAATACGTCACTTCCGGTGCGTAATAGGTTGGATACTTGCAGCCGGCAGATAAATAACGGAATAAGCCAACATAGCGATTATCCATCATGGCCAAATCACGACGTGCCATTTCGCTATCTACCAAGTGCAAATCTGTCGCCAACGCACGCTCATCAAGTTGCGCAATCAAATGACTGGTTCCCGGCACAATGCGCAAAATTGCATACATAATCAAAGCAACCGTTGGCATCAGCGCCAATAGAATCAGCCATGCAATTTGATAGGAATTGTGTGGACAGCGTAGCACCACATAACTGATCATTGATATTGTCAGTGCAGCAACTAGAAATTGAAACAACACCGCATACTGACTGGCAAATTGATTGGTAAGAAGATAATAAAATCCACCCCATATCATAATTTGTATAGCAATCAGAATCGCGGTGATAAAGATTGAGTTGGACACCAAAAACATGCTTTTTTGTTTAATCCGTCCACTTGACACGTTGTACCGCCTCCTTAACATCCTATTTTTCCACGTTGGATAACATATTAATTCAATCGTTTATAATTGTCAATCCACATCCTATTTACAGATTATAGCGGTTCCTACACAGAAAAAGAAGCCTCGGTATCCCCAAGGCTTCTTGTATATTCATCACGTATTAATAGTTTTCACACAGCACTTCAAAGTAAGCTTGAGGATGGGCACACGCCGGACATACCTTTGGCGCTTCATCGCCTTCTGCGATATAGCCACAATTATTACACTTCCAATAAACCTTGCTTTCTTTTTTAAAGACTGCTCCCTTTTCAATCGCGTCAAGCAAAGCTAAATAACGTTTTTCATGCGCTGCTTCAACTTCTGCAATCAATTCCATGCGTCTTCCGATTTCATCAAAGCCTTCTTCATAGGCTTCCGCTGCCATACGCTTATACATTTCAGTCCATTCGAAATTTTCACCGGCAGCAGCATCCTTGAGATTTTCTTCGGTACTCCCAATACTTCCGCCCAAAAGATACTTAAACCAAAGTTTCGCATGTTCCATCTCATTACGTGAAGTTTCTTCAAAGATTTGTTGAATTTGCACGTACCCGTCTTTTTTTGCCTGAGAAGCATAATATGTGTATTTATTGCGCGCTTGCGATTCACCGGCAAATGCATCCATCAAATTCTTTTCCGTCTTGGTTCCTTTAAGATCTTTCATAATAAACCTCTTCTTTCTGCACAATTGTGCGAACCACAACATATTCTGAATAACCTATAAATGCATCGCTTTCTTCGCTAAAATAGAAGCTTCGTCTTTATTCCAGCATGTTCCCAAAATCGACGCCTCAATTATGATGCGACAAACGATATGTATGTCCGTTTTTATGGAGTGCAACCACAACATTCCCGGTCATTAAATCCACGTAATTAAAAGACAATCGGCGTTCATCATGATCTTCTACTCTCACGACAAAGACATTCTTATAAATTGACTCTAACTCGCCCTTATGGCTCACAATGCGATTGCGGCCAATATTGACATCTAATTCAATCTCACAACCAACAAATGGTTGTAAAGACTTTTTCACACGTTCAACAGTAAGCTTTGTCATAATGATCATCCTCTCTGGTGTGTTCATTATAACACAAAACATTGTTAATAACAAAGTAAAATTCAATATTATATCTATTGCGCTTTTCTTTGTCAATATACAAAGTTCATTTTGTAGTCTATTAACAATTTGCAAAATCTTTACCCCACAAAAAAATATGCCGCTCAACGAGCGGCATATTTTTATTAATCATCGTTGTTGTCATCATCATCGTCTGTAAAGAGGTCTTTCATTTTATTGAAGAAACCCTTGTCTTCTTTTTTCTTTTCAGACTTTTCGTGATGGCTCTTGGTTGTTTTGCCGTCCGCTGATTTATCATCATAACGATTCAGCGATTCGGACAATTTTTCAAAGAGTTCGCGTTGTTCGTCAGAAAGACTCTTTGGGGTTTCTACAATAACAGTTACATATTGATCCCCTTTAGCAAAGCTACGCATACTCTTAACGCCTTTACCTTTCAAACGGAAGCGAGACCCACTTTGCACCCCGGCAGGAATTGTAAATTTAATACGACCCTCCAAGGTTGGAACTTCGATTTCATCGCCCAAAGCAGCTTGTGCAACATTAATCTTTTGTTCCATGTAAATATCGGTATCATCTCTGGTAAAGACAGCATGTGGACGCACACGAACATAGATGTACAAATCTCCGCTTGGTCCACCGTTTTCTCCGGCTTCGCCTTCACCTTGCATACGCAAGCGTGTGCCATTGTCCACTCCGGCAGGAATGTTCACTTCGAGAGATTTTGTTTCACGGCGACGACCGGTGCCACCGCAATCAGAACATTTTTCTTTGATTATTTTACCGGTACCACCGCAATCAGGACATGTAGTTTGACTTTGTACACGCCCAAACGGCGTTTGCTGCATCGTCGTTACGCGCCCAGTACCGTGACAACGGGAACAGGTTTCAGGACTAGTACCTGGTTTTGCACCGGTACCTCCGCAGGTAGAGCAAGTAATCCAACGGTCGACGGTAATCGTTTTCTTGCATCCAAAGACAGCTTCTTCAAAAGAAATGGTCAAATCATAACGCAAGTCATTGCCTTGACGTGGGCCGTTTGGAGCGCCACCGCCGCCACCGAAGAACATGTTGAAAATATCACCAAAATCTCCGAAATCGGCACCGCCGCCACCAAAACCGCCACCAAATCCACCACCACCAAAGTTTGGTGCATCATGACCGAACTGGTCGTATTGTTGACGTTTTTGTGCATCACTCAATACTTCATAGGCTTCATTGGCTTCTTTAAATTTTTCTTCAGCTTCTTTGTCACCTGGGTTTACGTCAGGGTGATATTTGCGCGCCAGCTTGCGGAACGCTTTTTTTATGTCCGCATCGCTGGCGCCCTTATCTACCCCTAACACTTCATAGTAATCGCGCTTATCAGCCATTACTTATTGTCGTCCACTTCAGTGAAGTCAGCGTCGTAGGTACCGTCGTTGTTCCCTTGCGCTTGTGCACCTTCTGCGCCTTGTTGAGCTTCAGCTGCAGCAGCATACATTTTTTCGCTTACTTTATAGATAGCTTGAGTCAAATCTTCACTCTTAGCCTTGATATCTTCAGTGTCATCACCTTCAAGAGCGGTACGCAATGCGTCTTGCGCTTGGGTGATAGCATCTTTATCAGCTTGATCGATGGCTTCGCCGGCATCCTTCATCACCTTTTCACTTTGGAAGAGGAGTGCATCTGCGTTGTTGCGAGTATCGATTTTTTCTTTCATTTTCTTATCAGCTTCTGCATTCAATTCTGCATCTTTTACCATGCGATCGATTTCTTCATCGGAAAGACCACTGTTAGATTGAATGGTAATACGTTGGCTCTTGCCAGTGCCCTTATCCTTAGCGGATACGTTTACAATACCGTTAGCATCAATATCGAAGGTTACTTCAATTTGTGGGATACCACGTGGAGCTGGTGGGATATCCATCAAGCTGAAACGACCGAGGGTCTTATTATCCTTTGCCATTTCACGTTCCCCTTGAAGAACATGAATGTCGGTTGAAGTTTGATTGTCTGCAGCAGTAGTAAATACTTGGCTACAGGATACTGGGATAGTAGTGTTACGTTCAACAATCTTGGTCATAACGCCACCCAAGGTTTCAATCCCCAAGGACAATGGTGTTACGTCCAAAAGAACAACGTCCTTAACTTCACCAACAAGTACACCGCCTTGGATAGCAGCGCCGATTGCAACACATTCATCAGGGTTAATGCCCTTAAACGGTTCCTTACCGGTAAGCTTCTTAACAGCATCTTGAACTGCCGGAATACGGGTAGAACCACCAACGAGGATAACCTTGTCGATGTCGCCTGCACTTAAGCCAGCATCTTGCAATGCTTGACGGGATGGAACTATGGTCTTTTCAACGAGGTCAGCGGTCAAATCATCGAATTTCGCACGGCTCAAAGTAAGATCCAAGTGTTGTGGTTGACCGTTGCCATCCATCGTAATAAATGGCAAGTTGATGTTAGAGGTGGTAACAGTGGAAAGTTCCATTTTTGCTTTTTCAGCAGCTTCTTTCAAGCGTTGCATTGCAGTTTTGTCGCCACTCAAATCAATGCCGGTTTGTGCCTTAAATTCTTGAATAGCCCAGTCGATAATCTTCTTGTCGAAGTCATCCCCACCAAGGTGGTTGTTACCACTGGTAGCAAGTACTTCAAAGATACCATCGCCGATTTCCATCAAGGAAACGTCGAAAGTACCACCACCAAGGTCAAATACCAAAATCTTTTGATCGGAATCGTCTTTGTCTACGCCATAAGCCAAGGCTGCAGCGGTAGGTTCATTGATGATACGAAGAACATCGAGTCCAGCAATTTTCCCAGCGTCTTTGGTTGCTTGACGTTGGCTGTCACTGAAGTAAGCAGGAACAGTAATAACTGCTTGAGTAACAGTTTCGCCGATATATGCTTCAGCGTCAGCTTTCAATTTTTGAAGAATCATTGCAGAAATTTCTTGTGGGCTGTATTGTTTGCCGGAAAGGGTTGCCTTATAATCAGTCCCCATATGACGCTTGATACTTGCTACAGTATTATCTGGGTTGGTGATTGCTTGACGCTTTGCAACCTGACCTACAAGACGTTCACCGCTATTATTTACACCAACAACGGATGGAGTGGTACGATTGCCTTCACTGTTAGGAATAACAACCGCTTCGCCACCTTCCATTACAGCTACACAAGAGTTTGTAGTCCCTAAGTCGATACCAATTACTTTTCCCATTGTTAATTTCCTCCTAAAAAATCTATCTATTATTATAGTAAGTTATTCTCAGTTATTGCCCGTTACACGACATACCGTTGGGCGAATGACTTTATCTTTGAATTTATACCCGGCACGTAACTCATCGATTACTGTATTCGCCGGTTGACTGTCATCGTCTACAACCATAATGGCTTCATGGAAGTTTGGATCATATTCCTTGCCAAGCGCTTCAATGCGTTCAAGTCCGGCTTTACCCAAATTATCCACTAATTGACGTTGAACTTTTTCAAACCCATCTTGATAAGCCTTTACGCTTTCAATAGCATCGGCCGGTGGGTTTTTTAAGGCTAATTCAAAGCTATCCAATACCGGCAATAATTCTTTAATAAGATTCATCGCACCGTATTTGTAAATATCATCTTTTTCACTGGAAGTACGGCGTTTGTAGTTATCAAAATCAGCAAGTAATCTCAGATAACGCTTGTTGAGTTCGTCGTACGCAGAATTCTCCGCTTTCGATTCTTCAACCACTTCCGGTTCAACTACCTCTTCCGGTGTGGTTTCATCCTGAATCGGATCCTTCGCTTGTTCTTGTTCTGACATTCACTGCACTCCTTCTCAATAGTTTTTATTAAAAATCGCCAATTCTGCACAACCATTCCAATCGCCATCATGAGCAACTACTGTGGACAGTGCATTTTTTCTGGCTTCGTTTTTCTCAATACGATTAAATAATTGTTCAAGGCCGCTTAACGCCGCCTCCAACATCGCCACACATTTTGCATAATTCATACGTTTCGGTCCGATAAGCGCCAAATGTCCGACATTCTTTCCAACCGAGTAGTTGGCAACAACCATGCTACAATCATGAATACAATTTGCTGTATTCTCATCACCAATACGAATCGCCAAACCTTTATCAGGTAAATTTTTAAAGAAGCTTACGACGTCATCCTCATCACCAAAAGCCTGAAGCAGTGTCTTTAATAAATGCATTTCCTGAAACTCTACATGTGACAGCAGGTTCAAGGAGCCTTCTACAATAACTTGCTTCTTTTGTCTGCGACTCAGAATATCATTCAGCTCATCCAAAAGATTATGGACAAATTCAGAAGCCGTTCCCATTTGGTCAACCAAGAATTCAATCAACGGTCGGTGCCAATGAGCCACTGACAGCCCTCTTAAATAGTGACTGAGTACACTGTTTACGACACTCAGTTCCTTCGGCCCAAACCCTTCTGGCAAATCAATCAAACGTTGCTCTACGCGTTCATCATCGGTAACTACAACCATCAATCCACGCTCCGGCATAAGGTAAATTAAATCAAGCATACTTAAAAGCGGCTTGGTATATCCTGCTTCCGGCACTACCATCATAGCAGTATAGCCGGTTGCATCCGCCATATGCTTAAGCAATTGATGAAAACGTGCATCATCCATACTCGTCTGTGCGCAAATTTCATCGTAAAGCATTTTCTCATCAGAATAAATTTTCAGGTTTTGAGCCATTAATTGATTCACATAATAGCGATAACCTACATCTGTTGGAATGCGTCCGGCGGAAGTATGAGGTTGAATAATATATCCCAGCTCTTCTAAATCAGACATTTCATTTCTGATAGTGGCTGAGCTAAAACCAATATCATATTTTTTTGAAATTGTGCGCGAACCAACCGGCTCCGCTGTTGCTATAAAATCTGTGACAATCGCAGCTAGAATTTTTTCTTTTCTTTCATCTAACATGCTCTCGCCTCCTTTATTAGCACTCTACTCTATCGAGTGCTAACTCTTGATATAGAATACCATTTTATTTTCCGAACGTCAAGAGATTCACAAAAAAAGTCCGTTTCTTAGGCACTTTCTCACAAAAAAATGCAACCGTTCTCAAGCGGTTGCATTTTACTTTTCCTTCTATAAAAATAGTTCAAACACCCAATTACCCATTCGTCGACCAATATCTGTAAGAGCAAGCGCTTCGTCATTTAACACGAGCCAACCCTTCGCCTCACCTTCCAGAATTGCATCGTTAAACACTTCGGCCACGTCAACATCATACAACGATGCAAAACGCAATCGATTGAGCCCATGATTCATGCGAAGTGCCATAAAGACACTCTCACTCATTTGCTCATCACGCGTCAACAACTCCTCTTCCGTTGGCGGACATTTCCCCACTTCCAGTGCGGACACATAGTCTTGAAAAGAAGCTGTATTCCTTTTTCGTATTGGCCGTCCCCATCCTGTAGCACCGAGTCCCAATCCTAAATAATCATCCAAATTCCAATACAATTGATTATGAATGCTTTCATAACCTCTCGGCGCGTAATTTGAAATTTCATACTGATAGTATCCCGCATCTGCGAGCCATTCTCGTTGCGCATCAAACCATTCTGCCGCACCTTCTTCATCTACAGGCGGAACAATCCCCTGTGCCATTTGACGAACAAGCAACGTAGACGGCTCCGGAATTAATTGATAGAGCGATAAATGTGTTGGCGCAAGCGAAAGCGCGTGGTCTACTGTAGCGCGCCACTGCGTAGCGGTTTGCCCAGGAAGTCCATACATCAAATCCATGTTGATATTAGTAAACCCCGCTCGTCGCGCCATTTCCACTGCTTTTTCCGCATCCTTCGATGTATGAATGCGACCAATACGTTTTAATAGTATGTCATCAAAACTTTGCACACCGAAAGATAATCGGTTAACGCCCCCCTCCAACAGGACTTCGAGTTTTTCTTCATCAATCGTCCCCGGATTGGCTTCCATTGTAAATTCCCTTACCTCAGATATATCTATATATTTTCCGAGCGTTTCTAACAAATCCTTCAATTCACCCACAGTCAGTGCTGTCGGCGTCCCTCCGCCGATAAAAACAGTATCCGGTGATCGCCACTCTCCTACCAATCGCAATTGCATTTCTTTGCATAGTGCTGCAACGTAACGCATTTTATTCTTTTCCTGATGTCCGGGAAATGACAAAAAGTCGCAATACGCACATTTTTGTTCACAGAAAGGAATGTGAATATAGACTCCTCGCATATGCTCATCTCCTTACAAAAAAACAGCTGTGGATATCACAGCTGTTTCGCTTTATTATTCGTCGTCCAAGCTCAAAACCGCCATGAACGCTTCTTGCGGAATTTCTACACTGCCGACCTGCTTCATGCGCTTTTTCCCTTCTTTTTGCTTTTCAAGAAGTTTGCGCTTACGGCTAATGTCCCCACCATAACACTTATCCAATACGTTTTTACGCATCGCCTTTACGGTTTCACGGGCAATGACCTTGTTCCCAATCGCTGCCTGAATTGGCACTTCAAACATTTGGCGTGGAATAAGATTGCGAAGTTTCCCAACCAATGCACGCCCGCGATAGTACGCTTTATCTTTATGTACAATGCTAGAAAGGGCATCAACCGCTTCACCATTAACCAATACGTCAAGCTTTACAAGATTGCTCTTGCGATAGCCATTCATTTCATAGTCCATAGATGCGTAGCCCTTGGTTTTGGTCTTCAAAAGGTCAAAGTAGTCATATACAATTTCCGCCAACGGAATATCATAGATAACTGTAACGCGGGTCTTTGTCATATATTGCATGTCGATAAAAATCCCACGCTTATCTTGAGAAAGCTCCATTACCGCACCCACGTAATCCTTTGGCACCATAACGTTAACACGTACAAAAGGTTCTTCGATGTGATCAATACGTTGTGGCGGTGGTAACTGCGATGGGTTATCCACTTCAATCATGGTGTTATTGGTTTGATACACATGGTAGATTACGCTAGGCGCTGTAGTAATCAAAGAAAGATTGTATTCACGTTCCAAACGTTCTTGGATGATTTCCATGTGAAGCATCCCCAAAAAACCGCAACGGAACCCAAAGCCCAAGGCTTGTGAGGTTTCTGGTTCAAATTCCAATGATGCGTCATTTAAGGAAAGCTTTGCCAACGCATCTTTCAAATCAGGATACTGTTCATTGTCTATAGGGTAGAGCCCACAGAACACCATTGGTACAGCACGCTTATAGCCCGGAAGTGCTTCTTCTGCCGGACGATTCTTATCAGTAATTGTATCCCCTACACGGGTATCACTTACCTGCTTCATGCTGGCTGCTACATAACCAACTTCACCGGCACTCAAAGATTTAACCTTCTTTTCCTTCGGTGTATGTACACCGATTTCGGTTACTTCGAAGGAACGATTATTGTGCATCATGTGAATAGTTGTGTTATCACGAAGCGTCCCTTCCATAACACGAATATACGCAATTGCACCACGGTATGCATCGTAGTAAGAGTCGAAAATCATTGCCTTGAGTGGTGCCTTAGCATCACCCACCGGTGATGGTATGCGTTCTACAATCGCTTCAAGGATATCTTCAATCCCTATACCGGTTTTTGCAGAACACAAGATAGCGTCAGACGCATCTAAGCCAATAACTTCTTCAATCTCATCCTTTACTACATCAGGCTGAGCACTAGGAAGGTCAATTTTATTAATAACCGGTATGATTTCCAAGTCATGCTCCAATGCCAAATAAACATTAGCCAATGTTTGCGCTTCAATCCCTTGCGCTGCATCTACAACAAGCAGAGCGCCTTCACATGCCGCTAAGGAACGGGATACTTCATACGAAAAGTCAACGTGCCCCGGAGTATCGATCAGGTTCAAAACATATTCATTGCCGTCTTTCGCTTTATAGTTAATGCGAACGGTTTGAAGCTTAATGGTAATCCCACGTTCACGTTCAATATCCATGTTATCCAAAAGCTGCGCCTGCATTTCACGTTCAGTTACCGCACCGGTATATTCAAGCAAACGGTCTGCCAGGGTAGATTTACCATGGTCAATATGTGCAATAATACAAAAATTACGAATCTGTTCTTGCATATAATCTCCTTTCACCCATCATTATCGATGCAATTTTCTTCTTACTAATGCAAGAGCCGCCTGCATTTCTTCAATTTTGAGCACAACGGCCATCACAGCAAAGATGATGACACCTACACCAATAGCACCAAAGAGTTCAACGAGCTGTTGTGTCTTAGAGGTGATATCGATAAAGTGATCACTGATGTTCAAGAAGGTAACTACACCAAACCCCATCACAATGGAGGCGATGGTTGTTTTCACCAACGAGGTTAAAATTGAGCGTCCACCCAAATCCCCGACTTTTTTGTAAAGTAACATATAAAGCAATACCATCGAGATAAGCCCTGCAACAGAATATGCCAATGCAAGCCCTTGCGCTCTAAATGGCCCAACCAATAGTAAGCTTAAAATAATATTGATAATGATAATCGCACAGTTTACGATAACCGCGCGTTTACTATCGCGCAACGCATACATCCCACGGTTTAACACCTGTTGCTGACTATAGCCCAAAATCCCAATGCAATAAAACACCAAAACAGAAGCGGTTACCGCCACATTTTCTTCGGTAAACTTCCCTTGCATAAAAAGAGCACGAATCAGTGGCTCCGCAACCACCATCAAGCCAACACTCGCAGGAATCAAAATAAAGTTATTGAGGTTAACCCCTTCTACTAACTTTAATTTAAAATTCTTAATATCATTCTTTGCTATCATTTCCGTTAATGTTGGGAAAAATGCGGAAGCAATCGCTGTTGCGAAAATCCCTACCGGCAGCTGCATCAAACGATTGGCATTATTAAGAGCCGTAACCGTCCCTTCATCCAATTGACTGCCCAAGTTTTGGGTGACGAAAAAATTCAAGTAAATAACACTTAAGCCGAGTACTACCGGAATAGCCAAGCGGAAGAATTCTTTTACACCCGGATGCTTAAAATCAAGCACCGGTTTCCACTTCACACCGATTTTCAAAAGAATCGGAAAGTGTGCTATCACATTCAAATAACTCCCTACTACCACACCAATTGCAAAGCCGGTGATGCCAATTCGAGGCATGAGCCAAATCCCTATAACAATAATAGCAATATTATAAAGCAAGGAGCCCACTGCAGGCGCAGTAAATTGTTGATACACATGACATATCCCTTGGCACACGCCACTCAAACACATAAAAAAGCTTTGTATGAGCATGATACGTGTGAGATAAATAGCGAGTTCTCTCGTTTCTGCAGCATACCCAACTGCAAGAAATTCGTCCATGATGAACGGTACTGAAAGATAGAAAAATGCCATCCCAATAAAAACAGCAATCAGCATCCCGTTAAAAATGGTACTTGCGACCTTCCACGCCTCATCCTCTTGATCTTTATTGACGTATTCACTCAATACCGGAATGAATGCTGTAGAAAAAGCGCCACCAATCAGGACAAGATATAGAAAGTCCGGTATTAAAAATGCAGCCTTATAAGCGTCAGTCATCCACCCCTGCCCAAAAACAGTAGTCATGACTATTTCACGGACATAACCAAGCACGCGAGATAAGGCACTCATAATAACAAGAAAGCCTGTAATTTGCGCCAAAGAGCGACGTTTCAGTTTTGTTCCACTGCTCACTCTAACACCCTTTCATTATAATCAAAGACTCTTCAACAAAAAGAATGGGGACCCTCATAGCCCCCCATTCTTCTATAATCGTTTAATTAACAACCGAGTAGCAATGCAGTGTAGTCAGGAATGCCCCATTCATCAACCATTGGTTCAATAGCATCGCTGTATGCACGCAGCACATTCATTGCCGGCAGCACCTTGCTTTGATACAAACGTGCTTGGCTTTCGAGGTTTTCATCGTTTTGTGCTTCTGCTAATTCTTTTTCAAGCACACTCAACGCATCATTTAAGTGACTCAACGCTTCGGACAAATTGTTGATAATGCCAAACTCAACAGTCTTTTCAATGTCCAAGCCAATGCTCTTCTTATTGGACAGAAGCTTTGCAAGCATATTTTCATAGCGCAATACACAAGGAATAATATCCTTCTTGGACATTTCAATCATTGTAAGCGCCTCAATATTAATGGTTCGACTGTAAGTTGCCATATGGATTTCCATTCTAGAGTAGACTTCCTCTTCAGAATAGATACCATTTCTCACGAACAAGTTCATGGTCTTTGGTTCCACATATTTTGGATACGCTTCAATGGAATTTGCCAGATTAGGCAATCCGCGACGTTCTGCTTCTTCTACCCAGTCTTCTGAATAGTTATTGCCATTAAAGATAACACGCTTATGGGCAGCCAACTCATCACTTAATAAGTGATTCAATTCTGTCCAGAAATCATCGGCATCTTCTAAACGGTCAGCATAATCGCGAAGAATATCGCCAATTGCGGTATTAATAGCAATGTTTGGACCTGCAGTGGACAAAGAAGAACCCGGCATACGGAATTCAAACTTATTACCGGTAAATGCAAATGGAGAAGTACGGTTACGGTCGGAGATATCCTGTGGAAGTGGTGGCAAAGTATTAACGCCAAGTTCAATATACCCCTTGTCAACAGCGTTGTATTTTGTACCTGCTTCAAAATTTTCAAGAATATCGGTAAGCTCTTGACCTAAGAAAATGCTTAAAATAGCCGGTGGTGCTTCATGCCCGCCCAAACGATGGTCATTGCCCGCACTTGCAATAGTCAAACGAAGCAATTCAGGATATTCGTCCACAGCATGAATCATCGCACATACAAATAATAAGAATCGTGCATTTTCCATTGCACTGGTTCCCGGGCTCAAAAGATTTTCATTTCTATCTGTTGCCAAAGACCAGTTGATATGCTTCCCGGAGCCATTAATCCCAGCAAACGGTTTTTCATGTAACAGACACTCTAAACCGTGTTTACGCGCCACCTCTTGCAAGGTTGCCATCAATAATTGGTTTTGGTCATTGGCTACATTGCAAGAATCATAGTTTGGAACAATTTCAAATTGACAAGGTGCCACTTCGGAGTGCTTCATCTTGATTGGCACACCCATACGCCATAAGGTTTCATCGGCATCCTTCATAAATTCTGCCACACGCGTATTGATAGCGCCAAAATAGTGATCAGAGAACTCTTGGCCCTTTGGTGCCGGCGCACCAAAAAGGGTACGGCCGCAGATAACCAAGTCTTCACGTTTTTTGAAGAGCTCTGCATCAACGAGGAAATATTCCTGTTCAGCGCCCATAGACGGAATTACGCGCTTTGTTTCTTTGTCACCAAAGAGACGCAAAATACGTTGTGCTTCCTTGTCCACCAATGCCATAGAACGCAAAAGCGGGGTCTTTTTATCAAGCACATATCCATTGTAGGAAATGAAAATGGTCGGAATATATAAGGAGCCGTCTCTGACAAAAGCCGGAGATGTTGGATCCCAAGTGGTATATCCACGTGCTTCAAAGGTATCTCGCAAGCCACCGGATGGAAAAGAAGAGGCATCCGGCTCACCAACAACGAGGTTCTTGCCGGAAAATTCCAAAACGGCAGAACGGTCACTTTGTGGAGAAAGGAAACTGTCATGCTTTTCTGCTGTAGCACCAGTCAATGGATGAAACCAATGCGCAAAGTGCGTTGCCCCCTTTTCAACCGCCCAATCCTTCATTGCGGATGCAACAACATCGGCAATTTGCGGATCCAAATCAGACCCGGTTTGGATGGTCGCCTTTAAGGATTCATAAACTTTCTTTGGCAATCTCTGTTGCATCACTTCGTCATTAAAAACGTCTGATGCATAAATATCCAGAAAATTTTCTTTCATTGTTGTTCCTCTCTTATCTACTATAACTAGCTATTGGTACAGCCTATTCGCTATATAATCGGTAAATCTATATAAAAATGGTATTTACCAAAAAACAATATAAAGATTATATCACTATTGCCCCCTTTTGTCATTACAGAATAGCGCCATTAAGCCATTCCTATCATCTTTTTTTCACCATCATTTTCCGTTTCATCGGCTCATTTTCTTCTTATATTTATACTAATTGAGTCAAAAATAAAAAAATCGCGTACTCTCCTTTGAGAATACGCGATTAAAAGTCAAAACTTATACTGCAGGATTATAGCCTAAGAGCATCGCACCGCCAATAACAGCAACAGTGATAATACTCAAAATAACCATTGGTAATGCATTGGTACGAATAATTTTCCCTTCATTACCGATTGTCCCTGTAGTCGCACAAGCTGCAACAACATTGTTAACACAAACCATGTTGCCAATTGCACCACCGATATTTTGAAGTGCAACAATAAATACGGTTGGCATAGACAGGAGTGAGGCAGTTTCGTATTGAAGAGAAGCGAACAAGGTGTTAGATACCGTGTTAGACCCGGACATAAACGCACCAAGTACCCCGATAAATGGTGCAATCACGATATAGGCTTTCCCAGCTACATTAGCAAGTGCTTGCGCCATAACGAGAAGCATTGGGCTCTTCACTGCTTCGGCAATTCCGGCCATAGATTCTGAGTCAATATTGGTAAAGCGGAACAAGTTAACCATTGCAACCCCAAAGAAAAGAGCAACAGCAGCACCGGTTACCTGCTTAATCGTATCTTCAAATGCACCCTTGATTTCTTGGGAACGCATACCATGCAAGAAGAAGGTGATAATCGCAACCAGGATAAATACAACCCCAGGACTCCACAAAATCGCCCAGTTCCAGTTAAGGCCTAAAATTACGCCACTTTCACCGGTACCAATGGTTGTGGTTTTCAATGCATTGGACCATGCTGCACCTTGGTTTTGAGTAACACGGGTAGCAACCAAGATGATTGCGATAATGAAGTAAGGAATCCACGCTTTCACCAAAGACATATCGCTGGTTTTTGGCGCTGGTACTTCAGTTGCATTGAGCCAGCTCTTATCCCAAGCCTCTTTTTTATCGAAAGTCCAAACATTTTTAGGAACCAAAAATCCTTTTTTAGTGGTAAAGATTACCACAAACAAAGTAATTACAGAAGAAACCAAAGAGGTTAATTCAGGGCCAACAAAGGTTGCAATCAAAAGATAGAGTGTATCAAACAACACACTAACATAGATGATAAACGGAATCACCGGAACAACATCGCTAATTTTTTTATCCTTACCAAAAAGCTTGGTAAGAACAGCGATCCCAATAATCATAATGACTGGTGCGCAAATAGCGAGTGGCAAAGCGGTCCATTGTGTAAAAGCAGTCTTCCAGGCATCAGGATTTTGTAACGCGGTTGCTACAGTTGTAAAGGCAGTGTTGGTAGGTGTCCCTACAGCACCGAATGGTACCGGAATAGAGTTAAATTCAAGTGCTACAATAGCAGCCGCCAACGGAGGGAAACCAACACTGATAAGAAGTGGTGCGCAAAGTGCAGCAGGTGTACCAAAACCTGCAGCCCCTTCGATAAAGCCACCAAAAATGAAGCCGATGATAATAGCTTGCAAACGTGCATCCGGGGTAATCCCGGTAAACATGCGGTTGATGGCGCTCATCGCACCAGATCTGGATAAGGTGTTCATGATAAGGATAGCGCCAAAGATAATAACAAGTACTTCGAATGCACTAAGGAAACCGGTTAAAGTATAACCGATAGCATGGGTAGGTGTCATTTTCCATACTGCAATCGCAGAAACAAATGTAATTGCCCATGCGAGTGGCAATGCCTTTTTAGCCGGCCAAGAAAAACCGGTCATCAAGACAACCGTCAAAATAATTGGGATAAAAGCAATTAAAGCGTACATGTGAATCCTCCTCTTTCTCTTTAAATTTTTTCCACTATTTTAGTATACCGATGTGAACGGGGCTGACAAGCTATTTTCAGATTTTTTTCAAAAAAAAATCTTATAGGAAAGTTTTATATATTATCACATGTTTATGACAATTTACGACAATTTACTTTTATCACTTTTCGATTTCTTATATTTTCTAACTTATGGTTGGATGTTTTACATCAACAATCACAAGCTCCGGACGGTTATTCACACGTGGAACTATTTTATCCACCGCAAAGCCGGCACTGATTACCATGTGGTAAGGATGCTTTTTAGCGCGTCTATAGACGCCCTTACTATATTTTGGAAGTACACCCTGACCCGGTGCAAACACACCTTTTTTTAGAAATTGCCATTGGCCGCCATGGGTATGGCCGCTTAAAACCAAATCCATTTTTAAGCGGTCAAAAAGTGCTTTTGGTTCCGGACGATGACACAAAACAATATGATACGCTTCTGTTTGCGCTTGTTTTTCCGAACAGCCTTCTTGGGTATCATGAATCCATTCTTCCTTGGACTTATAAGCGCCTTTGTCACGTACTCCAAAAATATTCACCCAAGCATTCTTCACACGAACCATCAATTCCCGATTGTCCAAAACATGCACACCATAACGCACGCTCATGATTTCCTTGAGTCCATCAAGATGCGGCTCACCTTCATCGTGATTACCGCTCACATAGTATATCGGCCGCCATGAATCGATTTCTTCTATAAAGGTCATCGCTTCACCGTAACTACGCCCCGGCTCAAAAAAATCACCTACAATGCAAATAAGATCCACGTCTTCCTTTCGCACCAAGCGCGCTAAAGCGCGCCCGCTCCAAACACCGTCACCGGCATGAAAATCACTAATTAAAGCAATACGCAGACGCCCATTACCATGCCACGCATCATCATCAATTGTGTAGCGTGTTACTTTTGCTTCATAGCTTATTAATTCCTTCAAAGGAATACTTGTTGCCGCCAGCGCCGCACCTGCACAACCCCAAAACCAATTCATCACTGTTCCCTCCTAAATTATTTGCCACCGTATACCGACCGTAATTCGTGTACTCTTTTTAGAAAGTATAGCATTTACACCATATGTGCGTCAAAACCATCATGTATACATAAAAAAAGATTTCCGACACACGCAAGCATCGGAAATCTTTGAAACTTATCTTAATTATTTTTCATGTCGTCAATCGATTTAACAACTGTATGTTCAATTGGTGTCCACTCAACTTTTTGGTACAATGCAGCCACCGCAATTGGCATATACGTAAACATAAAGAGTGGAAATGTAAACATTGTTCTGATTTTCATCCACGTTGAGGCTGGAATTTTTTCCCATTCACTCACTGTTGTTACCGCCCCTAACAAAAAGAGCATACAGTAGTAATAGCCAAATGAAAACAGCACCGCCACCAGGCAAGCGCCAAAGAGTGCACTCTGCGTGCCATTTGGTGCAAAAAAGCTGATATAAATAAGCATCCCAAGGTTAAAAATCAAAGTTGCAAGCATAACCAAAAGTGCCGGTGTTAGGTTCATTAACATATCGAATGAGCCAAAAAAACCTGATTTGAAACGAAAAAACGTTTTTACCAAATCTCCGCCATGCTTTCCTAATACCTGATAAAAGCCCTTTGCCCAACGCATACGCTGATTCCAAGATTGCTTAAAGGTAATTGGCTGTTCATCGTACAGCATTGCATCCGCTGCATAACCAATGCGCTCACCGGTTAATACCGTTGCAACCGAAAATTCAATATCCTCGGTTAACAGGTGATAATGCCAACCACCACGTTCCTTAATCAAATCCGCAGCAACCAAAAAACCGGTACCACTGATGGCACAGCTGGTATGAAGCATGTAGCGCGGTTGATTGAGATACTCTGCTTCACGCAAAAACCAAAGCCCATACCCAGAAGAAATCCAATTCTGTGCATAATTCTTGGAATTACGATAACTGGTACTTGCACGGTACCCTTTATCGTACACCTTATTCATTTCGCTCATGTAATTTGGTGTGAGCAGATTATCGGCATCCAAAATAACAAACGCTTCGTAATCATTGGCCGGGTTGGAAAATATTTTGTCAAATGCAAAATTGAGCGCGTAGCCCTTCCCTACAAGTTGCTTATTAAAGCGTTCAAACACCGTACAACCAAGGTTGCGACAAATTTCTGCCGTGTTATCGGTACAATTGTCTGCCACTACAAACACATGTAACTTATCCTGCGGATATTCTTGTGCATGAATACTCTTAATCAATTCACCTATTACTTTACTTTCGTTACGTGCTGCAATCAAAACCGCAAGCTTATGTTCCTTCTTCGCAACATAAGACGGACGTTTTCGACGAAACTTGTTATAAATCCCCACCGCAAGATAAAACATCTGATAGGAATACATAATCGTAAACAGTACACCAATGCTAAAGTTTACGCCGTAAATTAACGTTGCCACTACAATGAACCTCCCCACTTGTTCTATTGGCACAATACAACTTTACTTAGTATAGCCAGTTTAACGCTTTTTCGCAATAAAAAACAAGCGCAAGATGGGCAATCCCTGCTCTTGCGCTTGATATATTCATTTGATTATTTATCAGTCAATGCATCCAAATCCGTTTCACCACGTAAAAACGGTGCAATAAGCGCATACAACGCTTCGTCTCCGCAACACAATACCGCAGCACGATCCGGCGTAAAAAGCGGTTCTCCATAAAGCGCATGCATACAACCACCGCTGGCCTCTAAAATAACACGACTGGCCGCATAATCCCATGGGTACAAACGATAGCTTACATAGGCATCCAGAGTGCCTTCCGCAATATGACACATAGCGAGTGCCGCAGAGCCAATAGCACGATGACCGCGAATAGCTGTACTAATCATATGCAAAGGCTTCCCGGCGCGACGAGACAAAATATTCATCGTTGTCAAGCTTGTATCAAGAAGGGCATCTTGAAGAGCGCGCGACGCCCGTTTTGGTAATGCACACTCATTCATATAACAAGGACCACCGGCAACAGCATGGTAGCATTGATCCAATGCCACATCATAAACCACAACAAAAATTGGCTTCATGCCATCATACAAGGCTACACAAATCGCAAAATTTCGACGAGTGGAAATAAAGTTGGTTGTTCCGTCTATTGGATCAACAAACCATGTCAATCCACTTACCATCTCATTTTCCTGTTCCTCAGCAAACACAATGGCTTTTGGCTCAATTTCTGCCAATCGCACCTTTAGTTGTTCTTGCACCCAAATGTCGAAATCTGTTACTAAATTTTGGTGATTGTTTTCCTTTCGTTGTACGTTCAATTCAAAGTGAGAAAGGCGCTCTAAAAGCGCCTTTCCTACTGAACGAACCAACGCGATGGTTTGCTTGCACTGGTCCATGATTCTCTCCTTTACGCGTTCACAGCGGTGCGTACATGCTTCAAGATATTAGAAGCCCCTGCCACCTGCTTGCCATCCGGCAATACGAGGGTTGGCGCCGCTACAATACCGAATTTCTTAGCCAAGTCCGGCTGATCTTCGGCATACACTTGAATATATTGAATGCCTGCTTGTTCCAAAGCACGAATCGCAATTTGACAATTTGGACAGGTATGGGTTGTAAATAGCATTGGTTGAGCTGCAGCTTGTACTGTTGTGTCCTTGCTTTCTTCGCCAATTCCCAAATCGCCACCGGTCACCTTCATGACAAAACGACTCTTAGCAATATCATAAAGCTTGCGATCCTTATATTCCTGTGTTTTCCCATCGTTCCAGTTTTGAACCGGACGATAGTAACCGGTGATACGGCTATACACTTCAGTCTTGTTGCCACAATGAGGGCAAACAAATTGTTCGCCGTTCAAATAGCCATGGTCCTTACATACAGAGTATGTTGGAGACAAGGTGTAATATGGTAATTCGTAGTTTTCCGCAATTTTACGAACAAGGTTCGCAGCAGCCTTCCAGTCAGGCAATTTTTCGCCTAAGAAGGCATGGAAAACAGTCCCGGAAGTATAGAGCGTTTGCAATTGGTCTTGAATATCCAACGCGGAGAAAATATCCTCAGTATAATCAACCGGCAAATGAGAGCTATTGGTATAATATGGGGTGTCGCCTTCCTTGGCAGCGGTAATAATGTCCGGATAACGCTTGCGGTCATGCTTTGCAAAGCGATAGGTTGTAGATTCCGCCGGCGTTGCTTCCAAGTTATAGAGGTCGCCGTATTCTTCTTGATAATCAGAAAGACGTGCTCTCATATGGGTCAACACTTCTTTTGCAAATTTTTGAGTTTCTTCGTGGGTCAAATCCTTACGCAACCAGTCGGCATTAAGGCCTACTTCGTTCATCCCAATCAAACCGATGGTGGAGAAATGACTGTCAAAATTGCCAAGATAACGCTTGGTATATGGATAAAGACCTGCATCCAAAAGGTTAGAAATAACTGTACGTTTGATTTTTAAGGAACGCGCCGCAATATCCATCATATGGTCGAGGCGTTCGTAGAAATCCGCTTCATCCTTCGCTAAATAAGCAATGCGAGGCAAATTGATGGTTACAACACCAACAGAGCCGGTGCTTTCCCCACTACCGAAGAAACCGCCGCTCTTTTTGCGAAGTTCACGTAAGTCGAGACGTAAACGACAGCACATACTACGAACGTCACTTGGTTCCATATCGCTGTTAATATAATTGGAAAAATATGGGGTACCGTATTTTGCAGTCATTTCAAACAAAAGACGGTTGTTTTCATTGTCGGACCAATCAAAATCCTTGGTAATGGAATAGGTTGGAATTGGATATTGAAAACCGCGACCTTGAGCATCCCCATCAATCATGATTTCAATAAAGGCCTTGTTGACCATGTCCATTTCCTTTTGACAATCGCCATAGGTGAAGTCCATGTCTTTACCACCAACGATAGCCGGCATATCCTTCAAATCGTCCGGCACGGTCCAGTCTAAAGTAATATTGGAAAATGGTGCTTGAGTGCCCCATCTGCTTGGCGTGTTAACACCATAGATAAAGCTTTCAATGCACTTCTTTGCTTGGTCGTAACTCAAGTTGTCAACCTTGATAAACGGTGCAAGATAAGTATCGAAGGAAGAGAAAGCTTGTGCCCCTGCCCATTCGTTTTGCATGATACCGAGGAAGTTAACCATTTGATTGCACAAGGTTGCTAAATGCTTTGCCGGTGCAGAAGTAATTTTCCCAGGAATTCCACCTAAACCCTCTTGAATAAGCTGTTTCAAGCTCCAACCGGCACAATACCCGGTCAACATAGACAAGTCATGAAGATGAATGTCTGCATTTCTGTGCGCTTCCGCAATTTCCTTGTCATAAATTTCGCTTAACCAATAGTTTGCTGTAATAGCACCAGAATTGGAAAGAATCAAACCACCTACGGAATAGGTTACAGTAGAGTTTTCCTTCACGCGCCAGTCTTCAACATTTACGTAGCTATCTACCAATGCCTTGTAGTCCAAGATAGTATTGGACACATTGCGCACGGTTTCATGTTGCTTTCTGTACAAAATATACGCCTTTGCAACATCAGCATAGCCACTTTGGCTCAAAATACTTTCAACGCTGTCTTGAATGTCTTCCACACTAATCAAGTGGTTTTTCACTTTTGGTTCAAAATCAGCAGTCACACGCAATCCCAACAAATCAATAACATCCTGTGTATAATCTCGTTGACAAGCATCAAAGGCTTTCTTAATGGCATCTGTAATTTTATTTAATCCAAACGCTACAATACTGTTATCGCGTTTAATCACTTGATACATGGATGATCGTCCTCTCTTTCAATCTTAAGCCATAATTTCAGTTTCCTAATCATAACAAACAAAATCCATGCTGTCAACACCAAGCACTATATATCGATATATATGACAAGTTTGGCACTATATATAATACTATTGCCCACGGATTTCTGTACACGGCAGGAACACTTTCGCAGCCTTCAAGATATCCTCTAATTCATCCTCGGTGTATGCTGATAGAGAGTGATTACGCACCTGGTCACGGTCCACAAAGCTTTGCAGATAGTATTTTTTGGCCCCTTTGAGCCATTTTGCAATATTTATAATATCTTCATTTGTATGATATTCTTTAACAACAGTCGTGCGAAACTCATAATCCACACGTCCATCCAGGAGCAATTCTATACTCTGTATATAGGGTCTTATATCTAAATTTTCTATACCGGATGTTTCACCATATTTTTCGGGTGTGTTCTTGATATCCATCGCAACATAGTCAACAAGACCTTCATCGATAAAATGTCGAAGCTTTTCCGGAAAGCCACCGTTGGTATCTAGTTTTACTTTATAGCCCAGTGCCTTGATGGCTCTAATAAATGTCTCCAAATCGCCTTGTAGCATTGGTTCACCACCGGTAATGGCTACCCCGTCCAATAAACCACGTCGTTTTTTTAAAAAGGAGAGGACCTCCTCTGCGTCAATGCCTGCTTCAAAAGGACCTTTAATCAATTCACTATTATGACAAAACGGACAATCCAACTGACACCCACCTGTAAAAATAGTGCATGCTACATGTGTCGGAAAATCCAATAAGGTTAATTTCTGTAAGCCTTGAATATTCAATATTGTCACCTCTTACTTTATAATTCCTTCAACCTTCGTCCAAAGACCCTTTTTCACGCGTTCTGATTCACCTTGACCTTTAATGACATTCCAGGTCTTAAAGTTAGTCATATATTCATTGTGCTTGCGAGCATCGTCCGCGTCCGGAAGTTCCGCCACACGCATCCGCTCCCAATGCCCTTGCATATCAACAGTATAGGTGGTTACGGCAGAAAGGGTTGAAAATGCCATCAAACCACAGTTCAAAAACGCCAAAATAAGCAAACTCTTCGCTACACCGGATTTACCATTGCCACGGCGCACACAAAGCGCCACTACAGCAAGCGGAATCAACGTCCATGCAACAGCAATCGTACGTGCCCACCATGGGGTTGCGCAAAAAAGCACCAAAAAGATAATCGGTATCCCCATCCACAGCAACGCCGTACGTTCGCTCAGATAATTGTCGTATTCCGGTTCCTCCTTTTCGCCGTCAAAATAAATGGCATCGTCTTCCGTATCCGGTTTTCTGCGAATAAATACCGTAAATACCAGAAGAATTGCTGCCACCACCAAAAGCACACCACCAATAAAACCAAATCCGCGCAACCGGACATCGGCTTCTGCATATGCCGAATTCACCACTGCCGTCAATTGCTGAACACCAATATTTAAATTTAACAGATTCGTATTCGGCGATGCTAGCATGCTATACAAAAACTGGCCAAATTGAGTCTTACCTTCCAAAACCCATGGCATATACGCAGTCGTTACATTAACAGCGTGTTCACCGAAAAACAAGCAAAATGGATTGCCGGTATCAAGAAGGTTTTGCATAAATGGATTAAAGCCAACAATCACAAAGCCTACAATCACAACCAACACTGCGCGAATACACAACCATTTTAATGCTTGTTTTTTATAAAAAATCGCAACGAATATTATAAATGATATACCTAAAATAGTCGCTGTACGCACCCCACCCATCTGCATATTTAGGATAAAAATCCACACAAAACTCATAGCAAAGAGCAAATCACCATGCAGATAACCTTCATTTAGCGTTAAATATGCCAAAATCAAAAAACATACACTCATATATGCTAGTGCTGCATCATCGTAATAAGTAAACAGCTGTGAGATAGCAACCGGATTTACCAATAATAACAGTGCCGTTAAGGTTGATAGACGGGTGTGCCCCCCCAAAAAGCGCACAAAGAAATGCCGCGCCAATAGAAAAGTCGGGATAGCAAACATAATGGTATGGAGTTTCGCCATTTCATAATGCCCTAAAAATGCATAAAATGCTGCATCCATTGTCCACACAGCTTTTCCCGAACGATAGATTATTTCAGGTGTCCCACTCGCACCGGCATAAATCGGATTCCATCCTCCGGCAAGCTTTGCCACAGCATCGGTATAAAATCCGCGTCCCCAATAAGAATATTCCCAGATTGAGGCAACCGCATAGCCAAGCACCACTGTTGCAATCATAAACATCACACCAATTGCAAGCAAACGTTTAATCGGTATCACGCGCCCATCTATTTTTCCTATCCAATAAAGAAGAACCAATGCTACGACCACACAGATTGGTAACGAAAATGCTGTTACATGCAATCCAAAAAGCGCCATCAATGCATTTACTGCAAATAGCGAGCAACATATCATAAGCCAGCCAATCGCCCATTGAACCGAGCGTGGCAATGACGCTACTGTATTGTCATCTATACTCATCTTGACACCTTCCTTCGTGCAATTCTGCGTTTATTATACACTACCTTCCTACTCCAAGGCACATAAAAACGCCGTTACTTCAAAAAGCAACGGCGTTTCCTCTTTTATCATTGAATTCCTTGCGCTCAGTGCAAAGATTCTTCTTTTGAAATCACGTGGCGACGCTCCATCAGCATGCGTTCACGCATACTCCACAAGGCTGAGGAATAGTCCACATAATAATGGTGTGGATTTTCAAAGCGCTTGACTTCATCCCACAATGTGTCCAATTCTTTTTCGCAATAAGCACGAATTTCTGTCACATTTGGACAATCGTAAACAAGCTTTCCTTGTTCAAAAATTGGCACTTGCAATTTTTCTGCATGGAAATTTTTCACAGTTTTGCGCTTCCATACAGCATTTGGATCAAAAATTTCATATGGACGGCTGTCATCAATAACTTCATCAGCCATCGTCACCACATCGGCAATGGCCTTGTTGGTGTCATTATCAAACAGACGCCAAGGCGTTTTATACCCCGGTGTGGTAATTTTACCGATATTTTCACTAATTTTGATACGAGGCGCAATAATACCGTCTTCTTCGACAGCCACCATCTTGTATACGCCGCCAAAAATCGGATCACTCTTACAGGTAATCAAACGTTCGCCCACACCAAAGCTATCAAGCTTGGCACCTTGAACAATAAGATCTTGAATCAAGAATTCATCCAAGCCACCGCTTGCAACAATCGCGCAGTCTTCAAACCCTTCAGCATCGAGAATCTCACGCACCTTCTTTGACAGATAAGCAATATCCCCGCTGTCGATTCGAACCCCTGCCGGGCGATGTCCACTAGGGACAACAACGTCTTTAAATACCTTAATAGCATTTGGCAGACCGGAACCGAGAACGTCATAGGTATCAATAAGTAAAGTGCAAGCTTGTGGATACGCTTCTGCATACAAACGGAAAGCTTTTTCTTCATCATTAAAAAGCTGAACCCAACTATGTGCCATTGTTCCCAGTGCCGGTACACCATAATCACGATCGGTTGAGGTATTGGCAGACCCCGCCACACCGCCAATATATGCCGCACGCGCACCATAATTGGCTGCATCCGGACCTTGCGCACGGCGAGAACCAAATTCCATAACAGAACGTCCTTGTGCAGCACGTACAATACGATTTGCCTTTGTTGCAATCAAACATTGGTGATTGATTGTTAATAGCAACATGGTTTCTAAAAATTGTGCCTGAATCACCGGTCCGCGAACGGTTACCAGTGGTTCATGTGGAAATACCGGGCGACCTTCCGGCACTGCCCAAACATCACATTCAAATTTGAAATCACGCAGGTATTCCAAGAAGCCTTCATCAAATAACTGCTTCGAACGCAAATATTCAATATCTTCTTCGGTGAATTTAAGATTTTCCAAATAGGTAATTAATTGATCCAATCCGGCCATCACGACGAAACCGCCATCATCCGGAATGTCACGGAAAAACATGTCAAAATATACAATTTGATCTTTCAGACCGTTAATGAAATAACCATTGCCCATGGTAATTTCATAGAAGTCTGTTAAAAGCGTTAAGTTACGCTGTTCCATTGTTCGCTCCCCTTAAGACTGCCATAAATCCAAGGCGGACAAGCCGTCTTGCAGGCAATAGTTTTCATTGAATTCATACATTTGGTCAAGCACGCTGCAACCTTCCGGCTGATTATCGCAACGCTTAATCAACGGTTTCACGTGTTCAAAGAATGTTGTGCGTAAAAGCTCATTGCCGGTTACTGCTTCGAATACACCCTGTAAATCCGCAATGCGGAAGGTGTCCTCTACCCATTGAAAAGCAATAGCCGTGCGATACAGCTTTGTACGCAATGTTTCTACGGCACAACCTATCATTTCCAAATGATCAAACGCCAGGTATTCGGCATCTTCTGCCACTTCACGATGCCATCGTCCATTATCGTCCGCCTTGAGGTCAACGCTTCCCTTTATTTCAAGGTCACCATTTTTCAAAATCACCTGTGCACGATAATGACGTGGATTGAGATTTTCTGTTTTCATCGAAACTTCAAACCATGCCGCTTCTGCAGCATCATCAGCGCCCTTCACTTCTCCGCTTTCGCCATATGGCACCAGTGCCAAAAAAGCTTGGGTAATAATGCGCGTACGTGGATCGCGATTTATGCTACTATACGTAGAAACCTCACCGCAATAAATTGGCTTTAATCCGGTTTCTTCTTCGCACTCACGTGCTGCACATTCTGCAAGGCTTTCATCCTTATTTAAAAAGCCACCCGGTAATGCCCAACCGCCTTTATAAGGATAATTGCCACGCTTAATCAACAGCACTTCTAGTTTGCGCATCGGATATTTCTTGGTTTTATTATCCGGCGTATCCAGACATCTAAATACCACACTGTCTGCGGTCACTGATGGATGCCAATACATGGAATCATCATAAGCGGCCGCAAACTGTAAATCTTCATCGGTTAATTTCATACCAATGCCCCATTAAATCCATGCATCGGTATCTTCGGTTGGTGCCAATTCCCAACCATCATACACACCGATGTTTTCATCCATGGCTTCAAAACATTCATAGGTTTTTTCTGTCAATGTAGGATAGGTCAAATCATGCTTTGCCATCATTTTAAGACCAAGGCTCATTGGTTCAAGCTCTTCAACATACATGTGGCTGTCAATCACTTCATAACCAAGCTGACTCAACGCAGCTGCAGCTTTTGCACGGCTTGCACCATCTTGAAAATAGAAGAAATGATACACACTATATTCATGTTCCACATCTACACCGGATTCAATCAAATTTTGAACCATATAACGGTTGCGAATGTGTGCCATATCCAAATCGGTTGGATAAATTGCGTTGAAGTAGAAGGACCAGTTCCCATCGTTATCGCTCATATAGTTGAAGTCATAGTCCCCATATTCGGAGGCAATCTTCCCTACGAGTGGTGCCACATATTCAGCATCCGGGCCATAGAAGTAAAACATTCTAGTGCCAGCATAGGTTACCGCCCCAACAAAACGAGCACGACCTTCTTCACTCATTACCTTGATAATATAGTCCTGAATTTCCATAATCATAGCTTCTTCTTCTTCATCGTAGAAGCCATCTTCGGTTGGATTCAAAAATTCCATTTGAATCCCCATCAACCAGTGCAAACGTGGAATTGGTGCCTTGTCTGCAACAGCAAAGTCAACGTTTACAAGTGCACGCCCATCATCCATCGCTGTTACATACATTTCATATTCAGGTGGCAACTCTAAAATCGGATCTCTTTCCGCATCATCGTCTGCAAAGGTAAACTCAATTTTATTTCTAATTTCTTTATCTAACGCTTCCATAGAATGTCCTCACTTTTGAATAATATTTTCATGATTTTGCATGACACATTATAATCTACAGTATAGCGGATTCCCTTCACCTCGTCAAAGAAAGATAATGGCAATCAGTGTTCTTTTTCCTCTATACAGTGCACCTCTCGGCCATGAACAATCAATTGACAAGGTTCATCCCCCGTTTTATACTTAATGTGGATTCTAACCGATGGTGCATTTTTAATTTACACTACTCACGTCGCCTGCTTAGTCGGGCGTTTTTTATTAATAAGAGGAGGCCTGTTTTTATGAGTGATAACACATTTTATGTCACAACCCCGATTTATTATCCAAGTGCAAAGCTCCACATCGGTAATGCTTACAGCACTGTTTTAGCCGATACCATCACCCGCTACAAAAAGATGCGTGGCTTTGACACCTATTTCTTAACCGGTAGTGACGAACACGGTCAAAAAATTGAACGTGCGGCAGAAAAAGCCGGCGTAACGCCAAAGCAATACGTTGACGCCATCGTTGAAGGTGACGGCGGCTTTAAGCCACTTTGGAAAGCGCTTATGATTGACTACGATAAATTTATCCGTACCACTGATGACTTCCACGTCGAAGCAGTACAAAAACTCTTTACCAAAATCTACGAAAAGGGTGATATTTACAAGTCCTCTTACTCCGGCCACTATTGCACTTCTTGCGAAACCTTCTTTACCGATTTGCAATTAGTCGACGGTGACCACTGCCCTGACTGCGGTAAGAAAACAGAAATCCTTTCCGAAGAAAGCTACTTCTTCAAAATGAGCAACTATCAAGACCAATTGCTCCAATACATTGAAGACCATCCAAACTTTATTCAACCGGAAAGTCGCCGCAATGAAATGGTGAACTTCATCAAAGGTGGGCTTGATGACCTTTGCATTTCCCGTTCCACCTTTAACTGGGGCATTCCTGTACCAATTGATGAAAAACACGTTATCTATGTTTGGTTCGATGCCCTCTTTAACTATATCTCCGCATTGGGATGGGGCACTGACGATGAAAGCCTCTTCGAAAAATTCTGGCCTGCTGATGTGCACATCGTAGGGAAAGATATTGCACGTTTCCACGCTATCATCTGGCCTACCATCTTACTTGCTGCAGATATTCCGCTACCTAAACAAGTATTCGGCCACGGCTGGGTACTTTCCAACGGTGGGAAAATGAGTAAGTCTAAGGGCAACGTTGTTAACCCATTCGAACTCATTGATAAATATGGCGTAGATGCTGTTCGTTATTACCTTCTTCGCGATATTCCATCCGGTCAAGATGGCAACTATACCGAAGAACTCTTCATCACTCGCTATAACACAGACTTGGCCAATGACTACGGGAACCTTGTTAGCCGCACCATTTCCATGATTGACAAATATAACAACGGCATCATTCCGGCACCTGAACAAGAAGAACGCATCGATGAAGGCCTTGTTCGTTTGGCCATCACTACGCCGGCTCATGCTGCCAAGGAACTTGACAAGCTCAACTTCCCTGGTGCCTTGGAACAAATCTTTGCTCTCGTTGGTCGCGCCAACAAGTATATCGATGAAACCACCCCATGGGTACTCGCAAAGGACGATAAATATCGACCACGCCTCATGAGCGTGCTCTACAACTTGGCAGAATGTATCCGCATTGTGACCATCCTCTTGAAGCCATTTATGCCGGCACTCGCACCACGCGTCTCCGCACAGCTCGGCGTTGACTTGACCAATGCCACCTGGGCAGATGCCACCACTTGGGCAATGACCCCAGCCGGCACCAAGGTTAGCAAAGGCGATGCATTGTTCCCACGCGTTGACCCTGCTAGCATCGAAATCCCTGTAGCAGAAGTCGCACCGGCAGTAACCTTCAAGGATGAAATCAGCTTTGATGATTTCTCCAAGCTCGACATCCGTGTGGCTGTTGTTAAGGATTGCCAACCTGTCGCAAAAGCAGACAAGCTCCTGCAATTTACCCTCGACATCGGTGGCGAAGAACGCACCGTTGTCAGTGGCATCCGTAAATTCTATAGTGAACCGGCTGACATGATTGGCAAAAAGCTCGTTGTCCTTGCAAACCTTGCACCAAAGAAAATCCGCGGCATTAAGAGCCACGGTATGATTTTGACCGCAGCAACCGATGACGACAGCGCCCTTGAAGTATTGCAAGTGGCAGCAGACGCCATCCCATCCGGCGCAAGCATTTCCTGAGGCACGCCATGCAATATTTAATGGATACTCACGCCCACCTCATGGACCCAGCCTTTACCGAAGACTATGATGAGGTTCTGGCGCGCACCCTCGAACTCCATGCAACCATCAACATCGGCTGCAATTTTGAGGATGCGGAAAAAGCGGTGCAATCCGCTGAAGAACATGAAAATATTTATGCCGCCGTTGCACTTCATCCGGAGGATACACGCAAATACGATCCACAAAAGTGGGAACGTTTGGTAGAACTCGCACACCACGAGCGTGTTATTGCTATCGGCGAAACCGGCTTGGACTATTATTGGGACACTGCAACACCGGAAGAGCAAAAGATTCTCTTCAAACGTCACATCGAACTCGCAAAGGCCCTCGATAAACCACTCATCATTCACGATCGTGAAGCGCACCGCGACTGCTTTGATACCCTCTGGGAAAACGGTGCAGAGGCAGTCGGTGGCGTCTTCCACGCCTACTCCGGTTCGGTTGAGATGATGCGAGAAGCCGTTGAACACGGTTTTTACATCGGCCTCGGTGGCGTGGTCACCTTCAAAAACGCCAAAACGGCCAAGCAAGTGGCCGCAGAAATTCCCCTCGATCGTTTGGTGATTGAAACAGACTGCCCTTACATGACACCGGTACCGTTCCGCGGTAAACGCAATGAACCAAGCTACGTACAATACGTCGCCCAAGAAATTGCCAAACTCCGCGCCATCAGCGTCGAAGAAGTGTGCCAAGCCACCTATGAAAACGCTTGCCATCTTTTCAAAACCACTTTCTAAAAAGCAACAGCCGCTATCAGCAAATGTACTGATAGCGGCTTTTTTGTTGGAGTTAGATGCCTTGTACTTCTTCGACTATCTCATGCTTGAGTAAATGCCGACCACCCCCCAACACCACACCCACACAGACAAGAAAATTGAGCATCGCAATCAGTGCCAACCATTGCCATGAAATCCACGGGAGTGGATGCAAATACAAGGCCACATGCACCATGAAATAATAAAGCACACGTTGTATCACAAGATACAACACCACCGTTACAATGGTCAAATATACCCCGTATCGGAAACCTTCCTTTATCAACATCCGATAAAATTCCTTGTCGGACATGCCCATTGCACGCAGTATCCCCAACTCACGACGACGCGCCACAATAAGATATCGCATACTATTCATTACGTGGAGAATACTAATGCCAAAGAGTATCCCTGCAATTCCATAGTAGAAAAACATTTTCTGTGCCAGAAACGCATTTTGAGCGCCGATTACTTCGGTATAGTCCGTCACAACACATTGCGGCACCGCCTTGATGGTTTGCCGAAGCATCTTCGCCACTGTTTGATGATTGACATCTTGCGACAAGAGCACACTCACGGTTTGTGCACCACTCACACCAAAATGCGCCTTCATTTGTTCTGCGGTCATAATAATGTCCACAGTCGATTTACCGTCATCGCCAATAAAAGCATCAACCTTACCGAGAGGCCGACTCACAACCGCACTCACTAGAAGCTCATGGTCTTTATACATAGCAGCCTCACTTTGGAAACGCAGTGCTTCTTGTGGAACATCTTCGCTCTTCGGTGTTTTTACAGAAAGCATCTCACCCACGCCTAAGGAAATACCGTCGTAATTTCCTTGCCCATCCATGAGCGTTTTGAAAATGACGGTGTCCTCACGTCGCATAGCATCTGGATCAATATGGCCCTCGAGAAGATATTCGTCCAATGCCATAAGCATGGCATCGTCATAGCCATAGATATTGACCTTTAACGCCACATCATCTTCACCGGTACGCACAGCCATGCCATTGTATTTTTCCATGATGACTGGATCCGGGTCAAAGTCCGGTTCCTCTGCCACTTCTGCATAATACGGCCACCAAGAAAAGGTTCCGTCTTGAAGAGATAGCTCCCCTAACATATGTTGCACTGGATGTACTGTAGCTACACCGGAAATATGTGCCATCTTTTCAAATGTGGGTGCAGGAATACTCTGCGATAATAGGTCTGATTGCATGCGCACTGTCATATCAGATCCTAATCCATCATCTGCTTTAAAAGTCAGTGCATTATGTACGCGTGTATTTTCTGTGAAATAGGTCGCACCCAAGAAAATCACACTTCCCACGGAAAGAGACAAGAGCAATCCAATGAGTAACCCTTTGCGTTCAAACATAAACTTGTGCGCGAGAACACTTGTCATATCACCGCGCTTGGTACTATAAATTTTTCGAGCATGTTGACTAATAGGTGCTTCGTTTACCATGAGCTGACGCAAGGTGCGCTTGCGCATTCTCCACACTAGCACGATGCTAATCAATCCCAACACCGCAAAAAAGAACACCGCACTCCATATAATAGCCGCCCCATCCACCGAAAAGTCTCCGATTGGCGTGCGCTGGGCACTTGTTTCTATTTCTACCCGTTGTGCCGTTGTAATTCCAGAATGCATGGTTTCTTGCGTTGGAACAAAAATCTTCCCCACCTTGTGATAGAGTCCCTTAGCCACAATGTTGCCCAAGAGACAACCCAACGGATATCCTACTACAAAAACCATTGTAAGCTCGGCAAATAATAAAGTAAAAGTGCCGCCCTCACTTAACCCTAAGGTTTGCATGATGCTGTACTGACTCATCCGTTTGGTAACAGAAATCTGAAAAAGACTGTAAATGATAAACGCACCAAATAATGCCAATACGGTTAAAAGCAATCCTTTATTGAATGCCCCCGTGCTATTGAGCATCCCCCAAATATACGGAATACCCAATCTCGGATTCTGCAAGCCATCTGAAATGGTTTCACCCACATCACCGATTGGCTCACCACCCACATAGGTCATGATCCCTTTATTACTTGCAATCCGTTCTTGTTCGACGCCAAACCGGCTACAAAAGGCTTCCATTTGTTTGTAGACATTCTTTGATTCGTCAAACTTCAAGTACAAAAAACTGCCATTTTGACCGTAATCCAACGTTGGACTCACAAAGGCCTGCATAAAATCGCCCTGTTGCTCGGCAATTTTTTCCGGTTGTGGTGATATCACCCCACTTAAAAAAAAGGATTCTCCATCTAATACAACCTCTGTACCCAACACCGCCGGCACACCCAAGTTCAACAAACATTTCTCATCAAGAGCCACTTCGTTGTCCTTGGTTGGATAGTGCCCTAGTAATAGCTTTCGCCCCATCTGATTTAAGTAGCCTTGGTCAGCGTAAACCAGCTGAATATCAAAAGGCGACGCAATCGCCTTTCGCACCGTTTCCATGCCATAGGCTTCAAGCGTGTAGCCTTCGCTTTCTGAATCGTCCAGAAAATCCTTTATCCATGGTGCATCTCCTCGCGTAGTGTAGTGCCAGTCACCGTAAGCGGCACGCGCATTTTCTCGCGCCGCATCTTCGCCACTTTCATAAAGAGATGCCACGCCGGAGAGCATCGCCGCCGACAGTATCACGCCCAACAAGAGCACCGCGGTTTGACGTCGGTCTCCGCGCACATACGAAAAAGCCAATCGGATGAATTGACGCATCTCACTCACCGCCTTTATAGCCTTTTGATAGATGTGCAATACGTCCATCCTCTATACGAATGATGCGGTCACAATACTGTGCCAACGCTTCATTGTGCGTCACCATGAGAACGGTCTGATGGTATTTGCGGCTATTTTCTCTCAAAAGCGCCATCACCTCGATAGATGTTACCGAATCTAAATTACCGGTGGGTTCGTCTGCCAATATCACAGACGGTTTATTGGCAAGGGCACGTGCGATTGCCACACGCTGTTGCTGCCCGCCCGAAAGCTCCCGCGGAAAACGGGTACGTTTTTCCCATAACCCTAAATCCACTAAGAGTGCTTTGATATAATCATGGTCCACATGATGACCCCGATCAAAAGTCACCGGCAAAGCCACATTATCATACACATTCAACACCGGCATCAGACTGTAATTTTGAAAAACAAAACCAATGTGGCGGCGTCTAAAAACCGTCTGTGCCTTGCGTGATAATTGCGCAATCTGATGACCGCTTAATACAATCTCCCCTTCATTCGGAACATCCAAGCCACCAATCAAATTAAGAAGTGTACTTTTGCCGGAACCGGATGTGCCAACAATCGCCACAAACGCGCCCTTCTCTACTGAAAAGGACACATCGCATACAGCATGAACAGCAGTGTCACCGTCGCCGTAGCATTTTGAAACATGATGAAGTTGTAAGATTTCCATGATTGGTCCCTCCTAATCTTTTGATGGTATTAGTCTAACAAACCAATCTTTCAATCATCTTGCAAAGCCATACCTTCTTTATGACAGTTTTGTAAGAATACAGAAAAAATGCTGCCACCGCATGGATTAGGCTGCACCGTTAGCATCCCCTTCTCCTTTTCTAAAATGAGGCGCGCCAAATATAAGCCAATGCCCGCGCCCTCTTGCCCCTCCGCATCCGAACTGCGATAAAAGCGCTTAAAAATCTCCGTTTGTTCGTCGGCGCGTATGCCCATTCCGTTGTCAACAAATTGTATTTCCGTATAAATTTCTAATGGACGCACATGAATTTTAATTTCTCCCCCACACGATGTATATTTGACAGCATTTTCAAGGATATTCGTAAAAACCTCCGCCGTCCATTTTTTATGATGCCATAGTGAGCAGTCCTCAAAGGGCGTTAACACGATGGCAATGTCCTTAGCCAAGGCTTTGGCATACACAGCATTGACCGCTTCGGTGATGGTTGCTTCTATCGGCAGTGGCATAGCCTCAAATTCAATCACATCCTGTTCAAGTTGTACCATCTTCAACAAAGATTGCATCACCCAATCAATTTTTTCCAATTGTTGGCGCTGCTTTTTCAAAAACGCGGTTCTTTGCATTGGCGATAGCGTCTCATCGGTAAGAAGCTCCTGATAAAGCATCACATTCGATAACGGCGTCTTCAACTGATGAGACAGATTAGATACCAGACCCTTCACCGCTTCCTTTTCATGCTCTGCTGTTTCAACATCCGAAGAACGACACCCTTGAATCTGTCGGACCTTATGTGTCAAGGCTGACAAGGCATGGTCGTCTAAATCCGATACGTCTACCGTATGATTTTCAAGAAGTGCATCAAGCATTCGATCCATTTGCGCCAATCCTTGTCGCTCATGGCGACGTTGCCACAGCCAACCAACGGTGGCGATGATGGCCAAACCCATCCATACAAACACACTCATCCCTCTTCCTCACGCCACATATAGCCAAGACCACGTACCGTATGAATCCATTGCGGTTCTTTGGGATGGTCCTCTATTTTATCTCGCAGGCGCTTAATGTTTACGGAAACCGTATTTTCATCCACAAATTTTCCCTGACTGTCCCAAATTTTATCCAAAATTTGTGCCTTGGACAAAATCGTATTTTTATTTTCCACAAGCAAGCACAGCAACTGATATTCAATGCGACTACAGATAATTTCCTTTTTCCCCTTGAAGACCTTTCCACTTGTCATATCAATGTCAACACCGTTCGAACGCAACACCGTTGGTGCGCTATGAGAGAGCAAGAGCTTTTTAATACGCAGCTTCAACACCGCCAAGGAAAACGGCTTACGCATATACTCGTCTACACCGAGCTCCAGGGCTTTTACCTCATCCATTTCTGTATCTCGTGCCGTTAACATCAAAATCGGTAGGGTCGGATAGGCTTCCTTTATCCGCGTACACAAATGATAACCACTTCCATCCGGTAGGTTACAATCCAACACCACGAGATGGATTTTCTGTGATTCTATAATCGCCCAACCTTGCGCCAAACTAGAGGCAGTTTGTACATGATAGCCCTCCATTTGCAAAGAAAATGCCAGCCCTTCCTGCAAATCAAGGTCATCCTCTATAATCAGTAAGTTTTCCATTTTATGCCCCTTTTCTATATGCGCCGTCTAAGAATCACCACATCCACCAACTGCACCCCATCTTCAATGATGGGATGGTCGTAGTTATTGGTAAAAAAGTTCTTAATCATATGAGAGCGCACAAAGCCACAGCGTTCATAAAACGGCATGGTCGCGGGACTGTCTCCGATACCGATCTGCAGGGTATGATAGACACCACGGGCATGGTTTGCCATCTCATCAATCACCGCACGACCAATACCCTGTCGCCAGAAATCGGGATGAACGGCTAAATTTTTTATTTCCAGCACCCTATCTCCTTCATCGGTCACCACACACACCGCAATCGGACTTTCGGATTGCATCACAAAGAGGCGTCCCCGTTCCAAATAGCGGTCTATCATCTCCTCCTGTTCATCACCCAAAAGAAGAAGAGGTAAATATTGTTTTTTCTTTTCTGTGACTTCAAAAATGTCCATATCGTTCCTCCGTGAATCATCGTCCCTTCACTTTAACACGATTCAATATCTAACGCCACTAACATGGAATACTTTTCTTTTTTAAGGCCTTTGCTTATAATGAACGTAACATTCCTTCGCAAAGGAGGTTCCTCTATGAACCATTACGATATGATAGTCATCGGCACCGGCGCAGCTAATATTGTGCTCGAGGCAGCACAGCTAACCGGCAAGCGTTGCGCGCAAATTGAACGTGGTAAATTCGGTGGCACTTGCCTGACCCGTGGCTGTATTCCGACAAAGGTACTGGTTACCGCCGCTGACCGTCTATATGAGATGAGGGAAGCCGATGACCTAGGGCTTCATGCAGACAACATCCGCTTTGACTGGCAAAAAATCTCCGACCGTGTCTGGCACAAGATCAACGATAGCATCGCATTGCGCGAGTTTTATTTAAATGAACCCCATACCGATGTGTACGAGGGCACCGCTCATTTTGTGAATAACCATACCATTGAGGTGCATTATGCTGATAGCACGGTGAGTGAACCAATGACGGCTGATAAAATTTTCATCGGTACCGGCGGCAAAACCAAGATTCCTGCCATGAAAGGCGTAGAGGATGTAACTTATTATACCAGCGAGCGTTTCTTTGGTGACATGTATCCCAAAGAACCATTCAAAGATATCATCGTGGTTGGTGGCGGTGCCATTGGCTGCGAATTTGCCCACATCTTCCGTGCCTTCGGTGCTAGGGTACAGCTTGTACAACATAATGTGCGCCTTTTACCAAAGGCAGATGCAGACTGCTCCGAAGCCTGTCTGCAAAATCTCCTTGCCGATGGCATCACGGTGTATTTCAATAAAGAAACACCTGCCGTCAAAAAGGTCAACGGACGCATCGTTCTCACCATGGAGGACCGTGCTACCGGTGCATTGGATGACATCGAAGCAACGGATCTTTTTATCTGCCCGGGGATTGTTCCTGCTACAGACGGTTTAGGCTTAGAAAATACCGATATTTCCTTGGATGGCCGTGGCTGGATTCGCACCAATGAATTTCTCGAAACCTCTGTGGAAAATGTCTATGCCCTCGGCGATATCAACGGTCGCCAACAATTCCGTCATAAAGCCAACTATGAAGCGGACATTCTTGCCTACAATCATTACAAGAGCCAAGGACCGACTGACAAGCGTTGGGCGCGTTACGACCTCGTACCGGCAGTCACCTTCACCCATCCCGAGGTCGCCAGTGTCGGCATGACCGAGGCCCAAGCCATTGAACATGATCATCATATTCGCATCGGCAAAAATCCTTACGCTGCCACTGCCAAGGGCTATGCCTTAGGTTTTGAACCGGAAAGCAGTGACCGTGCCTTTGCCAAGCTCATCATCGACACGGAAACCAATGATATTCTAGGTGCCCACGCTGTGGGCCCATTTGCGTCCACCCTAATTCAACCATTTCTCAATTTAATGAATAGTGGAGAAACCTCTCTTATCCCACTCAATGAAGATATTGCTTCCGAGGAAACCAAACATCTTCGTGCCATCCATCTCACTCGCACATTAAATCCACACAAAGCACAAACCGTTCGTGAAACCATGGTTCCTCATCCTTCTCTTTCTGAAGTTGGTATCTGGACCTACTATCCGCTTGAAGAACAAGACCAATAAAATAACGCCTGATGTACTCCTGCATCAGGCGTTATTTTATTATTCGTTTCTTATTAAAGCGTTCCTATCATTAACGATAGCGCTCTTATTTTACACCCAGCTGCCACGCAATAAAGCGTTCCAGCATGGCCGCCGTTTGCGCACGTGTTGCTGTTCCTTGCGGTGTCAACGTATCCGCTGTTGTTCCGGCAATAATTCCTTCATGCACCGCCCAGATGACCGCATCCTCAGCCCATGCGCTCACTTGCTGCGCATCACTAAAGCTTTCGACATTGCCGCGCGCCGCAGGACTGCCTGCATAACGGTATAACATCGCAGTAAGCTGTTCACGAGTGATGGTTGCATTTGGGTCGGTACCATCGGAAATACCTCCAGACACTGCCCAATGTTGACTCGAAGCATACCATGGTGTGCTTTCTTCTAAACATGCATTATCCATTCGAGCCAAAATGCTCCATATCATGGCTCGGGAAGTTTGCATATTTGGTGCAAAATGCGTTGCTTCTATCCCTACCAAAAGGCCACGAGCAGCAGCAAAGGTCACAGGCTCATACGCCCAATGTGTTGCTGTCACATCAGAAAAAACAGTGTGTTTTTGTATGATTTCAATCGCATCGCCGTTGTGCACTTTAAGCGCCAGCCCTTGCTGGGTCGGCACTGCAAACGGCTCTAAACGAGTAACTCCACTTGCATCTGTCACCATCGCTACAGTCTCTGCCTTCGGTGATTTGATTGGCAAAATAATCAATCTTGACTCATCGCCCTCCAGCAACACCGAAATCATGCCACTTGTTTCCGTGGTAAGCACCAAGCGATCCCCATTTGGATACTTAGTTGTTACAACAACTGTACCGTTTGGCTTAGTCACCATTGTCGTTACCGAGCCATCTGGATTAATGACCAATTCTCCCGGTTTTTGAGTTGATGGTCTATTTGATGATGCCGGTGGATTCACCGGTTTTTCTTCGTCTTTTTTAACAGTCACCGCCACGATACGCGACGCTGTCTTGGCGTCAACACCATCACGACTTGCCGTGACCACGCAATAGTAGTAGTTGGTGCCCGGTTGTGCATCCCTTACAATGGTAACTGTTGCATTGGTTGCACCATCAATTACCGTACCGTTTTCAGTGCTTGTTGCATCTGTTGCTTGATACCATTGATAGCTCACGGTTGCATCTGCTTCTGCACTCGCTTCTACGGACAAGGTGCCGCCTTCACCATATTTCAAGTTCAAGCCTTCTGGTTGCTTGGTAATCACCGGCGCTTTCACTTCCGGCTTTTGATTGGTCAATACCGCTTCACCATTTTCCTCACTAACCCAGTAACCTGTTTGGTCGGCAAAAAAATACTTTGACGGCGCCTGTCCGCTCATTTGCGTTTGCCAACCATTTGTAAACGTCCCCGGATTTGCCATCCCAATACCTATTGGTGCGCTTGATTGAAGCAATCCGGTTATTTCAATAGGCTTGTTTTCCAAAAAGATATTATTGTGTCCATCTTTGCTGGTATTATCTTTGATTGTCGGTTGCCCACTCAATTGCAAGGTCGCATTCTTTATATTTTGATTTTTTATATTTTGAATAGCACCAGCCCCGGAATCAGATTGATTATCCATTATTTCTCCTCCGGTTACCGTAAGCGTGCCATAATTACTGACAATAGCCGCCGGCGCGCGATTCTTTGTAATTTTGCCACCGTTAATCTCGCCACAACCGGCTTCAGTTTTCCCACTGCTATCGCTGTCTATCTTCATAATAGATGCTAGGTTTCCCACACAGGTTCCCCCGTTAACAACCACCTTGCCTTGATTTTGTGTGCGTAGTATAGCAGCCTTATTATTCGCTATCGTATTGCCTGCAATATTTCCTGATTCCAAATAAAATTCACCATAAGATGATACCAATTGTAACTGACTTGAACTTCCGGTAATCACACCTCCATAAAGCGGCATGTCAACTTCTCCCGCCGCTGCTTTCCCTTCATGCCATAAGCCATTGGCATCCAGATGCCCTTCACGCATCATATGATCACAATCACAGATTGTCAACTTTGCTCCAGACGCAACAATTATTTGAAGTGACTTTCCATTGACATCAATTTTATGACCATTTAAGCAAATCGTTGCATCTCTGGTAACACTAATTGTTTTATGCGCCGTCAATAACCAGTCTTCATTCAAATAGTACTGTCCAGAACTAATTGATGATAGCCTTTGCGACAATTCTTTTTCATGTTTATGCGTTGCACCACCTGTTTCATTATTTTCTGCCTGTGCCGGCAATGCACTCCAACCTACCGTGCTAATCAGTACACACAGCGCAAGGAGCGCACTAAACACCTTTCTTTTCACTGACCTTCCTCCCTTTTCCATCATAGCTATGGTTAAACATACCATCCTTACTATATCATACTTTTGGGTATGAATCACTGGTTTTCGCACAATTTTCATTCATTACTGTAATATTTCTTTATCGTGCTTATGGTAGGAAATCGCCTTTCCTAAGCCAATCGCGCCCCTTTCTATTGAGAAAAACTACTTTTAATGCTATAATTTTCTCGTTGTCTATTGAAAGATTACGAATTGATTCAAACCAGCACGCACGAGAGTAAGTGCATCTGATACACTTTTGACAAATATCCAAGGGAGTTGTGAATTAAACATGAAATTAGGCATTGTTGGTTTACCAAACGTTGGTAAGAGTACACTTTTCAACAGTATCACAAAGGCAGGCGCAGAATCTGCAAACTATCCATTCTGCACCATCGACCCAAATGTGGGTGTCGTATCTGTACCTGACAAGCGTTTGAACGTTTTGGCTGAAATGTCCAAATCTAAGAAGGTTATGCCGGCAGCCATCGAATTCGTTGATATTGCAGGCTTGGTAAAGGGCGCATCCAAAGGGGAAGGCTTGGGAAACCAATTTCTTTCCAACATCCGCGAATGTGATGCCATTGTTCACGTTGTTCGTTGCTTCGAAGATTCCAATGTTGTTCACGTAGACGGCAGCGTTGATCCAATCCGCGATATTGAAACCATCACCCTCGAATTGATTTTCTCCGATATGGAAATCGTTGAACGTCGCATGCAAAAAACCGCAAAGGGCTCCAAGATTAACGACAAAAAGTTGCTCCACGAAGATGCGATGTTAAAGCGTCTCTACGCCCACCTCGAAGCCAGCCAACCGGCACGCACTTTTGAATGCAAGGATGAAGAAGAAGAATTCTACTTTAATCAATTGAATCTCCTCACTGCAAAGCCAATTCTCTACGCTGCCAATGTTAGCGAAGACGATGCCGCTGATGGCAACGATTTTGTGGAACGCGTGCGTGAATTTGCTGTTAACGAAGGCAGCGAAGTATTCATCATTTGTGCACAAATTGAAAATGAAATCGCACAGCTTGAACCGGAAGAAGCTGCTGAATTCCTCGAATCTCTCGGTCTTACCGAAAGCGGCTTGGACCGTTTAATTGCAGCTTCCTACAAGCTCCTCGGTCTTATCAGCTATCTTACCACCGGCGAAAAGGAAACCCGCGCATGGACCATTACCAAAGGCACCAAAGCACCACAAGCAGCCGGTAAAATCCACTCTGACTTTGAACGTGGTTTTATCCGCGCTGAAGTTGTTGCTTATGATGACTTTGTTGAAGCCGGTAGCTATGCCGCTGCACGCGAAGCCGGCAAGGTTCGCCTTGAAGGTAAAGAATATGTCGTAAAAGACGGCGACATCATCGAATTTCTTTTCAACGTATAATCCCACAAATACACAAACGCCACGCTCTGAAAGGAACGTGGCGTTTTCTATGGCAAAAATCCCTCTGCAAAGTTGCTGAGGGATTTATTCTTTTACTTATTTTTTTGGTTGAATGCAAGCTGTTTTGCCGCTTGTTGCTTGAGCCAAGCGTTGATAAACTCGTCAATTTCACCGTCCATCACAGCACCGATATTCCCTTTTTCGTAGTTGGTACGATGGTCTTTAACCATGGTGTATGGATGAAATACATAGGAACGAATTTGGGAACCCCAACCGATTTCTTGTTGTTCACCTTGCAAGCGTGCAATTTCTGCTTCTTGTTCCTTGATTTTTTCTTCAACTAAACGAGAAGTAAGCATTTTCATAGCAGTCGCACGGTTTTGAATTTGAGAACGTTCATTTTGACATTGCACCACAATCCCGGTTGGCAAGTGGGTGATACGAACCGCAGATTCCGTTTTATTGACGTGCTGACCACCGGCACCGCTGGCACGATAAGTATCTACCTTGAGGTCTTTATCTTCAATTTCGATATTGGTATCGTTATCTACTTCAGGCATAATTTCTACAGCCGAAAAAGAAGTATGACGACGGCCGGAAGCATCGAATGGGGAAATACGCACCATGCGGTGCACCCCCTTTTCGCTCTTCAAATAGCCGTAAGCATTTTCCCCACTAATAAGCATGGTCACGCTCTTAATCCCAGCTTCATCGCCATCAAGATAGTCAAGCACTTGAACCTTAAAGCCACGACGTTCCGCCCAACGCACATACATGCGGTAAAGCATTTCTGTCCAGTCCTGACTTTCCGTTCCGCCGGCACCAGGGTGAATGGACAGAATTGCATTGTTGTTATCGTATTCACCATTCATAATGGTTTCAAGCTCGAACGCATCAAGCTCCTTGTTGATTTCCGCCAAGGTATCGATGATGTCTTGTTCCATATCCGGATCGTTTTCTTCTTTTGCAAGCTCAAACATCACATCCAAGTCATCAAGCTTTTCTGCAAGAGCTGCGTGGTGTACCACCTTGCTTTCCAAGCGTTTCTTTTCTTGCATGATTACTTGCCCAGCTTCAGGATCATTCCAGAAATCAGGAGAAGAAATAATTTCATCGATTTCAGCAATACGCTTTTTGCGACCTTCAAGGTCGAGGGATTCGCTCAAGTCGCTCAATGTTTGCTTTGCCTCTTCAAAGGCTTTGTGTACTTCGTAGTCCATAAATGTACTCCTTTTTCTTATCAAAAAGACAAAGCCAGAAACTCCGGCTTTGTCCACTTTTAATCATTACGCATTTTTGCCGCAACAATGCTTATATTTTTTACCGCTGCCACATGGGCATGGATCGTTACGACCAACCTTTTGAACGCTAACCGGTTTCTTCTTCACAGGTTCTTCATCACCATGGCGCGCATTCAAAATATCTACACGTTCCTTTTGTTGGGATTCTTCCTGTTGCACTTCTTCTTGACGCTTAATAGTCACTGCGAAGAGCATACGAATGGTATTGTACTGAATGTTATAGGTCATTTCGTTGAACATATCGTAGGATTCGTTACGATATTCATCGATTGGTTTATGTTGCCCATAAGCACGCAAACCAATCCCTTGACGCATTTGATCCATTGCATCCAAGTGATCCATCCAGTTGGTATCTACATTGCGCAAAAGAATATTGCGTTCGAAATCATGGAAAATTTCAGGCCCGATTTCTTCTTCCTTTTCGGCATAACGTGCATGCGCCTTTGCCTTGAGCTCATCACGCACTTCCATGCTGTCCATGTTTGGATAGTTGGAGGTATCCACCCCATCCGGGAAATTGAAAATTTCCATCAAACGCAACGCGAGCTGTTCTAAATTCCAAGCTTCAGGGAAGGTTTCACCATGTGCTGCTTCGTCGCATACAGTATCTACCAACTTATCAATCATCCCGGCAATGCTTTCCGCCATATTGGAGCCTTCAAGCACTTGACGACGTTGAGAATAAATAATTTCACGCTGCTTATTCATAACATCGTCATATTCGAGAATATTTTTACGGGTTTCAAAGTTACGAGATTCCACACGCTTTTGTGCATTTTCAATGGTACGGCTTACCATACGGTTTTCAATTGGCATATCATCGTTCATGCCAACCTTATCCATAATGGCAGGCAAGGTTTCCGCACCAAAGCGACGCATTAAATCGTCCTCCAAAGAAATATAAAATTGGGTGTGACCAGGATCACCTTGACGCCCACTACGACCACGAAGCTGGTTATCAATACGGCGAGATTCGTGACGCTCAGTCCCAATAATATAAAGCCCGCCAACGTCAACTACCTTTTTCTTGTTTTCATCGCAGATTTCTTTAGCTTTTGCAACCGCTTCTTGCTGCATTTCATCGGTTACCTCTTCATCAGCCTTGTGAGATTTACGAAGAATCTCATCGGTAATAAGCCCTGGGTTCCCACCCAAGATAATGTCAGTCCCACGACCTGCCATATTGGTTGCGATGGTAACGCTCTTTTCTTGACCGGCTTGAGCAACGATAAGTGCTTCTTGCTCGTGGTACTTCGCATTCAACACTTTATGAGGAATGCCACGCTTATTCAAAATATCGCTGAGCTTTTCACTCTTTTCGATAGAAACAGTCCCGACAAGCACCGGTTCACCCTTTTCGTAGAGTTCTGCTACCTTATCGGCAACCGCTTCAAATTTCCCATTTTCGGTACGATATACAATATCCGGTGCATCTTCACGTGCAATCGGCTTGTTGGTAGGAACAATAACAACGTCCATCCCATAAATAGCACGGAATTCATCTTCTTCGGTTTTTGCAGTCCCGGTCATGCCGGCAAGCTTTTTATACATACGGAAGTAGTTTTGGAAGGTGATGGTTGCCAGGGTTTGGCTTTCCTTTTCGATGTTCACACCTTCTTTGGCTTCAATAGCTTGGTGTAAACCTTCACTATAGCGACGTCCATACATCAAGCGACCGGTAAATTCATCGACAATGATAACTTCCCCATCTTGAACCACATAGTCACGGTCGCGCTTCATCAGCACCTGTGCCTTTAATGCTTGGTTTACATGGTGCGCCAATTCTACATTGGCTTCATCGGTCAAATTATCAATGCCAAGTAAACGTTCAACATGCTTGGTACCTTCTTCTGTCAATGCCACAGTTTTAAGCTTTTCATCAAAGGTATAGTCTTCTTCATTCTTTAATTGACGAACAATCCCAACCATCGGCGTATAAAGATCCTTTGCCTTGGCAGCAGGACCTGAAATAATAAGCGGCGTACGCGCTTCATCGATGAGAATGGAGTCCACTTCGTCGACGATTGCATAATTCAATGGACGTTGTACCATGTTGCGTTCATGCATAACCATGTTATCACGCAAATAGTCAAACCCAAATTCATTGTTCGTCCCATAAGTAATATCACAGGCATACGCATCTTTACGTTGGACATAGTCTAAACCATGCACAATCAGACCAACAGAAAGTCCCAAGAAATTGTAAAGCGGTGCAAGCTGTTCAGCGTCACGGCGTGCAAGATAATCATTGACAGTGACAACGTGCACACCCTTGCCTTCCAAGGCATTCAAATATACCGGAGCGGTTGCAACGAGGGTTTTCCCTTCCCCGGTCTTCATTTCAGCAATACGCCCTTCATGAAGGACGCGGCCCCCCATGATTTGCACATCAAAATGGCGCAAGCCCAAAATACGATCAGAAGCTTCACGTACTACTGCAAATGCTTCGGCCATAATATCGTTTAAGGTTTCACCCTTGCCCAGGCGTTCCTTAAATTCATCGGTCTTTGCTTGCAAAGCTTCATCAGACAACGCTCTAAAAGGTTGGTCATATTGGTTGACTTGTGCAGCAAACTTTTCAAGCTTTTTTACATCTTTTTTATTGTCATCTAAGATTTTTTTTAAGAAAGTATCGATACCCAAACTATTCACTCTTTTCTGTTTAGATAATGAAAATTATTGTCCCTATAGCAAATTCTGCTATCAAACACTCTATTTAACCAAATTATTATAACACATGCCCCTCAAAACTTAAATGATTATACAGTTACAAAACAGCTGTCGGCTGTTTTTAATCCATAAATTAAAAATAATCAATAACAAACCTTTTTGTTATTACAAAAACATTGAATATTCTTAAAGAATAAATATTGTATTTTTCATCTTTGTCTATTATAATATATCTAAAACAAAAAGAAATTATAGCAGTTATAAATGTTTTTTTGCCATCAGCTTGTTTCAAAAGGAGGTATCCAAAATGACCACACCTGATGCAAACGTACTGCAGGATTTAATAGAGGATAGCGAGCGTTTCGTGAAGACCGCGTCGATGTTGAAATTACTCAGCAACCCTAATCGTCTCATGATTCTATATATTTTATCCGTCGCCCCTCGGTCCGTTAATGAAATTCACGATATTTTGACCCAAGCGTCAAACATTTCTCACAGCTCACTGTCGCAACATCTTGCATTGTTACGGGCACACAAAATTGTTACCTTCAAAAAAACAGGCCAGATGTCTATCTATAGCATTTCCGATCAGCGCTTTGTCGAATTGATCAAAATGCTTAGAGAAATTAATGTCTAAAAAGTTTTACTTGCAATAATTATAAATATTCTTATAATTAGTAGTATAGATTCAATAAAAGTTCGAATCTTCTAAATAAAGCAACTGCTGAAAGGATGGTCTATATGAACATCACTATTAAAGGACGTAATACCGAAGTCACCCCTGCATTAAAAGAATATGTAGAAAAACGCTTCGTAAAACTTGAAAAATATTTCTACAATGAAATGCAAGGCACCGTCACCCTTATTGTAGAAAAAGATGATCACAGAGCAGAAGCAACCATTCCGCTCGGTCGTTACATTCTCCGTGCTGAAGAATCTTCCGCTGACATGTACGCTTCTATCGACGCTGTTGTTGATAAAATCGAACGTCAAATTCGTAAATACAAAACCCGCATGAACCGCAAGGGTAAACAAGCAAAGGCTGAACCAATGTTCAGTGCAGCTGTAGAAGCTGAAATTCCGGATGATAACGCTTCCGATGTAATCAGCAAAAAGAAATCCTTCACCCTCAAGACCATGGATGCTGAAGAAGCAATCCTTCAAATGGAATTGATTGACCACGATTTCTACATCTTCCTCAATGCGGATACCGATGAAGTTGGTGTCGTTTATCGTCGTCATGATGGCACCTACGGTCTCATCGACCCACAAAAATAATATTCCAAGTGCAGCAACTTCGGTTGTTGCACTTTTTGTTTGCACAGATTAAAAAGCTTGTTCCAAATGACGGAACAAGCTTTTTTCGTTTTAAATCTTTTCAAATGAGACCCACATACCGTTCATGACAAGAATAATTGTGCCCGATTCCACCCTGCTGCCATTTTCAATATAGCTTTGGCTATAAAGGAACTTACCAAGAGTTACTCTATCATATTTTAGCTCATACACCGCAATGTTGCTTCCATCTATCTTTTCCGTTGTTTTTTTCCACTTTCCTTCTATTGTTTCATCTTCTCCATCAATTTCAATTAAAAAATCCCCATTGCGCTTAATAGTGAAATCGATTCCCTCAAACGGAAGCGTGTCACCATCGGCAAGCGCTTCAAAGTCATTGCTTACAGTGCTGGAAGTCCACAGACCAATGAATGGCTCACTAGCACCAGAGCCAAAAACAGCAATCAAGAGCGCACCAATTAAAACAGCCCCTGCAATGAGCCATTTTGGCGAGAATTTCTTTTTAGGTGCATTGTCCATCGTTTTTGTTGTTTCTGACGGTTCTGCGTCCATTCTAATGAAAGCCGCTTCAGAATCGTCTTGCGCTATTTGCCCAGCAACCTGTTCTGATTCTGACAGGGTGACATCCTCTATTGTTTCTTCAAAGGTCGTATTCACAATCACAACATCAAAGGCTTGCGCCCCCTGCGTTTGAATCGCAATCGGTGTCTGTTCACCGAAGGCTTCTCCACTTGCGACATGAAGACCTTCGTATTGATAGAAGGTTTCTCCTAGGATGTTTTCACTGTTTTCTCCATAAAGCACACACTTTACTAGCACGCCTGTAAGCGTTTGGCCGCTATTGTTTTGAAACTTTAACTGAATCAGCTTACTCTGCGTCATCGTATCATACAGCAATGCGCCTGCGACAACAGAGACATTATTCTTCGGTTCAACAGATAACGCATCTAGAACGCCTACTCTAGAGTATCTTTCTTTCATAGTAACTACCCCCTTTTATAAAAATAGGCTGTCACATTAGGTAACAGCCTATTTTTCTATAATATTATTCTTCATCCTGGCTAGCCGGCTTCATATAGAAATCGACCAAAAGGGTCTCCGGATCAAAGTAATAGTTACCATTCTTTTCACCCGCCTCTAACTGAAGTTGAGTCGTATAATACAGGTTATCACTTTCCCAATATTCCCCGTACCCATAGGTTTTCATGGCAAATCCATTTTCGATTGGATATACATTTAAGGCAAAGACATCACTATACAATTCACCATATTCATCTTCCGCTCTATACCCCATTGTGAAGAAATAGGTTCCTTCAGATTCTGCCCCTGACAAATCTTCTACCACCAGGCTATCTGGATTTTCTAAGGTATCCTTTAGCTTACCAACCGCATACTTTGCACAGCTTTCGATCTCTTGATATTCACTTTCCTTCGGATTTGCTTCTGTAGATTTGTTACCTCCTCCACATGCAACCAAGGATAAACTTAAAGCTATCATAAGCATAATTGCTAATATTTTTTTCATCACTTTATCCCCTCTTTATTTTTGAAAGATTAACACTGTATCATCATTATCTATAGTGAGTGCAATGGTATCACTATAGTCAATATGCGCAAACATACCTAATCTATACCCTTCTTCTGAGTAATACGTATAATACTGCATGGTCTCTTCATCCGATTTTTTATCAGCAACTTTATTGCGTTCCCACTTTCCTTCTGCGATAGGGTCTTCCCCCTTCATTCCAAGTGTATACCTTCCAGAGCCTTTAATATGAAGCTCCATACCTTGCATGTTAGTGTAAATATCACCTATCTTCCAATAACCAACTGCAGGGTCACCAAAACCGGAACCTAGAACAGCAAACAACAGCGCACCAACTAAAACAGCGCCTGCAATGAGCCATTTCAGTGAGAATTTCTTTTTAGGTGCATTGTCCATCATTTGTGTTGTTCCTGACGGTTCTGCGTCCATTCTAACGAAAGCCGATTCAGAATCGTTCTGCATTATTTGACGATTCGCCTGTTCTGATTCAGGCTCGATGACCTCCTCCGCAACATCTTCAAAGGTCTCATTCACAATCACGACATCAAAGGATTGCACGTCTTGTGTTTGAATCACAATCGGTGTTTGCTCGCCGAAGGCTTCACCACTTGCGACATGAAGACCTTCGTATTGATAAAAGGTTTCTCCTAGGACGGTTTCACGGTTTTCCCCATAAAGCACGCACTTTACAAGTACGCCTGTAAGCGTGTGGGTGCTATTGTTTTGAAGCTTTAGCTGAATCAGCTTACTCTGCGTCATCGTATCATACAGCAATGCGCCTGCGGCAATGGATACATCATTGTTACTACCGCTCTCCTCAGTAGGTAGCACACAGATTTTTTCGTAGCGATTGTCCATGATATCCTCCTTTTCATTCCTCTTCATTTGCCACATATGCCTGTAGGCGCTTTACATAGTCGGAGTCAACCGGAAGTAGCATCATTTGAATTTCAAACTCATCATAGAGATAACTATAATCTGATTCTTTTTTTCACCAATATAATAGCCTTCTCGGGCACCTTTCGACACCGCATAATGAGTTCTATATTTTTCATATTTTCTTGATACTTCATCTTCTTCATCATATTCATAAAATAGAAGATCATTATCATCCAATTTCCATTGATAGATAGTTCCATCGTCCGCGGTTGCTTTCCCATCATCTGTAACGACTATTTTCTTTAGATAATATGGGCCAACCAACATCCAGGCACCTTGCATCACCTCTTGAATTGCATTATTGCTTAAACATTCATACTCATCTGTATTGGTAGTACGTTCCATGTAAACATCATTGACACGTTCTTGTTCATCGGCAACTGCACAAAGTTCATCCGCATCCTTATAGCCTGGAATAAAACCGAATTTATATTCGGCCCCCAATGCATCACCGGCTTCAAGAAGCGCTTTTGCTTCTTTGTAGGTTTCAGCCTTTTCTTTATCAATGGCATCTTGTGCTTGCTTTACACGTTCAGGGCTATCTTTGAAATTGCCCAATGCTTTAAATTCTTCGATAGCATTTTCATAGTACCCTTCCTCCATTTGGGACATTGCGTACTGATACTCACTATCAAGTTCTTGATATTTATCCATCGCAAAGCCACAAGCCAGCAATACAATAATTAACGGAATGCCAATTTTTAGGAGCTTTTTTACAAGCTTACGATACTTCTGCTTTTTACGTTCCTGTTCAGCTACACGTCTTAGGCGTTCAGCTTCTTCCTTTTCCAATCGAATTTGACAGTTCTTTTGCAGCTCGTTTTTGTTAAAATTGAGGAGTTTTTCTTTTGGCAGCCCACATTGATGGCACTTTTCTTCGTCTAAACGATTGATAGCACCACAGGCACAGATAAACAAGTCTCTTTGAATGCTATGCATGCGCCCTTTTTTGCTGCCAAATTCAATGGCATATTGCTTGCATAGCTCCGGCTCTTGAAACACCTTGTTACAGGACGGCGCTTGGTCAAGTAGTGTCCAAACTTCATTGCCTGTCCAAATGGTATTGTTTACAAAAATCACTTGTGAAACGATGATTTGGTAGCTTCGAGTTTGCGAATTCACAACAATAATCGGTACCTGCTCACCAAAGGATTCATCTCTTTTTACGAAGAGATCCAAATATTGGTACTGCGTTTTTTCTTTTAGCGGTTTTCCTAAGGTATCATAAGCGTACGCACAGAACAATATTAGCAACCGTTTAACAGATGGTTGCTCTATTTTTTTGTCCAGTTAATGCTTAAAAAAGATAAAACCCTAATTTTAGCTCAACCAAAATTAGGGTTTTTATACAGTCTGCAACGAACCATTAATGGTTCGTTTTTTTATTTTCCTTCATTAATACAGCTTTAATACAGCTTACTATAACCGCATATATAGCAAATGCCGTGATTCCGAATGAATCACGGCATTTTAGCTATACCAAGCGATTTAATGACATCCCCTTCAAGAAAGCCTCTAAATTATCCGCACAAATTTGCAAAAGTCGTGCACGTGTCGCTTGCGGCCCCCAAGCGATGTGTGGGGTAAGAACAACATCCTCACGCCCCATAAGTGGATGCGCCATATTGAACGGTTCTTCTACAAGCACATCTGTTGCAAAGCCTGCAACTGTACCGTTGTCCAATGCTTCGACAAGTGCTTCTTCATCCACCAACGCGCCACGCGCCGTGTTAATGAGAAAAGCACCTTTCTTCATTTTAGCAAATGTTTCACGGTTCATGATATTACGAGATGCTTCGTTTAATGGCATATGCAGACTCACCACATCACTTTCTCGAAGAAGCGTGTCTAAATCCACATATTCTGCAACTTTTCTCCCTTCCGCACGTTCTGTACGAGAATACCCCAACGTACGCATGCCAAAAGCACGCGCCATACGCGCTGCATAAATTGCTATGGTACCGAAGCCCACAAAACCAATAGTCTTGCCACTTAGTTCTGTCATTTCCATTTGCCACGCACCACGTGCCGGAATGGTATTACCGGTCCATTCTCCATTAATTACACGCTGATGATTCCACATTGTCCGATTGGCAAGCTCCAACAGTAACGCCATCGTATGCTGTGCCACAGCAATGCCACCGTAATCCGGCACATTTGCCACTGCAACACCATGCGCGCGTAGCGCCTCCAAATCCAAGTTATCAAAACCGGTTGCCATTTCACCCACATAACGAATATTCGGACACTGTTCGAGTACCGCCTCAGTAATTGGCGTCTTATTGGTAAAAACGATATCTGCATCACCAATACGTTCTACAATTTCTTCATCCTTTGTAATTGGATATACCGTAATGGGACCAAAATTTCCCAACACATTCCAGTCCAAGTCTCCCGGATTTAATGTATAGCCATCCAATACGACTAACTTCATCTCCATTCATCCCTTTCTCCTATCAGTCGCGACTGCGACTGTGTTTTTGATGTGCTTCCTTTTTATCATAGCTTTTACCTCAAGAATGAACAAGACACATTCAGGAAATCATGGCAATAAAAACCACCGGTTGAACCGGTGGTTTTAGCAAGCCCTATAAGGGCTTTTCTCTTGTGGTAACCCCT
>OLRJ01000032.1_pt1 | contig 143620 bp, 127 predicted proteins | sample 1672741 | NCBI WGS metagenome assembly OLRJ01 (sample SAMEA3136719, study PRJEB25190) | human gut metagenome | biome: human gut; feature: human-associated habitat; material: faeces | place: Austria | collected 2013 | reverse complement strand
TTTTCCTTTTTTCTCTGCATTCTGATCGGTGTAGGACTTGGTGCACTTGCCATGCGTTATGCAAAAGGTGTGATCATTATTGGAACCAGTGTTCTTGGCGGAGTTCTGGCTGGTTTATCCATCGCTCAGATGGGAGGCCTTGCACAGTTTCCTTATGGAATTGGTATGGCTGTGGGAATTGCACTTCTTGGTATGCTGATCCAGTTTGCCATTAATAAGGACAGAGATGAAGAGGAGGAGAGCGAAGACGAGGACGAACCCTACGAAGAGGAGAGGAGCAGAAAAAGAAAGAACATACCGGAAAACAGAAACCACGATTTCGGATATGCACCGGATGATCGTGGAAGAAAGTCCGCAGGTGGATATCGGGATGACCGGACGGGTAATTCAGACACAGAGGTAAGGCATTCCCGAAAAACTTCCGGTCGGGATGGAAGATACGGGGATCGTTCAGAACGTAGAGATTCTGCGGATGAGCGAAGAAGGAACAGAGGCGAAGACAGCAGAACCTCTGCCGGCAGAAAGGCAGGAGGCAGAAGAGAAAATCCAAACAGTTCTTCTGACAGCCGAAGAGGTGGAAATTCCAGAAACAGTTCCTACAGTGGAAGGAGATCTGCTTCTGACAGAACTACGTCTTCAGAACGCAGGAGGGCAGGTACCTCTTCAAAAAGTTATTCACCTGATCCTGGAAGAGATCGCAATTCTTATAGTGCCAGGAGCCGAAGGTATAACAGAGAGTCCGGTTATGAAGAAATCGATATGAATGAAGACTATGATCCATATGATATTCCGGACAGGGAAGAGGCACAAAATCCAAATACATATGCTGAATTTGAAAAACAGCAGCAAAGAAGACGGCAGATGGACATAGAAAATATGGCAGATCTGGATCCGGAAGATTATGACGAATGGGAAGATAAGTAAGAGAAAACCTGAGGAGTGACAGAAATGGGAAAAGAAGCAAAGACCAATGCGATGAGAATGCTTGACCGGAAAAAAGTAAAATATGAGGCGATCACATATGACTGTGGAGAATTTATAGATGGGATCCATTGCGCGGATCTTACCGGTGCGCCTCATGACCAGTCTTTTAAAACACTGGTCATGGAAGGAAAGAGCGGCGGCTATTATGTATTTGTGGTACCGATTGAGAAAGAAGTAGATCGTAAAGCGGCAGCGAAATCTGTTGGAGAAAAGACAGTAGACATGATCCACGTAAAAGATCTTACGAAGATCACAGGTTATATTCGAGGCGGGTGCAGTCCGCTTGGAATGAAAAAGAATTATCCGGTAGTGTTTGATCAGTCGGCGGAGAATTTTGAGGAAATTTATGTGAGTGGCGGAAGAGTAGGACTTACTTTGAAAGTTCCACTTAAAGATCTCCTGGATGTGACACAGGGGAAACTTGCTCCGATCACAATGGAGTAACGGATTACTAAAAAAGAAATGTTAAAAAAGCTTCTGCTTGCAGGGGAAACCTGTTGCAGGAGCTTTTTTGCGGATAAAAATCCCCTGCATCTGCTTTTTCGTAAGCAGGCAGGGGAAATACATGCATCAAAATGGTTATGAAAAATTTAGTTATCCTGTGCGTCTTCTTCATTAACCTGGAAGACATGGCGTTTTTTGGCCATCTCATCGCTTGCAAGATATTCATCATAAGTTGTGATTTTGTCAACCAGTTTGCCGTTTGGAAGGATTTCCATGATACGGTTTGCAGTTGTCTGTACGAACTGATGATCGTGGGAAGTGAAAAGGATCACACCTGGGAATTTTATCAGTCCATTGTTTAATGCTGTAATGGACTCCATATCCAGGTGGTTGGTAGGCTCATCCAGAATCAGGATATTAGCGCCGGAGATCATCATCTTGGAAAGAAGACAACGGACTTTTTCACCACCGGAAAGGACACGGACACGTTTCACGCCATCCTCGCCAGGGAAAAGCATACGTCCCAGGAAGCCACGTACATAAGTTGCGTCCTTGATCTCGGAGTACTGTGTAAGCCAGTCTGTGATAGTGAGATCGTTATCAAACTCCTGGGTATTGTCCTTCGGAAAATATGCCTGGGAAGTGGTGACACCCCATTTGTAATTTCCTTCATCCGGCTCCATCTCTCCTGTAAGAATCTTAAAGAAGGTTGTAATTGCCTGCTCATTGGCACCTACGAAAGCAACCTTATCTTCACGTCCGAGAGTAAAGGAAATATTATCCAGAACTTTTACTCCGTCAATAGTCTTGGAAAGATTTTCGACCATAAGGACTTCGTTTCCGATTTCACGGTTTGGACGGAAGTCGATATATGGATACTTACGGCTGGAAGGACGCATATCGTCCAGCTGGATTTTTTCCAGGGCACGCTTTCTGGAAGTTGCCTGTTTGGATTTGGAAGCGTTGGCACTGAAACGGGAAATAAATTCCTGGAGCTCTTTAATCTTCTCTTCTTTTTTCTTATTGGCTTCTTTCATCTGTTTGATCAGAAGCTGGCTGGATTCAAACCAGAAGTCATAGTTTCCGGCATAGAGCTGAATCTTACCATAATCGATATCAGCAGTATGTGTGCAGACTTTGTTCAGGAAATAACGGTCATGGGATACTACGATAACAGTATTATCAAAATTGATCAGGAATTCCTCCAGCCATTCAATAGCAGGAAGATCCAGATGGTTAGTAGGCTCATCCAGGAGAAGGATATCCGGATTTCCGAAGAGCGCCTGTGCAAGAAGAACCTTGACTTTCATACTACCGGTAAGGTCTGCCATCTGTGTGTAGTGGAACTCAGTGTCAACACCAAGGCCGTTCAGAAGAGTAGCAGCGTCGGATTCTGCTTCCCAGCCGTTCATCTCCGCAAACTCGCCCTCAAGTTCGCTGGCACGGATACCATCTTCGTCTGTAAAATCTTCTTTTGCGTAGATGGCTTCTTTTTCTTTCATGATTTGATAGAGTCTTTCGTTACCCATGATAACGGTATCCAGAACAGGATAGGCATCATATTTGAAATGATCCTGCTGCAGGAAAGAAAGTCTTTGTCCAGGTGTGATTACGATATCACCCTTCGTTGGCTCAAGCTGGCCGGAGAGGATTTTGAGAAATGTAGATTTACCTGCGCCGTTGGCGCCGATTAATCCATAGCAGTTGCCCTCTGTAAATTTGATGTTAACGTCTTCAAAAAGTGCTTTTTTTCCAACACGCAGTGTGATGTTGTTTGCTGAAATCATATCATACCTCTTTTTTCATTAATAAAAATCGTTTCAATTACATAGTATAACATTACAATCGTTTCCTATTGTACCGTAAACTGAAAAATTTGCAAGCTGTATTTTCCTTTTTTATATAAATAGAGGAAAAACAGCGGATTTACAATGAATTACAGGAAAATAATAACCTTTTATTATTGAAAAAAATGCGTTATACTGACGTATATAATAAACAGAGCAGCCTGGAATTAAGGATATATTCTGACACGGATGAAACACCCGGGAACGTGTCGGCACAGGCAGGGGCAGAAATTATCATAAATCAGCAGCTTAGTTGAACAGAAGAGAGGTTAGAGATGTTTATCACCAGAGAAAGCGATTATGCGATGCGGGTTGTCCGCGCATTGATGGGGGAGACGCGTTTAAGCGTCAGTGAGATCTGCGAGAGGGAGGCGATTACAGCACCTTTTGCCTACAAAATACTGAAGAAACTTCAGAATGCGGGAATTGTAGAAGGATATCGCGGAGTTCATGGCGGATATGCCCTGAAAAGAGATCCTGCGGATCTGACATTATATGATATATATAGTGCGATTGATTCTGACATGTCCATCATTGAGTGCCTGAATGGAAAATGTGAATGTACAAGAAACGGTCAGGACGGTGTGCCATGTTATGCTCATGATGAACTGAAAGAAATTCAGGGACAGCTGTGGGCGATGCTCCGGCGGAAATCCATGAAAGATCTTTTTGAAAAAGAGGAGCAGTAAACTGCTGTGACAGATGGAAATAAGCGTATGATAAGATAATAAGAAGAGCGGGAAAGGAGCAAGAATGAAGCTTCTGGCCGGCTCTTTTTTCTTGTCAAAAAGATAACAACGTTTGTACATGATAATATACAAAAAACAGCGAAAGAAAATGGACATAACTGGGAATCTATGCTATAATAACCAATGGAATTTTAGGCCCTTGACAGCCTAAAAATATATTTTCAACAAACCTTTAAGGAGGAATAAACAAATGGCAAGAAAGATGAAAACCATGGATGGTAACCATGCAGCCGCTCATGCATCATACGCTTTTTCTGATGTAGCTGCAATTTACCCGATCACCCCTTCATCTGTTATGGCTGAGGCTACAGACGAGTGGGCAACCCAGGGAAGAAAGAACATCTTTGGACAGGAAGTACAGGTAACAGAGATGCAGTCTGAGGCTGGTGCTGCTGGTGCAGTACACGGATCTCTTGCAGCTGGTGCCCTTACTACTACCTATACAGCATCCCAGGGTCTGTTACTGATGATCCCGAACCTTTACAAGATTGCTGGTGAGCAGCTTCCAGGCGTATTCAACGTATCTGCCCGTGCACTTGCTTCCCACGCACTTTCCATTTTCGGAGATCATTCCGATGTTATGGCCTGTCGTCAGACTGGTTGTGCAATGCTGTGTGAGTCTTCCGTACAGGAAGTCATGGACCTTACTCCGGTAGCACATCTTGCAGCAATCAAGGGAAAAGTTCCGTTCATCAACTTCTTTGACGGATTCCGTACATCCCACGAGATCCAGAAGATTGAGACATGGGACTATGAAGACCTGAAAGATATGGCAGATATGGACGCTATTCAGGCATTCCGTGATCACGCACTGAATCCGAACCATCCATGTCAGAGAGGTTCCGCTCAGAACCCGGATATCTTCTTCCAGGCAAGAGAGGCATGTAACCCATACTACGATGCTCTTCCGGCAGTCGTACAGGAGTACATGGACAAAGTTAACGCTAAGATCGGTACCGATTACAAGCTGTTCAACTACTATGGAGCAGCAGATGCAGAGCACGTTATCGTAGCTATGGGTTCTGTAAATGATACGATTGAGGAGACAATCGACTACTTAATGGCAGCCGGCAGAAAAGTTGGTGTTGTTAAAGTTCGTCTTTACAGACCATTCTGCGCACAGGCTCTTATCGATGCTATTCCTGAGACAGTTAAACAGATCACAGTTCTTGACAGAACAAAAGAGCCAGGAGCTCAGGGCGAGCCTCTGTATCTTGATGTTGTTGCTGCACTTAAGAACAGCAAATTTGACGGCGTTAAGATCTTCTCCGGACGTTACGGACTTGGTTCCAAGGACACAACACCGGCTCAGATCGTAGCTGTTTATGACAATACTGAGAAAGAGAAATTTACTCTTGGTATCGTTGATGATGTTACAAACCTTTCCCTTGAGACAGGCGCTCCGCTTGTAACTACTCCAGAGGGAACAACAAACTGTAAGTTCTGGGGACTTGGTGCTGATGGTACTGTAGGTGCTAACAAGAACTCCATCAAGATCATCGGTGACAATACAGATATGTACGCTCAGGCATACTTTGATTATGACTCCAAGAAGTCCGGTGGTGTTACAATGTCCCACCTTCGTTTTGGTAAGAAACCGATCAAATCTACCTACCTGATCCACAAAGCAAACTTTGTAGCATGCCACAATCCGTCCTATGTGAACAAATATAACATGGTACAGGAGCTGGTTGACGGCGGTACATTCCTTCTGAACTGTGCATGGGATATGGAAGGTCTTGAGAAACATCTTCCAGGACAGGTTAAGGCATTCATCGCTAACCACGGTATCAAATTCTACACCATCGACGGTGTTAAGATCGGTATTGAGACTGGCATGGGACCAACACGTATCAACACAATCCTTCAGTCCGCATTCTTCAAACTTACAGGAATCATTCCTGAGGAGCAGGCTATCGAGCTTATGAAAGCTGCTGCTAAAGCTACTTACGGACGTAAAGGTGATGACGTTGTTAAGAAGAACTGGGCAGCTATCGATGCCGGTGCTAAACAGGTCGTAGAGGTTCAGGTTCCGGAGAGCTGGAAGAACGCTGAGGACGAGGGACTCTTCATGTCTCACGCATCCCACGGTGCTCAGGAAGCTCAGGACTTCGTAAACAACATCCAGTGCAAGATCAATGCTCAGGAAGGTAACAGCCTCCCAGTATCTGCATTCAAGGATTATGTAGATGGTACAACACCATCCGGAACAGCTGCATATGAGAAACGTGGTATCGCAGTTAACGTTCCTGTATGGGTTCCGGACAACTGTATCCAGTGTAACCGCTGTGCATATGTCTGCCCGCATGCTGCAATCCGTCCGGTTGCCATGACAGCAGATGAGACAGCTAACGCTCCAGAGGGAATCAAGACACTTCCGCTTACAGGAATGAAAGAGTATACATTCACAATGACTGTATCCGCTCTTGACTGTACAGGATGTGGTTCCTGTGCAAATGTCTGCCCAGGAAAGAAAGGCAATAAAGCTCTTGAGATGGCTCCACTTGAAGCTAACGCAGGAGAGCAGAAATACTTCGATTACGGTGTAACCCTTCCTCAGAAGGAAGACGTTATCGCTAAATATAAAGAGACAACTGTAAAAGGCAGCCAGTTCAAACAGCCGCTCCTCGAGTTCTCAGGTGCTTGTGCAGGTTGTGGTGAGACACCATACGCTAAGCTGATCACACAGCTCTTTGGTGACAGAATGTACATTGCAAATGCTACAGGATGCTCCTCTATCTGGGGTAACTCTTCACCATCTACACCATACACAACAAACGCTAAGGGACAGGGCCCTGCATGGTCCAACTCTCTGTTCGAGGATAACGCAGAGTTCGGTTATGGTATGCTTCTTGCACAGCGTGCAATCCGTGGCGGTCTGAAAGAGAAGATTGAAGACCTTGTAGCTAACGGAACAAACGAGGATGTTAAGGCAGCTGGCCAGGAATGGCTGGATACTTATGCTGTAGGCGCAACAAACGGTGCAGCTACAGAGAAACTCGTTGCAGCTCTTGAGGCTTGCGGATGTGACAAGGCTAATGAGATCCTTGCACAGAAAGACTTCCTCTCCAAGAAATCCCAGTGGATCTTCGGTGGTGACGGATGGGCTTACGATATCGGATTCGGTGGTGTTGACCATGTTCTCGCAAGTGGACGTGACATCAACGTAATGGTATTCGATACAGAAGTTTACTCCAACACAGGCGGACAGTCTTCCAAATCTACACCTACAGGTGCAATTGCTCAGTTCGCAGCTGGTGGTAAAGAAACTAAGAAGAAAGATATGGCTTCCATCGCAATGAGCTATGGTTATGTATACGTAGCACAGATCTCCATGGGTGCTGACTTCAACCAGACTGTTAAAGCAATTGCTGAAGCAGAAGCTTATCCGGGACCATCCCTGATCATTGCTTATGCTCCATGTATCAACCATGGTATCAAGAAAGGTATGGCAAAAGCTCAGACAGAAGAAGAACTGGCAGTTAAATGTGGATATTGGCACAACTTCCGCTTCAACCCGGCAGCAGACAAGAAATTTGCTCTGGATTCCAAAGAGCCGGATATGGAGAACTACATGGACTTCCTGAACGGAGAAGTTCGTTACAATTCTCTGCAGCGTCAGAATCCTGAAAAAGCAGCAAGACTGTTTGCTAAGAACGAATCTGAAGCAAAAGCAAGATATGCATATCTGAATAAACTCGTAGCTATGTACGGCGAAGAAGAATAATTCGGATTGTCAGGCCGTGGTACTTTATGTACCGCGGCTTTTTTTAATATAATCCGAATTTTAGAGAGAATTTAAAATATGAAAAAAATAACATCAAAAACAAAAAATGCTGATTTTTACCTGGTTTATACGCTGACCTTTCTTGCATTGTCACTTTTTTTGTTCCTGCAGTTTTATCTGAATGGGAAATCTCTGGTATGGAAACACGATGGGGTACCTCAGCATCTGAATTCTTTGTCTTATTATGGAGAATATTTGAGAGGGATACTGTATTCTCTGTTTGTTGAACATAAATGTAAAATTCCTATGTGGGACATGCATATCGGCTATGGCTCTGATATCCTGACCACACTTCATTATTATGTAATCGGAGATCCACTTACGTTGCTGTCTGTACTGGTAAAACCGGAACATACAGAAAGACTTTACGAATTTCTGATCTTCCTGCGAATCTATTTGGCTGGAATCACATTCAGCAGATATGCTTTTTATCACAAAAATTCCAAACAGGCTGTATTTATGGGGACAATGATCTACATTTTTGCAGGCTGGACAATTTATGCTTCCATGAAGCATCCTTATTTTTCCAATCCAATGATCTATCTTCCTCTGATCCTTATGGGGATCGACAAGATTTATCGGAAGGAAAAACCTTATATTTTTATATGGTCTGTAGCACTGGCAGGATTTTCCAATTTCTACTTCTTTTATATGCTGGGAATTTTTATGGTGCTTTACGCTGTGTTCCGTTTCTTTGAACAGTTTCAGGACCGTTCTCTGAAAAACATCAGTAAATGGCTGGGAATTTTTGCTGTTTATTCTGTGATCGCGGTACTGATCGCAGCAGTGGTTTTGCTTCCGGTGATTCTGCCGGTATTTGGAACAGACCGGTTCAAAGCGGAGAATTACGTGCCGCTTTTTTATGACAGAATTTATTACGAAAAATATCTTGGATGTCTGATCGGCGAAAATATGATCCAGTGGGGAGTGGCTGGTTATTCGGCTGTTTCACTGGCAGGCGTGTTTGTTTTATTCAGCAGAAGAAAGAAGTACAGAACTCTGAAAACCGGTTTTGTGATGCTGAATCTGTTTCTTCTTCTTCCTTTTGCAGGACATGTGTTGAATGGCTTTTCATACGTGTCCAACCGGTGGATCTGGGCATATGGAATGCTGATAGCCTATATCTTTGTAAAAATATATCCGGACCTTTTTACTTTGACATTAAAAGAAAAAAGGAGAATGTTTGTGATTTCACTGGTGTACTGTGGGCTGGCTCTTTTCTGGAATGCCTCCAGAACACAAAGAAATCTGATGGCAGTTCTTATACTGAGTATTTCTGTTTTTGTGATACTGACCTATGGAACTGTTTTTGTAAAAAAGAAAAATCTCACGATCATGCTTTCAGGACTTCTTATTGCCGGAATCGGATTTAATATTTATTATCAATACTCACTTGAAAAAGATTATCTGTCAGAATTTGCAGAACAGGGCGAGGCAATGAGCAAACTGGAAGCAGGCACAGATCTTGCTGTTCTGGATGCAGGAGATGACTCACTTTATCGATATGACCAGATGGATGCGCTTTCCTGTGAAAATTCTTCCATGCATATGGGAACCAATGGAACTTCCTATTATTTCAGCGTGGCAAGTGAGAGTATTGGCAGATTTTTTGATGAAATGTATCTGAATACGCCCTGGGAACAGCATTATGAGAATCTGGACAGCCGAACTATTCTGGACAGACTGGCTGCTGTGAAGTATTTTGTAGTAGACAAGAATGAAAATCGCTATCTTCCCTATGGTTTTACAGAAGTGAAGGGAGAATCCAAAAAAGAAAAGAAAGAATACAAAGCCTATCGGAACAATATAGAACTGCCCCTGGGATACACTTACGATTCTTATATTCCCAGGTCAGAATATGAAAAGATGTCTGTCACAGAAAAACAGCAGGCACTTTTGCAGGGGGTGGTGATGGAGGACAGTTTTCTGCCGGAAACAGAACCGGTATATAATGACAAAGAACTGTCTTACCGGATGATCGCAGGTAAAGGTGTGAAAGTAAAAGACGGAAAAATTACTGTGACCCAAGAGAACGCCATTTTGAAACTGGTGTTTCATGGGCTCAGTGACAGCGAAACTTATCTTGTGACAGAGAATCTGAACTATGACGGTTTATCGCCCAGAGAACTGATCAGTGACAAAAAATGGGAAAAAATGACTCCTTATGAGCAGAATCAGGTTCTTTATGAAAATAATAACTGGCGTTACTGGAAAGAAAGTCAGAAAGCTTCTATCAAGGTAAGTGGAAACTTTCCTGCCAAAACTATACGTATTTTTACGGATAAATACAATGCATACAGCGGCAAACACAATTTTCTCTGTAATACTGGTTATGACAAAAACAACAGAACTTCCATTATGCTGACCTTTGAAAATACAGGAGTTTATACTTTTGACAGCATCAAAGTCATCAGTCAGCCAGTGAAGGAACTGGATACCCAGACAGAAAAACTGAAACAGGAAACTCTGGAAGATGTGAAATTGGTAACGAATGGACTGGAAGGAAAAATTTCTGTATCAGAACCAAAGGTACTTCTGATCGCTCTGCCATACAGCAAAGGGTTCAAAGCTTATGTAGACGGAAAAGAAACAGAGCTTAAGGAGGCGGATACCATGTATATGGCACTGGAACTGGAACCAGGAGAACATGAGATCCGGCTTACCTACTGTACACCTTACCTGCCTGCAGGCTTCAGCTTGACTTGTATCGGTATCCTGTGCTACAGTGTTGTGGTACTGAAAAACAGAAAGAAAAGGACTGCTGCGAAGGTTGTTGAGCAGTTACAGAAAAGAGGAAGATAATGAGTTTGTTATCAGTAGTAATTCCTGCCTACAATGAAGAACTGATGGTGGGAAAAACCTGCAGGGTACTCCATGATATACTGACAAAAGCAGGAATCAGATATGAACTTGTTTTGGTAAACGATGGATCAAAGGACAGAACCTGGGAAGAAATCCAGGCTGCCGGAAAAAAGGATCAGCATATTCTGGGCGTACATTTTTCCCGCAACTTCGGAAAAGAATCTGCTGTTTTTGCAGGCATGGCACAGACAACGGGAGATGTGGTAGCAGTAATGGACTGTGATCTTCAGCATCCGCCGGAAGTTCTTCTGGAAATGTATCACAAATGGGAAGAAGGCTACCAGGTCATAGAAGGTATCAAGAAGAGCAGAGGAAAAGAAAGTTTTCTTCACAAAGAAAGTGCAGGATTTTTTTATGGAATCATGTCCCGGATTACCAGAATTGACATGCAGAACACTTCGGATTTTAAAATGCTGGACCGCCAGGTGGTAAATACGATTCTTTCCATGCCGGAAAGAAATATGTTTTTCCGGGCAACCACTTCCTGGGTAGGATACAGGACTACCTATGTGGAATTTGAGGTAAGAGAAAGGGAAGCAGGGGAATCTAAGTGGTCCACCTGGTCCCTGGTTAAATATGCATTTACAAATATTGTTGCATTTACAACGATTCCCCTTCAGTTTGTAACTGTTGGGGGAGGCATTTGTTTTCTGTGTTCCCTGATTCTTATGATTTATTCTCTGGTGCAGTATTTTACCGGACATGCGATAGAAGGTTACACTACCATACTGTTGGTAATGCTTCTTCTGGGAAGTGCAGTGATGCTCAGCCTGGGTATTATCGGATATTATATGGCGAAGATCTATGAAGAAGTAAAGCATAGACCAAGATATATTATTTCACAGATCGTCCGGGGAAACCAGGATGCAACTGAAAATACGAAACATGATATATGACAGGAGAAAAAGTAATGAAAAAGCTGACAGGACTTTTCTGGAAGTGTTATAACAATGATATTCTGCGGTATATTTTCTGGGGAGGGTGTACCACACTGGTTAACCTGATCTCCTTTTATATATTACGCAAATGTCATCTGGGACTGAATACAGCAAATGTGTTTTCCATTATCCTGGCGATCCTGTTTGCTTATGTGGTGAATTCCAGGTTTGTATTCCAGGACAAATGCGAGACCCTGAAAGACCATATCCAGCCTTTTGTTAAGTTTATCAGTGCCCGTCTGGTAAGCATGGTTGTGGAAGTTGGAGGCGTGTGGCTTCTGGTAGAAGTAATGGGACTGAATGACATGATCGGTAAATTTATCACTCAGTTTATCGTTATGGCGCTGAACTATCTGTTTAGTAAATTTTTTATATTTACAACAGGAAAATCAAAAGAAAGAAAGTGAGACAAAATGACATTAGAAGAGATTTTAAAACAGATCAGACCACTGAACAAAGAAGCTATGGAAAGTGCAGGAAAACGCTGGGACAGCATTGCAAAACCACTTCATTCCCTTGGAAAGATGGAAGATCTGGTGATTCAGATCGCAGGAATCCAGGAAACACCGGATATTTCTGTCAAAAAACGTGCTCTGGTTTCTATGTGTGCGGATAACGGAGTCGTAGAAGAAGGAGTTACCCAGACAGGACAGGAAGTAACAGCCATTGTAGCCGAAAACTTCCTAAGTGGCGATACTTCTGCCTGTGTTATGTGCAGACAGTGTGGAACAGATGTATTTCCTGTAGATGTGGGAATGGTTGTAAATACAAAAGTACCTACAGACTTGAAAGTGGCTATGGGAACCAAAAACATGACAAAAGAACCTGCAATGACCAGAGAAGAAGCCATCAAAGGGCTGGAGTCAGGTATCGAAATGGTCAGAAGACTGAAAGAAAAGGGATATACACTTCTGGCAACAGGTGAAATGGGAATCGGCAATACCACTACCAGCAGTGCAGTGGCTTCTGTCCTTCTGGATGAGCCTGTAGAAAAAATGACAGGACGTGGAGCAGGACTTTCCAGTGAAGGTCTGAACCGTAAGATCGCAGCAATCAAGAAAGCAGTAGAAGTAAATAAACCAGATCCTTCCGATGCTATTGACGTACTGGCAAAGGTAGGCGGATTTGACATTGCAGGTATGGCAGGGGTGTTTCTTGGAGGAGCTGCTCTTAGAGTACCGGTAGTGATCGATGGATTTATTTCTTGTGTATCTGCCCTTATTGCAAAAAAAATCTGCCCTACAGCAGGGGATTATATGATCGCTTCCCACGTTTCCAAAGAACCGGCAGCCAGACTACTCCTGGAAGTACTGGAGAAAAAAGCAGTGATCCATGGAGATATGTGTCTGGGAGAAGGCAGCGGTGCAGTAGCACTTTTCCCTTATATTGATATGGGAATTGCTGTTTATGAATCCATGAGTACATTTGAGGATATTCATGTAGAACAGTATGAGGAGCTGAAATAAAAATGATGATCCTTGTAACAGGAGGCAGTGGCAGTGGCAAGTCTGCTTTTGCAGAAGACTGTGTGCTGGCTCTTGGAGAAAAAAAGAGAATTTATATTGCAACAATGTTTCCTTTTGATGAAGAAAGCAAAAAACGTGTTGCCCGTCACAGAAACATGCGTAAAGGTAAGGGATTTGAGACGGTGGAATGTTATGCAGGTCTTAAGAATGTACGGATAGATAAGAACAGTACGGTCCTCCTGGAATGTATGTCCAATCTTGTGGCAAACGAAATGTTTCAGGAATCCGGTGCCAGAGAAAATACAGTAAATGCAGTGATGGAAGGGATTAGAAGCCTCAGGGAACAGACAGGAGATCTGGTGATTGTTACCAATGAGATTTTTTCAGAGGCAGCCAGATACGAAGGAGAAACAGAAACCTATCAGAGATATCTGGGAGAGATCAACCAGAAACTTGCAGTTCTTTCAGATCAGGTGGTGGAAGTGGTCTATGGTATTCCTGTGTATCACAAACAGGAGTTGTCGCCCCTTGATTTTGAAAAAATACATAAATAAGAGAGGACTTTCTGATGAAAAGTTTATGGAACAGTTTTAAGATTGCATTTGCCATGTTTTCCAAGATTCCTGTGCCTCAGGCAGACTGGAGTAAAGAAAACATGAAATATATGTTCTGCTTTTTTCCCTTTATCGGAGCAGTGATCGGAGCAGCATCTCTCCTTGTGGCAAGAGCAGGCTGGTATTTTGGATTTGGAAATGGTTTCCTCACTATGGTGCTGGTAATGGTGCCAGTGGTGATTACAGGTGGAATCCATGTGGACGGTCTTCTGGATACTTCGGATGCTTTAAGCTCCTGGCGTGACAGAGAGAAACGTCTGGAGATTCTGAAGGATTCTCATGCTGGTGCATTTGCTGTTATTACAGCCTGTGTCTATTTTATGGCATTTTATGGTGGATACAGCCAGATTAGTGACAACTGGCAGGCAATCTGCATTATGGCACTGGGATTCTGCATGTCCAGATGTTTTTCCGGTCTTGGGGTCTTAAGCCTTCCCAAGGCAAATGCTTCCGGTACAGTAGCTGAATTTTCCCGTAAAGCAGAGGATCGCCCGGTGCGTATTGCACTGATCATTTATCTGATTCTTCTTTTTGGAGGAGCAGTGTACATCCGGCCGGTATGGGGCGTAGCTGTCTGTGTGACAGCCGTTCTTGTGTTTTGGTTTTACAGATACAAAGCCATGAAATATTTTGGAGGGACAACAGGAGATCTTTCCGGATACTTCCTCTGTCTCTGTGAAGTCTGGATGGTTCTGGTGCTGGCAGTGGTAACCACTGTATTTCCGGCATAAAGGAGGAAGATTATGGAAATGATCATAGGTGGAGCTTTTCAGGGCAAAAGTTCTCTTGCAGAATCAAAATATCCGGATATCCGCTGGGTAAAGGGTGCAGAGGCAGACTGGGAAGCTATCAGCAAAGCAAAAGGAATTCTGGGATTCCATGAATATATCCGAAAAGAACTGAAGGAAGGCAGGGAGGTAACTTCTCTTGCAAAAGATCTGATCCAGGCGAATCCGGATGTGGTGATCGTGTCAGATGAAGTTGGATATGGGGTAGTTCCCATAGATGCTTTTGACCGGAAATACCGGGAGGCAGTAGGAAGAGTGTGTACAGAACTTGCAGGTTACAGTCACAGAGTAACAAGAGTAGCCTGCGGAATCGGGACGGTGATCAAAGATGCTTAACATATGGCTGGTAAGACATGGAATGACAGAGGGAAATCTCCATCAGAGATACATAGGGACTACAGATGAACCATTGTGTATTCAGGGAAAAGAAACTCTGAAGATGATGGTATATCCAGAACCGGAGGCACTTTTTGTAAGTCCTCTTCTCCGTTGCAGAGAAACGGCAGAGATTCTTTTTCCGGATAATGAAGGAGAGATCATCGAAGGACTTGCTGAGTGTGATTTCGGAGAATTTGAAAACAAAAATTATAAAGAACTGTCAGACAATCCCCATTATCAGCAGTGGGTAGACAGTAATGGAACCCTTCCGTTCCCTGGAGGGGAAAGCAAAGAACAGTGCCGGGACAGGAACCTGGATGGATTGGAAAAGATCATAGATATCTGCCTGAAAAATAAGATTCAGGAAGCAGTGGCAGTAGTTCATGGTGGAACCATTATGAATATTATGGAAGCCTATGGAGAGCCGAAAAAAAGTTTTTATGACTGGCATGTAGGCAACGGACAGGGCTATCTGGTGGAGGTAGATACCGAAGCCTGGAAACAGGGAAATAAAACACTGAAAGTACTGAAATCCACAAAGAAATAAAAACAGACTGGTTATTTGACAGAAAATATGTTACAGTATGGTAGTGGAGAGCAACGGAGCGCAGAAGTTTCGTTGCTTTTTTTGTACAGAAATATACAAAAATTTTTTAAAGACAAAAATATTTTTGCAAAAATAGTTGAAATAACAGAGGAATTATGTTACATTATATAGTATAAAATTCCTAAAATTATAAATGAATTCAGAAATGATATTGGGAAAAATTTACAAGAGAGGGAGGAATCAGTATGCTGGTAGTAGGAAATGGAAGACTGATCACAAGAGATCCGTCCAATGCATTTACAGAGAACGGTGCAGTTGCCATAAATGGAAGCATAATAGAAGCAGTGGGAACTACAGAAGACATAAGAAAGGCGTACCCAAAGGCAGAGTATATCAATGCTCATGGAGGGGTGATCATGCCGGCATTTATCAATGCACATGAACATATCTACAGTGCTTTTGCAAGAGGTCTGAATGTGAATGGTTATCATCCAGAGGGATTTCTGGACATTTTGGATGGCATGTGGTGGAATATTGACCGTCACCTGACTCTGGAACAGACCAGACTTTCTGCTTACGCCACCTATATTGATTCTATCAAAAACGGTGTAACTACAGTATTTGACCACCATGCAAGTTTCGGTAGCATTGAAGGTTCCCTGCATGCCATCGAGGAAGCTGCCCTGGATCTGGGAATCCGTACCTGTCTCTGTTATGAGATTTCGGACAGAGACGGCATGGACAAGTCCAGGCAGTCTGTGATGGAGAATGTAAATTTTATCAGACATGTCCAGAAAGAAAATAATGATATGGTAGCAGCCATGATGGGAATGCATGCATCTTTTACCATCTCAGATGAGACTATGGAGCTCTGCAACGAGCTGAAACCGGAAGGTGTAGGATATCATATCCACGTGGCAGAGGGGATTTATGATCTTCATCAGTGTCTGAAAGAACATGGCAAGCGTATTGTGGATCGGCTTTATGACTGGAACATCTTAGGACCAAAGACACTTTTAGGTCATTGTATTTATGTAAACGAACATGAGATGGATCTGATCAGAGAAACAGATACTATGGTGGTGCATAATCCGGAGTCCAATATGGGCAATGCCTGCGGATGCCCTCCTACTATGGAGATGGTACATAAGGGAATCCTTACAGGTCTGGGAACAGACGGATATACCCATGATATGATGGAATCATGGAAGGTAGCCAATATCCTCCACAAACACCATCTCTGCGATCCGAAGGCTGCATGGGGAGAAATCCCGCAGATGCTTTTTGAGGGGAATGCGGAGATCGCAGCACGTTATTTCCGAACTAAACCGGGAATGCTGAAAAAAGGAAGTGCGGCAGATGTGATCGTAGTAGACTACAATCCTCTTACACCAATGAATGAAAGTAATCTGAATGGTCATCTGCTTTTTGGCATTAACGGAAGTATGGTAAGGACCACCATCTGTAACGGCAAGGTTCTTATGAAAAACAGAGAGCTCTGCGTATGTGATGAAGAAAAGATCATGGCAGACTGCAGAAAGGCAGCAGGAGAGCTTGCAAAGAGCATTAACGGTTAAAGAATTAAACTTAAAATAAAAAGAACAATACCCCCGGGGAAACAGGAGGCACAATTATGAGTGATATCATGAAAAGTATTCCATTTGGCCAGATGATGGAATGGATACTTGCAGAATATAAAAGAACAGGTCAGGTATTTGGAATCCCGAAAGCCTATGTAGCAGATCAGTCAGAAACAACAGAAATTTTTGGGCGTAAACTGGAAAATCCTGTAGGACCGGCAGCAGGTCCTCATACACAGCTGGCGCAGAATCTGGTAGCAGCCTATTATGCAGGGGCAAGATTTTTCGAGCTGAAAACAGTCCAGAAAATGGATGGACCGGAGCTTTCTGCATGTATTCCCAAACCATGTATTGTAGCAGAAGAAGAAGCCTATAACTGCGAATGGTCTACAGAACTTTATGTTCCACAGGCTATGAACGAGTACATAAAGGGATGGGTGCTTATCCATGTGATTGCCAGGGAATTTGGACTTGGAAGCCCGGATGGCTTTCAGTTTAATATGTCCTGTGGCTATAACCTGGAAGGTATTCAGGATCCAAAGATCGATGATTTCATTGAAGGACTGAAAGATGCAAAAGATACAGAGTGCTTTAAAGAATGTAAGAGCTGGCTTCTGGAACATACAGATCTCTTTGAACATGTTACAAAAGAAGATATTGAGGCGATCCCTTCGGAAATCTGCAATTCCATTACACTTTCCACTATGCATGGATGCCCACCGCAGGAAATCGAAAACATCGTCATGTATCTTTTGAAAGAAAAGCACATCAACACTTACGTGAAGTGTAATCCTACACTTCTGGGTTATGACTTTGTCCGTAAGACTATGGATGATCTGGGCTATGATTATATGTCATTTACAGATTTTCATTTCAAAGATGATCTGCAGTATGAAGATGCAGTGCCCATGCTGGAACGTCTTATGGATATAGCTGTAGAAGAGGGTCTGGCATTTGGGGTAAAACTGACCAATACTTTCCCTGTGGAAATCAGGAGAGGGGAACTTCCCGGAGAGGAAATGTACATGTCCGGTAAAGCTCTTTTCCCACTTTCCATTTCTGTGGCAGCCCGTCTGGCAGAGTCTTTTGAAGGCAGACTTCCCATGTCATTTTCCGGTGGAGCAGACCACAAAAATATTGCAGATATTATAAATTGTGGTATCTGGCCAGTAACAGTGGCGACAGCTCTTCTGAAACCAGGCGGATACAAATGGATGACACGTATTGCAGAAGAGGCAAAAAAATGTAAGCCAGGTAAAACAGGAGAAGTTTCTGTAGAAGCTGTAAAGAAACTGGCAGCAGAATCTCTTGGGGATGCTCATTATGAAAAAAACAAAAAGAAGCCATCTGCCAAAAGAACAGAAGAGAGATCTCCGCTTCTGGACTGCCTGAAGAAAAGAGAAACAGAAGAGAAGAAAGAATTTACAGTACACAAACGTGTCTGTGGGAACTGTGTGGATGTCTGTCCAAACCGTTCCAATGTCCTGATAGAAGTAGCATCCATGGAACTTCTGCAGGTGCTTCATGTAGATCAGATGTGTAATGAATGTGGCAACTGTCGTTCTTTCTGCCAGTATGCAGGAGCACCTTATAAAGACAAATTTACACTGTTTGCCACAGAAGAAGATATGAAGGACAGCACCAACGATGGATTTACTGTTCTTAACAGAGAAACAAAAGAAATAAAACTCCGTATTGGCGGCAGAGAAGAAATCCTGAAGGCAGATCAGCCATCCGGAATTCTTACAGAGGGATTATCAGAGTTGATCTGTGCAGTGATCGGAGATTACGGATATCTGTTGTAAAGCAGAGAAAAATGATTTGCTAAGGCAAATGGAAAAGGAGAATCCGCAATGGCTACATTTACAGTAAACGGACAGACTGTTACTTCTTTCAAAAATCAGAAATTGTTAAGGTTTTTAAGGGATGAACTTCATCTGACATCTGTAAAAGACGGATGCAGTGAAGGCGCATGTGGAGCCTGCACAGTGCTTATCAATGGAAAAACATGTAAGGCATGTGTTCCGGATACGGATCAGTTGGAAGGGAAAGATATCATTACCGTAGAAGGTTTGTCAGAATGGGAAAAACAGGTATATACCTATGCATATGGAAAAGCCGGTGCAGTACAGTGCGGATTCTGTATTCCGGGGATGGTCATGTGTACCAAGGCACTTCTGGATAAAAATATGGAGCCTTCTGATGATGAAATCCGGTATGCACTTCGAAATAATTACTGCAGGTGTACCGGATACATAAAGATTATGGATGCAGTACGGCTTTCTGCCAGGATTCTGAAAGAAGGGATACTTCCGGATGATGGTGATCCTTCCTGGACGCTGGGCAGCAGAGTTTCCAGAATTGATGTGGAAGAAAAAGTTCTTGGAACAGGAAAATATCCGGATGATTTTTATCTGGAAGGGATGCTTTACGGCACTGCTTTGAGAAGTCAGTATGCCAGAGCGAGAGTGCTGTCCATAGATATCTCCAAAGCCAGAGCACTGCCAGGTGTGGAGGCAGTGGTTACAGCAGAAGATATTCCCGGAGAAAACAAGATCGGACATCTGAAACATGATCAGTATACATTGATTCCTGTTGGAGGTCTGGTTCATTATCTGGGGGATGCTATTGTTCTGGTTGCTGCTGTGGACAGAGAGACTGCAGAAAAAGCCAAAAAGCTGATCAAAGTAGAATACGAAGTACTGCCCTGCATTCATACCATAGAAGAAGCGGCAGCACCGGATGCACCAAAAGTTTTTGACGAAGAGGAAAACAATATCTGTTCCTACAAGCATATCAGCAGAGGAAATGCAGAAGAGGCAATAAAAAATTCCACTTATGTGATTTCGCATCATTTTGAGACCCCATGGACAGAGCATGCATTTCTGGAGCCGGAATGTGCAGTGGCTTTTTATGATGAAGATGGAGATGTGTTTATTTATTCTACAGACCAGTCGGCACATCAGACCCTTCATGAATGTTCTCTTCTTCTGGGAACAGACAGAGTAAAAGTACAGAATGCTCTGGTAGGAGGCGGATTTGGAGGTAAAGAAGATATGACAGTACAGCATCTGGCTGCTCTTCTCGCCTATGTGACAAAAAAACCTGTGAAGGTGAAACTTACCAGAGCAGAGTCTCTTCTGGTTCATCCGAAACGCCATCCATTCTATATGGATATGACTATGGGCTGTGACAAAGATGGCAACATTATGGGAGTAAAAGCCACTGTGAAATCAGACACAGGAGCTTTCGCGTCTCTGGGAGGGCCGGTACTGGAACGTGCCTGTACTCATGCGGCAGGACCTTATCATTATGAGAATTTTGAAATCGAAGGCACTGCTTATTATACCAATAATCCACCGGCAGGAGCTTTCCGGGGATTTGGTGTGACACAGACTTGTTTTGCTACAGAAACTCTTCTGAATATGATGGCAGACAAGGTAGGAATCACACCATGGGAAATCCGTTACCGGAATGCCATTCGCCCGGGAGAAGTCCTTCCTAACGGACAGATTGTAGACGAATCTACAGGTCTGGTGGAGACACTTGAGGCAGTCAGAGAAGAGTTTGATAGAGCCATGGCAGAGGGAGCTCCGGTAGGAATCGGCTGTGCCATGAAAAATGCAGGTGTGGGAGTAGGAATCCCGGATACCGGAAGAGTAAAACTGATTGTAGAAGAAGATGAGAAACTTCACATTTATTCCGGAGCTTCCTGCATCGGACAGGGGCTGGGAACGGTGCTGGTGCAGATGGTAGTTACCAGTACAGATCTGACATACAAAGACATTGTATACGAAAGAAGCAATACCTGGATTTCTCCGGATTCCGGAACCACATCTGGTTCCAGGCAAACACTGATCACAGGAGAGGCCTGCCGCAGAGCCTGTGAGAAACTGATGGAAGACAGAAAGGCAGGCAAATCCCTGAAGGATATGAGGGGGATCGTTTATTATGGTGAGTACCTTGCCAAAACAGATCCTCTTGGCGCAGATGTACCGAATCCTGTATCTCATGTAGCCTATGGTTATGCCACCCAGATGTGTATTCTGAATCCCAAAACAGGCAGACTGCAGAAAATAGTAGCTGCGCATGACGTGGGAAAAGCAGTAAATCCACTTTCCTGCGAAGGACAGATTGAGGGAGGTGTGGTGATGTCCATGGGATATGCTCTCCGGGAACAGTATCCCATTGATGAAAACTGTAAACCTATCGAAAAATATGGTTCTTTGGGGCTGTTTCGTTCTCATGAAGTTCCGGAGATCAAAGCCATTGTCATTGACAAACCGGGACTGAATGTGGCCTGCGGAGCCATTGGAATTGGAGAGATTACCTCCATTCCTACTGCGCCGGCCATTGCAGATGCTTATTTCCGTTACGACGGAAAACGGAGATACAGCCTGCCTCTTTCTGACACACCTTATGAAAGGAAGCGTTGATATGGCAAAAAAGAAAAAATTTCCATACAGGGCAGCACTGGTTGCCTGTAATGGAGGATGCAGGTCTTCCCAGGGCGAAAATGTCTGTACAGATGGCTGTGCCGGTTGTGGAGTCTGCGTGGACAAATGCAAATTTGGCGCCATTTTTATAAATAAATATGGTGTGGCAGAGGTAGACGAAGAGAAATGTATGGCATGTGGAGCTTGTGTGAAAGTCTGTCCACAGAAAATTATCCATATTCATGAATGTGCCAATTATATTGTAGTAAAATGTTCCAATAAGAAAAAGGGAGCAGAAGCCCGAAAACAATGCCAGGTCAGCTGTATTGGCTGTGGGGTCTGTGAAAAAACCTGTACAGCCAGTGCCATCAAAGTGGCAGAAAACTGTGCAGTGATTGATGAAACATATTGCTTAAGCTGTGGTATGTGTGCAGTAAAGTGTCCCCGCCAGGTGATCCATGATACCAGAGCATAAAGCATGGTTGCTGTGAACAGTAACAAAGTATGAAATAATCTGTTTATATCGTTATAGAATGATTAGAGAAAGCAGGTGAGAATATGGTAGGAAAAAGCATTCCCAGAGTAGATGCTTATGAGAAAGTAACAGGAAGAGCAAAATTTACGGATGATCTTGCTCCTGCCAACTGTCTGGTAGCAAAGATTCTTCACGCAAAAATTGGAAACGGAATCGTTACATCCATAGATACCAGCGAAGCAGAAGCCATGGAGGGCGTTGTAAAAGTGGTCACCTTTAAAGACGTTCCTGATCACTGTTATCCCACGCCGGGGCATCCATGGTCTGTAGAACTGGCTCATCAGGATGTTGCAGACCGCAATCTTCTTACAGGGCGTGTACGTTATTATGGAGATGACATTGCAGCAGTAGTGGCAGAAGATGAAGTGACTGCCTCCAGAGCTCTTCATAAGATCAAAGTGGAATACGAAGAGTATCCGGTGGTGATTGATCCGAAGAAATCTATGTATGGTTCCAGACCACCTGTACATTTTGACAAAAAAGATAATGTACTTGTCCGTTCCAATTATTTTATCGGAGATGTAGATGGCGGTCTGGCCCAGTCAGATCTGATCGTAAAAAGACACTACAAAACTCCTATGGTGCAGCACTGCCATATCGAAAATCCTGTTTCCTATGCTTACATGGAGAAAGGCAGGATCGTAGTAGTTGCCTCTACCCAGATTCCTCATATTATGCGTCGTGTCATCGGACAGGCACTGGGAATCCCCTGGGGAAGAGTCCGTGTTATCAAACCTTACATAGGTGGAGGATTTGGAAATAAGCAGGATGTCCTTTATGAGCCTCTTAATGCATTTCTTACCATGCAGGTAGGAGGTCGCCCTGTAAAACTGGAAGTTTCCAGAGAAGAAACATTCTGCAACACAAGAACCCGTCATTCTATAGAGTATGATCTGACAGCAGGGGTGGACAAAGAGGGACATCTCCTTGCCAAAGATATGAAAGCTTATTCTAACCAGGGAGCTTATGCTTCTCATGGTCATGCTATTGCAGCTAATGGCCTGACTTCCTGGAGACTACAGTATGCCTGTCCTAATATACGTGGAGAGGCTTATACTGTTTATACCAATACTCCTGTAGGAGGAGCCATGAGGGGGTATGGAATCCCTCAGGTATGTTTTGGAATTGAAAGTTTTATGGATGATATTGCCCATGAGCTTCAGATGGATCCTCTGGAATTCCGCAGAAAAAATCTGATCCATGGATATTATGAAGACAATTATCTGAAACCTATTGCAGCCAATACCAATGGGATTTTTGAATGCCTGGAAAAAGGTGCAGATTATATCCACTGGGATGAAAAAAGAAAAGAGTATGCACATCAGACGGGAAGTATCCGAAGAGGTGTGGGAATGGCACTTTTTTCATACAAAACAGGTGTGTGGCCGATTTCTCTGGAAATCGCAGGTGCAAGAATGTCTCTGAACCAGGACGGAAGTGTGCAGCTTCAGGTTGGTGCTACGGAGATTGGTCAGGGAGCTGATACGGTCTTTACCCAGATGGCAGCAGAAACCCTTCATCTGGATATGGATCAGGTACATATTGTCAGTTTTCAGGATACAGATGTGACGCCTTTTGACACAGGAGCCTATGCGTCCAGACAGTCTTTTGTTACAGGAACAGCAGTAAAAGAATGTGCTCAGCAGCTTTATGACAAGATTCTTGTTTATGCAAAGACTCTTCTTCCGGAAGCAGAAGCAAGAGACCTGAAACTGGATCATGGATGGATCTATGCAGGGGAAGACCAGGCATTGTCACTGGAGGCACTTGCACAGGAATGTTATTACAGTCTTACCAACTCTTCGGTGATCACAGCAGAAGTATCCAGACAGGTAAAGAAAAATACCATAGCTACAGGATGCTGTTTTGCAGAAGTAGAAGTAGATATGAAACTTGGACAGATCAAAGTCCTTCATATCATCAACGTCCATGACAGCGGTAAACTTCTGAATCCACAGCTTGCAGAAATGCAGGTTCATGGAGGCATGTCCATGGGAATGGGCTATGGTTTAAGTGAGCAGTTGATTCTGGATGAAAAAACAGGCAGACTTCTCAATGGCAATCTTCTGGACTACAAACTGATGACAGCACTGGATACACCAGATATCAAAGCAGGCTTTGTGGAACTGGATGATCCTATGGGACCTTATGGTAATAAGGCATTGGGAGAACCACCGGCAATTCCAAGTGCACCGGCAATCCGGAATGCAGTACTTCATGCCACAGGTGTGGCCTTTAACGAAAATCCACTGACACCTCAGAGATTGATCGATGGTTTCCAGAAGGCAGGACTGATCTGAAGGAGGGGATAAGCATGTATGATATTGAAAATTACTATAATGCAAAAACAGTAGAAGAAGCTTCCGACCTTCTGATCCGGCATCCGGATGCCAGGGTTATCTCAGGAGGCAGTGATGTACTGATCAAAGTAAGAGAAGGCAAAATGGCAGGGACCTCTCTGGTGAGTATCCGGGATATCCAGGAACTGAAAGGTATCACTGTAAAAGAAAATGGTGATATCTGGATCGGTGCAGGGACAACCTTTTCCCATATTACCGGAGATCCTCTTATACAGGAGCGAATTCCTGTACTGGGAGAGGCCGTAGATCAGGTAGGCGGACCTCAGGTACGTAATATTGGTACCATAGGTGGAAATATCTGCAATGGAGCTGTCAGTGCAGACAGTGTACCTACAGTGTTTTCCTACAATTCCAGGCTTCGCATTGTGAATGAAGATAAAGAACGTATTGTACCCGTAAGAGAATTCTATCTGGGGCCAGGAAAGGTAAAGCTGGAAAGGGGAGATATACTCACCCATGTGATCATTCCTGCTGAAGAATATCAGGGATATCAGGGGCATTATATCAAGTATTCCATGCGTAAGGCTATGGATATTGCCACTTTAAGCTGTTCTGTGGTAAGTAAGATCCAGGATGGTATTCTGGAGGATGTAAGGATTACCTTCGGTGTAGCGGCACCGGTACCATGGAGATGTACCGAAACAGAAAATATTCTGAAAGGCAAAAAAATTACAGAAGAAATGTATCAGGAACTGGAAGATAGTATCCGACAGGAGATTAATCCAAGAGATTCCTGGCGTGCATCCAGAGCTTTTCGTCTCCAGATTGCAGGGGAGATTGCAAAGAGAGCACTGAAAAAGACTGTAGAACTTGCAGAGCAGGCCAGAGAACAGAGCAAAGATGGAGGTGACCGGACATGAAAAAGCAGATGCAGCTGGTCCAGTGTACAGTAAATGGCAGAGAAGTTGCGGAATATGTAGATGTAAGAGAATCACTTCTGGATATGCTTCGGAACCGACTGGGGCTGACTTCTGTCAAAAAAGGCTGCGAAGTAGGAGAATGCGGAGCCTGTACAGTTATCATAGACGGTGAGACAGTAGATTCCTGTATTTATCTGGCCGTGTGGGCAGAAGGCAAAAATATCCGTACTCTGGAAGGTCTGGAAAAAAATGGTGAACTTACCAGAATCCAGGAGGCTTTTATTGAAGAGGGAGCCATCCAGTGTGGATTCTGTACACCAGGGTTTGTAATGTCAGCCACTGTACTTCTGGAGCGTGGGGAAACATTATCCAGAGAAGCCATCAAAAAGCAGATGTCAGGTAATCTCTGTCGGTGTACCGGTTACCAGAATATTATTAACGCAGTAGAAAAAGTTATGAAAGAAAATCAGCAGGATGAAAGGAATGACAGCAGATGACGAAGCAGAATACCCGACTGATCGTAAGAGGAGGAGGAGATCTTGCAAGCGGTGTGATCCACCGCCTGTACAGATCTCATTACCATGTACTGATACTGGAATGCAGGAAACCAAGCGCTATCCGAAGAAAAGTGGCTTTCTGTGAAGCTGTTTATGATGGGACTTCTTCTGTAGAGGGAGTAACCTGTCGCAGGGTTAAAGAATTTTCTCAGTGTGAGGATGTATGGAGTAACGGTGAGATTCCGTTACTTATTGATGAAACAGGAGAATCTGTCCGAAAAATCCAGCCAGATGCAGTGATCGATGCTATTCTCGCCAAAAAAAATCTGGGAACAACCAGAGCGATGGCACCTCTTACTGTTGGGCTGGGGCCTGGCTTTACTGCAGGAGAAGATGTGGATTATGTAGTGGAGACCCAGAGGGGACATAACCTTGCAAGAGTGATTACAGAAGGTCCTGCTGCTCCTAATACAGGAATTCCCGGAATCATAGCCGGTTATGGGAAAGAACGTGTGATCCATTCACCGGCGGCAGGGGTGATCCATAATCTGTCACAGATCGCTGATGTGGTAGAAAAAGATGAGATTATAGCCATGGTAGGAGATACACCGGTTTATGCGTCCCTTACCGGTGTTCTTAGAGGAATCATCCGGGAAGGCTATCAGGTGCCAAAGGGTATGAAGATTGCTGATATTGATCCGCGTAAAGAACAGAAGAAAAACTGTGATACCATATCAGACAAAGCCAGGTGTATTGCAGGAAGTGTACTGGAGATTCTTTTATCTGAAGGAGTACTGCCCTGATGAACAGTGTTAATTATGTTCAACTAATAAATATAGATCCGCAAAAACACCGAAGGATCGCAGTGGTGGGAGGCGGTGGCAAAACAAGTCTGATCTTCCGTCTTGCAGAGGAACTGAAGGCAACAGGAAGAAAAGTGATTGTCACTACAACCACTCATATGGCGTATGACCGGACCAGATCTTATGCAGAAGCAGGAGACTGGGAAAAACTGAAGTATAATCTGGAAAATTATGGCTATACAGTAACTGCTGTTCTGGAAAAAGAAAAAGGAAAAATTGCCAGCCCTTCCGGTAAGATCCTGAATCAGCTGAAAGAGCATTGTGATACCTTACTTACAGAAGCTGACGGAGCCAAATGTCTTCCCTTAAAGGTACCGGAAAACTGGGAACCGGTGATTCCCTCATGGACAGATCTTGTGATCGGTGTTCTGGGACTTGACAGCCTGGAGAAAAAAATTGCCGGCACTGCTCACAGACCAGATAAGGTAGCTGCATTCCTTAGAAAAAATGTTTCAGATCAGGTAGTGCCGGAAGATCTTGTGAAGATTGCTTCATCTGTAAATGGATTGAGAAAAGATGCAGAAAACAGGGATTATAGAGTATATCTTAACAAGGTAGATGTGCTGGAGAAGCCTGAAGTGGCGGAAACAATCTGTCGGAAGCTGAAAGAAAGGGAAATCTTTGCAGTTTACGGAAGCATAAAACACGAAATAAAGCGGGCAGTCCGGTAAAATTTGAAAGAGGTTCAGACAGTGAAAACAGGATTGATTATGCTGGCGGCTGGTAACAGCCGTCGTTTTGGTTCTAATAAATTACTTCACGAAATAGAAGGGAAGCCCATGTATCTTCATGTGCTGGAACTGCTTCTGAAAGTACAGAAGCAGACAGAAAACTGTAAACTTGCCGTAGTGACCCAGTATCCGGAAATAAAAAAAACAGCAGAAAGATATGGGGCAGAAGTTTATCTGAATCCTGCGCCGGAGAGGGGCATTGCTTCTTCGCTGGTGATGGGGCTTGAAGCATCAAAGGAAATGGACTGCTGTCTTTTTGCAGTGGCAGATCAGCCCTGGCTTACAGCAGAAACAGTCCTGAAACTGCTGGATATTTACAGAAATTCCGAAAAGGGAATTGCAGCGGTAAAAAAGAATGACATGATCGGTAATCCCTGTGTTTTTTCCAGCAGATATTATCCGGAACTTCTACATCTCACCGGAGATAAAGGCGGAAAAAAAATCCTGAAACAACATCGGGAAGATGTAGTATTCTGTGAAGTGACAGAGGCAAAAGAACTTCTGGATGTGGATGTGCCTTTATAAATAATAAAAAATCCTCTCTGTAAAGGAGTTGAACCTTACAGAGAGGATTTTGTTTATGCCTGTGTGTGTTTATGCAAAATGATTCTTGACAGCTTCTTCTTCTACAATACGAACTGTTTCTTCAGAAGGACTGGAAATCACAGCAGCAGCGATCACCTCACAGGGAGGGTTGGTCTTAACACTGTCTACAGCAGCAGTAACAGCAGAGACATCGCCGCTTAAGAAAACGGTAGCGTGTCCACCGCATTTGGTCTGCCATGTACGGAAAGATACATCAGCTGCTTTCAGCATCTGGTCAATGACCAGAATGGCATTACAGCTTCCAAGAACTTCTACTAATCCGAATGCGCCATATTTCATGATGGATTCCTCACTTTATCGATTATTTGGTAATTGGTAACATTATTTGTTGATGGTCATCGCCAGTGCTACTTCTGTATCCTCAGTAGGAGAAGCGATCACTGTATGATTGACGATCTTTGCAAGAGGTGCAGCAACCTGAAGTGCTACTTCCATAGCTGCATTTACATCAGAAACGGAACCACGCATTTTTACACATGCACCGCTTTTGAGACGATTACGTTCTACACCCTGGATCTGTACATTAGCGGCTTTGGATGCGGCATCAAGAGCCACAAAGCAGGCAACCAGATTATCCAGCTCAAAAACCCCAACAGCCTTGCCATTATATTTCTCTGCCATAAGAACCTCCATTAAATCATAAATATATAGATCACTGACCGGATGATTTACGACTGACAATGATCTGATTACCTTTATTATACAGAATTTTGCCGGCAAATACAAGGATTAATTATGAATTTTTGTGGTTTTAACATGTGGCTTTTTGTGGGATTTAGTTACTGTGAAGGTCGTGAACAGTAACGGGATTTGAAAAGATACCACAGATTACAGGGTTGTTTTGGGAATTGTCCGGTGGTAAACTGAAATAGAGGTGAAAAAATTGAAAGTACATCAGACAGATTTTTCAAAAGGAAATGTATACAGAAATATTCTGGAAGTAGCCATTCCCATGACGCTGGCACAGCTTCTGAATCTTTTATATAATGTAGTAGACAGAATGTACATAGGCCGTATTCCAGGGGCAGGAACTACTGCACTTACAGGTGTGGGAGTCTGCTTTCCACTGATCACGCTGATCACAGCGTTTACTTATCTCTATGGAAATGGCGGAAGCCCTCTCTGTTCTATGGAACTGGGAAGGGAACATCACGAAGAGGCAGAAAAGATCATGGGGAACTGCTTTGTGCTTCTTCTGGGAACCAGTGTTGTATTGATGGTTATAGGATATCTTTTTTATAAACCGGTTCTTTATGGTTTTGGAGCCAGCGATACTACTTTTGCCTATGCAAGAGAATATATCCGTATTTATCTGATCGGTACCCCATTTGTTATGATTTCCCTGGGGCTGAATCCTTTTATTAATGCACAGGGATTTGGCAATATGGGAATGTTGACAGTACTTATAGGAGCAGTACTGAATATTGTACTGGATCCCCTGTTTATTTTTGTTCTTCATATGGGCGTGAAGGGTGCAGCACTGGCAACGATTATTTCCCAGATGTGTTCCGGTATCTGGGTTCTGAGATTTCTTACAGGTAAAAAAGCGATCCTCCATCTGAAAAAAGAAGCTATGAAGCTTCAGTGGAAGAGAGTAAAAGCGATACTTTCCCTTGGCGTGTCCGCATTTGTAATGCAGTTTACCAACAGTCTGGTACAGATTTTCTGTAATTCTACTTTACAGGTATGGGGCGGAGATATTTATGTAGGCGTAATGACGGTTCTTACATCCATACGTGAGATTGTAACGATGATTGTTCATGGATTGACCAACGGATCGGCTCCGGTTATGAGTTTCAACTATGGTGAAAAAGCTTATGGAAAAGTAAAACAGGCTATTAAGTTTGTAACAGTAACTTGTTTCTGTTATGCCATGTTTGTGTGGGGAATCATCAAAGTCATGCCTGGATTTTTTATCCGGATTTTTAACAGTCAGCCGGAGATGATCACCAGAGGTGTTCCTGCACTACATATTTACTTCTTTGGATTTTGTTTTATGGCATTGCAGTTTACGGGACAGTCCGTATTTGTGGCACTTGGCAAATCAAAGAGAGCTACGTTCTTTTCTATTTTCCGGAAGGTGATCATTGTAGTTCCTCTGACAGTTTTTCTGCCACATATCGGAAACCTGGGGGTGGACGGAGTCTTCTGGGCAGAGCCTATATCCAACCTGATAGGAGGATGTGCCTGCTTTTTTACCATGCTTCTGACAATTCTTCCTGAACTGAAAGAGGGAAAAGAAGAACCTGCAAAGTAATAAATAAAAAACTCTTCACCTGGAGCCATGTATTGGTTTAGATGAAGAGTTTTGTGGTTATTGATGGATTCTTGTACCTGTTTTGCCCTGGATACCGTCTTTGGCTTTTTCCAGGAGAGTGATCATGGCAGTGCGTTCCGGACCGGAAGATGCAAAGTCCATGGCTGCCTGTACTTTGGGAAGCATGGAGCCAGGAGCGAACTGTCCTTCTTCTACATATTTCTGTGCTTCTTCTACGGTGAGGTCATCCAGCCATTTTTCATTTTCTTTGCCGAAATTTATTGCGACTTTTTCTACAGCAGTAAGAATAATCAGCATATCAGCATCCAGTTCTTTGGCAAGAAGACAGCTGGCAAAATCCTTATCAATAACAGCAGAAGCTCCTTTCAGATGATCCCCCTGAAGTGTTACAGGAATTCCGCCACCGCCGCAGCAGATGACGATTTTGTTGGCATCTACAAGGCTGTTGATGGCATCCTGTTCCACGATCTCAACTGGTTTCGGAGAAGCAACCACACGACGATAACCTCTGCCGGAATCTTCTTTCATAATATAGCCATAGGCTTTTTCGGCGTGTTCAGCTTGTTCTTTTGTCATAAAATGTCCGATAGGCTTGCTGGGATTCTGGAAAGCCGGATCTTTTTCATCGACACGAACCTGGGTAACTACAGTTACAACAGGAGTGCGCATAAAACCACGTTTCCGCAGTTCTTCTCTTAGAGCATTCTGGAGATCATAGCCAATATAGGCCTGACTCATAGCCACACAGACGGAAAGAGGAGTATTAGGCTGATTAGCATCTTCCCTGGACAGCGCTGCCATAGCATTGTTGATCATGCCTACCTGTGGTCCGTTGCCGTGAACGACTACCACCTGATGTCCCTCTTCAATCAGATCACAGAGAGCTTTGGCAGTTGTTTTTACAGCTTCCATCTGTTCTGGAAGAGTATTTCCCAGTGCATTTCCCCCAAGAGCAATAACGATTCTTTTTCTCTTATACATGAAAAAACCTCCTGAATATCCATTATCTGGAAAGCAAAAGAGCCGTGCAGAAAAATCCGCAGGGCTCTTTTGTGACTTATATACAGCCTGGCGTTGTATATAGCTGATATTTATTTGAGAATTCTTGGTGCAGCCTTAACTTCCAGTTTCTTAAGAATTTCCTGAGGATTTTCGAATTTGGAGAGCATGATCATTGCTGCAATGATATATGGTTTGAAGCTTGCTTCTTTGTAAAGCGGAATTCTGTAACGGTCAAATACACTTCCGTCAACTTCACCTTCTTCGCAGCTTACGCCGGTGATATCTGCCGGCAGGCAGTGGAGATAAAGTGCTTTTCCGTCTTTTGTTGTCTTCATCAGTTCTTCAGTGCAAGCCCAGTCTTTGTGCTGTGCATTCTGCGCAAGAAGTTCTTTCTCCAGTTTGTCGATTCCGTCGAAATCGCCTTCTGCATAAAGGTTGGTACGTTTTTCCATAGCTGCAAACGGAGCCCAGCTCTTTGGATATACAATATCAGCATCTTTGAATGCTTCTGCCATGTTGTTGGTCTTTGTGAAGGAACCGCCTGTAGTTTCAGCGTTTTTCTTTGCAATTTCTTCTACTTCCGGCATTACGTCATATCCTTCCGGATGAGCAAGAACAACGTCCATACCGAAACGTGTCATCAGACCGATAACACCCTGAGGAACGGAGAGTGGTTTGCCGTAAGATGGGGAATAAGCCCAGGACATGGCGATTTTTTTGCCTTTAAGATTCTCAACACCGCCGAATTCGTGGATGATGTGGAGCATATCTGCCATACACTGTGTCGGGTGGTCAACGTCGCACTGAAGGTTTACCAGGGTAGGTCTCTGTTCCAGGATACCGTCTTTGTTTCCTTCAGTTACTGCATCCATGAATTCTTTCTGGTATGCGTGTCCTTTGCCGATGTACATGTCATCGCGGATACCGATTACATCAGCCATGAAAGATACCATGTTGGCTGTTTCACGAACGGTTTCGCCATGTGCTATCTGGGATTTTTTCTCGTCAAGATCCTGTACTTCCAGTCCAAGAAGGTTGCATGCGGAAGCGAAGGAGAAGCGTGTACGAGTGGAATTGTCGCGGAAGATGGAGATTCCGAGACCGCTTTCGAATACTTTGGTGGAGATGTTGTTTTCTCTCATGTAGCGGAGTGCATCTGCTACGGTAAAGACTGCTTCCAGTTCGTCGTCGGTTTTGTCCCAGGTCCAGAAGAAGTCGTTGTTGTACATTTCTTTGAAATTGAGTTTGTTGAGCTTATCGATGTAGTCCTGAAGTGTTTTCATATTGATCTCCTTTTATTGTAGAGTGAAGTGTATAACTGATGATGAGGATGGGATTGTTGGGAAGGGACGTGTGCCGAAATGAAACATTCCATCGAAGAACACGCTCTCGCTCCCTTCGGCTGGCAACGGTACATAAGTGACCATAATACGGTCACTAAGTACCAGCCGCCTCAGAGGATCTTCTACATGGAATATTTATTTGACACACTGACCAGTCTAAGTAACACTCAGCCCTTCATCCTTTAGTCAACAGCTTCACCGTTTGTTTTGTTTGTGTGGGGAAGTATGTTCCCGATTCCATATCCAATGTATTACTCACATGGATAGTGCATCATACAGCATGAAGTTAGTAGTTTTCATACTTGTTAAATGTATTACTATTAAAGAGCCCCAAGGGTGTGCAGAGGGAGCAGGGCTTTGCTCCCTTTGCATGTGGTTCTAAGAATGGAATTCTTAAAACAGAAATTCTAAAGAGTTGTTCTTTGAGTTCTTTCTTATTTGCAATAAGACATAGGCAGTGCTGCATAGACAGCGGCGCATCTTACCAGGTCGATTTTCCAGGTTTTTTCGTTTGGTGCATGTGCCTGAGCTTCTGCACCAGGACCGAATCCGATGCATGGGATTCCGTTACGTCCCATAATGGAAACACCGTTGGTAGAGAAGGTCCATTTATCTGTCAGTGGGCGGGCTTTACGCATAGCTTCAGTTTCAGCATTTCCTACGCGGGTTTCACCGTAGAGTCCTTTATACGCCTCTTCCAGAGCTTTGGTTACTTTGTGGTCTTTCGGAATGGCCCAGGTCGGGAAGTAGCATTCGATTTCGTATTTGCATCCTGTATAGGAAGGACGGTCATAATTGTACATGGAAACGACAACATCATCTCCGTATTTCTGAACACTTGGAAGCGCTCTGATCTCATCCAGACAGCTTTCCCATGTTTCTCCGAATGTCATACGACGGTCAAGGGAAACAGCGCAGGAGTCAGCAACAGCGCAGCGGCTTGGGGAAGTGTAGAAAATCTGGGATACAGTTACAGTACCTCTTCCAAGGAAACGTGCCTCTTCCCAATCTGAATTGTATTTCGGGTTCAGCATTTTGACGAGACCTTTAATCTCAGTTTCATCTGCATCGTCATTTTCGTTAAGGGAACGTACATCCTGGAGGATATCAGCCATTTTGTAGATGGCATTGTCACCACGTTCGGGAGCAGAACCATGGCAGGAAACACCTTTGACATCTACGCGGATTTCCATACGTCCACGTTGTCCTCTGTAGATACCGCCATCTGTAGGCTCTGTGGAAACTACGAATTCCGGACGGATCTTGTCTTCTTTGATGATGTACTGCCAGCAGAGACCGTCACAGTCTTCTTCCTGGACAGTTCCTGTAACCATGACCTTTACGCCTTCCGGGATCAGGTCAAGGTCTTTCATGATACGTGCGCCATATACAGCAGAAACAAGACCGCCGCACTGGTCAGAAACACCACGTCCGCCAACTTCTTCGTCAGTTTCATATCCTTCGTATGGATCAAAAGTCCAGTTGTCGATGTTTCCGATACCAACCGTATCAATATGAGCATCAAATGCAATGATTCTGTCACCGGTTCCCATATAGCCGATAACATTTCCCTGAGGGTCGATGGTTACTTCGTCGAAGTTCAGTTTTTTCATTTCGGCAGCGATAGTTTCGATATGTTCTTTTTCTCCGCAGCTTTCGCCTGGATTACGGACGATAGCTCTTAAGAATCTGACCATGTCATCTTTGTAATTTTCGGCTGCAGCATTGATTTTTGCAAAATCCATGATTTTATCCTCCTGTTATATGTATAATATTATTCGCTGAGAGATTTGTCAGTTCCGTAAAGGCCATCCCATACGATCTCGCGATAACGGACAGGATCTGTATCACCTTCTGTGGAAATAACAAGGATGTTGGAATTTTCATCCAGTTTCAGTGCTTCCTTCAGGTCTTTTGCATCTGTATCGTGGAGTGCAGTATAGCAAAGTCCAAGAGGAACGGATCCGGATTCGCCGGAGACAACCTTCGGGTCGTTTTCCAGAGGGTTGGCATAAATACGGGTGGCTTTGGCACTCATCCAGTCCGGGCAGGAAGCAAATACTGTTACATGGTTGCGAAGAATATCCCATCCAATGGTATTGGCTTCACCGCAGGCAAGACCTGCCATAATTGTTTCCAGATCACCGGTAACATTTACCAGACTGCCGTCTGCTTTCATTGCGGAACGGTACAGACAGTCAGCAGCACTTGCTTCGCATACTGCCATTACCGGTGGATTGTCTTTATATTTGTGGGCAAAATATCCTACCACAGCACCTGCCAGGGAACCAACACCGGCCTGTACGAAAACATGAGTAGGACGTTCAATGCCCTGTTCTTTCAGCTGCTGGTCAGCTTCCATGACCATGGTTCCATAACCCTGCATGATCCAGGAAGGAATCTCTTCGTAACCTTCCCATGCGGTATCCTGTACCATGACACCATGTTCTGTTTTGGCCGCTTCGGCAGCTGCCATTCTTACACAGTCATCGTAATTGACTTCTTCGATGGTAACAGTAGCACCTTCTTTGGCAATGTTGTCAAATCTGGTTTTTGTAGTGCCCTTTGGCATGCGGACAACCGCTTTCTGTCCAAGACGTCTGGCTGCCCATGCAACACCACGTCCATGGTTGCCATCTGTGGCTGTGAAGAAAGTAGCCTGTCCAAATTCTTCCCTTAATTTATCAGAGGAAAGAACTGCATAGGGAAGCTCACTGATATCTTTGTCAATTTCTTTGGCAATGTAGCGTCCCATTGCATAAGAACCGCCCAGAACTTTGAATGCGTTCAGTCCGAAACGGTAGGATTCATCTTTGCAGTAGATGTTTTTTACACCCAGATAAGAGGCAAGTGCAGAAAGCTTTTGCAGAGGTGTTACAGTGTATTGCGGAAAACTTTTGTGGAATTCATTTGCCTTTCTTACGTTAGCTTCAGACATCAGTTCCAGATGTCTGTCATCTGAACCGGCAACATGATTGACGGTCCATTTCAAACCTTCTGTCATAAGAAATCCTCCTTAAACTCTTTTTTATAAATCATATACGGTCTTGTTATTACAAATTTATCATACCATAAAAAAAGTATTTTGCAATAGAAAAATACAAGAATTTTTAGCATAATACAAAAAAGTTTTGGACACATACAAAAAGTGGGTAAACATTGAAAAAAACGAAGCTGTATGGTAAAATATGTACAAGTATATACACAAAAAACAGGCATACAAAGGAGACTTGAATTATGGCAGTTTTTAAAGCATTTCGTGCACTGAGACCTGCACCGGAGAAGGCTGCAAAAGTAGCAGCGCTTCCCTATGATGTAGTAGATCGTCAGGAAGCAAAAGTAATCGGAGATAAGAACCCGGATTCTTTTCTGCATGTAGACAGAGCAGAGATGGATCTGCCAGATGAGACAGATCTTTATGACAGCAGTGTCTATGCGAAGGCAAGAGAGAATCTTCACAACATGGAAGCAGATGGAACAATGATCCAGGATGAGGCTCCTTGTTATTACATTTATGAACTGACACGTAAGGGAAAGACCCAGACAGGTCTGGCTGGATGTTGCTCCATAGATGATTATCTTAATGATGTGGTGAAAAAACATGAACTTACCAGAGAGGATAAGGAGCAGGACCGGATTCGTCATGTGGATGTCTGCGATGCCAATACAGGCCCTATTTATCTGGCATGTAAATATCCGCAGGAACTTCTTGATCTTATGACCCAGTGGAAAGAATCTTATGAACCGGTATATGATTTTGTGGCAGATGATGAGATCGGACACAGAGTATGGGTCATTGACGGAGAAAAAGAGAAGCAGATTATTGCAGACAGGTTTGCAAATATTTCAGCAGTGTATATTGCAGATGGACATCACAGAGCTGCATCTGCTGTCAAAGTAGGTCTTAAGAGAAGACAGGAGCATCCGGATTATAAAGGTGATGAGGAATTTAATTTCTTCCTTTCCGTTGTATTCCCGTATGATCAACTGACAATCCTTGCTTACAACAGAGTGGTACATGATCTGAATGGAATGGATGAACATGCTTATATTGCAAGTCTTAAGTTTAACTTTGAACTGATGCTGATGCCGGGATTTCCATGTAAACCTGTGGAGAAACACTGCATTGGTATGTATACCGGTGGTCAGTGGTACCATCTGAAAGCCTGGGAAGATATTTACAAAGACAAAGATGTGGTAGGACAACTGGATGTTTCTATCCTTCAGGACAAGGTGCTTTCTCCGATTCTTGGCATCGGTGATCCTCGAACCGACAAGCGTATCCGATTTGTGGGCGGAAGCCATAAACTTACAGAGCTGGCACAGCTTGCAGATGCTACCGGAGGTGTGGCTTTTGCCATGTATCCCACTTCTATGGAGGATCTTATGAAGATCGCAGATGAAGGGAAGCTGATGCCGCCTAAGTCTACTTGGTTTGAACCAAAACTGAGAAGCGGTCTCTTTATACATAAATTTTCATAAAAATATAGTGTGGGTGTAACTGTCAACCACCCGGAAGGGTATTTACAAAAAGGAGAAATCAAAATATGGGATTAATCAAAGCAGCAGCAGGAGCTACAGGCGGTGTTTTTGGGGATCAGTGGAAGGAGTATTTTTACTGTGAATCCATACCGGCAGATGTACTGGTGACCAAAGGCCACAAAAAAGTATCTGGTCGTTCTTCCAATAAACATGGTTCTGAAAATATCATTACCAGCGGTTCTGTGATCGCAGTCAATGATGGACAGTGTATGCTGATCGTAGAACAGGGAAAAGTCGTTGATGTATGTGCAGAACCTGGAGAGTACAAATACGACGCTTCCACAGAACCATCCATATTCTGCGGAAACCTTGGAGAGGGAATCCGTTCTGTATTTCACCAGATCGGTAAGCGTTTTACTTTTGGAGGTGAAACGCCCAAGGATCAGAGAGTTTACTTTGTCAATACAAAAGAACTGATTGGAAATAAATATGGCACTCCTAATCCGGTACCTTTCCGGGTGGTAGACAGCAATGTCGGGCTGGATATGGATATTTCCATCAAGTGTTTTGGAGAATACAGCTACCGTATTACCAATCCGATTCTTTTTTATACCAATGTCTGCGGAAATGTAGAAGAAGACTATGAAAGAGAAGAAATTGACAGTCAGCTGAAAAGCGAACTTATGACTGCCCTGCAGCCTGCTTTTGCCAAAATCTCAGAGATGGGTATCCGTTACAGTGCTCTTCCCGGACATACAGAAGAACTGGCAGAAACACTGAATCAGATCCTTTCTGCAAAATGGGATAACTTAAGAGGTATACGTATTGTATCTCTTGGTGTATCCAGCGTGAAGGCTTCTCAGGAAGACGAGGCAATGATCAAAGAACTGCAGCGTAATGCCGCATTCCGCAATCCTACTATGGCAGCAGCTCAGCTGGTAGGGGCTCAGTCAGCAGCTATGCAGGCAGCCGCTTCCAATGAAAAAACAGGTCCTGCCATGGCTTTTGCAGGAATGAACCTGGCGGGCAATGCCGGCGGCATGAATGCCCAGAATCTTTTTGCCATGGGTCAGCAGATGAACCAGCAGCAGACACCGGTACAGCAGCCAGTCCAGGGGGTACCTCTTCAGAAGAAAGATTCCTGGACCTGTGGATGTGGTGCAGTGAATACCGGTAAGTTCTGCTCTGAATGTGGAACTCCCCGTCCGGATGGTCCCTGGACCTGCAGCTGTGGAACAGTAAACAAAGGTAAATTTTGTTCCGAATGCGGCAAACCAAGACCGTAGTGGCAGGTTACATATGAGGAAGGAGATAGTTGTGTGGAAGATAATGTTCTGAATTATAAATGTCCTAACTGTTCTGCTGGTCTGAAGTTCGACAGTAAGACCCAGAAAATGGCATGTGAATATTGCGGAAAAACATATTCTCTGGATGAACTGGAAAAGATTGCCCAGGAGAATGAAGCAGTTGATGAAGATAAGTCCGGTAAGCACTGGGAAGGGTTTGAACCGGAACAGTGGCAGACTTCAGATAATGGGAATATGGCAGTGTGGAACTGTCCTTCCTGTGGTGCAGAGATCGTAGCAGAAAAAACCACAGGTGCGGTTGTATGCCCTTACTGTGACAATCCACTGGTTATGCCGGATCAGTTCAAGGATATGTACCAGCCGGATTATGTAATTCCTTTCCAGAAATCCAAGAAAGAAGCTGTGGCAGCACTGAAAGAGCATTATCAGGGCAAGCCTCTCCTTCCGAAGGTATTCAAGAATGAAAATCATCTGGAAGAAATCAAAGCAATGTATGTGCCTTTCTGGATGTTTGATCTGAATACAGCAGGACGGTTCCGGTATGAGGGAACCAGACGGAGAATCTGGGAAGATGAAGATTATACATACACAGAAACCAAGTTCTATAACGTAGTCCGAAGCGGAAAGATGAACTTCAGCAAGATTCCGGTAGATGGTTCCAAATCTATTGACAATACCATGATGGAAGCCATTGAACCTTATGACTACAAAGATCTGAAAGAGTTTGATATGTCTTATCTTTCCGGTTACATGGCAGATAAATATGATCAGGAGCCGGATGAACTGACAGATCGTGTTTACGAACGTATGGAACAGAGTGTAAAAAACAGTTTTCAATCCAGCATCAAAGGTTATGAGACTCTGATTCCCAAGCAGGAAAAGATCTGGATCACAAAGAAAGGTGATGTTAAATACGGGCTTTTTCCGGTATGGTTTCTTAACACCAAATGGAAGGGTAAGACTTATTCTTTTGCAATGAACGGACAGACCGGTCATCTGATAGGTGACCTTCCTATTGGCAAAGATCTGGTAGTGGGATACTGGTTCCGGCATCATGTTCCCCTGACGCTGGTGCTTACTGTAATCCTGACTATTCTGAGAGTAACGGGGGTGATCTGAATGAAAAAATTTAAATGTCTTTTCGGGATCACTGCTTTTTGTGTGGGGCTTGCAATGGTGAGCCCGGGGATGATACTGGCGGCAGAAACAACCACAGCAGAAACCACATCTGATGAAGAAGAGTATTCTGACGAAGAAGAGGAAATGTCCTGGGTGCAGGATGATTATGACCTTCTGACTTACGAGGAATGGGATACTCTAAATCAGGAACTGTCTGATATCTATGAAAAGTATCATTATGATGCAGTTCTCTGGATTTCCACAGATACGGACATCGAAGATGTCCGGAAGCATGCAGCTGAGTTTATGCAGGAAAAAGAGATTGGCTATGGAGACAGCCATGAGGGAATGTGTATCTTTAATCAGCCGGACACCAGAGACATTGCCATTGTTTTCAGAGGAGACACTCAGAAATTATTTCCGGATAATGTTCAGGAAATCATGATCGACAAATGCAAGATCAAACTGAAAGAGGATGACATGGTAGGCGGCTATCAATCTCTGATCGACGATCTTGCAACAGGACTTGAACGTGTTCAGGAAGGCAAGAAAGTCCGACCTATGGATATCGACGGATCGCCTCTTTCTTCAGACCTGCCTTTTTATCTGCTTCTGTCTTTTGTGATCATGGCGATTCCCACGCTGATCATGACATTGCATCAGGTACATAAGATGAAAACAAAGGTTCCGCAGCCCAATGCCAATGTCTATGAGACAGGAAAGGGTCTGAAGATTACGGAAAAACAGGATATGTTCCTTTATTCTACCATTTCACAGACGGCCAAACCAAAGAATGACAATAACGACAGTGATTCAGGAAGTTTCTCCAGTGGTGGAGAGAGTTTTTCCGGTACCAGCAGCAAATATTAAACGGAATATCAGGTTAAGAGGCAGCTATCCGAGAAAAAGACAGCTGTCTTTTTTCCTGTGTAATGACAAAACCGAAAAAGGACTAAAACCTAACAATAATTGTATGAAATACATGAAGATAACTGCTGAAACCGGAAAAAAATTGGCAGAACTTTAACAATGTACGCCTGAAAATACAAAATATAGGAAATGTGCATAATAAATATAAGAAAAATGAAAGTTTTGTTGAGCGAAAGTTGGATTGTATTTTGAATGGATTATGTTATAATTCCCATGAATTGAAAATAAATGTGGGGGTGAAAGCTTTGAAAAAACTGGCAACATTTTTTGGAATGCTTCTGACATTGCTCATTATGTGTCCGACTGGTGTTATGGCAGCCGGCAGCAGTGAATCCACTGCTCAGGTACCGGTCTGGCTCTGTATTCCATTTGCAGGACTTCTTTTGTGTATTGCGATCATGCCGCTGGTAAAAGCAGAGTGGTGGGAAGCACATCAGCCACTGGTAGTACTTATGTGGATTCTTCTGATGATCATTCCTTTTACCGTTGTTTACGGAGCAGGTAAGGCTACAGAAACAGTTCTTGACTGTATCATCAATGATTACCTTACATTCATTGTTTTGCTTTTTGGCCTTTTCTGCGTTTCCGGTAATATTACGCTGGAAGGTGATTTTGCAGGGTCTCCGAAGGTCAATGCATGTCTCCTGGCTTTTGGTACACTGCTTTCCAGTTGCATCGGAACAACAGGCGCAAGTATGCTTATGGTAAGACCTGTGATCAAAATGAATTCCTGGAGAAAAAGAAAAAGTCATATTATGATTTTCTTCATTTTTATGGTTTCAAACATGGGAGGATGTCTGACACCTATTGGTGATCCGCCGCTTCTTATGGGATTTATGCGAGGCGTACCATTCTTCTGGAGTCTGCATCTGTTCCCGGTGCTGATTTTTAACATGGTGATCTTGTTGTTTGTTTTTTATCATGTAGACAAACGTGCATACCGTAAGGATATTGCCCAGGGACGTAAACCGGATATCAGTAAACCTGGTACAGAATTTCACGTAGATGGACTTCACAACATTATCTTTCTTGTTATGATCGTGGCAGCAGTCATCTTAAGTGGAGTACTTCCGGGACTTTCCGCATTCCAGAATGCAGAAGGAGAAGTACTGGGGCTTCATATCTTCGGTGAAGTTACACTTACGTATCCATCATTGATCGAGATTGTGATCATTCTTCTGGCAGCGCTTCTGTCCTTCAAGACCACAGACAAAAGTATCCGCAGAAGAAACCATTTTACATGGGGTGCCATTCAGGAAGTTGCAGTACTTTTTGTTGGAATTTTTATTACCATGCAGCCTGCACTGATGCTTCTGAAAGCACTTGGACCACATCTTGGACTTACCAGTCCTGTACAGATGTTCTGGGCAACCGGTGCCCTGTCCAGTTTCCTGGATAATACACCAACTTATCTGGTATTTCTGACAACAGCAGGAACACTTGGATTTATGAATGGAATCACGACAAGTCTTGGAACTGTTCCTGTAAAACTTCTTTCTGCTATTTCCTGTGGAGCAGTATTTATGGGAGCCAATACTTATATTGGAAATGCCCCGAACTTTATGGTAAAATCTATTTCTGACGAGAATGGTGTCAATATGCCATCTTTCTTTGGATACATAGGCTGGTCACTGGTATTCCTTGTTCCGGTATTTATACTGGATATGCTTGTGTTCTTTTTGTAAGGAGGGAGAGTTATGGCAGAAAAAATCAATCAGGAAATTTATACAGAACTTGCCAATCGGATCTATGATCTGGATGGTGAAGTTTACCGGGTTCTGGGGTCTGCCCTTGGACGTACTTTTTCAGGAAACAAAGAAAGCACTATCCGTACATTAAGTATGCTGATGTATGCCAAACCGGACGGACATCTCCTCCGAAGCGAACTGGCACTGATCAGTAACATGGCACGAACCATCAAAGATAAAAGTGAACGCAGCCGTCTTATGACAGAATATGACAATATTCTGAAAGAGATTGAGAAGCTTCCGGATCAGTTTGGAACTACAGATATTGTGGATGCAGAACGTGTGGCACTGAACCTTGTGGCTCATCGCCAGAAACTGTCCGAAAACGATCATCTTGTGATCTGCATCAGCCGTACACAGGGCAGTGCCGGAAACGATATCGGGTTTGAACTGGCAGATCAGCTTCGTATTAATTACTATGATTCGGAAATTTTTGAACAGGTTCTGAAACGTCTGGAAGCAGAAAAGGACAATGTCCAGGACAGAGAGAATTTTACAGATTTTAACAAATATGGAAAGAAAACTCATGAAAGTCTTGGTACCAAGCTGAAAGAACTGAACCGGTATCATGGTCTTTCCAAACAGGATGCCGTATTTTTTAATATGAGTGATTTGATCTGTGAACTTGCCAGAACGGAAGACTGTCTGATCATGGGACGATGTGCAGATGCGATTCTTAAGAATAATCACATTCCTCATGTCAGTATTTTTATCAGCGCTCCTTTCCAGGTACGTGTACAGCATGTTATGGATGTCCGGAACATGGACATGAAAAATGCAGTCCGTTTTCTTAAAAAGATGGATAAGCAGCACAGAAAATATTATGAGTTTTATACAGGAGAGAAATGGGGCAAACCGGAGAATTACGACCTTTGTATCAACAGTGCAAACTATGGTATCAAAGAAACCATTGACGTGATCAAACGACTTCTGAATCAGCAGACACAACAGACAGCTGAATAAAACAAAATCCGCAGGGCTATCAGAAAAGATAACTCTGCGGATTTTTTATTTGTTTACATCTATGTAGCTGTAAAGAGTATACTTGGAAATACCGAAATAGCTGGCAACTTTGTCACCGGATTTTGTAATAAGGAAAGCACCGGAATCATTGAGAAACTGGATAGCTTTTACTTTATCTTCTTTGTTCATCAGTGCCACAGGCTTGCCTACCAGAGCAACAGATTCTTCAATGAGATGTTCCAGAAGGTCGTTGACGCTGTGGGTGATCTCCTTTGGTTTTTCTTCTTTGTTTACCGGCGTGATAAGTGCGTGAAGTGCACTTTCGATCATAGTCAGCTTGGTGATATCGTAATTGATACCAAAGACATAGTGCAGGCTGCCATCGTCATCCCGGATATAGGAAGTGCTACACTTAAGGATCTTTCCATCGGAAGTTTTCATCAGATATCCAGAGTGATCATGAATTTCATTTGTTGGATCACTGTCTTTCTTATTGTTATGGCGAATTACATCAAAAACAGCGTTGGAAGGTCCGTCACCAATTCCTCTGCCTGTAACATGACCGTTTTCGATATATACGATAGAATGTTCAGGATCATTGGTCTTAAGGTCATGAATTACAATCTCGCAGTCAGGACCAAATTGAGAAGCAAGATCCCGCGCAATCTGTTTCAATACAGTCAGACGTCCCATTTTTATTCCTCCTCCATTTTTTTGTTATAATAACGTATTTACAATATAACATAAAACAGATTTAATATAAAGTTTTTTTCCAAAGAAAATTAAGTATACCTTAAAAAAATTGTTGGATATTCTGATGTAAAAATAAAGTATATCCAATTGGAAGTTGCAGATAACAGTTGCTGATATCCGGGAAGAATGGTATATTTATACTAATAAATCATAAGATTTCGGGGGTGAAAATTATGAAATATTTATTGAAAAACGGAACTGTTGTATCAGGCAGCAGTTCAGAACAGCTGGATGTACTGACAGAAGATGAAAAAATCATAAAGGTTGCCCGGGATATTCAGGATGAAGAAGCTACGGTGATAGATGTGACAGGCAAGCTTCTATTTCCAGGATTTATTGATGGTCATACACATTTTGACCTGGAAGTGGCAGGCACTGTTACTGCAGATGATTTTGAGACAGGTACCAGAGCTGCAATCTTAGGCGGAACTACCTTTGTGATCGATTATGCTTCTCAGGATAAAGGTGGACATACGCTGAAAGAAGGTCTGGAAAGATGGCATCAGAAAGCAGATGGCAAATGTTCCTGTGATTATTCTTTTCATATGTCCATTGTAGAATGGAATGATCGTACAGAGCAGGAAGTTCAGGATATGATAGATGCAGGAATCACCAGTTTTAAGTTATATATGACTTACCCTGCAATGATCGTGAACGACAGAGATCTGTACAAGATTTTGAAGAAACTGGGACAGTGTGGCTGCTTTGCCGGAGTACACTGTGAGAATGCAGGAGTGATCGATGCTTTGATCGATGATGCACACAAAGAGGGCAGATTCGGTCCGGAAAATCATCCACTGGTAAGACCGGATACCATGGAAGCAGAGGCAGTACACAGGCTTCTTGTAATTGCAAAAGAGGCAGATGCCCCGGTAATGGTGGTTCATCTTACTAACCAGAAGGCTTATGAAGAAGTGATCGCAGCAAGAAAGAACGGACAGACCATTTATGCAGAAACCTGTCCTCAGTATCTTCTTCTGGATGACAGCGTATATTCCAAACCGGATTTTCAAGGGGCTGTTTATGTATGTGCACCTCCGATCCGCAAAAAAGAAGATCAGGAATGTCTGTGGAAAGCACTGGCAGATGGGGAGATCCAGACAGTAGCCACAGATCAGTGCAGTTTTACTCTGACACAGAAAGCTCTGGGAAAAGATGATTTCACAAAGATCCCCGGAGGACTGCCAGGGGTGCAGACAAGAGGGACCCTTCTTTATACATATGGTGTGGAAACAGGAAAAATCACCAGAGAACAGATGTGTGCGCTTTTAAGTGAAAACCCTGCCAGACTTTATGGCGTTTACCCACGCAAAGGTGTGATTCGCCCGGGAAGTGACGCTGACATTGTGGTTCTGGATCCAGAAGAAAAAAGTGTAATTTCCGCAAAGACCCATGCCTATAATACAGACAATAATCCTTTTGAAGGTTTTGAACTGCACTGTGGCATTGACAAAGTTTTTCTGAGAGGACATCTGGCAGTAACTGGTGGAAAGATAGCAGAAGAAAAGCTGGGAACCTTTATCCCAAGAGAAAAAAACAGATTTCAAGAGAGAAATATCAATGAAAAAACTAATTGACAGACTTCATGTTACAGGCAGCCTGGACAGAGAACAGTGGATACAGCTCCTTTCTGAAAGAAGTGAAGAGACAGATCAGTATGCCAGAGACCTTGGAAACAAAGTTCGCCAGCAGATATACGGAAATGACATTTATGTAAGAGGACTGATTGAATTTACCAACTACTGCAAAAATGACTGTTATTACTGTGGTATCCGCCGTAGCAACAAAAATGCCCAGAGATATAGACTGACAGAAGAAGACATTCTCCTCTGCTGTCAGCAGGGTTATGAGCTGGGATTCCGGACTTTTGTTCTTCAGGGAGGAGAGGACGGATATTATACAGACGAAAGACTTCTTTCCATCATACATAAGATTAAAGCAGAATACCCGGACTGTGCGCTGACCCTTTCCATTGGAGAAAAATCTGAGGAGTCTTACAGAGACTACAGAGAAGCCGGCGTGGACAGATATCTTCTCCGTCATGAGACTGCGGATGAGGAACATTATGGGAAACTTCATCCTTCTTCCATGTCTTGCGAACACCGCAAAAATTGTCTCAGAACACTGAAAAAACTGGGCTTTCAGACAGGTGCGGGATTTATGGTAGGAGCTCCTTATCAGAGAGTGGAAAATCTTGCAGATGATTTTCTTTTCTTGAAAGAACTGAATCCGGAAATGGTAGGGATCGGACCTTTTATCCCACATCAGGATACCCCGTTTCATGGAGAAAAAAGTGGCACGTTAGAAGATACCCTGTTTTACTTGGCACTTTTAAGACTGATGCTTCCTCATGTGCTTCTTCCGGCAACCACAGCGCTGGGAACCATTCATCCCAAGGGCAGAGAGATGGGAGTCCTTTCCGGGGCCAATGTAGTTATGCCGAACCTTTCGCCGGTTTCTGTACGAAAAAAATATATGCTTTATGATGGTAAAATCTGCACAGGAGATGAAGCAGCAGAATGCAGACACTGCCTTTCCAGACGAATGGAACAGATTGGCTGTCAGATTGTCAGTGACCGGGGAGACTATAAAGGATAGACCACAAAAAACTCTTGCATAACTGCCCCGCTATGGAGTATAGTGGTAGCATGGTTATAAAGGAGGCTATTATTAATATGAAGAAATCCGGAATATTATTTTTGGCGGCAGGTCTTGCACTGGTGACAGCTGGCTGTGGTTACAGCACAGGTGGGGAAGATTCTACCGTAACAGTTATAGAAGCAACACCCACTCCCACACCAGAACCAACACCGGAGGCAACACCTACACCGGAGCCAACAGCGACACCGGTACAGGAGACTTCTCAGACAGCAGCCGGTGTTACGATTGTCAAACAGGATGCTACTTACTATGCAACGTCTGATGTGAATCTTCGTACAGACTGCAGTACAGATGCACAGATCATACAGGGAGTAGCTTCTGGAACTGCACTGACCAGTACAGGAGTCAGCCAGGACGGACAGTGGATAGAAGTAAACTTTAACGGACAGACCTGTTATATCAGTGCACAGTTTGCATCTACCACAGCACCTGCAGCAGCTACAGACGCAACAGCTGCACAATAAACATTCACATTGCAGTATAAACATAAAAAGCACATCTCGTCAGTGGGATGTGCTTTTTTGGATTATGACTATTCAGGATAAACAAGTCTTTCTGGTTTGATGTCGTAGAGAACTTCATCCAGATATTTTTTAGCAAGGTATTTTGCCATGCCAAGATTCATGTCCAGGTAATTGCCACAGTCCTTGGCAGAAGCTCCTGGGATTTCTCCTTCAAAATCCCGGATAAATTCAAACATTTCCGTCATCAGGGGCACGATATCTCTGGATTCGTAGTCACCTGCCAGAAGCAGGTAGTTGCCGGTACGGCATCCCATCGGACCCCAGTAGATGATTTTTGGGCCGAATTCTGTATGATTACGGAGAAAAGTAGCTGCCAGATGTTCCATAGCGTGAAGTTCAGCAGTGTTCATAACAGGTTCTTCATTGGGAGAAGTCATACGGATATCAAAAGTAGTAATCACTTCGTCTCCAAGATAGTCTTTACGGGAAACATAGATACCTGGCTGGAGTTTGATATGGTCTATGGTAAAACTTGCGATTTTTTTCATAATACAGGATTCCTTTCTGTGTGTGCTATTATAGTTACTGTGAACAATAACCTATTAGTTACTGTTCACTCCGTTCACAGTAACTTGGTCAAAATCCATTCCATATCACCTTCGGTGATGGGATTTTGCCCCGTATGTCTCGGGATTTTGTCATATACATGACAAAACACCTCGCGGAATATTACCTGTGAACAGTTACACCTATTATACAGTATTTTAACAGATAGGAGCTGTTGACACAACATTGACTTTGCTTTGTCAGAATGTTACACTATCTGTGTTTCATTGTAGCGGATTAGTATCTTTACAGTTATGCTTCATTAAAAGAAACAGGCAATTATTTTACGATAAGTCAGGAGGAAATGACCAATGAAATCCAGAACATTAGCAGTGCTCTGTGCACTTATACTTACGGCGGGAACTCTGGCAGGATGCGGAGGAAGCGATACTTCAGATAAAAAAGAAGAAACCAAAACAGAAGAGACCAAAGAAACAACAGAAGATAAGAAAGAAGAAACTGTAGAAGATCAGGAACCGGTCAGCGACGAAGAAGCAGAAAAAGCTGGATTCAGTGACGGAACAGACGGAGAAGATGTAAATGCCACTGTAATAGATACCAGTGAAGAACTGACAGGTATCCATCATGCAGACATCAAGATCAAAGATTATGGCGATATTCAGGTAGAACTGGATGCAGACACAGCACCGATCACAGTTACCAATTTCGTAAAACTTGCAGAAGATAAATTTTATGACGGACTTACCTTCTGGCGTATTATTGACGGATTTATGATGCAGGGAGGCGATCCCAAGGGAGATGGCACCGGTGGTGCAGAGGAAACCATCAAAGGTGAATTTTCCAGCAATGGTGTAGACAATAATATTTCCCACACCAGAGGAACAATTTCCATGGCACGTTCCACAGATCCGGACAGTGCAAGTTCTCAGTTCTTTATTGTTCAGTCTGACAGCACCTTCCTGGATGGAGAGTATGCAGCTTTCGGACATGTGGCAGAGGGAATGGATATTGTAGATAAGATCTGTAAAGAAGCACAGCCTACCGATGACAACGGTACGATTAAGAAAGAAGCACAGCCGGTGATCGAAAGCATTACTATCACAGACTGAAAACAGAAATACCGACAGTTTTCCTGAATGGGGACTGCCGGTATTTTTTACTTTATTATAATTTTATGATCAATACAGGAATAGGTGGATTGTTGGGGCGGTTGTAATAGTCATTTCGGATAACCAGATATTTATGAGAGTCAAGTTGTTTCAGCCATGTAAGTACATCATCTCGTTCCTGAAATCCGGAATCTCCTCCACTGTAGATACAAAGGGAAAGGAGACCACCCTTTTTCAAAAGAAAGAGCCCCTGTTCCATTGCTGTAATGCTGGTATTGCTTTTGGTGGCTTTGCTGTGATCTCCACCAGGCAGGTAACCCAGATTAAAAACAATACAGCTGACAGTTTCCGGTCTGGCGTACTGACTCATATGTGAGTGAGACTCCAGAAGTAAAGTATAATTCTCAGGTGCAGCGGCTTTTTGCAGACGTTCTCTGGTATGGTTAAGTGCCTGCTCCTGGATATCAAAAGCAAGGACCTGACCTGATTCCCCGCAGAGCCTGCTGAGGAGAAGAGTATCATTTCCATTTCCCATAGTGGCATCTATACAAAAGTCTCCAGATTTTACCTGTTCTTCTATAAAATGTGCGCTCCATTGCGTGATCTGAAAGTTTTTCATAAATTCCTCCAGTTGAAAAAATAGATACATTATCAAAAGTTTTGTTCAGTATAACATATTAAGTACAAAAATGCACAAAAAAAGTCGAAATATCACGAAATAGGTTGAATTGAAGCAGGTATTATATTAAAATCGAAAATGGAGTTATTATGTCCTGAAAAGCTCTTTCAGGAGCTTTTTTTGGATGAACACAAAGGAGGAAAGAGCTAATGAAGCGACTGGAAAAATGGAAGCGAATGATGGCAATAACTCTAACTGCTCTTATGGTAGTACAACAGGGCAGTGTCACTACTTTCGCTGAAGATGCGGCGATTCAGGAAGCAGTTCAGGCAGAAACAGAAACTGTTGAACCGGAACCTGCAGAAGTTGAGTCTGCAGAATCGGAGGCACCGGCTGAAGAGCCGGAAGAAACTCCGGAAGTTGTACCTACAGAAGCTCCTTCGGAGACTATTCCGGGACAGGAGCCAACCCAGGAACAGCCGGAAACGGACGACAGCTCAGCGACAGAAGAAGCTGAGAAATCGGAAGAGGCGAAAGCGAAGACAGAAAAAACAAAAACTTCAGAGAAAACAACTTTTGAGGGAGTCACAGACATTGGAACCGCATCTGTGACACTTTCAACACCAATCTCTGAAAAAGCAGTTTTTGTAGCAAAACAATATGGTCAGGAGACCGATTATTTTAATAATGCTATTGAGAAAGTTTCTCAGTGGGCAGGCGAGAATAATCTGGCGCTTGATGATGCAGTTGTGTATGATATGCACTTTGAGGAAAATGGAAACGAACTGGCAGTCGGTCAGAACGCAACAGTGAACCTCAGTTTTGCATCACCGATCCTGGCAGGAAAGGGAGGCGATATTTACGTCCTTCATGTGGCAGATGGTACAGTCAGTAATGTAAATGGCGGTATCAGCCAGAACGGAGACGGAAGTGTAAGTGCAGCCACCATCAACACCAGTGGATTTTCACCGTTTGTATTTGTGAGAGCCGGTGGAGTGAAAATGACAGATGCAGCCAAAACGATTCAGCTGGATAAACATCTGAAAGATTCTACCATCAGTATTAACGGAAATAAAATTATTTTTTCTGATGATGGAAAAGCAGATGTTACACTAAATTATGGAGACAAAATTGATCTGAATCTGAAATGGGCTTTAAAGAATACCGATTCGGATATACAGGAGCTTTCCGAAAATGATACTTTTGTGTATCAGTTGCCTGTAAAGGTGAAAGACGCGAAGGGGTATTTGTATGATGGTCAGACTCCTGTAGGAGAGTGGAAAATCTCGGATAATCAGTTTTCTTTCCGTTACTACAAGAGCTTCCTTGAGGATCAGAATAATATTTCAGGTTCCATGAAAATATCTGCTACTGTCACAAAAGAAGATACAGGTAATAATAATGGCGGAAATGTGTCATGGGATTTTCCAGGAATCGGAGCCATTGATGGAGAAGTCAACCGAGATACATCCAGCGATGGTCTTTCTATTAGAAAGTCTATTGATAACAGCAACACTTCAACGCTAGATAACAGAAAAGTTACATTGAAGGTAACATCTACCGGAAGTAACAAAAATGTTCTTGTTAAAGACAGCATGGGTGAGTTTCTTACAGTAGCTGGAGGCATCAAAAAAGAGAACTTCACAGTTAAGAAGAAGGATGGCACTGTTGTTTCTGATTTTACAGTTCAGGCAACAGATAATAATAACTTTGAAATTGCCCTGGGGAACCTGGGAGATGGTGATGAAGTAACCATCACTTATAATGTAGATGTAGACAAAAATGCTCTGGGTCAGAATATAAGTGAACGGGATCAGATTCAGGGACTCAAAAATACAGCTCAGGCGTTTGGAAATAATGATGACAGCAAGAAAGCAGAAGCATCAGATTTTGTTCATGTAAAGAAAACATGGGTAGATAAAACCGGAAATTATGATGCTGCAAAGAAAGTCATTAACTGGACAATCACAGTGAATGCAGGTGCCAATCTGGATATTGCGGGAGCAACCATCAAAGATACACTTGGCGACAAACAGGCCTTTGTAGATGGAAGCTTTAAAGTAACTCCGGAAGTACCTGGACTTACATGGGACAGTATTTCCAAAGGGGGATTCATATTCCCGGAAGGTTCAGACAAAACTTATAGTATTACTTATCAGACGAAACCTACAGCAGAGGATGTGAATTATGGACAGTCACAGGTTAACAATAATGTAACCATCACACCAGGCGGGGAATTTTCCGGTAAACCGGGAATCTCAAAAGATGCAGGAGTAACAGTTGGTACAAAGCATAATTTTATCAATAAGGAATGTACTACAAAGCCAAATCCTGGTTCTGCTCAGGAAATAGAGTGGAAAACAACAGTATCCATTCCGGCTGGCAAGGCTGTAACCAAGGCAGTGTTTAAGGATTATTTTGATAAGACTATGACACTGGTTGAGGGCAGTGTAAAACTGAATGGAAAACAGATTAATATTTCAGAAGCGACAGACAAATCTGACAAAAATGGATTTGTTTATGACTGGGGTAAGATTGAAGCAAAAGACTCTGTTCAGACTTTTGAATTCACTTATAAAACCAAAATTTCACAGGTACCAGATGAAACAACAAAGTATGAAAATAAATCATATTTTGTTTCTGAAGAATTTGGAGAAAAATCAGCCAGTTCTTCTTATACCTATGAAGTTGCAAAAGTAGCACCTGGAGCTTATAAGTGGCAGTGTGGTACTGGTACAAAATGGTTTCCATACTGGACAGATCCGTCTACAGGCACTTTTACCTGGGCAGTAGAGATGAATGATAGAAATCTCCTGAAAAATCTGAATTCAGATGCGAAACTGAAATTGATTGACATATTGCCGGAAGACCAGGAGTATGTAGCCGATTCCGCTTATATTATTCATAATGCAAATGCAGGATGGAACAGTAAAAAATCCCAAATAACCTCTGTAGAAATCAGAGAAGGTCAGGTTGTCTTTGACATGAGTAAATTCCTGGAGCTTTACAAAAATACAGGAATCAAGCCGGTAATCTATTATAGAACCAGAATCAAAGACATTGAGAATTATAAGCCTGGACATAAACGTTATACAAATACAGCACAGTGGGAACTGAATGGTACAAAAGGTCAACAGGGTTCTGCTTATCAGGATATAAATGACATATATAAATATATAAATAAATCAGCCCTGTATGATCAGAATTCAGCTCCTTTGGTTCATTATACGATCAAAGTCAATCAGGGTGGGCTGAATCTTTATCCGGATCAGGATACCTACAGTATTGAGGATACGTCAGGAAGTGTCATTGAATTTAAGTTTGGTACTCTGAAGGTAAACGGAGAAGCATGGAATGATTTCAGTTTTGAAAATGGTACTTTAACTATCAAGAATCTGAAGGATGAAACTCCTTATGTGATTACTTATGATTCTGTTGTTACATTGATACCTGGAGTTACTTTTGACGGAAATGGAAAAAATATTGTTAAGTTTTCCGGAAAATCAGGATCAAAATGGGAAGACTCTGATGAAAGAACAGGAGAAGTAATAGAATCTTCTGGTACATCTACAGGAGAGGGACGTTCTGTTTCCATCTATAAATATGAAAATGGTCAGGCAAACCAGCCACTGAAAGACGTTGAGTTTGCTATTTATGATGTGGCAGTGGATACTTCAGGAACGGAAGTTACTGTTGATGGAAATGAAAAGCTGACATTACGTAAGAAAGGAGTGACAGGCGCAGACGGATACCTCAGAATAGGCGGATTGCTTCTGGATCATGTCTATCTTCTGAAAGAGACAACTCCATTAAATGGATATACCATTGATCCTCAGTATAAGGATGGACGATATTTTGTATTTGAGGGTCAGTCCGGACATATATTTGATAGCAGCAAAATTCAGGTATTTGGAAAAAATGTTTATTCATACAACTTTATGGTCAACAATGACCGGATACCTGCAATCGCTGAGATTAAAGTAAGCAAAAAAGTCAATGGTGCTAATTACACAGCAGATGAAGACTTTAAATTTACCATTACCGGAGAAAATGATGCTCCAATGCCGGAGAACAACACTGTAACAGTGAAGAACGGAAAAGAAGCATCCTTTGGAAAGATCGCTTATACCAAAGAAGGCACCTACAGATATGTTATCAAAGAAACAAAATACAGTACTCCGGGAATGACTTACGATAAAGCAGAACATTATGTAGCTGTAAAAGTAGTGAAGGACGAAACATCCGGAGAATTGACAGCGACGGTGACTTATGATAATGGACAGAGCAAGTTGGAGGTAGTCAATGAGTACGATGGAACTACCAGTGTGGAGGGAACCAAGAGCTGGAATGTACCAGAGGGAACCAAACTTCCAGAAAAGATCACAGTAGATCTGCTCCGGAATGGTGAGAGCATCGACAGCAAAGGAGTAACAGCAGCGGATGAGTGGAAATACAGCTTTGATAATCTTCAGAAATATAGTGAAGACGGAAAAACAGCTTATACCTACACTGTAAAAGAGGAAGCAGTCAAAGGTTATGTCTCTAAGGTAGAAGGTTACGATATCATCAATACTATCACCGGAACCACCAGTGTAGAGGGAACTAAAACCTGGAACGTACCGGAAGGAACCAAGCTTCCTGAAAAGATCAAGGTATATCTGATCCGAAACGGTGAAAGCATCGACAGCAAAGAAGTAACAGCGGATGACAACTGGGCATACAGCTGGACAGAACTTCCGAAGTACAGTGAGGATGGAAAAACAGCTTATACCTACACCATAGAAGAGGAACCAGTCAAAGGTTATATCTCTAAGGTAGAAGGTTACGACATTATCAATACCATCACTGGAACCACCAGCGTAGAGGGAACCAAAACCTGGGAAGTGCAGGATGGAATTGATCAGCCGGATAGCATTGTTGTAAATCTGCTTCGTAATGGAGAAAAGATTGACAGCAAGAAAGTAACCGTCGAAGATAACTGGAAATACAGCTGGACAGACCTTCCAAAATACAGCGAGGATGGAATGACAGCTTACGAGTACACTGTTGATGAAGAAGAGGTAAATGGATACGACAAGATTATTGATGGCTACAATATTACCAACAAACTCATCACAAAAGAAATCAGTGTAAACAAGACAGATATCACAGGACTTCAGGAAGTACCGGGAGCAAAATTTGTTATTTCCTTTAATGATGGAAAGAACATGGTCAAAGAGTGGACATCCGGAGAAACTCCGAAAACTATCGCAGACATTGTTCCTGGAATCACTTACACCCTGGAAGAAACAACTGCTCCGGAAGGCTACGAGAAGATTTCAAATGCAGTAAATTTTGTTGTAGACGAAGAAGGTAATGTGACTGTAACAGGAAGTGCAGAGATCACTGTAAATGGTGAGAAAGTTCCAGAAGTAAGCGCAGAAGGCAGCGTGATCAGCGTAAAAGATACCATGATCAGAAGCAAGAAAGCTGCCGTTGAAGTAACCAAGACTCTGACGCACAATGAACTGGCACTGGGTGCTGTTGATCAGACATTCTATGTGGCACTTTATGGCGATGAAGCCTGCACAGTCAGACTTTCTGATGTAAAGGCTATTGAATTTACAAATGCATCTTCCGCAACAGTGAAGTTTACAGATCTGGAGATCGGAAGACAATATTACGTATCTGAGTGTACAGAAGATGGTACACCACAGGAAACAGGAACTCTTGCGGATGGAACTGCTTATATAGCAACTTTCACCAATGGAAATTCTGTAACTGTAACGGAAGACGACGGAACAGAAACAGTTTACTTTGATAACGAATTCATGAAGCTTCCAGATGGATTCTACTTCGAAGGCAAGCTGACTGTTACCAAAGAACTGCTGGATGCTGAGGGCAATGCCAAGAACAGCGATAAAACATTCTATGCAGGAATCTTTGATGACAAGGATTATAAAAATTTATCTTCACGCATAATTGGAGATAATGTTCTGGAACTGGATATGAACGGCGGTTCCGAATCCAGTGTTACAGCCCGGGTAAAGATTCAGGAAAATGAAGATTGCGTGCTGTACGTTACAGAAACAGATGCAGATGGAAATCCTGTAGAAGGAGCCAAAGGATTTGCTTACAATGTAAGTTATAAAGGTAATACAACTGTAACGCTGAATGAGTCCAATCTTAAGGCTACAGTTAGAATCATTAACAAAGAAAAGCCGAAAGACAAGGATAAGGACAAAGACAAGGACAAAGACAAGGAAGAAGAAAACAAAAAGACAACAACGACGACAACAAACACAACAACTTCCAGGTCTGTAAAAACAGGTGATAACACACCGATTGCTCTTTATCTGATCATTCTTATAACAGCGGCAGGTGCTGTGGTACTTGTTTTTGTATACAGAAAGAAACGTAGAGAAAGTAATAAATAAACGGTAAATAAAAAGTCCCGTCGGGTTGGTCATAAAAAATGATCGGATCCCGGCGGGATTTTTTATTGAGATATAAGATAACGAGTAAAATAATTTACATTAAGCGTCTTCGTAACATTTCCTGATTGAGTGCATATTTCAAAGCCGTATCCCTGGTAATCCGTCCTGCCTTGTATAATTCAAGAAGACTGTGGTCCATAGAGCGCATCTCATTCTGAGAAGAGGAGGAAATCACTCCTTCAATCTGAAAGACCTTATTGTCTCGGATCATGTTCCGGATAGCAGGAGTGAGACGCATAACCTCAAAGACTGGAATATTTTTGCCATCTACATCAGGAATCAACTGCTGGGAAATAACTGCCTGAAGAACCATAGAAAGCTGAATGGCAATGAGCCGCTGCTGAGATGGCTCAAAGACATCCATAATACGACTGATGGTGTTGGCAGCTCCAAGAGTATGGAGACTGGAAAGTACCAGGTGACCGGTTTCGGCAGCAGTCATAGCTGTCTGGATAGTTTCGTAGTCACGCATTTCTCCCAGGAGGATCACATCAGGACTCTGGCGAAGCGTAGCCCGGAGAGAAGTAAGATAGCTCTGGGTATCAGTGCAGATTTCTCTCTGACTGACAATACAGCGGTCATGTCTGTGCAGATATTCCAGAGGATCCTCAAGGGTAATGATATGTCCTTCTCTGGAATGATTGATTCTGTCAATGAGACATGCCATGGTAGTGGATTTGCCGCTGCCTGCAGAGCCGGTTACAAGAACCATGCCCTTGGTAAGCTCAGCAAGACTCATAACATCTTCAGGAATAGAAAGTTCAGCAGGGTCCGGCAGCTGGAAGGCGATCACCCGGATAACGGCTGCCAGAGAACCTCGCTGTTTGTAAGCGTTGATACGAAATCTGGAAAGTCCTGGAATGGAGAAAGAGAAATCGTCATCTCCGGAAGAATGGAGATGATCAATATCCCGGTAGGCCATCTGATAAATACAGCGAAGAATCTCTTCGGTCTGATCTGGCATCAGCCGGTCTCCATAAGAAGAAAGATGTCCGTCGATTTTGATAGCCAGTGGACGGCCTGCAATGATAAAAATGTCGGATGCATGTTCATTGGCTGCTTTTGTAAGAAATTCTATGGTTTGTTCTTTGTTCATAATAGTTATTGTCCCCTATGTTGTATAAAGATTCTGACTGTTATCCGGACTCCAGGTATCAGTGACTTCTGTTTTCCATTCCAGAATATCCAGAAAGGTATCCTCTTCCGTAGAAGGATACAGGATCTGAAGTTTCACAGACAATTCCTGAGTGTCCGAAAATTCACAGGTAAATTGTACGGTATGTTCTGCTGTGTCTACTGTAACCTCGGAGATTTCGTTGGAAAGCCTGTCAACAGCAGTATAATAAGCATCCTCTCCGGCGGAATTTTTATAATAGCTGACAAGACAATCCTGAATCTGAGAAACCTGATCAGAAGCGGTCTGACAGGCTTTGTAGTACTGCTCCGTCTGTTCCATGGAAAGTCTGGCAGAACTTAATGCAGAACGGGAATTTCCCAGCGTCAGAAGAGCAAGTACAGCCAGACATAACACTCCGAAAATCAGGAACAGAGAGGGGATACCGGTGGCTGCGAAAAGTGTTTTTTTCTGCTTCATGATATCGTCTCCTTTGCTGTCTGGATTATCGGAAAAGCGAGGTCAATGGAATATAGTTTTTCTGATTTGGCATAAAGCCTGGAAAAGATAAGGGTTGCCTTTTTTTCTTCTTTTACATCAGAAAAAGAAAGGTTCATTTCGTAAGAAGCATCTTCATGGCTACATAATTCCCAGGTGTTGTCATAATACCAGACAATGGAAGAAGCACTGACAGCTCCTCCAGGCAGGTACTGAAGAAAGTCTGCTTCTCTGCCGCTGGTTCCCTCCATAATTTCGCCGATCGAAGTGGTAAGAGACTGAATATGAATCCATTCCTGGGTCTGTATACGGTTTTCTCTTGCCGTTGCAAAAATCCGGACACAGGCAGCTCCGGAAAGAGAAAGGAAAAGAAGAACCATGACCATTTCCATAAGAAAAAGACTGTTTTTGGAATGTCTGGCTGTTTTTTTCATGAGGAGGTATCCTCCTTTCCGGTTGTATAGCTGTGAAGGTAAAAGTCAGATTTTCTGTCATCTATGCTCTGGAGAGAAATATGGTAGAAGCCATTGTCCAGTGCTTCTGCCTGAAAATCAGAAAGCTCTGCTATGAGAGTACCTGCATCTGGAGAAATCTCTGTATCGACAGCAGTGAAAAGCTCTTTCAGACTGTTTTGGTCCAGATAGAGATAAGTAATATAATCTTTGCCATCCAGGGTATCCCGAAAACATAAAGCAGGAAATCCTTTCAGTTTATCAGTAAAGATTCCTCCAGAAGTATCATGCTGACGGAATTTTGTAGTAACATATGCAGAAGCAGTGTCAAGAGAATCTTCTGTCTGGGAAAAAACAGTCTCCTGCTGGTATGCTCTTGCGGAAAATAACAGCATCATAAGAAGAAATAAAGCAAAAAGTCCAAAGAGCAGCAGAGAAAATAATGCAGGAACACTGTGGACTCTTACAGAAGTTTTTTTCATGAAGCGGCCTCCTTTCTGTTGCTGAAGGAAACGGAAAGAGGGATTACACTGATCATAGGAAAAAGATTACTTCCATTAGGAACATATTCAATTACAAAACGAGAAGAATCATAGGTGATATGATAATCTTTTATAAGTTCCTCCGCGCTTTCCGGATAGCGTCCTGTCAGTGCATAAGTGTGAACAGCCCCTCTTTTTAATGACTGTTCCAGAAGCTGCTGTTCTTTCTGAAGAGTATCTTTGGATGTAAAAGAAACTCCTGCAAAAAAAACAGAAGCAATGACCAGCAGAAAAAGAAGGGGAAAGACCACCAGCATATTTCGAAAAAATTTTTTTCTGTGACTTTCAAAAAGCTCCATTTATGTCACCTCACACAGCAATATCAGAAAGAATTCCCAAAAGTGGCATCATAACAGAAAGAAGAACCAGACCTACCAGCAGGGAAAGAAAAATAACGATGGTAGGTTCTACTACAGAAATAGCCTGGTAAATCATTTCCAGGGATTTTTCCTGGTAGCGGTCAGCAAGATCTGTCAGTGATTCATCAGCGGTTCCAGACTGAAATGCCACGGACAGGAGTCTTCCCTCCATACCTCCAAAAAGTCCGGACTGGATCAGTGCCTGGGAAAAAGGCATCCCCTCATCCAGAAAGGAAGAGGTTCTGGAAAGCCGTTCCCGAACTATAGGGTGGGAAGTCATTTCTGAAGCAAGAGACAGACTTGTTTCAGGGGAAAGCCCGCTTCTGAGTCCCAGAGCCAGTCCCTGTGTCATTTTGCTGTAATCAAGAGAAAGAGGAATATCCCGAAGTCCCGGAAGCCGGTACAGGATTCCGGTGATCCATTTACGTGCCTTTGGATAAAAACAGAAGAAAAATACACAGCCGATCAGCAGAACTGCAAAAGCCAGAAAAACAGCAGAATGCTGACTGATGGTATTGCCGGCATTAAGAAGTCCTTCTGAAAAACCGTTCATTTCCATTCCCATCTGGCGGAAAACCTGGCGGAAAACAGGAAGAACCTTCACAAGAAGCACCAGGATCACCACTGCCATCATACCCAACATAAGAAGCGGATAAGTGACAGCACTTTTTATTTCACCGGAGATTTCATCTTCCTGCCGGTAGTAGTGGGCAAGACTGTTCAGGGTTTCGTCCAGGCAGCCGGTTTCTTCGCCTGTTTTTATGTAGGTGACAGCAAGATGTGGAAAGATTCCGGCGTCCTTTACAGACTGGGAAAGAGAACCTGTTTCTTCCATTGATTTTATGAGGGGGCTGATAATTGCCCGGTCTGTATCAGTAGTACTTTCTTCCAGAAGGATATGAAGTCCTTCTACAGCAGAAATTCCGGAATGTATCAGGATTCCCAGCTGACCGAAGAAACTAGAAAGCTCCTGGGCAGTAAGTTTATATTTCATAGGTAAGTCTCCTTTGCCATTAACGTGTAAATTGCAGAGTATAGTTACTTTCATCGCCGATATATTCCTGGATGGCTTCTTTATCATCACTGTTGGAATCAAAAGTGGGGTCCATCAGAGACCAGCTGTCGCCTTTGAAGGAAACAGCATTGTTGACCCAGCCTTTGGAACGGATGTAAACATCAATCCAGGCGTGCTTGATATCTCCGGCATAACCAATCTGAAGTTTACAGGGAATATCGCAGCTTCTCAACATGGCTGCAGTCAGTGCCGCATAATCAAAACAGATGCCGGTACCGGTACCCAGTGTTTCATCTACATCAGGCAGATAACCGGTTCCTACAGTGTCTGCCTTGCGGTAATCATAGGTGAGGTTTTCGGTAACATAATTGTAGATCAGCTCCAGCGCTTCCAAATCTTCGGTGTCTTCTGTAACCATGGAAAGTGCCAGCTTGCTTGCCTTGCTTTCCGGAGTAAAGTTAACATATTGGTTGGGATACAGGAAAGGCAGAAACTCATTGGAGAGTTCCACAGTTACTGTTTCCATATAGAGAGCTGCATACTGATCACCACTGACCTGTTGATAGCAGGTGATCATATAATCACCATTGCCCTCTGAAAAAGGAATTACTGCGGTTTCTCCGGGACTGATAAAATAGGAATATAGAACTTCTGTAGGTGTAGAAATCTGAAGATTCATGGAAGAATCCGAAGAATCAGATTCAGCAGTAAGGTATCCCTGATTTTTTTCGGAGATATCAAGAACCAGCGGTGAAGAACCGATGGTTTCTTTGCCAGGTGCCTCCGGTACAAGAACCTGAAGTGGTGAAAATACAGGAGGCTCTGTGGAAGAAACGGAAGATCCGGAGTCACAGCCTGATAAAAAAAGCCACAGTGATAAACACAAAATGATGGCAGGGAAACGGAAAAAAAGAGAAGATTTCATATTTTTGCCGGCTCCTTAACGATGTTGGGGATTTTTGTCCCGATAGCATCAGTATAGCAGATTCAGACAAAAAAAAGAATATAATTGGAAAATATTGTTTTAACAGATTGACATTAAAGCGAAAAGCCTTTATAATGTGTGCATAAGGGCAAACCTGTTGAAAGACAGGGACGCAAAGCCAAGGGTCTAAGGTCATGAGACTATGACAGCCGGTTGCCGCATTAAATTCTGGTTTAATGACGTATTCAGATAATTGTATATGGATACTTTGTTTTTAGTGTAGAGCAACCGCTTAATTTTTTGGATTAAGCGGTTTTTTTAATGAAACAGAGTGTCTGACATACAGACAACATCTGAAACGTCCATATTCTGAAAGGTGTGATAACAACATGAAAAAGAAAATCAATTTTAAAAACTTTATCATAAAAAAGAAGATTGCAGCAGGTTGCATTGTTGCAGCAGCTATCATCACAGCAGGAAGTTTTGCAATGCTGTGGCAGCCGTCAGATATCCCGGAACTGACTGATTATACAGATCCGGTGATTGAGACAACAATTACAGGTGATGATACGCCTCTTGCTTCACAGCCTAAAGTTACTACCAAGACTTCCACAAGTACCAAGACAAGCAAGAAAACAGTCAGGTTAAAAAAAGCAGCCAAAAAGACCTACACCAAAAAGCTTCCTACACAGACTAAGAAATCAACCAAAACAACTAAGAAAAACAGCACAACAACCGTTAAGACCGAAAAGACTGTAAAGACAGCAACAACAGAAAAATACACCAAAAAGTCCAAAAAGAAAGTAGTAACTACCAAAGTAACTACTACAGTAGTGCAGCAGATTGCCGGTGTCAGCAATGAGGATACCACCGCAACAGGTACTTCCAGTTCTTCCACAGCAGGCACAGGTACATCCGGCACCAAGAAGTATACAGTCAGCAATGTAGCCTCCATCGCGCCAAAGATGGACAGCAGAGTCCTGAATGCATACACAAAGATGGGCTTCAGCGTGATCGTAGATCCGTCTGTTTCCTATGCAGGTCATTTTGTCGCCAAATCAAGAACCATCACTCTTCAGGAAGCAGATAACACTATTTACCATGAACTTGGTCATTTTCTGGCATTTATCGCAGGTAATGTGGATCAAAGCAGTGATTTCGTATCCGTATATAACAGCGAGAAAACCAAATACACAGGAGACAACAAGATTTATGCTGTACAGAGTGCTTCTGAGTTTTTTGCAGAATGTGTAAGAGATTATTGTATTAATCCTTCCCGTCTCCAGAGTACATGTCCGAAAACATATAAGGCCATCGAAAGTGCACTTTCAAAAGTTACAGATGCAAGGATCAATATGATCATGAAGGTTTATGCACCTGTCTGGAAATAACAGTTACAGGTGAATTAGCAGGGTTTCCATACCGGGAACCCTGTTTTTTTGAGTATAAAAAACAGTACAACAAAAAAATTCATTGCAATTGCCAATAGGGCTGTTATAATGAAAAAGATATAACAACAGTCAGCAGAAAAGGAGGAGAATTGTATGTTAAAAGGAAAGACAGTTCTTCTGGGTGTTACCGGCAGTATTGCAGCATACAAAATCGCATATCTTGCCAGTGCATTAAAGAAACTTCATGCACAGGTTCATGTCCTTATGACCCGGAATGCCACTAATTTTATCAATCCCATTACCTTCGAGACTCTTACAGGGAACAAGTGTCTGGTAGAGACATTTGACCGGAACTTTCAGTTTCAGGTAGAGCATGTTTCCATAGCCAAACAGGCAGATGTGGTGATGGTCGCACCGGCCAGCGCCAATGTGATCGGCAAACTTGCCCATGGGATTGCAGATGACATGCTGACAACTACAGTGATGGCATGCAAATGCAAAAAAATCATTTCACCTGCCATGAATACCAATATGTATGAGAATCCGGTAGTTCAGGATAACCTGAAGATCCTAAAACACTATGGATATGAAGTGATCGAACCTGCCAGCGGTTATCTGGCATGTGGAGACACTGGAGCAGGCAAGATGCCGGAGCCGGAGACTCTTAAGGAACATATACTGAGAGAGATTGCCAGAGAGAAGGATCTGAAGGGACAGAAGATTCTGGTAACAGCAGGTCCCACACAGGAATCCATTGATCCGGTTCGTTATATCACCAATCATTCTTCAGGAAAAATGGGATATGCCATTGCAAGAGAGGCAATGTTCCGGGGGGCCGAAGTCACTCTGGTAAGTGGGCCATGTGCCATTACACCACCACCTTTTGTAAAAGTAGTTCCTATTGTAACTGCCAGAGATATGTTTGAGGCAGTGACTTCAGTAAGCAGAGAACAGGACATCATCATCAAGGCAGCAGCGGTAGCTGATTACAGACCTGCAGTTGTATACAATGAAAAAGTCAAGAAAAAAGACGGACAGATGTCTATTGAACTTGAAAAAACAGACGATATACTTCAATATCTGGGAGAACATAAACAACCTGGACAGTTTTTGTGCGGTTTTTCTATGGAAACCCAGAATATGATCGGTAATTCCAGGGCGAAGCTTCAGAAAAAGAATCTGGATATGGTAGCAGCCAACAACCTTAAGGTGGCAGGTGCCGGATTCCAGGGAGATACTAATGTGCTGACCCTGATTACACAGGATGAGGACGTATCACTTCAGCTTATGAGCAAGGAGGATGCAGCCGGACTGATCCTGGATAAAATTCTTTCCCTCAGGACTGGTTCTGACAGGGAAGGAAAACTGTAACCCGTTCACCAGGAGGCGGGCAAATAAAAAATAAGAACATGCCCGCAGTTCCGCACCGTATTGTATCTCCATAAAGGGAGAACGATAACAAGGAGGAAAATATGAAAAGCAACAAATTTACAACAACGCAACTGACAATGCTGGGTTTAATGGCAGGTATTCTGCTGCTTATGGCATACACCCCGCTGGGTTATCTGAATATCGGACCACTGGCCATTTCTTTTAATGTGATTCCGGTAGCTATCTGCGCAGTAGTGCTGGGACCTACAGGAGGAGCCATTGCTGGAGCTATCTTCGGTATTACCAGTTTCCTGCAGTGTATCGGTGTAGGCGGTACCAGCGCAATGGGAGCCACACTTTTCAGCATCAGCCCGGTTCTGGCTTTTATCCAGAGATTTGTACCACGTTTTCTGGATGGACTCTGCCTTGGGTTTATTTACAGAGCAATGCGTAAAAAGACGAACGTATATGTATCCTGTGCAGTAACCGGATTTTTCTCAGCATTTTTGAATACATTATTCTTTATGACTGCGTTGGTAGGACTTTTTGGTAACACAGAATATGTTCAGGGACTCATTGGAGGACGTAATGTAATTTTGTTCTGCTGTGCATTTGTTGGGATTAATGCAGTATGTGAAATGGTTTCTTCTACCATTATCACCGGTGCAGTAGGAGCTGCACTGTCCAAAGCACATCTGATCCCTGCTTCACAGATGACAGCCGAAAAATCAGCAAAAGTAAACGCAGCATCATAAAAGACAGGAAGAATATATGATCTTAGCAATCGATATTGGAAACACCAACATAGTCGTTGGCTGTATTGATAAAGAAAAAATTTATTTTACAGAACGTGTGGCAACAGTCCGTACCAAAACAGAACTGGAATATGCCATAGATATCAAAACAATTCTTGATATCTATCACATCAAACGAACAGAGATTGACGGAGCGATCATTTCCTCTGTTGTTCCTCAGATCACCAATGCAGCCAAGCTGGCTGTGCACAAGATCCTTCATAAGGATGCCATGGTTCTTGGACCTGGGATCAGGACCGGATTGAATATCATGCTGGACAATCCAGGCGAAATGGGAGCTGACCGGGTGGCAGATGCAGTGGCAGCTCTGGATCAGTATCCGGTTCCTCTTGTGATCGTGGATATGGGAACAGCAACTACCGTTTCTGTTCTGGATGATAAGAAGCGTTATATTGGCGGAATGATCCTTCCGGGAGTCCGTATTTCTCTGGATGCCCTTACTTCCAGAGCGTCTCAGTTAAGTGGCATCAGTATAGAAGAACCTAAACGTATCATCGGCAAAAACACAGTAGACTGTATGAAAAGCGGGATTCTTTATGGCAATGCAGCAGCCGTAGATGGTATCATTGACAGGATCGAAGAAGAACTGGGACAGAAAGTCACAGTGATCGCAACAGGAGGTATGTCACGTAAGATCATACCTCACTGTAAGAGAAAGATGACCTGGGATGGAGATCTTCTTCTGAAGGGATTACAGATCATTTACGACAAAAATCGTAAAGATCATCCGGCACAGGAGAGGTAATGCACATTTTTTTTTCTGTAATAGGATGTGTAAAATCCAGCTGGAAAGAGTGAAGTGGCTGTCTTTTGAAGTGATCATAGACAGGATTGTAGAGATAGTCAGCAGGAAGAGGATGCCCGATATATCCCATATGGACACGAATCTGATGGGTCCGTCCTGTTTCCAGATGAAGCTCTGCAAGTGAGAAACCGTTGATTACAGCCAGACGTTCATAATGGGTGATGGCAGTTTCTCCATGTTCAAAATCAATATGACGTTCCATAACGGAACCTTCTTTACGCCCGATGGGTGCAGAGATGGTTCCGTTTTCTGGTATTATGCCCTCTACAATGGCCAGATAGGTCCGGCGGATCTTTCGGGAGCGCATTTCATCAGAAAGAACAGCAGCACTTAGAGCATTTTTGGCAAGAATGATTCCGCCGGAAGTATCCCGGTCCAAGCGGTTGATACAGCGAAAAGGACAGTTTAAGCCCCTGGACTGAAAATAAGCGGCAACTCCGTTTGCCAGGGTGTTGGTGTAATTTCCAATGGAAGGATGTACCGGCACATCTGCGGATTTGTTTACAACAAGAATATCCTCATCTTCATAAAGAACAGACAGATCCATGGGTGTAGGAAGAATTCCCTCAGAAGATCCGTTTTCCAGAAGCTGTACATGAAGATGATCGCTATCTTTCAGAAGGGTATGGCCTCCTGCCTTTGCCCCGTTAAGAGTGAGTGCCTTTTTGTCTGCTTTCATAGCTGTGAGGATGTGTCTGGAAAAGCCTCTGCTTCGGAGAAAATTCAGAACAGTAAGCCCTTCTTCGTTCGGGGTGATGAAATAATCCAGAATACGGTCCATAAAATATTCCTTTCAGTATTTTATCAGGGTGTTTTTTTCAGAAGAAGCCTAACACAGGAAAAAAAAGAAGTCAAGCCATGGAAAAGGGTGAAGAAGGAACCAGATGATTTTTTACATGATAATATTACACAAAAATAAAAGGATTTTACATTGAAATAGACAGAAAAAGAAAGTATCCTAGTAAATGACAGATTAAAATAAGAAAATGAAAAAGTGGAATGACGGAGGAAAAAATATGAAGGCTAATGGGCGTGTGACCATTCCTACAGATCTGGATGTGATCAAAGAGACACTGGATATTATGGATGTATGGGGTGCTGATGCTATTCGTGACTGTGACGGAACAGAATTTCCGGAAGAACTGAAAAAGACAGGAGCAAAGATCTACGCAACTTATTACACCACCAGAAAAGATAATGCATGGGCAAAAGCCCATCCGGAGGAAATACAGCAGATGTACATTATGACATCTTTCCATACTGCTGTTTCTGAAACTCTGGAGATTCATTTGATGGATCATCTTTATCCGGATATGCTGAAAGTGAATACAAGAGATGATATTCAGAGATGGTGGGAAGTTATGGACCGGACCACAGGAGAACCGGTGCCGGTTTCAAAATGGTCCTACGGAGAAGAAACAGGTAATGTAAAGATCGAGGCAGTTCCTTTTCATGAGTATACTGTAAGTTTTCTGGCATATATCATGTGGGATCCTGTACATATGTATAATGCAGTAGTGAATGACTGGAAGGATGTGGAACCTCAGATCACTTTTGATGTACGCCAGCCTGCTACAAGAGAGTTTTCTCTTCAGAGACTTCGTAAATTTCTGGAGACACATGACTATGTAAATGTAGTCCGTTTTACAACATTTTTCCATCAGTTTACCCTGATTTTTGATGAACTGGCAAGGGAAAAATTTGTAGACTGGTATGGATATTCCGCATCAGTAAGCCCTTATATTCTGGAACAGTTTGAAAAAGAGGTGGGCTATAAGTTCCGTCCGGAGTTTATTATCGATCAGGGGTATATGAACAATATGTACCGAATCCCATCCGGAGAATTCAGGGATTTCCAGGCATTCCAGCGGAGAGAAGTGGCAAAACTTGCAAAAGAGATGGTAGATATCGTTCATGAGTATGGGAAAGAAGCCATGATGTTCATGGGAGACCACTGGATTGGAATGGAGCCCTTTATGGATGAGTTTGCTTCTATTGGACTGGATGCTGTGGTAGGAAGTGTGGGAAATGGTGCAACACTCCGTCTTTTTAGTGATATCAAAAATGTAACATATACAGAAGGAAGATTCCTTCCCTATTTCTTCCCGGATACCTTTCATGAAGGTGGAGATCCTGTAAAAGAGGCAAAGGTCAACTGGGTAACCGCAAGAAGGGCAATCCTTCGAAGTCCTATCCAGAGAATCGGATATGGCGGCTATCTGAAGTTGGCGCTCCAGTTTCCGGATTTTGTAGAGTATATCAGATCCGTATGTGAAGAATTCCGCACTCTTTATGACAATATCCAGGGTGTGACGCCTTACTGTGTAAAAAAAGTGGCAGTGCTGAACTGCTGGGGCAAAATGCGTGCATGGGGCAATCATATGGTACACCATGCCATCTATTATAAACAGAACTATTCTTATTTTGGCATTATTGAAGCCTTAAGTGGAGCACCTTTTGATGTGAAATTTATCAGTTTTGACGATATCCGGGAGAACCCGTCTCTTCTGGAGGAACTTGATGTAGTGATCAACGTAGGTGATGGTGACACTGCCCAGAGTGGCGGAGAAAACTGGATTGACGAGACGATAGTCACTGCGGTAAAGAAATTTGTCTACAATGGCGGCGGATTCATCGGAGTAGGAGAACCGGCAGCCCATCAGTGGCAGGGAAAATATTTTCAGTTGGATGATGTGCTGGGGGTAGAAGAAGAGAGAGGCTTTAATCTTAATACAGACAAATACAACTGGGAAGAGCACAGAGATCACTTTATCCTTGCTGACAGCCGTGGAGAGGTTGATTTTGGTGAAGGTAAAAAGAACATCTTCGCACTTCCGGAGACAGAGGTCCTGATCCAGAAAGACCAGGAAGTACAGATGGCAGTAAAATCCTTTGGAAAAGGAAGAGGCGTTTATATCAGTGGGCTTCCATACAGCTTCAGGAACAGCCGTATTCTTTATCGGGCAGTTCTGTGGTCTTCTTCCGCAGAAAAAGAACTGAACTGCTGGTATTCCACTAATTATAATGTGGAAGTACATGCCTATGTAAAAAATGGCAAATACTGTGTGGTCAACAATACTTATGAACCACAGGATACTGTTGTATACAGAGGAGACAGAAGCAGTTTTGAACTTCACATGGAAGCAAATGAGATCCGCTGGTATGAAATCTGACAGTTTACGGCGGGATTTCTGCGGAAGAAAGTAAAGCCTCACTTACAGAGAAAAACAAAAAATATTTTATAATAAAACCCAACATATGACATAAGATAATATACAGAATACCAGGGGAAGAAAGAACATGAAAAAATATTTTAAAGTCACCAGAAAAAATAAAAAAATCATTCTGGGGGCCTGTGTGGGTACCGCTGTAGTACTGGCAGTCGGACTGGGTGTTTATATTTATACGGCAGATCATAATACACTGGGAAGAAAGATTTCCATATATGGAATGGATGTATCCAAACTTACCGTAGAAGAAGCAGAACAGAAAATTTTGAATGGATTTCAGGAGCAGAAAGTAGATTTTGAAGAGGATGGGGCAGAAGTATACGAAGTGACATTGGGAGATCTGGGCTACAGTCTGGATGCAGATGACCTTAAGACACAGCTTCAGGACCTTCAGAAGAAAAGAGAAGAAACCAGAAGGCTTCTGGCTTCTCAGGAGGATTACAGGATCGCCTATCAGGTAAACAAAGATGCAGATCAGGAAAAATCAGCCCTTGTATCAGAGAATTTTGGAGACAAAGAGCGTACCGCATCTGTGGATGCATCTGTCCAGTATGATGGACAGCAGAAGAAGTTTGTAATGATAAATGAGACACAGGGCAATATGATCGATGAAGAAAGGCTTCTGAATTATGTAGATGCCACTCTGGATTCGGATTTTCAGACAGGACTTCTGAATGGCAGTTTTACCATTACCATGGGAACGGAAGTATATCAGCAGCCGGTATCTGCCACTTCAAAGAAAATGACAAAGAAACTTAAGAAACTGAACAAAAAGCTGGATGCATACAGGAGTGCTACAGTGACTTATACTTTGGGTTCAGAAACCCAGGTGCTGGATAACAGTACTACAGAAGACTGGATAAAAGTAGAGGGAGAGAACATCAGCATTGATCAGGATCAGGCAACTGCCTATGTACAGCAGCTGGCAACAGATTACAATACAATTTATGTTCCACGTACGTTCCATACTACTTCCGGATCTGATGTGACGGTGTCTGATAATGAATATGGTTTCCAGATCGATCAGGAGGGCGAGCTTTCACAGCTTCTGTCTGATCTGGAAGGAGGAAAACCAGTTACCAGAGACCCTGTTTACAGTATTTCCGGAATGCAGAGAAGCGGCAGGGATGATCTGGCAGGAAGCTATATAGAGGTCAGTCTGGATGCACAGCATTTATGGCTGTACAAAGATGGCACACTTGTAACGGAGACGGATATTGTAAGCGGTGCACCGACGCCCCAGAGAGAGACGATGCGTGGTGCCTGGCCTATTGCTTATAAGGCAAGTCCATATACTCTTACCAGTGATCAGTACGGATATAACACCAAGGTAACTTACTGGATGCCTTTTGTGTATGGACAGGGACTTCATGATGCTACCTGGCAGTCGTCTTTTGGCGGTAATCGTTACAAATCAGGGGCAGGAAGTCATGGCTGTATTAACCTTCCCAAGGATCAGGCAGCTTTGATTTATAACACCATTGACGGAGGTTACCCGATCATCATCTACTGATTCATACAGAAATCCAACAGAAACTCTGTATGAATCCACATAAATATACATATGTCATAATACGTTGCTGTGAAGGTCATGAACAGCAACCAATAATACAGTTACTGTTCACTCCGTTCACAGTAACTTGGTCAAAATCCATTCCATATCACCTTCGGTGATGGGATTTTGCCCCGTATGTCTCGGGATTTTGCCATATTCATGGCAAAACACCTCGCGGAATATTACCTGTGAACAGTAACATAATACATAAACCGGTTCTTGCAGGGAACCGGTTTTGTTGACTTTTTTTATATAAAATTATATAATGAGATGTCAAATATTTAGAAAATGTCGAGGAGAAGACAATGACATACAAAACTGGTCTGGAAGATTGTTATGTTATAAAAAATAACAAAAAAATGCGCCTGGGATATACTACCGGTTCCTGTGCGGCAGCAGCTGCATCAGGAGCAGCACAGATCCTGCTTGGGGGAAAGACGATCACAGAAGTATCACTTATGACACCAAAGGGAATTCTTCTTCATCTTAAGCTGGAGGATATCACTGTGAAAGACAATATGGTATCCTGCGGTGTGCGCAAAGATGCAGGAGATGATCCGGATACTACCGATGGGATTCTGGTAGTTGCTTCTGTGGAAAAGATGTCCGGACCTCAGCCGGTGCGTATACAGATCGACGGCGGTCAGGGTGTTGGCAGAGTAACCAAACCGGGACTTGCCTGCAAGCCGGGAGAAGCGGCCATCAATCCGGTTCCCCATTCCATGATCATGAGAGCTGTAGAAGAGGCAGCAGACCAGTATGGCTATGAGGGTAGCTTGAAAGTAACCATCTCTGTACCAAAGGGGCAGGAGACAGCCCACAGGACCTTTAATCCCAGACTGGGGATAGAAGGAGGCATTTCTATACTTGGCACATCCGGCATTGTAGAGCCTATGAGTGAAAAGGCTCTTATCAGGAGCATAGAAGTAGAAATGTCCCAGCATGTAGCCCAGGGAGAACAGTATCTTCTTATTACTCCCGGCAATTATGGGGCCGATTATCTGAGGGAGCATATGGATCTTCCTTTTGAAAAGAACATCAAATGCAGTAATTATGTAGGTGAGACCATTGACATGGCTGTAAATATGGGAGTAAAGGGTATTCTTTTTGTTTCCCATATCGGCAAATTCATAAAAGTTGCCGGCGGGATCATGAATACCCATTCTCACAGTGCAGACAGCAGGGTGGAGATTCTCTGTGCCAATGGGATTCGGGCAGGCGCAGATCTTGCCTGTGCCAGAGATATCCTGGAATGCAGTACTACAGATGAGGCACTCCATGTTCTTGAAAAGGATCATATCCTTCAGGAAACAATGAAAGAAATCACAGACCGGATCCAGTTTTATCTGGATCATCGTTCCTATGACCAGATCCTTCTGGGAGCAGTAATCTTTTCCAACGAATTTGGATATCTTGGACAGACTCCGGATGCAGAAGAACTGATCAGCAGGATAAGTCAGCAATAACTGATAAAGACAATCAATCGACAATCAATCATCGAAGGAGAAATGAATTATGGTACATTTTGTAGGAGCAGGACCGGGAGCACCGGATCTTATTACAGTCAGAGGAAAACAGTATCTTGAGGAAGCAGATGTGATCATTTACGCAGGATCTCTGGTAAATCCACAGCTTCTGGAATACAGCAAAGATATCTGTACTATCCACAACAGCGCAAAAATGACACTGGAAGAAGTAATCTCTGTAATAGAGAATGCAGAGGCAGAAGGCAAGATGACAGTACGTCTTCATACAGGTGATCCCTGTATCTATGGTGCAATCAGAGAACAGATGGATATTCTGGATGAGAAGGGAATTGCCTATGATTACTGCCCCGGAGTCAGCGCATTCTGCGGAGCTGCCAGTGCACTGAATCTGGAATACACGCTTCCCGAAGTTTCCCAGAGCGTGATCATTACCAGAATGGAAGGACGTACTCCGGTACCATCCAAAGAAAGCATTCAGTCTTTTGCAGCCCATCAGGCAACTATGGTTGTTTTCCTTAGCACAGGTATGCTGGAAGAATTAAGCCGCAGACTGATCGAGGGCGGATATACAGCAGATACACCGGCTGCTATTGTATATAAGGCAACCTGGCCGGACGAAAAGAGCTTTATCTGTACGGTAGGTACATTGGCTCAGACAGCTGCTGAGAACAACATTACCAAGACTGCACTGATGATCATTGGTGATTCTGTAAAAGCAGGCAGCTATGACCGTTCCAAACTTTATGATCCTGGATTTACCACAGAGTTCAGAGAGGCAACCAAATAGCCATGAAAGTGTCTCTGATCTGTTTCAGCATGACTGGTTTTCTGACTGCTTCAAGGCTGAAAGAAGGACTTTCAGAGCAGGGGATGGAAGTATCCCTGTTTAAGAAAAGTAAATATCTGGAAGATTCTGTTACAGTAAGTACAGGAGAATGGGCAGGCAGCCGTTTTCCTGTAGATGATGGGATTATTTTTGTAGGGGCATGTGGAATTGCAGTGAGAAGTATTGCTTCCTATGTTGCCAGCAAGAAGTCTGACCCGGCAGTTCTTGTGATCGATGAATGCGGAAAGTTTGTGATTTCACTTCTTTCCGGCCATCTTGGAGGTGCCAACCAGCTGACAGAGACTGCAGCAGCAATTCTCGGGGCACAGCCTGTGGTTACAACAGCTACAGATCTTCACAGCAGGTTTGCAGTAGATGTTTTTGCCAAAAAAAACAACTGTCAGATTTATAATATGAAAGCAGCTAAAGAAGTGTCAGCAGCCATTCTTGCAGGAGAACCTGTAGGATTCTACAGTGAATTTCCTTGGAAGGGAGAACTCCCTCAGGGTCTGATGATCTGTGATGATCAGGGCAGGACATCGGAAGGCACTTTGATATCCCTGGGGGTATCTGTGACCATACATACAGACAGGAATCCTTTCTTATCTACAGTACAGGTGGTTCCCCGGACAGTGACTCTGGGAATGGGCTGCAGGAAAGATAAAGATCCGGAAGGAGTTTATGAGGCGGCCGGTAACTGTATTTCAGAGGCAGGGATCTACAGAGCATCCATTGAAAAGCTGACAAGCATTTCCCTCAAGAAAAATGAACCGGGGCTGATCGGCCTTGGAGAGAAATGGAACATTCCTTTTGTTACTTATGAAGAAGAGGAACTTAAGAATATTCAGGGAGAGTTTACTCCCTCTTCCTTTGTAAAAACCATTACAGGAGTAGACAACGTCTGCGAACGGAGTGCGGTTCTTGGCTCTTCCATGGGCAGACTTATCAGAAAAAAATACGGACAAAATGGTGTGACCACAGCACTAGCAGTCCGAAATTGGGAGGTACATTTTGAATAAGATATATGTAGTAGGAATCGGACCGGGAGGCTATGACCAGATGACCGGAATTGCAATGAATGCGCTGAAAGACAGCGACACCATCATCGGGTATACCGTATATGTTGACCTTGTTAAGGGCACTTTTCCGGACAAAGAATATCTTACCACTCCGATGAAAAAAGAGGTAGACCGTTGCGTACTGGCTTTTGAAGAAGCTATGAAAGGCAAAAAAGTTTCCATGATCTGCAGTGGAGATGCAGGTGTGTATGGCATGGCAGGCCTGATGTATGAAGTAGGCACAAAATATCCGGAAGTAGAACTGGAGATTGTTCCAGGTGTGACTGCTGCCCTTGGAGGTGCCGCAGTTCTTGGCGCACCGTTGATCCATGATTTCTGTCTGATCAGTTTAAGCGATCTTCTTACTCCGTGGGAAAAGATCGAAGCACGTCTCCTGGGTGCATCGCAGGCTGATTTTGTTATCTGTCTTTACAATCCATCCAGTAAGAAACGTCATGATTATCTTCAGAAGGCATGTGAACTTATGATGCAGTACAAATCCCCGGACACTGTCTGTGGAACTGTAGAAAATATTGGTCGTGAAGGAGAAGAATATCATGTGATGACTCTCAAAGAACTTCGTGATACTAAAGTAGACATGTTTACCACAGTGTTTATCGGAAACTCTCAGACCAAAGAGATTAATGGCAAAATGGTAACGCCAAGAGGATACAGGAATGTATAAAGCAATCGTTTTTGCAGGTACTACAGAAGGATATCAGATCAGTCGTTTTCTGGCTTTTCACAAGATATCCGTTCTTGCCTGTGTTGCTACAGAATATGGTACTCATTCTCTGGAAGAAGACGAATTTCTTCATGTAAAGGCAGGACGTCTTGCAGAAGAAGAAATGAGGGAACTTTTTCAGAAAGAGACTCCGAAAGTGATTCTGGATGGTACCCATCCTTATGCAAAAGAAGTGACTGACAATATCAGTAAAGCAGCTGCACGGACAGGAATTCCCTATATCAGGATCCTTCGTGACAGCAGCGCCCACAAAGCTGCTGTATATGTGGATTCCACAGAAAAAGCAGCAGAATATCTGGAGGGAACAGAAGGCAATGTGCTTCTTACTACAGGAAGTAAGGAGCTGAAAGTTTTTACAGAGATTTCATCTTACAGAGACCGCCTCTATGCCAGAGTGCTGTCTCTTCCTTCTGTTGTGGAAACCTGCAGTGAATATGGTTTTGAGGGAAAACATCTGATCGCCATGCAGGGACCTTTTTCCAGAGAGATGAACGAAGCCATGCTCCGGCAGTATCAGTGCAGTTATCTGGTAACCAAAGATTCCGGCAAAGCAGGAGGGTTTGAAGAAAAAATCCAGGCAGCAGAAGCCTGTGGAGTAATACCGGTGGTCATCGGCAGACCAGAAGAATCAGAAAAGGGAATTTCTCTGAAAGAATGCAAACATAAACTTATGGAAATATTTGGTTTCCAGAGCAGACCACAGATTACTTTACTGGGAATTGGTATGGGTAATCCAGATCTTCTTACAGTACAGGCAAAGAAAAAACTGGAAGAAGCAGAACTAGTGATCGGTGCCAGAAGAATGGTAGATTCCGTAAAACTTCTCCATCATGATGTATTCTATGAATACAGGAGTGAGGAGATCCGGAAGTATATAGAGGAACATCCTGAATATTCCAGAATCGTGGTAGCACTTTCCGGTGATGTAGGTTTCTACAGTGGAGCCAGAAAGCTTCTGGACATTCTGGGAAAGGATACAGAGGTGATCTGTGGCATTTCTTCTGTGGTTTATTTTATGTCCAGGATCGGACTTTCCTGGGATGATGCAAGGATCGTCAGTGTTCATGGCAAAAATTGTAATCTGGTATCAGAGATCCGCACCAATAAGAAAGTATTTGCCATTCTTGGCAAAGGTGACAGTGTGGCAGAACTTGCAGGCAAGCTTACTTCTTATGGAATGGGAGAGGTACTTCTTTATGTGGGAGAATCTCTTTCTTATGAAAACGAAAAGATATTTTCTGCAAAAGCCAGCGAGCTGACAGAGTATCAGGGCGATCCTTTGAGCGTCCTCTGTGCAGTAAATCCTTCTGCCTGTGAACAGCCGGCAACACATGGACTGGCTGATGAAGAGTTCATCAGAGGAAAGGCTCCTATGACCAAAACAGAAGTAAGAACCGTTTCCCTTGGCAAACTGAAACTTCAGGAGGATTCCGTCTGTTATGATATCGGAGCAGGTACAGGTTCTGTTTCTGTAGAGATGGCACTGAGAGCCAGAGCAGGAAGTGTCTATGCTGTCGAAAAGAAAGATGAAGCGGTAGCACTTCTTCGGGATAACAAAAAGAAATTTGCCCTGGATCATATGACAGTAGTACAGGGACTGGCACCGGAGGCACTTAAAGAGCTGCCCGTACCGACTCATGCGTTTATCGGAGGTTCTTCCGGTAACCTAAAGGAGATCGTCACTCTTCTTCTGTCGAAGAATCCTGAAGTACGTATGGTCATCAACTGCATTACTCTTGAAACCGTAGGGGAGGCACTTGACTGTATCCGTACAATGGAAAAAGAAAGAGAAGGATATGAATGGGAGACAGAAGTGGTACAGCTTGTGGCTTCCAGATCCAAAAATATCGGACGCTATCATATGATGATGGGAGAAAATCCTATTTATATTATTACTATACAGGCACATAAAAATAATTGAGAAACTTTTGGAGGACAGACAATGAAAATTCCAAGGATTCTTCTGGCAGCAGGAGCCAGCGGAAGCGGTAAAACGCTGATCACCTGCGGAATCCTGGAGGCACTTGTGCAGAGAGGACTGAAGACCGCCTCTTTCAAGTGCGGACCGGATTATATAGATCCCATGTTTCACAGCAGGGTGATTGGAACAAAGTCCCGTAATCTGGACACTTTCTTTACGGAACCTGCCATTACCAGATATCTTCTGATCAGAAACAGTCAGGACTGTGACGTTGCAGTGATGGAAGGTGTTATGGGATATTATGACGGTGTAGGCGGTACTACTACCCGGGCCAGTGCTTATGATCTGGCTTCCACAACAGAGACACCGGTGATCCTGATTGTCAATAGCAAAGGAATGAGTGTTTCTCTGGTTGCCTATATCAAAGGTTTTCTGGAATATAAAGAGAATAGCGGAATCAAAGGGGTGATCTTTAATCAGATGTCCCCTATGCTCTATCCTAGGATGAAAGATCTGGTAGAAAATGAACTTCATATCCAGGTACTGGGTTACGTTCCGAAAGTTGAGGACTGTGTTATCGAAAGCCGTCATCTGGGCCTGGTACTTCCAGATGAGATTCCAGAATTAAAGAGCCGACTCCGGAAGCTGGCAGAAGTATTGGAGAACTCTCTGGATATTGACGGAATTCTGAAGCTGGCAGCAACTGCACCGGATCTTAAAGATGAGACAGAGCCTGCTGGCATAGATCCTGCATTTGGATTTCATCTGGAAGAACCGGTTCGGATAGCAGTGGCAGAAGATGAGGCATTCTGTTTCTTTTATGCAGATAATTTCCGGCTTCTTAAGAAAATGGGAGCAGAACTGGTTCCTTTTTCTCCGATCAGAGACGAAGAACTTCCTGAGAACATACAGGGGCTGCTCCTTTACGGAGGTTATCCAGAGCTGAACGGACAGAAACTGGAAGAAAATATTTCCATGAAAACTTCCATAAAAGAAGCAATTGAGGGAGGTATGCCCTGCCTTGCAGAATGTGGCGGTTTTATGTACCTTCATGATACTATGGAAGACATGGACGGCGTGGAACGCCATACGGCAGGGGTGATCCCCGGCAGAAGTTACCGTACACCAAGACTGAATAGATTTGGTTATATTACACTGGCACAGAAGAAGCCGGTTCTTGGGGAGGCAGATCTTGGCAGTATTCCAGGTCATGAATTTCATTATTTTGATTCAGAAAACTGCGGGGGAGATTTTACAGCCCATAAACCTGAAAGCAAAAGATCCTGGGAGTGCATTCATGGAACAGACACCATGCTGGTGGGCTATCCCCATCTTTATTATTATGGCTGTCCAAAACTGCCGAAAGCATTTCTGAAAAAATGTCTTGATTACAAAAAACAAAGATGTTCCGGACAAAAGGAACATCAGGAAGCGTGATAACATTGATCTATCATACAATTTCTCTGGCAGCAGGATTTGTTGCAGATCTGATCTTCGGAGATCCCAGATGGCTTTATCATCCTGTCTGTCTTATTGGAAAACTGATCGCTGTACTGGAAAAGGGAATCCGTAAAATCTTCCCCAAAACAGAAAAAGGAGAACTGGCAGGAGGTGTGCTGGAAGTACTGCTGGTCTGCATTTTTTCTTTTGGAGTTCCGGCCGTGATTCTGCATCTGCTTTATCAGTATGTTCCTGCAGCAGGGGTGATTCTGGAATCTTTCTGGTGCTATCAGCTTCTGGCTACCAGATCACTGAAAGACGAAAGTATGAAGGTATATGACAGACTGAAGAACGGAACCATCGAAGAGGCACGTTATGCAGTTTCCATGATCGTGGGAAGAGATACTAAAGAACTGACAGAAGAGGGAGTGACAAAAGCAGCAGTGGAGACTGTTGCGGAAAACAGTTCTGACGGCGTGATCGCACCTATGATCTATATGGCACTTGGCGGTGCTCCGCTGATGTTCCTTTATAAAGGCATCAACACCATGGATTCTATGCTTGGATATAAGAATGACAGATATCTTTATTTTGGCAGATGCGCTGCAAAGTTAGATGATGTGGCAAACTATATTCCTGCAAGAATCTCCGGATGGCTGATGGCCCTGGCAGCATTTTTCTGTGGTCTGGATGGCAAAAATGCAGTCCGTATCTACAGAAGAGACAGACGGAACCATGCAAGTCCAAACTCTGCACAGACAGAGGCCGCAATGGCAGGTGCTCTGGATGTTCAGCTTGCAGGTAATGCATATTATTTTGGAAAATTATACGAAAAACCTACAATTGGAGATCCCATTAGGACAGTTGAGATCGAAGACATCTCCCGGGCAAACCGTCTGCTGTATGGTACGGCGGTGCTTGGAATGGTAATCTGTCTTTTGACCCGCCTTGTGGTGATCTGCCTTGTCTAAAATACGAACACCAATGAAAAGGCAGGAGGAAAAAAATTCATGCAAAAACATGTACATGGAGGAGATGTATACTCCCACAGAGACTGTCTTGATTTTTCGGCGAACTGTAATCCGCTGGGAACGCCGGAAAATGTCAGAAAAGCAGTCTGTGACAGTCTGGATCATATAAAAGAATATCCTCAGGTAGGATACAGACCTTTAAGAGAAGCAATCGGACAATATGAAGATGTTTCTCCAGAACATATCATCTGTGGAAATGGAGCAGCAGAACTGGTTTTTTCTCTCTGTCAGGCAGTAAGACCAAAGAAAGCACTGATCCCGGTTCCTACCTTTGCGGAATATGAACAGGCACTATCCAGTGTAGGATGTGAAGTGGAACATGTGCTTCTGAAAGAAGATGATGATTTTGCCATGCAGGAGACCTTTATTGACTGGATCCACAAAGATCTGGATATGGTATTCCTGTGCAATCCCAACAATCCTACGGGTATGCTGATGGATCAGGGGTTTCTGTTCCGGGTATTGAGAGTATGCAGGGAACAGGAGATTCTTCTGGTGCTGGACGAATGTTTCCTTGATTTTGTGGAAAAGGGCAGGAAGTACACCATGAAGGCACAGCTTTCCAGATACCATAATCTTTTTATCCTGAAAGCGTTTACCAAGCGATATGCCATGCCGGGAGTACGACTGGGATATGGTATTACAGAAAATACAGAGCTTCTGGAAAAAATGACAGAAGCAACACAGCCCTGGAATATTTCTGTTATGGCACAGGCAGCAGGAATTGCAGCTCTGAAAGAAACAGAGTATGTAGAAGCAGGAAGAGAGATCATCTTCCGGGAAAATCCCTGGATAAAAGAACAGATGACAGCTCTCGGACTTAAAGCATTCCCATCAAAAGCCAATTATATTTTTTTCAAAGGACCGGCAGGTCTTTATGAAGCTACACTGGAACAGAAAGTGATCATCCGGAATTGTGGCAATTATCCGGGACTGAAAGAAGGCTTTTACAGAGTGGCAGTACGTACACATGAGGAAAACGAGATCCTTATAAAAGCACTGAAAGCTGCACTTTTACAAATTGCAGAGAATTCCGGAAAAAAGAATCTGGAGGGGGAGCAGAAAAATGGCTAAAACGATCATGATACAAGGAACTATGTCAAATGCAGGAAAAAGTCTTCTTGCAGCCGGACTGTGCAGGATATTCCGTCAGGACGGATATCGTGTGGCACCTTTCAAATCGCAGAATATGGCACTGAATTCCTTTATTACCAGTGAAGGACTGGAAATGGGGCGGGCACAGGTAATGCAGGCAGAAGCAGCAGGTATAAAACCTTCCGTTCTTATGAACCCAATCCTTTTGAAACCTACCAACGATGTTGGGTCTCAGGTGATCGTAAACGGTGAAGTGATCGGAACCATGAGTGCCAGAGATTATTTCAAATACAAGAAAAAACTGGTTCCCGATGTGATGAAGGCCTTCAACAAACTGGCAGAAGATAATGATATCATTGTAATTGAAGGCGCAGGAAGCCCGGCGGAGATTAATCTCAAGACAGAAGATATCGTCAATATGGGAATGGCAAAAATGGCAAAAGCCCCTGTACTTCTGGCCGGAGATATTGACAGAGGCGGAGTTTTTGCACAGCTTTATGGTACAGTGGAACTTCTGGAAGAAGATGAGAGAAATATGATCAAAGGTCTTATTATCAACAAATTCCGGGGCGATAAGTCCATTCTGGATCCGGGTGTAAAAATGCTGGAAGAAAAATGCAAAATTCCGGTAGTGGGAGTGGCTCCTTATTTGAACATCCAGGTGGAAGATGAGGACAGCCTCACAGAACGGTTTGAACGTCATCAGGAAGTAGGACTGATCGATATGGCGGTGATCCGGGTACCAAGAATCTCTAATTTTACAGACTTCAATCCACTGGAAAGCATTCCCGGAGTATCCCTTCGTTATGTAAAGAATCCTTCCGAACTGAAAAACCCGGATGTGATCTTCCTTCCGGGAACCAAGAATACCATGGATGACCTGAAATGGCTTCGGGAAAGTGGTATGGAGGCATTGATCCTGAAAGCAGCAGCCAGCGGAACCTTTGTTTTTGGTATCTGTGGTGGTTATCAGATGCTGGGTGAAACACTGAAGGATCCTCATGGTGTGGAAGCCGGCGGTTCCATGCGTGGTATGGGGCTCCTTCCTATGGATACTGTTTTTGCAGAAAAGAAAACAAGAACTCAGGTAACCGGAAGATTCCTGGAACTGAATGAAGAGTATGCACCACTGAAAAATGTGGAATTTACAGGTTATGAGATCCACATGGGAGAAAGTACCTGGAAAGAAGGTGCCAGTGCAAGTACCTTTACAAAAGACAATGTGACAGGCAATGAAAAGACCGAAGGAACCTTCTTCCATAACATCTGTGGAACTTATGTGCATGGTATTTTTGACAAAGAAGAAGTAGCACTTGGTCTGGTTCGTGCCATTGGAGATAAGAAGGGGATTGATGTATCTCAGATGGAAGGTGTAGACTTTGCTGCATTTAAAGAGACACAGTATGATCTTCTGGCAGCAGGCTTAAGAGAACATCTGGATATGAAACGGATCTATGAGATCATAGAACAGGGAATCTGAAAGAAAGGTATGGACAGATGAAAGTAGAACTTGAAAATGTAAAACCAATGGATATAGAAAAACGGAGCTTTGAGATCATTACAGAGGAGCTGGGAGATACAAAGTTGATTCCGGGTACAGAACTGGTAGTTAAACGCTGTATTCATACAAGTGCAGATTTTGATTATGCGGAAAATCTCTGCTTTTCTGAAAATGTGATCCAGAAGGCAATGGATGCCATCAAAGAGGGGGCGTGTATTGTTACAGATACCCAGATGGCGAAATCCGGCATCAACAAAAGAGCACTTGCTCGTTATGGCGGCGAGGTATACTGTTTCATGTCAGATGAGGATGTGGCGGCTCTTGCAAAGAAAAACGGAACCACAAGAGCTACAGCCAGCATGGACAAGGCTGCGTCCATGGATAAGAAGCTGATCTTTGCCATCGGAAATGCACCTACAGCTCTGGTGCGCCTTTATGAACTGATTCAGGAAGGCAGACTGAATCCGGAACTGATCATCGGTGTGCCGGTAGGCTTTGTTAATGTAGTACAGTCAAAGGAACTGATCATGGAGGCAGGTGTTCCATACATTGTGGCGAAAGGACGCAAAGGTGGAAGTAATATTGCTGCATGTATCTGCAATGCTCTCATGTACATGATAGACAATAGACGGGACTGAAATTTATATAATTTTAACAAAAACGGTATTTTGCCTTGGAAGATAAGAAAAATACCACAAAATAATACAAAAGTACAGAGAATTCTCTGTGCTTTTTTTATACATAAAAATGCATTAAGTCTATCCTACAAATTGTAGGAAAAGTGGCTCTGTATATGATAGAAAATGTGGCTGGAAATTTGTATGGATTTTGATACAATAATGTTTGTAAAGAAAAGCGTTGCTGTTCACACAGTAACAGTAAGTTCGGAAGTTATTGGGGAATCCGAAAAAACATAAACGTTTTATGGGAGGACATGCAAGATGATTATTATTGGTGAAAAGATCAATGGATCTATTCCTTCAGTAGCAGAAGCTATTGCCAACAGAGATGCAGAACTGATCAAGCAGAGAGCAATTGCTCAGGCAAATGCAGGAGCAACTTTCATTGACTGCTGCGCATCCGTACCGGAAGCTGAAGAAGTAGAAACACTGAAATGGATGATTGACTGTATCCAGGAAGTTACAGATCTTCCGATTTCTGTAGACAGCCCGAGTGCAGATGTTCTGATCGAAGCATACAAATTCTGCAAGAGACCAGGTGTATTTAACTCAGTATCTGGTGAAGGTGACAAGATCGACAAGATCTTCCCTGTTATGGCACAGCCGGAAAACAAAGACTGGCAGGTTATCGCACTGTTAAGCGATGACACAGGTATTCCGAAGAGCGCAGCAGACAGACTGAAAGTATTCGACAAGATTATGGCAAAAGCCAAAGAATATGGCATCTCTCCAGATCGTATCCACATCGATCCACTGGTAGAAATGCTCTGTACATCAGAAGATGGTATTGCAATGAACGTGGAAGTTATTACCAGCGTAAGAAAGCAGTACCCAACTATCCACATCACAGCGGCAGTCAGCAACATTTCCTTCAACCTGCCTGTTCGTAAACTCATCAACTATGGATTCGTAGTACTGGCAATGAATGCGGGCCTTGACAGTGCGATCGTAGATCCTACCAACAGAGACATGCTTGGTCTTATCTATGCTACAGAAGCTCTTCTGGGTCTGGATGACTACTGCATGGAATATATCGGTGCATACAGAGACGGTATGATCGGACCGGTAAAGAAATAAGCAACACTTAAATTTACAGAACTCAATTTTGTTTCGCGGAAAACAATGAGGACAAAACAAATTAATCAAATTATTTTAATCAAGCGGAGGTAAATATTATGTCTAAAATTACAGAAGTAGCTGAATTAGTAGAAAAAGGTAAAGCTAAATTAGTAGGTGCAGCAGTACAGGCCGCTCTTGATGAAGGATGTGATCCGACAGAGATCCTTAACAGCATGATCGATGCAATGGCAGTTGTTGGTGAAAAATTCAAAAACGGTGAAATCTTTGTTCCTGAGATGCTTGTAGCAGCTCGTGCAATGAAAAAAGGTGTTGAAGTTCTGAAACCACATCTTGCATCCGGTGCAACAGGAAGCATGGGCAAACTGATCATTGCTACTGTAGCTGGCGACCTTCATGATATCGGCAAAAACCTTGTTGCAATGATGATCGAAAGTGCCGGATTTGAAGTTATCGACCTTGGCGTTGATGTTCCGGTATCCAAAGTTATCGAATGCTATAAAGAGAACCCAGACGTTAAAGTTATCGCACTGTCTGCTCTTCTTACAACAACTATGCCATCTCTGAAAGATACAGTTGCAGCCCTCAATGCAGAAGACTTCAGAAGCAATATTAAGATCATGGTTGGTGGAGCTCCTATTACTCAGGAATTCGCAGATGAAATCGGTGCTGACGGATACTCTGAAGATGCAGCAAGCGCAGCTGTACTTGCAAAAGCTCTCGTAGCATAAATTTATTATAAGGTTAAGGAATCCCATTTTATAAAATTAATTCAGGTCGCTCTGTCCTGTCTGTGCATGCCATGGACGACAGGGCGATTTTTGATTATAATGATACCAGGGTCAAAAGGTCTAAATTCATAAGGTCTAATTTATAAGGTTTAAATTCATATGAGATGTGCTTATAATTGGAGGGAAAATATGTACAACATTAAATTTATCAGAGAAAATCTGGAATTTCAGGCATCTCCGGGAATGAATCTTCTGGAGGCAGAAAGAAAAGCAGGACTTATGCCGGATGCTCCCTGTGGCGGACAGGGCAAATGTGGCAAATGCAGAGTAAAGATTGATGGGAAAGTAGTATTGGCATGCAAGACTGTTGTTGACAGAGACATGGAAGTGGACACCCTGAAAGGAGATTCCGGATACGAGATTCTTACAGAGGGATTTAAGCGTCCAATCCTTTTTGATCCGGATCTGAAACAGCAAAAAGTTTTTTTAAAGAAACCAGATATGGGAGACAATCGTTCTGAATGGGAACGCCTTGTGGTTCAGTTGCATACAGAAAAAACTGTAAAGCCAGACCTTCAGATAGCATCCGAACTTTACGAATACAGGAAAGAAGCAGAAGAATGGTATGTAGTTTATACAGAAGATGAAATTCTGAATATCCAGAGAGAGGAAAAGAAAATATGCTTTGTTGCCTTTGATATCGGAACTACTACAGTGGTAGGTTATCTGATGGATGCGTCCAATGGTCAGGTTCTGGCACTGAAAAGCCGCATGAATCCACAGGCACAGTATGGAGCAGATGTAATCATGAGAGCCAACTACACCCTGGAAAACAGTGTGGATCCCTTAAGAGACTGTATAGAGAATGCTCTGGATGAGATTCTGGGAGAACTTGCAGCAGAAGTGGGAATAGAGAAAACAGATATTTACCAGGTTTCTGTTGTAGGAAATACCTGTATGCATCATCTGTTCCTTGGAATATCACCAGGTTCTCTTGTACATGCTCCCTATACTCCGGCTATCAGTCAGGGACTTACTGTGAAAGCAATAGATAAGGGGCTTCATATCCATCCGAAAGCACAGCTTATGCTGCTTCCGGATATTGCCGGATATGTAGGCGCAGATACCTGTGGATGTATTCTTTCTCTCAGACAGGATCAGATGCAGGAGATCAGCCTGATGATCGATATTGGTACCAATGGTGAAATGGTTCTTGGAAACAAAGACAGACTTGCATGCTGTTCCACAGCGGCAGGACCGGCTTTTGAAGGTGCCAAGATCGAATGCGGAATGCGCGGTGCAGCTGGCGCTGTAGATCATGTAGAATACAAAGATGGCAAATGGACTTATACTACAGTGGGAAATGCAGCACCTGTGGGATTATGCGGTTCCGGTCTTATTGACCTTGTAGCACAGCTTTATAAGGCAGAATTGATTGATGAAGGAGGACATCTGGAAAGCGGACAGGAAACACCGGGAGTCTTTGTTCTTGTTCCACCGGAAGAAGCGGGCAATGACAAGGGTGTCTATCTTACACAGAAAGATGTAGGGGAAGTGCAGCTTGCAAAGGCTGCCATTGCAGCAGGTATCCATCTTCTTATGAAGCAGCTTGGCATTACAGAAAAAGATATCAAAAAAGTATACATAGCAGGAGCTTTTGGCAACTATATGGATCCAAAGAGTGCTGCCATGATCGGTATGCTTCCTGTTTCTCTTCTGGAACATATTACACCGGTAGGCAATGCAGCAGGTGAGGGTGCCAAGATCGCTCTTCTGAACTACAAAGAACGAAAAGAAATGGATCAGGTTGTGAGAAATATAGAATTCGTAGAGCTGGCAGCTTCTCCGGAATTCCAGGACTGTTTTGTAGATGAGCTGTGTTTCCCGGAACTGCCTTAAGGAGGTAAGACGATGATCAATGTGAAAGAACTGGAAGAAATGGGAAAAATGGCTGGTTTTACCCATGTGGGACTACTGAAAAGTGACAGTATCCAGCTGATGCCGGAAGTGCGGGAAATGTGTGCAAAGAATACCTGCCACATGTACAACAAACGCTGGAGCTGCCCTCCAGGCTGTGGTGATCTGGAAGAATGCCAGCAAAAAATCAGCCGGTACAAAGAAGGCATCATTGTCCAGACTGTGGGACAGCTGGAAGATCCTATGGATGGAGAGACCATGATGGAGACAGAAGCAGAACATAAAAAAACTTTTTATGAATTTGAAAAAGTTCTGAGAGAAAAATGGCCGGGAATGCTTCCTATCGGAGCCGGTTGTTGTACTAAATGTAAAGAATGCACCTATCCGGATGCCCCATGCAGATTTCCGGATCAGGCTTTCTCATCTATGGAAGCCTATGGAATGCTGGTAACACAGGTCTGTAAGGCAAATGGTCTGGAATATTATTACGGACCATGTACCATTGCCTATACAAGCTGTTATCTGCTGGAGTGATAAAAGAATGGTAGACAAAAAAGTAAATAAAACAGGAGTGTATAGTTATGAATCCTACAGAACGTGATGAATATCTGAAACGGATCGGATATACAGAAGAAATACGGACAGACAAAGCCTGCCTGGAAAAACTGATGGAGTTACAGCTTCTGACAGTTCCTTTTGAAAACCTGGAATCTTTTGAAGAGGGCAGAGTCCCTTCTCTTGATACTCAGGATCTTTATACCAAGATCGTGGTCTGCAAAAGAGGCGGGTACTGCTTTGAACTGAATAAGCTGTTTTATGAACTGATAAAAACACTGGGATTCAGGGTATATCCTCTGGGTGTGCGGATTCCCTGGAATAAGCCAAAACTTCCGCCTATGCTCCACAGAGCAACACTGGTAACTTTTGAAGATGGCATTTATTACTGTGATATCGGATATGGCGGACCAGGACCAAAACACCTGGTAAAACTGGAAGATGGTGTACATAAAGAAAAAGGTGGACAGTTCCGTATCACCATGAAGCCACAGGATACCAATGACGAAGTTCTGATAGAGAGAATGAAAGAAGGCAATTATCTTCCAATCCTTCGTTTTTCTCTTCATCCTGCACTGGAAGAAGATTTTAATCTGATGAATTTTTACTGTGCAAAATCTCCTGATGTGCTGTTTACCCAGAAACGGGTGGTAAGCATCAGTACTGCTGAAGGAAGTTATGCACTTACCGGAGATGTGCTGACCATTCAGAAAGCAGATGGAACCATAGAAAGTCATATATGTGAATCAGAAGATGTAGCAGAAGAATGGCTGCAAACTTATTTCGGAATCAGGAGAAATTAATTCAAGTCGAACGCAGGTGAGACTTGGTGCGTGATTCTGGTCAGCGAAAGCTGACATATTCTTCTCAGAATCACTGCACATCCTCGCGGAGCGTTTATCTCAGTCGGAGATTGTACTCCCACTGAGAAAGACTTGTTATTACTCACCACTTGCAGAAGTGGGAGTCTTCTCGACTGAGATAAAAACCAGATAGAAAGAACCAGTGTCATAAAGGCACTGGTTCTTTTTCCTGCATAAGAAGAAAACAGATCTGAAGAAGAAGCCGTTCTCTGGGATCATCCAGATTGATCCGGGTGATCTTCTGGATACGTTCCAGACGGTAAGTAAGAGAACTTCTGTGGATAAAAAGAGTCTTGGCTGTCTGAAGAGAATTACGTTCATGCTCCAGATAGGTCTTCAGGGTATGATACAGTTCGGTATTGTTTTTGCGGTCATAATTCAGAAGTGCTTCCAGCCGGGAGGATACCAGAAGTTCCGGGCTGATCTGATGGCTGATCCGGGAAACCATATATTCCAGAAGATAATCATCAAAACGGTAACACCAGATCATACTCTGGCTTTTTTTGCCCAGGCGGAGGGCTTCCACAGCTTCAGTATAGCCCTGGGGGATTAGAAGAAAATCCCGGAATTCAGTGCTGACACCCATTTTAAAAAGTCCCTCCCGAAGGATAATGGCAAGGGAACTGATCACATCAGAAGCAGAGGAATGGTCAAAGGAAAGATTGACAATAGCAACAATCCCCTGCTGATAAGTAAAGGCAAGTCCCTTCGGGATCTGTGCCTCAATATGACCGATGGTAGCAATAGAAGAATGCATGCGGTCATCCTGCTGCTGAGTTTCCAGACGGAGACAGAGATAGCGGTCATGACGGTTCCAGTTAAGATACTGGATCTGGTCCGTAATGGACTGAAGTTCTGTTGTCTTACCGGAGAGATAATCTGCGAAAAATTTTCTGGCATCATTACCCATGGAGATCTGAAACAGGTTATGACGGTTGATGCACAGTTCAATAAAAGAACCCAGATATTCCAGAGCAAAAAAATGTCCCGGCTGGATCTCGCTCTGAAGTTCATCCACACAGAGACGTCCCTGATATTTGCCATTTACCCAGAGATTCATGTAAAGGATCCGGTATCCTCGCATTTCTTCAGAGTAGATCTGTGCGCCTCGGGTAGTAAGGGTACGCTGGTATTCAGCATCCAGTTTGAAATCCTGAATGAGACTTAAAGGTGCGATCAGCTTTCCTGTACGTCGGTCATGAACCCATTGGGACATACCTTTTACATGCCTGGGAGAGGACAGAATATAAAAATTGGTATCATGAGCAAAAACAGGATTATGAAAAATATCCAGACTTGCTTCCAGCATTTCATCCAGAGGATTGACACTTCCAAGGGCGAGCTGCAGCTGGATGTCCCAGTTATAGTATTTTTCAAAGGTTTGCTGGATCTGGTTAAAAACATCGGAGAAAGAAAGACTTCCCCGGATCAGCAATATCCTGCATCTGTCAGATAAATGAGAAAGATTGCCACTGCCAAGGACTGCAAAAGCCTGATTCTCATAGCGGCTGAAGGTATCATCAATGGCACCACCAAAAACCAGATACAGATAATTGGAATTCAGAGGTTTGCCAGGCTGGTACATCCGAAGTCCGTCCAGGATAAGCGGATCCTCTCTGGCAAGAATCGTTACATCCTCTGCTCTATCCGCAAAATCGTCAGCAATAAGCTGAAGGTTCAGGTGAAAACCAGTGTGCTGATCGGTGCTTATGGAAGCTGGTTTATTCAAAATCTTTCCTCCTGTTGTCTGAAACCCTTGTATTTACTTGAAATTATAGCATATCCTGAAAGAAAAACAAAGAAAAAACCGAAAAAAATATTTGTGCAAAATGACAGGAACTACTGTACAAAAAGTAGGAATTAAAAGAAAAAGAATAAAGATCTCTGCGGATTTACGAAAAGCAAAAAATGCTCTATACTATACTTATTAGCAAACATAAAAGTAATCGTACAGATATTTTATCTGTAGCGGAGAAATAAAGGAGGAAACATTATGCTTAAATCAAGCGAGATTTTTCTTGAAACTATCAAAGTGGACGGCAAACCGGAGCGTCTCTTAAAACAGTACGAAGGAGCTACTTTCTTCCCACCAAACCCGGCAAACAACTATGTACGTGGCAACCGTCATCGTGGTATGGAACCAATGAAAGATCTTTTCGGAACAGAAATCCTCTGGCCACAGGAACAGCTGGCAGCCATGCCTCATGTTACAGAAAGCAACAAAGTTATTGATGATATAACAGAGTGGAAATCCCAGGTAAAGATCCCGGATATTGTTGGAGAATGTTCAGACCCTGCACTTTGGGAGCCATTTAAACAGAAAGCACAGGAGATCAAAGATTCCGGAAGTCTCTTTATGGCATTTATGCCTACCGGTGTTTTTGAAAGACTGCATTTCCTGATGGGATTTGAAGATATGCTTGTAAACTTCCTGATGGAGCCGGAAGCTATGATGGAGCTTTGCGAAGCAATCGGCGAATATCGTTTCCAGCTGACCAAACTCATCGTGGATAATCTTCACCCGGATGTAATCCTGTCTCATGATGACTGGGGTTCCAAACAGTCTCTGTTTGTAAGCCCGGAAACCTGGAGAGAATTTATCAAGCCTCAGTATGCAAAATCTTATAAATACATGAAAGACCATGGTGTGATCATTATGCATCATGCAGATTCTTTTATGGAACCAATCGTAGAGGATATGGTAGATCTGGGAATCGACATCTGGCAGGGAGCACTTCCTCAGAATGATATTCCGAAGCTTCAGAAACAGCTGGCAGGAAGAATGACTCTTATGGGTGGAATTGATGCTTCCATCGTAGACAGAGTAGATTCTACAGAAGAAGAGATCCGCAAAGAAGTAAGAAGAGCCTGCGAAGAATATGCACCAGGTGGACATTTTATCCCATGTATCACTTATGGTGGACCAGGATGTCTTTTCCCACATGTAGATCCGATCATTGATGATGAGATCGATAAGTACAATAAAGAAGTATACGGAATCTGATCTGAGAGTTTCGATAGTGTATAATCAGTAAGAAAGAGGGCTGTTCTGCAATCCGATATGGGATTGTAGAATGGCCTTTTTTGTGGTATTATTTATTCTAAACGCAACAGTAGTACAAAAGAAAGGTCTAAGGACAGAATGACAACACTTGAAGAACTGGCACAGGCAATAGAACTGGGACATCCCAACGAAACAGAAGAACTGGTAAGGAAGGCTCTGGAAGAAGGGACAGATCCTGTGGAACTTGTAGAAGAAGTTATGGTACCAGCCATGCGTGTAGTAGGAGAAAAATATAAAGAGCAGCAGGTAGACATACCAGGGATACTTTCTTCCGCAAGAAGTGTGCAGAAGGGCTTTGAGGCAGTCAAAGAGGTAAAGGCAGATTATCAGACTAAGGAACATGGAACCATTATTCTGGGAACTATCGAAGGTGATCTCCACGATGTAGGCAAGAATCTGGTGGCTATGATGTTCCGGGGAGCAGGATTTAAAGTCATTGACTTGGGTGTGGATATTTCAGAAAAACAGTTCCTCCGGGCAGTAAAAGAAAATCCGGATGTTTCCATTGTCTGTATTTCCTCACTTTTAAGTACCACCAACAAAGAGATGAAACAGGTAGTAAAGGCTCTCCGCAAAAATGATCCCAAACACAGATACAAGATCATGGTAGGCGGTGGTGCAGTAACCAGAGAACTTGCGGAAAAGATTGGTGCAGACGGCTATACAGACAACTGCGTAGATGCAGCAGAAATGGCAAGAAAATTTATATTATAGTGGTCCCGGGGAGGAAAAGATGAAACTTTCATCAGCATATATACTGGAGCAGCTTAAGGAAGAATACAGGGTCCGGGGACAGAATGAAATAACAGGGGAGGACGGATATTTACGTCCTTTTTTCTGTCTGGATTCCGAAAGGGAGAATACAGGGACAGCAGTACAGAAATGGAAAGGTCATGTCAGAATACTTTCTTCCGGAACAGATTTCAGAGAAATACAGTGGAGATCTGATGTTCTCTGGATTTCCTGTGGCAAAGGGGAATGTAGAGTATCGGTACCTTATATTCAGATTACCGGCGGAAACGAAAGTAAAAATCCAGAAGAGGAACTTTATCTGGAAGCCAGAGTCCTGAACAGTGTTCAGAGAATTTTTGACAGATGTGAAGCATGGGAAAACATGCTCAGGGAAGAAGTGCTGCGTGGAAGAAACCTGCAAAGAATCCTTCAGCTGTCAGCAGAATTCCTTGGCAATCCTCTTCTTGTAATGGGACTGGACTTTACACTTCTGGGAGAAGCCGGTACAGAAGCAATTCCGGAAAAGTCCAGGCTGTTCCATTCTGACGGCATAGACATGGAATATATGAATGCGCTTATGCAGAGTGCTGAATACCAGAAAATGCAGGAATCCAGAGACGTGGTTCTGTTTCCGGCATATATCAGCAGAGTAAGAAGCCTCAACCGTAATCTTTTTCCAGAGGGAAAAAGTGTCTGCAGAGTGGTGATGCATGAATGGAACAGGACATTTACAGAAGGGGACAGATGTCTTCTGAATGTACTGGCAGATTATCTGGAATTGTTGCTTATGCACAGCGATACACTGTCAGGAGAGGATGTCATTGCCGGAATTTTCCAGACGATTCTGAAAGACCGGGCAGCTGATTACATGGAGATGAGCAGACGTCTTTCGGTAAATGGCTGGAGCAGTCAGCATACATATCTCTGTCTGATTCTGCAGCTGACCTACCTTAATCAGAAAAATCTTTCCACCAATGCCATCTGTCATTACATAAAAAGAAAATTCCCCCAGTCAGCCAGTTTTGTGTTTGAAGGGGAGATTGTTACCTTTTTTAATATGACCCTTCTTCACAAAGATACAGAAGAAGTAGGAAGTGTCCTTACTTATTTTATCAGGGACAGTTATCTGAAAGCCGGATATTCCCGCTGCGTCAAAGGACATATGTATATCCGAAGACAGTTTATCCAGGCAAGAACAGCCCTTGATGTAGGAAGCAGAAACAGACCCTATGTTTGGATCCACCATTTTGACCAGGTGGCACTCACCTACATTATGGAACAGGTAACCAGACGGCTTCCTGCTTCCATGATTTGTCACGAAAATCTTTTGAAATTGAAAGAAACAGATGAGGAAAATCATTCCGAATATATGAAGACCCTCAGGGCTTATCTGGACGAAAATCTTAATGCCACCAGAGCAGCAGAAGAGTTGTTTATCCACAGAAGTACCTTTCTTTATAGGCTGGAAAAGATCAAAGAGATCCTACAGTCAGATCTGGATGATCCTGACGAGATTTTTTATCTGAATTTTTCATTCCGGTTACTGGAACAGGAAGAAGAAGAAATTCCTGTATAATAACAGATTACTGAAAAAAGAGATCCCGGTTATTCCAGGATCTCTTTTAATAATTGCAATGCAGGACGGAATTTTTCAGATGCCATAGAAGAACCGGACAGAAGCAAAGTAAGATTATCAGGTTCTTCCTTAAGGATGTTGAGACGCATTCCTCTGGCAAGGGCTTTTTTCTTCAGCTCATTTCCGGAAAATCTGCAGGAAACAGTAAGTGCAAGACTGGTTCCTGCAGCACCCAGTTGTATCTGGCTGTTTTTGCCGAAAATATCCTGGATTTCCTGAACCAGAATTTTGGTTTTCTGGGAATAAAGACGACGGAGCCTTCTGGTCTGGGAGGTCAGGTGTCCATCACGAATAAACTGACAAAGAGCAATCTGTTCTGCTTTGGAGGCGGTCTGATTATAGTGGTCTGCCAGCAGCCGGTACTTTTCTGTAAGAGCAGGTGGCAATACCATAAAACTGAGACGGATGGAAGGCAGCAGCAGTCTGGAAAAAGAACCAATATAGATCACTCCATGTCCTCCTGCCAGACTGTAAAGAGAAGGAGTAGGCTTCTGAAGATAAACAAACTCGTTTTCAAAATCATCTTCAATAATAAGGCTGTTTCTTTTTCCGGCATAATGAACCAGTTCCATCCGGCGCGAGACTGGCATGATCTCGCCCCATTTGGTCATATGGGCAGGAGAAACATAAATAATATCACAGTCTTTGTTACGGTAATCTACCTGAAATCCATGGTCGGAGAACACTGTACTTCCCTGTATAAAAGAAGGGGTAGGGAAGGAGACTGTTTGTTTGTCCTTTACGAGAGGGCAGAGGATGTGGAGAAGACTCTGGACACCTGCACCGATCACGATATCTTCCGGAGAGCAGCTGACATTCCGCCTTTGACGGACATATTCGGAAAGAACCTGACGAAGATCTGATTCTCCCTGAGGTTCTCCATAAGAAAGAAGCCGGTCGTTCTGGCGGAGGGCACTTTTGATATAACGCTGCCACAGATCAAAACGGAAACTTTCCCTGTCCACACCGGAGGAAGCAAAATCATATTCTATTGAGGGAAGTTTCTGATGGTGTCCCTTATCAGGCGTAGGATCAGCAGAGGCAATGCCTGTAACATAATAGCCACTCTGGGCTTTGGCGATAATGTAACCGTCAGCAGCCAGCTGAAGATAGGCACTCTCGATAGTAGTACGGCTCAGTTTCAGCTCCTGGGCACATTTGCGCAGGGAGGGCATACGGCTGCCTTCCGGAAGCCGGTGATCCATGATCAGTTCCCGGTAATGATGATAGACCTGCAGATAAAGACTTTCTTTTTTTTCTTTCTGATGTAAAGATAAACTCATAAACTGACCTCTGAAAAATCAATAAAACTGGTTATTTTTTCGCATACACATAAATGCTATTGTAAAGCAGAATATTAAAAAAAGCAAGATGTGAAAACATAAGACAGGAGCAGTAAAGTTGAAAAAAATAGCAGTACTTAACGATCTGTCAGGAATGGGAAAATGTTCTCTGACAGCAGCAATACCGGTAATTTCAGTAATGGGGATCCAGGCATGTCCTCTGCCTACTGCAGTCTTAAGTTGCCAGACAGGATTTCCCTCTTATTACTGTGATGATTATACAGACCGAATGGATATCATTATAGATGAATGGAAGAAGTTGAATTTTGTACCTGACGGCATCTACACAGGATTCCTGGCAGATGCTGCACAGGCAGACAAGGCAGTAAGATTTATACGTGAATTTAAGACAGAAGATACCAGAATTCTGGTAGATCCTGTAATGGGTGATGATGGAGAGGAATATCCCATTTATACAGAAGAACTCTGCGGCAAAATGCGCTTTCTGGTGCAGGAAGCCAGTGTGATCACCCCCAATCTTACAGAAGCTCTGCTTCTTCTTTACGGCAGGGAAAAGGCACACACAGAGTGGAAAAATCTCCGGCACCTTTCAGAAAAAGAGCATTTATCTGAAGTAGAAAAGATCGGGCAGCAGCTTACCGGGCAGTTCCAGGTGGAGGCAGTGATCACAGGAGTCAGTATTCTTTCAGAAAAAGGGGAAACTCTTATGGGAAATCTCATCTGCCAGAAGGACAGCCAGACCTGGATCACCACCAGGAAAGAGGGAGGAAGTTATTCCGGCACAGGAGATCTTTTTGCGTCTGTGCTCTGTGGTGGCATGGTAAAGGGCATGGACACTGTGGCCACCGTTCAGAAAGCAGTGACATTTATTTCCAAAGGTATTCACGATGCAGTGGAGGAAGGCACAGACCGAAACGAAGGGATCTGCTTTGAGACATATCTCCATGAGCTGGCAAAGTGATAATAAAAACCTGTTTATGAGAAGGTATCATAGTATAAATTCTCATAAACAGGTTTTGTTTTACAGATTTTTCTTTTTGTAAATAAACCAGGATGCGATAGCTGTAAATACCACCAGATAAGTTACCAGAACTCCAATGCCGGTAAAAGAAAATCCTTCACCGGAAGCGATGCCACGAATCATATGGCTTGTCTGGGAAAGGGGAAGTGCAGCTATAAACTTTCCAAGAAATCCCGGCAGCTTCTCTGTAGAGAAAAAGGTGTTACAGAGATAAGCCATTGGCATGATGATGTAGTTGGAAAAACGAGGTACATCTGCATGGTTCTTTGCAAGGAAAGAAACTACCACACCGATGGCAGAAAAAACAGCTCCATTCAGCAGCATCACAAGGAAAGACCAGCCATTCCAGATAAGTCCTGTATCAATAGGGGCTGTCAGGATCAGAATGATTCCTCCTGCATAAAATCCTCGGAGACTGCCGCCGATGATCTGTCCTGCAATAAACTGCCACAGAGGAGTAGGAGAGATCATTACCTGATCAAATGCCTTCTCATAAAGCCTTTGTACATTCAGGTTCTGTGCAATGGCATTGAAACTTCCGTTCATGGTGGTAAGAGATACCACACCGGGGATCAGGAAATTCAGATAAGGCTGTCCGTGGGACATAGTCTGGATTCCCATGCCAAATACCACCAGGTACATAAGAGGCGCGATCATGGCTGCCAGAGTGATCTTGTAAAAATCTCTTCGGAATTCTACCCATTTTTCCCATAAAATCGTAATAATACCCATGATGACCTCCTATGATGGTGAAAGATGTTTGCCGGCACGTTCCACAAAAACATCCTCCAGAGTCGTTTCACGAAGACTTGCCTCATCGGAGATTCCCGAAAGACAGGCAATGGCTTCCTGACGGCTGTGAAAATAATGACTGACTGTTCCATCAGGTGTAGGTTCATCTACGGTATATCTGCCAAGACTCTCGATCAGACCGGCAGGTGTGTTGATCTCATCCAGTCTGCCATGATCCATAAGAGCCACACGTCCGCAGAGATTCTGGGCTTCTTCCATATAATGAGTAGTCAGAAGAATGGTCAGATTCTGATCATTCAGCTTACGGAGAAGATTCCACATCTGACGTCTGGAAAGAGCGTCCATACCAGCAGTAGGTTCATCCAGAAGAAGGATTTCTGGTTCTGTAAGAAGAGCACGACAGACCATCAGTTTACGTTTCATACCACCGGATAATTTACGGACTGTACGCTTCCGGAATTTCAGAAGATCACAGAATTCCAGAAGTTCTTCTGTCCGACGTTTAATTTCTTTGCGTGGCATAAAATATAATCTGCCCTGATATTCCATGATCTCATCCATGTTCATGTCCTGACGCATGGAATATTCCTGGGTGATCACACTGATCTTACGTTTCAGGTCCGGCCGGCTTCTGGTAAGGGTCTGACCGTCAATGAGAATTTCACCGGAAGAAGGGAGCAGTAAGGTGGAAAGAAGACTGATCGTTGTAGTCTTTCCGGCACCGTTTGGTCCCAGAAGTCCGAAGAACTCCCCGGTCTCGATTTTCAGATTCAGGGAATCTACAGCTGTGAAGTTATCAAATTTTTTGGTCAGGTTGCGTGTTTCGATCACTTTTATTTATGCTCCTTTGCAATGATCAGGGAATAATAGCCTGCATCATCCGGAATCTCATCTACACTGTGATAGATATGTTCTTCCGGCATACCACAGTTTTCTACCATAAGTACGTCACGACCACTTCTGGCAAGGATTTCTTTTACCTGGTTCATTTTTTTGCCGGATTTCATAAGTACATAGTTGCCGGATTCGGTAAGATCGTTGTCCAGGCGGTGAACAGCCGGTACAATATGAAGCTGCTCATTCCATTCGGAAAGGGAAATATTCAGTCTGGCAGCAGCTGCGCAGAAAGAAGTGATTCCACTGACTAGTGCTGTATGGTATCCGTCAGCTTCTACTCTGTGCTGAAGATAAGAGAAAGTGGAATATACACATGGATCGCCCAGTGTAAGGAAGATGATATTTTTGCCCTGATCCAGATAAGATTCCAGAGTTTTGGCACCCTGTGCATGGTTACGTTCCAGTTCTTCCGGGTCATGTGTCATTGGCATATAAATAGGAAGAAGTTCTTTGTCAGCCAGTTCCGGTACAGCCTGTACTGCGATCTTGTATGCAACAGTTTCCTTTACATCTGCACCCGGTACTGCAATGATCTCATTTTCCTGAATAAGACGAACTGCCTTCAGTGTCATTAATTCCGGATCCCCAGGTCCTACGCCAACGCCATATAAAATTCCTTTCATTTGTAAAAAGCCTCCTTAGATAAATCATTTAGAAACAGATTGTCACAAATAGTAAGCGACAACTGCCACATTCCTTTCATTATACTAAAATCAGATGGGGTTTGCAATGGAGGATTTACTATGGTATCATACAAATACTGGGAAAATAATTTTGCTCCCGATATTCATATAAAAAGGAAGTTGAAATAAATCATGAAAAAACCATTTACATCCTGCCTTCTGGCAGCAGCAACAATAGCGTCCCTGTCTGTAGCAGCACCAGTCAGCTTTGCCTATGCAGCATCTTCCGAAAGCGAATCTGCTGCCGGAACCATGACCATTGACAAAGAAGATGGAGAGTATTCTGTTCAGGTAGAGCTGGAAGGAGGAAGCGGTAAAGCAAGCGTAACATCCCCAACCTTACTGAAGGTAGAAGATGGCAAAGCCTATGCACAGATCCAGTGGAGTAGTTCCAACTATGATTATATGGTGGTAGATAATACAAAATACCTTCCTACAAACGAGGAAGGCATGAATTCTGTATTTGAGATTCCGATTCTCTCTATGGATGAACAGATGCCGGTGATCGCAGATACTACCGCAATGGGATCCCCAAAAGAGATCCAGTATCATCTGACTTTTTATTCTGATTCCATTGGCTCCAAGAGCCAGCTGCCTCAGGAAGCAGCCAAAAGAGTAGTGACAGTTGCAATAGTGATCATTGTAGGAGGCGGAATCCTTAATCATTTTGTAAACAAAAGAAACCGCTGTTAAATGAACATTCTGCATGTTTACAATCAATGATCATCTCTGGAACCAAAGTTTCATTACATCAAAAATCTGTACCAGTTCCTTTTCCTGGATAATATAAGGCATCATGGTGTACATATAATTCAGGAAAGGCCGGCTGAATACACCCCGTTCATAGGCAAACTGCTGGAATCCTTCCAGTACCTGGCTGTTATAAACTTCCACACAGGTGCAGCCACCCATGATACGGATTTCCTTAATTCTGGGATCACTGAATCCATACATTTCTCTGTGGGAAATCTCTTCGATCTTTTTTATTTTGCCCATATAATCATCCCGTTCAAAGATTTCGATTCCTTTCAGTGCCACTGCACATGCCAGAGGATTACCCATAAAAGTAGGACCATGCATAAGAGCATGACGGTCATTGTCACTGTAAAAAGCCTGAAAAACTTTGTGGTTGGCTACAGTAACGGCATGTCCGATATAGCCGCCTGTAAGTGCTTTTCCAAGAACAAGAATATCCGGAAGCACCAGATCAGAAACAAAACGGTTGCCGGTACGTCCGAAACCGGTGGCAACTTCATCAAAAATAAGAAGGACATCGTACTGGGTGCAGAGTTCCCTTGCACGTTTCAGAAAGGAAATATCATACATCTGCATACCACCGGCACCCTGAAGAAGCGGTTCTACAATAAAGCAGTTCAGCTGATCATGATATTTCTGAAATGCTTCCTCCAGTGCAGGGATTTCTGTAGGAATATGTACTACGCCTTCTTTTTTGTCAAAAGCAAAATGATAATCTTCATCATCCCCTACTTCCATAGCTTTAAAGGTATCTCCATGATAAGCGTGATTCAGAGCCAGAACCAGAGGACGTTTACGACCCTGGTTGGTGTTGTACTGTAATGCCATTTTCAGGGATACTTCTACGCCTACACTTCCAGAATCTGAAAAAAAGCAGTAGTCCAGATCCCCCGGAAGAAATTCCTGAAGTTTCTGAGATAGTTTTTCCACAGGATCGTGAGTAAGACCGCCAAGCATCACATGACAGAATTTATCCGCCTGTTCTTTGATGGCAGCAGTAAGCTCCGGATGTCTGTATCCATGGATCATGCACCACCAGGAGGATACAGAGTCAATGAGTTTCTGATCCTTTGTATAAAGATAGACTCCCTCTGCATCCAGGATTTTGTAGGGTTCTTTCATTGTTTTCATCTGTTCGTAAGGATACCAGATCATTTGAGATTTACCTCCTCATAAAGAGATGCCAGAACATCTGCATCGATATTAAGTTCGGTGTCACTGTCTTTGACCCTGGCAAGAGTTGGAAGTCCTGTCATATGTTCGCACATAAAAATATTGTCTTCTTCCATTACATTCCCCAGATGGAAATGGTTAAAGATCATTCCCTTTAGTGGAAGATTATGAGACCTCATATATTCTACAGTAAGGACAACACTGTTGATGGTGCCAAGTCCTGCATCAGCAATCAGAATACTGGGAAGGTGCAGTTCTCTGATCACATCTTCCAGCTGAATCCGTCTTTCATCAAAACAGATAGGACAGAGGATACCGCCACTTCCCTCTACCGTTACATAGTCGTATTTGGATGTGACATCCAGGAATCCTTTTTTTACCACGGAAAGTTCTACAGGATTGCCCTCGATTCGGGATGCCAGATGAGGGGAATAAGCGTTTTCATAGACATAAGGGCACATTTCTTCAAGAGACTGCCGGATGCCGGAAGTCTGCTGTACGAAAAGTGCATCACCGGGGATGAGACTGCCGTCAGGGCGACGGTCATTGCCACTCATGGCAGCTTTATAATATCCAGGATTCTGATTGCATTCTGCCAGTTTTTTTATAATAAGACCTGTTACAAAAGTTTTACCAATATCTGTACCGGTTCCGGTTACAAAAAGTGCTCTGCTCATGCTTCCACTTCCTTCCAGTATTCAGGAGTTACATCACGTCCCATTTCTGTAAGCATTTTCCTGTCACTGCGGATGGTGGCACAGGCAACGGTGGTAAGCATATTTCCAGTGATAGAAGCAGAAGCACCAGCTTTGAAAGCAGTTTCGCCATCGTTGTTGAGAAGTGCCCTTCCAGCTGCCAGTCGAATATTGGCATCTGGATTAATATAGCGGAAAAATGCAATGGTGCGGAGGATATCTTCTTCGGATAACTGAGGCAGATGCTCCAGAGGAGTTCCCGGAATGGGCATCAGTGCATTGATAGGAATAGAGTCAATGCCAAGCTCTGCCAGACTGATCGCCATATCCAGACGGTCTTCCCAGGTTTCGCCCATGCCGATGATACCGCCGGAACATGCACACATTCCTTCGTCTTTGACCTTTTTCAGGGTTTCGATTTTCATATCATAAGTGTGAGTGGTGCAGATATTGGGAAAATTCCGCCGGGATGTTTCGATGTTATGGTGGTAGCTGGTTACCCCTGCTTCATGGAGACGGTGAAGCTGTTCGGCAGTAAGGAATCCCATAGAGGCACAGAGGTCGATCCTGCATTCTTTTTTCATAGTCTCATAAGCGTGGATCGCCTGCTCAAATTCTTTTCCTGTGAGAGCCTTGCCTGCTGTAACAATGGAAAAACGGTCCACACCTTCGGATTCATTCATGCGGCAAACTTCCAGGATTTTTTCTTCCGGGAGAAAATCATATATTTCACAGTCGGTGTGATGATGGGCGGATTGAGCACAGTATTTACAGTCTTCCGGGCAGCGTCCGCTTCTTCCATTGATAATAGAACAGAGGTCTACTTTGTCTCCGATCCGGGCTTCCCGGATACGGTCGGCACCTTCTGTCAGTTTCTGAAGGTCGCAGGTAAGAAAGAAGGATAGGTCATCCTCTCTGGTAATTCTTCTTCCGTCGATGATTTCCTGTGCAAGAGTAAGTGGGTCAGTAAAGGTATTCATATCAATTTTCCTCCGGTTTTAAAATAGCTGGGTGTTTCCGGTCTGTTTCATAAAGGGCCAGCACTGGTTTGACTTTTTTTGCAAGAACTGCACCCAGGATACTGAGACAGATATCTCCTGGAACAGCGAGCAGAAAGCAGTAAAGGAACAGCGGCCAGATGGCGATAGGAGAGTTGATCACATAGTTACAGATGATGTAATAATAGATCATTCCCACTGCGTAAACGATCATAAGTCCTGCAAGGTTGGCTGCCAGATAGGCGACAACGGTTTTTCTTTTGATTTTTTCTGCAATCTTTCCTGTAACATAAGTTCCAAGGCAGAAGCCGATGATATAACCAAAACTTGGTTTCAGTACATACCAGAATCCACCTCCTTCAGAAAAGATGGGAAGTCCTGCAAGACCCAGAAGCATGTAGGCAACCACAGAAAGGGTTCCCTTCCGAGAGCCCAGAAGCAATCCTGCCAGCATGGTAAAAAGATACTGCAGGGTAAAAGGCACTACAGGGACAGGGATTTTGATAAAAGCACCTACAGCAATGAGAGCTGTAAAAAGACTACAGTAGATGAGAGTTTTTGTTTTTGACATTAGTAAACCTCCATATGCATTATGGTTTACAATTATAAGAGTAAGAAGCTGAATTGTCAACTTGAAATATACAAAAAGTTTACAACTGTAAAGATAATCTGAGACCGTATGATTGTAGAAGATAAAAAGGCAGGAACGATGAAAGTATCGCACCTGCCTTTTTATCAGGGAACGCAGGGAAAGTAAAGAGTCAGACGGAATACACCGTTTTCCATTCCGGTGATACACCTGCCACCCATTTTTGCCATCATGTTTTTGATACTCTGGATGCCCACTCCTGTGCTCTCTGTCTCATCTGTAAGGGCCGCAGTCCTGTTTTCAAAATAAAAGCCTTCCATATTACCGTTTTTTACAGATCCTATGGTAACCGGACAGCTTTTGTCTGCGTATTTCTGGATATTGGAAGTAACATTATCCAGGATTCTGGAAATATAATCCGTATTGATTTTCAGTCGCACCTCATTCCAGTTCACCAGAAAATCTACCTGGTATCCCTGCTGTTCCAGATAACTTGTAGTTTCTGAAAAAAGATCATAAAACAGCATCTTTTCATTTTCTGCTTCCTCCATCTCTATCTCCTGATCACTACTTACAAGGGAATATTCAAAAAGATTATCTGCAAGTTGTTTCATTCTTCTGGTTTTCGCTCAATTTTTTCTATATATTCCCGGAACTGTTCTTCGTTTTTGTAAGTTCCTTTTTTCAGAAGTTCTGTATAAAGCATAATAGAAGTCAGAGGTGTTCGGATATCATGAGACATCTGGGTAACAATCTTCTGATTTTCCCGGACAATCTCAGCCTCCTGAATGGTCTGTCTGCGAAAAGATTCACGCATGCAGTTCAGTCCGCCTGCCAGCGCTGCCAGTTCATCCTTACCGGTTACTGTAATTTTGTATTCCAGATTTCCACCTTCCAGAATCTGGATTTCTTTACTGAGTTTCCGGATATATTCCATTTTTTTACGGATACCTATAAGAACCATCAGAACAAATATGGAAAAAGCAAGGAGCATCTCTCCAAAAGAAGCATAATTATAAAGCTGATAATCAAAAACACCGGAAATTCCAGCTTCCACCTCTCCATCAGCAAATTCTATTGTATAAAACCGGCTTCCATTATTTTCGTCCAGATAAGCAGGTTCGCTGCTGTAAGTTGCATTATCCGGATAATCAGAATCAAAGATCAGTGCATTATCTTTATAAAGCCACAGAGAAATAATAACTGCTTTTTCTGTAACCCACTGGGATAATTCATCTGTATCTGATGATTTAAGTTCGTTACTGCTGACATAATTCTGAAGTTCTGCCACATAATTCTTTTCTCTTTTGGCGGAGTAATTGGAATGATTGTAATAATAATAGACCACATTTTCGCCTACAGTATTCAGTCCATAAAAGACTGCCAGTGCCACTGCTCCTGAGATCACCAGAAGAATCATCAGTTGAAAATAGAGAGAGTTTCTTTTAGTCACACCTTGCATCAAATCGGTACCCCTTTCCCCATACAGTAGTGATATATCTGGGATTCTGCGGATCTGGTTCGATTTTTACCCGAAGTTTCCGGATATGGACCATCACTGTACTGTTGCAGGAATAAAAATATGGTTCGTTCCAGACGCTTTCATACAGATTCTGGGCGGAGAAAATCCTGCGAGGATTTTCCATCATCAGAAGGAGAATATGATATTCTATATCAGAAAGGTCTTTTTCTTTTTCATCTACAAAAAGTTCATTATAAGTTTTGTTGATACGAATTCTGCCATATTCAATATATGTTTCTTTTTCCGTTTCCGGTGAAGAGCTTTTGCCAAGGTAGATCTTGTATCTGCGGATCAGTGCCCTGATTCTTCCCAGAAGTTCTCCATAGGAAAATGGTTTCGTAAGATAATCGTCACCGCCTGCCATAAGACCGGTAAGCTTGTCGGCTTCCTGGACTTTGGCTGTAAGAAACAGTATCGGTACATTGGAAAAGCTGCGGATTTCTTTGCAGACTTGGATACCTGACATTCCCGGCATCATCACATCCAGGATCACCAGATCAATATCTTTGCTCATGGTTTCCAGACCGCTTCTTCCATCTCCTGCTTCGGATACTGTATAATTTTCACTTTCCAGAAGGATACGGATTCCCTCCCGGATATCAGCGTCATCTTCTATGATCAATATATGTTCTTTTTCCAAATGTTTCATCCCCTTTGCCATTCAGATTTTATGTATGTATTTTATCATACAATTTTCCGTTCAGGACAGACAGAATGCTTAAAGTTTCTTAAAGGCGCTGCCTTTACTTTTTGTCAGGGGTTCTTCGGATTCCCACAAGTAATAAGATTGGAAAAATTAAATTAAAGAGAAGGCAGGTGCGATAACTTTATCGTTCCTGCCTTCTTTACAAATTTTTACTCTTCTTACAGTTGTGTCATAGCATCCTGGATATGTTCAATAAACATAGAACGGATTCCAGGGTATTCTCCCAGACCTTTCAGAACGGGACAGACATTTTTGTTCATCTGACGGAATTGGTGAAGCCAGGAATCAGGTTCTGTACCTGCCATGTCATTATGTGCATGATCACCGGCTACGATCATAAAAGGCGTCAGAACGATTTTATCCGGCTGAAATTCTTCTACTTCGGTTACCAGATCCTGAACAGTAGGCTCTGCTTCTACAGTACCCAGGAAGAAATTGGGATATCCCATGGATTTGAATGCTTTGTTAAGGTTTGAATAAACTACATTTACATGATGGGCAGTTCCATGTCCCATGAGTACAAGGGCATCTTCGGAAGCAAGATCAGGGAATTCCTCAGAGATAGCGTGGATGATAGCCTGGCTGTCCTTTTCGCTGGAAAGAAGAGGAGCACCAAATACAATAGACTGAAACTCTTTTTTATAAGAAAGAACATCTTCTTTCATGATATTATTTTCGATACCATCCAGAATGTGGGTAGGCTGTACGATCAGTTTCGTAATGCCGTCCTGGATCATCTGTTCCATGGCTTCCTTTACTGTGGGGATGACAAGGCTGTCTCTTTTACGAAGAACAGAAAGAATCATCTTGCTGGTCCATGCATGATAGATACGAAAATCCGGAAATGCTTCTGAAATATCCTTTTCAATCTGCTCAATAGATGCGATACGTGCTTCTTTATAACTGGTTCCAAAACTTACTACCAGGATTGCTTTGCTGCTTATCTGATTCATGAAAAACCCTCCAATAAATACTTATGGATAGAAGTATACTATACCCGGGAAAAAAGTTCAATTTTTTTCCGGAAAGCTATTGACAATTTAGAAAGAAAGGTATAACATACTAAACATATCAAAGAGGTATGTTAATAGGGAAATGCATCATACAAATTTACTTAGAAAGGCGGAAATAACCATGGCAAATATTTATAAAGGAACATTAGGACTGATCGGAAACACTCCACTGGTAGAAGTTACCAATGTAGAGAAAGAACTTGGACTGGAAGCAACTATTCTTGTGAAGCTGGAATACTTTAACCCGGCCGGAAGCGTAAAAGACAGAATCGCCAAGGCTATGATAGAGGATGCAGAAGCCAAAGGAATTCTGAAAGAAGGTTCAGTGATCATCGAGCCTACTTCCGGAAATACCGGTATCGGACTTGCATCTATCGCAGCAGCAAAAGGATACAGAATCATTCTTACCATGCCGGAGACCATGAGTATTGAACGCAGAAATATCCTGAAGGCATATGGGGCAGAGCTGGTTCTTACAGAAGGAGCCAAAGGAATGAAAGGTGCTATTGCCAAGGCAGACGAACTGGCAAAAGAGATTCCCAACAGCTACATCCCAGGACAGTTTGTAAACCCTGCCAACCCGGCAGCACACAAAGCAACTACAGGACCGGAGATCTGGAAAGATACAGATGGAAAGGTAGATATTTTTGTAGCAGGTGTAGGAACAGGCGGAACTCTTACAGGAACAGGTGAATATCTGAAATCCCAGAACCCGGATGTGAAGATCGTAGCAGTAGAACCTGCCACATCTCCGGTACTTTCTGAAGGCAAAGGTGGTCCGCATAAGATTCAGGGTATCGGTGCAGGATTTGTTCCGGAAGTTCTGAATACACAGGTTTATGATGAAATTATTCCTGTAGATAACGAAGTATGCTTTACAACAGCCAAACTTCTTGCAAAGAAAGAAGGCGTTCTGGTAGGGATCTCCTCAGGAGCAGCTCTTTATGCAGCAATTGAACTTGCAAAACGTCCGGAAAACAAAGGCAAGACTATTGTAGCACTTCTTCCGGATACTGGCGACAGATATTATTCAACAGCATTATTTACAGAATAGGGATTTTCAGTAACTGTTCAGTACCCTCACAGCGGGATGCTATCTGCTGAAAAGTTACGATTTTTATAAAACGGCTGCAGGAGTACTGCTCCTGCAGGACAAAAACAGAACAGAAAAGAGGATATCAATAATGGGTGAAAAGATTACAAGAGAAAACAGAAAATTCAAATTTGAAACACTTCAGCTTCATGTGGGACAGGAAAGTCCGGATCCGGTTACTGACGCAAGAGCAGTTCCGATCTATCAGACTTCTTCTTATGTATTCCGCAACTGCGATCATGCAGCAGCACGTTTCGGACTGGCCGATGCAGGTAACATCTATGGACGTCTGACCAACCCTACCGAAGATGTTTTTGAAAAAAGAATCGCAGCACTGGAAGGTGGTACAGCAGCACTTGCAGTAGCTTCCGGAGCAGCAGCTATCACATACACCATTGAGAACCTTGCACAGAACGGAGATCATATTGTAGCAGCAAAGAACATCTATGGTGGAACAACAAACCTTCTGGAGCATACACTTCCTGCATACGGAATTTCAACTACATTTGTTGATATTTTCAATCTGGAAGAAGTAGAAAATGCAATCCAGGACAACACCAAAGCTCTCTATATTGAGACCCTTGGAAATCCGAACTCTGACGTAGTTGATGTGGAAGCATGTGCAAAGATCGCACACAAACATCAGATTCCGCTGGTAGTTGACAATACATTTGCAACTCCGTACCTTGTAAGACCGATTGAATATGGTGCTGACATTGTTGTTCATTCTGCAACCAAGTTTATCGGAGGACATGGAACTACCATCGGTGGTGTTATCGTAGAAGGAGGCAAATTTGACTGGGGAGCTTCTGGTAAATTCCCATCTCTTACAGAGCCAAACCCGAGTTATCATGGAATCAGTTTCACAAAAGCATGCGGACCGGCTGCATTTGTAACCAAGATTCGTGCAATCCTTCTTCGTGATACAGGAGCAACCATTTCACCGGTAAGCTCATTTATCTTCCTTCAGGGACTGGAAACTCTGTCTCTTCGTGTGGAACGTCATGTAGAAAATGCACTGAAAGTTGTTGAATACCTGAACAATCATCCACAGGTAGAAAAAGTTCATCATCCGTCTGTAGCTACAGATGAAAGCCAGAAAGAACTTTACAAGAAATACTTCCCGAATGGTGGCGGTTCTATCTTCACATTCGAGATCAAAGGAGATGCCCAGACAGCCAAGGACTTCATTGACAATCTGGAACTGTTCTCACTCCTTGCAAATGTAGCAGATGTTAAATCACTGGTTATCCATCCGGCAACCACCACACACAGCCAGTGCACAGAAGAAGAGCTTCTGGATCAGGGTATCAAACCAAATACTATCCGTCTGTCTATCGGAACAGAAAATATCGATGATATTATCCAGGATCTGGATGAAGCTTTCAAAGCAATCCGGTAATTGAAATTCTGCAAAAAAACCAGATATGGTCTTACCGCGCTGATGGATCTGGCTGTACAGCCATCCAGCTCGCCGGTAGCCCTGAAAACCATAGCTGAAAGAAATGATATTTCCCTTCAGTTTCTGGAACACATTTTTGCCTGTTTTCGCAGAATGGGTATAGTAAAAAGTGTCAAAGGCTCCCAGGGAGGCTATAATCTGGCAAAAGATGCTGATGAGATCACTGTTGCATCCATAGTGGAAGCTTTGGAAGGAAGCTACCATCTTGAAAATGAGGATGTTCTGACGGAAAGCAGTTACAGAGGAATCTCCGATACGATTCAAAAACTGGTGGTGGATTCCGTCAATCAGGAACTTGATCAGATTCTGTCCAATCTTACTTTGGCACAGATGGGGGAATATTATACCGACCATTACGATACGCAGGAAATGTATTATATATAATCAAATAAAAAATCCTCTGCTTCCATTGTAAAGAGCAATAAGCAGGGGACTTTTTTATAATACGGGAGAATTACACATGTCTATAAAAAAAATTGCAGAAAAGGCAGGGGTTTCCATTTCGACAGTTTCCAGAATCCTTAACCGTCCGGATTATAAATGTTCCATTCCCGGACTTCGGGAAAAAGTATGGAATCTGGCAATGGAAATGAATTATGTCCCCAATGAAGCTGCCCGTAATCTGAAGAAAGGAACTCCTTCCAGAAACAGCAGAGTCTGGTTTATCAATGTCCTTATGACCAGAACCGATGAATCCAGGACAGATCCTTTTTTTTCAGAGCTTCTCAGAGTAGTGGAAAGTGAGATCCATGAACACAACTGTATTTTATCAAAAGTATGGTACATGCCTCTTTTTTCAGATGACAGGAAATGTAGAAGAGAAAATCTTGACCAGATCATCCAACGCATGTATACTGAGACGGAAGGAAAACAGGATGGGCTGATCATTATTGGCAGATGTAATCCGGAAGCATTGAAGAAGCTGAACCGCAAATACAGAAGCGTAGTATCTGTCAACCGGAATTCAACCAATTATGAAGTGGATGAGGTTCTCTGTGACGGCAAAAAAATCGCAGCTATGGCAGTAGAACATCTGATATCTCTGGGTCACCGGAATATCGGTTATGTAGGTAACTGCCGAAATGAAGACAGATATGTGGGATACATGGATGCTCTGAAAAAGCATAACCTGGATCTGATACCGGAGTATGTAATAGAAACAGATCAGACAGAGGGAGAAGGATATGAAGCAATAAAGCAGCTTCTGAAATCAGAGGACTGCCCTACGGGAATTTACTGTGCCAATGATATTACTGCAGTAGGGATGCTGAAATATCTCAGCAAATGCAGGAATCTGTATTTTACCCCTTCTATCATTGCCAGTGATGATATTGAAGAAGCCCAGTTTACCAAACCAATGCTTACCACAGTAGGACTGCCAAAGAACGAAATGGGCAAATTTGCCCTGTATCTTCTTCTGGATCGGATGAAGGGCGGTCATACCGGCGTAGTCAGGATGGAATTGGCAGGACATCTGATGGTCCGTAACAGCTGTTCCAATGTATCTGATCTGAGCTGGTCAGACTACGTCATTTAAAATTATTTTTAAAGGAAAGATAGATATGTGTATTAGAACAATTGAAGAATTAGAACAGGATACCAGGGAAAAACAGGTCATTGATCTCAGGGAAGATGCTGATTTTGAAAAAGAAACTTACCCTGGTGCCATTCATATTCACTGGGAAGAATTTGATGAGCATATGGAAGAAGTCCGTAAGGACTGCCCTGTCTATCTAATCTGTTATTCTGGTCAGAAAAGTGAAGAGATCGCAGGCGAGCTCAGTGAAAAAGGTTATGAGATCTACAGCATCAAAAATGGTTATCGTGCATGGCTGAAACTGAAACTTACCAGAATGATGGCAAAGCCAGATGAGGCAGAACAGAGAACCAGAGATATTGAACGAAGCATCATCAAGAAATTCCGCAAGCCTATCTGGAGACGTTTTACCAGGGCAATCCGGGAATATGAGCTGGTACAGGACGGAGATAAGATTGCAGTATGCATTTCCGGCGGTAAGGATTCCATGTTAATGGCAAAGCTGTTCCAGGAGCTTTCTCGTCATGGCAAAAAGAATTTTGAAGTGATTTTTCTGGTAATGAATCCAGGCTACAACGAGATCAATTATCAGACCATCAAAGACAATGCAGAGATTCTGAATGTGCCCATTACAGTGTTTGAATCGGATATTTTTAATATTGTAGCATCTGAGGAACAGTCTCCCTGTTATCTCTGTGCCCGTATGAGACGGGGATATCTTTACAGCAAAGCCAAAGAACTTGGATGTAACAAGATTGCACTTGGACATCATTATGATGATGTGATCGAGACCATCCTTATGGGAATGCTTTACGGAGCGCAGGTGCAGACCATGATGCCCAAGCTCCACAGTACAAACTTTGAAGGTATGGAACTGATCCGTCCTCTGTATCTTATCAGGGAGGCAGATATCATTCACTGGGCCAATTATAACGACCTTCATTTTATCCAGTGTGCATGTCGTTTTACAGAACATTGTGCTTCCTGTGGCGGTACAGAAAAAGGCTCCAAGAGAGCCGAGATCAAAGAACTGATCCATGAATTGGCCCAGAAAGATCCGGTGATTGAGTACAACATTTTCCGAAGTGTGGAGAACGTTAATCTTAATACCGTTATCGGTTACAAACAGGATGGTGTGAGACACAATTTCCTGGATACTTACGATCAGAAATAAAAAATGCAAATAATGATATTTTCAGTCCCTGTGAGTGCAATGGCTCATAGGGACTTTTTTTGATATAAATTTCTATGACCAGTAATATCTGCAGTTTATAGCAGCAGCACCATTGGCTGAAATATCTTCAAAAAGAATACCATTGTGTTCAGCAGGAGACTGTTCTTTGATCACGCCAATCATCTGCATGGCCGTATTACAATCCGGCATAGCCGGGTCGATAGCATAGATCATAGCGGCCAGTTCACCTGCTGCCACTGTACTGTTAAAGTTCCCGGGATCATTCACCCAGCCTTTGCAGGAAATGATATGACCAAAATAATTAATATCCGGATTTACAGTGAAACTTACATTACCGGTAGGAGAGAAACCATTGGTTCTCAGATCGTCCCAGGAAATATGAGAGGAGGTGGCACCACCGGCTTCCGGAGCAGCATTAAAGACATCAATGGCTTCGTTGTATCTCTGGATAAAAAAGTTGGTTTCTACTCCTTTGGAAGCAAGTTCTGTGTAAAGAGAATTCAAAAGTTCATTGTCAACCACTCCGCTTGCATAGAGCCCCTTGGCATTCTGATATGCAGTGATAGCGTTGGTAGTATTTTTGCCAATTTTACCATCCGGTGTACCACAGTCATACCCGAAAGTATTTAAAAGAGTCTGCGCATCTTTGATGGTGGATTCGCCAGGGCTGTAAAAAATGTAATTGAATACATAAATAAGCTGAACAACATCATTTCCATCCAGATAAAAAGCCATCTGATAGAGATTTTTGTAATTATATACAAGCATGGTAGACAGAGTCGGGAATACCTGTGCCAGATCTGTAGCATTATCACTGGAATACATTTTTTGGGTGCAGATGGGCTCGGTACTCACATCAAAAGTATAGTATGGTGCATATCCCAGCTCATCAATAATGTCTGATCTGGTGCTGACACCTAAAGTAATATTCCGGCAGGTAGGAACACTGTTGGGAGTCAGGCTGTAAAAATAAAAGGAAGCTTGATTTCCGTAAAGGGCTGTAAGTGCGTCAATGGTATCTCCGCCATACTGATTCAGCTCGTCAATGGTAGAAGTGGTAATGCGGAAATCATCTCTGGTAAGTCCTGCAGTCCCCTCTGCATAGACAGGTGTGCTCATTGTAATACAGGCAGCTGTAAGAAGAGCAAGAAAGCTGCGAAGTTTCTTTTTTATGAATTTCTTTTTCATAAGTAGTTTCCCTCCTGAATGATTGGATTTATAAATATCATTATATCGAATTATTGTTTCGGTGTAAATGGATTTTGACCAAGTTACTGTGAAGGTCGTGAACAGTAACGAAATAATTATGTTGTAAAAAATAATGTGAAAACGTTTTCTTAAAAACATATTTAAAAAGTATGTTAATTGGTATATAATGCCATTAAATCAAAAAACACATCCTACAGAAAAACATGTGTTTATTCAGACAGACGAGGAGAAGCATTATGACAAAAAAGAAGATCAGAACCTGGTGTTGTAGAGCTGTTGTTGGAATTGCAGCTGTAATAGGAGTCTGTTCCTACGATGCAGGTGCAGGAACCAACACACATATCATAAATGTATCTTACGATCCTACAAGAGAATTATACGAGTCTTACAATAAAATTTTTCAGGAACACTGGAAAGAAAAAACAGGAGAAACCTTAGATATCATCCAGTCTCATGGAGGCTCCGGCAAACAGGCTCTGGAAGTAGTCAACGGACTGAATGCAGATGTGGTGACTCTGGCCCTGGAATATGATATCAGTGCCATCGAAGATGCAGGAATGATCGATCCAGGCTGGCAGGAAGAACTTCCTGACGACAGTGCACCCTATACGTCAACTATTGTTTTTCTTGTCAGGAAAGGCAATCCGAAAAATATTCAGGACTGGGATGATCTGGTGAAGGATGATGTGGGGGTCATTACCCCCAATCCCAAAACATCCGGCGGGGCCAGATGGAATTATATGGCAGCCTGGGCTTATGCGGAAAAGAAATACAACGGCCAGGAAGACAAGATGGAGGAATTTATAAAGAAACTTTACCAGAATGTAGTGATTCTGGATTCCGGTGCAAGAAGTGCAACTACTTCCTTTGTAGAGAATGGTCAGGGAGATGTGTTGATCGCATGGGAAAACGAAGCATATCTTTCTGTGAAAGACGATCCTGACGAATTTGAGATCATTAATCCCAGCATCAGCATTCTGGCACAGCCCTCTGTTACTGTCGTAGATGAAGTGGCAAAAAACAGAGGCACAGAGGAGATCGCAACCGAATATCTGAATTATCTTTATTCCGATGATGCACAACGGATTGCAGCAGAAAATTATTACCGTCCTGTTAAGGAGGATATCCTGAAAGAATACAGCGATGTTTTTGATCTGAATATGGAACTGAAAAATATTCAGGATTTTGGCGGATGGGAAGAAGTACAGAAGAAACATTTTGCCGATGGAGGTATTTTTGACCGGATTTACGGAAACTGAAGTTACTGTGAAGATCAAAAACAGTAACAAACTGAATACAGAGGTGAGACAGAATATGAAAAGAAATAAAAAAAGAGTAATACCCGGATTTGGACTGACCATGGGTGTGACCATAACCATGCTGAGTATTGTGGTGCTGATTCCACTGGCTTCTCTGGTGGTATATTCTTCACAGCTTGGTCTGAAAGAATTTTTTGCAGTTATCACAAGAAGAAGAGTGTTATCCAGCTTTTATGTAAGTTTTATCACTGCTCTGATTGCGTCTGTTATTAACGGCGTTATGGGTCTGATCATTGCATGGGTGCTGGTGCGTTATGAATTTCCCGGCAAAAAGGTCATGGATGGTATGCTGGAACTGCCTTTTGCACTTCCTACAGCAGTGGCAGGTATTTCCCTTACTTCCCTTACCTCCGACAACGGACTGATCGGAAGTTTTTTTGCCAGATTCGGAATCAGGATTGCCTATACAAAAGTGGGAATCACTTTTGCCCTGATTTTTGTAGGTATTCCTTTTGTTGCAAGAGCAGTTCAGCCAGTGCTGGAAAAACTGGACGGATCTTATGAGGAGGCAGCAAAAGTTATGGGGGCAAAGTCCGGCTATATTTTTCGGAGAGTGATTCTTCCGGAGCTTCTGCCGCCCCTTCTTACCGGAACCGGGCTGGCATTTGGAAGATGCCTTGGAGAATATGGAAGCGTTGTATTTATTGCAGGTAACAGACCATTTGAGACAGAGATCACTCCACTGATCATTATGTCAGAACTTCAGGAGTATGATTACACAAGTGCCACATCCATAGCACTGGTAATGCTGGTGGTTTCATTTCTTCTGTTATTTATCCTGAATCTTATGCAGGCACGTAATTCCAGAAGACTGAGAGGAGGAAATGCCTGATGAACAGTAATAAAAGTAAAACAGAATCAAAATTTGTGAAATATTCTCTGATTGGGATCAGCGCAGTTTTTCTTTTTGTAATGCTGGTACTGCCACTCTTTGTGGTAGTGACTGAGGCATTAAAAAAAGGATGGCAGGTGTACATAGAAGCAGTAACAGATTCCTATACAGTTGCTGCTTTGTTTCTCACACTGAAAGCTACACTGGCAGCAGTGGTCTGCAACACCATTGTGGGTCTGTGTGCAGCCTGGGCAGTCACCAGATTTCAGTTTAAAGGCAAAAAAATCCTTACTACACTGATCGATGTGCCGGTAACAGTTTCACCTATTATTGCAGGCCTCATTTATCTTCTGGTATTTGGAAAACAGAGTATTCTGTATCCATACCTGCAGAAAGCAGGAATCCAGATCGTATTTGCAGTTCCGGGAATTATTCTGGCAACTGTATTTGTTACTTTTCCTTTTGTATACAGAGAACTGCTACCTGTTCTGGAATCAATTGGAACAGACGAAGAAGAAGCAGCGGCGCTGATGGGGGCAAAAGGGTGGACCATTTTTTCAAAAATTACTTTTCCTCATATCAAATGGGCACTGCTTTACGGAATTGTGCTCTGTACAGCAAGGGCAATGGGAGAATTCGGGGCTGTTTCTGTATTGTCCGGTCATCTTCGGGGACTGACCAATACACTGCCTCTCCATGTGGAAATATTATTTAATGAATTTCAGTATGTTCCTGCTTTTGCAGTATCTTCTGTGCTGGTGATCATGGCAGTGATCCTTCTGATCATACGAAGCGTAATGGAACACAATGGTAAAAAGGAGGAAGCCTGATGTACGTGGAATTAAAAGATATCAATAAAACTTTTGGAGATTATAAAGCCTCAGATCATGTGTCTTTTGGAATTGAGAAAGGAAAACTAATCGGGCTTCTGGGCCCCAGCGGAAGTGGCAAGACCACTATTCTCCGTATGATCGCAGGGCTGGAACAGCCGGACAGTGGACAGATCATCATTGACGGAAAAGTGGTCAATGATATTCCTGCCAGTGAACGTGGAATTGGATTTGTGTTCCAGAGTTATGCATTGTTTCGCTATATGACGGTATACGATAATATTGCTTTTGGGTTGAAAGTGCAGAAAGTAGAAAAATCTTATATTAAAAAAAGAGTCACAGAACTGATTGAACTGATTGGACTGAAGGGCCTGGAAAAAAGATATCCCAGTCAGTTGTCCGGAGGGCAGAGACAGAGGGTGGCTTTTGCAAGAGCCCTGGCACCTAATCCACAGCTTCTTCTTCTGGATGAACCTTTTGCGGCCATTGATGCAAAAATCCGTCAGGAACTGCGTACCTGGCTGAAAGATATGATCGAAAAACTTGGAATCACCAGTATCTTTGTTACCCATGATCAGGATGAAGCCATTGAGGTGGCTGACGAGATCATTATTACCAACAAAGGACATATTGAACAGAAAGGCAGTCCGGTTGAGGTTTATCAGAGCCCGGAAACTGCTTTCAGTGCATCCTTCTTCGGACAGGCAGCAACAGTAAAAGATTATCATGTTTTTCATTATTTTGAAGATATCCCGGGAGCTGAATACGCTATTGTAAGACCGGAATTTGTGAAAGTTACCAGAAAAAATGAGGTACAGAAGTACCGTAGTTCTGCTTCTGAGGGAGAAGTCCTCCGGGTGGCATTCCGGGGAAGTTATTTTGAACTTCAGATCAAACTGGACGATGTGATCCTGACAGCAAAACGTGGTCTGGATGAGCCCATGGTAAAACAGGGAGAAAAAGTAGATGTATTTGTGCAGAGACTTTTTGTGGTAAAAGAGAACAAAGTACATGCACTGGAGAACAGCTCCACCAGAGAAGATTACCTGGTTATCTGAAAACAGAAAAGTATAATACGAAAAAGTATTTTTTTATATGAAATAATTAGGGAATCAGGTTGTATTCCTAAAAACCTTGTGGTATGATAGGTTAATGGAGGGATTTTAAATGAAAATATCAACAAGAGGACGTTATGCTATACGGGTTCTACTGGATCTGGCAGAGCATAACAATGGAGAATATATTCCACTTATGGACATTGCAAAAAGACAGGAGATTTCCGAAAAATACCTGGAATCTATCGTGTCCGTACTTAGCAAAAACAAATTTGTAACAGCACTGAGAGGAAAAGGTGGTGGTTACCGTCTGGCAAGAGATCCGGGACAGTATACCATCGGAAGCATCCTGCGTCTGACAGAAGGCTCCCTTGCACCGGTTGCCTGTCTGGAGAATGAGCCAAATCTGTGTGAAAGAGCTGCATCCTGCGTGACACTTAAAATGTGGAAAGGCTGTTACAAAGTGATCAACGAATACTTTGACGGAATCACCCTGCAGGATCTCCTGGAACAGGGGAATGATATGGGAGACTACGTTATCTAGGGAATTGCGAAGCAATGGAACAGTCCGTAGGGTGGATAAATTTTAATTTAAATCGTCTGTACAAATACGTGCAGACGATTTTTTTGGAAAAAAACTGGAAAAAACATACATTACCTATTGACATGGTATGTTTATAGGTATATAGTAATACCAACAACAACGAAGGAACAAAAAGAGAACAGAAGCGAGGAATGCTATATATGAGAGAATACGGATTTAATACAACTTTGCTTCATGGATCAGAAGACAAGAATCCTTTTGGAGCCACACAGGTTCCTATTTATCAGTCCAGTGCTTTCCGTCACGATTCAGCAGAAGAACTGGAAAAAATATTTGCAAACAAAACAGTAGGATATTCCTACACCAGAATCAATAATCCTACCATAGAGTCTTTTGAAAGAAGGATGACGAAGCTGGAAGGTGGGATAGGAAGTGTTGCCACCTCCTCCGGAATGTCAGCCTTACATAACGCACTGATGAACATTCTGAGAAACGGAGACCACATTGTTGCAGCAGCAGGACTTTATGGAGGTACAGTAGAACTTCTGGAAGAACTGCAGGCATATGGGATTCGTACCACTTATGTGAAGGAGAATTCCCCGGAAGCTTTTCAGGAGGCAATACTTCCTGAGACCAGAGCAGTATTCGCCGAGACCATCAGCAATCCCAAGTTGGATGTGACAGACGTCAGAGGCGTAGCAGAGGTTGCACATAAAAATGGAATTCCCTTCCTTATAGATAATACTGTAGCAACCCCTTATTTGGTGAATCCTTTGAAACTTGGAGCAGATGTGGTTATTCATTCCTCATCCAAATACATTAATGGAAGCAGTGATGCGATCAGTGGTATACTGATCAGTGGTGGCAGTTTTAAATGGGACAAAGAAAAATATCCCGGTATGGTCCCTTTCCTGAAATATGGTCCCTTCGCTTATCTGGCAAAATTGAGAAACGGACTGTTCAGAAGCACAGGTTCCTGTCTGGCACCACAGAATGCATTCCTGAACAATCTCGGCCTTGAGACTTTGGGACTGCGAATGCGATGTCACTGTAGTAACGCCATGGAGCTGGCAGAGTTCCTTAAAGAACTGGGACATGGGATTACTGTTTCCTACCCGGGACTGAAGGATCATCCATATCACAAGATTGCAGCAGAACAGTTTCATGGTGGATTCGGGGCAATCATTACATTAAGAACCGGAAGTAAGGAACGGGCATTCAGAATCCTGAACGAACTGAAGATTCCCTGGATGGTATCCAACATCGGAGATACCAAAACCCTTGTGATCCATCCATCCAGTACCATAGCAGCACATCTCAGTGAAGAAGAAAAGAATCTCTCAGGTGTGTACGATGATATGATCAGGATCAGCGTGGGAATCGAAGATATTGAAGATTTGAAACAAGACTTTAAACGAGTAATAGAAGGAGAATGATAAAATGTCAAAAGTAGATTACGCAACTCTCAAAAAAGGCGGTTTTATGCGCCAGAAACAGAAAAATAATTTTTCACTCCGCCTTGCCTGTGTAGGCGGAACTCTTACATCTGAAAATCTTAAAAAAATTGCAGAAGTAGCTGAGAAATTTGGAGACGGATATGTACATCTTACTTCCAGACAGGGAGTGGAGATTCCTTTTATAAAGCTGAATGATATTGACGATGTAACTGCTGATCTGGCAAAGGGCGGCTGTAAGCCAGGCGTCTGTGGACCAAGGGTAAGAACCGTTACAGCCTGCCAGGGGAATGCAGTCTGTCCAAGTGGAAACATTAACTCTTATGACATAGCAGTAAAATTAAACGAAAGATACTTTGGAAGAGAACTTCCTCATAAATTCAAATTCGGAGTTACAGGTTGCCAGAACAACTGTCTGAAAGCAGAAGAGAATGATGTAGGAATCAAGGGAGCAGCAAAAGTTCAGTGGAAAGAAGATACATGTATCAACTGCGGTGTCTGCGAAAAAGCCTGCAGGGAAGATGCAATTTCCTTCCAGGATAATAAGCTGGTTCTGGATTATGATAAATGTAACTACTGTGGACGCTGTGCAAAATCCTGTCCGGTAGATGCATGGGATGTTCAGGAAGCATTTCTTGTATCCTTTGGTGGTACCTTCGGAAATCATATCAGCAAGGGAGAAGAGTTCCTTCCACTGATCACTTCTGAGGAGCAGCTGTTCAGAGTGACAGATGCAGCGATCCAGTTTTTTGCAGATCATGCAAAACCAGGGGAAAGATTTAAATTTACCATTGACAGAACAGGAAAAGACAAACTGTACGAAGTACTGAAAGGAGCTTATGATGGCTGATTATAAAATTGATGATACAGTAGATATTACAGATGTTGTGTGTCCGGTAACCTTTGTAAAAGCCAAGGTTGCACTGGAAGAACTGGATGACGGACAGATTCTTGCAGTTCGTATGAACAATGGAGAACCGGTTCAGAATGTTCCCAGAAGCATCAAGGAAGAAGGACATCAGATCCTGAAACTTACCGATAATGGAGATGACACATATACACTTATCGTAAAGAAAGTGGAGGATGAATGATATGGCACTGAGAATCAATGCAGAGAACTTTGAGGAAAAAGTCCTGAAGGCAGACAGACCAGTACTGGTGGATTTTTATTCGGATACCTGTATCCCCTGCAAGCAGATGGCTGGCATTCTCGGAGATATCGAAGATGAAAACGAAGATGCCATCTATATTTACAAAGTCAATGTCAATTATGACAAAGATCTTGCCGCCAGATACAAAGTCATGGCAGCACCTACAGTGATCGTATTTGTAAACGGTGAGGAAAAAGGACGTATCGTAGGCCTCAAAGAACCAGAAGAAATCGAAACATTATTTGAGAACTATGTCTAATATAAATGTTTTGACGAAGACACGTTTTCACTACCTTCGACTGGTAGCGGTACATAAGTGACCAAAATACGATCACTAAGTACCGACCGTCTCAGAGTGTCTTCTTACAAAAACATTTATTTATACATCATCTACGACAGTAAAATAAAACATAGAAGGGAAATAGTTATGATTATAAAAGTAGCAGGAGAAAAAAAAGAATATCCGGAAGGACTTACCGTAAAAGAACTGATAGAGAAAGAAAATGTAGAGACACCTCAGTATGTAACTGTAACCATTAATGATGAATTTGTAGAAAGCGGAGCTTTTGAGACAACAGAAGTAAAAGAAGGCGATGAGATCGAATTCCTGTACTTCATGGGAGGAGGAGCTAGATAATGGCATTTACCAACGAACAGTTAGAGCGCTATTCCCGTCACATTATTTTGAAGGAAGTAGGCGCCAAAGGACAGAAAAAACTTCTGAATTCCAGTGTCCTGATCATTGGGGCAGGCGGACTGGGTGCTCCGGCAGCCATGTATCTGGCAGCAGCAGGAGTAGGAACTATCGGAATCGCAGACGCAGATGAAGTAGATCTTTCCAACCTTCAGCGTCAGGTTATCCATACAACCAACGATCTGGGCAAAGCCAAAGTAAAATCAGCCAAAGAGACTATGCAGGCCATCAACCCGGATGTAAAAGTCAATACATATCGTAAATTTATTACTTCCGAAAATATCATGGATATTATCAAAGATTATGATTTTATCATTGACGGAACAGATAATTTCCCGGCAAAATTCCTGATCAACGATGCCTGCGTTATGGCAGAGAAACCTTTTTCTCATGCAGGTATTATCCGTTTTAAAGGACAGTTGATGACCTACGTACCAGGAGAAGGCCCATGCTACAGATGTGTATTCAAAGATCCGCCGCCGAAGGACGCAGTACCAACCTGCAAACAGGCTGGTGTTATCGGGGCCATGGGAGGTGTGATCGGAAGCCTTCAGGCAATGGAAGCCATCAAATATATTATTGGAAAAGGTGATCTCCTTACAGGCAGACTTCTTACCTACGATGCCCTGTCCATGACCTTCCATACTGTCAAACTTCCAACCAACCACAAATGCCCGGTATGCGGCGACCACCCAACCATCACCAAACTCATCGATTACGAACAGGCTGAATGCGACATGCACATGTGATATTATTTCTGGCATATTACGTGCAACGGCTAAACAGTTTAACCGATGTAGTTTGAATTATTGTAGCGAAGCTACGACCCCACCGAGCAAAAATGTTTATAGGAATATACAGCTTGTAAAATAACAGCTTCACAAGAAGACACTCTGAGACGGTCGGTACTTAGTGACCGTATTCTGGTCACTTATGTACCGCTACCAGTCGAAGGTAGTGCAAACGTGTCTTCGGCTGAACTGTTATTGACAAGCGTCCCATATGACCTATAAAAGAACGAGGAATATTATGAAAGTTGTTTTGAAGAAATCAGATTATAATATAATTTTATCCCACTGCACCGCCGATCTCCCCAACGAAGCCTGTGGCCTCCTTGCAGGAACCAAAGAAAACGATACAGTCACAGTCACAAAAGTATATCTCCTTACCAATGTAGATGCCAGCAGAGAACACTTCTCCATGGACCCCAAAGAACAGCTGGCTGCCCTGAAAGATGCCAGAGCCAACGGATACGGAATCGTAGGAAACTTCCATTCCCATCCCGAATCTCCTTCTCGTCCGTCTGAAGAAGACAAAAGACTGGCATTCGATCCATCCATCGAGTATATGATTCTATCCCTTATGGAAGAAGGCAATCCCATACTGAAATCTTTCGGCATTGACAAAGAAAAAAACGTGACCATCCATGAAATAGAAATACAGGAATGAGGAATATCAGGATGAAAGATCCTTTACAGATAAAAACCTTACATACAGATGTACTGATCATTGGTGGTGGTACCGCAGGATGCTATGCGGCACTGACCATCAGCAGAAACTCAGATGCATCTGTACTCATCGCAGAAAAAGCCAATATCAAAAGAAGCGGCTGTCTGGCTGCCGGTGTAAATGCCATCAATGCCTATATCGTAAAAGGACGCAAACCACAGGACTATGTAGACTATGCAACTAACGATGCGGCAGGAATCGTCAGAAATGACCTCCTTCTTACAGCGGCAGAGGAATTCAATCAGGTAACAAAAGACATGGAAGATCTTGGCCTTGTGATACTGAAAGATGAAAATGGCGAATATGTGGCAAGAGGAAATCGTAACATTAAGATCAATGGCGAGAATTTCAAACCACTTCTGGCAGATGCCGTATACAAAAGCAAAAATGTAGATGTACTGAACTACGTAAACATTACAGATCTTCTTACAGAAGATGGCAGAGTTTACGGAGCTGTAGGATTTTCCATTATGGAAGAAACTGCCTATGTGATCCATGCCAAAAAAGTTCTTATTGCTACCGGAGGTGCAGCAGGACTTTACAAGCCAAACAACCCGGGATTTTCCAGACACAAAATGTGGTATCCACCCTTTAATACAGGAGCCGGATATGCCATGGGAATCCGATCCGGTGCAGAGATGACTACTTTTGAAATGCGTTTTATCGCACTTCGCTGTAAAGACACCATCGCACCTACCGGAACCATCGCTCAGGGCGTAAGAGCCAAACAGGTTAACTCCCTTGGTGAAGTATACGAGCAGATTTACGGACTGACAACCAGTCAGAGAGTATACGGAACCGTCAGAGAAAACCAGCTGGGACATGGTCCCTGTTATCTTAAGACTTCCGGTATTACCGAAGAACAGGATCAGGATCTTCTGAAAGCATATCTGAACATGGCACCAAGCCAGACTCTGAAATGGATTGAAAGCGGCAAAATGCCCAATGAACAGGATGTAGAAATCCAGGGAACCGAACCTTATATTGTAGGCGGCCATACAGCCAGTGGATTCTGGGTAGATACCAACAGAGAAACCACCATCCAGGGACTTTTTGCAGCAGGAGATGTGGCAGGAGGATGTCCTCAGAAATATGTAACAGGTGCTCTGGCAGAGGGCAAGATCGCTTCTCTTGCCATTGTGGAACAGCTGAAAAATTCTGATGAAAAAGAAGCTGCATCTTTTGATAATCAGGCAGAAGAAGTCCTGAAAAGCTACGAACAGATCCGAAATACAGAGAACACTTTGTTTGCAGTCGATGATCTGGAAGAGGCCATGCAGAAGGTGATGGATGAATATGCAGGAGGAATTTCCAGTAATTATCAGTTTAATGAAAAACAGCTGGATCTTGCAGAGGAAAAAATCCTGAAACTGAAAGATCTTGCAGAAAAGACTGGTGCAGAAGATATGCATGAATTACTTTTTGCATATGAACTGAAAGAAAGACTTCTTGTCTGTCAGGTACTGATCGAACATCTGAAAAACAGAAAAGAAACAAGATGGCATTCCTTCAACGAAAATCTGGATCATCCGGAAACAAGCAGAGATTTTGAAAAATATGTAAATTCCAGAATGGAAAACGGTAAAATAAAGATTCTGTTCAGGGAGCTGGTAAAGGGGGATACTTATGAGCATACGAATTCGTGAAGACCGGTGTGTCGGCTGCGGAAAATGTCAGGAAGTATGTCCGGGCACTCTGATCCAGATCAAAGACAGAAAAGCAGTGATGAAATACCCAAAAAACTGCTGGGGCTGTGTATCCTGTGTAAAAGAGTGTAAGACAGGAGCCATTGAATTCTATCTTGGCGCAGACATCGGCGGCATGGGAGGAACCATGAACGTTACCCAGAAAGGTGATCTTCTTAACTGGAATATTACCAGAGCTGACGGAAGCAAAATGGTGATCAGCGTAGACAGAAGAAATTCCAATAAATATTAGTACAGGAGAATATTATGAGTGGATTATCACATTTAGATGAACTGGAAGCAGAAGCAATATATATCATCCGGGAAGTGGCAGCAGAGTGTGAAAAACCTGTTATGCTGTATTCCATTGGAAAGGACAGCTCCGTAATGCTTCATCTGGCAATGAAGGCTTTTTACCCGGAGAAACCGCCTTTCCCTTTCCTTCATGTAAATACTACATGGAAATTCAAAGAAATGATCGAATTTCGTGACAAAACAGCAAAAGATCTGGGAATTGAAATGCTGGAATACATCAATGAAGAGGGTGTAAAACAGGGTATCAATCCTTTTGATCATGGTTCTGCTTATACAGATATCATGAAAACCCAGGCTCTGAAACAGGCTCTCAACAAATATGGTTTCACAGCAGCTTTTGGTGGTGGACGTCGTGATGAGGAAAAAAGTCGTGCAAAAGAAAGAATCTTTTCCTTCCGTAACGAAAACCATGCCTGGGATCCAAAGAATCAGAGACCGGAGATGTGGAAACTTTATAATACAGAGATAAACAAAGGCGAAAGTATTCGTGTATTCCCTATTTCCAACTGGACAGAAAAAGACATCTGGCAGTACATACAGAGAGAAAATATTCCGATTGTTCCTCTTTACTTTGCAAAAGAGCGTCCGATCGTCTACAGAGACGGAAATATTATCATGGTAGATGATGACCGTATGCGTCTGAAACCAGGGGAAAAACCGGAAATGAAAAAAGTTCGTTTCCGTACTCTTGGATGTTATCCTCTGACAGGTGGTATTCTGTCAGATGCAGATACACTGGATGCCATCATTGACGAGACATTAAGTTCTGTAGAGTCTGAGCGTACCAGTCGTGTGATTGATCAGGACGGCGGTGCAGCCAGCATGGAAAAGAGAAAGAGAGAGGGGTACTTCTAGATGAGTGGTTTACTGAAATTTATTACCTGCGGAAGTGTGGATGATGGAAAATCCACACTTATCGGCCATATACTTTACGATTCCAAACTTCTTTATGCAGACCAGGAAAAAGCCCTGATCCTTGACAGTAAAGTAGGATCCAGAGGTGGAGCGATTGATTATTCTCTCCTTCTTGACGGTCTCATGGCGGAAAGAGAACAGGGTATCACCATTGATGTGGCTTACCGTTATTTTACAACAGACAAAAGAAGCTTCATTGTAGCTGACACACCGGGACATGAAGAATATACAAGAAACATGGCAGTAGGTGCTTCTTTTGCACAGCTTTCTATTATTCTTGTAGATGCAAAACAGGGAGTTCTGGTACAGACCAGACGTCACAGCCGGATCTGTGCTCTTATGGGAATCCATCATTTCATTTTTGCAGTAAACAAAATGGACCTTGTAGACTACAGCGAAGAAAGATTCAATCAGATCGTAAAAGATATCAACGAACTTTCCGAAAGTCTTGGCCTTCAGGACGTAGTGATCATTCCAGTCAGTGCAACAGAAGGTGACAACGTTACTGTAAAATCCGAAAACATGCCATGGTATACAGGCAAAACTCTTCTGGAACATCTGGAAACTGTAGATGTGACAGAAACAGAAGCAGAAGAAGGATTTTATATGCCGGTACAGAGAGTCTGCAGACCAAATCACGAATTTCGTGGTTTCCAGGGCCAGATTGAAAGTGGCAGTGTAAAAGTGGGACAGACCATTACCACACTTCCAAGCAATGAAACAGCTACTGTCAAATCCCTTCTTAACGGAGACAAAACAGTAGAAGAAGCTGTTACAGGACAGGCTGTAACCATCCAGCTGGACAGAGAAGTAGACGTCAGCCGCGGCTGTGTACTTACAGACAAAGCAGATGTGCCGGTGGCAAAAAGTTTCCAGGCAACTCTTCTCTGGATGGATGACAGCAGACTTACTTTAGGAAAAGAATATCTGGTAAAAATCGGAACAAAGAGAATTCCGGGATTTATCCGCAGTATCCAGTACAAAGTAGATGTAAATACAGGAGAACATCTTCCTGCAGAATCCATTGAGAAAAATGAGATTGCACTCTGCGAGATAGAACTGGCTGAAAAAGTAGTTCTTGATGAATTCAAGAAACATAAAACTTTAGGTGAAATGATCCTGATCGATCGTGTCAGCCATATGACTTCTGCCTGCGGTGTACTGGAAACAGTAGAAAAAGATGGTGAAAAACCATATTTCCAGAAAGATGACATCAAAGTAGGCGGTTATGTATTTGAAGAGTTTTATTTCAATCTGGAAAATGCAATGCTTGCAAAAGCTAACTCCGAAAGAAAGACTTACCATGTAGGCGATGCAGTGCAGGTAGAAGGTGACAGCTTCAAATATCCGGAGTATTTTGATATCCTTTCTGTAGAAGATCATGCGGCAGTACTGATCAGAGACAGTAAAATTGAGGATATCATCTCATTGGATGATTATCGTTATGCAGGTCTTCCTGTAGTAGATGAAAGAGGAATGGCTCTGCTTGTAAAAAATAAAGCAGATCTGGAAAAATTCCTGGAAGAAGCCAAAGGTGTAACTGCTGAGAACCGGTCAGAGGTTCATAATAAATGGCTCCGGTTTGAGACTTACAGGAAAATTGTGTGCACTGATAATTTTTGGGTGATATAAATACAATAAAGGATTCCCGGTGAATGATGGGATGAGAGAATGAACTTTGGTGGGGATTTTTGTAGATTGATCTTCTGGATGTACTCCCTGTGAATTGTTTCTAAGGTTCTAAAAGAAACAGAAGTTTTGCTAAATACGATAGAAGAAATGGAGAACTCGCTGCGCTCAGACAGCACCATTTCTTCTATCAACGCAAATCTCTGTCTCTTAAGAACCTTAACGAAACTCTTCAGGGGAGATAGCACCAGAAGATAATCTCAAAAATCCTTTCCGAAGTTCTTTTTTTGTCCCCATTTTCACCGTACTTTATCTGAGGCTAGCGACGGAACGCTGCGGCCTGATGCCAGTCAGGGCGCGCGAAGCGCGTTAACATAGATTAGGCGTTCCTATTCAATCCATATCCATATTCAAAACAGACGTTTCTCTCTAAATATATACCCGCCTCTCCCATGCGGAGTCCTGGTAGAACTAAATAAAAAAGACAGCTTTATATATGGTTTACGTTAAAATAGTTTTGTGGTAGGATACTCTTAAGAGACATTCTGTCGCGAAACTATTTTTTATGGAGAAGGGGATTTTTATGAGGAAAAAAGTAATGATTATGTTACTGGCGGCATCAATGATTGGAAGCAGTGTTCCGGCAGGTGTTATGGCAGCGGATGTTACGGACTTTGCAGGGGAAGCAGTTGGAGCAGAAGAGAATGAAACGGAAATTCTGGAAAATACAATAACACCAATTCCTACTAAGACACCGGTGCCAGAGGAAACGACAGTACCGAAACCTACAGAGACACCAGCACCAGGAGAAATAGAGGGACCGGAACCTACGGAAGCACCAGTACCAGAGATGCCAGAACTGACAGTGGCACCAGAACCAGAAACACCAGAAGTCTCCGTGACACCAACACCAGAACCATCTCCGATTCCTGTGAAATTTACGGCGAAAAGTGCTAACGTAGAATGGATAGACTATAATACAGTACAATTTGAGTTGTATGCAAATATGCCATTTGCGTATTATTATGCAGTGACAGATAAAAGTGCTTCATTAGAAGAAGTAAAACAAAACTATGATGCCGAAAAAGCGGATAAAAGTGTGTCTGTAGGCGACAGGGAGCCGTTGACAGTAAATATTCCTGATGGAGATGATTTTCAGATATGGATTTATTTTAAACTTGAAGGTGAAACTTTGAAGTGTGGAAAAATTAAAATTTCTACAGACAACCGCCCTGGGAAAATACCGGGTTTAACACCTTCTGCTACACGAGATCCACAGCTTCATAAAGTAAACGACTGTAAGGTTACCGGATTGGAAAAGCCACTGAAATTTTATCCAAATACTTTCTATAATTTCAAGGTGACTGGTGTGGGAGAAGATAATACAGAGCCGATAGCCGGTGATGAGAAATATGAGCCACTTTACTGGAGCGTATATGCGAATCCAATGGAACGTCAGCAAAATAAAATATGGAGAATTGGTACAGGTGCAGGAATCACAAAGGCTGGTACCTATAATATGTATGTGTTCTTCCGGAAATATGTGTATAATGACGGTGGATGGGCAGAAGGTGAAATAGAATCTTTGAGAGTGCAGTTTAGAGCAGCAGAGATTAAGACTCCACGTCTCAGTGCAACGTCTGTCATTTTGAAAACAGGACAATCCACAACAGCAGTAAAAGTTACCAATCAGTCCTCAGGCTTTAAAGTAAAATCCTGGAAGTCAAGCAATACTTCTGTCGCAAAGGTAAGCAGCTCCGGCAAGATCACAGCCGGCAAAAAAACAGGAAAAGCAACCATCACTGTGACAATGTCAAATAAGACGACTGCACAGGTAAAAGTTACTGTTCAGAAAGGAACTGTCAAAACAAAAGGAATTTCCGGTCTGAAATCCAAAGTAACCATCAAAAAAGGTAAAACAGCAACCCTGAAACCAACGCTCACACCTGTTACATCCCAGGAAAAAATCACCTACAGTACCTCCAACAAAAAAGTTGCCACTGTAAATTCCAAAGGTGTAGTGAAGGGAGTCAGCAAAGGAAAAGCAACCATAACCGTAAGGTCCGGAAAAATCAAAAAGAAAGTTGCTTTGGTGATCAAATAAGGACCAAGTGTCTTTCAGAAAGATATATTTTATAAAGGGGATATTTATGGGAAGTTATCTGAATCCTGGAAATATATTATACAGAGGAAGTTTAAATTCAGAAAAGAAAATAATCTGATTCAGGTTATGAAAGATATTTTTGCAAAGACTCATCGTCCTTTTGTAATACTTGTAGATGAATGGGACTGTATGTTCCGGGAATATCAGAATGATAAAGATGCTCAGAAAAAATATCTTGATTTTCTTCGTGCATGGCTGAAAGATCAGGCTTATGTAGGACTGGCTTATATGACTGGAATTCTTCCAATCAAAAAATATGGTTCACATTCTGCATTAAATATGTTTATAGAATATTCCATGACAGATCCGGGAGAAATGGCGGAATATTTTGGATTCACAGAAGAGGAAGTTCAGACACTCTGTTAATCTGGCATTTTATTTTGCAAGAGAATATTATACCATTGTACGGGAATTACCAACAGGAAAAGGATTTGCAGATATCTGCCTGATTCCGAGAAAGATTCACACAGATAAGCCGGCAGCGGTGATTGAGCTGAAATGGGATCAGAGTGCTGAAGGTGCAATTTCCCAGATCAAAGAGAAAAAATATACAGATGTCCTGAGGGATTATCATGGTAATCTTTTACTGGCTGGTATTAACTATGATAAGAAAACAAAAGTACACACCTGCGTAATAGAGAAAATAACCAAATAAAAGAAGAAAGGGGATTTTTATGCAGAAGAAGAAAATTGCAATGCTGATGTCAGCAGTTATGATTCTGTCAGGTACAGCGATGCCATCAGAAATGGCATATGCCATGGACGATATTCAGATATCAGCAGAAGAAACTGATGAGGCTGGTTCGTTAGAAGAGTCAGAGACAGAAGATCAGGAAACAGATGTGGAAGAAGATGCAGATGATTTCGGAGATGACAGCTCCGATGAAGAAGTCAGTGTAGAACCACAGGATGGAGAAACTGAGTCCGAAGATGAGGTAAATGTATTTTCTGATGAAGAGAATACTGCTGTCGGAGAGGATGAAAAAGGAGAAATTATAGAAAACGGTTCCTGCGGTTACAATGCGACCTATAAGCTGTACGCAGATGGAACATTGTATATTGAGGGTACTGGGGAAGTATGGCATTACTTTCACTATAATGACAATATCAAGGCAGTTGTTATTGGAGAGGGAATAACATCCATTTCTTATGTTGGAACTTTTCAGGGCGATAAAAATTTGGTCAGTGTGACATTGCCTGAAAGTTTAACGGATCTTGGGAATAGTACTTTTGAGTATTGCAGTAACCTTACTACAATAAATCTGCCGGGGAAACTTACCAACATAGGACAGGAAGTATTTTCATATTGTAGTAGCCTGAGCAGTATAAACTTGCCAGAAGGAATAACAAGTATAGGACAGGAAGCATTCTCAAAATGTACTAGTTTGTCGGAAATAACATGGCCAACAAATATTACTCGTATTGAAGCAGGAACATTTAGTGGCTGTAATAATCTTACCAGCTTTGATTTTTCTAATATCACCAGCATTGGTAATTCTGCGTTTTCTGGTTGTGGATTTAAAACCATTGTTATTCCAGAAAATGTTACGGATATTGGAAACTATGTATTTTCTGGTTGCGAAAATCTCTGAAGTGCAAAACTACCATCTAATATTGAGAAGATCAGCAATGGAATGTTTAATAATTGCAAAAGATTCAGTGAATTTGAGATTCCTGCCAGTGTAAAAGAAATTGGAGATAGTGCGTTTGCCGGATGTAATGCTCTGACGGAAATTACTTTACCAGAGGGACTTACCAGTATCGGAGATTCTGCATTTTCTGGAACAGGAATAACAGAGTTTAAATTGCCCACAGGATTGCAAAATATTGGAAATGAAGCATTTGCATCTTCTACTAATTTAAAAACAATTACAATTCCTGAGTCGGTAACAGATCTTGGAAGTGGGGAATTTGTGAATTGTTATTCTCTTAATACAGTTGTAATTAAAGCAAATATCACTGAATTAAAAGAAGAAACGTTTGAATGGTGCAATAGCCTGAAAAATGTTACACTACCAGATAGTTTGAAAAAGATTGGTAAAAATGCATTCTGGAATTGTTTTGCACTGGAAAGTATAGAGCTACCAGATAATATAAATGAAATTGATGAGTATGCTTTCCAATCTTGTAATATAAAGAGTATTAATTTCCCTCAGAATCTCACTTCTATAGGATATGGGGCGTTTAATGGTTGTGATTTGGTAAATATGAGCTTTCCAGAAAAATTGCAGACGGTTGATACAGATGCTTTTAAAAATTGTACAAATCTGCGAAGTGTTTACATACCAGGCACTGACGTGGAGTTGGCAACGAGAGCTATTGGATATAAAGATGACAATACCAAATATGATAATATTGTTCTTATAGGCAAGGCTGGTTCTACTACCGAAGCATATGCAAAGAAAAACAGTTTTACATTCCACAATGTAGCAGATAAACTGACACATGTATCTGCTGTAGCTGCCACCTGTCTTGCAAAGGGAAATGTAGAATACTGGCATTGTGACACATGTAATATAAACTTCAGCAATGAAGAAGGAACTGTAGCACTAGATCAGATTGAGACTGATATTATTCCTCATGATCTGGTTCAGGTCAATGAAGTAGATCCTACATGTACAAAAGCAGGAGTGAGATATCACTGGCACTGCAATTCCTGTGGTAAGAATTTTGAATATTCTGATGGTTCAGATGAAATAGAAGATATTGTGATTCCGGCAATAGGGCATGATATGTATTTTGAAGAAGGATACGAGGCTACATGCAGAAGAGAAGGTAGGAAAGATTACTATCATTGTGGTAATTGTGGAAAGAATTTTCTCGATGAAAATGGAAAACAGGAAGTTACTCAGGAAGAGTTGATTATTCCTAAGAAGAATGATCATACCTTGGAATTTCATCAGGGACACATAGCAACTTGTCAAAGTGAAGGACTTAAAGATTATTATCAATGTACTACTTGTGGAAAACTATTCCTTGATGAAAATGGAACCCAGGAAGTAACTGATCCGGATAAAGAGCTTCGTATTCCAAGAAAAGAACACAAGATGGTTACAACGAAAACGTATTTGCCTATTGCGCAGCCAATTAATCCGAGTGACGGAAGGACTCATCCAATTGAGAGTATCATACAAATGTCTTGTCAGACAAAATGTACGGTGTGTGGATGGCAAGAAGGTGGATATGGAATTGCTTACAAAGTTGTAGTCAATACTGACGGTGTGACTCTGAAATACGGACAGTCTACCACTGCTATTAGGATTTCCGGTTTGAATTCAAATATTAAATTTAAGAAAGTAACTTCAGGAAATAAAAAGATTGTTACGATTTCCGATGTAAACAGTAAGAAAGGAACATTTAAGCTTACAGCAGGAAAGAAATCAGGAAGTACAGTTGTCAGGATTGAGTTGAGCGGAGGGTGGACAGCAGATGTCCATATCACCGTCCAGAGTGGTACTGTAAAAACAAATTACATCACCGGTCTGAAAAAATCAGTGAATGTATCCAAAGGCAAGACCTACACCCTGAAACCAACCTTGGATCCGATCACCAGTCAGGAAAAAGTAACCTACAGTTCATCCAACACCAAAGTTGCTACAGTCAGCAGCAAAGGCGTGATCACTGGAAAGGCGGCAGGAACGGCCAAGATCACAGTAAAATCCGGAAGCAAAAAAGTTACAGTAACCGTTAAGGTCACAAAAGTAAAAACAAAAAAACTCAGTGGAGTGCCGTCATCCAAGACCGTGAAAAAAGGAAAGACCTTTACTATCAAGGCTTCCGTTACTCCGAAGAACAGCGATGAAAAAGTTATATACAAAACTTCCAACAAAAAGATTGCCACAGTCACTTCCAAAGGCGTTGTGAAAGGCATTAAGAAAGGAACCGCCACCGTTACCGTCCAGAGTGGCTCCAAAAAACAGACCTGCAAGGTAACTGTAAAATAAACATAAAGTGTCTTGAATTACATCAGGAAGAATACATACTCAAAATCCAATGAAGATAATTATATCAGCTGGGAGATGACTCCCACCTCTATAGGTGGTGAGAAACAAGCTAGTATCAGCGATGGGAGTCAATCCCCCCAGCTGATATAGCCTCCGGCAGGATTGCAGAGGTGCGCAGTAGAAGTATGTCATGCAATTGCATGACGCGCACCTCGCAGCAAGAATGCCGAGGCATTCTTGAATGGAATTATTGGTGAATGACACAAAAAACATCGTTACTGTGAATGGAGTGAACAGTAACAAAACATCGTGCAGAAACATTCCTGCAGGGTGTTTTTTTATTGACATTATCTCATGGAAACGCTATCATTAACAGGATAAGAGTTACAAAGGAGAAAAAGAAAATTATGACAATTTCCATGATCGGAATTGATCACGACAAAGCCCCTGTAGATATCAGGGCCTTGTTTGCGTTCACGAAAAAAAATGCCGGAGAGGCAATGGAAAAACTGAAAGACACTGCATCAGTACATGGATGTATCATCCTGTCTACCTGTAACCGCCTGGAGATCTGGGCAAGCCATGAAGAAGGACAGGAACTTTCTTTGTATAAGTGCCTTTGCGGTCTGAAAAATATAGAAGATGATTCTTACGAACAGTATTTTATTACCCGTCAGGATAAAGAAGCTGTAGAGCATCTTTTTTACCTGGCAGGAGGACTGAAATCCCAGATACTCGGAGAAGATCAGATCCTGACTCAGATCAAGGATGCACTGAATCTGGCAAGAGAACATTTTACTACAGATGGAGTTCTGGAAGTACTGTTCCGTATGGCTGTTACTGCCGGCAAAAAGATCAAAACGGAAGTGCCAATGGCACATGGCAATCCTTCTGTGATCCATCAGGCAGTACGCCGCCTGAAAGAACAGGGATATGATATGCATGGCAGGACATGCATGGTTATCGGTAACGGAGAAATGGGTAAGGTGGCAGCACAGACTCTTCGTGATGCAGGAGCCAATGTTACCGTTACCGTCCGTCAGTACAGAAGTGGAATGGTAAGCATTCCCGTAGGATGCAGCCGAATTCATTACGGTGAGAGAATGAATTTTCTTCCAATGTGTGATGTGGTAGTCAGTGCTACAGCAAGCCCTAATTTCACCCTGAGAGAAGAACTTTTCCAGGAGATCCGGCTGGAGAAACCGCTTATGCTTCTGGACCTTGCAGTACCAAGAGATATAGAACCTTCTCTTGGAAACAGAGATAATATCACTCTTTATGATATGGACAGTTTCCGTTCCGAACGTTATTCCCCGGAAGCAATGGAAAATCTGGGAAAAGCAGGCAGAATTGTTCAGGAACAGATGGACGAATTCTTCCAGTGGCTGGATGGAAGAGATGTGATACCGAGGATACAGGAGATCAAAGCAGATGCAGTACAGGATCTGAATCTCCGTATTGACAAGATACTGAAAAACACTCCTATGGATTCAGAGGACAGAGACAACCTTCTGAAAGCAGTAGATACGGCTGCCGGCAAAGTTGTCAACAAGCTGATCTTTGGATTAAGGGACAGCCTGAACCAGGATATTTTTCTGGAGTGTGTTGCAGGATTGGAGAAATTATATGAAGACTAAACGCTTTTTTCCCATGTTTGTAGATCTTTCCGATAAGAAGATCGTAGTGGTGGGAGGCGGTAATATCGCAACCCGAAGAGTGAAGACTCTTTTACAGTTTACCAGAAATATCACTGCTGTAGCACCAAAGACAACCATGGAATTACATGAGCTTGGCAAAGCAGGATATGTAAATCTCATTAACCGTCCTGTAAAAAGATCCGATTTTGATATGGCATATATGGTCATTGCAGCTACCAATGACTGGAAACTTAACGATGAAATACACCGGGTCTGTAAGGAAGAAGGCATTTATGTAAATGTGGCAGATGACAAAAGCAAATGCGATTTTTACTTTCCGGGAGTCTATATGAAAGACGAAGTGGTAGTGGGAATCACTGCCAGTGGTCTGAACCACAAAAAAGCCCGTAAGGTGCGGGTGGCAATTCAGGAAGCAATGGAGGAATCAACCGAAAATGAAAAAGACTGAAATCGTGATCGGAAGCAGAGAAAGCCAGCTGGCAGTACTGCAGAGCCAGATGGTACAGAAATATATTCAGGATGCTCATCCGGAGCTTCAGGTAGAAATCCTCACCATGAAAACCACAGGTGATAAGATACTTGACCGTACCTTGGATAAGGTAGGGGGCAAGGGGCTTTTTGTAAAAGAGCTGGATCGTGCGCTTATGGATGGCAGATCACAGCTTTCTGTACACAGTTTGAAAGATATGCCTATGGAAGTACCGGAAGAACTGCCTCTTCTTGCTTTTTCCAAAAGAGAAGACCCAAGAGATGTACTTGTCCTTCCAGAAGGAAAAACAGAAATAGACCCGGAGAAACCACTGGGCTGTTCCAGCCTCAGAAGAACCTTACAACTGAAAGAGATTTATCCTGATCTTGAAGTAAAAAGTATCAGAGGCAATCTTCAGACTCGTCTCCGTAAGCTGGATGCAGGAGAATATTCTGCACTGATCCTGGCAGCTGCCGGGCTGAAGAGACTTGGTCTGGAACATCGAATCAACCGTTATTTTTCCCCAGAGGAGATGATTCCGGCAGCAGGTCAGGGAATTCTGGCTGTGCAGGGACGGAAAGAACTGGATTATGATTATCTGGAAGGTTATGGAGATCCGGATGCCTGGGATACAGGAAGAGCAGAGAGAGCTTTTGTAAAATATCTGGATGGTGGATGTTCTTCTCCGGTAGCAGCATACGGAGAGATCCAGGGTGAAGAGATTTTTCTTCGAGGTCTGTATTATATAGAAGAAACAGGTGCCTACAAGAAAGGCAGTATCCGGGGAAATCGCAGGGATGCAGAGAAACTGGGAATCGCTCTTGCAAAAGAATTACAGGAATCCTGCAAAGAATCCTTATGTACCCCAGATAACAAAAATGACAATAAAGGAGAAGCATAATGGATAAAGGAAAGGTTTGGCTGGTTGGCGCAGGCCCTGGCGATATCGGGCTTTTTACATTAAAGGGAATGAATGTGCTGAATCAGGCAGATGTCGTAGTATATGACAGTCTGGTAGGACAGGGTGTTCTTGCTAAAGTTCCAGGAAGCGCCCGCCTGATCAATGTTGGCAAAAGAGCAGACAGGCACACTATGCCACAGGAACAGATCAATCAGGTACTTCTGGAAGAAGCACTGAAGGGCAACAATGTTGTCAGACTGAAAGGTGGAGACCCATTCCTTTTTGGAAGAGGTGGAGAAGAACTGGAACTTCTTACAGAACATGGAGTTCCCTATGAAGTAGTACCTGGAGTGACTTCTCCTATTGCAGTTCCGGCATACAACGGAATTCCTGTAACACATCGTGATTTCTGTTCTTCTCTTCATATCATTACAGGACACAGAAGAGCAGGTCAGGAATATGACATTGATTTTGAAGCGCTTGTCCGTACAAAGGGTACCCTGGTATTCCTTATGGGTATTGCGGCACTTGCTGATATTATGAAGGGACTTCTGGACGGTGGGATCAATCCGGATATGCCGGCAGCAGTTCTTCAGCAGGGTACCACAGCCGGTCAGAAAAGAGTAGTGGCGACAGTTTCTACACTGGAAGAAGAAGTAAAGAGACAGGGCATTGAGACACCAGCAATTATCGTAGTTGGTAAGGTATGTACTCTGGCAGATGAATTTGGCTGGTATGAGCGTCTTCCTCTGGCAGGATGGAAGGTCCTTGTAACCCGTCCTAAGGGACGCAGCTCCAGAACTGCAGAGCTTCTTCGCAAAAAAGGAGCAGAAGTACTGGAACTTCCATCCATTAAAACTGTACCGGTGCAGGACGAAAGCCCTCTTCACGAAGCTTTGTCCGGAATGGACCAATATCAGTGGCTGGTATTTACAAGTCCTACAGGAGTAGAAATCTTTTTCCAGGAGCTTCGTGCCTGCCACAAAGATATCCGGAGCCTGGGCAGCGTGAAAGTAGCTGCCATTGGACAGGGGACAGCCAAAGCACTGGAAGAAAGAGGTATTCTCACAGATCTGATCCCGGAAGTTTATGATGGAGATTCTCTGGGAGAAGCCCTGGCAGCAGAACTTCAGGGTGGTGAAAAAATCCTTCTTCCCCGGGCAGAAAAGGGCAATCAGAATCTTGCAGATATTTTAAGGAAAAAAGGTGCGGAAGTGGATGATATTGCAACTTATGAGACTCTTTACGAGACCAGTCCACTGATTCATGTAGGAGAAGAAATCCACAAAAGAGCCATAGACTGTGTGGTATTCACCAGTGCATCTACAGTAAAAGGTTTTGTAAACAGTACAGAACTTTCCGATTATTCTTCCGTTACAGCAGCCTGCATTGGTAAACAGACAAAAGCAGAGGCAGATAAATATGGTATGAAAACATACATGGCAGAGAAAGCGACTATTGATGCATTGATCCGCCTTGTAGAAAACATAAAAGTATCAGAACAGGAGTGATAAAAATGGATCTTATTCAGAGACCAAGAAGATTACGTGGCAGTGAAGTACTGCGCAAAATGGTAAGAGAGACAAGAATTGACAAATCATCTCTGATCTACCCTCTTTTTGTAAAAGAAGGACAGGGTATTGAGGAAGAGATTCCTTCTATGGAAGGACAGTACCGCTACAGTGTGGACCGTCTGCCATATGAACTGGAACGTCTTCAGAAAGCCGGAGTTTCCAGCATTATGCTTTTCGGTATTCCGGATCACAAAGATGAAGTGGGAAGCGGTGCCTATGATGAGAACGGAATTGTCCAGAAAGCATTAAGAGAAGCCAAAAAACAGTTTCCGGATATGTATTATATTACAGATGTATGTATGTGTGAATATACTTCCCATGGTCACTGCGGTGTGCTTTGTGGTCATGAAGTAGAAAACGATGCTACACTGGAACTTCTTGCAAAAACAGCCCTTTCTCATGTAGAGGCAGGTGCAGATATGGTAGCACCTTCTGATATGATGGACGGACGTGTACGTGCCATCAGAGAATGTCTGGACAAAGCAGGACACAAAGAAGCACCGATCATGTCCTATGCAGTAAAATATGCATCTGCATTTTACGGACCATTCAGAGATGCAGCAGGTTCCGCACCTTCTTTTGGAGATCGTAAGAGTTATCAGATGGATTTCCACAACAGAAGAGAGGGAATGAAAGAAGCACTTACAGATATTGAGGAAGGTGCAGATATCATTATGATCAAACCAGCTATGTCTTATCTGGATATGGTTTCTGAAGTATACAAGGCTACCAATGTTCCTATTGCAGCATACAGTGTAAGCGGTGAATATGCCATGGTGAAGGCTGCTGCCAAAATGGGCTGGATCGACGAAGACAGGATCGTATGCGAAATGGCAGCAAGTGCTTATCGTGCAGGTGTTTCTATTTATCTTACTTACTATGCAAAAGAACTTGCCAGATTTATTGATGAAGGGAGAATTGGCTGATGGGCAGATCAGAAGAATTATTTGAGCGTGCAGTCGAAAGGATTCCAGGTGGAGTAAACAGCCCGGTACGTGCTTATGGCGCAATCGGCAAGGCTCCACGTTTTATTGATAAAGCAGATGGCTGTTATATTTATGATGTAGACGGAAATAAATACATTGATTATATTGACTCCTGGGGTCCTATGATTCTTGGACACAATTTCCCGGAGATCAGAGAAGCAGTAGTAAAAGCCTGCGAAAAAGGCTTGAGTTTTGGCTGTGCTACAGAGATCGAAGTAGAAATGGCAGAATTCATCTGCGAAAACCTTCCTCATGTAGAAATGGTCCGTATGGTAAACTCCGGTACAGAAGCTGTTATGAGTGCCATCCGTACTGCAAGAGGTTTTACAGGAAGAGACAAAATTGTCAAATTTGCCGGATGTTATCATGGACACAGTGATGCACTCCTGGTAAGTGCAGGTTCCGGTGTAATGACCAGCGGTGTACCGGACAGTGCCGGTGTGCCGAAAGGATGTACACAGGATACCATGACGGCTGTTTATAATGATCTTGACAGTGTGCAGAAGCTTTTTGATGAAGCTCCGGATCAGATCGCATGTGTGATCGTAGAGCCTGTTGGTGCCAATATGGGCGTAGTTCCTCCAAAAGAAGGTTTCCTTCAGGGGCTGAGGGATCTCTGTGACAAATATGGTGCACTTCTTATTTTTGATGAGGTTATTACCGGATTCCGTCTTGCCTTCGGTGGAGCAGCAGAGTACTTTGGCATCCGCCCGGATATGGTCACTTATGGAAAGATCATCGGTGCAGGAATGCCGGTAGGTGCTTACGGTGGAAGAAAAGAAATCATGGAAATGGTTTCTCCGGCAGGTCCTGTTTATCAGGCAGGTACCTTAAGCGGTAATCCTATTGCCATGGCTGCAGGTCTTACCCAGCTGAAATATCTCCATGCACATCAGGAAGTATACAAAGATCTGGAAGCAAAGGGACAGAAACTTTATGGTGGGATGATCGACATACTGAATAAAGCAGATTCTCCTTATCAGGTAAATCACGTATCGTCTCTTGGAAGTATTTTCTTTGCAAAAGAAGAAGTGAAGGATTACACATCAGCCAAAACTTCGGATACACAGATATTTGCCAGATATTTCCTTCATATGCTGGATAACGGAATCCATCTGGCTCCGTCTCAGTTCGAAGCAATGTTCCTTTCCACAGCGCATACAGATGCTGTAATCGAAGAAACACTGGATAAAGTGAGCAGATTTTTTGAAAAATAAAGGTAATTGGGAAGGTACTGAACAGTTACAAATAAAGTAACTTGTAGGTATCTCATAAAATACAAGGGTTAAGGATTGGCAACTTGTTCTCACAGAAAGAGTGTGCTATAATAGTAACACCGAATATAAAGGCGGCAGAGAAGACCCGCCCAGTGCACGAATTTTAGGAGGCAGTATAATGGGGAATAAGAAATATGTAGCATACGTGGGAACTTACACCCATGGAAGCAGCAAGGGCATTCATGTATATGATGTAGATGTAGAGAAAGGAACCTTTACAGAACGTAATGAAGTAAAGGTCAGAAACGCATCACATACAGCAGTGTCCAAGAATGGCAAATATTTATATTCCATCGAAGATGAAGGTGTGGCAGTATTCACACGTGATGAGAATGGTGATCTCAGCAGGATCAACAGTGTAAATATCGACGGAATGAGAGGATGTTTCCTTGCAACAGATGTAGATGGTAGATACCTGTATGTGGCAGGATATCATGACGGTAAGGTAACAGTTGTACATACACATAAGGATGGCAGTTTGGGACGTATCATGGATGGTGTGTTCCACAAGGGACTGGGAAGCGTTGCAGAACGTAACTTCCGTCCTCATGTCAACTGTGTACGTCCTACACCGGATAATAAGTATCTCTGTGCAGTAGATAATGGTATTGATCAGGTAAAAATTTACAGGATCAACAAGAGACGTCACAAACTGGAACTTGTTGATATTCTCAGATGTCCAAGAGAAAGTGGTCCGAGGATCATTCGTTTCAGTGCAGACGGCAAGTACGCTTATCTTCTTTTTGAACTCAGCAATGAGATCAAGGTATACAGCTATAACGGAGAAGGCAATACACCGGAGTTTGAACTTCTTCAGAGTATAACGACACTTACCAAAGAAAACGACAAAGATGCGATCCACAATGCAGCTTCCGGTCTGGCTCTTGCTCCCGATGGCAAACATCTTTTCTGTACCACAGCAGGAGAGAATACTGTTTCCATGTATGAGATCGATACGGAAACAGGACTCCTGGAAAAGAAATTCACACTGCCTGTCAGCGGCGATTATCCTAAGGATCTGGTGATCTTCCCGGATAACCGGCATATTGCAGTTGCCAATCATGCAAGCAACAGCATCACTACTTTCACAGTGGATTATGACAAAAATATCATTGTTATGAATGATAAGCCACATAAGGTAGAGACACCGAACAGCATTCATATGTGGCCGGTTCCAGGAGACTGGGAACCAGTTTCAATCCCGGATGAAGAGAAAGTATAATTTTTCATAATCCAATAAACAGAATATTTATTTAATACAAAAATAATACAAAAAGAACAGATCCTGTTCCTTCTGAATATCTATTGATATATCAGAGGGAGAGGATCTGTTTTTTACTGGGTTCTCCGGGATCGAAGATTATTTTCTGTAGAATTCCTGGATTTTATCCATGCGGGCACTCATGTTTTCAAAAAGTGCGTCTACAATAGTAAGGGCACACATAGATTCTACAACAACCACAGCTCTTGGTACGATGACAGGATCGTGGCGTCCATGAATTTCAAGAGAAATGTTTTCGCCCTGATCTGTAACGGTTGCCTGAGGCTGGCTGATGGATGGAGTGGGCTTTATGGCTGCCCGGAGAATGATCTCGCTGCCATCACTGATGCCGCCCATGATACCACCGGCATGGTTGGTGGTTTTGACTATTTTGTTATTTTGTGTGGTAAATCCATCATTATCCTGGGAACCATTCATAGAGACAGTCTGAATACCGTCTCCGATCTCCACTGCCTTTACTGCACCGACAGACATAACTGCATGGGCAAGCATGGCGTCCAGTTTGCCAAAGACAGGAGTGCCAAGACCGGCAGGTACACCTTTGATCCGGCATTCTACCATACCGCCGGCACTGTCCTGGGATTTCATACACTGTTCCAGGTATTCACCAGCTCTGGCAGCAGCAGTGTCATCTGGCATATAAAAAGCATTGCAGGTAATCTTTTTCGGATCAAAACTGTCAATAGACACAGGACCGATGGATTTAGTGTAAGTACAAAATGAGATTCCTAGAGACTCCAGGATTTTGGAGGCAATGGCACCGGCAGCTACACGCCCGATGGTTTCTCTTCCTGAGGAACGTCCGCCGCCCCGGTAATCTCGGAAGCCATATTTGGCATCAAAAGTGTAATCTGCATGTCCGGGACGGTAAGAGCAGGCAATATTGCCATAATCCCTGGAACGCTGGTCTGTATTTCTGACCATAAGGGAGATGGGAGTGCCTGTGGTACGTCCATCAAAAACACCGGAAAGGATCTCCACCAGGTCACCTTCTTTACGGGCTGTGGTATAACGGCTTTGTCCCGGTTTGCGGCGGTCCAGAAATTTCTGAATATCTTCTTCACAGAGAGAAAGCCCTGCAGGACATCCATCTACTACTGCACCAAGGGCTTTTCCATGAGATTCTCCCCAGGTAGTTACTGTAAAATAATTTCCAAAACTGGATTTGTTCATATATTTCTATTCCTTCCTGTTCAACTTGCATAGATTATAACATTACTGCTCACGGTCTTCACAGTAACCACATTATGTTACTGTTCACGACCTTCACAGCAACTTGGTCAAAATCCATTCCAAATCACCTTTGGTGATGGGATTTTGCCCTGTATGTCTCGGGATTTTGCCATATTCATGGCAAAACACCTCGCGGAATATTACCTGTAAACATTAACCATTATAACACAGTGAATCGGGAAAACAAATGTGGAATTGACAAAAATTCCTGCACAATCTATAATGGGGGTGTATTTCGTTACTGTGAAGTGAAACTTTGTGCAGTAACAATTTTTGAGAGTGGAGGGGGAGAGTGGTCATGGTCAGAATGTTTCGTACTTCAGATGGTGCTATACACGAAATACAGGAACCTCAGGATGGCTGCTGGATTGCCCTTACAAATCCGACAGCAACAGAGATTTTTGAAATATCAGAGCAGTTTCAGATTGAGGTGGATGACCTTAGAGCTCCGCTGGATGAAGAGGAACGTTCACGTATCGAAGTAGAAGATACTTATACCCTGATCCTTGTAGATGTTCCTATGATCGAGGAACGTAATGATAAAGACTGGTATGGAACCATCCCTCTTGGCATTATTGTCACAGACAAGATGATCTTTACAGTATGTCTGGAAGACACACAGGTTCTTACCAGATTTATGGAAGGTCGCGTAAGGAATTTCTTTACTTATATGAAGACACGTTTTATTCTTCAGATTCTGTACAGAAATGCCAGCATGTACTTGCGCTATCTGCGTATTATCGACAAGAAAAGTGAACAGGTAGAAGAGAAACTTCATTTTTCACCGAAGAATCAGGAGCTGATCGAGCTTCTGGAGCTAGAGAAATCACTGGTGTACTTTACTACATCTCTTCGTTCCAATGAGGCGGTGCTGGAGAAACTGATCAAACTGGAGAGTATCAAGAAGTATCCCGAAGACACAGAACTTCTGGAAGATGTTATCATCGAGAACACCCAGGCGATTGAGATGGCTAATATCTACAGTGGTATCCTCAGCAGTATGATGGATGCTTTTGCATCTGTTATTTCCAACAATCTGAACGATGTCATGAAGATCTTATCTGTGATCACCATTGTAATGAGTATTCCTACTATTGTGTTCAGTGCTTATGGAATGAACCTGGCTCCGGTGGGGATGCCTTTTTCCAGTGCACGGATGGGATTCCTGATCGTTATTCTGATATCCATTGCAGCCAGTATTATTGCTGCAATCTTCTTATCAAAGAAAAAATATTTCTAGGAGTGATTTTATGAATTGGATTGATAAACTGGAACGGAAATATGGGCGGTTCGGAATTCAGAATCTGACGATGTACGTAATCATCTGTTATGTGGTGGGATATGTACTTGTCTATATAAATCCCAGCCTGTTAAGTATGATGAGCCTGGAGCCTGTATTAATTTTACATGGACAGATCTGGCGAATAATTACATGGGTAATTTATCCGCCAAGCACAACCAGCTTTTTGTGGTTTATATTGGCAATTGTCTTTTTTTATTATCCGATTGGTACATCGCTGGAACGTACCTGGGGAAAGTTTCGATATACATTATATATTTTTTCAGGAATTTTATTTTCTGTGATCGGAGCTTTTATTTTGTATTTCATAACAGGAGCCTATGGAATAGGATCTTTGTTTAATACTTATTATATCAGTTTGTCAGTATTTCTTGCTTATGCACTTAGTTATCCGGATATGAATATTTATCTTTGGTTTGTAATTCCCATTAAGATGAAATGGATGGCAGTTGTATATGGGGCATTTATTATTTATGATATGGGTACTTATGTAAGAAGCGGCCAGTGGTATATGGTAGTGCCTATTGTAGCGTCCCTTCTGAACTTTGCCCTGTTTTTCTTCAGTACCCGGAATATGCACAGATATAATCCAAAAGAAGTAAAACGCCGGAAAGAATTTAAGAAAGCTGTGGCCTCCAGCAGAGTAAACCCTGCAACCGGAGGAATTACCAAGCATAAATGTGCGATCTGTGGTCGTACGGAAAAAGATGATCCTAATCTGGAATTTCGTTTCTGTTCCAAATGTAACGGAAACTACGAATATTGTCAGGACCACCTTTTTACACATCAGCATGTAAAATAATGCACACGAGGAGAATTTATTATGAAAAAAAAGCCTTTTGTAACATTAGACAAACTTAAAGAGATCACAGCAGAATATCCTACCCCTTTTCATCTCTATGACGAAAAAGGCATCCGGGAGAATGCGAAGGCATTAAAAGAGGCTTTTGCATGGAACAAGGGATTCAAAGAATTTTTTGCTGTAAAAGCAACTCCGAACCCATATCTGATCCAGATTCTTCAGGAATATGGCTGTGGTTGTGACTGCTCTTCTATGACAGAGCTGATGCTTTCCAAGGCTATTGGCTGCAAGAAGGGAGATATCATGTTTTCTTCCAATGATACTCCGGAAGCAGAATTTCGTTATGCAGACGAGATCGGTGGAATCATCAACCTGGATGATATCACTCACATTGAATGTGTTGAACGTGCAGTGGGACATATTCCGCAGACCATCAGCTGTCGTTACAATCCAGGCGGACTTTTCAAGATCAGCAATGATATCATGGATAACCCGGGAGATGCAAAATACGGAATGACAACAGAGCAGATTTTTGACGCATTCCGTATCCTCAAAGAAAAAGGTGCTGAAGAATTTGGTATCCATGCATTCCTTGCCAGCAATACAGTAACCAATGAATATTATCCGATGCTTGCCAAAGTTATGTTTGAACTGGCAGTAAAACTCCAGAAAGAAACAGGTGCTCATATTAGCTTTATCAATCTTTCCGGTGGTATCGGTATTCCTTACAGACCAGATCAGACTCCAAATGATATCCGGGTAATCGGTGAAGGTGTGCACAAAGTATACGAAGAAGTACTTGTTCCGGCCGGAATGGGTGATGTGGCAATCTACACAGAGCTGGGACGTTTTATGATGGGACCTTACGGATGCCTTGTTACCAAAGCCATTCATGAGAAACATACCCACAAAGAATACATCGGCGTAGATGCCTGTGCAGTAAACCTGATGCGTCCTGCAATGTACGGCGCATATCATCATATCACTGTTATGGGTAAAGAAGACCAGCCATGCGATCATCTTTATGATATCACAGGTTCTCTTTGTGAGAACAATGACAAATTTGCCATTGACCGTTATCTTCCGAAGGTAGATATGGGTGACCTGCTTGTGATCCATGATACAGGTGCGCATGGATTTGCCATGGGATACAACTACAATGGTAAGCTGAAATCTGCAGAGATTCTTCTTCGTGAAGACGGTTCTTATGAACTCATTCGAAGAGCAGAAACTCCGAAGGATTATTTTGCTACATTTGACAGTTTCCCGATCTATGAGAAACTTCTTCAGGACGAAGATAAATTAGTAAAATAAAGTAACTATTCAGAAGGTAGTATCCCGCGAGGTGTTTTGGCATGTTTTTTGCCA